>Ga0209371_1000078_pt1 | contig 190779 bp, 163 predicted proteins | sample AgamicAtAmrz_FD_187165 | JGI IMG/M metagenome (GOLD analysis project Ga0209371, IMG submission 187165) | Agave microbial communities from Guanajuato, Mexico - At.Am.rz (SPAdes) (version 2) | ecosystem: Host-associated > Plants > Roots > Rhizosphere | place: Guanajato, Mexico | collected... | reverse complement strand
ATTTCCTGGGCCACGTAAAGGATGCCGTCACCGATGGCGAACAGCGCATCGTTGCCGAACGGCAGGGCATCACCCAGGGCGTAGAAAACACCGTAGAGGTTGTTGAACACCACGTACGAGAAGGTGACCAGGGTCATGCCTGCAAGCAGGAATGCCACCATCACCTCTTCGGCTTGGTTCCAGACACGAGCGACAGCGTGCATGGGTTATCTCCGTGTATGAGAGCGGTCGCGAGGCGACATGAGAGACAGCGGCACCCGGGGCTCGGCAGCGAGGCTGCAGCCAGCAGGTGTCAATGTCGGTAACGCGGGCGGCAACCCCTTTCAGGAGTCGCCGCCGGATGGCCCCAGCGTATGGAGCCGGCGGCCTTAGTTGGCCTGATTGGCGGCTTCGGCAGCCTTGATCAGGTCGGCACCGATCTCACCTTCGAACTTCTTCCACACCGGGCGCATGGCTTCGCGCCATTCTTCACGCTGCTCGGGCGTCAGGGTGACGATCTCGGTGGTGCCGGCATCGAGGATGCGCTGCTTGTCCTTCTGGTTCAGCGCCTCGGCCTGCTTGTTCACCTCGACGGTGACTTCGGCAAGGATCGCGGTCAGTTCGCTGCGGATGTCTTCCGGCAGGCCTTCCCAGAACTTGGTGTTGGTGATCACCATGTAGTCCAGCACGCCGTGGTCGGTCTCGGTGATGAACTTCTGCACCTCGTGCATCTTCTGGCTGTAGATGTTCGAGTAGGGGTTCTCTGCACCATTGACCACACCGGTCTGCAGGCCCTGATAGACCTCGGCGAAGCTCATCTTGCGCGGCGCGGCGCGCAGGGCCTTGAACTGCTCGTCGAGTACGGCGGAAGCCTGTACGCGGAACTTCAGGCCGCGGGCATCCTTCGGCTCTACCAGCTTCTTGTTGGCCGACAGCTGCTTCATGCCGTTGTGCCAGTAACCCAGGCCGGTGATGCCCTTGCTTTCCATGCTGGTCAGCAGGGCCTTGCCTTCAGGGCTTTGCTGGAAACGGTCGACGGCGTTGATGTCATCGAACAGGAAGGGCAGGTCGAAGATCTGGATCTGCTTGGTGTAGTGCTCGAACTTGGCCAGCGACGGCGCGATGATCTGTACGTCACCGAGCAGCAGCGCTTCCATTTCCTTGCCATCGCCGAACAGCGAGGAGTTCGGGTAGACCTGCACGGTCACCTTGCCGTCCATGCGCTCGTCGACGAGCTTCTTGAACAGCAGTGCGCCTTGACCTTTTGGGGTGTGCTCGGCAACCACGTGGGCGAATTTGATGGTGATCGGATCGGCGGCCTGGGCCATGCCGGCGATGCTCAGCGACAGGGCGCAAGCCAGTGCCTTGGCAGTGAATTTGAACATGGGATGCTTCCTCTTGTTGTTGGATATCGTGCTGGGCGCCGAGGCGCAAAACGAGCGAACAAGAGCAAGTCGAGGATTGCCGCTTGAGCGGCAGGATCGGTTGGCAGCGATTGGGCCTGGACTTGTACTTGTTTTTCGCTGATGAGCAGCAGAGCAAGCGTTGTGCCAGGCTGTGTGACGAAATGGCACGGCAGCTTTGCGTGCGGCGCAAAGCCCCATGGTGTAAGGGGGTGGACGATCTTTCCACAAGAGCCGGCCAGCGCTGGCGGCTGGCGGCATCGCGGGTAGGTACTGAAAGCGGCGGCAGGATTCGGCAAGAATCCGCTTATTTACTCGATGTCGTCTGGCGAGCTTCCGCCAGCATCGGCGAAATTCAGGCCGTGCTTGCGCAACTTGTCGTGCAGGGTCTTGCGCGGCACGCCCAGGGCCTCGGCGAGGCTGCGCAGGGAGTTGTGGTTGCGGGTCAGTTCGGCAGCGATCAGCGCGCGTTCGAAGGCCTCGACCTGTTCGCTGAGGCTGCCGGACAACGGGGCGTTGTGCAGCTGACTGTCGACACTCAGCTCCAGGCCCAGGTCCAGCCCGAGGGCGAAGCGCTCGCCGGCGTTCTGCAATTCGCGCACGTTGCCCGGCCAGGCGTGGCGCAGCAGCATGGCCCGTTGGCCAGGTTGCAGTTCGCGCTGCGGCAGGCCGTGGCGGGCGCTGGCGGTGTTGGCGAAATGCTGGAACAGCACCAGGATGTCCTCGCCACGCTCACGCAAGGGCGGAATGCGCAGCGGCGCGACGTTGAGGCGGTAATACAGGTCGGCGCGAAAGCGCCCCTGGTCGGCGGCGGTGCGCAGGTCTTCCTTGGTGGCGGCGATCACCCGGATATCCAGGGGAATCAGCTGGTTGCCGCCGAGGCGCTCGACCACCCGCTCCTGCAGCAGGCGCAGCAGCTTGACCTGCACGTCCAGGGTCATGCTTTCGATCTCGTCGAGAAACAGGGTGCCACCGTTGGCGAATTCGAACTTGCCGATGCGGCGCTTCTGCGCGCCGGTAAAGGCACCGGGCTCGTGGCCGAACAGCTCGCTCTCCACCACGGACTCGGCCAGGGCACCAGCGTTGATCGCCACGAAGGGGCCGTCGCGGCGGCTGGACAGGTCATGCAGGGCGCGGGCCACGACCTCCTTGCCGGCACCGGTCTCGCCGAGGATCAGCACGTCGGTACTGATCCCGGCCAGGGAGCCGATCTGCTCGCGCAGGCGCTGGATGGCCGGTGAATGGCCGACCAGGCGGCCGGACAGCTGCTGACGGTCGGCCAGGGCCAGGCGCAGGCTGCGGTTGTCCAGCACCAGGCGGCGCAGGGCCAGGGCACGGCGCACGCTTTCCAGCAGGTCTTCGCTGGCGAAGGGTTTCTCCAGAAAATCGTAGGCGCCGGCGCGCATGGCCTGCACGGCCAGGGGCACGTCGCCGTGGCCGGTGATCAGCAGTACCGGCAGGTCCGGGTCCTGTTCGTGCAGCTGCTTGAGCAGCTCCAGGCCATCGACGCCGGGCATGCGGATGTCGCTGACCACCACGCCCGGCCAGTCGCGTTCGATACGCTCGGCCAGGCCCTTGGCATCGGCCAGGGTGGCGACCTTGAGGCCGGCCAGGTCCAGGGTCTGGCTGAGGGCCTGGCGCAGGTGCGGGTCGTCGTCGATCAGCAGAACCTGAGTGTGGGCGTCGATGGTGCTCATACGGTGAAGTCCTCGGGCGGCTGGATGTTCACGCCGTTGCCGGCGGTGCGCAGGCGCAGGATCAGGTGCGCGCCGCCCTTGGGATGGTTGGCGAACAGCAGTTCACCGCCCAGGGCGCGCATCAGGGTGTCACAGATCGCCAGGCCCAGGCCGAGGCCCTGGGCGCTGGTCTTGGTGGTGAAGAACGGCTCGCGGGCGTGGGCCAGGGCGCTTTCCGAGAAGCCGGGGCCATTGTCGCGCAGGTGCAACTCGAGCAGGTTGTCCTTTTCCTCGGTGCTGATCCAGATGCGCCGCGGCTGCGGGCGCTCGGCCAGGGCATCCAGGGCGTTGGCCAGCAGGTTGCTGAGCACCTGGCGCAGGCGCGTCTCGCCAGCCTGCACCCACAGCGTGGCATCGGGCAGGTCGCGGATCAGCTCGACGTCCATGGCCCGCCGGCGCTTGGCCAGCAGCGCCAGGGCATCGTCGATGGCCGGCTGCAGGGCGACGCTTTCCGGGGCATGGCGGTCGCGGCGGGCGAAGGCGCGCAGGTGGGCGATGATCGAGGCCATGCGCTCGGTGAGCTGGCTGATCAGCTTGAGGTTGCCGCGGGCGTCCTCGGTGCGCCCGTGGTCGAGCAGCACGCCGGCGTTCTCGGCGTAGCTGCGGATGGCCGCCAGGGGCTGGTTGAGTTCGTGGCTGATGCTCGCGCTCATGGTGCCCAGGGCGGTCAGCTTGCTGGCCTGGACCAGTTCGTCCTGGGCCTGCACCAGTTCCTGCTGGGCTTGTTCACGCTCCAGCACTTCCTGCTTGAGGCGGCTGTTGAGGCGTTCCAGGTCCTGGGTGCGCTCCTGCACGCGCTGCTCCAGCTCCTGGCGGGCGCGGGTGTTGAGGGCGATGCGATCCAGGTAGTGACGGCGGCGCTGCATCATCAGGCCGACCAGCAGGATCAGCACCAGCAGGGCGCCGCCGCCGATGGCCATTACCGTGCGCACCGAGCGGTCGAGCACCACCCGCGGGGCGAGAATGCTGACGCTCCAGCCGGTTTCGTCGAGCACCCGGCTCTGGGTCAGCCAGACGTCCGGATCGAGCTGCAGGGGCGGCGGTGCCTGGGTCGGATAGGGCTGGATGGCGGCGATGGAGGCGCGCTCCGCCTTGTCGAGCGGGCGGCTGGCGTGAAACCGCCAGTCGGGGCGCGAGGTCAGAATCACCACGCCGTTGCCGTCGGTCACCAGCAGCTGTTCCGGAGTGCTGCCCCACAGGCTTTCGGTGTGGTCCAGATCGACCTTGATGACCATCACGCCGATCTTCTGGTTACCGTCGTAGACCGCCGAGGCGAAGTAGTAACCCCGCTTGCCGGAGGTGGTGCCGAGGCCGAAGAAGCGGCCCAGACGCCCGGCCAGTGCTTCCTGGAAGTAGGGTCGAAAGGCGAAGTTGCCACGTACGAAGGTGTCCTGCTGATCCCAGTTGGAGGCGGCCAGGGTTTCGCCGCGGGGGTTCATCAGGTAAATCACGTCGGCGCCGGTCTGCTGGCGTACCCGCTTGAGCAACTGGTTGGCTGCCGCCTGCGCCGTTTCGTCGCCGGGCGTGGCCAGCACGGTGCGCAGGCCCGGCAGGTCGCCGAGGATCGGCGGCAGCACTTCGTAGCGGCGCAGGGTGCCCAGCAGGTTGGCCACGTAGAGGTCGAGGGTCTGGCGATTCTGCTCGGTCAGCTCGGTGCGGTAGTAGCGCTCGGCGACGTAATGCAGGGGCCACAGCAGCGGCGCCAGCAGCAGGGCCAGCAGGGCCAGGCTGCGCCAGCGAGGACGTTTGGGAATGGTGCTGGGAATCGAGTTCATGGAGTCGGCGCCGGAAAGACCGGGGCATTATGAACGCATAAGCTTTCAGCCAGATAGCCCGCGTCGAGCAGCGACACCTGGGCGGGCACCCAGGTATCGCCGTGCTCAATCGAGGCTGGGCGATGGCCTCAGCCTGGGCTGCTCAGGCACTGCAGCAGGCCGTCGTGCCAGTCCGGCAGGCGCACGCCCCAGTCACGTTCCAGGCGCGTGCAGTCGAGCCGCGAGTTGAGCGGGCGCCTGGCGGGCGTCGGGTAATCCGTGGTGGCGATGGGCTTCAGCGCGGCGACGGACTTGCCCTGTGCCAGCAGCTGCGCGGCGATGGCTTCGGCAAAGCCGAACCAGGAGGTCTCGCCACGGGCAGTGAAGTGATAAACGCCCCAGGCTGCGGTTTGCTCAGTCTGCCAGCGTTCGATCAACTGCCCGGTCGCGGCGGCGATGCTGCCGGCCCAGGTCGGTGCACCGATCTGGTCGGCCACCACGCTGAGCTGTTCGCGTTCCTGCAGCAGGCGCTGCATGGTCAGCAGGAAGTTGCGCCCGTGCAGTGAGTACACCCAGCTGGTGCGCAGGATCAGGTGCTTGCCACCGACGGCCGAGATGGCCTGCTCGCCAGCCAGCTTGCTGCGGCCATAGACGCCCAGTGGGTTGGCAACGTCGTCCTCGTCATAGGCAGTGGCTTTGCTGCCATCGAACACGTAGTCGGTGGAGTAGTGGATCAAGGGTACGTCGAGCGCCGCGGCCTCTTCGGCCAGTATGCCGGGCGCCACGGCATTGATCGCAAAGGCGGCCTCCGGCTCGCTTTCGGCGGCATCGACCGCGGTGTGCGCAGCGGCATTGATGATCAGCTCCGGGCGCAGATGGCGCACGGCCTCGCGCAGACGCTCTGTGTCGGCAAGGTCGAGCTGCTCGCGGCCCAGCACGATCAATTCATGCTGCTTGCTGAGCAGCAGCTGCAGCTCACGGCTGACCTGACCGTGCTGACCGAGCAGAAGGATCTTCATGCGAACACGTCCGCTTCGTCGAAGCTCAGGCCCTGCTGATCCTTGGCGGAAAGCCTCGGCTCGCCCTGCAGCGGCCAGTCGATGGCCAGCGTCGGGTCGTTCCAGCGAATGCAACGTTCGTGTGCAGGCGCGTAGTAGTCGGTGGTCTTGTAGAGGAATTCGGCGAATTCGCTGAGCACCACGAAGCCATGGGCAAAACCTTCGGGGACCCACATCTGCCGTTTGTTGTCGGCGGACAGGTGCGCGCCCACCCACTGGCCAAAGGTCGCCGATTGGCGACGCAGGTCCACGGCGACGTCATACACCTCGCCGGCAGTGACGCGCACCAGCTTGCCCTGGGCCTGCTGCACCTGATAGTGCAGGCCACGCAGCACGCCCTGTTGCGAGCGCGAGTGGTTGTCCTGGACGAAGGTGGGATTCAGGCCCGTGGCTTCGCTGAAGGCGCGGGCGTTGAAACTCTCGAAGAAGAAGCCGCGCTCATCGCCGAACACCTGGGGTTCGAGTATCAGCACGTCGGGGATGGCGGTTTGAATGATGTGCATCAGTTGTCCTCGGCCAGGCTGAACAGGTACTGGCCATAGCCGGTCTTGCCGAACGCCTTGGCCTGGCGCAGCAGGCAGTCGCGGTCGATCCAGCCCTGCCCGTAGGCGATCTCTTCCAGGCAGGCGACTTTCAGTCCCTGGCGGTGTTCGATGGTTTGTACGTACTGCGAGGCTTCCAGCAGGCTGTCGTGGGTGCCGGTGTCGAGCCAGGCGAAGCCGCGGCCGAAGCGTTCCACGCGCAGGTCGCCGCGCTGCAGGTAGGCATTGTTGACGTCGGTGATCTCCAGCTCGCCGCGTGGCGAGGGCTTGACCGCCTTGGCGATCTCGATCACGTCGTTGTCGTAGAAGTACAGGCCGGTGACGGCATAGCTGGAGCGCGGCTGGGCCGGTTTTTCCTCGATGGAAATCGCCTGGCCCTCGGCGTCGAACTCCACCACGCCAAAACGCTCGGGATCCTTGACCCAGTAACCGAACACGGTGGCGCCCTTGTCCGCCGCAGCCGCGCGCAGGAGTTTTTCGGTGAAGTGCTGACCGTGGAAGATGTTGTCACCAAGGATCAGGCACACCGGATCAATGCCGATAAACTGCTCGCCAATGATGAAGGCGCGGGCCAGGCCGTCCGGCTCCGGCTGTTCGGCGTAGCTCAGTTGCAGGCCGAACTGGCTGCCGTCGCCGAGCAGCTTCTGGAACTGGGGCAGGTCGTGGGGCGTGGAGATGACCAGAATCTCGCGGATGCCGGCGAGCATCAGCACCGACAGCGGGTAGTAGATCATCGGCTTGTCGTAGATCGGCAGCAGCTGCTTGGACAGGCCCAGGGTGATCGGGTGCAAACGGGTGCCGGAGCCACCGGCGAGAATGATGCCTTTCACTGTTGTTGCTCCTTGGGGGCGCCGAGCCGCTCACGCTGGTAGCTGCCGTCCTGCACGCGGCGGCACCAGTCGAGGTTGTCCAGGTACCAGCGCACGGTCTTGCGCAGGCCGCTGGGAAAGGTCTCTTCGGGAGTCCACCCAAGCTCGCGCTCGATCTTGCTGGCATCGATGGCGTAGCGCAGGTCATGGCCGGGGCGGTCGGTGACGAAGGCGATCTGCTCGCGGTAGGAGCCCGCGGCACGGGGCTGCAGCTCGTCGAGCAGGTCGCAGATGGCGTGCACCACATCGAGGTTCTTCTGCTCGTTGTGGCCGCCGATATTGTAGGTCTCACCGACCGCGCCGCGGGTCACCACCTGCAGCAGGGCACGGGCATGATCCTCGACGAACAGCCAGTCGCGCACCTGCTGGCCATTGCCGTACACCGGCAGCGGTTTGCCATCCAGGGCGTTGAGGATCACCAGCGGAATCAGCTTTTCCGGGAAGTGATACGGGCCGTAGTTGTTCGAGCAGTTGGTCAGCAGCACCGGCAGGCCGTAGGTGCGCTGCCAGGCGCGCACCAGGTGGTCCGAGGCCGCCTTGCTGGCCGAGTAGGGCGAGCTGGGGGCGTAGGGCGTGGTTTCGGTGAACAGGTCGTCGACGCCGTGCAGGTCGCCGTATACCTCGTCGGTGGAAATATGGTGGAAGCGAAACGCCTGGCGACGGGCCTCGTCCAGCTTCGACCAGTAGGCGCGGGTGGCCTCCAGCAGCGCATAGGTGCCGACGATATTGGTCTGGATGAATGCTGCCGGGCCGTCGATGGAGCGGTCGACGTGGGACTCGGCGGCCAGGTGCATGATGGCGTCGGGCTGGAAGCTTTGCAGCGCATCGGCTACCGCAGGCTGATCGCCGATATCCGCTTGCAGGAAGCGATAGCGCGGGTTGCTCTCGACCTCGCGCAGGGATTCCAGGTTGCCGGCGTAGGTCAGCTTGTCGAGGTTGAGCACCTCGTGATCGGTGTCCTTGATCAGGTGGCGGATCAGCGCGGAGCCGATAAAACCCGCGCCGCCGGTGACGAGAATGCGCATGTGAAGGTGCCCAGCCAGTGAAAAGGTGAAGTATGCCTGCTCGACCCTTTATAGACGAGCGCTGGAAAAGGTATCGCAGGCGCCCACCTTGCCGCTTTCGAAGCCGGCGGTGAACCACTGCACGCGCTGCGCCGAGGTGCCGTGGGTGAAGGAGTCCGGCACCACCCGGCCCCGGGCCTGTTGCTGCAGACGGTCGTCACCGATGGCGTTGGCGGCGTTCAGCGCCTCCTCCAGATCGCCGGGCTCGAGCCAGTCGAGGCGGCGCTGGGCGTGGTGTGCCCAGATGCCGGCCAGGCAGTCGGCCTGCAGTTCCTGGCGCACCAGCAGGCCGTTGGCGCCTTCCAGGTTCTCGCCGCGCTGGCGCGCCGCATCGACCTTGGCGGAAACCCCCAGCAGAGTCTGCACATGGTGGCCGACCTCATGGGCGATCACGTAGGCCTGGGCAAAGTCGCCGGCCGCGCCATAGCGCTGTTCCAGGTCGCGAAAGAAGCTCAGGTCCAGATAGACCTGCCTGTCGCCCGGGCAATAGAAGGGGCCGACCGCCGAGCTGGCGAAGCCGCAGGCCGAATTCACCCCGCCGTCGAACAACACCAGTTTCGGATCCTGATACTGGCGACTGTTGGACTGGAAGATGGTGCGCCAGGTGTCTTCGGTATCGCCCAGTACCGCGCGCACGAACTCCGACTGCTCGTCGTTGGCCGCCGGGCGATCCGCCTGGCTGCTCGAATAACCGCCGGACTGGCCGGCCAGCTGGCCGAGGATCTGCAGCGGGTCCTGGCCCATCAGCAAACCCACCACCACGACGATGGCGATGCCGCCCAGGCTCAGCCCGCGGCCGCCGCCAAAGCGCATGCCACCACCTCCGCCACCGCGGGCGTCCACGACGTTGTCACTGCGGCGAGCTCGTTTCCAGCGCATGGCGATATCCTTTCAAGAGAGCGAGTCAGTTACCCGGATAACTACTGACCACGCTTTCGCCGCCTTGTGCGTCCAATCCAATCACCTGATAGGCATCGCGGATATTGCCGCGCTCCATGCCCGGCGAGCCGGTGGGCATGCCGGGCGTGGCGATGCCGATCAGGTCGCGGCGCTCGCGCAGTTTGAGAATGTCGGCGGCCGGCACGTGGCCTTCGACGAATTTGCCGTCGATCACCCCGGTATGGCAGGAGCCCAGGCGCTCGGGCACGCCAAGGCGCTCCTTGACCGCGTGCATGTCGGTCTCGACATGATCGTTCACGTTAAAACCGTTGGCCTGCAGGTGGCTGATCCAGCCCTTGCAGCAGCCGCAGTTGGCGTCTCGGTGCACGTCGATAGTCAGCGGCTCGGCGGCCTGGGCGAGACCGGCGAACAGGCCGGCGACAAGAAGCAGTGGGCGCATGACGCAAATCCTCCTGAAAGATTTCGCGAGCATAGCGCCGCCAGCGGCGGTTTACCTATTCGACAGGTTCGTAGGGCAGCCCCACGTAGTTCTCGGCGATGCTGGTGCGCCCGGCCTCGGAGCCGACGAAGTAGTCCAGCTCGGTCTGGCGCATGCGCGCGGTGAAGGCGTCGGTATCCGGGAAGTTGTGCAGCAGACCGGTCATCCACCAGGAAAAGCGCTCGGCCTTCCAGATCCGCCGCAGGCAGATCGCCGAGTAGCGCTCGAGCAACTCGGTGCGGCCTTCGCGGTAGACCTTGAGCAGGATGCGGTACAGCGTGCTGACGTCGCTGGCGGCCAGGTTCAGGCCCTTGGCGCCGGTCGGCGGCACGATATGGGCGGCGTCGCCAAGCAGGAACAGCTTGCCGTACTGCATGGGTTCGACCACGAAGCTGCGCAGTGGCGCGATGCTTTTCTCGATCGACGGCCCGGTCACCAGCTTGGCCGCCGTGTCGGCCGGCAGGCGCGCTTTCAGTTCCTCCCAGAAACGTTCGTCGGGCCAGTCCTGCACCTGCTCGTCAAGGCCGACCTGCACGTAATAGCGGGTGCGCGTCGGCGAGCGCATGCTGCACAGGGCGAAGCCGCGCGGGTGGCTGGCGTAGATCAGTTCTTCGGCCACCGGCGAGGTGTCGGCCAGCACACCGAGCCAGCCGAACGGGTAGACCCGCTCGAACACATTGAGGGTTTCGGCGGGAATCGATTGCCGGGACACGCCGTGGTAGCCGTCGCAACCGGCGATGTAGTCGCATTCCAGGCGATGGGCCTGGCCATCTTTCTGGTAGGTGACGTACGGCGCGCCCTCCTTCAGATCGTGCAGCTGCACGTCGCTGACCTCGTAGTGGGTCACGGCGCCGCTCGCCTCGCGGGCCTCCATCAGATCGCGGGTGACCTCGGTCTGGCCGTAGATCATCACCGTCTTGCCGCCGGTCAGGCCCTTGAGGTCGATACGCTCGCGGCGGCCGTCGAAGGCCAGCTCGAAGCCGTCGTGCACCAGCCCTTCACGGTCCATGCGCGCGCCGACGCCGGCTTCGCGCAGCAGGTCGACCATGCCCTGTTCGAGCACTCCGGCGCGAATGCGACCGAGTACGTAGTCCGGGCTCTGGCGTTCGAGAATGACGGTGTCGATGCCGGCGTTGTGCAGCAATTGGCCGAGCAGCAGGCCGGACGGGCCGGCCCCGATGATGGCGACGGAGGTTTTCATGGTGTCCTCGATATTGTTGTGTGGACCTTTGTGCTTGTATTTTTGATTGGCGTTATTCGGCGGATAAGGCAAATTCACGCCGTTTACTTGGACTTTCATAAACTTCGTTCGCCTATCGGCCACTTTTCGGGAGCGTCCATGAGCCAGCTGCAGATCGGCGTACCGGTGTTCAAGTTGTATGGCGATGCCCTGGAGTGGCCGACGCCCGACTTGCTGCACTGCGAGTCGATTCCCAAGCGCAGCCGCCTGCACGACTGGGTGATCGAGCCCCATCGCCATCCGGATCTGCTGCAGCTCCTGTACCTGCGCAGCGGTTGGGCGCTGATCGAGGTGGAGGGCGTTCAGTCGCGCATCGACGACGCGGCGCTGCAGGTGCTGCCGCCGCTATGCGTGCACGGCTTCCAGTTTTCCGATGACGTTGACGGCTACGTGCTGACCCTGGCGGCGCCACTGGTGGCCCAGCTGGAAGCGCACCTCGGCGCCCAGCATCCGGTGTTCAGCGCACCGGCGCTGTACCCGGTGGGGGCTGACCAGGCCCATCTGAACAGGCTGTTCGATGCCATCGACCGGGAATACGCGCAGAGCGCCCCCGCCCGCAACCTGCTGCTGCAGTCGCTGGTCGGCGTGCTGGCCGTGTGGCTTGGCCGTCAGGTGCTGGGGCGCCAGGCGGCCGATCGCCCGGTGCGCGGCGAGCAGCATCTGGCAGCGTTCAATCGCCTGGTCGAGCAGCATTTTCGCGAGCAGTTGTCGGTCGAGGAATATGCCCGGCGTCTGGGCATCACCACCGCGCACCTCAACAGCATGACCCGCCGCTACGCCGGGCAGAGCGCCCAGGCCCTGGTGCATCAGCGCCAGTTGCTGGAGGCCAAGCGCCTGCTGGTGTACTCGTCGATGACCCTTAGCCAGATCGCCGATGCGCTGCAGTTTTCCGAACCGGCGTATTTCTCGCGATTCTTCAAGCGTTTGACCGGGCAGACGCCCAGTGCCTTTCGGCAGCAGCGCTGACTGGCCTATGCTCTGCCCATGAGCCCAGGAGGACTGCGCCATGCTCTACGCCCGTATCTTTCTCGTTGTGCAAGTGCTGCTGCTCGCCGGCTTCGGCACCGCCTATTTTCTATGGCCGCAGGAAATGGGCGCGGTCAGCGGCATGCTGCTGATGGAGTCCGCCGCGGTCACCGATGTACGTGCCTATTACGGGGCCCTGCAGATCGGGCTGGCGGTGTTTCTGGGGTTGGCGTTAGCGCGGCACGAGCTGACCCGGCCGGCCCTGACGCTGCTGCTGGTGCTCTACAGCAGCCTGGCACTGGGGCGCATTGTCGGCCTGTGGCTCGATGGCGGCGCGCAGCAGACCTTCAACCTGTGGGCAATGCTCTTCGAGGTGGTGTCCGCGCTGCTCGCCGGCTGGGCGCTGCGCCGCTGGCGGGCGGTATGATGGGGCGCTTCAGAAAGGCGGCGAGGGCGTGATGTACAAATCCGGACAGCGGGTACTGGCGGCGTTGCGGCAGATGATCGCCTCGGGCGAACTGGCGGCTGGCGAGCGCATCGCCGAAATCCCTACCGCCGAGCGGCTGCAGGTGTCACGCACGCCGATTCGCATCGCCTTTCGCACCCTCGAGCAGGAAGGCCTCCTGTGCAAGGCGCCGGGTCGTGGCTACACGGTGCGTGCGGTGACCGACGAAGATATCGCCGGCGCCGTGGAGGTGCGTGGCGTGCTCGAAGGCCTGGCCGCCCGCCAGGCCGCCGAGCGCGGCCTCAGTGAAGACATTCGCCAGCGCCTGCAGGCTTGCCTGGTGGAGGGCGATCGGCTGTTCGAGAAGGGCCACGTGGTGATGGAAGAGCTGGAGAGCTATCACGACCTCAACAAGCGCTTCCATCAGGCGATCATCGAGGCCAGCGGCAACAGCGCCATCGCCGTGGCCCTGGCGCGTAACGATCACCTGCCGTTCGCCTCGGTCAGCTCCCTGGCCGTGGACGGTAACGACATGCCCCGCGAGTACCGGCGCTTCAGCTTCGCCCACATGCAGCATCACGCCGTTTACGACGCCCTGGTCAATGGCCAGGGGGCGCGGGCCGAAAACATCATGCGCGAGCACGCCAATGCCACCCTGCGCTACGCCCGGGCGATGCAGGGTGACGCAGGCGAGGCGGCGATGACCATCCTGCGCCATGGCTGACGTGCAGATTCGTCGCGCACTCGACAGCGATGCCGAGGCGATCAGCCGGCTTATCGTGCAGACCCTACGACTTAGCAATGCGCAGGATTACTCACCCGAGGTAATCGACCGGGTGGCCGGCAATTTCGACGCCGCTGGCGTGCGTAAACTGATGGCCTTGCGTGAGGTGTTCGTGGCGCTCGATGGCGCGTGCCTGGTGGCCACCGCGAGCTTGGCGGAGGATGTGGTCAGGTCGGTGTTCGTGCTGCCCGAGATGCAGGGCCGTGGCCTGGGCAAGGCGCTGATGAAACATGTCGAAGGTGTGGCCCGTGCGGCTGGCGCGCAGCAATTGCGGGTGCCTGCCTCGCTGACGGCGGTGCCGTTCTATACAGCTCTTGGCTACGCCGTGATTCGCGAGGTTGTCGACGGCGATGAGCGAACCTTTGTCATGTCGCGTGAGCTGTGAGGCGGAGCCGATCTCTCAAGCGCAGTTGGTAGGGTGGACGACGCTTCACCTACGCGGCCCGCCCCGTCCACCGTTCTGCGATCGCAATGGCAGTGGTGGATGAAAAGAGCGTCATCCCCCCTACTTAGCTGATCTATTCGTGGCAACCTGTGGGAGCGGGCCATACCCGCGATTTTTTCGCGCGCATGGCGCGCTCCCACATTCGTCAGGTGCATTCCGCCTATTACTCAGACATCAAGGGTGTAGGGTGGGCTTCAGCCCACCATTGCTGCCGGCAGGGATCAGATATCCAACACCAGCCGCGCACTTTTTGCCCGCGAACAGCAGGGCGTGAATTGATCATTGGCGGCCTGTTCATCCTCGGTAAGAAACAGGTCGCGGTGGTCCGGCTCACCGTCGAGCACCCGGGTCAGGCAGGTGCCGCAGATGCCCTGCTCGCAGGACACCGGGATCTCCACGCCGACGCCGCGCAACACCTCCACCACGCTGACGCCTTCCGGCACCTGCAGCACGTCGCCGCTGCTGGCCAGCTGAATCTCGAAACCGCTTTTCGGCTGCTCGTCGGCCCCGGCGCTGAAGTACTCGCGGTGCAGGTTGTCGTTCGCCCAGCCCAGCCCGCGGGCGCTGTCCAGCACATGCTCCATGAAGCCGCCCGGACCGCAGACGTACAGGTGCGTGTGCGGGTCCGCCGCGCCGAGCAGCGCGGCGGTGTCCGGGCGCTTGCCCGGTTCGCCATCGTCGAAGTGCAGGTGCACGCGGTCGGCGAAGGGCGACTGGCGCAGGCGGTCGACGAACGCCGCCTGGCGAGCCGAACGGGAGAAATAGTGCAGGGTGAAATCGCCACCGGTGTGGCTCAGGCGTTCGGCCATGCACAGGATCGGCGTGATACCGATGCCGCCGGCCATCAGCAGATGGCGCCTGGCGTCGTGCTGCAGGGGAAACAGGTTGCGCGGCTCGCTGATGCTCAGCCGGACGCCCTGCTCGAGGCCGTGCATGGCGCTGGAGCCACCGCGCGAATCGGCGCTGCGCAACACGGCGATCTGGTAGCGGTGCCGCTCCTCGGGGTGGTTGCACAGCGAATACTGGCGGATCAGGCCATCCGGCAGGTGCACGTCGATATGGGCGCCGGCGCTGAAGGCGGGCAGCGGTTCGCCATCGGCGCGGGCCAGGTCGAAGCTGAGAATGTCCTGGGCCTGGGGCTCGATGGCGGTGACGATGACGTCGATCATGGTGGCGCTCTCTTGAAGGCTTGCGCGCGCCACCCTGTGGCGCGCGACGGGCAGGGGTCAGCCGACCTGGCGGACGTCGATTTTCCGGGCGGCGAGGGCCTGCTCGTCGGCAAGCAGGCGGTCGATGATGCGCCGCGACTGCACGCCGCCGGCATCGATATTGAGCTTGAGCAGCCCGCGCTCCGGCTGCCAGAGCAGGTTGCGCTGCTGGCGTTCGAGCATCTCCAGGTCTTCGCTGAAGATCTTGCCCTGGCCTTCGCGAATGCTGTCGGTCAGCGCCTGATCCTCGGGCTTGAAGCTGCGCGCCATGCCCCAGAAGTACCAGATCGAGGTTTCGGTCTCCGGGGTGATGAAGTCGACCACGATGCTCGCCGCCTTCACATTGGCCGGCGCCTCGTAGCCGCCGTGACCCGCATGGGCCACACCGACCTCGATCATCACATGGCTGGGCGGGTTGAAGCGGCAGATCTGCCAGCGGTCCACCGGTACGTCGTCCGCCAGGCCGTTGCCGCGAAGCGCCATGCGCCAGAAGGGCGGGGCCATGATGTTTTCCATATGGCGGCTGGTGACCACCTCGTCGCCTTCGACCTTGGTGACCGGCGGCGCTTCGTCGATCTCCTTCTGGCCGATGCTGGAGGCATGCACGTAGGTTTCGTGGGTCAGGTCCATCAGGTTGTCGATCATCAGCCGGTAATCACAGTTGATGTGAAACAACCCGCCGCCGTAAGCCCACCCGGGATTTTCCGCCCATTCCAGGTGGTGGATGGTCGCCGGGTCGGCCAGGGCCTGATCGCCGGTCCATACCCAGATGAAGCCATAGCGCTCCACCGCGGCGAAGGCGCGAATGCCGGGGAAACCGCGCACGCGCTGGCCTGGCATCGACACGGTCTTGCCCTCGCAGCCCATCTCCAGGCCGTGGTAGCCGCAGATCAGGTTGCCATTCTCGACGTAGCCGAGCGACAGCGGTGCGCCACGGTGCGGGCAGAAATCCTCGAGGGCCACCACCTGGCCCTCGGCGCCGCGGTAGAACACGATCTTTTCCCCGCAGATCTGCCGGCCCAGAGGCGTCTCGGCAATTTCGTCAGGGGTGCAGGCTACATACCAGGCATTTTTCGGGTACATGACGACCTCGGTTATTGTTGGTGTTATTGGATCCAATGGTTGGTTTTTAATCAGGCTAATGTCAAGGCTTGTCCGGGAAAATAGTTAACAAAACAAACTGTCCGATCAGCGAACGCATTCTTGAGGCCTCATCGATTGCGCCAGGCCGCGTGGGGCGGGACCTGGGCCGGGGCGAAGCGCAAACGGGGCCTCTCCGCCCCGCTTGCCTGGATTGAATATTGGATCCACTTCTGCAAGGTTGGCGGCGGCTTTTCCCATAAAAACAATCCAGGATCTGCGCCGATGAACCCTTGCTTAGCTCCGTCAGCTGCCGATGGCAGCCTGCCTCTGTACTTATCGTCCGTTACGGTGGGAGGTGCGCGATGAGCGATCTCCGCCAAGTCGTTGACCAGGGGCCGATGCGTGGCTTTCAGTGGGTGGCCATCGGCGTCTGTATCGTGCTCAACATGATCGATGGCTTCGATGTGCTGGTGATGGCCTTCACGGCCTCGTCAGTCGCCGCGGACTGGTCGCTGGGCGGCGCGCAGATCGGCATGCTGCTCAGTGCCGGCCTGCTCGGCATGGCGGCCGGCTCGCTGTTCATCGCGCCCTGGGCGGATCGCCTTGGCCGGCGCCCGCTGATCCTGCTGTGCCTGGTGATTTCCGGCAGCGGTATGCTGCTTTCGGCACTCAGCCAGACGCCCACCCAATTGGCACTGCTGCGCGGCCTGACCGGGCTGGGCATCGGCGGCATCCTGGCCAGCAGCAACGTGATCGCCAGCGAGTACGCCTGCAAGCGCTGGCGCGGCCTGGCGGTCAGCCTGCAATCCACCGGTTATGCCCTGGGCGCCACGCTTGGTGGTTTGCTGGCGGTGTGGCTGCTGTCGCACTGGGGCTGGCGCTCGGTGTTCTTCGCCGGCGGCCTGATGACCTTCGTGGCCATCGTGCCGGTGCTGCTGTGGTTGCCCGAGTCCTTGGACTTCCTGCTCTCCAGGCAGCCGGCCAAGGCGCTGGTGCGGGTCAATCGCCTGGCTGCGAAGCTGGGGCAGCCGGGCCTGGCTGTGCTACCGGCGCTGCCGGTGGGCGAGCACGCTGGCAGCGGATCCTTCGCGCGGCTGTTCGACCCCGAGCAGCGGCGCAGCACCCTGCTGATCTGGGTGCTGTTCTTCCTGGTGATGTTCGGCTTCTACTTCATCATGAGCTGGACGCCCAAGCTGCTGACCCAATCCGGTCTCTCGGTGCAGCAGGGCGTGACCGGCGGCGTGCTGCTGAGCATCGGCGGCATTTTTGGCGCAGCGCTGCTGGGGCTGTTGTCGGCGCGCTTTTCCCTGGCGCGGGTACTGGCCGGCTTCATGCTGATCACCGCCGTGCTGCTGGTGGTGTTCACCGGCCTCGGCTCGTCGTTCACCGCGGCGCTGGGCATGGGCCTGCTGATCGGGCTGTTTTCCAATGGCTGCGTCGCCGGTCTGTATGCGCTGTCGCCGTTGATCTATGGCGCTTCGGTGCGGGCCACCGGGGTGGGTTGGGCGATCGGTATCGGTCGCGGCGGGGCGATCCTGTCGCCGACCGTGGCGGGCTTCATGCTCGATGATGGCTGGCAGCCGCTGCAGCTTTATACCTGGTTCGCCCTGGTGTTCGTCGCTGCAGCGGTGCTGCTGTTGACCTTGTTGCCGGCGCAGAAGCCGCAGTCGATGACGCCGGCCCGGGCCTGAGCCGGCCAGGGCGCGAGGCTGGCGCCCCGCGCCCTGGCGGTTACCAGAGCGCCAGGGTGTAGTCGATGTGCAGGCGGGTCTGGTTTTCGTCGCGAAAGGCGGCGCCCGCGGCGAAGTCGTTGCGATAGATCGAGTGCCGCGCCTTCAGGCCGACACCCTTGAAGGTGCCGCTCTGGATCACGTAGCCGATCTCCATCTGCAACTCGCGTTCCTTCAGGTCAGCGCCGCCTAGTGTCGGCAGTTCGATGTTGTCGCCGCGCAGGTAACGCAGGCGCGTCTTCAGGCCGGGCACACCGGCAGCGGCGAAGTCGTAATCGTAGATCGCCTGCCAGGTGCGCTCCTTGGGGTTGAGGAAGTCCGAGCTCATCGCCATCTCGCTGATCACCATGGATTCGGTGCCGGAGATGTAGGGCTTGGCCGTGTCGCCGCGCTGGTGCATGTAGCCCAGGGTGACGCGATGGCCGTCCAGCGCATAGGCGAACTGCGCGGCGAGGTTGCGGTTGTCCACCTTGCCGGCCTTGGCGCTGCCGTCTTCGTTGCTGAAGAAGGCGCGCAGGTCGCTGCTCAGCACGCCGGGGCCAACCGGCAGTTCGTGGAGCAGGCCGAGGTATTCCTGGCGGTACAGCTCGGCGACGGTGGTGTGATAGGCGCGCAGCTTAAGCCCCTTGCCGAGCTGATAATCGCCACCGAAGAAGGCCGCGTGGGAGCTTTCGGCCGTCGGGTTGAAGCGCCGGTTCGGCGAGGCGACGGTCATCGCCTGGTAGTTGCTGGAATCGCGGCGGTTGATGCGGTCGAGGTAGCCGGCATGCAGGGTCAGGTCGTCGATATCGGCGGACTGCAGATAGGCACCGCGAAAACTCTGGGGCAGCAGTCGTGACGGGCTGGCGACGATGGAGGGCAGAAACGGCGATACGTCGCCGACCTTCAGTACGCTCTTGCCGGCGCGCAGCTTCGCCGTCGGCGCCAGGCGCGAATACTCGTCGGCCGCCCGCCCGCTGCTGGCGGAAACCGGCAGCAGCTCGGTGCCGCTGCGCCCGGGTGAGGAGTCCAGCTTGACGCCCAGCAGGCCGTTGAGGTCCAGGCCGAAACCGACGGCACCCGGCGTGTAGCCCGACTCCATCTTGAGAATGAAGCCCTGGGCCCATTCGCGGGCTGCCGACTTGGCGCCATCGTCCTGGTAATCACGATCCAGGTAGTAGCTACGGGTGGTCAGCCTGGCGCTGCTGTCTGCGACGAAGCCGTCGGCCAGGGCATGCCCGGCCAGCAGGCTGGGAGCCAGCAGCAGGCCGGCCAATGAACGGCGGTGAAAGAAAACGGAGTCGAGCGCCCTATGGGTGTGCATGTCATTGTCCTTTTATTGTTGTTCTTGGCCCCGCCGATGCGGCGGTGATGCAGCGCTGTTCGCGTTGCAGTGGGGCGAGAATGGAAAGGCAATGACGAGCGGTCAATGTGCATTGTTCGATAATCGAACGTTAAAAATATTAATTATTTTAAGTGTTAATAAAATTCTTTAGCTAAGTGATTGATACGTTTCAATTATCCTCAAAATGGTATTCAGGGCTGAATTAGTTTCGTTATTCATTATCTTTGTTAATCTTTTCAGGGCTCGCAGGGCGGTTTGTCGCGGGCGATCACAACAACAATAAAATCGAGGGTCTCCCCATGGATACGTCATCGCGTCGCTCGACGCTGACCGTCACGCTGTGTTTCATCGTTGCGCTCATCGAAGGCCTGGATCTGCAATCGGCGGGCATTGCCGCGGCGGGCATTCGCCAGGCGTTCGAACTGGATCAGAAAATGATGGGCTGGATGTTCAGCGCCAGCATCATCGGCCTGCTGCCCGGGGCATTCTTCGGCGGCTGGCTGGCCGACCGCATCGGCCGCAAGCGCGTGCTGATCGGTGCGGTGATTCTGTTCGGCATCTTCTCGTTGTGGACCGCCTTTGTCGCCAGCGTCAACGGCCTGCTGCTGGCGCGCTTCATGACCGGCCTGGGCCTTGGCGCCGCCTTGCCGAACCTGATCGCCCTGTGCGCCGAGGCGGTCGAGGAACGGCGCCGTGGCACGGCCATCAGCATCATGTACTGCGGGGTGCCGCTCGGCGGCGCCATCGCGGCGGTAGTGGGCATGCTCGGTGGTGAGAGCTGGCAAATGGTGTTCATCGTCGGCGGCGTGGCGCCATTGCTGATCGCACCTTTGCTGATGGTGATGCTGCCGGAGTCGCGGGATTTCAGCGCGCAGCAATCCGCGGCCCCGACACGGGTTTCCACCGGGCACGCGTTATTTGGCGAAGGCCGTTCGGTGACCACCCTGGCGTTGTGGGTCAGTTACTTCTTTACCCTGACCGTGATGTACATGCTGCTCAACTGGCTGCCTTCACTGCTGTTGGAGCAGGGGTTCAGCAAGCCGCAGGCAGGCACCGTGCAGATGCTCTTCAACATCGGTGGGGCCGCTGGTTCGCTGCTCGGCGGCGTGTTGCTGGATCGCTACAACCGGACGGCCGTGGTGGTGATCTGTTACGGCGGTCTGCTCGGCGCACTGGCCGCCTTGGGCCTGGTGTCCGGTCTAGCGGCCATGGCGGCGGCTGGCTTCGCGGCAGGGCTGTTCATGTTGGCCGCGCAACTGGTGCTTTACGCGCTGGCGCCTCCAGCGTACCCCACCTCGGTTCGTGCTACCGGCGTAGGGGCAGCGGTGGCGGTCGGGCGCCTGGGCTCGGTCTCCGGGCCCCTGGCTGCCGGGCAGATTCTCGCTGCGGGGGCCGGTACCACTGGCGTGCTGCTGGCGGCATCGCCAGGGCTGGTGATCGCGGCGCTGGTGGTGCTCGGCATGAGCCGGCGCCGGGCCGTCGACGCACCGCCAGTCTCGACCACATCCCGTTAGCGGCCCTGGGCTGGTAAGCATGCTGACGCGCCTGGCAAACGGCGGGCGTGTCAGCCGGCAACTTGAACCGGCGGTGCGCCGCCACACTTTTGCGCAGGCAATAAAAAACCCGCCGAAGCGGGCTTTTACTGACCAATGCCAACGTCCTGTCGGCTGCCATCCTAGCTATGGTCACGTCATCCATGACCCTGAGCACGTCCTGTGCTGCAGGAATGGGGCTAGATTACGGCGCGGCCGGGGTCATCACCAGAGCGAACCAGCGCACCGTCGTGTAAGCCTTTGGCTATAGCGAAGCGGCGGCGTGAACTGTTCGAGGTTCTTCGCGCCCGCGAACGATGGCGCTGGCGGCGGAATGTCCGAATTCGGCACGAATGGTGATTTTGATTAATGGTTAATTGACATAACTATTTTTCGAGGTTAGCTTCTGTTCATCGACAACCAAAACAAGAGCACACCCCATGAGCAAGTACGAAGGCCGCTGGCAAACCGTCAAGGTCGATGTCGAAGAAGGCATCGCCTGGGTCACCCTCAACCGCCCGGAAAAACGCAATGCCATGAGCCCGACCCTCAACCGCGAGATGGTCGAGATCCTCGAGGCGCTGGAGCAGGACGCCGAGGCCCGCGTACTGGTGCTGACCGGTGCTGGCGAGTCGTGGACCGCGGGCATGGACCTCAAGGAATACTTCCGCGAGGTGGATGCCGGCCCGGAGATTCTCCAGGAGAAGATCCGCCGTGAAGCCTCGCAATGGCAGTGGAAACTGCTGCGCATGTACGCCAAGCCGACCATCGCCATGGTCAACGGCTGGTGCTTCGGCGGCGGCTTCAGCCCGCTGGTGGCCTGCGACCTGGCGATCTGCGCCGACGAAGCCACCTTCGGCCTCTCCGAAATCAACTGGGGCATCCCGCCGGGCAACCTGGTCAGCAAGGCCATGGCCGACACCGTGGGCCACCGCCAGTCGCTGTACTACATCATGACCGGCAAGACCTTCGACGGTAAGAAAGCCGCCGAGATGGGCCTGGTCAACGAAAGCGTGCCCCTGGCGCAACTGCGCGAAACCACCCTGGAACTGGCGCGCAACCTGCTGGAAAAGAACCCGGTGGTGCTGCGTGCCGCCAAGCATGGCTTCAAGCGTTGCCGCGAGCTGACCTGGGAGCAGAACGAGGACTACCTGTACGCCAAGCTCGACCAGTCGCGCCTGCTCGACGAGGAGGGCGGTCGCGAGCAGGGCATGAAGCAGTTCCTCGACGACAAGACCATCAAGCCCGGTCTGCAGGCCTACAAGCGCTGATCGCCTGGCCTTGTAAAGCGCGGCGTCCGCCATGGCGTCGCGAGCGTTTCCTACAACGACAACAATGAGGAATCACCATGCTGGACGTGCCCCTGCTGATTGGTGGCCGCTCGTGCCCGTCCCGGGACGAACGCACCTTCGAACGTCGTAACCCGGTGACCGGCGAGGTGGTGTCGCGGGTCGCCGCCGCCACCCTGGAAGATGCCGATGCCGCAGTGGCCGCCGCCCAGGCCGCATTTCCCGCCTGGGCCGCGCTGGCGCCCAACGAGCGGCGCACGCGCCTGCTCAAGGCTGCCGGGGAGATGCAGGCACGCGCCGGCGAATTCATTGCCGCTGCCGGGGAAACCGGGGCGATGGCCAACTGGTACGGCTTCAACGTGCACCTGGCGTCCAACATGCTGCGCGAGGCGGCGTCGTTGACCACCCAGATCCATGGCGAGGTGATTCCCTCCGACGTGCCCGGCAGTTTTGCCATGGCGTTGCGTCAGCCCTGCGGCGTGGTGCTCGGCATCGCGCCATGGAACGCCCCGGTGATTCTCGCCACCCGCGCCATCGCCATGCCGCTGGCCTGTGGCAACACCGTGGTGCTCAAGGCGTCCGAGCTGAGCCCCGCGGTACACCGGCTGATCGGCCAGGTGCTGCAGGATGCCGGCCTGGGTGACGGCGTGGTCAACGTGATCAGCAACGCCCCGGCCGATGCGGCGGCGATCGTCGAGCGGCTGATCGCCAACCCGGCGGTACGGCGGGTCAACTTCACCGGCTCGACCAAGGTCGGGCGCATCGTCGGCGAACTGTCGGCCCGCCATCTCAAGCCGGCGCTGCTGGAACTTGGCGGCAAGGCGCCGCTGCTGGTGCTCGACGATGCCGACCTGGACGCCGCCGTCGAAGCCGCGGCCTTCGGTGCCTACTTCAACCAGGGGCAGATCTGCATGTCCACCGAGCGCCTGGTGGTCGACAGCAAGGTGGCCGATGCCTTCGTCGCCAAGCTGGCGGCGAAGATCGCCACCCTGCGCGCCGGCAACCCGGCCGACAGCGCCTCGGTGCTCGGCTCGCTGGTCGACACCTCGGCGGGCGAGCGCATCAGAGCCCTGGTCGACGACGCCGTCGGCAAGGGCGCGCGGCTGGTCGCCGGTGGTCAGGTCGAAGGCAGCATCATGCAGGCGACCCTGCTCGACAACGTCACCCCGGCCATGCGCCTGTACGCCGAGGAGTCCTTCGGGCCGGTGGCCGTGGTGCTGCGCGGTAGCGGTGACGAAGAACTGCTGCGCCTGGCCAACGACTCCGAGTTCGGCCTGTCGGCGGCGATCTTCAGCCGCGATACCACGCGAGCGCTGGCGTTGGCCCAGCGCGTCGAGTCGGGGATCTGCCATATCAACGGGCCGACCGTACACGACGAGGCGCAGATGCCCTTCGGCGGCGTCAAGGCCAGTGGTTATGGCAGCTTTGGCGGCAAGTCGGCCATCGAGCAATTCACCCAGTTGCGCTGGGTGACCCTGCAGAACGGCCCGCGGCACTACCCGATCTAGTCAAACCATTGCTGCATTCCTGCGTGTGCCGGTCGCCTCTTGCGAGGGGCGATCACGGCGCCTCGACAAGAACAATAGTGGCGACCCGAGTCGCCCGCGTGGAGAAGCAAAGTGAACTCCGATACCGGACCGCGTTATCGCCAGGTGTCCATCGGCCGCCCGGCCGTTGAGGTCAGCGAACGTCAGGGCGTGTTGCACATGCGCTCGCTGGAGCCGCTGGCGCCCTTGCCCGAGCGCTTGCTCGATCGCCTGGTGCACTGGGCCGAGGTGCGTGGGCAGCAGACCTTCCTGGCCGTGCGCGGCGAGAACGGCGAGTGGCAGCACACCAGTTATGCTCAGATGCTCGAGGCGGTGCGGGCCATCGCCCAACGCCTGCTCGGCTTCGGCCTGAGCGCCGAGCGGCCCCTGGCGATTCTTTCCGGCAACGGCCTGCCGCACCTGCAGATGGCCCTTGGCGCCATGTATGCCGGCATTCCCTACTGCCCGGTATCGCCGGCCTATTCGCTGCTCTCCCAGGACTACGCCAAGCTGCGCCATGTCTGCGACTTGCTGCAGCCTGGCCTGCTGTTCGTCGACAACGCCGCGCCCTACCAGCGCGCCATCGACGCCGTGATGGCCGCCGAGGTGCCGGTAATCACCGTGCACGGTGAAGTGGCGGGCCGGCGCAACCTCGATTTCGCCAGCCTGCTGGCAGAACCCGGTGGCGCCGAGGCGCAAGCCGCCTTCGCCGCCACCGGCCCCGATACCATCGCCAAGTTCCTGTTCACCTCCGGTTCGACCAAGCTGCCCAAGGCAGTGATCACCACCCAGCGCATGCTCTGCGCCAACCAGCAGATGCTGCTGCAGACCTTCCCGGTATTCGGCGAAGAGCCGCCGGTGCTGGTCGACTGGCTGCCGTGGAACCACACCTTTGGCGGCAGCCACAACCTGGGCATCGTGCTGTACAACGGCGGCACCTTCTACCTCGACGACGGCAAGCCGACGCCCCAGGGCATGGCCGAGACCCTGCGCAACCTGCGCGAGATTTCGCCGACCGCCTACCTGACCGTGCCCAAGGGCTGGGAGGAACTGGTCAACGCCCTGGAGCAGGACGCGACGCTGCGCGCAAGCTTCTTCGCGCGCATCAAGCTGTTCTTCTTCGCCGCCGCCGGGCTGTCGCAGAGTATCTGGGATCGCCTCGACCGCATCGCCGAGCAGCATTGTGGCGAGCGCATCCGCATGATGGCCGGGCTGGGCATGACCGAGGCATCGCCGTCCTGCACCTTCACCACCGGGCCGCTGTCCATGGCCGGCTACGTCGGCCTGCCGGCGCCGGGTTGCGAAGTGCGCCTGGTACCGGTCGACGGCAAGCTGGAAGGGCGCTTTCGCGGGCCGCACATCATGCCTGGCTACTGGCGTGCCGAGCAGCAGACCGCCGAGGTGTTCGACGAGGACGGCTTCTACTGCTCCGGTGATGCGCTCAAGCTGGCCGATGCCAGCGATCCGCAGCTGGGCCTGATGTTCGATGGGCGCATCGCCGAGGACTTCAAGCTGTCGTCCGGGGTGTTCGTCAGCGTCGGCCCGCTGCGCAATCGCGCGGTGCTCGAAGGCTCGCCCTACGTGCAGGACGTGGTGGTCGCCGCGCCGGATCGTGAATGCCTGGGCTTGCTGGTGTTCCCGCGTCTTTACGAATGCCGGCAACTGGCCGGCCTGGCGGCGGACGCCAGCGACGCCGAGGTACTGGCCAGCGCGCCGGTACGGGGCTGGTTCGCCGACTGGCTGCAGCGCCTCAATCGCGAAGCTACCGGCAATGCCACACGGCTGGAATGGATCGCCCTGATGAGTCAGGCGCCGTCCATCGACCGCGGCGAGATCACCGACAAGGGTTCGATCAACCAGCGTGCGGTGCTGCAGTGGCGCGCCGAGCAGGTCGAGGCGCTGTACCGCGGCCGTGACGAGTCGATCCTGCGCGCCGAGAAAAACCCGTGAGGGGCGGTCAGTACAGCCGCTTCGAGGATGTGGCGATCATCGAGGCACTGCGCACGCCCTGGAGCGACCTGAACGGGCCGCTGGCCCAGGTCTCGCCCATCGACCTGGGCATCAAGGTCGGCCGCGCCGTGCTGGCCCGCGCCGGGCTCGACCCGATGGCGGTGGACAGCGTGCTGGCCGGCTCCATGGCCCAGGCCAGTTTCGACGCCTACCTGCTGCCGCGGCATATCGGCCTGTACAGCGGCGTGCCGCAGCAGGTGCCGGCGCTGGCGGTGCAGCGCATCTGCGGCACCGGCCTGGAGTTGCTGCGCCAGGGCGCCATGCATCTGCAGACGGGCGGGCAGCTGGCGCTGTGCGTGGGCAGCGAATCGATGTCGCGCAATCCGATTGCCAGCTACGAGCACCGCGGCGGCTTTCGTCTCGGTGCGCCGGTCGGCTTCAGGGATTTTCTCTGGGAAGCGCTGCTCGATCCTGCGCCGGGGGTGGACATGATCGCCACCGCCGAGCGCCTGGCCCGTGAATACGGGATCAGCCGCGAGCAGGTGGACGGCTATGCCCTTGGCAGCCACCAGCGCGCCCTGCAGGCCCGCGACAGCGGCTGGCTGGCCGGGGAGATCGTTGCCGTCGGCAATGAACGTTTCGAGCTGGACGGCTACCAGGCCCGCGGCATCGAGCTGCCCAGGCGGGTTGCCGAGGTAGCGCAGGACAGCCACCCGCGGCCCACCGATGCCGAGGCGCTGGCGCGCCTGAAAGCCATCCATCCCGGCGGCGTGCAGACCGCCGGCAACAGCTGCGCAGTGGTCGATGGCGCGGCGGCGGCGCTGGTCGGGCGAGCCTCCGACTGCACGCGCTCGCCCCTGGCGCTGCTGCGTGCCTCCAGCGTGATCGGCGTGGCACCGGAGATCATGGGCATCGGTCCCGCACCGGCCATTCGCTTGTTGCTGCAGCGCAGCGGCCTGGGGCTCGATGAGATCGGTCTCTTGGAAATCAACGAAGCCCAGGGCGCCCAGGTGCTGGCGGTCAGCCAGGTGCTGGAGCTGGATCCGGCGCGCCTGAATCAACGCGGCGGCTCCATCGCCCTCGGTCACCCCCTGGCGGCTACCGGCCTGCGCCTGGTGATGACCCTGGCGCGACAGCTGCGCGACGCCAATCGGCGTTATGGCATCGCCGCGGCCTGCATCGGTGGCGGGCAGGGCATGGCGCTGCTGATCGAGAATCCGGGCTACCAGGCTTGAGGTTTGCTCTACAGGGAGGTTGACCATGTGGCAATACAAGGCGCCGCTGCGCGATATGCGTTTCGTCCTCGAACACTGGTTACAGGCGCCTGCTGCCTGGGTAGAGCTGCCGGCGTTCACTGACCTCGACCTGCCGCTGGCGGTGCAGGTGTTGGAGGAAGCGGCACGTTTCAGCGCTGGCGTACTGGCGCCGCTCAACGCCAGCGGCGATCGGCAGGGCTGCCGCTGGCAGGACGGCGAGGTCAGCACGCCAGAGGGTTTCGCCGCTGCCTATCGCGCTTTTATGGAAGGCGGCTGGCCGGCGCTGGCCTGTGCGCCCGAGCATGGCGGCCAGGGCCTGCCACAGTTGCTGGACGCGGCGCTGCAGGAAATGCTCTACGCCAGCAATCACGCCTGGGCGATGTACACCGGCATCGCCCACGGCGCTTACCTGTGCCTGCAGGCCCATGCGCCGCAGCCACTCAAGGAGCGCTACCTGCCGGCCATCGTCAGCGGGGAAAGCCTGCCGACCATGTGCCTCACCGAGCCCCAGGCCGGCAGCGACGTCGGCCTGCTGCGTTGCCGCGCAGAGCCTCAGGCCGACGGCACTTATCGCCTCACCGGCAGCAAGCTGTTCATTTCCGGCGGCGAGCACGACCTCACCGAGGACATTCTGCACCTGGTGCTCGCGCGCCTGGCGGATGCGCCGGCGGGTACCCGCGGCATTTCCCTGTTTCTGGTACCCAAGCGGCTGGACGATGGCCGGCGCAATGCCGTGCGCTGCGACGGTATCGAGCACAAGATGGGCATCAAGGGCAGCGCCACCTGCTCGTTGAGTTTCGACGGCGCCCAGGGCTGGTTGATCGGCGAGGCGAATCGCGGCCTGGCGGCGCTGTTCGTGATGATGAACTCGGCGCGCCTGCACGTGGGTCTGCAGGGTTTGGGGCATGCCGAGGCAGCCTGGCAGAACGCCGCGGACTATGCTCGCGAGCGCCGGCAGATGCGCGCGCCCAGCCGGCCAGAAGGCGCCACTGCAGCGCCTGCCGACCCGATCCACTACCACCCGGCCATGCGTCTGGCGTTGCTGCGTTTGCGCACCGTCAGCCAGGGGCTGCGGGTCATCGGTTATTGGGGGGCGCATCTGCTCGATCAGGCCGAGCATGCCGCATCCGAAGCCGAGCGCCAGCAGGCCAGTCGCCTGGCCGGGCTGCTGACCCCGGTGATCAAGGCGTTCTTTACCGACCAGGGGTTTCAACTGGCCAGCGAGGCGCTGCAGGTGTTTGGCGGCTATGGCTATATCGGCGAATACGCCATCGAGCAGACGCTGCGCGACAGCCGTATCGCCATGATCTACGAGGGCAGCAACGAGATTCAGGCCAACGACCTGTTGCTGCGCAAGATGCTTGGCGATAACGGCGTTGCTCTGGGTGAGTTGCTGGCGGTGTTCGAGCAGGAAGCGGCGGCGAGTGGCGCGTATGCCGAACAGCTGAGTGGGCTGTGCACGAAATTGCGTGTCTTGGTGAAGAGCATCTTCAAGCGAACCGAGGGCGACTGCGAGTACCCGTACCGCATCGCCGGGGATTTTCTGCACCTGCTCGGCTGGGCGCTGCTGGCCTACGCCTGGGCGCGTTCGGCGCGTCTGGCAAATGCGCTGTTGGCGGATGATCCCTGGTATCAGGAGAAGCTCGATGGCGCGGCGTTCTTCTTCAGCTATCTAATGCCGGAAAGCGATTTGCGCATCGCCCGTATCGAGGCCGCTCGGGCGCCGTTGGGGTTCTTAACTAATGCAGCCTGCTGACTGCAGATTCCCAGAATTTTAGGTTGGGAAAACAGCGATAGTGAATAATTGGTGCAATACCTGTGGGAGCGGGCCATGCCCGCGATTTCGCGCGCATGGCGCGCTCCCACAGTTAATCGAGGCGCGGCCGATCTATAAGGCTGGGCTTTAGCCCACTAATTCGATAGCGCTTAACCGTTGACCTTGTGCAGCAAGCGCAACAACTGCGCACGCTCATCCTCGTCGAGGCCTGCAGTGGCTTCTTCATCGCTGGCCACGGCAATGGCCTTGAGCTGGCCGAGCAGGGCGATCCCGGCCTTGGTGAGAAACACGCCATAGGCGCGCTTGTCCTGCACGCCACGTACGCGCTGGGCCAGGCCGCGGCTTTCCAGCTTGTTGAGCAGCGGCACCAGTTGCGGGGGCTCGATGGCCAGCTGGCGCGCCAGGTCGGCCTGCATCAGCCCCGGCTCGTTCTCGATGATCACCATGGCGGTGAACTGCGCCGGGCGCAGGTCGTGCTCGGCCAGGTTGCCGACCAGGTGCTGGAACACTTTCAGCTGGGCACGGCGCAACGCATAGCCCACCAGGGTGTCCAGCCAGCTGTCGGGCAGGGCAGCGCCTCCGGGGGTGGCCTGGGGCGTGGTGTCCATCTGGCTGGAGGCGTTGCTCATGGAAAGGGCTTCTTCAGTTAAGCGAGTTAAGCATTTTGCACGTTGCTGGGCTGACTGGCCAGTGGCGCTGCCGGATGGTCGAGCGAGGGCGCACAGATTTCAGGCTGCGTGTCGGTGTCAGGCGCGTTTCTTGGTGTCAGGCGCGCGGCTGAGCTTTTCCGCGCTGAGCCGACGCTGGCCTTCGCCGTCGACCCAGCCGGCTTCCCAGGCGGCAGCGGGCATGCTGTCAGCGAAGGGCAGGGTGCCGGAGGGGTGCCCGGCCAGCCCTGCCATATAGCCTTGCTGGTAGGCCTTGGTCAGGCTTTCCAGGCTCCAGTGCTGCGTGTTGTCGCGGTGGCTCATGGGAGGGATTCGCAAAGAGTGCTTGCCAACCATCCTAGCCAAATCCGCTCGGCTGAGCCGGGCCACCTGTCCCGGATTTATGACCATTGGTTTTTTTTGTGACGCAGTCGTCGCGGGCCAGGTGCGCCTAGCCCGGCTGTCACACGGCCAGGGCGAGGATGCTGGCCTGGTAGGCGGCGGCGAAACTGTCGAAGTCGCCTTCCTCGTGGGCTTCCAGTTCGGCCTGTTCCTGCAGAGACTGGCGGGCAGCCTGCTCGAACTCGGCCTGTTGCTCGGCGCTCAGCGGCTGGCCACGGAAGTGCTCGGCGTGGCGCTTGCTCTGGCGCAGCGAGAACGCGGCAAAGCTTTCGCCTTTCTGCAGTTCGGCCAGCACCTGGGCCGACGGCGTCAGGCTGGCATCGTCGACCTTGGCGCGTTGGGCCTGCAGGGCCGCGCCGTGGGCGTCAGTACCCTGGCTGCGGTCGAGCAGTCGGGTGATCGCCTCGATGCCGTCGAGCAGCTCGTGGGCCCAGGTCTGCAGGACCACCGGCGCGCCATGGCGTTGCAGGTGCAGGCCGGGACGACGACCGTCCTTGACCACCTTGAGGAAGTTGTCCGAACAGGCGCCGCATTCGCCGTTGCTCAGTTGCGGGCTGTCCTGCAGGGCGCAGTAGAGCAGGAAGGCGTCGAGGAAACGCGATTCGGCGAGGTCGATGCCCATCGGCAGGAACGGGTTGATGTCCAGGCAGCGCGCCTCGACGTACTGCACGCCCCGGGCCATCAGCGCCTGGATCGGCCGCTCGCCGCTGTAGGTCACGCGTTTCGGGCGGATATTGGAGTAGTACTCGTTCTCGATCTGCAGCACGTTGGTGTTGAGCTGCAGCCACTCGCCGTCTTTCTTGGTGCCGATATCGACATAGGGCGGGTAGGGCGTGCCAACCGCCTGGCGCAGGCTGTCGGTGTAGCTGGCCAGGTCGTTGTAGCAGGGCGTGAGGCCCGCCTGGGCTTCGCTCTGGTAACCCAGGTCGCTCATGCGCAGGCTGGTGGCGTAGGGCAGGTACAGGGTGTCGGCGTCCAGCTCCTGGAGCTGGTGCGGGCGGCCACGCATGAAGTTCTTGTCCAGTGCCGGCGAGGCGCCGAACAGGTACATTAGCAGCCAGCTGTAGCGGCGGAAGTTGCGGATCAGCGCGATGTAGCGCGACGACTGATAGTCGCGGGCGCTGCGCCCGTCGCCTTCGGCCTCCTGCAGTACCGCCCACAGGGGCTCGGGCAGGGAGAAGTTGTAGTGGATGCCGGCGATGCACTGCATGGTCTTGCCGTAGCGCAGGGCCAGGCCCTTGCGGTACACGTACTTGAGCTGGCCGATGTGCGAGCTGCCGTAGCGGGCGATCGGGATGGTCTCTTCATCCGGCAGCGGGCCGGGCATCGACGGGCTCCACAGGTATTCGCCGTCGAGCTTGCTGTACACGAAACGGTGGATGCGCTCGAGTTCGGCCAGGGTGTCGCCCGGGTCGACCGCGGTGGCGGTGATGAACTCGAGCAGGGATTCGGAGTAGTCCGTGGTGATCTGCCCATTGGTGAGCGCCGAACCCAGCGCGGCCGGGTGCCCGCTCAGGGCCAGTTGGCCGCTTTCATCGACGCGCAGGCATTCGCGCTCGATGCCATGCAGGCACTGGGAGAGCAGGGACAGGTTGGCATGCTCGCCGAGCAGGGCCAGACGGCGGGAGAACAGGTCGCTCAAGATTGCATTCCTTCACGCAGCGGTCGCCCCAATATGGGGGTGGACGCTGGACTCTACAAGGGGCGAATTGCTGACGTTGGTCGTCTGGCGAAGAAGGTGTGCATTTTAGCGACACGGGCAGGCGGCTTTCATGGCGCCGCTGCCCGTGACATGGGCCTCGGAGCCTGTTCACGATCTTTATGAGCATGAAGCGACAGCTACAAGGCAGAAGCGGCCGTAGGGTGGATGACGCTCTTTTCATCCACCGTTGCGATCACGGGGCGGTGGACGGATGAAGCGTCGTCCACCCTACGAACTACTGAAAGATCATGAACAGGTTCTTAGAGGCAGGCGAAGGTCGCCTGGGCCTTGGCCACCAGCTTGTCGTGCTGGTGCACTTCGGCCTCGATCACCTGGGTGCGGCGCCCGGCGTGGACGACCCAGGCGCGGCAGCTCAGGTCACCCTCGGTGACGCCGCGAATGTAGTTGACCTTGCATTCCAGGGTGACGCTGCTCGGCTCGCCATCGGTCAGGCTGTGGCTGGCCTGGCCCATGGCGGTGTCGATCAGCGAGAACAGCGCGCCGCCGTGCAGCTTGCCATGCAGGTTGCGCAGGCCATCGTGCATGCTCAGGGCGATGATCGCCTCGCCGGCCTCGGCCTTGACGATCTTGAGGCCGAGCAGGCGCCCGAAGGCGCTGCTCTTGCCGATCTCGTCCACGGGTTGGCTCATTCTCTACTTCCTCAGCTGCTTGGCATTGGCGAACAACGCGGCCATGGCGGCATTGGCCGGAGCCGGTTTGTCCTGGCCGGAGTGACGCTCGCTGCGTGGCGCCTGGCCACCCTTGCCGCCCCCCTGACGGCCAGCACCACGAGGGCCTTCGACCTTCTCGCCGGGTGTGTCGCTCATGCGCATCGACAGGGCGATGCGGTTGCGCGGGATGTCCACTTCCATGACCTTGACCTTGACCACGTCGCCGGCCTTGACCGCCTCATGCGGGTCCTTGATGAATTTCTCGGACAGCGCCGAGATATGCACCAGGCCGTCCTGGTGCACGCCGATATCGACGAAGGCACCGAAGTTGGTCACGTTGGTCACCACGCCCTCGAGGATCATCCCCAGTTCGAGATCCTTCAGGGTTTCCACGCCTTCCTGGAACTCGGCGGTCTTGAACTCGGGGCGCGGATCGCGACCGGGCTTTTCCAGCTCGCTGAGAATGTCGCTGACGGTCACCTGGCCGAAGGTCTCGTCGGTGAATTTCTTCGGGTCCAGGCGTTTGAGAAAGCCCGCGTCGCCGATCAGCGAGCGGATGTCGCGGCCGGTGTCGGCGGCGATGCGCTGTACCAGGGGGTAGGTTTCCGGGTGCACCGCGGAGGCGTCCAGCGGGTTGTCACCATTCATCACGCGCAGGAAGCCGGCGGCCTGTTCGAAGGTCTTGTCGCCCAGGCGCGGGACTTTCTTGAGGGCGTCGCGGGTCTTGAAGGCGCCGTGGGCATCGCGGTGGGCGACGATGTTCTGCGCCAGGGTGGCGTTGAGGCCGGAGATACGCGCCAGCAGGGCGCTGGAGGCGGTGTTGACGTCCACACCCACGGCGTTCACGCAGTCTTCCACCACGGCGTCCAGGCTACGCGCCAATTTCAATTGGGACACATCGTGCTGGTACTGGCCCACGCCAATGGATTTCGGGTCGATCTTCACCAGCTCGGCCAGCGGATCCTGCAGGCGACGGGCGATACTTACCGCGCCACGCAGCGACACGTCGAGGTCCGGGAATTCCCTGGCCGCCAGTTCCGAGGCGGAATACACCGAGGCGCCGGCTTCGCTGACCATGATCTTGGTCATCTTCAGGCCCGGGTATTTCTTGATCAGCTCGATGGCCAGCTTGTCGGTCTCGCGGCTGGCGGTGCCGTTGCCGATGGCGATCAGGTCGACGCCGTGCTTGGCGCACAGCTTGGCCAGCACGTTGAGGGTGCCGTCCCAGTCGTTGCGCGGGGCATGCGGGTAGACGGTGGCGGTATCGAGCAGCTTGCCGGTGGCGTCGACCACCGCCACCTTGCAGCCGGTGCGCAGGCCCGGGTCGAGGCCCAGGGTCGCGCGCGGGCCGGCCGGTGCGGCGAGCAGCAGGTCGTGCAGGTTGCGGGCGAATACGCTGATCGCCTCGTCTTCGGCGCCTTCGCGCAGCTCGCCGAGCAGGTCGGTTTCCAGGTGGGTGTGGAGCTTGACCTTCCAGGTCCAGCGCACCACTTCGCCCAGCCATTTGTCCGCGGCGCGGCCCTGGTTGGCGATGCCGAAACGCTCGGCGATCATGCCCTCGCAGGGATGCAGGGTGCCGGGCAGCTCCTCACCGACCTTGAGGCTGGCCGTGAGGATGCCCTCGTTGCGACCCCGGAAGATCGCCAGGGCGCGGTGCGACGGGGCGCCCTTGAGCTTTTCGTCATGCTCGAAATAGTCGCGGAACTTGGCGCCTTCGTTTTCCTTGCCGGCGATGACCCGGGCGCTCAGGGTGGCGTTGTCCTTGAGGAAGCTGCGCAGGCTGCTGAGCAGGCTGGCGTCCTCGGCGAAGCGCTCCATGAGGATGTACTTGGCGCCTTCGAGCACCGCCTTGGTGTCGGCAAAGCCCTTCTCGGCATCGATGAAGCGCGCCGCTTCGCTCTCCGGGGTCAGGCTCGGATCATTGAACAGCGCGTCGGCCAGTTCGCCGAGGCCGGCTTCCAGGGCGATCTGGCCCTTGGTGCGGCGCTTCTGCTTGTAGGGCAGGTAGAGGTCTTCGAGACGCGTCTTGGTGTCGGCGAGGTTGATTTCGCGGGTCAGCTCGGGGGTCAGCTTGCCCTGTTCCTCGATGCTGGCGAGGATGCTGGCGCGACGATCATCGAGCTCGCGCAGGTAGCGCAGGCGCTCTTCCAGGTTGCGCAGCTGGGTATCGTCGAGGCTGCCGGTGACTTCCTTGCGGTAACGGGCGATGAACGGCACGGTGGAGCCTTCGTCGAGCAGGGCGACGGCGGCGGCGACCTGTTGCGGGCGCACGCCCAGTTCTTCGGCGATACGGTTGTTGATGCTGAGCATAGAAAGAAGAATCCACCTGAAACGACTGGAACCGGCCTCGCTCATGATGGGCCGGACGATAAAACGGCGCATTATAGCCACGCAACGCTGCGCTCAGGCCATCCGCCTTTGCCCGCCGTCAGACCGCGAATCAGGCGCAAGTGCGCCAATTGCGGCGAAAAATCTGCTAACAATGGACATGGCGTGGTCCATACGGCCTCTGAGCCATAATGCCCACCGTTCAGCCCGGCGCATTGCGCCGCGGACTCTCGTTCAAGGAGCCTCTATGAGCAGCACTGCAGTACAACCGGTCGAAGGCGAGAAGATCCTGATTGTCGATGACGACGCCCGCCTGCGTCGTCTGCTCGAGCGCTTCTTCGACGAGCAGGGCTATCGCGTGCGCGCGGTGGAGAACGTCGAGCAGATGGACCGCCTGCTGTCGCGCGAACTGTTCAACCTGGTGGTGCTCGACCTGATGCTGCCAGGCGAGGATGGCATGAGTGCCTGTCGTCGCCTGCGCGCCGCCAACAACCAGGTGCCGATCATCATGCTGACCGCCAAGGGCGACGAGGGCAGCCGCATCCAGGGTCTGGAAATCGGCGCTGACGACTACCTGGCCAAGCCGTTCAACCCCCGCGAACTGCTGGCCCGTATCAAGGCCGTGCTGCGCCGCCAGGCGCCGGTGGTGCCGGGCGCCCCGGGCAGCGAGGACGAGAGCGTCACCTTTGGTGAGTACGAGCTGTCCCTGGCCACCCGCGAGCTGAAGAAGGGCAACGAGGTGCACATGCTCACCACCGGTGAGTTCGCGGTACTCAAGGCGCTGGTGCAGCACGCCCGCGAGCCGCTGACCCGCGACAAGCTGATGAACCTGGCCCGTGGCCGCGAGTGGGACGCCCTGGAGCGCTCCATCGACGTGCAGATTTCCCGTCTGCGCCGCCTGATCGAGCCGGACCCGTCCAAGCCGCGCTATATCCAGACCGTGTGGGGCGTGGGGTATGTGTTCGTGCCGGACGGCAACAAGTAACAGGCTGGTGAGAAACTGCCTGGGTTGCCATCGCGGCGTTGAAGGTAAGCGAAAATGCTCACGTACTGCCCGTACACTGCGCTTTATCGGCTATCTTCGTCTTGCGCTGGCTTCCTGCTTCGCTCCACCTCCTGCATCCGTGCAGTCGTCGCCTACGTTTCTCAACGGACCGTAGATCGATAAACGCATGAGGGCTGGCTACCGAAACCAGCCCTCTTTCGTTCAGCCCCCGCCTTCAGCGTTCTGCCCCGGCTCCTGTTCCTATGAAAGCTCCACTCTGGTTTCCGCAAAGCTTCTTCTCGCGCACCCTCTGGCTGGTGCTGATCGTCGTGCTGTTCTCCAAGGCGCTGACCCTCGTCTACCTGATGATGAACGAGGACGTGCTGGTGGACCGTCAGTACAGCCACGGCGCTGCACTGACCCTGCGCGCCTACTGGGCGGCGGATGCCGACGACCGCGCCAATATCGCCGAGGCCGCCGGCCTCAAGCGGGTGACCCGGGCGGAAGTGCCGGCCAGCGAGGAGCACTGGCCCTATAGCGAGATCTTCCAGCGGCAGATGCAATCCGAGCTGGGCCCGGAAACCGAAACCCGGGTCCGCGCCAAGAGCCCGCCGGCCCTCTGGGTGCACGCGCCGACGCTCGGTGAGGATTGGGTGCGCGTGCCGCTCTACCCGCATCCGCTGCGTGGCCAGCGGATCTGGAGCGTGCTGGGCTGGTTCCTGGGCATCGGCCTGCTGTCCACGGCAGCGGCATGGATCTTCGTGCGCCAGCTCAGTGCGCCGCTCAAGCGTCTGGTGATCGCCGCCCGCCAGTTCGGCCAGGGCCGCAGCGTGCGGTTGCCGGTGAGCGACACGCCAAGCGAGATGGCCGAGGTGTACCGCGCCTTCAACCAGATGGCCGAGGACGTCGAGCAGGCCGGGCGTGAGCGCGAGCTGATGCTGGCCGGGGTGTCCCATGACTTGCGTACGCCGCTGACCCGATTGCGGCTGTCCCTGGAGTTTCTCGACCATGATTCGGAGCTGACCGACGACATGGTGCGCGATATCGAGGACATGGACGCCATTCTCGACCAGTTCCTGGCCTTCATCCGGGACGGTCGTGACGAGCCGGTCGAAGACCTGGTGCTGCCCGAGCTGATTCGCGAGGTGGTCGCCCCCTACAACCAGAAGAGCGAACAGGTGCGCCTGTTCCTCGAGGCGGTGCCGGCCTTTCCGCTGCGCCGGGTGTCGATCAAGCGGCTGATCGTCAACCTCATCGAAAACGCCCTGCGCTATGGCGGCAGCCCGGTGGAGATCGTGCTGTCGGTGGCCGGTGACCATAGCGCGCCTTACGTGGTGCTGAGCGTGATGGACCGTGGCGCCGGTATCGACCCGAGCGAGCTGAGCAATATCGTCAACCCGTTCATCCGTGGCGACAGCGCCCGCGGTGGCAAGGGCGCCGGATTGGGCCTGGCCATCGTCAAGCGCATCGCCTCGCTGCATGGTGGCAGCGTGGAGCTGCGCAACCGTACCGGCGGCGGCCTGGAAGCCCGTATCTGCCTGCCTCTGGGGTTGCTGTTGCCACGCGACGCAGCCTGATTCTCGACTAGGCTGTTAACTCGATGCAGGCACCTGTACAGCTCTGACGGGCTGCTTCATGCTGTGCTGGCATAACGATATGAGGTTCGTATGCCCCGCACTGCCGAGCGCTTGCCGTTCTGGACCTGGTGGTTGCCACTGCCGGTATTCCAGCTGGCCACCCAGCTGTCGCTGACCACCCAGGTCGAGAGCGGACTGGGCGTCCTCTACCTGCCGTTCGCCCTCGGCCTGGTACTGGTGCTCTGGTGGGGACCGCGTGTGCTGCTGGCGCTCTATGCCAACGCGCTGCTCTCCACGCCGCTATGGGGCCTGGACTGGCACCAGGCGCCCCTGCATGCACTCCCGGAAACCCTCGGCGTCGCCTGCTGTTACCTGCTGCTGCGCTGGCGCCCGTTCGATGCGGCCCTGCCGGACATCAGCCACGTGCTGCGCTTCATCCTGCTGGGCGTCCTGCTGCCGGTGGCGTTGACCAGCCTGCTGTTGATCGGCTGCCGCGTGTTCCTTGGCGAGTTGACGATGGCGCAGTTGCCACAGCTGGTGCTGACCCTGTGGCTGGTCGACAGCCTGAGCTCGCTGGTGATCGCCATCGCCCTGCTGACCTACCTGAGCCCCTGGTTGCGCCGGCGTGGCTGGCTGCTGCCAGCCGCGGGCATCGCGGCGCCCCTGCTGCAGGTGCCGATGGCCTTGCGCACCTTGCCGTCGCGCTACGCGTTGCTGCCGGTGCTGGTGTGCCTGCCGCTGTTGCTCGAGTTGCTGCCGGCAACCCTGAAGATGCCGGCCGCCGGCCTGGTCATGCTGGGGCTGGCACTGGTCTGGGGGTTTTCCGGCGCGGTGTGCGGGGCGGCGGTCAGCGCCCTGGCCACCCTGGGGCTGCCGTGGGGCCAGGTGCTGACGGTCAGCAGCTGGATCGAACCGCAGCGCCTCGAGCTGCAGGTCGGCATCCTGCTGTTCGTGGTGGCGGCGCTGCTGATCGGCCGCAGCCTCACCGATCTGCGCCTGGCCCTGGTGCATAGCGCTGCGGTGCAACGCCAGCTGACCCTGGCGCATTCGGCGCTGGATGCCAGCCCGCTGGGCGTGCTGATCGCCGACGCGCGCCAGGCACAGCTGCCGCTGGTCTACTGCAACCCGGCCTTCGAGCAGATCACCGGGCGTGAAGCCGACGCCACGCTGGGCTTGAGCCTGCTCGAGCTGCTGCGTGGCGAGAAACGCCACGAAGGCCTGCATGTGCTGGAAACCGCCATCCGCCGTGAAGTACCCGGCAATGCCGTACTGCGCCTGCAACGTCATGACGGTAAAGCCTTCTGGGGCGAGGTGATCCTGGCGCCGATGCGCGACGAGCAGGGCGTCAGCCACTTCATCGTCATGCAGCAGGACGTCAGCGCCCGTGAGCAACTGGCCCAGGACATGGTGCGTCAGCGTGAAACCCTGCAGCAGCAGAGCCACCTGTTCACCCAGACGGAAAACATCGCCGACCTGGGCGGCTGGTCGCTGAACATGCGCGACATGAGCATGTACTGGAGCGCCGGCTGCTTCGCCATCTACGAACTGGATCCGAAAAGTGGCGCGCCGTCCTTCGAGGAGTCGATGAGCCAGTTCGATGCCGCTGGCCGCGAGCTGATCGGCCGCACCCTGCAGAAGATGTACAAGGGCGAGGATCAGTTCGACATCGAGGTGCGTGCCACCACCGCCAGGGGCCGCACGCGCTGGGTGAGGCTGCTCGGGGTCGCCGAGCGCGACGGCGGTGAGCTGGTGCGCATCTACGGCGCCGCCCAGGACATCACCGCCCGGCGGCGCACCGAGCAGCAGCTGCGCGAGCGCGACGACCGCCTGCGCCTGTTCTTCGAGGCGCCGCTGATCGGCATGGCGCTGATCACCCCGACCTTCGGCTGGTCGGAGGTCAACCTCAAGCTGTGCAGCATCCTCGGCCTGAGTCGTGAGCAGTTGTTCGAGTCCAGTTGGGCCGGCATCAGTTGGGCGGATGACCTGGAAGCCGAACAGCCGCTGCTCGACGAGGTGCTGGCCGGCAGCCGCGAGGGCTTCGAGCGTGACCGCTACTTCCTGCGCGCCGATGGCAGCCAAGTGCCGACACGGCTCAACCTGCGCGCGGTACGGCGCAACGATGGCGGAGTCAGCATGTTCCTGGTGCTGGTGGAGGACATCAGTGCGCGCTTCGAGGCGGAAGCCCGCTACCGCACCGTCGTCGAGCATGCGCCGGAGGCGATCATGCTGTACAGCGAGGAGGGCGGCATGGTCGATTTCAACGCCAATGCCCTGCGCCTGTTCGGCTATCGCCGCGAGGAGTTGCTCAACCGCCGACCCTTCGAACTGAGTCCGCAGTTGCAAAGCGACGGCAGGCCGTCGTCCGAGGCCGCCAAGCATTACCTCAAGGCTGCCCTGGCGGGCGAGGTACCGGTGTTCGAGTGGCTGCACTGCGACAGCAAGGGCCGGCAGTTCCCCTGCGAGGTGCGTCTGGTGCGCTTGCCGGGCGAACCGACGTTGATCCGCTGCAGCGTGACGGACATTTCCGAGCGCCAGCGCTACCAGCGCGAGATCGAGCGCCTGGCCTACAGCGACGAGCTGACCGGCCTACCCAATCGCCGGCTGATGCTCGACCGCCTGCAGCACGCCATGGATCGCGAGATCCGCCAGGGCAGCCTGGGCGCGCTGCTGTTCATCGACCTCGACCATTTCAAGACGGTCAACGACAGCCTTGGCCATCTGGTCGGCGACAGCCTGCTGCGGGAAGTCACCGCGCGCCTGGAGGCACAGCTGCGCAACGAAGACACCCTGGCGCGCATGGGCGGCGACGAGTTCGTGGTGCTGCTCGAGGGGCTGGACGCCAATGCCCAGCTGGCGGGCGAGCAGGCCGCGCTGGTCGGCGAGCGCTTGCTCAAGAGCCTGGAGCGACCCTGCGTGGTCGACGGCCATGAGCTGTCGATGAGTGCCAGCATCGGCATCGCCCTGCATCCATTCGGCGAGCAGAACGCTGCCGACGTCCTCAAGCAGGCGGATACCGCCATGTACCGTGCCAAGCAGGCCGGGCGCAACGCGCTGCACTTCTTCGCCCCGGAGATGCAGGCGGCCATCGACCAGCGCCTGCAGCTGCAGGGCGAGCTGCGCCAGGCGATTGCCCGCGACCAGCTGTACCTGGTGTTCCAGCCGCAGCTGCAACTGGGTGATGGCCAGTTGATCGGCGCCGAGGTACTGGTGCGCTGGGCGCACCCGGAGAAGGGCGAAATCCTGCCGGGCCAGTTCATCCCGCTGGCCGAGGAAACCGGTTTGATCCAGGACATCGGCAGCTGGGTCCTTGAGCGGGCATGCGCCACGCTGCAGGACTGGTTGCCGCACTACCCCGGCGTGGTGCTGGCGGTGAACCTCAGCCCACGCGAGCTGCGCAGCCGCGAGTGCGTCGAGCGGGTACGCGGCTGCCTGGAGCGCTACGGCGTGCCCGCCACGGCGCTGGAACTGGAGCTTACCGAAGGCGTGCTACTCGAGGACGTCGAGCAGTGCATCGCCAACATGCAGGCGCTCAAGGCCCTCGGCGTGCGCTTCTCGATCGACGACTTCGGCACCGGCTATTCCTCCCTGACCTACCTCAAGCGCCTGCCGCTGGATCGCCTGAAGATCGACCGCAGCTTTACCCAGGACCTAGGCACCGGCGGCAATGGCAACAACGTCCTGCTGGTGGAAACCATCCTGATGATCGCCCGCAACCTGGGCCTGGAATGCGTGGCCGAAGGCATCGAAACGCCGGAGCAGCTCGCGCACCTGAAAACGCTGGGGTGCGAGGTCGGCCAGGGCTACCTGCTCGGCAGGCCGATGATCGCGGCGGACTTTCTCGAGCGCCTGGCTCGGCCCCGCTGAGGCGTCACCAGCTCAGCGTATCGCCTTGCAGGCGCGCCAGGCGGCCATAAGGCCAGGCGCAGTTGGCGTCGCCGTGGCCGCTGGGCAGCTCGCCGTAGAGCGGAATATCGAAGGGCGCCAGGTACTCGCCGATGATTTCCTCGATACTGTGCTGCACGCCGCGCCGTGGGCAGTCGGTGAAGCTGCCCAGGCACACCGCCGCCGGGCGGCATTCGCCGAAGCTTTCGAACAGCTGCCAGAAGCTGCGCTCCAGGCGGTAGTAGGGCTCGCCGACGTCCTCGAGAATCAGGATGGCAGCCTTCGGCAGCTGCATAGCGGCCACGGTGCCGCAGCCGCTGGCCAGCGCCGTGAGGTTGCCGCCGACCAGCGGCCCTTCGACGGTGGATTGCGGGCCGCTGACATGGCGGACCGGCAGCGAGTGGCTGCGGTCCTGCAGCAGATCCCACAGCGAACGCATCGAAGCCAGCCGCTCGCGTTGGCCGGCCGGAGCGGCCAGGGCCTGCAGGCCAAGGGCGGTGGCCACCGGGCCGTGGATGCCGGGCAGGTCATGGCGGGCGAAGGCATCGAGCAGGATCGACAGGTCGGAGTAGCCGATCAGCGGGCGCGGGCTGGCCTTTTGCAGCAGCGTCCAGTCGATGCCCGGCAGCAGTTGCGCACTGCCATAGCCGCCGCGCAGGCACCAGACGGCGTCGATGTCCGGCAGGCCGAACGCCTCATGCAGATCATCCAGGCGCTGCGCCGGGGTGCCCGCCAGGTAGCGATGACGGGCGCGCACGTGGCGGCCCAGGTGGTAGTCGATGCCCTGCACCTCGAGCTGCGCCAGGGTGGCGTCGAAGATCTCGTCGGCGATGGCCGAGGCGGGGGCGATCAGGGCCACGCGGCCGGTGAAGGTGGTGCTCATCCTTTGCCCTTGGTGCGCGTCAGGTTGGGACCGCCGTTCTTTTCCAGGTAGCCGATGATCATCCCGGCGACGTCCTTGCCGGTGGTCACTTCGATGCCTTCCAGGCCCGGCGAGGAATTCACTTCCATCACCAGCGGGCCGTGGTTGGAGCGCAGGATGTCGACGCCGGCCACCGACAGGCCCATCACCTTGGCGGCGCGGATGGCGGTCATGCGTTCTTCCGGGGTGATCTTGATCAGGCTGGCGGTACCGCCGCGGTGCAGGTTGGAGCGGAACTCGCCAGGCTTGGCCTGGCGCTTCATCGCGGCGATGACCTTGTCGCCGACCACGAAGCAGCGGATGTCGGCGCCGCCGGCTTCCTTGATGTATTCCTGCACCATGATGTTCTGCTTGAGGCCCATGAAGGCCTCGATCACCGACTCGGCGGCCTTCTCGGTTTCACAGAGCACCACGCCGATGCCCTGGGTGCCCTCCAGCACCTTGATCACCAGGGGTGCGCCGTTGACCATCTGGATCAGGTCGGGAATGTCGTCCGGCGAGTGGGCGAAGCCGGTCACCGGCAGGCCGATGCCACGCCGTGACAGCAGCTGCAGCGAGCGCAGCTTGTCCCGCGAGCGGGCGATGGCCACCGATTCGTTGAGCGGCACCACGCCCATCATCTCGAACTGGCGCAGCACCGCGCAGCCATAGAAGGTCACCGAGGCGCCGATGCGTGGGATCACCGCGTCGAAGCCTTCCAGCGGCTTGCCGCGGTAGTGGATCTGCGGCTTGTGGCTGGCGATGTTCATATAGGCGCGCAGGGTGTCGATCACCACCATTTCATGGCCGCGCTGCTGCCCGGCTTCGACCAGGCGACGCGTGGAATACAGGCGCGGATTGCGCGACAGCACAGCGATTTTCATTGGGCACCGGTCGGGTCGGGAAGCACGGGTTTGTCTTGTACGTAAGTAAGCGCCGGGTTGACCACCAGCTGGCCGTCGACCAGCGCTTTGGAACCGAGCAACATGCGGTAGCGCATGGTCTTGCGGCTGGCCAGGGTGAACTCCACCGGCCACTGCAGATCGCCCAGCATCAGGCTGGTGCGGATCACGTAGCGGCTCTGGGCCTGGCCATTGGAGCTCTTGATGGTCTTCAGCGCCACCAGGCGCGCCTCGCAGCGGTGGCGGCGCTGTACCTGGGTGCCGATGTAGGCAGTGAAGCGCACCCAGCGTTCGCCGTCACGCTCGAACGGCTGGATGTCGCTGGCGTGCAGGCTCGAGGTGCTGGCGCCGGTGTCGATCTTGGCGCGCAGGCCGACGATGCCCAGCTCCGGCAGGTTCACCCACTCGCGCAGGCCGATCACGTTGAGGTGGTCGAATGTCTTCAAGAACGCGTTCCGTTTCTACAGGGGGCTGGCGTCAGGCGCGCATGGTACTGAAAATCCGCCGTGCCGCACGCCTTTCAGTGGGTGATCGTGGCGGATGCCCACGCCGCGTCGGCGACCGCCGGCAGGCCCCTGAACTGCGGCTTGGCAAACAGGTAACCCTGCATCAGGTCGATGCCGCTGGCGGCGAGGAAGTCCCGCTCGCCCGGCGTTTCGATGCCTTCGGCGATCACCGTTACACCCAGATCGTTACATATGCCGAGGATGCCGCGCACGATGGCCTGGCGGGCGTTGTCCCTGTCGACGTTGCGAATCAGCGCCATGTCCAGCTTGATCAGGTCGGGCTGGAAATCGGCCAGCAGGGTAAGCCCGGAATGGCCGGCGCCGAAGTCGTCGATGGCGGTCTTGAAGCCGAACTCACGGTACTGGCGCAGGATGTTGGTCAGGTGCTTGCTGTCGGCCATGTGGTCGCTTTCCAGGGTCTCGAAAATCAGCCGGTCGAGTGGGAAGTCGTGCTGGCGCGCCGCTTCCAGGGTGCTGCGGATGCACAGCTCGGGTCGGTACACGGCGTTGGGCAGGAAATTGATCGACAGGTAGCTGGCCATGCCCAGCTGCTTGGCTTCGGCGATGGCCTGGGTGCGGCAGCGCTGGTCGAAGCGGTAGCGGTTGTCGTCGTTGACGCGTTCGAGTACGGAGAGTGCGCCTTCGCCCGCCGGTCCGCGCACCAGTGCCTCGTGGGCGAACACCTGGCGGGTGCGGATATCGATGATCGGCTGGAAGGCGAAATGAAAGGCGAAATCCAGCTCGGTACTGCCCTGGCAGCCACGGCATTTTTCGGGGTGGACGAGGTCGCTGGGAAAGTGGGTCACCGCTGCTCCAGAATGAGGATCGCTCGGGCTTGCATGCATCGGACAATGCGCACAGGCTGGAGTGTGGAAAGAATTGTGATAGGGTCTGTTCCCGTTTCACGCACGGCCGCGCCGGAGCCAGTTTTTGCGCGAGGCAAGGCACGAGATGCGAAGTTTGGCGGGCCAAATGAGCCATCGAGTAACGCCGCATCGCGCAAAAACTGGCCCGGCCCTCCGGGTTGCGCGGGAAATGACCTCCGCTGTCGTTGCAGGACTTGGCAAGGGAACAACCATTCCCTGCGTCCTGCGCCTAACCGGAGGCCATTTCTCGCTGCAACGCGGCTCGCGCTGAAACGGGAACAGACCCACGCCAGCAATGAGTGAGGTAAGGGTGGCAAAGCAGGATGCCGATGACAAGGTTCGCTTGGATAAATGGCTGTGGGCCGCACGCTTCTATAAAACGCGGGCGCTGGCCAAGGCGGCCATCGAGGGTGGCAAGGTGCATTGCCGGGGTGAGCGCTGCAAGCCGGGCAAGGAGCCCAAGGTTGGCGAGGAGTACGTGATTCGCACCGGCTTCGACGAGCGGACCGTGGTGGTGCAGGCGCTGTCGGTGGTGCGCCGCGGGGCGCCCGAGGCGCAGACCCTGTACGCCGAGACCGGCGAGAGCATCGTGCGCCGCGAGAAGGCTGCCGAGCAGCGCAAGGCCGGTGCCCTGGGCGTGCAGACCGAGGGGCGGCCGAGCAAGAAACAGCGCCGGCAGCTGTTTTACCTGCGTGGCGGCTCGGGGGAATGGGTGGAATAAGGCTGCCCGTCATGGAGCAGCCCGGTGCTGGTCAGCGCCCGCTGACCACCGCGAAGGCGCCGATCACCGGCAGTCGTGCCAGGGCGCGCATCAGGGGTGCCGTCGCCCGTTCGAGGGCGGCGCTGGCGCGGTAGGCCAACGGCGTGTAGCAGCTCCAGGCGATGCCCAGCACGCTGAGCAGCACGCCGCCGACAAAGGCGTCCGCGCCCCAGTGGGCGCCGGCCACCAGGCGCGGCAGCATGCCGATCACCGCCACCGTCCACACCAGCAGGCGGCGCCAGCCGCTGACGAAGAAGCTGCAGAACATCGCCCAGATCATCAGCACCGAGGCGTGGTCGCCCGGGAAGCTGCGGCTGGCGCTGTCCTTGAGGTCCCAGCGCTCTTCCCAGGCCGGAAACATCTCGGTCAGCCGTGCACTGCCTTCAATCTGTAACGAGGGGCTCGCATGCTGCCAGCCCATGTACTCGACCAGGTCGGAAAAGCCCACGCGCATCAGCAGCATGACGATCAGCGCGACCAGGAAGGCGTACAGCCCGACGCGCACCTGGTTGGCCGGGAAAATCAGACCGGCGCGCAGCATGATCGCCAGCATCACCACGCCGACCCCGGCGTCCACCGGGCGCATGCTGCCGATGGCCCAGATATGCGCCCACAGGCCGCCGGCATGCACCGGGTCGTTGAGCAGGTGGAACAGCCATACGTCGAACTGATTCCAGTACAGGCGGGTGACCGGCCACAGCCAGCTGGCGAACAGCAGGCCGATGAGCAGGTGGCTGATGAGCAGGGCGCGTGGGCGCCATTGGGCATTGAGAGCGAGGGGCATGACGGCGGCTCGGAGAAAACCGCCGATTCTAGGCAGCCCGCGAGCCCGGCTGGCCGCTATCGGCGCTTTGTTCAGCCGGCGTTCAGCTGCTGTGCGCCAGCCGTTCTTCGCGTGCGGCTTGGTCGGCGCCGCGTTTGCGCCTAAAATTGCCGGCCCCCAGTCCAGTGGGCGCGCCCCTGGCCTGTCTAGCATCCCATAGCAGGCGACCCGTTATGTCCGACTTCACCCAACGCTTTATTTTCGACGACACCGATGTGCGCGGTGAACTGGTGGGGCTGTCCGGCAGCTATCAGCAGGTGCTGGCCAAGCACGATTATCCGCGCCCGGTGGCGCAACTGCTCGGTGAGCTGCTGGCCGCTGCCTCGCTGCTGGTCGGCACCCTGAAGTTCGATGGCCTGCTGGTGCTGCAGGTGCGCTCCGAAGGCCCGGTGCCTCTGTTGATGGTGGAGTGCTCCAGCGACGGTGACGTGCGTGGCATCGCCCGTTACGACGCCGAGCGCATCGCCGAGGGTGACGGCCTGCGTCAGTTGATGCCCGAGGGCGTGCTGGCGATGACCGTCGATCCCAAGCAGGGCCAGCGTTACCAGGGCATCGTGTCGCTGGACGGCGCCACCCTGGCCGACTCTCTGACCAACTATTTCGCCACCTCCGAGCAGCTGGCCACGCGGTTCTGGCTGTGCGCCGACGGCCTGCGCGCCCGTGGCCTGCTGCTCCAGCAGCTGCCGCCCGATCGGCTGACCGACGACGAGGAGCGCGCCGCCAGCTGGGAGCATCTGGTGACCCTCGCCGACACCCTGCAGAACGAGGAATTGCTGGGCCTGGACAACGAGACCCTGCTGCACCGCCTGTACCACCAGGAGACGGTTCGCCTGTTCGAGCCGCGGGGCATTCGCTTCCGTTGTAGCTGCTCGCGTGAACGCTCGGCCAAAGCGCTGGTCAGTTTAGGGCGGGCCGATGCCGAGCTGCTGCTCAGCGAGCATCATGGCCGCGTGGAAATCGACTGTCAGTTCTGCAACGAACGCTACGGCTTCGATGCCGCCGACATCGCTCAGCTGTTCGCTGGCGGAGGCAGTCAGCAGCCCTCCGACACCCGTCACTGAGGGCTGCCAGCAACGCGCAGGCTGTTCTGATTGGGGGCTGCACCCGCAGCCCGCTTTTCTGGCATAATCCGCGCACTTTTTTAGCTGTAGTCCTGCCCTTTGCATGGCTACAAACGTTTGGAAGACTCGGCCGTTCGGCCGACGGGGACTCACATGACGCAAGCCAACAACGCTGTGTACACCGACATCAGCACTGCCCAACTGGTCGAAGAAGCCCTTCGACGCGGTGAAGGCGAACTGGCGTCCACCGGTGCTCTGGTTGTACGCACCGGCCACCGTACCGGGCGTTCTCCGGTCGACCGCTTCATCGTCGACGAGCCGAGCACTTCGGCCGACATCGGCTGGGGCCCGATCAACCGCAAGTTTCCAGCCGACAAGTTCGATGCGCTGTGGGAGCGCGTCCAGGCGTTTTCCAACGCCCAGGACAGCTTCGTTTCCCACGTTCATGTAGGTTCCGCCGAAGCTCACTACCTGCCCGTCAAGATGACCACTGCCACCGCCTGGCAGAACCTCTTCGGCCGTCAGCTGTTCATCGAGCCGAGCCAGTACAACCCGTCCGGCAAGCAGGAGTGGCAGGTTCTCAACGTCGCCAACTTCGAGTGCGTGCCAGAGCGCGACGGCACCAATTCCGACGGCTGCGTGATCATCAACTTCGCCCAGAAGAAGGTGCTGATCGCCGGCATGCGTTACGCCGGTGAGATGAAGAAGGCCATGTTCAGCGTGCAGAACTTCCTGCTGCCGGCCGCCGACGTGCTGCCGATGCACTGCGCCGCCAACATCGGCGAAGAAGGCGACGTGACCCTGTTCTTCGGCCTGTCCGGCACCGGCAAGACCACCCTGTCCGCCGACGAAAGCCGTTACCTGATCGGTGACGACGAGCACGGCTGGGGCGAGGGCGTGGTGTTCAACATCGAGGGCGGTTGCTATGCCAAGTGCATCGACCTGTCCGAGAAGAACGAGCCGGTGATCTGGAAAGCCATCAAGTTCGGCACCGTGCTGGAAAACGTGGTGCTCGACGAGCAGCGCAAGCCGGACTACACCGACGACAGCCTGACCCAGAACAGCCGCGCCGCCTACCCGCTGGAATTCGTCGAGAAACGCAGCGAGAAGAACCTCGGTGGCGAGCCGAACGCGGTGATCTTCCTGACCTGCGACCTGACTGGCGTACTGCCGCCGGTGTCGATCCTCAACAACGAGCAGGCTGCCTACCACTTCCTGTCCGGCTACACCGCCCTGGTCGGTTCCACCGAGATGGGTTCGGGCAGCGGCATCAAGTCGACCTTCTCCACCTGCTTCGGCGCGCCGTTCTTCCCGCGTCCGGCCGGTGTCTATGCCGAGCTGCTGATCAAGCGCATCCAGGCCTTCGGCTCCAAGGTCTACTTGGTCAACACCGGCTGGACCGGTGGTGGCTACGGCGTCGGCAAGCGCTTCAACATCCCGACCACCCGTGGTGTGATCGCCGCGATCCAGAGCGGTGCGCTGATCGGCGCCGAGACCGAGCACCTGCCGATCATCAACCTGGATGTGCCGAAGTCGGTGCCGGGCGTCGAGACCAACCTGCTCAACCCGCGCAACACCTGGGCTGACCAGAACGCCTACGACGAGGCCGCCAAGGGCCTGGCCAAGCTGTTCATCGACAACTTCACCAAGTTCGACGTCAGCGACGCCATCAAGCAAGCCGGCCCGCAACTGTAAGTTGACCCGCGCTCGCTGACAAAGCCGCCTTCGGGCGGCTTTGTCATTTATGGTGCAACACTTCTCGCGGTCCTGGGTGGCTGTGAAACGCTTGCCACACAGGTTACGGTTACTGGCCATTCAGCGGTCAACGGAGTGACAGCCCATGTCCACCCTCAAACGCGTCTTCGGTTTCGATCAGCTGCGCCCCGGCCAGGAACGGGTGATCAGCGCCGTGCTCGCCGGCCGCTCGGCGGCCGCGATCTTTCCCACCGGCTCCGGCAAGTCGCTGTGCTATCAGTTGCCGGCCCTGCACCTGCCCCATCTGACCCTGGTGGTGTCGCCGCTCCTGGCGCTGATGCAGGATCAGCTGGCCTTCCTGCACCGCCATGGCATCAGCGCGGCGAGCATCGATTCGGCGCAGAGCCGCGAGCAGGTCAGCGAGACCATGACCAAGGCCAAGGCCGGCGAGCTGAAGATCCTGATGATCTCGGTCGAGCGCCTGAAGAACGAGCGCTTTCGCAACTTCATCAGTGACGTGCCGATTTCCCTGCTGGTGGTCGACGAAGCCCACTGCATCTCCGAGTGGGGTCATAACTTCCGCCCGGATTACCTGAAGCTGCCGGACTATCAGCGCCAGTTCGGCATCTCCCAGGTGCTGCTGCTCACCGCCACGGCGACGCCGCCGGTGATCAAGGACATGCAGAAGAAATTCGCCATCGCCGCCGACGATGTGGTCACCACCGGCTTCTACCGCCCCAACCTCAATCTGCTGGTCGAGCCGGTGGCCGGCCGCGACAAGCAGCGGCGCCTCGAGCAGTGGCTGGGCGCCAAGCAGGGCGAGCCGAGCATCGTCTACGTCACCCAGCAGAAGACCGCCGAGCAGGTCGCCGAACAGCTGAGCCAGCGGGGCCTGCCCGTCAGCGCCTACCATGCCGGCATGGGCCACGAGATGCGCGAGGCGATCCAGCGCCGCTTCATGGCCGGTGAGCTGAGCTGCATCGTCGCCACCATCGCCTTCGGCATGGGCATCGACAAGCGCGACATCCGCAACGTGGTGCATTTCGACCTGCCCAAGTCGGTGGAGAACTACAGCCAGGAGATCGGCCGCGCCGGCCGTGACGGCGAGGCTTCCGATTGCCTGGTGCTGGCCAATCGCGACAGTCTCAACGTGCTGGAGAACTTCGTGTACGGCGACACGCCGGAATTGGCCGGCATCGTCCGGGTGCTCGAGGAGATTCGCGGCAACAGCCAGGGCGGCCAGTGGGAAATGACCGTCAATGCGCTGAGCGATCACAGCAACATCCGCCAATTGCCGCTCAAGACCCTGCTGGTGCAGCTGGAGCTGCGCGGCATCATCGCGCCGCGCTACGCCTATTTCGCCGAGTACCGCTTCAAGTACCTGATCGAGCCAGAAGCGCTGCTGGCGCGCTTCGAGGGTGAGCGGCGGCAGTTTCTCGAGGCCATCTTCAATGCCTCGGCGCGGGCGCGCACCTGGTGCACGGTGGATTTCGACGCGTTGTACAACGTGCACCAGGCGCCACGCGCACGGGTGGTCAAGGCGCTGGACTACCTGCAGGAGCGTGGCTGGATCGAGCTGGAAAGCAAGCAGATGACCGATGTCTACGCCGTGCTGCAGGCAGACTTCGACGTGCAGGCCCTGGCCGGCGAGCTGCATGCCTATTTCGTCGCCCAGGAAGGCAGCGAGATCCGCCGTATCCAGGCCATGCTCGCGTTGTTCGCCAGCGGGCAGTGCCTGAGTCATCGCCTGGCCCGCTACTTTGGTGACGAGCAGGCCCCCGAGCATTGCGGGCACTGCTCGGTGTGCCGCGGCCAGGTTGCCCAGCTGCCCGAACCGCCGGTGCTGGCGCCCCTCGCGGAGCACGACCGCAATGCGTTGTGCGCGCCATTCATCGCCGCCCACCAGGCCGCGCGAGGCGGTGAATTGCCCGGTAACGAATGCCTGGCACGCTTTTTCTGCGGCCTCAGTGCGCCACTGTTCACCCGCCTCAAGGCCCGGCAGATCAAGGGTTTCGCTGCGCTGGAGGATTATCCCTACGGCGAGATTCGTGCCTGGCTGGCCGACGCCTGACGGGGTGTGACTGAGGTGGGCGTGGCGCGGTGGGCCATACTGCAGCGTTTCGAGCCCCGGAATCCACGCCATGCCCCTTTCCCTGCCCCAGCGCCTGGCCCGCGCCCTCAATGCGCAGCCCGGCGAGCTGATTGCCGCCCTGGCCGGATTTGCGCTGTTCTTCTGCCTGTTCAGCGGCTACTTCATGCTGCGGCCGATCCGCGAGTCGATGGGCATCCAGGCCGGGGTGGACAACCTGCAATGGCTGTTCACCGCCACTTTCGTGGTCATGCTGGCGGCGGTGCCGCTGTTCGCCTGGCTCAATTCGCGGGTGCCGCGCATCCAGTTCATCGACTGGGTCTACGGCTTCTTCTGCCTCAACCTGCTGGGCTTCGCCCTGGCGTTCAGCCTGATGGCCGACAGCCTGTGGTTGGCGCGGACGTTCTACGTGTGGATTTCGGTCTACAACCTGTTCGTGGTGTCGGTGGCCTGGAGCCTGATGGCCGACGTATTCGACGCGCCCCAGGCCAAGCGGCTGTTCGCCTTTATCGCCGCGGGCGCCAGCGTCGGCGGGCTGACCGGCCCGGCGCTGAGCGCGCTGCTGGTCGGCAGCATCGGCGCCAGCGGCCTGGCGCTGTTGGCGGCGCTGTTGCTGGCCGCCGCCCTGGCGCTCAAGCATTACCTGATGCGCTGGCGAGAGCGGGCGGGTGCCGGGCGACCGGGGGCCTGCCTGACGGAGAGTCCGCGACGCCCGGTGGCGGGCAACCCGTTCAGCGGCATGACCCGGGTGTTCACCTCGTCCTACCTGCTGGGCATCTGCGCCTTCGTCATCCTGCTCGCCACGGTCACCACCTTTCTGTATTTCGAGCAGGCGCGGCTGGTGGCCGAGCTGTTCCCGGATCGCGACGAGCAGGTGCGGGTGTTCGGGCTGATCGATTTCGTGGTGCAGGCCGGCGCGTTGCTGGCCCAGTTGTTCATCACCGGCCGCGTCGCCCAGCGCCTCGGCGTGCGCAGCCTGCTGGCCGCGGTGCCGATGCTGATGGGCGTGGGCTTTGTGGCCCTGGCCCTGGCGCCGACCTTCGCGGTGCTGGCCGGCCTGATGATCGTGCGGCGCATCGGCGAATATGCCTTCGTGAGGCCGGGCCGGGAGATGCTGTTCGCGCCGCTGGATGCCGAGAGCAAGTACAAGGCCAAGAACTTCATCGACACCGTGGTCTACCGCGGCGGTGATGCGCTAAGCGGCTGGGCCAAGAGCCTGATCGACCTGCTCGGCTACGGCGTGGCATTGATCGCGCTGGTCGGCGCAGTCTGCGCGGCGCTCTGGGGACTGCTGGGCTGGTACCTGGGCGGCCGGGCGGATAGGGGCGAAACCGGCATGCCGGTGGCCGAGCGCGAGGCGGCGGTCAGGCCTTGATCAGCGTGCGCGCCTCGCTGAAGCAAGCTTCGGCCAGGGGGGAGCGAGGCGCGCCGCGGCGCATGATCAGGCCCAGCGGCGCCAGGGTATGGGCGTCCTCGATGGGGGTGAGGATCAGCTCGTTGGTGAACTCGGCCAGGCCGTTGCGCAGCGGCATGATCGAACAGCACAGCCCGGCGCTGACCGCCTGCAGCAGCTGGTGAACGGCGTCGGTTTCCAGCTTGGGCAGGGGCGTCAGGCCTCGTGAGCGGAAGCTGTGGTCGATCGACTGGCGAAAGTGCATGCCGGCCGACAGCAGGCCCAGGGGCAGGTCGATCAGGCTTTCCCAGCGCAGGGTGGTTTCCGTGAACTGGAAATGCCGGCGGTCGTACAGCAGGCCCATGCGCGTGGCGGCCAGTTCCAGGCTGTCGAAGTGCTCGCGGTCGAGGCGATCCAGGTACGACAGGCCCAGGTCCAGCTGGTTGCTGCCCAGGCGCTCGAGAATCTGGTCGCTGCTCAGGGCGAACAGCTGGAAACGCAGCCCCGGATGCTGCTCGGCGAACAGGCGCACCAGCTCCATCGGGTCGAAGCCGGACAGCGGCACCACGCCCAGGCGCAGGGTGCCGACCAGTTGGCCGCGGCAGGCAGCGGCCTCGGCATACAGGCCGTCGTGGGCGGCCATCAGGCTGCGTGCCCAGGCCAGCACGCGCTCGCCTTCGGCGGTGAAGCCCTCGAAGCGCTGGCCACGGCGTACCAGTTCCAGGCCCAGCTCGTTTTCCAGGTTGCGCAGGCGCATCGACAGCGTCGGCTGGGTGACGTGGCAGCGCGCCGCGGCCTGGCCGAAATGGCGGGTTTCGTCGAGGGCGATCAGAAACTTGAGCTGCTTGATATCCATGGGCGCTCTATCCGGGGAGTGGGCGGTACCGGGGCGTGGCCGCGGGTGAAACGTCAACGGGCCCTGGCAGGCGCATCAGGAGACGACGGTATCGTCCTCGGCCTGGGTATGTCGCTCGCCCACCCAGTATTCGATCAGGTCGCGCAGCTGCGAGAGCTCCACCGGCTTGGCCATGTGGCCGTCCATGCCGGCCTGGCGGGCGCGCTCCTTGTGCTCGCTGAGGATGTGCGCGGTCAGCGCGACCACCGGGGTACGCGGGCGGCGCTCGGCGATCTCCCAGGCACGCAACTGTTCGGTGGCGGAAAAGCCGTCCATCACCGGCATCTCGCAGTCCATCAGCACCAGGTCGTAGCGCTGGGCCTTCATGGCATTCAGGGCTTCCTCGCCATTGCTCGCGGTATCGGGCTGCAGGTTGAGCTTGCCGAGCATGCCGCGGATCACCTTGGTGGAGATGCTGTTGTCCTCGGCGACCAGGATGCGGAAGTCCTCGGGCACCTCCAGGGTCGCCGGGCTGGCCAGGGCGGGAGCGTCCGGGCCGCGCTGGCGCTGGGCGAGCTCGTCGGCCAGGGTGGCCTTGAGGGTGTAGCCGGCCACCGGCTTGGCGAGAATGCGCTTGATGCCGGCGTTGCGCGCGATGATCTTGCTCGGCGCGTGGCTGATGCCGGTGAGCATGATGATCAGGATGTCGTTGTTGAGGCTCGGGTCTTCCTTGATCTTGGCGGCCAGTTGCATGCCGCTCATGCCCGGCATGTCCTGATCGAGCAGCACCACGTCGAAGTATTCGCGCATGTGCGCCCGGGTGCGCAGCAGTGCCAGTGCCTCCTTGCCCGACGGTACGCTGCTGACGTTCATTCCCCAGGCGTTGCACTGCTGCAGGAGCACCTTGCGGCAGGTGTCGTTGTCGTCCACCACCAAGAGGCGGGTGCCTTGCAGGGTGCCGTCGATATCGGTGCTCGGCTGCTGCAGGCGGGCGTCGTCCAGGGGCAGGGTCAGCCACAGGGTGGAGCCCTGGGTGCCGCCGCTCTGGATACCGAATTCACCGCCCATCAACAGAATCAGCTGGCGGGCGATGATCAGCCCCAGGCGGCTGCCCAGGCGGGTGGCCGACAGGAAATCGCGGCTCTGCAGCTCGGTGTTGAGCAGTGCGTCGCGTTCGCTGGCATTGAGCGGGTGGCCGCTGTCCTGCACGGCGAAGCGCAGGCGCGGCTGCTCGCCGCTGGTATCGAGGGCGACCACCAGGAGGATCTCGCCCTCGCTGGTCTGCTTGAAGGCATTGTCGAGCAGGCTGAGCAGGATCTGCCGCAGGCGCGTCGGGTCGCCACTGACGATGCGCGGCACCTGGGGCTGGATGAAGCTGATCAGCTCGATCTTCTGCAGCTCGGCCTTGGCGCGGAAGATGTCCAGGCAGTCTTCGGTCAGGGCGTTGAGGTCGAACTGCACGTCGTCCAGCTCGATCTGCCCGGACTCCAGCTTGGAAATGTCGAGAATCTCGTTGATCAGGTTGAGCAGCTCGTTACCGGAGCTGTGGATGGTCTGCACGTAGTCGCGCTGCTTGGCCGACAGCGGCGTGCCGAGCAACAGCTCGGTCATGCCCAGCACGCCATTCATGGGCGTGCGGATCTCATGGCTGATCTTGGCCAGGAATTCGGCCTTGGCCTTGAGCTCGGCGTCGTTGGCGACCAGGGCCGTACGCGCCCGCGACGCAGCGCGTTGCAGCTGGCGCTGGTGTTCGGCCAGGGCGGCGCTGAGCACCACGCCGCTCAGCGTGGCGATGGTGAACACGCCGATCACCAGCCAGCCCGGGTCGAGCTGTTCGAAGCCGAACAGGATGGGAATGAACAGGCCGAAGCCGACGTTGAACACCACCATGGCGACGACCAGCAGGCGCGCCGACTGGTAGCCGTTGTGCCAGTGCACACCGCTGACCAGCAGCACCGCCAGGGTGCCCAGGAAAACCAGCAGGTAGACCACCGCGCTGTACCAGAGCAGCCCGCTGATCAGGATGGTCAGGCCCAGCAGCGCCGTCACCAGGGCGTGCCCCTGCAGAACCAGATTGAGCTTGCTGCGCTGCATCGGCGTGTTGCGGAAGAAGCCGAGCACGAAGGCCGACAGGCAGAACGCGGCGAACAGCGCGCTGGTGTCGGCGATCAGCGACTGGTTGTAGCCCAGTCGCGGCACCCAGGCCGCCAGCAGGCCGAGGTTGGCGGCTGCGCACACCGCCAGCCCGGCATGCAGCCCGGCGAGCCACAGGCTGCATACCGAGCGGATGTAGGCGAAGCGGATCAGGTTGTAGACCACCACCAGCAACAGCGCGCCGAGCAGGGCACCGAACAGGTAGGCCGGCTTTTCCAGGCTGACCAGCTCGGCCTCGTCGATCACCTTGAACCAGGCCATCAGCGGGTGGTTGGAGGTCATCCGCACATAGACTTCCCGGGCCTGCCCGTCGTTGGGCAGCGACATCAGGTAGGCCCGCGAGGGCAGCGGCCGGGAACTCATGGGCATCGATTCGCCGCTGTGCACGGTCTGTTCGACCAGCGACCCGTTGAGCAGGTAATAGTCGAGAAACTGTACCCGTGGGGCGAACAGCCACAGCCAGTAGGGCGCCTGGTGCTCGGGCACGTCGAAGCGCAGCCACACGGCTTTCTCACTGGGCGGGTAGGTGAAGGCGAGGTCGTCGAGGGGCAGGAATTGATTGCGCCGGCTGCGCACGTCGTCCAGGTCCAGCTGGGCGCTGTCGTCGACGAACACCGACCAGCCGGTGGCATAGGGAGCGACCACACGCGGCGCCGCCGTGCTCGACAGGCAGACGCCGGCCAGCAGCAGGCTGACGAGTAGACCTATGGCGATCCTGAGCCGTCGCACGTGGCAATCCCTTTTAGGTTATACGGCTGAATTATAGCCAGCCGAGGTGGCACAGACTATGAAACTGAAACCCTATCCTGACAGCCAGGCCGCCCGATAGAGCGGCTGCCTGCGGTATTGCCGATGGGCGGCATCGCGCGATGCCGCCATCGTGTTACATCAGTTGTCGCCGCGCTCGCGGGCGATCGCCCGGTAGCCGATGTCGTTGCGGTGGAACATGCCGTTCCAGCGGATCTTGGCGGCCAGGCGATAGGCCTGCTGCTGGGCGTCGGCCACGCTGGCGCCGATGGCGGTGGCGCACAGCACGCGACCGCCCGCGGTCACCACCTGGCCGTCCCGCAGGGCGGTACCGGCATGGAATACCTTGCCTTCGAGCTGCGCGGCGTCATCCAGCCCTTCGATCACGTCGCCCTTGGCGTAGTCGCCCGGGTAACCACCGGCAGCCAGCACCACGCCCACGGTCGGGCGCGGGTCCCAGGTCGCTTCGACCTTGTCCAGCGCCTTGGCCAGCGCGGCCTCGACCAGCAGCACCAGGGAGCTTTCCAGGCGCACCATGATCGGCTGGGTTTCCGGGTCGCCGAAGCGGCAGTTGAATTCGATGACTTTCGGCTTGCCGGCCTTGTCGATCATCAGGCCGGCGTACAGGAAACCGGTGTAGACGTTGCCTTCGGCCGCCATGCCGCGCACGGTCGGGTAGATCACTTCGTCCATCACCCGCTTGTGCACCTCGGCGGTCACCACCGGTGCCGGCGAGTAGGCGCCCATGCCGCCGGTGTTCGGGCCACTGTCGGCATCGCCGACGCGCTTGTGGTCCTGGCTGGTGGCCATCGGCAGCACGTTCTGGCCGTCGACCATGACGATGAAGCTGGCTTCCTCGCCGTCGAGGAATTCCTCGATCACCACGCGCGAGCCGGCGTCACCGAAAGCATTGCCGGCGAGCATGTCGCGCACGGCGTCCTCGGCTTCGGCCAGGGTCATGGCGACGATCACGCCCTTGCCCGCGGCCAGGCCGTCGGCCTTGATGACGATCGGTGCGCCTTTCTCGCGCAGGTAGGCCAGGGCCGGCTCGACCTCGGTAAAGTTCTGGTAGTCGGCAGTCGGGATGTTCTGGCGGGCCAGGAAATCCTTGGTGAAGGCCTTGGAGCCTTCCAGCTGGGCGGCGGCGGCGGTGGGGCCGAAGATGTCCAGGTCGCGGGAGCGGAACAGGTCGACCACGCCCTTCACCAGCGGCGCTTCGGGGCCGACGATGGTCAGCTGCACGTTCTTTTCGGCGAAGTCGGCCAGTGCCTGGATGTCCAGCACGTCGATGGCGACGTTCTCGCACTTGGGCTCAAAGGCGGTGCCGGCGTTGCCGGGGGCGACGAAGACCTTGGCGATGCGCTTGTCCTGCGCCACTTTCCAGGCCAGGGCGTGTTCACGACCGCCGCTGCCGATGATCAATACGTTCATGTCTCTCTCCCAATGGAGGCGGGCTGCTGGCCCGTTCGGTGGATAAGCGAAGCGTTATCCACCCTACAAATTCCGAGGTCGCAATCGGGCTGGTAGATGCAAGGCGCGGCTGGTTTCGATAAGCGGAGTTGCCTGTTGGCAATGAGCATTATCGGAGCCAGCTGCAACGCCGCAGATTTCTGTCCGAGTGCGGCCGATTTAGTGCCTGAAGTGGCGCATGCCGGTGAACACCATGGCAATCCCCGCCTCGTCGGCGGCGGCGATCACTTCGTTGTCGCGCATCGAGCCCCCCGGCTGGATCACCGCGGTGATGCCGGCCTTGGCGGCGTTGTCGATGCCGTCGCGGAACGGGAAGAAGGCGTCCGAGGCCATCACCGCGCCCGGCACCGGCAGGCCGGCGTGTTCGGCCTTGATGGCGGCGATGCGCGCGGAGTTGACGCGGCTCATCTGGCCGGCGCCGACGCCCACGGTCTGGCGGTTCTTGGCGTACACGATGGCGTTGGATTTGACGAACTTGGCCACCTTCCAGGCGAAGATCAGGTCATGGATCTCCTGCTCGCTCGGCGCGCGCCGGGTGACGATCTTCAGGTCATCGGCGGTGATCATGGCGATATCGCGGCTCTGCACCAGCAGGCCGCCGTTGACCCGCTTGTAGTCCCAGCCCGGCGCACGTTCGGTCGGCCACTCGCCGCACGCGAGCAGGCGCACATTGGCCTTGGCGGCGACCACTTCACGGGCGGCGTCGCTGATTCTCGGGGCGATGATCACTTCGACGAACTGGCGCTCGACGATGGCCTTGGCGGTTTCGCCGTCCAGTTCGCGGTTGAAGGCGATGATGCCGCCGAATGCCGACTCGGTGTCGGTGGCGTAGGCCAGGTCGTAGGCCTTGCGGATGCCGCCCTCGTCTTCCGGCACCACGGCGACGCCGCAGGGGTTGGCGTGCTTGACGATGACGCAGGCCGGCTTGACGAAGCTCTTCACGCATTCCAGCGCGGCATCGGTGTCGGCCACGTTGTTGAACGACAGTTCCTTGCCCTGCAGCTGCACGGCGGTGGCCACGCAGGCTTCATCGGCATGCTCGACGTAGAACGCCGCTTGCTGGTGCGGGTTCTCACCGTAGCGCATGTCCTGCGCCTTGACGAACTGGGTGGTGAAGGTGCGCGGGAACAGGCTGCGGTCGTCGGTGGACAGGGTGTCGCGGCCCTGGTCGATGGTGCCCAGGTAGTTGGCGATCATGCCGTCGTAGGCGGCGGTGTGCTCGAAGGCCTTGAGGGCCAGGTCGAAGCGCTGGGCATAGCACAGGCCGCCGAGTTTCAGGGAGTCGATGACCGCGGCGTAGTCGCCGGCATTGACCACAATGGCCACGTCCTTGTGGTTCTTGGCGGCCGAACGCACCATGGTCGGCCCGCCGATATCAATGTTCTCGATGGCATCGGCCAGGTCGCAGCCCGGCTTGGCGACGGTGGCGGCGAAGGGGTACAGGTTGACCGCCACCAGGTCGATCGGCTTGATGCCGTGCTCGTCCATCACCGCGCCGTCAATGGCGCGACGGCCAAGGATGCCGCCGTGGATCTTCGGGTGCAGGGTCTTTACCCGGCCGTCCATCATTTCCGGGAAACCGGTGTAGTCGGCCACTTCCACCGCTGCCACGCCGTTGTCCTTGAGCAGCTTGTAGGTGCCGCCGGTGGAGAGGATTTCCACGTTGAGGGCAACGAGCTCGCGGGCGAATTCGAGGATGCCGGTCTTGTCGGACACGCTGATCAGCGCACGGCGGACGGGGAGGCGGGTGGTCTGGTCGGTCATTACAGGATCCATCAGCAGGGGAATCAGTAAAAAGGGCGGCTTATCGAGGCCGCCCTTCTTCAGGATTTCGGTGATTACAGCAGATCGTACTGCTTGAGCTTCTTGCGCAGGGTGCCGCGGTTCAGGCCCAACAGTTCGGAGGCCTTGGTCTGGTTGCCCTTCACGTAGTTCATGACGGTCTCCAGGAGCGGCGCTTCCACCTCGGTGAGCACCAGGTTGTAGACGTCGGTGACGTCTGCGCCCTCAAGGTGAGCGAAGTAGTTGTGCAGGGCTTTCTCGACGCTGCCGCGCAGGGTCTGGCCTTCTTCGCTCGGTGTGTTGAGGTGTTGTTTCAAACTGGTGTTGTCGCTCACGGGTGCAATCCCACTTCCTAAAGTCTCGTTCATCAGTGTCATGCGGCAGCCTCTTTTTCGTCGTTGTAGCGTTCACCGAAGAACTGGCGAACGCTTGCACATTGCGCCTCCTGGCTGTCCAGACGATTGAACTGGGCACGGAATTCGCGGGCGCCGGGCAGCGTCGCGAGGTACCAGCCCACATGCTTGCGAGCGATGCGCACGCCCATCACATCGCCGTAGAAGGCGTGCAGGGCGGCCAGGTGCTCGAGCAGAATGCGTTCGATCTCGGCCAGCGCAGGGGCCGGGCAATGGGCTCCGGTGCGCAGGTAATGCTCAATTTCTCTGAAAATCCATGGGCGGCCCTGGGCCGCCCGGCCGATCAGCAGGCCATCGGCACCGGTGGCGGCCAGCACCTGGGCGGCCTTTTCCGGCGAGTCGATGTCGCCATTGGCCAGTACCGGAATCGATACGGCCTGCTTGATCGCGGCGATGGTGTCGTACTCCGCCTCGCCGGTGTACAGGTCGGCGCGGGTGCGGCCGTGCACGGCCAGGGCGACGATGCCGCTCTGCTCGGCGATGCGCGCGACCTCGACGCCGTTCTTGTTCTGACGGTCCCAGCCAGTGCGGATCTTCAGGGTGACCGGGACGTCGACGGCGGCGACCACCGCTTCGAGGATCGCCTGCACCAGCGGCTGATCCTTGAGCAGGGCGGAACCCGCCGCCTTGTTGCACACCTTCTTGGCCGGGCAGCCCATGTTGATGTCGATGATCTGGGCGCCTAGCTGCACATTGGCGCGGGCCGCCTCGGCGAGCATCTGCGGGTCGCCACCGGCGATCTGCACGGAGCGTGGCTCCGGATCGCCGCTGTGGATCATGCGCAGGCTCGACTTGCGCGTGTTCCACAGGCGCACATCGCTGGTGACCATTTCGGACACGACCATGCCGGCGCCGAGGCGCCGGCACAGTTGCCGGAATGGCTGATCGGTGACGCCGGCCATGGGGGCCAGGATCAGTCGATTGGGCAATGTATAGGGGCCGATGCTTAGCGCCGACATAGGGCTTCCCTGCTCAAGAGACGTGCTGTTGAGACCAGTAGGAGAGTGCGAAAAGGGGGGAGATCATACCCGCTCTGAATGACCGGATAAAGGTGGTTTTGAACAAAATCTGAACAGTTGGGCTGCGCTGCCCGGTCGCATCGGCGACCGGGTGCATGGCAGACGGCCTAGGGGATGGTGCCGTTTATCAGCTGCCCGGCTCTACTCCGGCGAGTGGAAGTTGAGGCTGTAGTTCACCGCCCGGGCACCCGGATCGAGGATGTCCAGGGCGATGTGGATGGGCGTCTGCGGCGGCATTTCCGCCTGGCCGGCCAGCTCGCCCGCCAGGTACTCGCTGGGCTTGAAGCGGCGGCTGGCGATCAACTGCCCGTTGATATCGGCGAAACGCATCTCCAGCAGTGGAAATGGCTGCGAGAACGACGCACGATTGTAGAGGATCGCATCTACGACCAGGGCGCCGCTGAATTCCGGGTGGCTGCGCACCACCAGGTTGCTGCTCTTGATCTGGTCGATGTCGACCTTGGACGGCAGGGTGCAGCCGAGGGTCGGGCAGACCTGCTCGAACCAGGGGCGGTACTGATCCTGGCGGGCCAGTTCGGCGTAGTGATAGATCACGTATTGCCCGGCCAGCGCGGTGGCGGCCAGCAGGTTGAGCAGGCCCCAGCCGATCCAGCGGCCCCAGGGTTTGCGCGGTGGCCGCCAGTCGAGCTGCAGCGGCTCCTCTTCGAGCTCGAACAGGGCTTCGCCGCGCAGATTCGGCTCGGCGCGTGGGCGGGTTTTCTGTGTTTTCGACGGCGCGAGTGGCGATGTTTCCGGCTCATCGTCTTCGTGCGCGTCAATAACCGGATCGGGTTCAGGCTCGTCATCGCGCTGCGCGTTGAGGCTGAAAAGCGGCTCGTCCTCGTCACGGCTGGCGACGACTGGCTTGGTGGGCGCGAGCACATCACGCAGGCCGGGCGTCTTGGGTAGCGGCGGCACCTGCTCCGGCGGCTGGGTGCTGGTCGGCGGTTTGCCGAAATCGATACTGGGTGTCTGGCGCTCGGCGAGCGGCTCGAGCTCCAGCTTGCTGACCGGCGGGTCGTCACGCAGCAGGGCTTCGGCCCAGCGTTCGTCTTCGCCAGGTTCGTCATCGTCCTGGTCGTCGAAGCGCTGCGTTTGCCGGGTCGGCAGGTCGAGTTCGAGGAACTGGCGCGACAGCTGCTGTTCCTGGGCTTCGAGTTTGGCCAGTTCTTCGTCGAGGTCCAGATCATCGAGATCCAGGTCGTCGTGAATCCACAGCGTGCCGTCATCAGGCTTGCCGGCCGGCTTGGCGGGCAGCGGGGGAACCGCTGCAATACTCGGTGCAGGTGCAGGTGCAGGTGCAGGTGCAGGTGCAGGTGCAGATGCAGGTGCAGGTGCAGGTGGCTTTGGCGCTGCCGGTGCGGCGGCACGCATGTCCGGAATGTGATGACCCTGTTCGCGCAACTGGCGCGCGGCATTAAACACCTGCAGGCAGGCGCCGCAGCGTACCGAGCCCTGGGCGACGGCGAGCTGGGCCAGGTTCACGCGGAAACTGGTGCTGCAGTTCGGGCATTGGGTCACGAAGCTTTCGGTCATGCGTCATCCGACGGCCGCGGGGCGGCAAAAACGGGGCGATAGTCTAACCCAACAGATTGCAAAAGCAGCATTAAGTGCCGCGCCGCGCCAATGCGGGCACGGCACGGGCGCGTGCCTAACGGCGAACGCCGCTGATGCGCACCCAGCCGTCCTGCACGGCGGTCGGGTCGAGCGCGAAGTCGGCGGCATAGGCGGCGCGTACCTCCTCGGCCTGTTCGGCGAGGATGCCCGACAGCGCCAGGCGGCCGCCGCCCTTGACCAGGCTGGTGATCTGCGGCGCCAGGCTGACCAGCGGGCCGGCAAGGATATTGGCGACCACCACGTCCGCCGGCTCCTGGGGCAGGTCGGCGGGCAGGTAGACCGGAAAGCGCTCATCGGCGATACCGTTGCGCCCGGCGTTGTCGCGCGACGCTTCCAGGGCTTGCGGGTCGATGTCGGTGCCCACCGCGCGCGGCGCGCCGAGCAGCAGCGCGGCGATGGCCAGGATGCCCGAGCCGCAACCGAAATCCAGCACGCTGCAGCCTTCCAGTGGCTGGGCGTCGAGCCACTGCAGGCACAGCGAGGTGGTCGGGTGGGTACCGGTGCCGAACGCCAGGCCCGGATCGAGCAGCAGGTTGACGGCATCCGGCTGCGGCGCTTCGTGCCAGCTCGGCACGATCCACAGGCGCTGGCCGAAACGCATCGGCGCGAAGCCGTCCATCCAGCTGCGCTCCCAGTCCTGATCTTCGATGCGCTCGATCTGGTGCTCGGGCAGCGCGCCGTCGGTCAGCAGTTGCAGGTGGGCAACCAGCGCATCGGCGTCGGTATCGGCCTCGAACAGGGCGAGCAGATGGGTGTGGCTCCACAGTGGCGTGGTGCCCAGATCGGGCTCGAAGATCGGCTGGTCTTCGGCGTCCATGAAGGTCACGGATACCGCACCGACGTCCAGCAGGGCGTCTTCATAGGTGGGCGCCTGCTCGGGGGTGATGGCGAGGCGCAGTTGTAGCCAGGGCATGGAGAGCTCCGGTTGGGGCGGCCGCCAGCATGGCGCAGGCGGCGGCAGGATGATGACCAGGCGGCGAAGCGCCGGGCGGGTTCAGGTGCTGACGTCCGGGTTGTCCCAGTCGTCCTGGCTGTCGTTGTCGATAAGCCAGTTTAAGGCGGCGTGGCGTTCCATGACTACGCTGGGGTTCAGGCCGGCCGGCATGGGCGCCTGCTTCAGGCGGGCATCCACGCAGGCCCAGTGGTAGCGGTAGATCAGGTCGGCTTCGTCGAGAATGCTGGCGATGTCGCGCCGTTTCGTCTGTGCCATGAAGGTAGCGAAGTCCGGGTGCTGGGCCACGGCCTGGATGGCGAAGTCGCAATCGATGGCGTGGTCCGGGAAGTCCAGTTCCTCCACCACGCCCAGCGCCCACAGCAGTACCCAGTAGGCCTCGTACTTCCACACCATGTTGACCACATCCTGATCGCCGCCCTCGTTGCCGAGGATGCGCACTTCGTTGCGCGTCAGCCCGTCGATGCCGTACTGCTCCAGCAGCTCCTGGCACCAGCGGGCGGTGTCCGGCGTGTACTGGCCGGCCTGACGGTCGCAGGCGGCCTGGATGGCGATCAGGCAGGCGATGGCGCGACGGGCGATTTCCTCGGCGCTGCGCACGCGCACCTCGCTGGCATCCTCGATCATCGGCAGGTGCTCGATATAGGGAATGCCGGCTGCCTCGAGGCGGGCGATGGAGGCTTGCTTGCGCGCCTCGGGCGTCAGGCTGGTTTGGGAAGATCGGCTCATGTCGCCATCCTTTTAGACGTTGAAATGCAAAAGGGGAGCGGCCTTGGCCGCTCCCCTTCTGGTGGTGCCGGACGCGCTTAGTGCTTGTCCATGCCCAGTTTCTTTTCCAGGTAGTGGATGTTGATCCCACCCTGGCAGAAACCCTTGTCGCGAACCAGGTCGCGGTGCAGCGGCACGTTGGTCTTGATGCCGTCGACGACGATCTCGTCCAGGGCGTTGCGCATGCGGGCCAGGGCCTCGTCGCGGGTCACGCCGTAGGTGATCAGCTTGCCGATCAGCGAGTCGTAGTTCGGCGGTACCGAGTAGCCGCTGTACAGGTGCGAGTCGACGCGCACACCGAAGCCGCCCGGGGCGTGGAAATGCTTCACCTTGCCGGGGCAGGGCATGAAGTTGTCCGGGTCTTCGGCGTTGATGCGGCACTCCAGGGCGTGACCCAGAAGCTTGATGTCTTCCTGCTTGTACGACAGCTTGTTGCCCGCGGCGATGCTGAGCATCTCCTTGACGATGTCGATGCCGGTGACCATCTCGGTAACCGGGTGCTCGACCTGGACGCGGGTGTTCATCTCGATGAAGTAGAAACGGCCGTCTTCATAGAGGAACTCGAAGGTGCCGGCGCCGCGGTAGCCGATCTCGATGCAGGCATCGACGCAACGCTTGAGCACTTCGGCGCGGGCCTGCTCGTCGATCAGCGGCGCCGGGGCTTCTTCCAGCACCTTCTGGTGACGGCGCTGCAGCGAGCAGTCGCGGTCGTACAGGTGGATGGCGTTGCCCTGGCCGTCGGACAGCACCTGGACTTCCACGTGACGCGGGTTGCCGAGGAACTTCTCCAGGTAGACCATCGGGTTGCCGAACGCGGCACCGGCTTCGGTGCGGGTCAGCTTGGCCGACTTGATCAGGTCTTCTTCCTTCCACACCACGCGCATGCCGCGACCACCACCGCCACCGGCGGCCTTGATGATCACCGGGTAGCCGACTTCACGGGCGATGCGCAGGGCTTGTGCTTCGTCTTCCGGCAGCGGGCCGTCGGAGCCCGGCACCACCGGAACGCCGGCCTTGATCATGGCGTCCTTGGCCGACACCTTGTCGCCCATCAGGCGGATGGTGTCGGCTTTCGGGCCGATGAAGGCGAACCCGGAGTTTTCCACCTGCTCGGCGAAGTCGGCGTTTTCCGCGAGGAAGCCGTAGCCGGGGTGGATGGCGGTGGCACCGGTGACTTCCGCGGCGCTGATGATGGCCGGGATGTTCAGGTACGACAGGTTGCCCGGCGCCGGGCCAATGCATACGGACTCGTCGGCCAGGGCCAGGTGCATCAGCTCGCGGTCGGCAGTGGAGTGCACGGCCACGGTCTTGATGCCCAGCTCCTTGCAGGCACGCAGGATGCGCAGGGCGATCTCGCCGCGGTTGGCGATCAGAACTTTTTCCAGCTTCTGCATTACGGGTTCCCCGTGCATCAGACGATGGTGAACAGCGGTTGATCGTATTCCACCGGCTGGCCGTTCTCGCCCAGGATGGATTCGATCGTGCCGCTGGTTTCGGCCTCGATGTGGTTCATCATCTTCATCGCTTCGACGATGCAGAGGATGTCGCCCTTCTTCACGGTCGAACCGACTTCAACGAAGTTGGCCGAGGTCGGCGAAGCGGCGCGGTAGAAGGTACCGACCATTGGCGAGCGCACCACGGTGCCGTTCAGTTTGGCAGCGGCCGGGGCAGCGTCAGCGGCAGCCGCAACCGGAGCGGCTGCTGCTGCGACCGGAGCAGGGGCCGGCGCGTAGGTCGGTTGGGCGTAGGCCGGTTGCTTGCCATGACGGCTGATGCGTACGGACTCTTCGCCCTCTTTGATTTCCAGCTCGTCGATGCCGGACTCTTCCAGCAGCTCGATCAGTTTCTTGACTTTGCGAATATCCATAGGTGTTCAACTCCCAGTCTGGTCAGGGTCGTTCAAGTTTGCGAATGAACCGCCGCTTGAACAGATCGTGTGAAAGCTACTGCGCTCGGTCATGCTGCGTTAAAAATCGGCTCAAAATGCTCATTTACAACTCGTAAACTGCGCTTTTTCGCCGTTTTTTGCCTTGCCTGACCTTCGCTCGCGACGCTTTCACATGATCTGTCTAGGCGCCGGTTTCAGGTGTTTTTGCTCGCCAGTTGCTCCAGCGACGCTTCGAGCGCCAGGCGGTAGCCGGTGGCGCCGAGCCCGCAGATCACCCCTACCGCCACGTCGGAGAAGTAGGAGTGGTGCCGGAAAGGCTCACGCTTGTGCACGTTGGACAGGTGCACTTCGATGAATGGGATGCTCACTGCCAGCAATGCGTCACGTAATGCGACGCTGGTGTGGGTGAAGGCCGCCGGGTTGATGATGATGAAGTCGACGCCTTCGCCGCGGGCGGCGTGGATGCGCTCGATCAGTTCGTACTCGGCGTTGCTCTGCAGGTGCAGCAGATGGTGGCCGGCTTCGCGGGCGCGCCGTTCCAGGTCGAGGTTGATCTGCTCCAGGGTGGTGGCGCCATAGGTGCTGGGCTCTCGGGTGCCGAGCAGGTTCAAATTGGGGCCGTGCAAAACCAGCAGGGTCGACATGATCCGGGCTTCCTTCTTTTTAGCTGCGCGGACTCTGCCAGAAGTGCCGTAGGGCTGTCCAGTTTTTGGGAGTAGTCAGCACGATCCGTGCAGGGTTGGCCGAATATGTGACCGAATTGCCTAGAATCGTTCTCGCGCGCTGCTCAGGCGCTCGGCAAAGCCTGCGGCATCGATTTCGCCGACGACTCGCAACTCGTGCATTTCCTGCCCGTTGGCGGCGAACAACTGGATCGCCGGCGGACCGAACAGCCCATAGCGATCCAGCAGCGCGCGTTGGGCGGCGGTGCTGTCGGTCATGTCGAAACGCAGCAGCTGATAGTCGGCCAGTTGCGGACCGATCTGCGGGGAATGGAACACTTCGCGCTCGATCTTCTTGCAGCTGATGCACCAGTCGGCGTACCAGTCGAGCAGCAGCGGCTGGCCGCTGCCCCTGGCCTGGGCCAGCGCGGCGTCCAGCTCGGCGGGGGTGCTGACCGTCTGCCAACTACCGGCGGCGCTCGCTTGAGTGCTGGCGATGCCGCCGGCCAGCGGTTGCAGGGGATCGTCGTTGCCCTTGAGAGCGCCGGTCCAGACCGCCAGGGCATAGACCAGCAGCGCCAGCCCGAACAGCTGGGCGAGCTTGCCCCGTGCATCTTTAGCGGTGAATTCCAGGGCGCCGAGGAACAGCGCGACGCCGGCGGCCAGCAGCCCCCATAGCGCCAGGGCGACCTGTCCCGGCAGTACACGCTCGAGCAGCCATACCGAGACGCCCAGCAGCATCACGCCAAAGGCGTTGCGCACGGCGACCATCCAGGTGCCGGACTTGGGCAGCAGAGCGCCACCGCCTGCGGCGAAGATCACCAGCGGCGTGCCCATGCCCAGGCCCAGGGCGAACAGCTGCAGGGCGCCGCCCGCTGCATCGCCGGTGCTGCTGATATACAGCAGCAGCGCGGTGAAGGGCGCAGTGATGCACGGCGAGACGATCAGGCTGGATAGCACGCCCAGGGTCGCCGCGCCGGCGATGGTGCCGCCCCTGGTCTGCGCCGCCTTGCGGTCCAGGCGCTCACGGATAAAGGCCGGCAGGCGCAGCTCGAAGACGCCGAACATGGCCACCGCGAACAGCGCGAAGAACAGTGCGAAGGGCACCAGGATCCACGGTGATTGCAGCATGGCCTGCAGGTTGAGCTTGGCGCCGAACAGACCCATCAGCGCACCGAGCGCGGCGTAGCAGGCGGCCATGGGCAGCACGTAGGCCAGCGACAGCACCAGGCCGCGGCCCTTGCTCGGCCGACCGCGCAGCACCACACCGGTGAGGATCGGCAGCATGGGCAGCACGCAGGGCGTGAAGGTCAGGGTCAGGCCGGCGGCGAACATCAGCGCCAGGTCGGTCCAGCGCCAGGTGGCTTTGCCGCTGGCGGGCGTAGCTGCATCGCCGGCCTGGCCGGCAATGCCGCCATTGATGGCCAGCGTCTCGGTTTCCGGCGGATAGCACAGGCCCTTGTCGGCGCAGCCCTGGTAGGTGACGGCGAGGTTGAGCGGCTTGTTGTCCGGGTTGTTCAGCGGGATGTCGACATCCAGTACTTCGTAGAACACCTGCACGTCGCCGAAGTACTGATCGTTCTTGTGCAGGCCTTGCGGCACCTCGACGGGGGCGCCGGCCAGCGCGGCCGGTTCGACCTTGAACTTGAACTGGTGGCGATACAGGTAATAGCCCTCGGCCGCCACGAAGCGCACCTTCGCCGACGTCGGCGAGCTCTCGACCAGGCTGAGCGTGAAGGCCTCGCGTACCGGCAGGAAGTCAGCGCTGTTGTTCAGCGCCTGGCCCAGGGGCGCGGCATTCGGGCGGCTGTCGAACACCCCGGCGCCGGCAGGCAGGACGACGAGCAACAGCAAGAGGCAGATAAAACGTGGCATGGGCATCTCGTGGGGCATTGATCGCGCCATGATAACGGAGCTGGCGATCCCTGCCATGGGGCGTGCTGTAAGTGGCGGTTGCGCCTGGCGTATGGCGTCTGCCCCGGCACTGTGCTGCTGCGACACAAGGCCGCGTGGGGGCTAGCCAAGCGTAGGATGGTGTCGCATATCCATGTGGGAGCGGGCCATGCCCGCGACATTCGGGCGCATGGCGCCCTCCCACGTGTGATGTGGGTGAAACCCGTTGGCCAGCGATGGCTTTCGCTGTTTTCTGCGCCCCTCCCGAGCTTGCCTCGGACACCCTTTTGCTGCCCCGATATGGTGAGTTTCAGGGCTTGCTGCTTCATCTTGGTTCGTATCCTTCGCCGGCCACTCCCGCATGCGGTCGCCCGCCAGGCCCGTATTCACTGGCCTTTCCGCTATTTTCAACGCCCTGGCATGCAACCTGCTATCGAGCTTGTGCACCCATCAACGATGGGGCCGGTGGGCAGCCATGCTCACCCCACATAACCGAATCCAAGGCAAAGACGCCTGAAGCTGACAACAGCTCCAGGCGTCTTTTTTTTGGCCTGCCGTTTCTGCTGGCCAGCCTTGGGGCGTTGCAAAACCGTGATAGCGCAGCAGACAGAGGGCAGGCTATGAACTCCATCGTCACATCGATCAAGCGCGAGACCCTGATCGTCATCGGCAACGGCATGGTCGGCCACCACTGTATCGAGCAATTGATCGCCAGTGGCGCGCTGCACCGCTATCAGGTGCACGTGTATGGCGAAGAGCGCCAGCGCGCCTATGACCGCGTGCACCTGTCCGAGTACTTCTCCGGCAAGGATGCCGAAGCCCTGGCCCTGGGCGAGGCCGATCTGTACGCCAGCAATGGCGTGCACCTGCACCTGGGTGAGCCGGTGCTGGAGATCGACCGCGAGGCGCGCGAAGTCGTCACCACCAAGGGCCGCCGCGGCTACGACCGTCTGGTGCTGGCCACCGGGTCCTATCCGTTCGTGCCGCCGATCCCCGGTGCCGAAGGTAACTCGCGCCTGGTCTACCGCACCCTGGACGATCTCGACGGCATCCGCAGCGCCGCCGCAGGCGCCCGCCGGGGCGTGGTGGTCGGCGGCGGCTTGCTCGGCCTGGAAGCGGCCAATGCATTGAAGTCCCTCGGCCTGGAAGCCCATGTGGTGGAGTTCGCGCCGCGGCTGATGCCGGTGCAGCTGGACACCGATGGCGGCGACGCGCTGCGGGCGCGCATCGAGGCGCTGGGCGTAGGCGTGCATCTGTCACGCGCCACCCAGGAAATCGTCATCGGTGAGGAATACGCCTACCGTATGAATTTCAATGACGGTGAGTATCTGGAGACCGACCTGATCCTGTTCTCCGCCGGCATTCGCCCCCAGGACGCCCTGGGCCGCGCCGCCGGCCTCGATATCGCCCCGCGTGGTGGCGTAGTGGTCGACAACGATTGCCGCACCAGTGACCCTTTGATTTATGCCATCGGCGAATGCGCGTCCTGGAACGGCACGGTATTCGGCCTGGTGGCGCCCGGCTACAGCATGGCTCGCGCCGTGGCCGCGCAACTGGCCGGTGAGCCCCATGAACTGTTCACCGGCGCCGATATGTCGACCAAGCTCAAGCTGCTCGGCGTGGATGTCGGCTCCATCGGCGATGCCCACGGGGCCACGCCGGGCGCCAAGAGTTACCGCTACATCGACGAAGCGGGTGCCAGTTACCGCCGCTTGGTGGTCTCGGCGGATGGCCGGCGGGTCATCGGCGCCGTGCTGGTCGGCGACAACAGCTATTACGACACCCTGCTGCAGTACGCCCAGAACGGCATCAAGCTGCCGGCCGATCCGTCGAGCCTGATCCTGCCGCTCTCCGACGGTGCGCCGACCCTGGGCGCCGATGCGTTGCCGGATACCGCTACCCTCTGCTCCTGCCACAACGTCAGCAAGGGCGCGGTGTGCTGCCAGGTCGACGCCGGCATCACCGACCTCGGCGAGCTCAAGGCCATCACCAAGGCCGGCAGCGGCTGCGGCGGCTGCAGCGCGCTGCTCAAGCAGGTCTTCGAGCACGAGCTGAGCGCCCGTGGCGTGGCGGTCGACAAGAGCCTCTGCGAGCACTTCGCCCATACCCGCCAGGAGTTGTACGCCATCGTCCGCGTGGAAGGCGTGCTCAGTTTCGAGGAACTGCTGGCCAAGCATGGCCGCGGCCACACCGGCTGCGACATCTGCAAACCGGCGGTGGGCTCGATCCTCGCCTCGTGCTGGAACCAGCCGATCACCGATCCGGCGCTGATTCCGCTGCAGGACACCAACGACACCTTCATGGCCAACATGCAGAAGAACGGCACCTATTCGGTGGTGCCGCGCATCCCCGGTGGCGAGATCACCCCGGACGGCTTGCTGGCCATCGGCGCCGTGGCGAAGAAGTACGACCTCTACACCAAGATCACCGGCGGCCAGCGCATCGACCTGTTCGGCGCGCAGCTGCACGAGCTGCCGGACATCTGGGGCGAATTGATCGCCGCCGGATTCGAGACCGGCCACGCCTACGGCAAGTCGCTGCGCACCGTGAAGTCCTGCGTGGGCAGCACCTGGTGCCGCTATGGCGTCCAGGACAGCGTCGGCATGGCGCTGCGCCTGGAGGATCGCTACAAGGGTCTGCGCGCGCCGCACAAGATCAAGTTCGCGGTCAGCGGCTGCACCCGCGAGTGCGCCGAAGCGCAGAGCAAGGACATCGGCGTGATCGCCACCGACAAGGGCTGGAACCTCTACGTGTGCGGCAACGGCGGCATGCGCCCGCGCCACGCCGAGCTGCTGGCCACCGACCTGGACGACGAGGCGCTGATCCGCACCATCGATCGCGTGCTGATGTTCTACATCCGTACCGCCGACAAGCTGCAGCGCACCTCGGTGTGGCGCGAGTCGCTGGAGGGCGGCCTGGATTACCTCAAGGCGGTGTTTCTCGACGACAGCCTGGGCCTGGCCGCCGAGCTGGAGGCGCAGATGCAACTGGTGGTCGACCGCTACGAATGCGAGTGGGCGGGCGCCCTCAAGGATCCGGAGAAGCTCAAGCGCTTCCGCACCTTCGTCAACGACAAGCGGGCCGACCCGGACATCCATTTCGTCAAGGAGCGCGGTCAGCGCCGCCCCATCACCGCCAGCGAACTCCACCTGATTCCCGTTACCGAGGAGGTGCTCTGATGAGCCAGTTCAATGCCGTGCGTGCCCAATCGCTTCCTGCCACCGAATGGCAGCCGCTGTGCCGCAGCCAGGACCTGGTCGCCAACTCCGGGGTGGTGGCCTGGCTCGACGGCGCGCAGATCGCCCTGTTCCACCTGCCGGACAGCGAAGCCGGCGAGCAGCTGTTCGCCGTGGAGAACCGCGACCCGAAATCCGGTGCCAACGTCATCGGCCGCGGCCTGATCGGCCAGATCAAGGGCGACCTGGTGATCGCCTCGCCGCTCTACAAACAGCACTTTCGCCTGCGTGACGGCACCTGCCTGGAGTACCCGGAGCAGCGCCTGCGCGTGTGGCCGGTGCGCCTCAATGGCGACACCGTGGAGATCGGCCTGGCGGCCTGAGCGTATTTGGCGGCTGATCAGCAGTCGCCGTTTTCAACCTGTCTGGTTCATTTGAGAGAGCGTCAGCATGTCCTACCTGGTTCCTGCCGAATTCGTCACCAAGATGGTGGATGCCGGTGAGTCGAAGATCTTCATGTCGACCCGCGATACCCTGATCCGCGCCTTCATGGCGGGCGCCATCCTGTCCCTGGCGGCGGTCTTCGCCATTGCCGTGAGCGTCGGCACCGGCTCGCCGCTGCTCGGCGCGGTGCTGTTTCCGGTCGGTTTCGTGATGCTCTACCTGATGGGCTTCGACCTGCTTACCGGGGTGTTCATGCTCACCCCGCTGGCGCTGCTCGACCGCCGCCCCGGCGTCACCGTGGGCGGCATTCTGCGCAACTGGGGCCTGGTGTTTCTCGGCAACTTCGCCGGCGCCCTGATCGTGGCCTTCATGATGGCCTTCGTGTTCACCTACGGCTTTTCCAAGGACCCCGGCCTGATCGGCGAGAAGATCTCGCACATCGGCGAAGACCGCACCCTGGGCTATGCCGAATACGGCGCGGCGGGCTGGGCGACCATCTTCCTGCGCGGCGTGCTGTGCAACTGGATGGTGTCGATGGGCGTGGTCGGCGCGATGATCTCCACCACCGTCAGCGGCAAGACCATCGCCATGTGGATGCCCATCATGCTGTTCTTCTTCATGGGCTTCGAGCACTCGGTGGTGAACATGTTCCTGTTCCCCTCGGGCATCATCCTGGGCGGCGATTTCTCGGTGATGGACTACATGATCTGGAACGAGATCCCCACCGCGCTGGGCAACCTGGTCGGCGGCCTGGCCTTCACCGGCCTGACGCTGTACACCACCCACGTGAAGACCGGCGCCAAGCGCAGCTACAACTGAGATGGCCGTTGCCGAACACCTGTGGACGGGCAGGAAGAACCAGCTGCAGGTCAGCGTCGGCCAGTATTCGGACAAGGGCCGCAAGCCCCGCAACCAGGACTTCCACGGTCTGTGCGTGCCCTTTGAGCCGCAACTGAGCAGCAAGGGCATCGCCATCGCCCTGGCCGATGGCATCAGCAGCAGCGACGTCAGCCATATCGCCAGTGAAACGGCGGTGGCGGCGTTTCTCTCCGATTACTTCAGTACCAGCGACGCCTGGTCGGTGAAGACCTCGGTGACCCGCGTGCTCAGCGCCACCAATGCCTGGCTGCACGCCCAGACCCGGCGCGGCCAGCACCGCTACGACATGGACCGTGGCCATGTATGCACCTTCAGCGCGCTGGTGCTGAAATCCACCACCGCGCACCTGTTCCACGTCGGCGACACGCGCATCTACCGCCTGCGCGGCGGCGATCTGGAGCCGCTGACCCGCGATCATCGCCTCTGGGTCGGCGAGGGCAGGAGCTACCTGAGCCGCGCTCTGGGTATCGGGCCGCAGCTGGAAATCGACTACCAGGCGCTGGCCCTGGAGGCGGGCGACCTGTTTCTGCTGGCCACCGACGGCGTCTACGAATTCGTCGAGGCGCGTGCCATGCAGCGCTGCATCGACGAGCATGTGGGCGACCTGCAACAGGCCGCCCAGGCCATCGTCGAGCAGGCCCTGGCCAATGGCAGCGACGACAACCTGACCCTGCAACTGGTGCGCATCGACAGCCTGCCGCACGCCGAGGCCGACGAGTTGCAGCACAAGCTCGGCGAGCTGCCGTGCCCGCCCGTGCTGGAAGCGCGCCAGTCGTTCGATGGCTACCGCATCGTCCGTCCGCTGCATGCCAGTGCCCGCAGCCACGTGTACCTGGCCACCGACGAGAGCAGCGGCGCCACCGTGGTGCTCAAGACCCCGGCGCTGGACCTGCAGCACGATGCCGGCTACCTCGAGCGTTTCCTCATGGAGGAGTGGATCGCCCGGCGCATCGACAGCCCCCATGTGCTCAAGGCCTGTGCGCCGACACGGCGGCGCCACTACCTGTACGCGGTCAGCGAGTTCATCGAAGGCCAGACCCTGGCGCAGTGGATGATCGACCACCCCGCGCCGGAGCTGGAGACCGTACGTGGCATCGTCGAGCAGATCGCCCGCGGCCTGCGTGCCTTTCATCGCCTGGAAATGCTGCATCAGGACCTGCGCCCGGCCAACCTGATGATCGATGCCACCGGCACGGTGAAGATCATCGACTTCGGTGCCACCCGGGTGGCCGGGTTGCAGGAAATCGACAGCCCCCAGGCCCACGACCCGATCCTCGGCACCGCCCAATACAGCGCACCCGAGTACTGGCTGGGCGAACCCGGCACGGTGCGCTCTGACCTGTTCTCCCTGGCGGTGATCGCCTACCAGATGCTCACAGGGCGGCTGCCCTACGGCGCCGGCATGGCGCGGGCACGCACCCGCAGTGCCCAGGCACGCCTGCGTTACGCGCCCATCGGGCAGGGGCGCGAACTGCCGCCCTGGCTCGACGACGTGCTGCGCAAGGGCTGCCACCCGGACCCGCTGAAGCGCTACGAGGATCCCGACGAATTCGCCCATGCGCTGCGCCACCCCGGCCAGGCACTGCTGCGTCGTGATCGGGTGCCGCTGTTGGAGCGCAACCCGCTGCTGTTATGGCAGGGCAGCTGCCTGGGGCTGGCGTTGCTGGTGGTGATCCTGCTGGCCGCCCGGTGAGCTGAACAAGGGGCGCAGGATTGGCGCGCACGATCGCAATGGATCGCGGCGTCGCACCATCGGTTCACGCTTTATCGGTGCTGCTCGTCGGCTGCCCGGGCAGGCGCAGAGGCCCATGCTGCGGGCGTTTCAGCTGTGTAACAAGGGGAAATAATTTGTCGCAAATTGTCATATTCGCCGCTAGGGCAAACGCTCAGAATGCGCCTTCTGTTCAGCCATAAAGTGCGTGATCGTGGACTATATCCTGCAATTGACGAGCGACCCCGCTGCCTGGGTCGCACTGGCCACCCTGGTGGTCATGGAAGTGGTACTGGGCATCGACAACCTGATCTTCATTTCCATCCTCACCAACAAGCTGCCCGAGCATCAGCGCGCCAAGGCTCGCCGCCTGGGTATCGGTGCCGCACTGGTGTTGCGCCTGGCCCTGCTGGGCACCGTGGCGTGGATCGTCAAATTGGTCGACCCGGTGATCGAGCTGTTCGGCCAGGCGTTTTCCTGGAAGGACATCATCCTGATCGCCGGCGGCCTGTTCCTGTTGTGGAAGGCCACCAAGGAAATCCACCACGCCGTGGACCCCGAGCCCGAGGGCGACATGTTCGTTGGCCGCGCCGCCACCGTCGGCTTCGGTGCGGTGATCGTGCAGATCCTGCTGCTCGACCTGGTGTTCTCGGTGGACAGCATCATCACCGCCGTGGGCATGACGCCCCACGTGCCGATCATGGTGGTCGCCGTGGTCGCCGCGGTGACCGTGATGCTGCTGGCGGCCGATCCGCTGGCGCGCTTCATCAACAACAACCCGACCGTGGTGATGCTGGCCCTGGGCTTTTTGATCATGATCGGCATGACGCTGATCGCCGAAGGCTTCGGTGCCCATGTGCCGAAGGGCTACCTGTACGCGGCGATGGCCTTCTCGGCGGTCATCGAGGGCCTCAACATGCTGTCCCGTCGGGCCAAGCGCAAGGCCAACGCGCAGAGCAAGACCCCGGTGTGATGCCGGCCCCGTGCGCCTGTTCCGGCAGGCGCACGGGGCACCGTTCGTTCCCCTCCACGGTCGATTGCCCTGGCCGCCCTCGCTATCTTTTCGGCAGCTTTGGCCGTTGCCTGGTCAGCGCCTCTGCGGCGCGTTAGACGGGGTAATGTGATCGCTGTCACCAATCTCCAATCTGACCGACCGTCTAGCTGTCATTTAGCCATCTGCGACAGCCCATGCGCGGGCGTATGGATTAGAATCCGTTCTATTGTTGGCGTCGAAAAGCTGGCAGCCAAGGCTGCTCGACGTACCCTTATTCAGCCGATAGCGCGCTGCGCGTGAGGAGCACGAGTTGATCAAACGTTGCATGCAGGCCCTGGTGCTGGGCCTTGGCCTGGTCAGTTTCGCCAGTTGGGCGGAAATGGCGCCGCTGGAAGCGATGAACATGGCCGGCCTGCAGCGCAGCCTGGGGCAGATCATGGCCAAGGACTACATGATGATCGGCTCCGACGTGAAGGTCGATGATGCCACCAAGCAGCTCAATACCAGCGTCGCGCTGTTCGAGGATCATCACGCCAAGCTCAAGGCGCACCCGACCAACAGCGAAGTGCAGGCCGGCCTCGCCCAGGTCGAGGTGATCTGGACGGCCTACCGCGCCATGGTCACCGCCAAGCCGGACAAGGCTCAGGCGCCGGCCGTGCTGGCCAAGGCCGAGGAGCTGGTGAAGCAGACCCAGCACGTCACCGACCTGTTCGAGAAGCACAACGGCGACGCGGCTTCCCACTCGATCAACCGCAGTGGCTGGAACCGCGTGCTCACCCAGCGCACCGCGATGTTCTACATGGCCCGCGCCTGGGGCGTGCAGGCGCCGAACCTGGATGCCAACTTCGAGGCATCGGTGACCGAGTTCGATCACATCATGAAGGAGCTGCAGGCCGCTGGCGCGCCGAACCCGGAAATCGCTGCCGCCCTGCGCAAGACCGATGCACGCTGGCAGTTCGCGACCAAGGCGTTCGCCTCCAAGGAGTTCGTGCCGACCATCGTGGCGGTGAACGCCGAATCGATGTTCCGCCAGCTCAACGAAATGACCCGCCTGTACGCCGGCCTCAAGGGCGACCAGCTCTGATCGGCAGGCCCGTCCTGCCGACGGCGGGGCGGGCCATCTCTCTCTAGCGCTCCGCCCCTGGCGGGTGGCCGAAGTGCGCCCGATAGGCATGGCTGAAATTGGCCGGGCTGGTGTAGCCCAGGCGATAGGCGATCTGCGCCACCTGCCACTTGCGTTGGCGCAGCAGGGTGCGGGCCAGCTCCATGCGCTGCTGGCGCACGTACTGCAACATGGACTGCCCGAACACCTGGCCGAACGCACGGCGCAGGGTGGTCTCGCCGACGCCCAGTTGCTGCGCCAGCGCCTGGCTGCCAGGGGGCTGCTCCAGGCGGGCGTCGAGCAGGCGGCGTGCCTCGAAGGCCAGGTCGCGCTGGCCGCGCACCGGCTGCGGTGCGGCCGTGGCACGGCCCTTGAGGTGCGCCGCCAGTTCCACCAGCACGGCCAGGCTCAGGCTTTCCTGATGCAGTCGCTCCAGGGCGCCGTGGTAGGGCGACTGGTACAGGCGCTGCAGCAGTCCGCCCAGGGCCTTGCAGCGCTGCAGTTCGGTGAAACGGATGCCGTCATCGAGCAGGCCGAGCAGTGGTTGCAGGTCGGGGTCTTCTTCGGCCAGTTCCTGCAGGTAGTCGCCGGCGATGCGCAAACCGGCTATGCGCGCGTGGCTGCCTGCCGGCAGCTGGTCGATGGCCTCCATGCTTTCACTCACCCCCAGCAGATGCGGCGTGCCGGGCGTGTAGCGGTGCAGATGACCGTCGACGCGGTGCTCCCACCTGCCGTCGAGCACCTGCACGATGCACAGGCTGCCGGGCAGCACCTTGTGGATACGCAGCGGCTCGGGGAATTGCAGGTCGCAATCGAAATACTGCAGGTGCGGCCGCACGGTACGGGCACGGTAATGCCCGATGGCGCTGCCCATCACCCGCGGCGTGCTGGCATCGAACACGCCTGCCTTGGCCAGCGCGGCAGGTTGCTCGAAGCAGAATTGGGTATCCAGGTAGGGCGTCCAGCGTTGCATCGGCTAGGGTGCATCCTTGGGTGGCGGTCGACACACTTTGACATCTTAACGTTATCGACCTGCGACCGTCAGTCGTTGTGATCGAACGCCTTATTGTTGTGGGCCGCGGCTGCGCTGCTAGGCATGCAGCACCACGTTGATTTCAATGGCCGATTTCGACGGGAGTAGAAGCATGACGATTTTCCGCGGTGGTGTGGCCGTGCTGGCAATGGTGCTGGCGCTCTTTGGTGGCCTGGTGCAGGCCGAGGAGCGTCCGGAGGTGGCGCCCAAGGTGGTGGCGTTCTCCGGTGAGCAGGGTGTGAAGGTGTGGACGCTGCGCATCGGCGCGCGCAGCGACAACCAGGCGCTGGTGCAGGTCGAGGGCGTTGACCATGACTGGGACCTGCGTATCCAGCGCATGGACGTGGAGAAGAACGCCGAAGACACCCGCTACAGTACCCAGGTCGACGGCAAGAAATTCGTGGTGCTGCTGGTGCGCAACGGCTGGGGCGAGCTGTACCTGCCGGGTGAGGCCAAGCCGTTGATGGTCGGCTACGACAACGGCCTGTCGGAGCAGGGCAATGCCCAGGCGTTTCTCACCGACTACCTGCAGGCCCGCTAAGGCGCTCGACCGGGGCGGCAGAGCTTTGAACAGGCGGCTGATTGTTGTGAGCGCCAGCCGCCGCGCTGCCCAGCCCGTCTGCCGGGTCGGATAATCCGCGCATCATTCGCTGCGAGGATTTTCCCGATGAACCAACCCCAGTCACCGCGCTTCTCCGATGACGGTGTCGTGTACCCGCGTGGTGCCCAGCGCGACGCCATGATCGCCGAACTCACCCAGGTCATCGAGCGGGTGCCCGAGCAGATGGCGTTCACCAATACCAAACGCTATTGGGTGCTCGGCCCGGTGCTGATCCTGGGCGCGCTGGGTATCCTGTGGAGCGGCTTCAGTTTCGGCAAGACCGGCCTGATCATTTGCGGTGGCTTCCTGACGCTGTTTTTCATGTTGCTCACCTGGCAGCACCGCAACGCCGGCCGCGAGGTGTTCATGCGCCTGACCCGCCGCGAGCTGCATCACACCGCGCTGAGTGGGCCGGTCGACCTGACCAAGGTGGTCGACGTATTCGTCAAGGACGAAGGCCTGCTGACCCTGCAAAAACTGACCCTGAGCGACAGCGCCTCGCTGCCGACCCACCGCGCGGTGTCAGTGCTGTTCGGCAATCAGGCGATGGCGCTGAAAAAGCCTCAGCCCCATGTGCGCATCAACTCCGCCGGCGTGGCCACTGGCGGCAGCAAGCTCGATATCGATGACCTGCACGCCCTGCTGAGCGCCTACGTGCAGGCTGCCCTGGCCCAGCAGCAGCTCGATGCCCTGAAACAACATGGATGATGCCAGTCGCGCGGCGCTGCTCAGCGAGCTGCAGGCCCAGGCCGACGGCCCGCAGCAGCGTCACGAAATCCACGAGCGTGCTTCCGGGCAGGCGTTGTGCAGCGCCCTGGGGGCCGCGGTACTGCTGTTCGTCGGCGGTTGGCTGGTCAGCCTTCCGAGCATCATCCACATGCGTTCGGCGCAATGGCTGTGCTGGGTGCCCGGCGCCTTGCTGCTGGCGGCGGGTCTGGCACTGCTCGCTTGTGCCGAGGCGTTCAGCCGCCGTAATGGCCGCCGGGTGATGCTGCTGACCGCCGACGGCGTGCAGTTCGCCAACGCCCGCGAGGCCACGCCCTGGGAATGCTTCGATGCCTTCGAGCTCGAGCAGCAGCACCTGAGCCTGGCACTGGTGTTCTCGGTGATGGCTGGCCAGCGTGTGCAGGGGCTCACGCCGCCGCGCTTCAAGTCCCTGGCTGCGCCGGACGCGCGCCTGGTCGCCGCGGGCATGCGTCTGCGGCTATGGCTGTTCAACCCGATGCTCGACGGCCGCCGTCTGGATATCGAGGCGCTGACCGACCTGCTCCATGCGTACCTGCAGGCCGCCCAGGCGCGGCATACCCTGGGCAAGCTGTTCCCAGAGACTCAGCGTTTCTCGGCGGTGCGCCAGAGCACCGGCCAGTAGGTCGAATCCAGGCCGAGGCAGGTGCCCAGCATGGTGGCGTGGATCGGCGTGAAGCCCTTGCCGTCGTAACGCCAGCGCTGGGTGAAGCCGCAGCCGCCCATGCCCATGGCCAGGGTGAAACTGCTCAGCTCACCGCTGGCCGGGTCGAACTCGACGCTGCCATGGGGTGGCAAATCCTCGAAGACGGGAATTTCGGGAATGCTCGCCCTGCGCGCCTGCTGCGGCTGATCGAGGGGCGCCTGGTACAGGTTGTAGGCGCAGTTGTAGGCGCCGCATTGGGTCTTGAGGATGACCAGCGCTTCGCGGTCACTGAGCGCGAAGGCCTGACCTTCTGGCAGGCCTTCCTCGACCCTGTCCTTTTCCCAGTCGCTGCGCGTCGCCTCGCGCACCGCGTCCAGCACGCGCTTGCCGTCGGCTTCGCTCAGCGGCCTGGGGGCCTGCCAGGTTGGGGCAAGGGGCGCGGCCGGAGCGGGCGGTACGCTGCCCGCCGGGTTGCTGCCCTTGCGCAGCAGCGCCGTGGTGGTGCCCAGGCGGCCCTGTACCGAATCCATCAGCAGCAGGGCGGCGCTCATGCCGCTGAGCGAGGTCACCGCCTCGCCTTCCTCGGTGGGCAGCACCAGGCGCCGACCGTTGCGCAGCTCGGCGATCAGCGCTCTGGCATCGGCGCCCTCGACGCTGTACACCTCCGGCACCGAGCCTTCGGTCAACTGGCCCGGTTGCAGCCTCACCTGCAGCGGCTTGCCATCGAGCAGCGGCTGGCCGCTGGCCTTGTTGTAGCTGAACAGGCCGACATGCAGCGCGCCTTGCGGGCCGGCATCACGGCTTACGCTCAGGCTCCAGGTGGGGAGGGCCTGTACGTCTTCTTCGGCTGCGTTGGACAGCGCCGTGCACTGGCGGGTGTTGTCGCAGGCCACCAGCCAGTCCTTGAGGTTGCTGTACAGCGGCACCTGTTCGGCGGCGCTGGCGCTGCTCGCCGCCAGGGCTACGAACAGGGCGAGGGTGTTACGGAGCATGGCTGAACCTGCGCGATGAAAACCGCTATTAGGGCAGGTTCGTGCGCTGTTGCCTATCGGCTGGCTGCTGCGCACAACAGACTGGGCGTGCCGCACATCTGCCTGCTCAGAACGAGGCGATGATGCGCCCCAGGGTCGCCATCGCCTGTTCGCTCCCGGCGCTCCACGGGTGGCCGTGATTGAGCCGTGCGCAATGGCCGAAGCCGCGGGTGGCCGAGAAGATCGGCCCTGGTGCCAGGCTGATGCCCTGGGCCAGGGCCAGGCGAAACAGCTGCAGGGCGTCGACCCGCTCGGCGAACTCGAACCACAGAAAATAGCCGCCGCTGGGGCGCGTCACCCGGGTATCCGCCGGAAAGTGCCGCGCAGCCGAGGCGAGCATCGAGCCCTGCTGGCTTTCCAGCTGGTGGCGCAGCTTGCGCAGATGGCGGTCGTAGCCCCCGTGCTGCAGGTAATCGGCCAGCGCCGCCTGGGCGGGCACCGAGGGCGAGATGGTGGTCATCAGCTTCAGTCGGGCGATGCGCTGGGCGTAGCGGCCGCCGGCTACCCAGCCCACCCGGTAACCCGGCGCCAGGCATTTGGAAAAAGAGCCGCAATGCATCACCAGGCCTTCGCGGTCAGAGCTCTTTACCGGCTTTGGCGGCTGGGCGCCGTAATACAGCTCGGCGTACACGTCGTCCTCGATCAGCGGCACCTGATGGCGCTGCAGCAGCGCGTAGAGGGCCGTCTTCTTGTCATCGCTCATGCTCGCGCCGAGCGGGTTCTGCAGGCTGCTCATGAACCAGCAGGCCTTGATCGGCAGGCGCTGCAGGCTGTCGGCCAGGCTGTCCAGGTCGATGCCTTCGCGCGGGTGCACGGGAATTTCCACGGCCTTGAGCTTGAGCCGCTCCAGCACCTGCAGCGTGGCGTAGAACGCCGGGCTCTCGATGGCCACCAGATCGCCCGGCTCGGTCACCGACTGCAGGCACAGGTTGAGGGCTTCCATGGCACCGTTGGTGATCACCAGTTCCTCGAGTGGCAGGCGCACGCCGCTGAGCATGTAGCGCAGGGCGATCTGCCGGCGCAGGTCGGGGTTGCCCTCGGTCATGTCGGCGATCACCGCGTGGCTCGGCATGTCGCGCACGCTCTGCGCCATGGAGCGGGCCAGGCGCGGCAGCGGAAACAGCTCGGGGCTGGGAAAGGCCGAGCCGAACGGCACGGTGTGCGGGTCCTTCAGCGAGCCGAGCACCGAGAACACCAGTTCGCTGACGTCCACCTCGGTCGCCTGGACGGCGCCGCTGCGCTGCTGCGGTTCGTGCAGCGGGCGTTTGGCGTGCTCGCGTACGAAGTACCCGGAGCGGGCGCGAGCCTGGATCAGGCCGCGATCCTCGAGCAGGTAATAGGCCTGGAACACGGTCGAGGCGCTGACACCGTAGGTGCGGCTGGCGTGGCGCACCGAGGGCACCTTCTCACCCGGCGCCAGCAGGCCGGAGCGAATCAGGGCGGCGATTTCGTCGGCGAGTTTCTCGTAGCGTTTCATGGCGTATCCGATGGGCAGGAAGTTGGGGCTTACGGCGATGGTGCGGTGGACAAGGATGTTACAGAAGATATCAGATATATGGATTCATGATTTTTGCATATCAGATGAAGGCGTCTGTAACCTGTGGGCTGCGTAAAACCACTAAGCGCCGATAGTGTTGGAGAGGATCTGCGCAGCTCCATCTGATATGGTTTTTTGCGAATTATCTGAGGCTGTTTTGATTTTGCCCGCTTGCCCATAGTGGCGGCCCTGTCTGCCGCACTCCACGGCGCAAGGGGCCTGTCATGTATCACTACGACGAGTACGACCACGCGCTGGTGCGCGAACGGGTCGCGCAGTTTCGCGACCAGGTGCAGCGACGCCTCAGTGGCGAGCTGAGCGAGGAGGAGTTCCTGCCGCTGCGTTTGCAGAACGGCCTGTATGTGCAGAAGCACGCCTACATGCTGCGCGTGGCGATTCCCTACGGCACCCTGTCGGCCCGCCAGTTGCGCACCCTGGCGTCCATCGCCCGTGACTACGACCGCGACTACGGCCACTTCACCACGCGCCAGAACATCCAGTTCAACTGGATCGAATTGGAGCAGGTGCCGGACATTCTCGAGCGCCTGGCGGAGGTGGAGATGCACGCCATCCAGACCTCGGGCAACTGCGTGCGCAACATCACCACCGAAGCCTTCGCCGGGGTGGCGGCCGATGAGCTGCTCGACCCGCGGCCGCTGGCCGAGATCCTCCGGCAGTGGTCGACGGTCAACCCGGAATTCCTGTTCCTGCCGCGTAAGTTCAAGATCGCCCTGTGTGCCGCCGAGCAGGACCGCGCCGCGGTGCCGATGCACGACGTCGGCCTGTACCTGTACCGCGATGCCGCCGGCGAGCTGCTGGCGCGGGTGATGGTCGGCGGCGGGTTGGGGCGCACGCCGATTCTCAGCCAGGTGATTCGCGACGGTCTGCCGTGGCAGCACCTGTTGTCCTATGTCGAGGCGATCCTGCGGGTCTACAACCGCCACGGCCGGCGCGACAACAAGTACAAGGCGCGTATCAAGATCCTGGTCAAGGCGCTCGGTATCGAGGCCTTCGCCAGGGAAGTCGAAGCCGAGTGGCAGCACATCAAGGATGGCCCTGCCGAGCTGACCGAGGCCGAGTACCAGCGCGTCGCCGCAGCCTTCGCGCCGCCAGCCTATGCCGTGCTGCCCCATGCCGACCTGGATTTCGGTACCGCCGTGGCGGGCGATGCCGCCTTCGCCCGTTGGGTGTCGCGCAACGTGCAGCCGCACAAGGTGCCGGGCTACGCCAGCGTGGTGCTGTCGACCAAACCGGGCGCCAGCCTGCCGCCGGGCGATGTGACCTCGGCGCAGATGGACGCCGTGGCCGAGCTGGCCGAGCGCTATGGCTTCGGCGAAATCCGCGTGGCCCACGAGCAGAACCTGGTGCTGCCCGACGTACGCAAGGCCGACCTGCACGCACTCTGGCAGCAGGCCGTCGGCGTCGGCCTGGGCAGCGCCAACATCGGCCTGCTCACCGATGTGATCGCCTGCCCCGGCGGCGACTACTGCGCCCTGGCCAATGCCAAGTCGATCCCCATCGCCCAGGCCATCCAGCAACGCTTCGAGGATGCCGAGGTGCTGCACGCCCTGGGCGATATCAGCCTGAACATTTCCGGGTGCATGAATGCCTGCGGCCATCACCACATCGGCAATATCGGCATCCTTGGCGTCGACAAGAACGGCAGCGAGTGGTACCAGGTGACCATCGGCGGCGCCCAGGGCAAGGCCAGTGCGCTGGGCAAGGTGATCGGCCCGTCGTTCAGCGCCGCCGAGGTGCCGGACGTCATCGAGCGGCTGGTCGAGACCTTTGCCGAGCAGCGCCAGGGCGACGAACGCTTTATCGACACCGTGCAGCGGGTCGGCATCGAGCCCTTCAAGGCGCGGGTGTACCCCAAGCTGGAGGCGCCGGCATGAACAACCTGATCAGCCTGCGTGAAGGTGAGCCGCGCATCGTCAGTGACGATCCCTGGCGGGTGCCGGGCGAGGGCGAAGCAGCGGGCGCGGCCAGCGTGCTTCTGCCTCTGGCCAGCTGGCTCGAACGCCAGGCCCCGGCGGTGCTGCAGGGCGCAGCCGTCAGCCGTGACGGCCTGCTGCTGGGCCCGGATGACGACCCCATGGACCTGCAGCCCTGGCTTGGCGTGCTGCCGCTGATCGCCATCGACTTCCCGAGTTTTCGTGACGGCCGCGGCTACAGCCAGGCCTACCTGCTGCGCAGCCGCCTGGGCTGGCGTGGCGAGCTGCGTGCAGTCGGCGATGTACTGCGCGACCAGCTCAGCCACATGCGCCAGTGCGGCTTCGACAGCTTCGCCGTGCGCGAGGACAAGTCCGTGCACGACGCCCTCAAGGGCCTGGCCGGCATGAGCGTGCAGTACGGCCGCTCGGTCATCGAGCCGCGCCCGCTGTTCCGTCGCCGCAGCCAATCCTGATTCCCACTGACCCAAGGAGCCCGTGCGCCGCCAGCCGGCGCCGTATCGACACATGCTCGGAAAACTGACTCTCGACGCCATACCCCTGCACGAGCCCATCCTCGTCGTCACCATGATCCTGGTGGCGCTCGGTGGCCTGGGCCTGTTCGCCGCGCTGACCTACTTCAGGAAGTGGGGCTGGCTGTGGCGCGAATGGCTGACCTCGGTCGACCACAAGAAGATCGGCGTGATGTACGTGATCGTCGCCCTGATCATGCTGCTGCGCGGCTTCGCCGACGCCATCATGATGCGCACCCAGCTGGCCGTGGCCACCGGCGGCGCGGAGGGCTACCTGCCGCCCCATCACTACGACCAGATCTTCACCGCCCATGGCGTGATCATGATCTTCTTCGTCGCCACGCCCCTGGTGGTCGGGTTGATGAACATCGTCACGCCGCTGCAGATCGGCGCCCGTGACGTGGCCTTCCCGCTGCTCAACTCGCTGAGCTTCTGGCTGTTCGTCGGCGGCGTGCTGCTGACCAACATCTCGCTGTTCGTCGGCGAGTTCGCCATGACCGGCTGGGTGGCCTATCCGCCGCTGTCGGGCATCGAGTACAGCCCCGGTGTCGGCGTCGACTACTTCATCTGGAGCCTGCAGCTGTCGGGCCTCGGCACGCTGCTCACCGGGGTCAACTTCCTGGTCACCATCCTCAAGATGCGTGCACCGGGCATGGGCCTGTTCCGGATGCCGATCTTCACCTGGACCATCCTGTGCACCAGCGTGATCATCTGCGCGGCGTTCCCGATCCTCACCGTCGCCCTGGCCATGCTGACCCTGGACCGCTACCTGGATTTCCACCTGTTCACCAACACCGCCGGCGGCAGCCCGATGATGTACGTGAACCTGGTGTGGGCCTGGGGCCACCCCGAGGTTTACCTGCTGATATTGCCGGCTTTCGGGGTGTTCTCCGAAGTGACCGCGACCTTCGCCCGCAAGCGCTTGTTCGGCTACCACTCGATGGTCTGGGCGACCGTGGCCATCACCCTGCTGTCGTTCGTGGTGTGGCTGCACCACTTCTTCACCATGGGTTCGGGGGCGAGCGTCAACGCCTTCTTCGGCATCATGACCATGATCATCGCGGTGCCGACCGGGGTGAAGATCTTCACCTGGCTGTTCACCATGTACCGCGGCCGCCTGGAGTTCACCACGCCGGTGCTGTGGACCCTGGGTTTCATCATCACCTTCTCCATCGGCGGCATGACCGGCGTGCTGCTGGCCGTGCCAGGTGCGGATTTCCTGCTGCACAACAGCCTGTTCCTGGTCGCCCACTTCCATAACGTGATCATCGGCGGCGCGGTGTTCGGCTACATGGCGGGCATCGCCTACTGGTTCCCGAAAGTGTTCGGTTTCCGGCTGCACGAAGGGTGGGGAAAGGCCTCGTTCTGGTTGTGGATCGTCGGTTTCTACCTGGCCTTCATGCCACTTTATATCTTGGGCTTTATGGGCATGACCCGGCGCCTGAACAGCAGCACCAACCCGGAGTGGGAACCGTACCTGTACGTGGCCGTGGTCGGCGCCGTGCTGATCGGCCTGGGCATTCTCTGCACGCTGATCCAGTTCGCGGTGTCGATCATCAAGCGCAAGGAGCTGGCCGACCACACCGGCGATCCGTGGAATGCGCGCACCCTGGAATGGTCGACCTCGTCGCCACCGCCGTTCTACAACTTCGCGGTCACCCCGCGCGGCGACCGCATCGACGAGTTCCACGAGCAGAAGCGCGACGGCCTCAAGCCAGCACCAACGAAATTCCGCCCGATCCATATGCCGCGCAACACCGGCATCGGCCTGATCGCCTCGGCGTTCATGACCCTGATGTGCTTCGCGCTGATCTGGCATATCTGGTGGCTGGTGGGCGTGACCTTCGTGGCCAGCATCGCCTGCTTCATCGTGCGCAGCTACGACGAAGACACCGACTACTACGTGCAGCCGGAGGAAATTGCGCGGATCGAGGCGGCACGCAAGGCCTGATCTCATCGCCGATCACCGACACCCCCTGCCCGATGGGCACGGGGGTGTTTTTGTTTGTGTGTTGGCAATCTTTTGGATAGGAATGTAAATAAGTATCTAATGCGATGAATTGCTATTTACAATAAAAACTCATTTGCATAATCTCGCGCGGATTTTGCCGATGTCATCCCGATATCGGTGCATAACCAGCGTGAGTCAGGATCTTCCGGCATGGAATGACCGGTTGCGTGGTGCGCCCAGGGGAGCGTCAGCGGGGCACGCGCAGGTGTTCAGGGAGAAGAACGGTGACGCGCGACACGCTGTTGTCGGAGCCTTCATGTCCCATAACAAAACCACTATTCAACTGGATACCGCCACGGTGGCGCCGTGCCTGAATGTCTGCTCATTGGCCGCTGCCGTGCGCTTCGTGGCTGTTGGAGCGCTGCTCGCCGTGCCGACCGCATACGCCCAGGAAACCAACCAGGCCAGCGCGCTGGAACTCGATGCCACGGCAATCACCGAAACCGTCACGCCTGCCGACGATGCCGTGACCGAAGGCACACAGTCCTACACCACGCGCTCGGCACGCACCGCCACGCCGCTGAACATGTCGCTGCGCGAAACCCCGCAGTCGGTCAGTGTGGTGACTCAGCAGCGCATCGAAGACCAGAATTTGCAGACGCTTACTGACCTGGTCAACAACGCGGTTGGCGTATCGATGAATCGTTATGAGACCGATCGCGGCCAGATCAATGCACGCGGTTTCGAGCTCAACTCGCTGATGATCGATGGCGTGCCCACCATTTGGGAACAGCCGTGGAGCTCAGGTGAGATATTCAACAGTCTCGCCGTGTACGACCGTGTTGAAGTCGTGCGCGGTGCCAATGGCCTGATGACCGGCGTTGGTGACCCCTCCGCTTCGTTGAACATGGTGCGCAAACGCGCAAGCAGTCGTGAACTCACTGGCTCCGTAGAAGCCAGCGCTGGCTCCTGGGACACCTATGGAACCAAAGGTGATCTTTCCATGCCATTGAACGAGAGCGGTACCGTGCGTGCTCGTCTGGTAGGTGAGCTGAACGATGGTGACAGCTGGATCGATATGAAATCGACCCGGCGCGAAACGCTCTACGGCACCATGGATATCGACCTCACTCCTGACACCACGCTGTGGTTCGGTTTGAGCCACCAGACCACCGATACGAAGTCCCCCATGTGGGGCGGCCTGCCAGTCTGGTATGCGGACGGCACGCGTACCGACTGGAGCCGTTCCAAGACTTCATCCGCTGGCTGGAGCCGCTGGGAAACCACCTACGATACGTACTTCGTCAATCTGGACCATACCTTCGCCAATGATTGGCAGGCCAATCTCAGCTATAGCCGCGGCGAGAAAACATCCGAGTCCAAGCTGCTCTATGTGTCCGGTAACCCTGTCAGGGGAGGCGGTACGCCCGCGCTCTCGACATTCCCGGGTTGGTACGAGCCCGAGACGGTGCAGGACGATTACAGCATTCGCTTCAACGGTCCTGTCTCCTTGCTTGGGCGCGAACATGAAGTGGCTTTTGGTTATGTAAATAGCCAGCAGGACTTCGATGTTGATTACCACGCACCCATAACCGGGTTTGAAGGGATTGCTGACTTCGATAACTACAACGGCGCCTTTCCCGAGCCTTCCTGGTTTCCACAGGCAAGCTACGGATATAGCGATGTAGAGCAGAAATCGTTTTTTGCGGCAACCCGTCTGAACCTGACCGACGATCTCAAGTTGATCCTTGGTGCTCGTGACACCAGTTACAAGAAGACCGCGGACGATATTTTCTCGGAAGTTAACAAGATCGATGCCAGCCATGAGCTGACGCCTTATGCCGGTGCAGTCTACGACCTGACCGAGCAAGTCTCTGCTTACGTGAGTTATACCGAGATCTTCTTGCCACAGTCAGTGCGTGGTACTGACCTGTAAGCCCTGGACCCGATCGTTGGCGAAAGCTACGAGACCGGTTTGAAAGCCGAGTTTCTCGACGGCCGATTGAATGCTTCTGCCGCCGTCTTCCAGATCAAACAGAATAATCTCGGGCAGAGCGTCGGTCCTCTCGCCGGAGGTCTACCTGGGGAACTCGGTTATGAAGGTACTGACGTAACCAGCAAAGGCTTCGAGCTGGAAGTATCCGGTGAACTGGCCGATGGGTGGAATGCCACTGTCGGTTATACCCAGTTCAAGGTCAGGGATGCTGAAGGCGACGCAGCCAACACCCTCTATCCAACCAAGTTACTGCGTACGTTCACCACCTACCGTCTACCGGGTGTGTTCAACAAGCTGACCATAGGCGGCGGGGTCAACTGGCAGAACGACGTCTATACCGACGCCCGGAATCCGCAGAATGTTGATGAGCGGATCACCATCGATTCCTATGCGCTGGTTAATCTGATGGCCCGCTACGACATCACTGACAACCTGTCGGCCCAGTTGAATGCGGACAATGTGACCGACGAAAAATACTTCGACGTGTTCGATGCGTTCGGGTCGATGACCTACGGCGCGCCTCGCAGCCTGACCGCCTCGGCGAAATACCGCTTCTGACCCCTTAACGGCTGCGTGATCCTACAGGGCGCGCAGCCTCTTTCTGCGAAGTCTCCCGTTACCCTGGGGGCAATTGCCCGACCGAGAAGTCGGCAAGGCCTGCTTACACCAGCACCCTAAGCTAAGCGTCTGTAGCCAGTCCGAGTGCAGTCACTGCAGCTATGCTTTATGGCACCATCATCTGCCGCTCCGGCACTGCCGTGAATCCATGCCCGCTGTGAAACCTCTTCGTCCGATCCTTGTGCTGTTCTGCCTGCTGCTCGGCGCCTTTGCCCGGGCCGAGCCCTATCAGATCCTCACCGAGGAATGGGCGCCCTACAACTACCAGCAGGGCGACCAGCTGACCGGCATGGCCACGGATATCGTGCGGGCCATCATGACCCTGACCGGCGACGGTTTCGAGATCGTGGTGGTGCCGAGCATGCGGGCCACCCATGGGCTGATGAACCGCCCCAGGACCATCATGTATTCGCTGTTCCGCACGCCGGAGCGCGAGGCGCTGTTCAAATGGGTGGGGCCTATCGCCGAGGAGTCGATCTATCCTTACCAACTGGCGGGCACGCCAACGCCGGTGGACTCCTTCGACCAGTTGCGGCAGGCGCCGCAGATCACCACCCGGCATGCCGGGCTGATCCCGCAGGTGCTCGAGTCCCGGGGTTTCGACAACCTGGAGAAGCGTGCCACCAGCAGTCAGCAGCTCTACCGCATGCTGCTGGCCGGCCGCACCGGGATCATCGCCGGCGATACCGACGCGGGCGTGGCCTATTACAGCGCCCAGCTGGGCATCGCCCCCGGCACGCTGCGCCGGGTGCCCGTCGCGCTGTATCGCTCGGCGCTGTACATCGCCTTCAGCAAGGACAGCGACGATGGCCTGGTCGCCGCCTGGGCCGATGCGCTCGAGCAACTGCGCCTGAGCGGCGAGCTGGCGCGTATTCAGCAGCGTTACTGGCGGCCGATGACGTATGATCCAGGTTATTGAAGCTTGCCCGGCCCGGCGAAGCGCATCGATATAGCTGGAACCGCGCGCCACCTGGCGCACTCTGTATCCGCTCTGCTGCCTGCCTGGCCAGGCTGCAACTGCCTCCATCCCCGAGCACCGTCGTTCAACTGCAGTGGATATGAATGTTGGTCGCTATGGAACAACGAGCCTTTCTGATCGGCGGCGGTGAGACCGGCGCCCTGATCCGTGATCATGACTGGACGGCGACCCCGCTGGGTGTTCCTGCGGCATGGCCGCGCTCCCTGTGCAGCGCCCTCGAGCTGATGCTCAACTCTCCGGAAAGCATGTACCTGGTCTGGGGACCGGAGCTGACCTTCTTCTACAACGATGCCTACCGGCCGATTCTCGGGCCGCGCCTGGCGCATGCCCTGGGGCAGCCGCTGGCCGTGCTGTGGGCCGATGCCTGGGAGGCCGTGCGTGTTCCCCTTACGCAGGCCCTGCAGGGCGAGGCGGTACGTTTCGTCGATGTGCCCATCGGCATGGCCCGCCATGGCGAGCCGGAGCAGACCTGGTGGAGCTATTCGTTTTCGCCGTTGCGAGACGATGCCGGGCAGATCGCCGGCGTGCTGTGTTTCACCCGGGAAACCTCCGAGCACGTGAAGGCCTCGCAGGCGCTGCGTGACAGTGAACAGCGCCTGGACGCCCTGGTTCGTTCCTCCTCCGAAGTGCGCTTTTACATCAGCGCCGACTGGAGCCAGTTGCACGAGCTCAATGGCGGCAACTTCATCCCCGACACGCAAACCACCAACAGCAACTGGCTGGACGAGTACATCCCGGCCGAGGCCCGGGACATGGTGCGCGCGGAAATCGCCCGGGCCATCGCGACCGGCACCTACCATATCGAGCATCCGGTCAATCGTGTGGATGGCACCATCGGCTGGGCCCACGTGCGTGCGGTGCCCTTGTTCGACGCCGATGGCACCGTCACCAGCTGGTTGGGGGCGGCCTCCGATATCAGCGCACGCAAGGAGGCGGAGGCGGCGCTCAAGGCCCGGGAAGCGCAGTTGCGCGAGCTCAACGGCACCCTGGAGCAGCAGGTGGCCGAGCGCACCCTCAAGCTGCGCCTGTTCCGCGACGTGATCGAAGCCAATGCCGTGCCCATCTGCATCTTCGATACCGAGTGCCGGCAGATCGCCTTCAACCAGGCCCATGCCCGCGCCATGCAGGAACTCTATGGCGTCACGGTGCAGGGTGGCGAGGTGCTGCCCGACCTGGTCACCGCGCAGCAGCGCCAGGGGCTGCAAGCCTGCATGCAGCGCGCCCTGCGCGGCGAGACCTTTCGCGTGGCGGGCGAATACGGCCAGCCCAACGGTGAGCGGCGCAGCTACGAGCTGGCCTATACGCCCCTGCACGATGCCGACGGCCAGGTGATCGGCGCCTTCCATTTCGCCCACGACATCACCGAGCAGATCAGGTCGCAGCTGGAGCTGGAACGCACCCAGTCGGCCCTGCGCCAGGCGCAGAAGCTCGAGGCGGTGGGCCAGCTCACCGGTGGCGTGGCCCACGATTTCAACAACCTGCTCACGGTCATCAAGTCGTCTAGCGACCTGCTCAAACGCCCCGGCCTGCCCGATGAGAAACGGCTGCGTTACATCGAGGCGATTTCCGATACGGTCGACCGCGCCTCGCGGCTGACCGGGCAATTGCTGTCCTTCGCCAGGCGCCAGACCCTGCGTCCGGAGGTGTTCGCAGTGGGCGAAAGCCTGCGGTCCCTGACCGACATGCTGGAGACCCTGAACGGCACCCGCATCGAGCTCGCCCTCGAGATGCCCAGCCAGCCGTGTCATGTCTACGCCGATGCCAACCAGTTCGACACGGCCATCGTCAACCTGGCGCTCAACGCGCGCGACTCGCTCAATGGCGTGGGGCGCATCCTGATTCGGGTAGAGCCCTGCGCGCAGATTCCGGCGAGCCGCATGGGCACGGCGGTCAATGGCGATTTCGTCGCCGTGTCCATCGTCGACACCGGCACGGGTATCGAGCCCGAGCACCTGGAAGCGATCTTCGAGCCGTTCTTCACCACCAAGGAGCTGGGCAAGGGCACCGGCCTGGGCCTGTCCCAGGTGTTCGGTTTCGCCAAGCAGTCGGGTGGCGAGATCATGGTCGACAGCGTGGTGGGCGAAGGCACCACCTTCACGCTGTATCTGCCACGGGTCACGGCACGCCCCACGCCTCGCACCAGGGTGGATGACCCGCAGCCCCTGAGTGGCGCCCATGGCAGCCGGGTACTGGTCGTCGAGGACAATCCGGAGGTCGGCAGCTTTTGCGTCAGCGCACTGCTCGAACTCGGTTACCAGCCCACCCTGGCCAGTAACGCCGAGCAGGCCCTGGCCTGCCTGAGCGAGGCGGCGCACAGCTTCGATGTGGTGTTTTCCGACGTGGTGATGCCGGGCATGAACGGCATCGACCTGGGCAAGGCCATTCATCGCAGCCACCCGCTGCTGCCAGTGGTGCTGACCTCCGGCTACAGCGAGGTACTGGCGCAGCAGGGTAGCCATGGCTTCGAGCTGCTGCACAAGCCGTATTCGGTGGAGCAGCTGTCGCGCATCCTGGCCGGGGCGATCCAGCGCGCCGTGGCCCGCGACTGAGAACCTGTTCACGATCCTTCGCCTCGACGTGATTCGTAGGAGGGGCTTTAGCCCCGAGCTCTTTGTTTGCCTTCATAAAAAGCTCGCGGCTAAAGCGGATCGCCGCCCGGCCCCTCCTACGAGACCACTGAGTGTCTGCTGTTGCCTTGTAGCAGCTTCTTAATGTCGCGTTAAAAGATCGTGAACAGCTTCGAGCGAATGTATCAGGCCAGGCGCAGGGCCAATGGTGAGTGCCAAATCATCGACAGCGAACCCGTATTTGCCCGGTCGATGTCAAGGTCACACGCGGTGAACGGCCCGAAATTTACCCAGCACTTCGCCGGGTGGCACTCTGTCATAGCTGCAGGGATAACGATCAGGAGTGCGCCGTGATGGCCGTGAGATTGAAGAAACTGCAGGGCAGCGACATACCCGAAGCGCACAGGCACCTGGGCGATGAGGAAATCTTCCAGGTGGTTACCGCCGATGATCAGCAGCATTTCTTCGCCACCGAGACCGAGGCTGCGGCCAAGGTCGCGCAGTTGATCGAGCGTGAGCGCGACGAGGAATCCGGCGCTTGACGGCACCTACTGACGCGTCAGCACCAGTGGCTTGTCCGGCCCGGGAATGTGCACCTCGGTGTCGCTGATCACTTCAAGCGGCTCGCCCGGCCGGGGGAACAGCACGGCATCGCCCTTGACGTCGCTGAAGGTCATCACCGCGCCGTCGAAGGTATAGCGGGCGGTGCCTGCGAATTCGTAGGTCTTGATCTGCGCCTTCTTGGTGAGGACCTGATCGTCATCGAACGCGAAGCTGATGGTCATCGGGTAGCCATCCTGCTCGACCTGGCCGGTATACAGCCCGTGGGGCAATTGGGTCGGTGTTGGCCTGGCCTTGTAGGCCTCGATCACCGCCATTTTCGCCGGGCTCACCGCGGGCGGGTTGCTGCGAAAGGCGTCCATCGCCTTGCGGTGCTCGTAGGGCACGTAAACGGTGACGTAAGCGCCCCAGACAATGAGCCCGAGAACCATCAGGCTGAACAGGTGGCCCGAGCCACGCTGTGAGTTCTTCATCGTGTTATTCCTGCGTTACGGTGCCCGGTACGAGGCCGCCGGCCCTTGAAGGACGCCGATTATCGCATCAGTTTCGCCGCGCTGCAGTGGGCGTCGCCGAGGGCCTGACAGGCACTCGGCGATTTTCCCGGCAGCCCTATTCGCTCTGCAGGGCCTCGCGCTGCTTGCGCACCTGATCGGCGCTGATCGGCGCCGCGGCGTTGCCCCAGCTGTTGCGGATATAGGTCAGCACATCGGCGACGTTCTCGTCCGACAGGTTCCAGGCGAAGGCGGGCATCGCCGGGCCGGTGGGCGCCGCGGCGGTGCTCACGGCGCGGTTGCCGGTCAGCACCACGCGAATCATCGAGGTGGCATCCCCGGCGTTGACCAGCGGCGCGTTGGCCAGTTTCGGGAACAGCGTGGCGATGCCTTCGCCGTTCGGCGTGTGGCAGCCCGAACAGCGATCGGCATAGATCGCGCCGCCGGTTTTCATCACCGGGTCAGTGGCGGCCAGCGGCTCGGACTTGTCGTGCTCGTGGTCGAGGTCCTTGAGGTACACGGCCACCGCCATCAGGTCGTCGTCGCGCCAGTGCTGGGTGGAATGCTCGACCGCCTCGGCCATCGGCCCGGAGGCGATGTCGTAGCGGTTGGCACCGGTCTTCAGGTACTGGACGATGTCCGCCTCGCTCCAGTCACCGAGGCCGATGTGCGCCACTCCGGTGATGTTGGGCGCCATCCAGCCCTGCAGGTTGCCGCCCTGCAGGAATTCGGCGCTCTTGTCGCCGCCGAGCAGGTTCTTCGGTGTGTGGCAGCTGCCACAATGGCCCAGGCCCTGCACCAGGTAGGCGCCGCGGTTCCACTGCGCGCTCTTGTCCGCCTCGGGCGTGAATTCGCCCTCGGTGAAGTTCATCCAGTTCCACACCTGCATGTTCAGGCGCAGGCTGAAGGGGAAGGGCAACTGGTTGGTCTGCACCTCGTGGTGCACCGGCTCGATGGTGCGCAGGTAGGCCCACAGCGCCTGGTTATCGGCGCGGCTGACCTTGGTGTAGGCCGCGTAGGGCATGGCCGGGTAGAGCTGCTTGCCGTCGCGGCGGTGGCCGCGGGCCATGCTGGCTTCGAACTCCTCGAAGTTCCAGCGGCCGATGCCGGTTTGCTGGTCCGGGGTGATGTTGGCGCCCAGCAGCTTGCCGAACGGCGTGTCGATGGCCACGCCACCGGAGAACAGCGGCTTGCCCGGGATGGTGTGGCAGGCGGTGCAGTCGCCAAGGGTGGCGATGTAGCGGCCTTTCTGCACCAGCTCGTAGGCGTCCTGACCGCCGACCGCATGGGCCCCGGCGCTGGCCGTGGCCAGCAGCGCGAAGCTGAAGCTGAGGAGAGTCTTCATACGCTGATCATCTCCCCGGGGCGCTTGAGGTACTGGGTGCGAATCGCGTGGGCGGCCTTGAAGGCCAGGGCGCCGACGGTGCCGGTGGGGTTGTAGCCGGGGTTCTGTGGGAAGGCCGAGGCGCCGACCACGAATAGGTTGGGCACGCCCCACACCTGCAGGTGCTTGTTCACCGAGCTGGTCGCCGGGTCGGCGCCCATCACGAACCCGCCGACCACATGGGACGACTGGTAGGAGGTGTTCGACCAGGGCCCCTTGCGCGGGCTGGCGAACAGCATCTTGGGGTTCAGCGCCTTGGCGATCTCGGCGGTCTTGTCGGTCACGTACTGGGCCATGCGCAGGTCGTTCTCGGTGAAGTCGAAGGTGATGCGCAAAAGCGGCCGGCCGTGGGGGTCCTTGTAGGTCGGGTCGAGGGACAGGTAGTTGGTGCGCGCGCTGTAGTTGCTCGCCTCGCAGCCGATGGACATGCTCGCGGCGTAGTACTGCGCCGTGGTCTTCTTCCACTCCTTGCCCCATTTGGGCGTGCCGGGCGGTACCGGGCGCGAGTTGATCGGCGCGGCGCCGATGGGCGTCACCCGGGTGCTGCCACCGCCGACGAAGCCCAGGCCGGAATGGTCGAAGTTGTCGTTGTTGAATTCGTCGATGCCCATGCCGATGGCGCCGCCACCGATGAAGGGGTTGAAGTTCTTGTCGTCGAAGAACAGCTGCACGTTGTTGGCCGTCTGGTAGGCGTAGTTGCGGCCGGTGGTGCCGGTGTTGCTGATCGGATCGTAGGGCTCGCCGATGCCGGAGAGCAGCATCAGGCGCACGTTCTCGAAGGTGAAGGCGGCGACCACGACGATGTCCGCCGGCTGCTCCCATTTCTCGCCGTTGGCGTCGACGTAGACGATGCCGGTGGCGCGTTTGCCGGTGCTGTCCTTGGTCACTTCCAGCACTTCGCAATGGGTGTTGGCGGTGAAGTTGGGCATGCGCACCAGGGCCGGCAGCACGTTGACGATGGCGCTGGCCTTGGAATAGTTGGCGCACCCGTAGTTGGTGCAGAAGCCGCAGAAGGTGCAGGGCCCCATGGTCACGCCGTACTGGTTGGTATAGCCCTGGGAGGCCAGCGCGGAGGGCACCGGGAAGGGTTTGTAGCCCATGTTGCGCGCCGCTTCGGCGAACAGCGTGGGCGCGTAGGTCTGCTTGGTCGGTGGGTTGGGGTATTCGTTGGAGCGCGGGCCCTCGAAGGGGTTGCCGCCGTCGATGATTTTCCCGCCGATATTGCCGGCCTTGCCGGAGATCCCCGCGACGCGGTCGAAGGCGTCGTAGTGCGGCTCCATCTCTTCCCAGGTGGTGCCCCAGTCCTGCAGGGTCAGGCCCTCGATGGCCTGGCTGCCGTAGCGCTCGGTCAGGTGGCTCTTGAGGCGGAACTCCTCGGGCTGGAAGCGAAAGGTGATGCCGGCCCAGTGGTTGCCGGCGCCGCCGGTGCCGTTGCCGGGGTGGAACGAGCCCCAGGTGCGCATCGGCAATGCGGTTTCGCCCGGCTTGTTACGCAACGTGCAGGTGTTCTGCCGGGTGCGCAGCATCAGCTCCTGGCGCGCCACGTAGCGCAGCTCGTCGGTCACCGAGGCGATGTTGAAGTCGCTTGCCGTGTCGCGCCAGGCGCCCCGCTCGAAGCCCACCACGCGCAGGCCTTCGTCGGCCAGTTCCTTGGCGATGATCGAGCCGGCCCAGCCGAGCCCCACCACCACCACGTCGGTTGTTGGGAGTTTCTTGGCCATGCCGCTCATCCTTTGCGATTCCATGCGGAGCTGCCGATGATCGACAGCGGTACCAGGTCCAGCTTCTCGTTGTGCCGGTCGATGTAGGGGCGGTAGTCGTAGCGCGCGCCGGGAAAGCCGAGCATCTTCCAGCTCACCATGTCGCGGTTGCCGCCGTAGATCGGGTCGGCGAAGAAGCCTTCCATGGTGTTCTGCAACACCTGGGTGAAGAACACCTTGGAGTCGATACCCTCGAAGGCGATCTCGCCCGACTCCAGGCCCTTGAGCACCTCGTCGCGCTGCTCGCCATCGAGCTCGCTGAAACGTTTGCCGAACGCCTGCTGGCAGTGCTTGCCGAGCTGCTCCAGGCCCAGGCGATAGCGCTCGCGGGGCAGCTGTTCGGAGCCCGGTTCGATGTCGGGCACGAAGGGGCCCTGCTGGTAAAGGCGCTCGTAGGTGCCGTAGTGGCCGGCCAGCTGGCGGTCGATGAACACCGCGCAACCGGCGTCCTTGCCGCTGGGCGACAGCTCGTCCGCCGGGATCAGTTGCTCGACGATGGCCTCGATTTCGCGGGCTTCCTCGGCGGTCAGGAACTGCCAGCCCCTGGCGTCGTAATGCAGCGGGCCGTTATGGTCGAACGGCAGCCACTGCGGCACGCCGCTGATGGTGGCGGCCTGGGCGCTGGCGGCGACGCCGGCCGCCACGGTAGTGGCCGAGGCCTTGAGCAGCGAGCGCCGGCTCAAACTCCGGGGGGCTTCTCTGGACATGTGAACTCCTCGAACGCCGGGCAATCCGCTGCCCGACTCAGGCTGTCTGGTAAGGAACCACCCCAGGGGCGGCAGGCGGATGCACGGACATCCACGACGGGCGTCGTCTATCGGGGCCGGTTACGAATAATGGTTTTGCGGCCTCACGACGCGGCGTCGAAAGCGGCTCCAGGGGGCTCGAAAAAGCTTCTGCAATGCGTTGCAACAAACTACTCGGCGATACCACGGAACTTCTTCAAAAAGTCCGACAGCGAAGCGGCGCGTGGCGTTCAGGCTTTTTTGGCCATGTGGTCAGAAAGTTTTCGGCGGGCTGACACACAGCCTGGATGCAACAGGATGTATGGGGATGTTTCGAGGCTTGCATCAGCGGTCCGCGCGAGCCGCTTTTTCAACCGCTGGCGGTACTTCGTGAGTTTCAAGTTTCCTCCGGCCAAGCCGATGAAGCGGTACCCATCCTGGAGTTCCTTGCCGTGTTCAACGCTCACCTCAAACAGATCAACAAGCAGCTGGAAGCTCGCTTGGCCATGCAGGAGGAGGTAAGGGAGAACCTCGACAAGGAAATGATCATCATCGAGCTCGGCGGCGATGGCCGCATCGAGCGGGTCAACGAACTGTTTCACAGCGAGCTCGGCTATCGCCCTGGCGATGTCGAAGGCCAGTCCCTGAGCCAGCTGTCGCCGCCGGAACTGGCCCGCGACCCGCACCAGTCAAAGGCGCTGGCAGCGATCAAGGAACGCCGCCATTTCAGCGGTGCGCTGCGCCTGCTCGGCAAGGATGGCCGGCACGTATGGCTGCGTTCGGTGGTGGTGCCGATGAGTGATCACCAGACCGGCAGGCAGCAACTGGTGATCCACTCCAGCAACCTGACCCGCACCATCGAGGCCTCCCTGGAAAACGAAAGCCTGGTCAAGGCGCTGCTGCGCTCGACCGCGGTGATCGAGTTCAACCTCGACGGAACGGTGATCACCGCCAACGACCTGTTCCTGCGTGGCATGGGCTACACCCTGGCGCAGGTGGTCGGCAAGCATCACCGCATGTTCTGCACCAGCGAAGAGAGCGCCTCGGAGGCCTACCGCCAGTTCTGGGAGCGCCTGCGCCGTGGCGAATTCGTGGTTGACCGTTTCCAGCGCATCGACAGCGCCGGTCGCGATGTCTGGCTGGAGGCGTCCTACAACCCCATCATCGATCTGCACGGCAAGCTCTACAAGGTGGTCAAGTTCGCCACCGTGATCACCGACCAGGTGCACCTGGAGCAGGCCGTCGCCAAGGCCGCCAACCTGGCCTACAGCACCTCGCTGCAAACCGATGCCAGTGCCAGCAAGGGCCGCGAGGTGATTCGCGAGACCGTCGAGGTGCTGCACCGCCTGGCCAGCGCCATGGAAAGCGCCACCCAGAGCATCCAGGCGCTGGATGAGCAGGGCAAGGCGGTCGAGACCATCGTCGCGGCGATCAGCGGGATCGCCGACCAGACCAACCTGCTGGCGCTCAATGCCGCCATCGAAGCTGCCCGCGCCGGCGAGCAGGGCCGCGGTTTCGCCGTGGTGGCCGATGAAGTGCGCCAGCTCGCCTCGCGCACTTCGAAGTCCACCCAGGAAATCGTCGCCGTGGTGCAGCAGAATCAGGCGCTGGCTTCCGGCGCGGTCGAGGTGATCACCCGCAGCCGCGAGCTGGCGGGGCAGGCACTGGCGCTGGCCAATGAGTCCGATGCGGTGATCCACAACATCCAGAACGATGCCGAATGCGTGGTCGCGGCAGTGAGCCAGTTCTCCAGCCAGGTGGCCACCTGACCTGACGAGCAGCCCTGAGCGCTCGTCAGGCGGTGCTCAATCCTCTGCCGGTACCGTCCAGAACAGCTGCACGCCATCGTCGCGCCAGGCGATGGTGACGTTGTCGTTCTCGCCTATCTCGTCAAGGATGCGCGACCAGTCCTCGGGGCTGTCGCCTTCGGCGCGCAGCAGCACCGCCGAGCGCGAGCGCTGCGCGGCGGGGGCATTGATGGCGCGGGAAACCCGTGCGCCCAGCTGTTCATAGGAGGTGGCGGGGCTGGCATCTTGAGTCATGAGCGGATTCTCGGATTGCTGTATGTGCATACAGTAATCCGGGCAGTGGCCAGCTGTCACTCCCCGCTCGATGTCCTGTCGCTACCGGTAATCGCCAGCGAGTGCTCGGTGCCATAGCAGGGGAAATACAGGCTGACGCTGGTGCCTTCGCCCAGCCTGCTGGTGATCGTCAGCTGGCCGTTCATGTCGGTGACGAAACCCTTGACCATGGTCAGGCCCAGGCCTGTGCTCTTGTCGACCGCCCGGGTGGTATAGAAGGGCGCGAAGATATGCTCCAGCGCCTCCGGCGCGATGCCGGTGCCCGTGTCCACGATGCGGATCGCCACGTAGCGCCCGGGCTTGAAGTTGGCGTTGTGGTGCGGAAAGTTGCTGCGGTCCAGGTGGGTATTGAAGGTGCTCAGGGTCAGCTGGCCACCCGCCGGCATGGCGTCCCGGGCATTGGCCACCAGGTTGATGATGGCGCTTTCCAGATGCTGCTTGTTGGCCCTGAGAAAGCTGCTGTCGGTGGCCAAGTTGAGCTGGCAGTCGATCGCCTGGCCGGCCTCGTTGCTGATCAGCGTGCTCATGCCCAGCAGCAACTGGTTGGGGTCGACGCGCTCCAGCGCCCGCGGGCGAGTGCGGGCGAACAGCAGCAGGCCCTCGGCCAACTGGGTGACCTGATCGGTTGCCTCGCGGCACCGCGCATAACGCGTCTGCAACTGCTCCGAGCCGGCGTCCATGATCTCCTTTTCCATCAGCGACAGGCTCATCGACAGGCTGGTCAGCTGGTTGGTGAACTCATGGACGACGCCACCGCCGACCTTGCCGATCTGCTCCATCTTCTGCGCCTGCACCAGGGCATTGTGCAGATTGTTCTGCGCCTGCTCCTGGGCCGCGTGCTGACGCAGATCCTGGATGCTGTTCATGAAGCCGATCATGGCGCCGTCCATGCCGAACAGCGGCACGATATTGGCGAGAATCGGCACCTGGCTGCCGTCGCGGCGCTCGACGATCATGCGCAGGTTGGTGATCGGCTTCTTGCTCAGCAGCACCGCCGCCAGCGGCGACTGCTCCAGCGGCATATGCGCGCCATTCTCGCTGCGCAGGCGATAGGCGCCGGTGTACCTGATCGGCTCCTTGCCCAGCTCCGGCGCCTCCCCCCAGATCTCCGCCGCCTTGGGGTTGTAGGTGGTCAGGTGCCCCGCAGCGTTGCACAGGTACACACCCACCGGCAGGAACTCGATGAGCTCATGACCGATCTTGCGCACCAGAGGTGCGTCTTCAGGCAGCCGCAAACCGGCGCTGGGCGGGGTGTCTGCCATGGTGGCTCCGTCAGGTGGTAGGCCGTAGGTTAGTCGCTCCAGGCCACAAACGCGACTGAGCTGCGTTGAATCCTGATGAGCTCTGCCACGAGGGCCGCAAGAAGGGCGCTTGGGCAGAGTTTTTCCATCGCCCGGAAACGACAAGGCCTCGCATTTCTGCGAGGCCTTATGCAGTGCTGGTTCGGAAGTTTAAATTTGTTCCTAACTAATTGTTAAGAAAGACTTTTAATCAATCAGCTCCTATCTTAAAACTCACCTTGGCGCTCAAAAATGTGCCAACAGAGAAAGTAGATCGGATTTGCGATAAGAGACGTGCACTTAGATGTGTTTCGCCTGCTCCGCGAACAGCTTCGAGGCAAGCGCAGTGCCAATGATTGTTTTGATAGTGTCTAGCTGCGTCTGGTTGAGGAAGCACCATGGAGTGACCCAATGGATCAGCAAGACCACCAACATCCCCATGAACGCTACAACCAGTAACCAAAACACCCCTATACGGGCGTTTGAGAGATGATCGCGGAATCGCTCGTCACGACCGTGCTTAGTTTCTGCTGCTTTCTTATCAAGGTTACCCTCCGCGAAGCCCGTCGCCTCTTGTGATGACATGGCTCGGTCGGAAGGTAATGTTGGTAGAGGTAGAGCGGGGTCCGGTATGTTGATAATACCTGTAGCCCCGAGCGGGTTATCCGGCGGCGGCTGCTGCATGCTGCGTACGTTCCCTGTAAATACGCTGATAGTGATCCATTATCAGATCATTCGAGATTACCTGCCCAAGCGTGTCGCCTTGGAAGGTAAGAGACCAAGGTGTATTAGGTGCGTGGGTGATCTGTGAAAGTGCTATCCCAGACTGATGGCCATACATCTTTATAACTTGGTCAACCATTGTCGATTCGTAGACATCAAGCGGGCATTCCGAGGCTGACAATGGACGTGGGACTTGTCCATCACGATAGCTTTTCAAGCTTTGATAAAGCTCCGGAATGACCGGGCCGTATTTCCATGCCTGCACGTCTTCCCTAATAAGAGGTCGCCCGTATAGCCCCAGCATCCAGCCGTGGCAGAGGTAGACCAGCTTAAGCAATTGCATAGGTGTGAAATAGCGTGGAGGCGTCTCAGCAGCGCCCCTCCGGATGATTTCGTTTGCGATCTGCAGTGCTGAATGCATAAGTGCCTCCTCGGAGTTGAGTCCTTCAACCCTCTATTACGAAGAAACCTCTATCTATAGGGTTTCTTCAGTCTCAACGATGAATTGTCGAGCTGAGTTGTTACGTTAGCACGCTGGGTGATCTTCCGCCATCGTAAAAGTCAATACTGTTTGTATCGACAGTATTTTTGGCATTTTTTAGGTCGGGCGGACAAACAAAAGGCCTGCATCGCTGCAGGCCTTCGTTTTGTATGGTGCCGGCACCAGGAGTCGAACCCGGGACCTACTGATTACAAGTCAGTTGCTCTACCAGCTGAGCTATACCGGCTTTTGAGGGCCGCCATTATATCGATTCGTTTCCGTGAGTAAAGCTACGCGATACAGCTTTTTGCGGCTATTTCAGCCGCTCTGGCTGGGGCTTATGCACAAATGGGCACCGGTTAGAAGATTTTTAGAAAATTTCTACCCAGCCTTTCACGGTTTTGCCAAGCGGCTGTTTTATATGGGATTTTATCGGTGGTTAAAAAATGACCAGCCTTCGCCACGCGTTATGGGTGGTGGGCTGGGGTGGTTTGCCCAGCTTCTGTGAACAGAGTTATCCACAGATAGTGTGTGCAACTCCGGTGCGCTCGGCGAGCAACAGCAGGTTGCGCGGGGTCAGGTGCGCGGCGCAGAACTGGCCGAGGCGTACTTCATAGCCCTGTTCCTGCAGATACAGGGCGCGGTCGAGCACCAGCCAGAGTTCCAGGGGGCGGCGGAACAGGCCGCGCAGCAACTCCAGGTTGCGCACCTCGGCCAGGCGTTGCCAGCCGGCTGCTTCCAGGCGCTGCCATTCGCGCTCGCCAACCGCGGGCAGCTGTTTGAGTGCGGCGAGGTCACGGCAGTAGTCGGCGAAGGACTTCTTCAGCCAGGCGGGCGGCAGTGAAGGTGTGGGCAGGTAGGCGTCGACGCCGCGCAGCTCGCGCTGCAGCAGGTCGAAGGCCAGGCGCCAGGCCATGGACTGGTCACGTTGCTGGCGCACGCGGTTGCCGGCCGTCACGGTTTCGCTCATGGGCAGGGCCAGGTCGTCCAGCGAGAGGAGCAGCGGCGAGCCCTGGGCGGCTGTGGATAACGGCTGGTAGTCGGCTGCTGCCACGCGGTTGTAGCAGCAGGGCGCGATGGCCAACTGGCGACAGCCTGCGGCGCTGGCCAGGTGTATCAGGCGCACATGCAGGTCGCCGCAGGCGTGCAGGGCGACGGGGCTGTGTTCGGCGTGCAACTGGGTGGCAGCGTCAGCGGCGAGTACGTCCTGCTCGATATGTTGAGCGGTTATCCCCAGGCGTTGGCTCAGTTCGGCGCCGCTGGCCACCAGGGCCGGGTCGTATTCCAGGCAGGTCAGCTTCTGGCCGTCGTGGGCGAGCACACGGCCCAGGTGGCCCTTGCCCGCGCACCAGTCCAGCCAGTGCTGCGGGGGTTGGGCGAAGCCCAGGCTGCTGCCGAACGCGCGTATCTGCTGCCATTTGCGACCCGGAACGTCCACCGAGAAACGCGGCGGCAGGTCGGCCGAAGGCTGCTGGGGCAGATCGCCGACCTGGCTCAGGTGCTCGGCCTGCAAGGCCAGTTCGGGGAAGGGTGCTGGTGCGCCGTCCAGCGCCGTTGGCTGGTTGTGGCTGGCTTCGGCCTGCTCCAGGGTGCGGCCGCGCAGCCAGGCGGCCAGTTCGTGATGCTGGTTTTCCCAGGGCAGCGTTTGGTAGGTGAATGGCCGGGGTTTCCACAGCGCCTGGTGGGCGACGAGAAACCCGTCCAGCGCCTGGAAGCGCTGGAGCAGTTCGGCGCCACTGATTGGCGGGAGAGACTCGGCTGTCATAAGCGACTGCGACGGGGCCTGCACCCCGTCGTCACCCTAGCGGCCCTGGCAGGCGTCGACGCGCAGCCAGCGTTCCAGAAGCTTGAAGGCGTTGATCAGCACGAAGGTGATCAGTAGGTAGAACACCCCGGCAGCGAAGAAGCCCTCGACCGGCAGGTAGGTGCGCGCGTTCATGGTGCGCGCCATGCCGGTCAGCTCCAGCAGGGTCACGGTGCTGGCCAGGGCGCTGGCCTTGAGCATCAGGATCACTTCGTTGCTGTAGGCCGGCAGGCCGATGCGCGCCGCCCGTGGCAGCACGATATGCAGCATGGCCTGGGGCCGTGACATGCCCAGTGCCCGCGCCGCTTCGATTTCACCCGGCGGTACGGCCTGGATGGCGCCGCGCAGGATCTCGGCGATATAGGCGGTGGTGTGCAGGGTCATGGTGATCACCGCGCACCAATATGGGTCGCGCAGGTACGGCCACAGCGGGCCCTGGCGTACGGCGTCGAACTGCGCCAGGCCGTAGTAGACCAGGAACAGCTGTACCAGCAGCGGCGTGCCGCGGAAGAAGAAGATGTAGCCATAGGGCACGGCGCGCACGTACCAGTGGCGCGAGGCGCGGGCGATACCGGTGGGGATGGCCAGGATCAGGCCGGTGATGACCGCCACGGCGACCAGCTCGATGGTCAGCAGGGCGCCTTGGGCCAGGCGCGGCAGCCAGGTGATGATGACGTCCCAGTTCATGCCGCACTCCGCTTGAAGCCGCGGTTGGCGCGCTTCTCGAGGAAGTGCAGGCCAATCATGGCGATGACGGTCAGGCCCAGGTAGATGAACGCGGCGACCATATAGAAGGTGAAGGGCTCCTTGCTGGCGGTCACGGCGATCTGCGAACGGCGCATCAGCTCATTGAGGCCGATCACCGATACCAGCGCGGTGTCCTTCATCAGGATCATGAACAGGTTGCCCAGGCCGGGCAGGGCGATGCGCCACATCTGCGGCATCACCAGGCGCCAGAGGATGCGGCCCTTGGACAGGCCCAGGGCCTGGCCGGCTTCACGGTGGCCCTTGGGGATGGCCAGGATGGCGCCGCGAAACACTTCGGTGGCGTAGGCGCCGAAGCACAGGCCCAGGGCGATGACGCCGGCGGCGAAGGGCGACAGCTCGAGGCTCTCGACGCCGAGCAGCTCGGCGAGGCCGCGCATCAGGCCCACGGTGCCGAAATAGATCAGCAGGACCCAGAGCAGTTCGGGCACGCCGCGAACCAGGGTGGAATAGGTGCCGCCAAGCCACTGCAGCGGCTTGTAGGGCGAGGTCTTGGCGAAGGCGCCGAGCAGGCCGAGCACCAGACCGACGCACAGGGCGCTGAGCGCCAGCTGGACGGTCATCAGGGTGCCGGCGGCCATGGCCGGGCCGAATCCGGAAAGATCGAAATTCATGGAGACTCAAGCGCCCGCGCCGCCAGGGGCGACGCGGGCAAGCTGCTTAGTAGATGCTGAAGGGGAAGTACTTGTCGTTGATCTTCTTGTAGGTGCCGTCGGCCACGATTTCCTCGAGGGCCTTGTTCAGGCGCTCGCGCAGGGCGTCGCCCTTGCGCACGGCGATGCCGATCTTGTCGTTGTCGAATACCGGGTCGCCCTTGAATTCGAAGTCCTTGCCGGCGTCGCTCTTGAGCCATTCCCAGTTCACGAAGGTATCGGCCAGCACGCCGTCGACGCGGCCGGAGGCCAGGTCCAGGTAGGCGTTTTCCTGGGTGTCGTAGAGTTTCACGTCAACCACGCCGCCCATGTTGTCTTCCAGCCAGGTACCGGCGATGGTCGCGCGCTGGGCACCGATGACCTTGCCCTTGAGGCTGTCCTTGTCGGTCTTGAAGTCAGCGCTTTTCGGGGCGATGAACTGCAGCTTGTTGGTGTAGTACGGATTGGTGAAGTCCACCGCCTGCTGGCGCTCTTCGGTGATCGACATGGAGGCGATCAGGAAGTCGAACTTCTTGGCGTTCAGGGCCGGGATGATGCCGTCCCAGTCGGAGGTGACCACTTCGCATTCGGCTTTCATCTTGGCGCACAGGGCCTGGCCGATTTCCACGTCGAAGCCGCCGACCTGGCCGCTGGCGTCGATGAGGTTGAAGGGCGGGTAGGCGCCTTCGGTGCCGATCTTCAGTTTGTCAGCAGCGACGGCACTGGTGCCGAAAGCCAGGGTGGCGGCAGCTGCCAGCAGAATCTTCTTATAGCTATGCATGCGTGATTGCTCCGTGTTTAACGATTGCTGGACATGAATTGTTTGCAGCGCGCCGACGTCGGGTTGTCGAACACCTGGTCGGGCGTTCCCTGTTCCTCCACCACACCCTGATGCAGGAACACCACCTGGCTGGAGACCTGGCGAGCGAAGCTCATTTCGTGGGTCACCAGCAGCATGGTGCGGCCTTCGTCAGCGAGCGCGCGGATCACAGTAAGCACTTCTTGTACCATTTCCGGGTCGAGGGCCGAAGTCGGTTCGTCGAACAGGATCACCTTGGGCTGCATCGCCAGGGTGCGGGCGATGGCGGCGCGTTGCTGCTGGCCACCGGAGAGCTGGTTCGGGTAGGCGTGGCGTTTGTCGGCGATACCGACCTTGGCGAGCAGCGCCTCGGCGATCTCGCGGGCTTCGGCCTTGCTCTTGCCGAGCACGCGGCGCGGCGCCTCGGTGATGTTGTCCAGCACGGTCATGTGCGGCCAGAGGTTGAAGTTCTGGAACACGAAGCCGATTTCGCTGCGCAGGCGATTGATCTGGCGGTTGTCGGCCGCTATCAGTTCGCCGTTCTTCTGCGCCTTGAGCTTGAGTTCTTCACCGGCCACGATGATCTGGCCCTGATGGGGATTTTCCAGCAGGTTGACGCAGCGCAGGAAGGTCGACTTGCCCGAGCCGGACGAGCCGAGAATGGAGATCACGTCACCGTCGCGTGCCGTGAGGGAAATGCCCTTGAGCACTTCGAGGTCGCCATAGCGTTTGTGCAGATTGCGGATTTCCAGCGCGGGCGGGGCCTCGGCCATCAAGCAGTCCTCTTAATTCTTGTGCGGATGGGATCCGGGTTCGGCAGGGCTGTGGGCAGCAAACCTAGCATAGGCACCAGGGGGCGCCAAGGTCGCTGCTGGCCCGTTGCCGTCACGGTCGCAGGGGTGTCGCATCATCGCAGTCCGTTGTCGCCACGCCGCAAAAAAACGCGGGCAAGCAGGCTGCAGGGTGAAAAAGACGCGCACCCTACTCATATCCGCTTCGCAATTCCAGTGCCAGTCGGCCTTTTGGCCGATCCGGGGCCTCGCGCGTCAGTTGCCGAGCATGCTCTGCACCTTGTCGCGCAGGGCATCGAGTGAAAACGGCTTGCCGATGATCGCGGTGCGGCTGGCCGGCTCGCTCTTGTCGATCTCGACGCTTTCGGCATAACCGCTGGCGTACAGCACCTTGAGGTCGGGGCGCAGCTGGCGCGCGGCAACGGCCAGCTCCTGGCCACTCATGCCCGGCAGACCGATGTCGGTCATCAGCAGGTCGATGGTTTCGTCGCTACGCAGGATCTGCAGCGCCTGCTGCGCTTCGCCCGCTTCGATCACCCGGTAGTCGAGCTCTTCGAGCACTTCCACGGTAAGCATGCGCACCACGTCGGAGTCTTCCACGAGAAGAATGCGCTGGCCGGCGGTCGATGCGCCTGGAGCTAGGTCTGACAACGGCGTTACCTCGATAAAGGATGGTGAAACGGCAGATCGTCTCGGCAGGCGGTTGGCCGGCCGGCGGAGAGCGTTTCCGGGCCGTGTTAACGGCAGGCCGTCTAGCATGGCACGAATAGAGTGCGCGGGCTGCATCGCAAGCGTGCCGCCCGGCTGAAAAATACGTATCCAATGATGGCGACAGGAGCCAGGCGCCACGCTGAAAAAATAACTCGAACCCTGAGCAACCTGCCGCGATCCAAGCGCGCGGACGACTGAGTGCCGAGCGTTGGATTAATGCCAGACAGCGCATTACCATCCGCCGTTCGCCAGAATAACCATACCTATATCCATCTGCCCCAACACAGCCAGGGATCCGCGATGACCAACAGTTCGATCGACGAGCACAGCTTCAAGCGCATTCTCAGGCGCAACGTCGCCTTGCCGCTTGGCGTGGGGGTGATCAGCGCGATCTTCTTCGTGACCCTGATCGGCTACCTGCTCAACGTGCTGGGCTGGGTGCAGCACACCGACCGTGTGCTGAACAACGCCAGCGAAGGCCTGAGGCTGTCGATCGACCAGGAGACCGGGTTCCGCGGTTACCTGCTGTCCGGCGACGTGCGCTTCCTGCAACCCTACGAAGTCGCCAAGCCGCGCATCCGCGCCGAGATGGAGATTCTCAGTGAGCTGGTGGGCGACAACCCGACGCAGATCGATCGCCTGCGCAGCATCGCGGCGCTGCAGGAGGAATGGACGGCCTTCGCCCAGAGCGCCATCGCCGCCAAGCGCGACGGTGGCAACTATATCGACCCGGTGCGCGACGGCCGCGGCAAGCAGTTGACCGATGCCATCCGCGCCGAGTACGCGGACTTCATCGCCCAGGAGCAGCGCCTGCGCAAGGAGCGTAACGACGCGGCCAGCAATACCGCCACGCTCACCATCGGCCTGTTCCTGGTGTTCACCCTGCTGTTCAGCGGCGGCCTGGCGATTTTCGGGCGCCGTGAGCTGATGCGCCTGACCGACACCTATGGCGCCATTCTCAAGAAGCAGGACGAGCACAACGAACGCCTGCAGGCCCAGGCCTGGCTGCGCAACGGCCAGACCCAGATGGCCGAGCGGCTGATCGGCCAGCAGGCCCTGCCGGTGCTGGGCCGCAACATGTTGGAATTCCTCGCCAGCCACCTGGGCACGGTGGTGGGTGCCCTGTACGTGCGCGAGGAACATGGCAATCTGCGGCGCGTGGCGACCTACGGGTTCAGCCGCGAGCAGGAGAATACCGAGCAGTCGTTCTACAGCGCCGAAGGTCTGGTCGGCCAGGTGGCCCATGACCGCCGCCTGCTGATCCTCGACAAGCTGCCGGCCGACTACCTGAAGGTCAGCTCCGGCCTGGGCGATGGCGCGCCGCTGGTGGTGGCCCTGCTGCCGATCAGCAACGATGGCGACGTCAATGGCGTGATCGAACTGGGCTTTCTGCGCCCGCTGGGCGAGCGCGATGGCGAGTTTCTCCAGCATGTCGCGTCGAACATCGGCGCCTCGGTCGAGGCGGCCCGCTACCGCCATCGCCTGCAGGAAATTCTCGCCGAGACCCAGCAGCTCAACGAAGAGCTGCAGGTTCAGCAGGAGGAACTGAAGACCGCCAACGAGGAACTCGAGGAGCAGTCGCGGGCGCTCAAGGAATCCCAGGCGCACCTGGAAACCCAGCAGGCCGAGCTGGAGCAGAGCAACGAGCAGCTGTCGATGCAGCGCGATGCCCTGGACGACCGCAACAATGCCCTGCGCCAGGCCCAGCAGCAGCTAGAGGAGCGCGCCGAGGAGCTGCAGCGCGCCAGCCGCTACAAGTCCGAATTCCTCGCCAACATGTCCCACGAGCTGCGTACGCCGCTCAACAGCTCGCTGATCCTCGCCAAGCTGCTGGCCGACAACCCCAAGGGCAACCTGGATGCCGAGCAGGTGAAGTTCGCCGACTCCATCTATTCGGCCGGCAACGATCTGCTCAACCTGATCAACGACATCCTCGACATCTCCAAGGTCGAGGCAGGCAAGCTCGACCTGCGCCCGGAGAACGCCAACGTGGTGCGCCTGGCGCAGAGCCTGGAGACCACCTTCCAGCCGGTGGCCGGCGAGAAGCAATTGGGCTTCAGCGTGGAGGTCGCCGATGACGTGCCGCGCTCGCTTTACACCGACCGCCTGCGCGTCGAGCAGATCCTCAAGAACCTGCTGTCCAATGCCATCAAGTTCACCGAGCAGGGCCAGGTCAGCCTGAGCGTCAGCCGGCTCGACGACGGCGTGGCGTTCGCCGTACGCGACAGCGGCATCGGCATCGCCAAGGACCAGCAGGACTACATTTTCGAGGCGTTCCGTCAGGCCGACGGCACCACCAACCGGCGTTTCGGCGGCACTGGGCTGGGCCTGTCGATTTCCCGCGACCTGGCCGCGTTGCTCGGCGGCTCGATCAGCGTCTCCAGCACGCCGGGCGAGGGCAGCGTGTTTACCCTGGTGTTGCCGCTGACCTATTCGCCGGGCGATGAAGACGGCGCGCTGCCGGCGGCCGAACCGCTGCCGGCGCTGGCGCGCAGCGTGGCGCCGGCCATGGCCAACCCCGCCCAGAGCGACGTGGCGCGCAACGTGCCGACCTTCCCTGATGACCGCGGCATGTCGGTGCTCGGTGGGCGCAGCGTGCTGGTGATCGAGGACGAGCCGCAGTTCGCCCATATCCTCTACGACCTGGCCCATGAGCTGGATTACCGCTGCCTGGTCGCCCACAGCGCCGAAGACGGCCTGGACCTGGCCACCTCGCACCATCCCGATGCCATCCTGCTGGACATGCGCCTGCCGGACGACTCCGGGCTGTCGGTGCTGCAGCGCCTCAAGGAGAATCCCGGCACCCGGCATATCCCGGTGCACGTGATTTCCGTCGAGGACATGGCCGAGGCCGCCCTGCATATGGGGGCCGTCGGCTATGCGCTCAAGCCCGCCACCCGCGACCAGCTCAAGGGGGTGTTCAGCAAGCTCGAGGAGCGCCTGACCCAGAAGATGCGCCGCGTGCTGGTGGTCGAGGACGACAAGCTGCAGCGCGACAGCATCGCCCGGCTGATCGGCGACGACGACATCGAGATCGTCGCCGTCGAATTCGGCGAGCAGGCGCTCGAGCAGCTGCGCCACCATATCTTCGACTGCATGATCATCGACCTGAAACTGCCGGACATGCAGGGCGACGAGTTGCTGGCGCGCATGGGCAGCGAGGAGATCCGCTGCTTCCCGCCGGTGATCGTCTACACCGGCCGCAACCTGACCCGCGCCGAGGAAGCCGAGCTGCTCAAGTATTCGCGCTCGATCATCATCAAGGGCGCACGCTCGCCGGAGCGCCTGCTCGACGAGGTGACGCTGTTCCTGCACATGGTCGAGTCGGAGCTGTCCAGCGAACGGCAGAGCATGCTCAAGACCGCACGCAGCCGCGACCGCGTGTTCGAAGGCCGGCGCCTGCTGCTGGTCGACGACGACGTGCGCAACATCTTCGCCCTCACCAGCGCCCTGGAGCACAAGGGCGCCCAGGTCGAGGTGGCGCGCAACGGCCGCGAAGCCATCGAGAAGCTCGAGGCGGTGGGCGACATCGACCTGGTGCTGATGGACGTGATGATGCCCGAGATGGACGGCTACGAGGCCACCCGGCGCATCCGCGAGAACCCGCGCTGGCGCAAGCTGCCGATCATCGCGGTGACCGCCAAGGCGATGAAGGACGACCAGGACCTGTGCATGAAGGCAGGCGCCAACGACTACCTGGCCAAGCCCATCGACCTGGATCGGCTGTTCTCGCTGATTCGCGTGTGGCTGCCGAAGCTGGAACGCATCTGACATGTCCGACCGTACCCAGGATATCGAGCTGCGGCTGCTGATCGAGGCGATCTACCTGCAGTACAGCTACGATTTTCGCGACTACTCCGGCTCTTCGCTGAAGCGCCGGATCGTGCACGCCATGGGCCAGTTCGACTGCGCGAGCATCTCCGAGCTGCAGGCGCGGATCATCCACGACCCGGCGGCGTTCATGCAGCTGCTGCAGTTTCTCACCATCCCGGTCAGCGAGATGTTCCGTGACCCGAGCTACTTCCTGGCGCTGCGCCAGGAGGTGGTGCCGTTCCTGCGCACCTACCCGTCGCTCAAGCTCTGGGTGGCCGGCTGCAGCACCGGTGAAGAGGTGTATTCGCTGGCCATCCTGCTGCACGAGGAGGGCCTGCTGGAACGCTCGATCATCTACGCGACGGACATCAACCCGCACTCGCTGGACAAGGCCAAACGCGGCATCTTTCCCATCGACAACATGCGCCTGTACAGCGAGAACTATCAGCGCGCCGGCGGCAAGAGCTCGCTCTCCGACTACTACACGGCCGCCTATGACGGCGCGCTGTTCGAGCGCTTCCTGTGCGCCAACGTGACCTTCGCCGATCACAGCCTGGCCACCGACAGCGTGTTCTCGGAAACCCAGTTCATCTCCTGTCGCAATGTGCTGATCTACTTCAACAAGACCCTGCAGGACCGCGCCCTCGGGTTGTTCCACGAGTCCCTCGGGCACCGCGCCTTCCTGGGGCTGGGCAGCAAGGAAAGCCTCGATTTCTCGGCCTACGCCGGGCGTTTCGAGGCGCTGAACCGGCAGGAACGGGTGTTTCGCAAGTTATGAGCGTCCCCCTTCGCAAGCTCGAGGCGGTGGTGGTCGGCGCCTCGGCCGGTGGCGTGGAAGCCTTGCTGAGCCTGTTCGCCGGCTTGCCGGCCGACTACGGTTTACCGCTGGTGGTGGTGCTGCATCTGCCCGACGGGCGCGAGAGTCTGTTGCCGGACCTGTTCGCCCGGCGCCTGGCCCTGCGGGTCAAGGAAGCCCAGGACAAGGAGGCGTTGCAGGCGGGCACGCTGTACTTCGCGGCGCCCGGCTATCACCTGTGCATCGAGGCCGATCGCAGCTTTTCCTATAGTCGTGAGGAGCCGCTGCATTTTTCCCGGCCCTCGATCGACTACCTGTTCGAGTCGGCGGCCGACGTCTACGGCAGCCGGTTGATGGGCATCTTGCTGACCGGCGCCAACCAGGATGGCGCCGCCGGCTTGTACACAATAAAACAGCGGGGCGGAGTGACCGTGGTACAGGATCCGCAGGAGGCAAAGGTTGCGACCATGCCCGAAGCGGCCCTGGCGCTGCACCAACCCGATTACCTTCTTTCTTTGCGGGGCATTCTCGCATTGCTAGCCGAACTGGACTCACGCCCATGTTGAGTAGCACCGGATGCAAACTGTTGATCGTCGATGACCTGCCGGAGAACCTGCTGGCGCTGGAGGCATTGATCCGCCGCGATGATCGCGAGGTGTTCAAGGCGCAGTGCGCCGATGACGCGCTGGTGCTGCTGCTCGAGCACGAGTTCGCCCTGGCCATTCTCGACGTGCAGATGCCCGGCATGAACGGCTTCGAGCTGGCCGAGCTGATGCGTGGCACGGAGAAGACCAAGCACATCCCCATCGTCTTCGTCAGCGCCGCCGGCCGTGAGATGAACTATGCGTTCAAGGGCTACGAGAGCGGCGCCGTGGACTTTCTCTACAAGCCGCTGGATATCCAGGCGGTGCAGAGCAAGGTGGCGGTGTTCGTCGACCTGTATCGCCAGCGCAAGGTCATGGCCCAGCAGCTCGAAGCCCTGGAGCGTGCGCGCCAGGAACAGGACGCGCTGCTGGCCGAGCTGCGTTCGACCCAGGGCGAGCTGCAGCATGCGGTGCGCATGCGCGACGACTTCATGTCCATCGTCTCCCACGAGCTGCGCACGCCGCTCAACGGGCTGATCCTCGACACCCAGCTGCGCAAGATGCACCTGGCCAAGGGCAACCTCACCGCGTTCAGCGAAGACAAGCTCGGCGCCATGTTCGACCGCGACGAGCGGCAGATCCACAGCCTGATCCGCCTGATCGAGGACATGCTCGACGTCTCGCGCATCCGCACCGGCAAGTTGTCGATCCGCCCGGTGGAGTTCGACTTGGCGCAGACGGTGCGCAACGTCGCCGAGAACTTCGCCCAGCAGATGGCCGTGGCCGGCTGCGATCTGCAGCTGGACAGCAACGAGGTGCTGCACGGCAGCTGGGACCAGTTCCGCATCGAGCAGGTGATCAGCAACCTGCTCAGCAACGCCCTGCGCTATGGCGCCGGGCGCCCCATCGAAGTGCGTGCCCGCTCCGACGAGGGCGGTGTACGCGTCGAGGTGCGCGACCATGGCATCGGCATTTCCCTGGAAAACCAGCACCGCATCTTCCAGCAGTTCGAACGGGCGGTGGGCAGCGAGTCGGTGGCCGGCCTGGGTTTGGGGCTGTTCATCTCCGACCAGATCGTCAAGGCCCATGGCGGGCGTATCGAGGTGCAGAGCAGCCTGGGGCAGGGCTCGCTGTTCAGCGTCTGGCTGCCCCGCGGCAAGCGCGTAGAGATAGGTTGAACTCACCACGCCGCAAGGGTCGAAGCGAAGGAGCGGAAATAGGCAGGAGCAGGGCAATGAACGATGTGACACGAACCGTACTGATCGTCGAGGACGATCCGCTGCTGCTCATGCTGCTGGCCGAATACCTGCAGGGCGAGGGCTACCACGTGCTGCAGGCCGACTGCGCCACCGATGCCTTCGCCATCCTCGCCACCAAGCCGCATCTGGACCTGTTGATCACCGATTTCCGCCTGCCCGACGGCGTTTCCGGCGTGCGCATCGCCGAGCCGGCCTTGCTATTGCGCCCGGACCTCAAGGTGATCTTCATCAGCGGCCACCCCGCCGAAGTGCGCGAGACCGGCAGCGCCCTGCTGGACTGTGCGCCATTGCTGAGCAAGCCCTTCACGCTGGAAACCCTGAGCACGCAGATCGCCCATCTGCTCGATTGAGGAGAGGGGGATACAGCCGGTCTCGCTTACCCGATGAGGGGCGGGCCGGGACGTCGAGTCAAACCCAAGAATTTCGCGGGCATGGCCCGCTCCCACAGGGGCTCGGGCTGGACGGATTGAGATACAAAGGTGGGTGAAGGCGCTACCCCACTCTGACGTCCGGCGCATATCTTCCCAGCACCCAGCGAACACCCTTACCTTGGCCCATGGAATGCAAACCCCAGCCATTCCTGCGCTCACTCCAGGCAAACAGCTATTGGCATCGCAGACATTCTGTGGGAACGGGCGGGAACACCTGGTCCATGCCCGCGAATTGGCTCGTTCAGCACGTAGATGGGTAAAGACGCTATCTGGCCTGGCGGCCGGCGCACAGCTTCAAGCGCCGTAATCCATCAAGCAGCCCAACGACCACACGAGCGCCCCCCATACGCAATGCGAACCCGGGTATCGCTCCGCTCAACCCTGGCTACGGGCCAGTGGGAGCGGGCCATGCCCGCGAACTCGCCAATTCAGCGCTTCTCCGGCGTAGGTTTTCCCGGTTCTTCGATTGGCCGCTGTGGGCTGAACGGGCTGTCCGGGTCGTCGACGATGGAGCCGGGGTCCTCGTTGCCCGGATCATTGATCGGCGTCTCGTGGGGCTCGGCAGGCGGCTGCTGCGGATCGTTGGCGGCATTCAGGGCGATATCGAGGTGCATGGCTGGCTCCGGCTGCGTGAGGCCCGCTGTAGTCGGTGCGGGCAATGCCATGTGGAGCACGGGGGAGGGGGAGCGTTCAGCGTATCCGCCAGGCGGCCCTGGCCTGTTATTTACGCCTGTAGCTCTTGGTGCCGCTGCCGGTCATGCAGTACTGGCCTTCTCGCGGGCCGGTGCAGAGCGTGCCACTGCCACAGGGGCAGTCGCTGGCGATGTCGCCGGTGGCTCGCGGTGCCGGGCTGCCTGCGCCGTGGTACCCGGCGCTGCAGTCTCGCTGGCTGCCGCTGATCGAACCGTCGTTACAGAGAAACAGCGGGCCATCGCAGCGGGCGATACCGCCCTTGCTGCCCGAGCAGGGCGTGTTGGCGGCATCGCCCGGTGCCGGCAGCATCAGCAGGAGCAGCAGCGACCCGATCAGGCGGATGCTCATGGGTGCGGCTCCAAGGGTGGGTGCCAGGGGAGGGGAATAAATTCCAGACAATAAAAAACCGGCGCTAGGCCGGTTCTCTAATTCTCGGATGGTGCATGCACCACCTGAGTAGAAGGTGGTGCCCAGGGACGGAATCGAACCGCCGACACGGGGATTTTCAATCCCCTGCTCTACCGACTGAGCTACCTGGGCAACGGCGCGTATTAAACGGTTTTAGCCTTGGGGTGTCAAACCTTTTTTGGAAAATATTTAAATATTCCGGGCGCTTACGTCTTCAGGCCTTATTCGCTGGGCGGCACGTAGCCTTCGGCCTGGGCGTAATCTTCGCCAGACAGGAACTTGTCCATCTCGGCCTGCAGGAATTTGCGGTCTTCGGCGTTCATCATGTTCAGGCGACGCTCGTTGATCAGCAGGGTCTGGTGCTTCTGCCATTCATCCCAGGCCTGCTTGGAGACGTTCTGGAAGATGTCCTCGCCCTTGGCGCCGGGGTAGGGCGCGCGGTCGAGACCGGGGAGTTCTTGTTTGTGCTTGCGGCACATCACGGTACGGGTCATGCCATTTCTCCTGTATGCAGTGCGTCGGCCGCGCGTTTGAGCAACTTCTTGACCGGGGCGGCGAGGCCCAGGCGCGGCGGGGTGGCGAGGTTATACCAGAGCCAGTCGGCCTCGGCCACGTAGCCGGGCACGCCGTCGGCCTCGACCAGCCAGGGATTGATGGCCAGCTGGAAGTGGCTGAAGGTATGGGTGATCTCCTCGAGCTGGCGGCGCTCGCCAAGACCCAGCTGGTGCTGTGCGGCAAGGGCGTCCAGGGCGTCGAGGTCATCGAGTTCCGGTAGGCTCCACAGGCCGCCCCAGAGGCCGGTGGAGGGGCGACGATAGAGCAGCACGGCGCCGTCGCGGCTGACCAGCATCGGCATCAGGGTGCGCTTCTGGGGCAGTTCCTTGCGCGGCTTGGCGACCGGATAGCGAATCTCCAGGCCGAGCAGGTGTGCCTCGCAGCCGCTCTGCACCGGACACAGCAGGCAGGTGGGCTTGCTGCGCGTACAGAGCGTGGCGCCCAGGTCCATCATCGCCTGGGTGTAATGATTGACGCGCTCCTCGGGCAGAAAACGCTCGGCCACCGCCCACAGCTGCCTGGCCACCTTGGGCTCGCCCGGATAGCCTTCCTGGGCCACGAAACGGGCCAGTACGCGTTTGACGTTGCCGTCGAGAATCGGCGCGCGCAGGCCCATGCTCAGGCTGGCGATGGCGCCGGCGGTGGAACGGCCGATGCCCGGCAGTTCGGTGAGGGCTTCGACGCTGCGCGGGAATTCGCCGCCGTGCTCGGCCATGATGATCCGTGCGGTCTTCTGCAGGTTGCGGGCGCGGGTGTAGTAGCCCAGGCCGGTCCACAGGTGCAGCACTTCGTCTTCCGGCGCTTCGGCCAGGTCGCGCACGGTCGGCAGCGCCGTCATGAACCGGTCGAAGTAGCCGAGCACGGTGCCGACCTGGGTCTGCTGCAGCATGATCTCCGAGACCCACACGCGGTAGGGCGTGATGTTCTGCTGCCAGGGCAGGTCCTTGCGGCCGTGCACGTCGTACCAGCGCAGCACGGCGCTGGAGAATTGCTCGGGGCTCATCGCTTGAACAGGCCCTTGAGTGCGTCTTTGAGTTCCGGGCTGACCTTGTCGCCGAGCTTCTCTTCGAGCTTCTCGTTGATGCGATCGCCGGCCAGCTTAGCGGCCACCTTGCCCATGCCTTCCTGATCCAGGCGGCAGGCCTTGGCGCCCAATTCCAGTGGGCCGCGGCAGTGCAGCGGCCAGGCGATGCCGACGTAGCGGCGGTTGACCTCGCAGGCCGGGTCCGGCATTTCGCGCTGGTCGCCCTCGATGGTGATGCCGACGCGGTAGTCCAGGCCCAGCACGCGCAGGTCGACGTCACCGTTGCCGGCCACGCTCAGGCCAGGGATGCGGGCCTGCAGGTCAGGGTTGTTGGCCACGCCGTTGCGGATGCTCAGGCTGCCCTGCAGGCGCTCGAAAGGGGTGTCCTTGCTGCGTGGTTCGCCACTCAGCTGCTTGCGGTTGAGGGTGGAGATGCCGCGGCACAGTTGCTGCTCCAGGTTGGCGTCGACCAGCACGCCATCCTTGAGCATGAAGCTGGCCGTGCCGTTGAGGGCATCGATCCAGGCCTTCTGGCTGTTACCGCTGGTGGTCAGTTCGCTGGTCAGGTCGAGCAGGCCCTTGAGGGGCGATGGGCGCTGTTCGTCCTTGAGGAAGGGCTCCACCGGTATGCCGCTCAGTTGAGTGTGCAGGCTGAGTACCGGCACGGCAGGGCGCACGTCGGCATCGGCCTTGATGGCGAAGCTGCCGTTGCCGAGTTTGCCGCGCAGCTCTTCCAGGTTCAGCGCGCCACCCTGGCTGCGAGCCTTGAGGCTGACGTCACTGAACGCCTGCTTTTGCAGGGTCAGCTGGCCGAGGGCCAGGTTGGCCTGCATGTCGAGTTTGCGCAGGGCCGGAATCGGCAGCACCTCGCTGGAACTCCAGGCTTGCTGGGTCGGTGCGTTGGGCACCGGCGTGGTGCCGGCCTGACCGGCGTTGGCGACGGTTTCACGCACCTCGGCCTTGCGCGCCGAGTCGGCGTCCTTCTTGTCCTTGCTCGCGGGCGGCAGGTAGCGGTCGAGGTCGAGCTTGTCGCCCTTGAGCTGCACACGCAGCGCCTGCTTGGCGAAATCGGCCACGGCAAGCCTGCCGGTGAAGGTGCTGTCGTCGAGCTTGAGGGTCAGCTCGTCCAGCGACAGGCTGTTGGCGGTACCGCCCAGCTGGGTGACCAGCTCGAATTGCGCCAGGGTTTTCTCGTCGCTCATCGGCGGCAGCTTCTGGCCAAGGCTGGCGAGGAATTCGCGCAGGTTGACCGGCGCCACGGACAAGCCACCGGACAGCTTGGGCTCGCTCTGCAGGTCACGCACCTTCACTTCACCAAGGGCGCGCAACTGGTTGGCGGACAGCTTGAGACCATTCCATTCGGCGACCTGGGCCGCCAGGTCGACCAGCAGCTGGCCCTGGGCGGCGTAGGTGAGCGTCTGGCCATTGAACGGCTCGCCGGACGCCTCGCCGGACAGGCGCGCGTCTTCGAGCTGGTAGCGCTTGAGGGCACGGTCGAAGCGCAGCTCGCCCTGCAGTTCGGTGCGCGCACGCATCACCGGCTGGTTGCTGCCAAAGAACGCACTGAGCTTGATCGGCACGCCGGCACCTTCGCGGATCGCACCCGTGGTGAGCTGGATGCTCTCGGCGCTGAATTGCTGGCCCTTCTGGGCGTCGCGGTAGTCCACCCGGGCACCGTTGACGATCAGGCTGTCGATGTCCAGCTTGATCGGCTGGCCGCCGCTTTCCTGAACCGGCTCGTTTGGCGACGACGGCGCATCACTGCCGGCAGTCTGCTCGGCTGGCGTTTCGCCTGGCTTGGCGGCCGGGCGGCCGACGTCTTCCCAGTTGCCATGGCCGTTCTCGTCGCGCTGCAGGTCGAGGTTCAGACCGTCGACGCGGATGTCGCTCATCTGCACTTCCTTGCGCAGCAGCGGCAGCACGCGCACCGACAGGCCGAGCAGGCGTAGGTTGGCGAACGGCTTGTCCGGCGTGCTGGCGCTGGCCAGCGTGGCGTCGGTCAGCTCCAGGCCCAGCCAGGGGAACAGGCTCCAGCCGATATCACCGTTGAGGGTCAGCTCGAGGTTGGCCTTGTCCCGCGCCAGCTGGCGGATTTCGTCCTTGTAATCGTTGGGGTCGAACAGGTGAGTCAGGGCAAAGCCCAACGCCACGATGATCAGCAGCAGTCCGAGGAAGAACAGACCCAGGATTTTGCCGAGCGCTTTCATGGACGAGTCCTATGCAGTGACGAGAATTTGAATCCGCGAGTATAACGCCCATGGCGCACCCAGGGTTAAAGGCGGTGGCAGATGCCGGTGGTCGGTCAGACGGCCATTGGCCGAGGTGCCGAGCCGCGGTAGCCGTGCTGGTAGACCATCAGTCGTCGAGATTTACGGCAGCGAATCGTGCAGCGTTGCCCTTGCGCGCGCCTGGCGGCGCTCACGCAGCGGCAGGGCAATGCGGCGGGTGCGAAGCAGAGGCCTGGCTGTGCTGCGGCGCAAGTGCCGATTTCGCCGTGCCTGCCTTTCGCAATCGAACTGTCACCCGTGCTCGGTACTGTTGCGCCGCAGCGAGTCATTGATGGGTGTGTATTTTGGCGCCAATTTTTCTACCGGCCGTCGATAAAAGACCCAATCAATGCCGAGAAAGGTGCCGTAGGCCCGCAAAGTATCGTTTGGATAGTTGCAAAGCAGCCATGGCGATGTGACACAATGCCACGGGGGAGCTAGCGACCAGCTAGAGCGAATGGATTCTCCCCGTACTTACTCGTTGTTTGGCGACGCCTCCACCGAGGTTTCGCCAGTAATTACCTGTTTGCCAACCTAATCAGAGAAGAAAACATGACTGACGCCACCGTGCAAAACGGTGCTTCGGCGACGCCTGCTTTCCTGTCCAAGGAACGCATCATCGCCAAGCCCGGTTTCAACCGCTGGCTGGTTCCGCCAGCTGCTCTCGCCATCCACCTGTGCATCGGCATGGCCTACGGGTTCTCCGTATTCTGGCTGCCGCTGTCCAAGGCCATCGGTATCACCGCGCCAGTGGCGTGTGCACCGGACATCGGTTTCTTCGAGCAGATCTTCGCCAGCAACTGCGACTGGCAGATCTCCATGCTGGGCTGGATCTACACCCTGTTCTTCGTGTTCCTGGGTTGCGCGGCTGCCGTATGGGGTGGCTGGCTGGAACACGCAGGCCCGCGTAAGGCTGGCCTGGTTTCGGCGGTGTGCTGGTGTGGTGGTCTGCTGATCTCCGCGCTGGGTATCTATACCCACCAGATCTGGCTGATGTGGGTCGGCTCCGGTGTGATCGGTGGTATCGGTCTGGGCCTGGGCTACATCTCCCCGGTATCGACGCTGATCAAGTGGTTCCCGGACAAGCGCGGCATGGCGACCGGTATGGCCATCATGGGCTTCGGTGGCGGCGCGATGGTCGGTGCGCCCCTGGCGGCAGCGCTGATGGGCCATTTCGCCAGTGAAACCAGCGTCGGCGTATGGCAGAGCTTCGTGGTCATGGCGGTGATCTACTTCATCTTCATGGTCGGTGGCGCACTGGCCTACCGCGTTCCGCCAACCGGCTGGAAGCCTGCTGGCTGGGTCGCTCCGGCTGCCAAGGCCAACAACGCGATGATCACCAAGGGCCACGTCCACGTGAACACCGCGTGGAAAACCCCGCAATTCTGGCTGGTCTGGGCGGTACTGTGCCTGAACGTATCGGCTGGTATCGGCATCATCGGCATGGCCTCGCCCATGCTGCAGGAAGTCTTCGGTGGCAAGCTGATCGGCCTGAACGTGCCGTTCAGTGAACTGAATGCTGCACAGCTGGGCCAGATCGCCGCCATTGCCGCCGGCTTCACCGGCCTGCTGAGCCTGTTCAACATCGGTGGCCGCTTCTTCTGGGCATCGTTCTCCGACCTGATCGGCCGCAAGGCGACCTACTTCGTGTTCTTCGCGCTGGGCTTCACCCTGTACGCGCTGGTTCCGTGGACCGGTCACCTGGGCAGCATCGCGCTGTTCGTGTTCGCCTTCTGCCTGATCCTGTCCATGTACGGCGGCGGTTTCGCGACCGTTCCGGCTTACCTGGCCGACCTGTTCGGCACCCAGATGGTCGGTGCGATCCACGGTCGCCTGCTGACCGCCTGGGCCTTCGCCGGCGTGCTGGGTCCGGTGCTGGTCAACTACCTGCGTGAGTATCAGCTGAGCATCGGCGTCGAGCGCGCTGCCGCCTATGACATCACCCTGTACATCCTCGCTGGCCTGCTGGTGCTGGGCTTCATCTGCAACCTGCTGGTCCGCCCTGTGGATCCCAAGTACTTCATGACCGAAGCTGAACTGGCCGCCGAGCGCGCCCATGGCGAGAAATCCAAGCCGTCCGCTACCGAACTGGAGTGGGCTGCCGATCCGTCGAGCAAGCCGCTGGTGATCGCTGCCTGGCTGGCCGTGGGTCTGCCGCTGGCCTGGGGTGTCTGGATCACCCTGCAGAAGACTGCCGTACTGTTCCAGTAAACACGATCTGCTGCGCGTCGGCCCTGCGGCGTTAAAAACAGGCTCGGAATGCTCATGTACAAAAGTACATTCCGCTTCCTCGCCTGTTTTTGCCTTGCAGGGCTCTAGCTCGCGATATCGTGAGTCACATTAAGATCCCGCTGACGCCCTGCGTCAGCGGGATTTTTTATGCCTGCGATTCGGCGGCGCAGGGGCGAGCGTCTTGCCGCGTTTTAGTGCAGCTCGTGCCTTCGCGGCATTTTTGCCGGACGGCTTTATAGCTTTGCCGCTTATCAGCCTATAATGTTCGCCCTTTCGCCCAACGATTTTGTGGAGCAGGTGATGGCCGAACGTACGGCATCCGTCGAGCGCAATACCCTGGAGACCCAGATCAAGGTCTCGATCAATCTGGATGGCAGCGGCAAGGCCAGCTTCGATACCGGCGTACCGTTCTTCGAGCACATGCTCGAGCAGATCGCCCGCCACGGCCTGATCGACCTGGACATCTACTGCAAGGGCGACCTGCACATCGACGATCACCACACCGTCGAAGACGTCGGCATCACCCTCGGCCAGGCCTTCGCCAAGGCCGTCGGCGACAAGAAGGGCATGACCCGTTACGGCCACTCCTACGTGCCGCTGGACGAAGCGCTGTCGCGCGTGGTGATCGATTTCTCCGGTCGCCCCGGCCTGCAGATGCACGTACCCTTCACCCGTGCGGTGGTTGGCGGCTTCGACGTCGACCTGTTCCAGGAATTCTTCCAGGGCTTCGTCAACCACGCCCAGGTCAGCCTGCACATCGACAACCTGCGTGGGGTGAACACCCACCACCAGATCGAGACCGTGTTCAAGGCCTTCGGTCGCGCCCTGCGCATGGCGGTCGAACTCGACCCGCGCATGGCCGGGCAGATGCCGTCGACCAAGGGCGTGCTCTGATGCAGACGGTAGCCGTCATCGACTACGGCATGGGCAACCTGCATTCGGTGTCCAAGGCCCTCGAGCACGTGGGCGCTGGTCGCGTGCTGGTGACCAGCGATGCCCAGGTGATCCGTGAAGCCGATCGCGTGGTGTTTCCCGGCGTCGGCGCGATCCGCGACTGCATGGCCGAGATCCGTCGCCTGGGCTTCGACGAACTGGTTCGCGAAGTCAGCCAGGATCGCCCGTTTCTCGGTATCTGCGTGGGCATGCAGGCATTGCTCGAGCGCAGCGAGGAGAACGACGGGGTCGACTGCATCGGCCTGTTCCCCGGCCAGGTGCGCTTCTTCGGCAAGGACATGGTCGAGGACGGCGAGCCGCTGAAAGTACCCCATATGGGCTGGAACGAGGTGAGCCAGGCGGTCAAGCATCCGCTGTGGCACAACATCCCCGAGCAGGCGCGTTTCTATTTCGTGCACAGCTACTACATCGAGGCGGCCAAGGCGCAACAGGTGGTCGGCCGTGGCCATTATGGCAAGGACTTCGCCGCGGCCCTGGCCGACGGCCCGCGGTTCGCCGTGCAGTTCCACCCGGAGAAGAGCCACACCCACGGCCTGCAGCTGCTGCAGAACTTCGCCGCCTGGGATGGCCGCTGGTAGATGGCCCGGCTCAAGAGCCCGATCCTGACGCTCACGCCCGAGCAGGAAAGCGATGCGGTGCACAAGCTGCAGCGCTTTCTAGGCGAGCGTTTCGAGCTGGAACTGGGCTCTTTCGAGGTGCTGGAGCTGCTCGAACTGTTCGGCCGCGATATCGCCCCGCACTACTACAACCGAGCGATCACCGATGCACAGAGTTTGCTGCGCGAGCGCTTCGAAAGCCTCGAAGTCGATCTGTGGGCGCTCGAGAAAGATTGATCCCGGCGCACGCCGGCTGAACTAGACAAGGTGCTGCAGATGCTGATTATTCCCGCTATCGACCTCAAGGACGGCGCCTGCGTGCGTCTGCGCCAGGGCCGCATGGAAGATTCCACGGTGTTCTCCGATGACCCGGTGAGCATGGCCGCCAAGTGGGTCGAGGGCGGCTGCCGCCGTCTGCACCTGGTCGACCTCAATGGCGCCTTCGAAGGCCAGCCGGTCAATGGCGAGGTGGTCACCGCCATCGCCAGGCGCTACCCGAAGCTGCCGATCCAGATCGGCGGCGGCATCCGCTCGCTGGAGACCATCGAACACTACGTCAAGGCCGGCGTCAGCTACGTGATCATCGGCACCAAGGCGGTGAAGGATCCGCAGTTCGTCACCGATGCCTGCAAGGCCTTTCCAGGCCAGGTCATCGTCGGCCTGGATGCCAAGGACGGTTTCGTCGCCACCGACGGCTGGGCTGAAGTCAGCAGCGTGCAGGCCACCGACCTGGCCAGGCGCTTCGAGGCCGATGGCGTCTCGGCGATCGTCTACACCGATATCGCCAAGGACGGCATGATGCAGGGCTGCAACGTCGAAGCCACCGCCGCCCTTGCCGCGGCCAGTCGTATCCCGGTGATCGCCTCCGGCGGCATCCACAACCTGGGCGATATCGAGAAGTTGCTGCTGGCCCGTTCGCCGGGCATCGTCGGCGCCATCACCGGCCGCGCGATCTACGAAGGCACCCTGGACGTGGCCGAGGCGCAGGCGTTCTGCGACAACTTCAAGAATTAAGCACGCTCTGAAGTCCTCGCCAAGCGCGCGAGCCGCTTCAGACGCAACGCCGCGGATGTGCGGCGCAGCCGGTTAGAGAGGGTTTCAGCATGGCATTGGCCAAACGCATCATCCCCTGCCTGGACGTGGACAATGGCCGCGTGGTCAAGGGCGTCAAGTTCGAGAACATCCGTGATGCCGGCGACCCGGTGGAAATCGCCCGTCGTTACGACGAGCAGGGTGCCGACGAGATCACCTTTCTCGATATCACCGCCAGCGTCGATGGTCGCGACACCACGCTGCACACCGTCGAGCGCATGGCCAGCCAGGTGTTCATCCCGCTGACCGTGGGCGGCGGCGTGCGCAGCGTGGCGGACATCCGCAACCTGCTCAACGCCGGTGCCGACAAGGTGTCGATCAACACCGCCGCGGTGTTCACCCCCGAGTTCGTCGGCGAGGCGGCCTCGCGCTTCGGTTCGCAGTGCATCGTGGTGGCCATCGACGCCAAGCAGGTGTCCGGCCCGGGCGAAGCACCGCGCTGGGAAATCTTCACCCACGGTGGCCGCAAGCCGACCGGCCTGGATGCCGTGCAGTGGGCGATGAAGATGGAAGGGCTGGGCGCCGGCGAGATCCTGCTCACCAGCATGGATCAGGACGGTGTGAAGAGCGGCTACGACCTGGGCGTGACCCGTGCCATCAGCGAGGCGGTGGGCATCCCGGTGATCGCTTCCGGCGGCGTCGGCAACCTGCAGCACCTGGCCGATGGCATCCTCGAAGGCAAGGCTGCCGCAGTGCTGGCGGCGAGCATCTTCCACTTCGGCGAGTACACCGTGCCCGAGGCCAAGGCCTATATGGCAAGCCGCGGAATCGTCATGCGCTGAGAGGCTGGTGCGGGCGTTGCCCCCCAAGTTGGTGCAATTGCCCTTTTGGATGCCCGCTAATGGCGCTAAGCTAGCATCCGTGTGACAAGGATCGGGTCAAGCAAGAGCGTCTAGCTCGCCACTTCTGCCCAGCCGCCCGGTCACGCCGGGCGCTACCTTTCCGGCCGCCCGTCAACGCTTTGAATGACAGGTAGTCCAGTACATGTGCAAACGTCTGTGGTTGGCAGCGGCAAGTGCCCTGCTCTTGATGGCATCGGCGGCACGCGCCGAAATCGACCCGAACTACAACGTGGTGTTGCTGACGGAAAACTTCCCGCCGTACAACATGGCGATCAACGGCAAGAACTTCGCCCAGGAAGACAACGTTGATGGCATCGCCGTCGACGTGGTGCGTGAAATGTTCAAGCGCGCCGGGATCACGTACAGCCTGACCCTGCGCTTTCCCTGGGATCGCATCTACAAGCTCGCCCTCGAGAAGCCCGGCTACGGCGTGTTCGTGACCGCGCGGCTGCCCGAGCGCGAGGCGCTGTTCAAGTGGGTCGGCCCCATTGGCCCGGACGACTGGGTGCTGCTGGCGCGCGGCGACAGCAAGCTGGTGGTGAACAACCTGCAGCAGGCCAGGCAATACCGTATTGGCGCCTACAAGGGCGACGCCATCGCCGAGCACCTCGAGAAGGAGGGCCTGCAGCCGGTGACTTCGCTGCGCGACCAGGAGAATGCCAAGAAGCTGATGGCCGGGCAGATCGACCTGTGGGCCACCGGTGACCCGGCAGGCCGCTACCTGGCGCGCCAGGAAGGCGTCAGCGGGCTGAAAACCGTGTTGCGGTTCAACAGCGCGCAGCTGTATCTGGCCCTCAACAGGGAGGTGCCGGACGAGGTGGTACAGAAGCTGCAATCGGAACTGGACAAGATGCGCGCTGAGGGGATCGTCGACAGCATTCTCAACAGCTATCTTTAGCCCTGAGCGTTCGAAGGGCACGCCAAGTCGCTGAGGGGCGCTGGCGTGGCGATGATTCGGCGTTCATGCTGCCGCGCATTCGGTGCGTAAGGCAGCCACCGCCAGGACGGTGGTGGTGCGAAGTTCGGCAGGAGGCCGCCAAGCATAATCATAACCACGTGGCGGGGACGACAGATGTTGAGCAGTTTGAAGACCATTGCACTACTCGGGCTGACCTTGATCGCTTGCACGGCTAGGGCCGAGCTGCCCGCCGATTACAAGGTGGTACTGCTGACCGAGAACTTCCCGCCATTCAACATGGCGGTGGACGACAAGAACTTCGCCCGTGACGACGGCATCGATGGCATCAATGCCGAGATCGTCCGCGAGATGTTCAAGCGTGCCGACATCAAGTACAGCCTGACCCTGCGATTCCCCTGGGATCGCCTCTACAAGCTGACCCTCGACAAGCCCAACTACGGGCTGTTCTCCACCACCTTCACCCCCGAGCGCCAGCCGCTGTTCAAGTGGGTCGGCCCGCTGGCCAAGACCGGTTGGGTGCTGCTCTCGGCGCCGGGCAACGAGGTGACCGTGAAGAGCCTCAAGGAGGCCGGTCAATACACCATCGGTGCCTACAAGAACGACGCGGTGAGCCAGCACCTGGAAAGCCAGGGCCTGGCACCGGTCAATGCCCTGCGTGACCAGGAGAACGTCAAGAAACTCACCAGCGGCAAGATCGACCTGTGGGCCACCACCGACCCGGTCGGCCGCTACCTGGCCAAGCAGGAGGGCGTCAGCGGGCTGAACACCGTGCTGCGGTTCAACGAGGCGGAGCTCTACCTGGCACTCAACAAGGACACCCCGGACGAGGTGGTGCAGCGCCTGCAGAAGGCCCTCGACGAAATGCGCAACGAAGGCTTTATCGACGAGATGACCAACAACTACCTGTAAGCCGCGCCAGGCAAAGCCCGGCACGGCTGATTGCGGTGCCGGGCTTTCTTTTGGTTCTTCGCGGAGTCTCGGGGCAGTCAGTCTTGATAGCGGACTGGCAAATAAGTGTTCGCTGCGATTACTTGGCACTTTCCATTGGCCTGCCGCCTGACCTAATGGGTTTCGCCCCTTACGGGCGAGTCACTTGATTCGCTGCGCTTACCCTTCGGGCCAGCCTACGGCTGTTACTGCGCTTACCCTTCGGGCCAGCCTACGGCTGTTACTTCGCTGCGCTTCGTAGCTCTTGCTTGCCCAAGAGAAAGTAACCAAAGAGAAGGGCACCCTACCATCCAGCCCCGGCTGCGCCGGGGTTCCCTCATCCCATCACCACTCCAGGGGCACGCCGTGAAGGGCCATCCCTGGCCAATCACGGCTCTCGCGACATCCATGTCGCTCATGGCTACCCGCCCGGCCCCTTACGTGGTGATTCCACTCGGCCTCCTGAAGGGGGCTTGGTCGTCGCCTATACGATCGCAGCTCGAGAGCAAAAGCCAAAACAGACGCCGCCGAGCTTTAGTCCGTGGAAATCTTGCAAGCTCGCGCTCCGGTCCCGTCAGGAGGCCGAGTGGAGGTGTCGCGTAGGGGGGATGAGCCGCATGGATGCGGCGAGAGGCTTAATGGGCCAGGGATGGCCCATGTAAGCCGGCCCCCGGAGCGGCACCGGAGCGAGGGGAGTTTCGCGCAGCGAAACCCGGATGTCGGGGTGCCCTTCTTTGGCACACCTTTCTTGGGCAAGCAAAGAGACGTAGCGAAGCGCAGTAACAGCCGCAGGCTGGCCCGAAGGGTGAGCGTAGCGAATCAAGGTGTGGCGCCCGTAAGGGGCGCAACACAATGGTTCAGTAGACGCGGTAATGGATAGTGCCAAGCCAGTAAGTGATACGCACACAAACTTGCCAGTCCGGTTTCAACCAAGCATCCCCCTAAAATGCGAAGAACCTTCCTTTTGCCCATCGCAAGGCCTGCAGCAAGGGCGCGGTGATGTTCATGCCCAACAAAAAGCCCCGGGGCAGTCGTCTGCGCCGGGGCTTTCGAGGGCGACCGATGCTTAGTCGGCGCGGGTGACGTTCAGGCCCTTGAGCAGGTTCAGGGCCTGGCTCAACTGGTAGTCGTCGTCCTGCGGGCGGGCTGCCTTGCCGGGCGCGCCCTGGCTTGGCCGGTCGGCGCCGCCGTTGCCGTTGCCCAGGTGCCCCTGCAGATCGGCTTCCTTCAGCGTCGGGTCGTCGCTCTCGCGGGTCAGCTTGGCGCGTGCCACTTCCACGTCCGGGACGATGCCCTGGGCCTGGATGGAGCGGCCGTTGGGCGTGAAGTACAGCGCCGTGGTGATCTTCAGGGCGCGGTCGTTGTTCAGCGGCAGCACGGTCTGTACCGAGCCCTTGCCGAAGCTGTCGGTGCCCATGACGATGCCACGCTTGTGATCCTGCAGGGCGCCGGCGACGATCTCCGAGGCCGAGGCGCTGCCGCCGTTGATCAGTACCACCAGCGGCACGCCTTCGCTGGCGTCCAGCGGGTCGGCGGAGAAGCGCAGCTCCGAGTTGGGAATGCGGCCCTTGGTGTAGACGATCAGGCCCTTCTTGAGGAAGTGGTCGGCCACTTCCACGGCCGACTGCAGCACGCCGCCCGGATTGTTGCGCAGGTCGAGCACCAGGCCGCTGAGCTTCTTGCCGTTTTCCTTGCGCAGCTTGTTCAGGGCCTTGCCGACTTCCTCGCCGGTGTTGACCTGGAACTGGGTGACGCGGATGTAGCCATAGCCCGGGTCGATCATCTGGCTGCGCACGCTGGTGACCTTGATCACCGCACGGGTCAGCTCGACGTCGAACGGCTTGCCGCCTTCGCGCACCAGGGTCAGGACGATCTTGCTGCCGGCCTTGCCGCGCATCTTCTCCACGGCTTCCATCATCGACTGGCCCTTGGTGGGTTTGCCGTCGATCTTGACGATCAGGTCGCCGGGGTGGATGCCGGCCTTGGAGGCCGGCGTGTCATCGATCGGCGAGACCACCTTGATAAAGCCGTCTTCGGTGCCCACTTCGATACCCAGGCCGCCGAATTCACCGCTGGTGCTTTCCTGCAGTTCGGCGAAGGCTTTCGGGTCGAGGTAGGCCGAATGCGGGTCGAGGTTGCTGAGCATGCCCTTGATGGCGTTCTCCAGCAGTTCCTTGTCGGTGACCGGCTCGACGTAGGCAGCCTTGATGCGGTCCATCACCTCGGCGAAGGTGCGCAGCTCGTCCAGGGGCAGCGGGGCTGCATTCTGGTCGGCGGCCGGCGGCGGGGTGATCGGAGCCTGGTCGGCATGCAGCACAGGTGCGCCACCGAGCAGGGCAATCGCCAGGGCCAGGGAGGTGAGGCGAGACAGATGCGGCATTCGAACTAACTCCTACGACAATGAGATGGCGCTTATCCTTGCGCCCGACACCATTGGGCCGGATCGCTGGCGCGGCCCTGCTGGCGAATCGCGAAATACAGTGCTGGGGTTTCCTGGCCGCCGCTGGTACCGACGGTGGCGATGGGGTCCCCGGCCTTGACGATGTCTCCGGCGTCCTTGAGCAGGCTCTGGTTGTGCCCGTACAGGGTCAGGTAACCGTTGCCATGGTCGAGAATGACCAGAAGCCCGGAACCGCGCAACCAGTCTGCGAACACCACGCGACCGCCATGCACGGCGCGTACCTGGCTGCCGGCGGTGGCGCCGATCAGCACGCCATCCCACTTAGTCCGAGCGTCTTCGCCCCGTGGGGTTCCATATCTTGCAACGAGGCGGCCGTTGACGGGCCAGGGCAGCTTGCCCTTGGCGTTGGCGAACGGGCCGCCGTAGGTGGCGCCGGAGCTGACCAGCGGACCGCTTTCGGTGCGCTTGCCGGTGGCTGCCGGTGCGCTGGGCTTCTCGCGCGCCGCGGCCAGTTCGCGCTGGCGCTGCGCCTCGGCTTCACGGGCCTGGCGGGCGAGGGTCTGCTCGATGGTCTTGAGCACGCGGCCGAGTTCGGCCTGCTCCTGCTCGCGGGCCTTGAGGCGCTGATCGCGGGCGGCGTAGTCCTTGTTCAGCTTGGCCAGCGCCTGCTGACGCTCCTTGCGCACCTCGGCGAGCTGGGCGCTGCGGCTGTCCAGCTCGCCTTTCTGGGCCTGCAGCTGCTGCTGGTGATGGCTGATGTCCTGCTCGACGTTGGCCAGTTGGCGCAGCGTCTCGTTGAAGGCCGTCAGTTGGGCCATGCGTGCTTCGGCGAGGTAATCGTAGTAGGTCAGGGTGCGGGAGAATTTTTCCGGGTTCTGCTGGTTGAGCAGCAGCTTGATGTACTCCTGACGCCCGCCTTGATAGGCCGCGCGGGCCTGGATGCCGATCAGCCGTTGCTGTTCAAGGCGCGCGCCCTGGAGTTTTTTTTTCTCCTGATCGAGGCGCTTGAGCTCTTCTTCGCTTTCCTGCAGCTCTTCGCGCAGGCCCTTGACCTGGTTCTCCAGCTCGCCCATCTCGGTTTCGGTGGTCTTGAGCTGTTTCTGCACGCCGGACTTTTCCTGCTGCAGTTGCTCCAGCAGTTTCTTCAACTCGGCGACGTCGGCGCGTGCCGCATCCAGCTGCTTTTGCGTGTCGGCTTTCTGATCGGCGAAAGCCGGTGCCAGCAGGCTGGTCATGAGGATAAAGGTGAGGACACGGAGCATGGTGCAGGCGGTACCTGGCGGGGAACCGGCTTAGTATGCCCTTGGTTCCGGGTAAAAAAAACGTTCTGATCGCGAATGGCGACCCGAGGTGGCCGGCGCACGACCGGTGGGGCAGCGCTGTTGCGCCGCCCCGTGCACCCGGTCGGGTCGCGCCTGGGGCTCAGCCGAGCGTGACGATGCTGGTGCCGGTCATTTCCTCTGGAATCGGCAGGCCCATCAGGGTCAGCAGGGTGGGCGCCACGTCGGCCAGCACGCCGCCCTCGCGGATGCTCACCTGGCGCTTGCCGACGTAGATGAAGGGGACCGGCTCGCAGGTGTGCGCGGTGTGCGCCTGGCCGGTGCATTCGTCCTGCATCTGCTCGACGTTGCCATGGTCGGCGGTGATCAGCGCTTCGCCACCGACCTTGTCGAGGGCTTCGACGATGCGGCCCATGCAGGTGTCCAGGCATTCCACCGCCGCGACGGCGGCCTCGAACACGCCGGTGTGGCCGACCATGTCGCCGTTGGCGTAGTTGACCACGATCACATCGAAGCGCTGGTTCTCGATGGCGTCGACGATCTTGTCGGTCACCTCGGGCGCGTTCATCTGGGGCTGCAGGTCGTAGGTGGCGACGTTCGGCGAGGGGATCAGGATGCGCTCTTCGCCTGGGAACGGCTCTTCACGGCCGCCGGAGAAGAAGAAGGTGACGTGGGCGTATTTCTCGGTCTCGGCGATGCGCAGCTGGGTCTTGCCGTTGTTGGCCAGGTACTCGCCGAACACGTTGACCAGCGGCTCGGGCTTGAAGGCGCTGGGCGTGTCGATGCTCGCCGCGTACTGGGTGAGCATGATGAAGCCGGCGGTCTGCGGTACGCGGGCGCGTTCGAAGGCATCGAAGCCTGGCTCGACGAAGGCGCGGGTCAGTTCGCGGGCACGGTCGGCGCGGAAGTTCATGAACACCACGGCGTCGCCGTCCTCGACCCGTACCGGTTCGCCGATGCGGGTGGCTTTCACGAACTCGTCGCTTTCCTCGCGGGCATAGGCGGCCTGCAGGCCGGCCAGGGCGGTGTCGGCCTGGTACTGGCTCTGGCCGTCGGCGATCAGGTTGTAGGCCTGGGCCACGCGGTCCCAGCGGTTGTCACGGTCCATGGCGAAGTAACGGCCGATCAGCGAGGCGATGCGGCCCTTGCCGAGCCTGGCGAAGGTGGCGTCGAGCAGTTCGATGGAGCTCTGGGCGCTTTTCGGCGCGGTGTCGCGGCCATCGAGAAAGGCGTGCAGGTAGATCCTCTCGGCACCGCGGCGCGCCGCCAGTTCGGCCATGGCCACCAGGTGGTCCTGGTGGCTGTGCACGCCGCCGTCGGACAGCAGGCCGAGGATGTGCACGGCCTTGCCGGCGCCGACCGCTTTATCCACAGCGCCAGTGATCGCCGGGTTCTCGAAGAACTCGCCGTCGCGGATCGCCTTGGTCACCCGGGTGAAGTCCTGGTACACCACGCGGCCGGCACCCAGGTTCATGTGGCCGACCTCGGAGTTACCCATCTGCCCGTCCGGCAGGCCGACGTCCATGCCACTGCCGGAAATCAGCCCGTGGGGCTGGGTGGCACGCAGGCGGTCGTAGACCGGCGTGTTGGCGGCGAAAATGGCGTTGTGCTCGGGGGTATCGCTGTGGCCGAAGCCGTCGAGAATGACCAGAACCAGGGGTTTGGGCGCTGCGCTCATACGGGGCTCGCTCTGCTGGGGGACGCAATAAAGGCCGGCGTCGGGCGCATGCTCGCCCGCGGCGGTCCGGAGGCGGTCGCCCCGGGAGGCGACCCACTGAAATCGGTCTGACATTCTACGACCCCGGAAAGATCCCGTCACCGCCGTGCGGCCTTTGGTGGACTCACCGGGCTGTGTATACTGGCCGGCATTTTACCGTCCCGGAACCGCGTGATGCTTGCCAACCTCATTGAATTCGCCACCAACCACTTCATCCTCAGCGGCCTGTTCGTCATTATTCTTTCGCTGCTGATCTTCACCGAGCTGAGCAAGGGCGGCAAAAGCCTGAGCAGCCGTGAGGTGACGGCGCTGATCAATCGCGACGAAGGCGTGGTGGTCGACATTCGCAGCAAGAAGGATTTCGACACCGGCCATATCGTCGGTGCCCTGAACATCCCCAACGACAAGCTGGCCTCGCGCCTGGCCGAACTCGAGAAGCACAAGGCCAAGACCATCATCGTCGTCGATGCCCTGGGTCAGCAGGCCGGCACCGCCGCCCGCGAACTGCAGAAGGCCGGTTTCACCGCCGCTCGTCTGGGCGGCGGTATCGCCACCTGGCGCAGCGACAACCTGCCTGTGGTGAAGTGACATGGCCAAGGTCGTCATCTACTCCAGCGACTGGTGCCCTTACTGCATCCGTGCCAAGCAGCTGTTGAACAGCAAAAGCGTGTCGTTCGACGAGATCCGTGTCGACGGCAAACCCGACGTGCGCGCCGAAATGACACGCAAGGCCGGCCGCACTTCGGTGCCGCAGATATGGATCGGTGAGACCCATGTGGGCGGTTGCGACGACCTGTTTGCCCTGGAGCGGGCCGGCAAGCTCGACGCACTGCTCAACGCCTGATTTCCCTTTAAGTCCTACAGCAGAAGGCTTTGCCCCATGACCGAACAAGCTAACGGCGCCGCCCAAGGCGAACAGACTCCTCAGTTCTCCCTGCAGCGCATCTACGTGCGTGACCTGTCCTTCGAAGCGCCGAAGAGCCCCGAGATCTTCCGGCAGGAGTGGACGCCGAGCGTCTCGATGGACCTCAATACCCGCCAGAAAGCCCTGGAAGGCGACTTCCACGAAGTGGTGCTGACCCTGTCGGTGACCGTGAAGAACGGCGAAGAAACCGCCTTCATCGCCGAAGTGCAGCAGGCCGGCATCTTCCTGATCAAGGGCCTGGACGCCGCTTCCATGAGCCACACCCTGGGCGCGTTCTGCCCGAACATCCTGTTCCCGTATGCCCGCGAAACCCTGGACAGCCTGGTGGTACGCGGCTCGTTCCCGGCGCTGATGCTGGCCCCGGTGAACTTCGACGCCCTGTACGCCCAGGAGCTGCAGCGCCAGCAGGCCAACTGAGCCCGCGACCTGCGCAAAAAACGCCCTTCGGGGCGTTTTTTATTGGTCTGGATTCGTAGCCCGCGGTTGAGCGCCGCGATACCCAGGTTGCCGTTCCCGGGGTTCGCTGCGCTCTACGCCGGGCTAGCTGCAGCGCTTGTCAGCTCATGGCGAAACCCTGCTGGCGCCAGGCCTCGTAGACGGCCACGGCCACGGTGTTGGACAGGTTCAGGCTGCGGCAGCCGTCACGCATCGGCAGGCGTACGCGCTGCGATTCGGGCAGGGCATCGCGGATCTCGGCCGGCAGGCCGCGGCTTTCCGGGCCGAACAGAAAGGCGTCGCCCGGCTGGTAGGCCACTTCATGGAAGGGTTGCGAGCCCTTGGTGGTGAAAGCGAATACCCGCGGCTGGCCGAGGCTCTCCAGGCAGGCCTCCAGGCTGACGTGGCGCTTGAGCGGCGCATACTCGTGGTAATCCAGCCCGGCGCGGCGCAGGCGCTTGTCGTCCAGTTCGAAACCCAGCGGCTCGACCAGGTGCAGGTGGCAGCCGCTGTTGGCGCAAAGCCTGATAACGTTGCCGGTGTTGGGCGGAATTTCCGGTTGAAAAAGGATTACATGAAACATGCACGGCTCCAGGCCAGAAGACGGGCGCCATTCTACGCCGGATAAGCCGCCAAGGCCGCGTCCCTGGGTGCGGGTGATCGGCTCGCTGGCGATCTTCGGTTTCCTGGTAGGCCTGATGATCGGCCGGCTGTTTCACCCGGACGCCATGCACCTCAAGGACGTCGAGGTTCAGGACGACCGCTTGTTGCTGTGGTTCAACGTCGAGCCGCAGGTGCAGGTCAGCGATGCCCATGGCACCTTTGCGCTGCGCTTCGAGGGGCTGGGCCGTGAGCGCCAGGGCCAGTTGCAGATCGCCGGGCGCGCCGCCAACTGGCGTGTGGTGCGCGAAGGACGAGAGCTGGAGGTGCGTGTGGTGGCGGCTCGCCCGTTGCACGCTGAACTGGATGCCGAGAAGGTCGAAGGCCGCTGGCGCCTGACGGTTCGTCTGGCGCCGCGCTAGGAAGAAAAGAGGGAGGTCCCGGCCTGCCTGTACCAGGGCTCCCGAAGAAAAGGGGGATTATCTGATCTGCCTGTATCAGAGTCCCCGAAGAAAGAAGGGAGGTCCCGGCCTGCCTGTACCGAGGCTCCCAAAGAAAGAGGGGAATCCCCGGCCTGCCTGTACCAAGGTCCCCGAAACTGGGTTGTCAGTACCATTGCAGGGGGCGTGCCAGCTTTCGTTAATTCGCTGCAGGGCTTGTGGTTTCTGGGCTGTAGCGGTTTCGCTCAGGATCTTGGCGTTATGGCGGGCCGCCGCGGATGTTCCGCTCGGGTGCATGGGCGCACCTGTTGTGCGCTGATGGCGTGCATTCTTAGGGTTGCCGAAGGCATCAGAGCCGCCCGCTGGCACATACATTTTGGGGTTGCAGGAAGGATCAGAGCTGTCCGCGGACAAATGTGGGAGCGCGCCATGCGCGCGAAAGCGATGGTATGGACGGCGCAGGTCTCGATGAGTCGATACGGCGGCTGGTCCATTCTGATATCGGCGGCGCTTGCATCGCAGGCATGAGCTAGGCGTCCCTGCCCACTCCCACAATTCCAGTGCGGTAGCCCGTGCCGAGCGCAGCGACACCCGGGGCTTCCTGGGTTTCGCGCTGCTCAACCGCAGGCTACGTTCGCAGGCGGAAGTGGCGCTGTGGACATAGATGCGTTATCGCCCATAAAAAACGCCGCGCCCTGTTCGGGGCGCGGCGTCCTGGTGTTGCCGGTGCGGCTTAGTTGTCGTCGCTGTCGTCGTCTTCACCGCCGCCAACGTTCATGCCCAGCTCCTTGATCTTGCGGGTCAGGGTGTTGCGCCCCCAGCCGAGCAGCAGCGCGGCGTCGCGGCGGCGGCCGGCGGTGTGCTTGAGGGCGGTTTCGATCATGATCCGTTCGAAGGCCGGCACCGCGGTGTCGAGCAGGTTCGACTGGCCGCGACCCAGGGCCTGGTCGGCCCACTGGCGCAGCGCCTGTTCCCAGTTGCTGACCGGTGCGTTGTCCTGGGGCTGCACCAGCAGTTCCGGCGGCAGGTCATCGACATGCACTTCGCGCCCCGAGGCCATCACGGTGATCCACCGGCAGGTGTTCTCCAGCTGGCGCACGTTGCCGGGCCACTGCAGTTGCTGCAGGTAATCCTCGGTCTCGCTCTTGAGCAGCTTGGGCTCGACCGACAGCTCCGTGGCCGCGCGGCTGAGGAAGTGGCGGGCGAGGGTGGGGATGTCTTCGCGGCGGTCCGACAGGCGCGGGATATGGATACGGATCACGTTGAGGCGGTGGAACAGGTCTTCGCGAAACTTGCCGGCGGTCACCAGGCTTTCCAGGTTCTGGTGGGTGGCGGCGATGATCCTCACGTCCACCTTGACCGGCGTATGGCCGCCGACCCGATAGAACTCACCGTCGGCCAGCACGCGCAGCAGGCGGGTCTGGGTATCGGCCGGCATGTCGCCGATCTCGTCGAGGAACAGGGTGCCGCCGTCGGCCTGTTCGAAGCGCCCACGACGCTGGTTGGCCGCGCCGGTGAAGGCGCCTTTCTCGTGGCCGAACAGCTCGGATTCCATCAGGTCCTTGGGGATGGCCGCCATGTTCAGCGCGATGAACGGCGAGGCCGCCCGCGGGCTGTGGCGATGCAGGGCATGGGCGACCAGCTCTTTACCCGTACCCGATTCGCCGTTGATCAATACGGTGATATTGGAATGGCTGAGGCGGCCGATGGCGCGGAACACCTCCTGCATCGCCGGCGCTTCACCGATGATCTCCGGGGTGCGCGCCTGGGCGGCCGGCACGTGCAGGCCCTGCTGCTCCTTGGCATGCTGGTTGGCACGCTTGACCAGCGACACCGCTTCGTCGACGTCGAAGGGCTTGGGCAGGTATTCGAAGGCACCGCCCTGGTACGACGCCACGGCGCTGTCCAGGTCGGAATGGGCGGTCATGATGATCACCGGCAGGCGCGGGTGCATTTCGCGGATGCTCGACAGCAGCTCCAGGCCACTGGAGCCGGGCATGCGGATATCGGAAATGATCACGTCCGGTTGCTGACGGGCGAGGCGGCCCAGCACGCCATCGGCGCTGTCGAAGCTCTGGGTGCTCATGCCCTCTTGTTGCAGGGCCTTTTCCAGGACCCAGCGGATGGAGCGGTCGTCGTCAACGATCCATACGGTTTCACTGCGGCTCATGTCGGAGTTGCTCCTTGTTCCAGCGGCAGAAAGATCGAGAACACGGTTTGCCCGGGATGGCTCTCGCATTCGATCAGGCCTTGATGCTGACTGATGATGTTCTGGGTAATCGCCAGGCCCAGGCCGGTGCCGTCGGCACGCCCGCTGACCATGGGATAGAAGATGGTTTCCTGCAGTTCCGGCGGGATGCCCGGACCGTTGTCGATGATCTCGATCTTGGTCACCAGGCGGTGGCGGATGTAGCCGATGGTGAACTGACGCAGGGTGCGCGTGCGCAGGGTGATGCGGCCCGGACGCAGCTCGGGTTTGGCGGCCAGCGCCTGCATGGCGTTGCGCACGATGTTGAGCACGGCCTGAATCATCTGCTCGCGGTCGATGATCAGGTCGGGAATGCTCGGATCGTAGTCGCGTACCAGCACCACGCTGCCCTGGCTTTCCGCTTCCACCAGGCTGGCGACACGCTCGAGCACCTCGTGCACGTTGGTGATCGCCAGGGACGGCAGTTTGTTGGAGCCGAGCATGCGGTCGACCAGGTTACGCAGGCGGTCGGACTCCTCGATGATCACGTTGGTGTAATCCTTGAGGCTTTCTTCCGGCAGCTCGCGGGCCAGCAACTGGGCGGCGCCACGAATGCCGCCCAGGGGGTTCTTGATCTCGTGGGCCAGGCCGCGCACCAGCAGCTTGGTGGTTTCCTGCTTGGACAGCTGGGCCTCTTCCTTGGTGATGCGCAGCAGCCGGTCGCGGGGGTGCACCTCGAGCAGCAACATGGTTTCGCCGCGGCTGAGTATCGGCGTCACCGCGTAGTCGACGGTCAGGCTCTGGCCGGTCTGGGTGGTCAGCACCGCCTCGCGCTTGTTGAACGGATGCGCCTCGGCCACCGCCTGGCGCAGCGCACCAAGGGCCTCGCGGGTTTCGGTGAACAGTTCGCTGATGAACTGGCCATGGCTGCGCTGGCCGCTGACCGCCAGGAGCATTTCCGCAGCGGGATTCATGTATTCCAGGCGCAGGTCGGCGTTGAGCAACAGGGTCGCCGTGGTCAGGTTGTCGAGCAGCAGGCGGTGCAGCGCGTCGTTGATGATCATCGTGCTGCCCCCATCGGTGTGCAGGGTGCCTGGGGCACGGCAGGGCCGTTGTCTGGCAACGTGGCGCAGCGCGGCAAGTCTCGTTGCGGGTGTGGGCCAGCCAAAAGTCGTTCCTCGTGCGGTGGGGGCAGAAGGGCCGGCGGACAGGAACCTGGTTCTGTTCGCGGCAGTGACGGAGAAAATGCAAGAAGCAAACCAAAGCCCCGCAAAGAAGCGCAGGCGGCGATAAAACCCCGGATTCGGCTTCTTTTCGGCGCAACGGCCCTGGCGGGCGTGTGCCAATTTGGGACGAGTATAGAAATCGGTGCGCCGATGCGCACCTTAATGGTGCGGATGGGTGGCGAGTGAATCCGGGCCGGGTAGACCTGAAGCCTGCTTACGATCTTTCGGGCGAGATTGAAGAGGCAGCTACAAGGCAAGAGCAGCCTTTTGCCGATCCACTGTGGGAACGGGCGGGGACGCCCAGGCCATGCCCGTGATTTTTTCGCGGGCATGGCCCGCTCCCACAGATAATCACCAGTCCATCCTATGGGAGCGACCGGCCGCTCCCCGCCACGTTGCAGGCAAAGCGCAGCCGTCGAGCCGAAAGATCGTCAACAGGTGTCAAAGGAAGGGCAGGATGCTGATGATGCCTTTGTCTTCTTCCTTGGGCTTGTCTTCGATCGGGCACTCGGGGCGCACGCCGTAATCGTCCTTCTCGCAGGGGCGCACCTTGCGCTTCTGGGCCAGGGACACGCGCTTCATGTGGAAGGGCTGGCTGGGCGTGCGTTCGACGATGATGCCGCCTTCGGTAATGATCTCCACGGCGATCTGGTGAGTGCCGCGGTCGATGTTCTCCAGGGGAAACACCGGGCTGCGCCCGACGTTGCCGTAGGGCTGGCCGTCGAGCAGCAGGCGGTAGCTGTGGCCGGGGTGCAGCGCCGGCTCGGCATTGACGGTGACGATCAGGTTGCCGGCATTGTCGTTGATGGTCACGTCGGGCTGCGGAATGGTGATCCGCAGCAGCTCGTAACTGAGGATCGGCCCGGCGGGGGCAGCAGGGGCTGGAGGTGGCGACAGGCGCCGAGTCGGTGGCTCGATGCGATTGGAGGGCGCCATCTGCACCGGCGTGGCATTGCCGTCGCGCGGGCTGTCGGTGAATACCCGGTTACCCTCGGCGTCCACGTAGGTGTAGACCTGGGCAGCGCTTGGCAGGGCGATCAGCAGCAGGGCGAGGAGCAGCGTGCGCATGGTGCTCAGTTACCCCGGGCCGGGCTGTTGGTGCTGACCCGCTGCACCGTGAAGGTGCGCGTCTCGCTCTGCTGGACGATGTGCTCGCCCTGCATCACGGCTACCGCCAGGCTGTGCTCGCCGCGGTCGACTTCGGTGAGCTGCAGGCGCGGCACGTTGCTCGGCTGCCCGTAGGGTTTGCCATCGAGCAGCAGGCGCAGGGTATGCCCGGGGCCCAGGCGTGGTTCGATGGTCACGCCCACGGAAAAGGTGCCGTTGTTGGCGCGCAGCGCTTCCTCGTCCGGCAGGTCGCGCAGTTCGAGAATCTGGTAGGGGTTCTGCGGCAGTTCGCTCAGGCGCGGTTCGCTCGGGCTGGTGGTGGTCGGCGTCGGCTCGGTAGTATTGATCGGCTTGAGCTCGACGCTCTCGGCCTGGGTGCCTTCCGGCGGCTGGTTGGTGAATACCGTGTTGCCGTTGGCGTCGGTGTATTTGTAGATCTGCGCGCTGACCGGCAGGGCCAGGATCAGCAGCAGGCAAGCGAGCATGCGGCGCATCGGGCCGGTCTCCCCGTTGAGTGATAGCGTTAGCGTTGCACCACCATCGCCTGCTGGCAAGCGTGCGGCGCCGAGGATTTGCACTGGCGCCGAAAATAGCCGGCATAAAATGACCGAAGCCATTTTCAACCTGGCCTGCAACGGTCCGCAGATGGCAGGCATAAAAAAACCTCCCCGGCAGAACCGGGGAGGTTTCGGTCACGCTGCCTTAGACGCTGTAGTACAGGTCGTATTCCAGCGGGTGTACGAAGGTACGGACCTTGATTTCTTCTTCCGACTTCAGCTCGATGTAGGCATCGATGAAGTCGTCGGAGAACACACCGCCCTTGGTCAGGAACGCGCGGCCCTTGTCCAGCTCTTCCAGGGCTTCTTTCAGGCTGCCGCACACCTGCGGGATCAGCTTGCCTTCTTCCGGCGGCAGGTCGTACAGGTTCTTGTCGGCGGCATCGCCAGGGTGGATCTTGTTCTGGATGCCGTCGATACCGGCCATCAGCAGTGCTGCGAAGGCCAGGTAGGGGTTGGCAGCCGGATCCGGGAAGCGCGCTTCGATACGGCGGGCTTTCGGGCTCGACACGTACGGGATGCGGATCGAAGCGGAGCGGTTGCGAGCCGAGTAGGCCAGCATGACCGGGGCTTCGAAGCCAGGCACCAGGCGCTTGTAGGAGTTGGTCGACGGGTTGGTGAAGCCGTTCAGGGCCTTACCGTGCTTGATGATGCCGCCGATGAAGTACAGGGCGGTCTCGGACAGACCGGCATAGCCTTCGCCTGCGAAGGTGTTCTTGCCGTCCTTGGAGATCGACATGTGGACGTGCATGCCCGAACCGTTGTCGCCGTACAGGGGCTTGGGCATGAAGGTGGCGGTCTTGCCGTAGGCGTCGGCCACGTTGTGTACGCAGTACTTGAGGGTCTGAACTTCGTCAGCCTTGGCGACCAGGGTGTTGAACTTCACGCCGATTTCGTTCTGACCGGCAGTGGCCACTTCGTGGTGGTGCACTTCGACGACCAGGCCCATCTCTTCCATGGCATTACACATGGCAGTACGGATTTCGTGGTCGTGGTCGCACGGCGGAACCGGGAAGTAACCACCTTTGACGGCTGGACGGTGGCCCTTGTTGCCGCCTTCCACGTCCTGGTCGGTCATCCAGGAGCCTTGCTCGGAGTAGATCTTGAACATGGAGCCGGAGATGTCGGACTTGAACTTCACTTCGTCGAAGATGAAGAACTCGGGCTCCGGGCCCACGAATACGGTGTCACCCAGGCCGGTGCCCTTGAGGAACTCTTCGGCACGCTTGGCGATGGAGCGCGGGTCGCGGTCGTAGCCTTGCATGGTGCTCGGCTCGATGATGTCGCAGACCAGGATCAGGGTCGGCTCTTCGGTGAACGGATCCAGCACGGCGGTTTCGTCGACCGGCATCAGGATCATGTCGGAGGCTTCGATGCCTTTCCAGCCATGGATGGAGGAGCCGTCGAACATCTTGCCGTGCTCGAAGAAGTCTTCGTCCAGGGCGTCACGGGCCGGCATGGTCACGTGGTGCTGCTTACCTTTGGTATCGGTGAAGCGCAGGTCTACCCACTTCACGTCGTGTTCTTTGATCAGTTGAACAGCCTTAGACATGTTGTCCTCCAGGTGGATAGGGTCTTCGTTGACCCTTCTTTGAGTTCGTGACGCCGGGCCAGATAGTCTGCCAGGACACCCTGCCTCACAAGGGAGCAATATGCATGCCAGTGCCCCGTGATGGACGCGTGCCCTGAAAATCAGCGCTGTAGCGGGTATTGATGCCACAAAACGAATCGTCTCGGCCCTTTATTGGTGCGATTTGGAGGCTTTGTGTTCAGTTTTGGTGCGATGACAGATTGTTTGCGGATTTTTGATCAAAGGTTGAGCAATTTCCTTTATAATCCGCGCCCCTGTTTTTCAGGCTCTGGCCCCCGACATTTGCTCCCATGAAACTGATCGTCAAAGTCTTCCCGGAAATCACCATCAAGAGCCCGCCGGTTCGCAAGAACTTCATCCGGCAGTTGGCCAAGAACATCCGCGTGGTGTTGCGTGATCTCGACCCGCAGCTGCAGGTCACCGGTGTCTGGGACAATCTGGAAGTGAAGACCGAGGTGGCCGAGCCCAAGGTCTTGCAGGAAATCATCGAGCGCCTGAGCTGCGTGCCGGGCATCGTTCACTTCCTGCAGATCGACGAATACCCGCTCGGCGACTTCGACGATATCGTGGCCAAGTGCAAGCTGCATTATGGCGAACTGCTGAACGGCAAGATCTTCTCGGTGCGTTGCAAGCGCGGCGGCCGCCACGCCTTCTCCTCCATCGACGTGGAACGCTACGTCGGCAGCCAGCTGCGCCAGCAGTGTGGCGCCGCCGGTATCGACCTGAAGAAGCCCCAGGTCGAGGTGCGCATCGAGATCCGCGACCAGCGCCTGTACGTCATTCATCACCAGCATCCCGGCCTGGGCGGTTACCCCCTCGGTTCGCTGGAGCAGACCCTGGTACTGATGAGCGGTGGTTTCGACTCCACCGTGGCGGCCTACCAGATCATGCGCCGCGGCCTGATGAGCCACTTCTGCTTCTTCAACCTCGGCGGCCGTGCCCACGAGCTGGGGGTGATGGAAGTCGCCCACTACCTGTGGAAGAAGTACGGCAGCAGCCAGCGCGTGCTGTTCATCAGCGTGCCGTTCGAAGAAGTGCTCGGCGAGATTCTCGGCAAGGTCGACAACAGCTACATGGGCGTGACCCTCAAGCGCATGATGCTGCGCGCCGCCAGCCGCCTGGCCGAGCGCCTGCAGATCGACGCCCTGGTGACCGGCGAGGCGATCAGCCAGGTGTCCAGCCAGACCCTGCCGAACCTCTCGGTGATCGACTCGGTCACCGACAAGCTGGTGCTGCGCCCGCTGATCACCAGCCACAAGCAGGACATCATCGATACCGCGGAGCAGATCGGCACCGCCGAGTTCGCCCGCCACATGCCCGAATACTGCGGCGTGATCTCGGTGAACCCGACCACCAAGGCCAAACCCCATCGCGTCGTCCATGAAGAAGAACAGTTCGACATGGCGATTCTCGAGCGCGCCCTCGAGCGCGCGCGCCTGATCGCCATCGACCGGGTGATCGAGGAGCTGGGTCAGGACGTGCAGGTCGAGGAAGTCACTGATGCGCTGCCCGGCCACGTGGTGATCGACATTCGCCACCCCGACCAGGCCGAAGACCAGCCGCTGGAGATCGAGGGTGTGGAAGTCCAGGCGCTGCCGTTCTACGCCATCAACAACCGTTTCAAGGAGCTGGACGAGAACCGCCAGTACCTCCTTTATTGCGACAGGGGCGTGATGAGCCGCCTGCATGCCCATCACCTGCTGAGCGAGGGGCATGCCAATGTGCGCGTTTATCGTCCGGCATAAGACGCCCGGGCTCAATGGCGGCAGTATCCGCCATCGCCCTCCCGACCCGATTGGCGGCGAGTTTGCCGCCACACAGCGTTAACAGACTGCCTTTACCCTTAATCCCGATTTTTCGCGTTGGGCCCTTGAAGCAACTGCCGGGTAGCCCGACCCAACCTACGAGACCACTACTGTGATCGAGAATCTACGCAACATCGCCATCATCGCCCACGTTGACCATGGCAAGACCACCCTGGTCGACGCCCTGCTGCGTCAGTCCGGCACCCTGGAGCGCAGCGAGCTCAACGACGAGCGCGTGATGGACAGCAACGACCAGGAAAAAGAGCGCGGCATCACCATTCTGGCCAAGAACACCGCCATCAAGTGGAACGACTACCGCATCAACATCGTCGACACCCCCGGCCACGCCGACTTCGGCGGTGAAGTAGAGCGCGTGATGTCGATGGTCGACTCCGTACTGCTGGTCGTCGACGCCCAGGACGGCCCGATGCCGCAAACCCGTTTCGTGACCAAGAAGGCCTTCGAAGCCGGCCTGCGTCCGATCGTGGTGATCAACAAGATCGACCGTCCGGGCGCGCGTCCTGACTGGGTCATGGACCAGATCTTCGACCTGTTCGACAACCTCGGTGCCACCGAAGAGCAGCTGGACTTCCAGGTGGTCTACGCCTCGGCCCTGAATGGCATCGCCGGTCTGGACCACACCGACATGGCCGACGACCTGACCCCGCTGTACCAGGCCATCGTCGACCACGTTCCTGCGCCGAACGTCGACATCGACGGCCCGTTCCAGATGCAGATCTCGGCACTGGACTACAACAGCTTCCTGGGCATCATCGGTGTTGGCCGTATCGCCCGTGGTCGCGTCAAGCCGAACACCCCGGTCACCGCCATCGACACCGAAGGCAAGAAGCGTAACGGTCGTATCCTCAAGCTGATGGGCCACCACGGTCTGCACCGTGTGGACGTCGAAGAAGCCACCGCCGGCGACATCGTCTGCGTCAGCGGCATGGACGAGCTGTTCATCTCCGACACCCTGTGCGACCAGAACAACGTCGAGGCCATGAAGCCGCTGACCGTCGACGAGCCGACCGTTTCCATGACCTTCCAGGTCAACGATTCGCCGTTCTGCGGCAAGGAAGGCAAGTTCGTCACCAGCCGCAACATCAAGGAGCGTCTGGACAAGGAGCTGCTGTACAACGTTGCCCTGCGCGTCGAGGAAGGCGACTCGGCCGACAAGTTCAAGGTCTCGGGCCGCGGTGAACTGCACCTGTCGGTACTGATCGAGAACATGCGCCGCGAAGGCTTCGAAATGGGCGTTGGTCGTCCGGAAGTGATCATCCGTGAAGTGGGCGGCGTGAAACACGAGCCGTACGAGAACGTCACCATCGACATCCCGGAAGAATCCCAGGGCAAGGTCATGGAGGAAATGGGTCTGCGTAAGGGCGACCTGAGCAACATGGTGCCGGACGGCAAGGGTCGCGTACGCCTGGAGTACAACATCCCGGCTCGCGGTCTGATCGGCTTCCGTAACGCCTTCCTGACCCTGACCAACGGTGCAGGCATCCTGACCTCGATCTTCGACCGTTACGACGTGATGAAGTCGGGCCACATGTCCGGCCGCCAGAACGGCGTACTGGTATCGATCGATACCGGCAAGGCGCTGACCTACTCCCTGGAAACCCTGCAGGCGCGCGGCAAGCTGTTCGTCGAGCACGGCCAGGAAGTCTACAACGGTCAGATCATCGGCCTGAACAGCCGTGACAACGACCTGGGCGTCAACCCAACCAAAGGCAAGAAGCTCGACAACATGCGCGCTTCGGGCAAGGACGAAACCATCGCCCTGGTGCCGCCGGTTCGCTTCACCCTGGAGCAGGCCCTGGAATTCATCCAGGACGACGAGCTGTGCGAAGTGACGCCGAAGTCGATCCGTCTGCGCAAGAAGATCCTCGACGAGGGCGAGCGCACCCGCGCTGCCAAGAAAGCCAAGAACTGATCCCGTTCTAGCTGACTAGAAAGCCCCCGCCGGCGTGAGCCTGCGGGGGCTTTTTTGTGGGCGTTGCCGATGGGGGCAGCGTCGCCACCAACGAGCATCTTTGCCGGTTGCCAGAAGCCATCCGCTTTTGCGTTGTCTGTGCCGATGCGCAGGCGAGCCGCCGGGTTCGGCCTGATGTTCACCCGCCACATTTGTGATCGACTGCATCATCCAAGCGGCGCGCGCAGCCCCTATAATTCGCGCTCCGCCAGGCCCGTGCCCGGCATGGATGATCTTTTCTTCAAGGATTCGAACGCATGCAGTGGATTTTCATGCTGATCGGGCTGGTACTCGGCGCTCTGGTGCTGGGCGCCGTGAGTGGCGAGGCGATGGCCGGCGCGCTGCTGGGCGCCTTCGTGGGGCTGGCGGTAGGGCAGGCGCTCGCGCTGCAGGCGCTGAGGCTTCAGCACGAGGCGCTGCGCAAGTCGCTGGCAGGACTGATCGAGCGCTTCAACCAGGGCACGGGCGACCTGCATGAGCGCCTGCTGCGCCTGGAGACGGGCGCGCCGCCGCAGGCCGATGTCGCGGCCGAGCCCCATGACGAGCCACCTGCGCAGCCTGCTGTCGAGCAGGCCGCTGCGGCGCCGGCCGAGCCAGCCGCGGAGCCCGAGTGGGAACTCGAGCTGGTAGTGCCCGCCGCCTCGCCTGGCGAGCCGGTGGTACAGGCGAGCCCGGAGCCCGTCTCGGAGCTGCCTGGCGTGCCGTCTGTCCCGGCGGCTGCGCGGGTCACCGAGCCGCCAGTGCCCGGCCTTCTCGAGCGCGGCATCACCGCGGCGCGGGACTGGCTGCTTGGCGGTAATAGCGTGCTGCGCGTGGGCCTGGTGCTGCTCTTTCTGGGCTTGGCGTTCCTGCTGCGTTATGCCTCCGAGCGGGTGGTGGTGGCCATCGAGTTGCGCTACGCCGGTGTGGCGCTGGCCGCGATTGCGCTGCTGGCGCTGGGCTGGTGGCTGCGCCGGCGGCGCCCGGCCTATGCCTTGCTGATGCAGGGCGGCGGTATCGCCGTGTTGTACCTGACGGTGTTCGCGGCCATGCGCCTGCATCCCTTGCTCACGCCGCAGGTGGCGATGCTGCTGTTGGTGGTGGTGACGCTCTGTTCCGCCGTGCTGGCCATCCTGCAGGACGCCCGCGGGCTGGCTGCGGCAGCAGCGCTTGGCGGCTTCGCGGCGCCACTCCTGGCCTCCAGCGGTGGTGGCAGCCATGTCGCGCTGTTCAGCTATTTCGCCCTGCTCAATGCCGGGATCTTCGCCATCGCCTGGTTCAAGGCCTGGCGCGAGCTCAACCTGATCGGTTTCGTCGGCACCTTCGGTATCGGCCTGGCCTGGGGCCTGCGTTCCTACACCCCGGAGTTGTGGCCCAGCACCCAGGCTTTCCTGCTGCTGTTCTTCCTGATGTACGTGGCCATCGGCCTGCTGTTCGCCCGTCGCCGTCTGCTCGAGGCATCGAGCGAACCGGAAAACGATTCTCGCCAGGCCCTGCTCGAGTGGTCGGCGCGCCAGGCGGGTTACGTGGATGGCAGCGTGCTGTTCGGCACGCCCCTGGTGGGCTTCGGGCTGCAGTACGCGGTGGTTCAGCACCTGCCCTTCGGTCCGGCGTTCAGCGCGTTGGCCATGGGCCTGCTGTACATGGCGCTGGCCCGGGTGCTGGTTGCCCGTGCGCCGGGGCGTGCCGTGCTGCTGATGGAAACCTGCCTGGCGCTGGGCGTGATCTTCACCACCCTGGCCATTCCACTGGGGCTGGATGCCCGCTGGACCTCCGCTGCCTGGGCGGTCGAGGGCGCTGGCCTGTACTGGCTGGCGTTGCGTCAGCAGCGCTTGTTCGCGCGCCTGTTCGCCCTGCTCCTGCAAGTGGCCGCCGCCGCGGCCTATCTGTGGGAGGTACGCTTGGGTTACGACACCTTGCTCACGGGCTCGGCGCTCGGCGCGCTGATGCTGGGTGTGGCGCTGCTGTTCAGCTTCCTGCAGCTGCGCGGCGCGGCAGACGCCGTGGCGGATCGCGAGCGCAAGCTTCAGCCGGCCCTGGCCCATGGTGGTCTGGCCTTCCTCTATCTGCTGGCGCCGCTGTGCTTCGGGCCTTACGCCACGGCTGCCGCCTGGGCCGTGGCCGGCGCCGCGACGCTGTTCGCCGGGTTGGCGCTGGGCGCCCGCAGCCTGCTGACCGGCGCCTTCGTGGTGCAGATGCTGGGCGGCGTGGTCTACCTGACCTTCAGCGACGGCCTCTATCAGGCCCTGGTCGACGAAACCCAGCGACCGCTCGCCCACCTGACGTTCTGGGCGCCGGTGCTGCTGGCGCTGGCGGGCCTGTTCTGCGCCTGGCGCCTGCACCTTGCCGGGCGCCTGAGCCGCGCCGATCTGCGGCCGATGGCACTGCAGGAGCTGTCTCATATGGCACTGGGCTGGTTTGCCGCCTGGTGGCTGCTGGCAGCGTTCAGTGAGATCACGCGTTTCGTGCCGGACCCGTTGCAGGCCCACGTGCTGCTGCTGGTCGCGGTTGCCAGCCTGGCCGTCACCGGCCTGTTTGCTCTGCACCAGCGCTGGCCGGCACTGGCGGTGCTCAGCCTGGCGCTGGTGCCACTGGGCTTCGCCGCCGTGCTGTTCGCCTGGCGCCTGGACTATCACCCGGTGGCGGACCTTGGCTGGCTTGCCTGGCCAGCGCTGTTCCTCGTGCATTTGCTCATGCTGCGGCGCGTGGCCGGGCTGGCGCCCGAGGCGCTGGTGCGCATCAGCCATGTGCTCGGCTGCTGGCTGCTGTTGGGCGTGGTGGCGCTGGAGCTGCGCTTCCTGTTCGCTGCCCTGGCCGACCATTACAACGCCTGGCGCTGGTTGGGCTGGGTGCTGGTGCCGTGCGCCTTCCTGATGCTGATGAGCGTGCGCCGGGCGCTGCCCTGGCCGATTGCTGCCTATCCGAGGGAATACCGCAGCTATGCGGCGTTGCCAATCGCCGTTCTTTTGCTCGGATGGTTCTGGCTGGTCAACCTGCTCAGTGACGGCTCCGCCGACCCGCTGCCGTATGTGCCACTGATCAACCCGCTGGAGCTGGGCATGCTGATCGTGCTCTTCGCCGTGCAGCGCTGGGCCCGGGACGGCCTGGCCGTGCTGGCGGTCACGCCGGAGCGACTGCGCCAGATTACCCAGGTAGTGATTGGCGCTTCGTCGTTCGCGCTGTTGACCCTGATGGTCTGCCGTACCGCCGTCCATTGGGGGCAGGTGCCGTTCCAGGCCGATGCGCTGGTCGGATCGCAGCTGGTGCAGGCCGGCCTGTCCATCGTCTGGACGCTGATCGCCCTGGGCCTGACCATCACCGGGCATCTGCGCGTGCGGCGTGATCTGTGGATGGTCGGCGCGGCGCTGATCGGTGTGGTGGTGGTCAAGCTGTTCTTCGTCGATCTGGGCAACAGCGGCAGCCTGGAACGGATCATTTCCTTTATCGGCGTCGGCGTGCTCCTGCTGGTGGTGGGCTATTTCGCGCCGCTGCCGCCACGCCAAGAAGCCAGGGTGCAGGTGCCGGCATGAGGCTGAATATCGCGTTGGCGCTGCTCATGCTGGGCACGCCGCTGGTTGCCGCGGCCGAGGGTACGGAACGCCCCCAGGACTACGCCGTGAGCGTGCCGCTGACCCTGAGCGGAGAGGGTCCCTGGTATCGGATGCAGTTGCCGATGGCGGCCCAGCTCGCCGCCCGGCATGCCGACTTTCGCGACCTGCGCCTGTTCAACGGCGAGGGCGAGCGCCTGGCCTACAGTCTGATTCCCGGTGCCGAGCGCTTTGCCGAGAGCCAGCAGCGTGTCGATCTGCGGCTGTTCCCACTGCATGGCCCGGCAGGGCGCCGCGATGCCGTGCCGACCCTGCGCGTGCAGCGTGGCGATGATGGCTCGATCATCGAACTCGCCGAGCCGGCCGCCACTGCCGAGCTGTTGCGCGGCTGGTTGCTGGACGCCAGCGCCACCGACTTTTCGCTGCAGCGCCTGTACCTTGAGTGGCAGGCCGAGAGCGAAGGCTTCCAGCGCTTCAGCATCGAGGCCAGTGACGACCTGGATCATTGGCGGCCAGTGGGCGAGGGGCAGGTCGCCCGGCTGAGCTTCAATGGCGAGCGCATCGACAAGAGCGAGGTGGAGCTGCCGACTATCCGGGCGCGCTACCTGCGCCTGCTGTGGCTGGCGCCGGAGCAGGCCGCCAACCTCAGCGCTGCCAGCGTCAGCGGCACGCGCAGTACGGCCGAACCGGCTGCGCTCATCTGGTCGGCGGCGCTGCAGGGGCAGGCGGACGAGCAGGACGTCATCTGGACCTTGCCGATGGCCTTGCCACTGGAGCGCGTGCGCATCGACATCGAGCAGGCCAACAGCCTGGCTCCGGTGGTGCTGCAGGGGCGGCGCGACAGCAAGGCGCCATGGGTGCCGCTGGCGAACTCGGTGCTCTACCGACTGCCTGGTGATGGTCACGAGCTGGTGCAGGATCAGCTCGAGCTGCCGCCCTTGCCGGTCAGCCAGTTGCGCTTGCAGGTCGACAGCCGTGGCGGCGGTCTGGGGTCGAGCGAGCCGCGGATGCACCTCGCCATGCGCGCCACCGAGCTGCTGTTCCTGGTGCGCGGCAGTCCGCCCTATCAGCTGGCCCTTGGCCGGCAGGATGCCCAGGCGGGGAGCCTGCCGGTCACCACCCTGGTGCCCGGCTTCGATGCGCAGCGCCTGGCGGGTATGGACCAGGCTGTCATCGATGGTCAGATTGCGCAGGCCGAGATAGCGCCCGCTGCTACAACGGCGGAGCCCGGCTTCGACTGGAAGCGCGCCGGTTTGTGGGCGGTGCTGCTGGTCGGTGTCGGCGTGCTGGTGCTGATGGCGCTCAGCGTGCTGCGGGCGTCCCGCGGACGCTCATGAGCGCAAGCGCAGCCGCGGCCAACGCCGCGGCGGGGCGTCAGGCCGCTTCGGCAGGCACGTCCAGCACCAGTTCCTGGATCGCCTCGCCGACCTGCTCGAACAGCTTGCCGGCCTCGGCATCCTCATCGAGCGCTTCGGCGCAGGCAAGGATCACCAGGGCGTCGTCGCCTTGCGGGTTGGCGATGCCCATATGGCAGGCACGGTGCTGCTGGGTGCCGGTCTTCTGGACGAAGGGCAGTTGCTCACTCAGGCCGGCCTCCAGCCGATAGGCCTCGTAGCTGTCCAGGCCCATGATGTCGTAGAGCCGCTCGGTGCTCGCGTCGGACAGCAGCTCGCCTTTGGCCAGTTTGCCGAACAGCTGGCCGTAGGCGACCAGCGTCGCGCTGTTCAGGCCGGTGTCGTAGTAGCGCCGGTAGGCTTCGTCCAGGTCGCGGGTCTCGAGCTGATCGGCTTTCATATCCAGGGCATTGGCCACCGCTTCGACGCGCTTCGGGCCGAGCGGCGCGGCGGCGATTTCGACGATCTGGCGATTCTCCAGTGAGCGGGCGTCGGGGTGCAGTTGCCCGTACAGCTCGCGGCGCACGTCGAGCAGGCGGGTCACCTTGCCGAAGTCGCCGCCGGCGGCTGCCGCGATGCGCTCGTTGATGCGCTCTACGCCGGCAGCGCGAATCAGCATGTCGGCGGCGGTGTTGTCGCTCTCCTGCAGCATCTCGCGCAGCAGTTCGCCGACGCTGTAGCGGGCGCCGGCGTCTTCCCACACCAGGCCGCCGGAGCCGTCGACCCGGTCGCCTTCCTCCAGGGTGATCGGCTGGTCGAGCTGCAGCTTGCCGTCGTCGACCTCCTGCAGCACGGCGATGGCGATCGCCGCCTTGGTGGCCGAGGCCAGGTACCAGCTGCGATCGGCCTGGTGGTTCAGCTCGCTGCCGTCGGCAGGGCGCAGCAGATAGACGCCCAGCCTGCCGGGGGAGGCCTCGTCCAGTTCGCGCAACCGCTCGGCCAGCGCCTCGAAACCTGCGTCGCGCTGGGGCGTCGCCCATAGCCAGAGCGACAGCGCCGCGCAGCCGAGCAGGGCGAAGCCGGTGAACAGGGTTTTCATGGGCAATCCCTCAGTTGAGTGCGTCACGGGTCAGTACGCCCGATGCCGTCAGCGCTTCGCCAACCTGGCGCAGGGCGCGCTCGGCCTTGATCAGCGACGTTTCGCCCTGCACGCAGGCGACGATCAGCACCGGCTCGGCAGTGCCGCGTTCGGGCGTCTGGATCAGCCCCGAGTCACAGATGCGTGCGCGTTGGGTGCCGGTCTTGTGGGCGAAGCGGGCGTCTTTCGGCAGTCCGGCGACCAGGCGCTGGGTGCCGGTCTTGACCCGACCCATCACCGACAGCAGGTAGGCAGTCTGCTGGTTGCCCAGCGCCTGGCCGGTGGCCAGCCGTTCGAGCAACTCGCCATAGGCCAGGAGCGTGGCGGCGTTGAGGTTGCTGCGGTAGTAGGCGGCATAGGCCTCGCCGAGGCTGATCGGTGCCAGGGCCGAGCGCGGTACGCCGAGCAGGCTGGCCAGGCGGTCCAGGCGCGCGTCTTCCTGGCGCGCCTGGCGCAGGCGCAGCAGGTCGCGGCCGCCGAGCTGCGCGGCGGCCGGGTGCAGTTCGGCATAGATATGCCGGCGCACGTCGCCCAGGGTGGTGATCGGCTCGAAGCCCTCGGGCACCAGTTCGCGGACCAGGCCATTCAAGGCATCCAGGCCGACCAGGCGAATCAGCCGGTCGGTGGCGGTGTTGTCGCTGTAGATGATCATCTGCTCGAGCAGGAAGCGCACGCTCAGGCGCTCGCCGGGACCGTACTGGTTGGTGCTGCCGGCGCCGTCGACGAAGTCGTTGGCGACAAGGGCCAGGCGCGTGTCGAGCCCCCAGTCGCCGCGTTCGACACCGCGCAGCACGGCGATGGCCACCGGTACCTTGATGCCGGAGGCCATGTACCACAGGCGCTCGGCCTGCAGGGTCACTGCCAGGTTGCTGTGCAGATCCTTGACGTACACGCCGAGCTCGCCGTCCTGCTTGGCGGCTATCGCCTGCAGACGTTCGAGCAGCGGCTCCTGCCAGTCAGGCCGCCTGGTGTCGGCCGTGGCGGTGCCTGCCAGCATTGCGCCGAGGGCGACGAGCAGGAAGCTGGCGAGCAATTGGCAGCGCATGTGAATCCTCCGGGTGGCGGTACGGGCCGGTGTGGAGGATTCGAGGCATCGGCGAAGCGAGGTGTTCAGGTGGGCGGGTAACCAGACGTTGCAGCCTTATTTGGGGCGCCAGGCGCAATAGCCGGGACGCGGACCGACCCTGGGGTGATTGCGGCAGGTATCCGGGCGGCGCTCATAGATGGTGCACAGCCGGGTCTTGCGGTCCAGGTAATAGCAGTCGTTGTTGCTCATGCGCGTCAGGGTGAAGATCCCGGACTTCTGGTTGAAGCGCTCGACCAGCCCGTCTTTCTGCAGGCGCCTGGCAATGTTGCGCGGCGGCTCGCCGCGTTCGAACTCGTCGACCACGCCGATGCGGATCAGGTCATTGAGGCGCACCTCGACCGGCAACTGACAGCAGCTGGAAATGCAGCTATGGCACATGTCGGCGGTATAGCGCGCCCAGGTATCGAGGCGGTCTATTTCCGCGGCGGCGATCAGGTTGCTTTTCATCTCGGAGGGTTTCGCGTGGTTGGCGGCGCGCGATCATAGCGATGTTGCAGAAATTGTGAACAGCTATCCGCCAACTGGCGTTCATGCGCCTGCGCCGCGGTAACGACCAGGCAATAAAAACCTGCTGAAAATGTGATGAATTGCAGTATTGTAGCGGCGAAAATTCTTGCCCTACCTGTCTGCATCCCTGAGTGGCCCGCGGCTCGGGTCGACTCTAGGCTGCCAGGTGCCCGGTCCTGGCCTCTTTCCTGAGCCTGTTGCAATGGATGCGTCCGCCTTGCTTGCCTCCCTCTCGCGTTGCGCTGCACCGCGTCTGGCCCTTTCTCGCCGCCAGGCGGGCAGGGTGGCAGCATGAATTCGTGCCTGGTCAATGCCTGGCGCCTGGATTTCGCCGTACTGCTGACCGTGGTGGTCTGCGTGGGCGGCGTGCTGCTGGCCCGCTGGGTGATCAACCAGCGCGATTTCCCGGGGCGCGACACCTTCATCCTGATGCACCTGGCGAGCATGTGGTGGATGGCGATGGCCGGCCTGGAGGTCGCCTCGGTGGCACCTGCGTGCAAGATGCTCTGGGCCACCATGTCGTGGCCGGGCATCATCAGCGTGCCGACCTTCTGGGCGGTGTTTCTCTGGCAGTACGTGAGCAGCGTACGCAAGCCGCTGAGCCGCCGTTCGATGCTGGGCATGATCCTCATGCCGCTGCTGATCTGGCTGGTGGTGCTGAGCAACCCCTGGCACGGCCTGTTCTATGGCGACGCCACGGGGCCGGTGTCCGATGAGCCGGGGGCGCCGATCCATTACGACCACGGCCCGTTGTTCTACGCCACGGCGGTGTACGTCTACCTGTTCATGAGCTTCAGCCTGGGCGTGGTGCTGCGTGCCGCCTTGATCAGCCATGGCGTGCACCGGCGTCATTACCTGGCGTTCGTACTGGTTACCGCGGTGCCCTGGTCGGCCAACATCGCCTACGTCGGTTTCGGGTTCGTGGTGTTCGGCGTCGATCCGACGCCGTTCAGTTTCGTCTTCACCCTGGCAGCCTTTTCCTGGCTGATCCTCGGGGTGCGGCTGTTCGACATGGTGCCGGTCGCTCGGCATTTGCTGCTCGAGGCGCTGCCCGATCCGGTGATGGTGGTCGATACCCAGTGGCGGGTGATCGAGGCCAACCAGGCGGCCCTCAAGCTCGGCGGGCTCGAACGCGACTGGCAGGGGCTCCGGCTGAAGGACTGGCCGGGGTTCGGCAGCGACCTGCAGGCGCAGCTGGTCGAGCAGGGTGAGCTGCGCGAGCCACTGCTGATCCAGAGCGACGCCGACCACTATTTCGAAGTGCGCATGCGGCCCATCGAGCGGCTGACCCGCCACGGCATCCTGGTGCTGGGCCAGTTGCTCTACCTGCGCGACGTCACCCAGCGACAGATCGCCAAGCTCAAGCTCGCCGAGGCGCTGGCGCTGAGCGAGGAGCGCCTGCGCACCATCAGCAGCCTGCACGAGCAGCTGCGCGAACAGGCCCTCTGCGACCCGCTGACCGGGCTCTACAACCGCCGCTACCTGGACGAACTGTTCGGCCGCGAGCTGGCTCGGGCCCGGCGCGAGAGATCGCCGCTGGCCCTGGCGCTGATCGACCTCGATCACTTCAAGCGGCTCAACGACGAATACGGGCACCTGGACGGCGACGACGTGCTCAGGAACGTGGCCCAGTATCTGCTGGTGAACTTGCGCAGTTCCGATACGGTCTTTCGTATCGGCGGCGAAGAGTTCCTGCTCATTCTCCCCGGTGCCGATGCCCGTGAAGCGACCAAACGCCTCGAGGCCATCTGCCAGGGACTGGCGCAAAAACCGATCGAAACCCGCAGTGGCGTGCGCCACGTGACCCTCTCGGCTGGCCTGGCATTGTGGCCCGAACAGGGCAAGGCGCTCGACGAGCTGCTGCAGGCTGCCGATGCCGCCTTGTACGAAGCCAAACGTCGCGGACGTAACCGCGTGTGCAGCCTGCTGCCGCGCGTTATCCCTGCGGCGGCTGAGGCACCCGTTCCTGGAAAGGGTTAAACTCCTTTCGATTACCTTCCTTCCCGGAGTCCTTCATGTCCCGCGTTACCCTGAGTCGTTACCTCATCGAGCAGACCCGTAGTCAAAACACCCCGGCCGATCTGCGCTTCCTGATCGAAGTGGTGGCGCGTGCATGCAAGGAAATCAGTCATGCCGTTTCCAAGGGCGCCCTGGGTGGCGTGCTGGGCAGCATGGGCACCGAGAACGTGCAGGGCGAAGTACAGAAGAAGCTCGACGTGATTTCCAACGACATCCTGCTCGAAGCCAACGAGTGGGGCGGTCACCTGGCCGGCATGGCCTCCGAGGAAATGGACAACGCCTACCAGATCCCCGGCAAGTACCCCAAGGGTGCCTACCTGCTGGTATTCGACCCGCTGGACGGCTCGTCGAACATCGACGTCAACGTGTCGGTCGGCACCATCTTCTCGGTGCTGCGCTGCCCCAGCGAATACCTGAGCCAGAACGAAAGCCTCAACGAGAAGGCCTTCCAGCAGCCGGGTACCCAGCAGGTCGCCGCCGGTTACGCCATCTACGGTCCGCAGACCATGCTGATCCTGACCCTGGGCAACGGCGTCAAGGGCTTCACCCTGGACCGCGAGCTGGGCAGCTTCGTGCTCACCCACGACAACATCAGCGTGCCGGAAAGCACCGCCGAATTCGCCATCAACATGTCCAACCAGCGCCACTGGGAAGCCCCGGTCAAGCGCTACGTGGACGAGCTGCTGGCTGGCAAGGAAGGCCCCCTGGGCAAGAACTACAACATGCGCTGGATTGCCTCGATGGTCGCCGACGTGCACCGCATCCTGACCCGCGGCGGCCTGTTCATGTACCCGCGCGACAGCCGCGAGCCGGACAAGGCCGGCAAGCTGCGCCTGATGTACGAGGCCAACCCGATGTCGTTCATCATCGAGCAGGCCGGTGGCGCCGCCACCGACGGTGTGCAGCGCATCCTCGACATCCAGCCCGATTCCCTGCACCAGCGCGTGCCGGTGTTCCTGGGTTCCAAGGAAGAAGTCGAGCGCGTCACCGGCTACCACAAGGCCTGACCGATGGCGCCCTGGCAGCCGTTGCTCGACTGGTGGTTCGGCCCCGCGGGCACGGCCGTGCAGAGCGCTGCCGAGAAGCAGCGGCTGTGGTTCGGCAAGCGCGACGAGCAGGATGCCGAAGCCAGCGATCGCTTTGGCGTGCTGGTCGAGCAGGCGCTGGCCGGCGAGCTGCAGGGCTGGTCGGCAGACCCGCGTGGCTGGCTCGCCCATGTGCTGTTGCTCGACCAACTGCCGCGCATGATCCACCGCGATACGCCACTGGCCTTTGCCGGCGATGCCCGCGCTCGCGAACTGGCGGAAGAGGGCATCACCCTGGGCTGGGATCGGGCGCTGTCGCCCCTGCAGCGGGTGTTCATCTACCTGGTGCTCGAGCATGCCGAGGATCCCCATCAGCAGACCCGCGCCGTGCAGCTGTTCGGCGAGCTCGCCGAAGGGGCTGGCGATGCCGAGCGCGCGCTGTTCGCCGGCTTTCTCGACTACGCCCGGCGTCATCAGCAGGTCATCCAGCGCTTCGGGCGCTTCCCCCATCGCAACGAGATTCTCGGGCGCGCCAGCAGCGCGGACGAGTTGCGCTTTCTCGCGGAACCGGGCTCGCGCTTCTGACGTCGAACCGGCATCCGGCACTCATAGACCACGGAGATATCCCATGCGCCTGCGCTTTCTCGCGCTGCTGGCGGGCTGCGTCATGCTGGCCGCCTGCGGCAAGGTCAACCAGGAAAACTATGCCAAGCTCTATTCGGGCATGAACAAGGCCGAGGTGGAGGATCTGCTGGGCAAGCCGAGCGAATGCTCCGGCGCGCTGGGCATGTCCAGTTGCACCTGGGGCGATCAGGTGAGTTTCATCAGTGTCCAGTACGCCGGTGACAAGGTGATCATGTTTTCTGCAAAAGGATTGAAGTGATGAACAAACGTACCCTGGGCGTGATGGCGCTGGGCGCCCTGCTGCTGGTCGGCTGCGCCAATTCCGGCACCGGCGAGGCGCCGCCGAAGACCGTGGAATCCGTCGACCTCGAGCGTTACCAGGGCACCTGGTACGAGGTGGCACGCCTGCCGATGTTCTTCCAGCGCAAGTGCGTGGAGTCCGAAGCTCACTACGGCTTGCAGGACGACGGCAGCGTATCGGTGACCAACCGCTGCCGCGAGGCCGATGGCCAGTGGACCCAGGTCGAGGGGCGTGCCGTGCCCCAGGTCGAGGGCAAGACCAACAAGCTGTGGGTGACCTTCGACAACTGGTTCAGCCGCCTGCTGCCCGGCGTGAGCAAGGGCGAGTATTGGGTGCTGGACCTGGACGACGACTATCAGACCGCCCTGGTCGGCCACCCGAATCGCAAGTACCTGTGGCTGCTGTCGCGTACCCCGACGATTTCCAACGAAGTGCGTGACGAACTGCTGTCCGTGGCCCGCGCCCAGGGCTATGACACCGACGAGCTGATCTGGCGCGAAGGCGCCAAGCCCGCCCAGTGATTGCAGCGCTGATAGCGGATCCAGCCTGACTGGATCCGCTATCACCTTCTGCTCGCATTCACTCCCATTCCAGCCGCGCCAGCTTCCATTCACCGTCGTCCTGCCACCATTGCAGCTTCACCGCGTAATGCCGGGCGCTATCGGGGATCAGCCCCTCCGCGCCTGTGAGCGCCACCTGAGCGTCGGTGTAGCCTTTGTCGCGGTAGGTTGCATCCACACGGCTATCCTTGCTCATGGCCAGCACCTTGACGTTGTTGTGGCGCAGGAACAGCAGGGTCATGGTGCGCTTGGCCCATTCGCGGTCGTTGGCCTGCTGGGCGCGGAATTCGCTGTGCAGTTGGTCCATCACTGCTGAGGTCTTCTTGGCTTCGAGGTTGCCCTGCAGTTGCTGCACCGCAGCTTCCAGCCTGGCCTGCGGGTCGTCCTTGGCGCCGCAGCCGCTGAGCAGAGCGCCGAGCAGCAGCAGGGGGGTGGCAAATTTCCGTATCGACATGCCGAATTTCCTTTTCATGGTTATGATGCCCGAACGAGCGCAGTAGCCCGCCACGCGCGAGCGGCCCGAGCCTATCTCAATTCTTCCTCAGGAGGGCACCATGCAGACGCTGTATCCGGAGATCAAACCGTACGCCCGTCACGAGCTGGCGGTAGACGCCCCGCACGTTCTCTACGTGGACGAGAGCGGCTCGGCGGATGGTCTGCCGGTGCTGTTCGTGCACGGCGGCCCTGGCGCCGGTTGCGATGCGGCGAGCCGCCGCTACTTCGACCCGAACCTGTACCGCATCGTCACCTTCGACCAGCGCGGCTGCGGCCGTTCCACGCCCCATGCCAGCCTGGAGAACAACACCACCTGGGACCTGGTCGCCGACATGGAGCGTATCCGCGAGCACCTGGGTATCGACAAGTGGGTGCTGTTCGGTGGCTCCTGGGGTTCGACCCTGTCGCTGGCCTACGCCCAGAAGCACCCGGATCGCGTGCAGGCGCTGATCCTGCGTGGCATCTTCCTGTGCCGCCCCCAGGAGTTCAAATGGTTCTACCAGGAGGGCGCCAGCCGGCTGTTCCCCGATTACTGGCAGGATTACCTGGCGCCAATCCCCGCCGAGGAGCAGGGCGACCTCATGCAGGCGTTCTACAAGCGCCTGACCGGCGCGGACCAGATCGCCCAGATGCACGCCGCCAAGGCCTGGTCGTGCTGGGAAGGGCGCACCGCTACCCTGCGGCCCAACCCGCAGGTGGTCGAGCGTTTCGCCGAGAGCCTGCGCGCACTGTCGATCGCCCGTATCGAGTGCCATTACTTCGTCAACGACGCCTTTCTGGAGCCCAACCAGTTGTTGCGTGACATGCCGAAGATCGCCCACCTGCCGGGCATCATCGTGCATGGCCGCTACGACGCCATCTGCCCGCTGGACAACGCCTGGGCGCTGCATCAGGCCTGGCCCAACAGCGAGCTGCAGATCATCCGCGAGGCAGGCCATTCGGCCGCCGAGCCAGGTATCGCCGACGCCCTGGTGCGCGCCGCCGACGAGATCGCCCACCGCCTGCTCGATCTGGCGCCGGACGAAGCATGAAGGCACTGCTGCAACGGGTGTCCAGCGCCCGCGTGGATGTCGCCGGCGAGACCCTGGGCGCCATCGACCAGGGCCTGCTGGTGCTGGTCGGCGTCGAGCCGCAGGACACTGAAGCCAGCTGCGCCAAGCTGCTGCACAAGCTGCTCAACTACCGGGTATTCAGCGATGCGGCGGGCAAGATGAACCTGTCGCTCAAGGACATCGACGGTGGCCTGTTGCTGGTTTCCCAGTTCACCCTGGCCGCCGATACCCGCAGCGGCCTGCGCCCAGGCTTCTCCAGCGCCGCGCCGCCCGCCCTGGGCGAAGCGCTGTTCGACCATCTGCTCGAGCAGGCACGGGCGCAACATCCCCAGGTCGCCAGCGGACGTTTCGGTGCCGACATGCAGGTGCACCTGGTCAACGACGGGCCGGTGACCTTCCTGCTGGAAACCTGACCGAGGCCGTTCACTGGCCTGCTTCTTGCCTCCTGAGCCGCGGCTCTGCGCTGCCCTTTGTCGCTGATCCGGCGCGTATCTCTCGCCATCGGCGGCGATCACGGTTAGCATGCCGCGCCGCCTTATCTAAGGGCCAGCCGCCTGCACCGTACGGGTGCATGAGCCTCAGTCGGCCCATCTAATCGTTTGCCTTTCAGGAGCAAGAATGAAAAAGCTTGTCGCCTCACTGCTGTTATCCGTCTGCGCCTTCACCGGCCTCGCCCAGGCTGGCGTCATCGACGACGCGGTCAAGCGCGGGACCCTGCGCGTGGGCATGGACCCGACCTACATGCCCTTCGAGATGACCAACAAGCGCGGCGAGATCATCGGCTTCGAAGTCGACCTGCTCAAGGCCATGACCAAGGCCATGGGCGTCAAGCTGGAGCTGGTGTCCACCTCCTACGATGGCATCATCCCGGCTCTGCTGACCGACAAGTTCGACATGATCGGCTCGGGCATGACCCTGACCCAGGAGCGCAACCTGCGCATCAACTTCTCCGAGCCCTTCATCGTGGTCGGCCAGACCCTGCTGATCCGCAAGGAGCTGGCCGACAAGGTCAAGAGCTACAAGGACCTGAACAGCGCCGACTACCGCATCACCTCGAAGATCGGCACCACCGGCGAGATGGTCGCCAAGAAGCTGATCGCCCAGGCCAAGTACAGCGGCTTCGACAACGAGCAGGAAGCGGTGATGGACGTGGTCAACGGCAAGGCCGATGCCTTCATCTACGACGCCCCGTACAACGTCGTGGCGGTGAACAAGGCCGGTGCGGGCAAGCTGGTGTTCCTCGACGAGCCGTTCACCTTCGAGCCCCTGGCGTTCGGCCTGAAGAAGGGCGACTACGACAGCATCAACTGGATCAACAACTGGCTGCACCAGATCCGCGAAGACGGCACCTACGATCGGATCCACGCCAAGTGGTTCAAGAGCACCAATTGGCTGAAAGAAATGGAATAAGCGGAACCTGCCCACGACCTGCTGCGCGTCGGTCCTGCTGCGTTGAAGACAGTCTCGGAATGCTCATGTACACCAGTACACTGCGCTTCCTCGCCTTTCTTCGCCTTGCATGACTCTAGCTCGCGAGCTCGTGAACAGATTCCCTGCTTCATCTCCGCTACACCCGGCGCGCGGCTAGTCCGCGCGCCGTCATGTTGGCAACTCAACGGGTAGACACTCACCGTGGCTAAACAGAAGAAAGCCCAGTGGCCCTGGCACCTGCTGACCGGGCTGATCCTGGTCCTGGGTATCCTGGCGATCTGGTATTCCACTTCGCTGATTTCCTACGAATGGCGCTGGAATCGCGTTCCCCAGTACTTCGCCTACCACGCCGAAGAAGCGCAGCGGGCGGCCGACTATGGCCGCGTCGAGCGCATCAGCCGTGAGGGCAGTGACGCCCTGGTCACCCTGCTCGGTGAAAGCGGCGAACAGCAGCAGCTCAGCGTGGCCGGCGACAGCCTGCAGCTCAGCGAAGGCGACGATGTGGCCGAGGGCGATGTCATCGGCGTCACTCGGCACTGGGCCGCCGGGCCGCTGCTCTGGGGCCTGTGGACCACCCTGTGGATCTCCGTGGCAGCGGGGGTGTTCGGCCTGCTGATCGGCCTGGTCACCGGCCTGTGCCGGCTCTCGGCCAACCCGACGCTGCGCCACCTGTCGACGATTTACGTCGAACTGGTGCGCGGCACGCCGCTGCTGGTGCAGATCTTCATCTTCTATTTCTTCATCGGCACGGTGCTCGACCTGTCCCGCGAGTTCGCCGGTGTGGCGGCGCTGGCCTTGTTCACCGGCGCCTATGTCGGCGAGATCGTGCGCGCCGGTGTGCAGTCCATCGTTCGCGGCCAGGATGAAGCGGCCCGCTCCCTGGGCCTCAGCGCGGCGCAGTCGATGCGCCATGTGATCCTGCCGCAGGCGTTCAAGCGCGTGCTGCCGCCATTGGCCGGGCAGTTCATCAGCCTGGTCAAGGACACCTCGCTGGTCTCGGTGATCGCCATCACCGAGTTGACCAAGAGCGGTCGTGAAGCCATCACCACCTCGTTCTCCACCTTCGAGATCTGGTTCTGCGTCGCGGCCCTGTACCTGGTGATCAACCTGCCGCTGTCGCAGATCGCCAACCGCCTGGAACGGAGGCTCGCGCAAAGTGATTGAAGTCCGTGATCTGATCAAGGTGTTCGACGCCCGCGGCCAGCAGGTACGCGCCGTCGATGGCGTGACCACCCAGGTGGCACGCGGCGAGGTGCTGGTGGTGATCGGCCCGTCCGGCTCCGGCAAGTCGACCTTCCTGCGCTGCCTCAATGGCCTGGAGGAACTGGACGAAGGCTCGGTGAGCATCGATGGCCTCGATCTCGCCAACCCGAAGACCGACATCAACGCCTACCGCCGTGAGGTCGGCATGGTGTTCCAGCACTTCAACCTGTTCCCGCACATGACCGTGCTGGAGAACCTCTGCCTGGCGCAGAAGGTGGTGCGCAAGCGCGGCAAGGCCGAGCGTGAAGCCAAGGCGCGGGCATTGCTCGACAAGGTCGGCATCGGCCAGAAGGCCGGTGAGTTTCCGTCGCGCCTGTCCGGCGGCCAGCAGCAGCGCGTGGCCATCGCCCGTGCCCTGTGCATGGACCCCAAGGTCATGCTGTTCGACGAGCCGACCTCAGCCCTCGACCCGGAAATGGTCGGCGAGGTGCTCGACGTGATGAAGCAGCTGGCCGTGGAAGGCATGACCATGGTCTGCGTCACCCACGAGATGGGCTTCGCCCGCGAAGTGGCCGACCGCGTACTGTTCTTCGATCACGGCAAGCTGCTGGAAGACGCACCGCCTGCCGAATTCTTCGCCCAGCCGAAGGATCCGCGGGCCCAGGCGTTCTTGCGGCAGGTGCTGTAGCGAGAAGGGTTGGGCCGCCTCAAGGCAGAAGCGGCCGTTCGTGCTGCAAACCTGCTCATATTGGTGGGCTGAAGCCCACCCTACGAGGCTGGCACGATCTGTAGGGTGGGCTTTAGCCCACCACTGCAAATGGCAGCCCCCGCCACATGCGGCCCCTCAGGCGTCGCTTCGAGCACGCATCGCTCCGGCAGTTTTCCAGAACCATTCACGCCTGCCCCAGTCCCAATGTTCTCCCTTTGATATGAGGACGTGAAGGCGTGAAAACCGTTCTAGCCCTGTTGGCCGCAGCCATCACCCTGCCGGCGATGGCCGACCAGCCGACTCTCTACGGTCGCTACGAATACATTCAGCTTCCCCAGCTCGGCCAGACCCTCAAGGCCAAGATGGACACCGGTGCCATGACCGCCTCGCTGTCGGCCCGCGACATCGAGCAGTTCGAGCGCGATGGCGAGGACTGGGTGCGCTTCCGCCTGGCCGTCGACGACGCCGACGATCAGCTGTTCGAGAAGCCCCTGGCACGTGTCACCGAGATCAAGAACCGCGCCGAGGAAGGCAGTTCCGCCAAGCCATCCTATTCCGCGCGCCCGGTCGTCAACATGGACATCTGCCTGGGCGAAGAGAAGCGCACCATCGAGGTCAACCTCACCGATCGCAGCCATTTCGACTACCCGCTGTTGATCGGCGCCAGTGCCATCCGCAAGCTGGATGCGGCCATCGATCCGTCCAATCGCTATACCGCCGAACAGCCCAACTGCTGATCGCTGCGGGCTGCGCCTCGCTTTCGCACAGACCGGTGCGATTCTTGCCTCGAAATGGCACATTGCTACGGCATTCTTGGACCGTGGCGCGTTTCGAGGTGATGTATGTGGGGATTGCTCAAACCGGGTATACGCGTGCTGGAACGCGTGAGTTTTGCCCGCAAGTTCCAGTTGCTGTTCGTGCTGTTCGTCATCCCCCTGGGCTACGCGCTCTGGGTGATGATGAGTGGCAACCTGGAGCGCATCGAGGTGCTGCGCAGCGAGGTAGACGGCATGCACGGTGTGCAGGCACTGGGTACGGTCGAGCAGGAGCTGCACGAACAACGTTTGTTGCTGGCCCGCTGGAAGGGCAATGACAAGGCAGCCGAGGCGCTGCTGCGCGAGCGTGGCGGCAAGCTTGCCGAGGCCCTGGCGGCCGCCGCCGAACAGGTGCAGCTGACGCCGAGCGAGGAAACCGGCCCGCAGCTCGACGCCCTGCAGGCCTCGGTCGCTGAACTGGATCTCGCCGTGCTGGGTAAAATGGCCCTGCTCGACGCCCTCGAGCGTTACCAAAAAACACTGTCCCTGCTCACGGTGCTACGTGAGCAGGTTGCCACCGACAGTGGCCTGATCCTCGATCCATTCCTCGACACCTACCTGATGATGGAGCAGATGACCCAGACCCTGCCGCGCCTGTCCGACAACCTGGGCAACTTTGCCAGCCAGGGGTACGGCTCGCTGGTGGCGCAGCATTTCACCCTGCAGAACCGCGTGGCGGTGCGTGACCTGCGTCGCTCACTGGAACAAGCTGGTGCACAGATCGCCAAGTCGCGCACCGCTTTGCAGCAGGCCTCGCCGCGGGCCATGCAAGCCCTGCAGCAGCCCTACGCCCAGGTCGAGGAGGGGTTGCAGACCTTTCTCGCCGAGGTCGACCGCGACATGTTCGAGGCCAGCCCCATGGTGCTGCAGCCGGCGCAGTTCGTGCAGCAGGTACAGGCGCTGCAGGAAAACGTCAGGGGTCTGCGTCAGGCGGTGTACGCGCAGTTCAACGCCAATATCGGCGATTACCAGGGCAACGCTCGCCAGGACATGCTGCACACCACGCTGATCTTCGCCGTGCTCACCCTGCTGGCGCTGTACCTGCTGCTGTGCCTCAACGCCTCCATCCGCCGCAGCACCGCCGGCATCATCCAGGCGGCCGAAGGCCTGCGTGATGGTGACCTGCGGGTGCGCATGCAGGTACATGGCGGCGATGACCTGGCGGCGATCTCCACGGCGCTGAATGCCGCCGTCGCCCAGTTGCGCGATTCCATGCAGGGCGTCGGCCGCGAAGGGCAGAGCCTCGACGAGACCGTGCGCAACCTGGGAAGCCAGGCCGCGGGCTCCTTGAGCGCGGTCGAACAGCAGCAGGCGCAGATGAGCCAGATCGCCACCGCCGCCACGCAGATGGCCGCCACCGCCCAGAGCGTGGCGCAGAGCTGCGAGCAGGCTGCCCAGGAAGCCGGGCAGACCCGCGAGATCGCCAACCAGAGCAACCAGCGTAGCGCCCGCACCAGTGCCAGCATGCGTGAGCTCGCCGAGCGCCTGGCCGGCAGCGCGCAGACCCTGCAGAAGCTGCGCCAGCAGACCGAGCAGATCACCCGGGTGGTCGATGTGATCAAGGGCATCGCCGAGCAGACCAACCTGCTGGCGCTCAACGCCGCCATCGAGGCGGCCCGCGCAGGCGAGCAGGGCCGTGGCTTCGCGGTGGTCGCCGACGAGGTGCGTTCGCTGTCGCAGCGCACCCAGAATTCCACGGCGGAGATCGCCCAGACCGTCGGTGACCTGCACAAGGTGGTGGGGCAGTCCGTCGCCGAGATGGAGCAGGCCATGCATCAGGCCGAAGGTGATGTGGGCAACGTGCTGGCGATGAGTGCGGACCTCGACGGCATCGTCGAGTCGGTGCAGCGGGTCAGCGACCGCCTGGCGCAGATCGCCACCGCCGCCGAGCAGCAGGCGGCCACTGCCGACGAGGTGAGCGGCAATATCCAACAGGTCGACCAGGCCGCCAGTGAATTGCTCAGCGGTGCGCGGATGGTCAGCGACGCCTGTGAACAACTGCGCCGTGGCAGCGAAACCCTGTCGCGCAACACCGGCCGTTTCCGGGTGGATTGAATGAGCGGGGGCCGGTTGATCAATAAATGAACGATCTTTTGCAGGCCGCGATTTCAGGGGCCTGCAAGGGATGATCTCCAGGTTGTCCACAGGCTCATGCACGCGCATTGTGCATGAATGCTCCCATCCCTGCGCGACCTCATTTCACGCCTGCTACAGGCCATAAAGTCAAGCAATACAGCAGGTTGAAGCGATTGTGGATGGACCTGGTCAATAACTGATCAAATGCCGGAATGCCACGAGCGGCGTGGCTTTCAGGGTTCGATACCGGGTTTATCCACAGAACCTTCCACGGCTATTGTGTACAGTGCAGCGGTTTGCACAGCGAGTTACCGCCGTGTCTGTACCTCGTCGTAGGGAAAGCGGATTTTCCGGTAGTCACCTGGCCTTGGTCAGTTAATGATCAGCATGCCATGAGCCCCGTATTTCGTGGGCTGCAGCCTACCATTCAAGGGTTATCCACAAAGTGTTCCACGCAACCTGTGCATTGTCCCCAGCACCTCGGTGTTCTCGCATCTCTTGACAAAATTCTATTGATAACAGTGGCTTGTCACGACTTGTTCTGTGAATAATCGACTGCTCAAATAATGATCGGCTTGCCGAAAGCCGCATTTTCCCTGGCGCACAGCCTTTCACACCAAGCTTATCCACAGAATGATCCACCCGTTTTGTGCATGACCGCTTCAGGCACCTGTGCTATTGACGCTGGCCACGGCCTCGCGCAGGCTCCGCAACCCACGTGCCGCAAGGATGCCAACCATGGCGACCATCCTGATTGTCGAAGATGAAGCCGCAATCGCCGATACCCTGGTCTATGCCTTGCAGGCCGAGGGCTTCGTCACCCGCTGGTCGACGCTCGGCGGCGAGGCGCTGGCGCTACTGGAGCGCGAGGTTTACGACCTGGTGATTCTCGACGTCGGCCTGCCCGACATCAGCGGCTTCGAGGCCTGCAAGCGGTTGCGGCGTTTTTCCGAAGTGCCGGTGATGTTCCTGACTGCGCGCAATGACGAGATCGACCGCGTGGTGGGGCTGGAAATTGGCGCGGATGATTACGTGGTCAAGCCCTTCAGCCCGCGTGAAGTGGCGGCGCGGGTCAAGGCCATTCTCAAGCGCGTGGCGCCCCGCGAGCCGGTGGCCGCCAAGCCCAATGAAGGTCCGTTCCGCCTCGACAGCGAGCGGGTGCGCATCGACTACCACGGCCAGCCCCTGAGCCTGACCCGCCTCGAATTCCAGTTGCTGCACTGCCTGCTCGGCCAGCCCGAGCGGGTGTTCAGCCGCGAACAATTGCTCGATGCGCTGGGTGTCGCGGCAGACGTGGGTTACGAGCGTAATATCGACAGCCATATCAAGAGCCTGCGCGCCAAGCTGCGCCAGGTCGCGCCCCAGGCCGAGCCGATCCAGACCCACCGCGGGCTGGGTTACAGCCTGCGCCTCGAATAGCGCCATGCCCAGCCTTCAGGAGGCCTGCTGATGCCGCTCGGAGTTCGTATCTTTCTGGCCTACTTCCTGTTCGTCGGGCTGTCCGGCTGGTTCGTGCTGAGCACGGTGATGGACGAGATCCGCCCGGGCGTGCGCCAGTCCACCGAGGAAACCCTGGTCGATACCGCACACCTGCTGGCGGTGCTGTTGCGTGAGGAGGTGCGCGACGGCCGCCTCGCCCAGGGGCAACTGCCCGAATTGCTCAAGGCCTACGGCCAGCGCCAGCCCGGCGCGCAGATCTGGGGCGTGGCGAAGAATCAGGTCAACCACCGCATCTACGTCACCGACGCCAACGGCATCGTATTGCTCGACTCCAGTGGCCTGGGGGTCGGGCAGGATTACTCGCGCTGGAACGACGTTTACCTGACCCTGCGCGGTCGCTATGGCGTGCGCTCGACCCGCGAAGACCCGAACGATCCCGATTCCTCGGTGATGTACGTGGCTGCGCCGATCATCGATGGCGAGCGGATTCTCGGCGTGGTGTCGGTGGCCAAGCCCAATCGTACGCTGCAGCCTTATATCGAGCGCTCGCAGCGGCGCCTCGGCTGGCTCGGTGCCGGGCTGATCGGCCTGGGCCTGCTGGTTGGCGGCTTGCTCAGCTGGTGGCTGAGCGGCTCGCTACGGCGCCTGACCCGTTATGCACAGGCGGTCAGCGAAGGCCAGCGCGCCGAGCTGCCCCAGGTCCGTGGCGGCGAAATCGGGCAGTTGGCCCAGGCGGTGGAGCGCATGCGCACCGAGCTGGAGGGCAAGGCCTACGTCGAGCGCTACGTACACACCCTGACCCATGAACTGAAGAGCCCGCTGGCGGCGATCCGTGGCGCCGCCGAGCTGCTGGAGGCCGAGATGCCCGAGGCCCAGCGCCAGCGCTTCGTGGCCAATATCGGCGAAGAGGGCGAGCGCCTGCAGAACCTGGTCGAGCGCCTGCTGCACCTGGCGCAGGTCGAGCAGCGCCAGGGCCTCGAGGAGCGCGTCGCCGTGCCGCTGCACGCCATGATCGACGAGCTGGTGCAGGCCCAGATGGCGCGTATCGAACAACGCCAGGTGCAGGTGGATAACCGGGTTGATGCCGCGCAGACGCTGTTCGGCGAGCGTTTCCTGCTGCGCCAGGCGCTGAGCAACCTGCTCGACAACGCGCTGGATTTCACCCCGCCTGACGGGCTGATCCGCTTCACCTGCGAGGCCGATGCCGAAACCGTGCAGCTGCGCCTGTTCAACCAGGGGCCGGCGATTCCCGACTACGCCATGGCCCGCCTGACCGAGCGCTTCTACTCCCTGGCGCGCCCGGCCACCGGGCGCAAGAGCACCGGCCTGGGGCTCAATTTCGTGCAGGAAGTGGCGCAGCTGCATGGCGCCAGTCTGGATATCGCCAACGTCGAAGGTGGCGTGGAAGTGCGTTTGAGCTTCCCGCGTTAGGCGCCGTGGCTACGACCTCGGCGATGCTGGCGACGACTTGTCGCAAACAGGGTGGGTACAGATGCCTGCACTTTGGCTATTCTGAAGCCGTTCGCCAATCTACCGGGACAGGAAGACGCGCATGAAAAAGACCGTGGCCGATGTGCTCAAGAGCAAGCCGATATCCAACGTATACAGCGTCACCCCTGACAGCAGCGTGTTCGCCGCAGTGAAGCTGATGGCCGAGAAGGGCATCGGCGCCCTGGTGGTGCTCGAAGGCGAGCGCCTGGCCGGCATCGTCAGCGAGCGCGATTACGTGCGCAAGGTGGCGGTGCAGGAGCGCTCGCCGGCCAACCTCAAGGTCAGCGAGATCATGACCGCCAAGGTCATTACCGTGAGCCCGGGCGAAGATGCCCGCCATTGCATGGAGTTGATGACCAACGGTCGCCTGCGCCACCTGCCTGTCGTCGAAGATGGGCGGCTGGTCGGCCTGTTGTCCATCGGCGACTTGGTCAAGGACATCATCAGCCAGCAGGAAAACCTGATCCAGCACCTGGAACAGTACATCCGCGGCGAATAGGCGACGGCAGCGCGCAGCCTCCAGCCCGACGGGTGATGCCCGTCGGGCTCCTCACAATTTCCACATAAACTCCATCCGCGCTCCATGCTGCCCTCACCGGGGCTGGCCAGACTGCGTGCATCCCAACTGCACGGAGCGCTGTGCCATGAACCGAAGCCTGCTGTTCAAACTGGGCACCATTGCCCTGCTGATTCTGCTGTTGATGATTCCCCTGCTGTTGATCGATGGCCTGGTGGGCGAGCGTCAGGGCGCGCGCGATGATGTACTGCGCGATATCGCCCGCAGCTCCAGCTACGCCCAGCAGATCACCGGGCCGATCATGGTGGTGCCGTATCGCAAGAAGGTACTGACCTGGAAGACCCGCAAGGACAGTGACGAGCGTTACCAGGACGAATCGATCGAGCAGGGCCGCCTGTACTTTCTGCCGGAGCGCTTCACCCTCGACGGCGACGTGCGTACCGAGCTGCGTTATCGCGGCATCTACCAGGCGCGCCTGTATCACAGCGATAGCCAGGTCAGTGGCGAGTTCAAGGTGCCGGCCAACTACGGCATCAGCGATGTCGACGCCTACTGGTTCGGCGAGCCCTTCATCGCCGTGGGCATCAGCGATGTGCGAGGCATCGGCAACGACCTCAAGCTGCAGCTCAACGGCGCCAGCCTGAGCTTCGAGCCGGGCAGCGGTGACGACAACTTCGGCAGCGGCGTGCACGTGGCGCTGCCGGCGCGCGACAGCCGCCTTGAACAGGCCTACCGCTTCGCCTTTGACCTCAAGCTGCAGGGCACCGAGCAACTGAGCATCACCCCGGTGGGGCGCGAGAGCCAGGTCAGCCTGCGCTCGGACTGGCCGCACCCGAGCTTCGTCGGCGAGTTCCTGCCCAACCAGCGCGAGGTGACCGAGCAGGGCTTCACCGCCAAATGGCAGACCAGCTTCTTCGCCACGGACATGCAGGACGCCCTGAGCAGCTGCGTCAGCGGTTCCTGCGCCACGATGCAGAGCCGCGCCCTCGGGGTCAGTTTCATCGATCCGGTGGACCAGTACCTCAAGGCCGACCGGGCGATCAAGTACGCACTGCTGTTCATCACCCTGACCTTCGCCGTGTTCTTCCTGTTCGAAGTGCTCAAGCGTATGGCCGTGCACCCGGTGCAGTACGCCCTGGTCGGTTTGTCCATGGCGCTGTTCTACCTGTTGCTGCTGTCGCTCTCCGAGCACCTGGGCTTCGCCGTCGCCTACGGCCTGTCCGCCCTGGGCTGCGTGGCGCTGAACGGCTTCTACGTCAGCAGCGTGCTGCGCAGCTGGTTGCGCGGGACGGCCTTCGGCGGCCTGCTGGCCGCCTTGTACGGGCTGCTCTATGGCCTGCTCAGCGCCGAGGACTACGCCCTGCTGATGGGCTCGCTGCTGGTGTTCGGCGTGCTGGGCTGCGTGATGGTGCTGACCCGCAAACTCGACTGGTACGGCGTCGGCCGCCCGGCCAACAGCGACACCCTGACTTCCTGACCCTTTGCCGGGGCGTGCCACAGTGCACGCCCCATGGAGATCGCCATGCGAGTATTGATGCAATTTTCCGCCTGCTTCGCCCTCGGCCTGTGCATCGCCGGAGTGCTCTTGATCGGCATGATGTTCGTAGGCCGCTTCGACTGGATCGAGGCGCTTATGCTCAGCGGCTGGCCGGTCGCCACCCTGGGCCTGCAGCTGCTGCCGGAGACGTTCTGGAACGGCCTGACCGGCGTGGCCGATGCCGCCGCCAATCACTCGGTGCAATCGTTCCTGCAACTGTGCGTGGCCATGGCGCAGATCGCCCTGCTGTTCGCCCTGGGTTTCTTTCGCCTGTGGTACCGGCGATGAGCGGGCGGCTCGGCTTGCGCGAAGAGCGCCGGGCCGGACGGCAACTGGCGCGCTCCATCGCCGCGTTGTTTCCCGCACCCGAGCCACTGCCCAGCGGCAGCCGACGGTCGCCGGGGCAGGTCTTCCAGGCGCCGTCATAGACCTGGATCAATGGTGGGGTGGGCTGGCCTCTCTAGAATCGCCGGCCCTGTTTTTCCGCGAGCCCGTTTCACCATGTCCAACCCACCGTTTCGCCCCGAGCTGCTGTCACCCGCCGGCAGCCTGAAGAACATGCGCTACGCCTTCGCCTACGGCGCCGATGCGGTATACGCCGGGCAGCCACGCTACAGCCTGCGGGTGCGCAACAACGAGTTCGACCATGCCAACCTGGCCCAGGGCATTCGCGAGGCCCGGGTGCTGGGCAAGCGCTTCTACGTGGTGGTCAACATCGCCCCGCACAACGCGAAGCTGAAGACCTTTCTCGATGACCTGCAGCCGGTGATCGACATGGCGCCGGACGCGCTGATCATGTCCGACCCGGGACTGATCATGCTGGTGCGCGGTCGTTATCCACAGATGCCCATTCACCTTTCGGTGCAGGCCAACGCGGTCAACTGGGCCAGCGTGGCGTTCTGGCAGGGGCAGGGCCTGGAACGGGTGATCCTGTCGCGGGAGCTGTCCCTGGGCGAGATCGAGGAAATCCGCACCCAGGTGCCGGACATGGAGCTGGAAGTGTTCGTCCATGGCGCGCTGTGCATGGCCTATTCGGGGCGCTGCCTGCTGTCCGGCTACCTCAACCGACGCGACCCCAACCAGGGCGCCTGCACCAATGCCTGTCGCTGGCAGTACGACGTCAAGGCGGCGGGCGAGAACGAGCTGGGTGAGATCGTTCGTGTGGTCGAGCCGACGCTGGGCATCGGTGCGCCGAGCGAGCAGGTGTTCGTGCTCGAGGATGGCGAGCGGCAGATGCCGGTCTTCGAGGACGAGCACGGCACCTACATCATGAACTCCCGGGATCTGCGCGCCGTGCAGCACGTCGAGCGGCTGGTGAAGATGGGCGTGCATTCGCTGAAGATCGAAGGGCGCACCAAATCCCATTACTACTGCGCGCGCACTGCTCAGGTGTATCGCCAGGCCATCGACGATGCCGTGGCGGGCCGGCCCTTCGATCGCGGCTTGATGGGCAATCTGGAGTCGCTCGCCAGTCGCGGCTACACCGAAGGCTTCCTGCGCCGCCATGTGCATGACGAGTACCAGAATTATGCGCACGGCAGCTCGCTGTCCGATCGCCAGCAGTTCGTTGCTGAACTGACTGGCGAGCGCCGTGGTGACTTGGCCGAAGTGCGCGTGAAGAATCGCTTTGCTGTCGGCGACGGCCTGGAGCTGATGACGCCTGAGGGCAATCTGCGCTTTACCCTGGAGCACATGGAAAACAAGGCGGGCGCAACGGTCGGCGTGGCGCCCGGCGATGGGCATGTGGTGTACCTGCCGGTGCCACCTGAGGTGGATCTGCACTTTGGGTTGCTGATGCGCGATCTCTGATTTCCCGGGTATCGCTTCGCTCAACCCGGGCTAAGGTTTTGCGCTGTCCTTGGATTCGTAGCCCGGTTTAGCCACAGGGGTAACCCGGCAAGGTGTGCCTTTACAGCGAAGGCCCCTGCAACCGCTGCCGCCAGCTCTTGAGTCGCTGCTCCAGCGCCTTGAGGCTGTCGATCTGTTGTTTGCGCGCGCGGCTGAACAGGATCAGGGCCAGCTCGGCGGTCACCAGGGCGTCGGCGCTGGCGTGGTGGCGCTGGCCGGCCTGCAGGCCGAAGTGCCCGGTCCAGTCATCCAGGCCGCCGTGGCGAATCTGCGCCTGGGGGCAGAGCATGGGTGCCAGTTCGGCGACGTCGTAGAAAGGGTGGCGCAGGCGCAGGTTGAGGGTGTCCTTGAGGGCGCGGGCCAGCATGCGCTGGTCGAAGCCGGCATGAAAGGCCAGCAGCGGGCTGTCGCCGAGAAACTCCATGAACGCCAGCAAGGCTTCGGCCGGCTCGATGCCGGCGGCGATGTCGCTCGGCGCCAGGCCGTGGATCAGCACGCTGGCACTGACGGTATGGCCGTCGCGGTGCAGGGTGCAGTCGAACTGTTCACCGAGCCTGATGGCGCCGCCGTCGATGACCACCGCGCCAATCGACAGCACCTCGTCACGCCTCATGTCCAGGCCACTGGTTTCCAGGTCCAGCACCACCAGGCGTTGTTGCGCCAGGGGCGTGTCGTCGGCCGGTCGCGGTGTCGGCAGGGAGTTGCAGCGTTGCTGCTGGTCGGCGGGCAGGGGGCTGCGGCGGCGGGTCAGCCAGGCGAGTGCGTTCATAGTTGGTAGCGTAGCCCCAGGCTGGTTTGCAGACGCTGGGCCTGACGGAAGGATTCACGCAGGATGCGCCGATCCAGGTGGTTGAGGCTGTCCGGGTCGAGGCGGTTGGAGTACGGCTGGCCCTGGCGCGCCTGCAACTGGTGCTGCTGCAGGCGCGTCTGCTGGATGAAGTGGTAGGCCTCTTCATAAGCGGCGCCGTCCAGCGCATCGATCAACCCGCGCTCGCTCAGCTCGCGCAGGCGCTGCTGGGTGTTGCAGGCCTTGATGCCGTTGGCCAGGGCCAGCAGGCGCGCGCCATCAACGAAGGGCGTGAGGCCCTGGGACTTGAGGTCCAGGGTGTCCTTGTCGGTACCACGCCGGGCCACCACGAAATCCCGGAAGCGGCCTACCGGCGGGCGCTGGCGCAAGGCGTTCTCGGCCATCATGCGCTGGAACAGGCGGTTGTCGGCGATCTGCCCGAGCAGTTCGTCACGCAGCTTTTCGCAGCCGCTGGCGTCGCCCCACACGGTGCGCAGGTCGAAGTAGATGGTCGAGGCCAGCAGGTTTTCCGGCGAGGCTTCGCGCACGAAACCGGCGAAGCGCCGTGACCATTCCTGACGCGACAGGCACAGCTGCGGGTTGCCGGCCATGATGTCGCCCTTGCACAGGGTGAAGCCGCAGCGTGCCAGGCGCCCATTGATCTCCATGGCCAGCGGCAACAGACGCCCGCGGATCTCGGCGGCCTGCACGTTGCTCTCGGCCTCGAAGAGGATGCCATTGTCCTGGTCGGTGTGCAGGGTCTGCTCGCGCCGGCCTTCGCTGCCGAAACACAGCCAGGTGAACGGCACGCCGGGGTCGCCCAGGTCTTCGATCGTCAGCTCGATCACCCGGCACACGGTGTGGTCGTTGAGCAGGGTGACGATATGGGTGATCTGGCTGGCGCTGGCGCCGTGGGCGAGCATGCGGTCGACCAGCTGGCGAACGTCTTCGCGCAGCGCGGCGAGGGTGTCCACCCGGCCGGCATGGCGAATGGTGCGGGCCAGGTGCACCAGGTCGACGCGCTGCAGGGAGAACAGGTCGCGCTCGGAGACCACGCCGCACAGCTTGCCCTGTTCCACCAGGCAGACATGGGCGATATGCCGCTCGGTCATGGCGATGGCGGCGTCGAAGGCGCTGGCGCTTGGCGGCAGGTGGAACGGCGCCTGGGTCATCAGGCTGCTGATCGGCTGGTCGAGGGCGCTGCCGTCGGCCACTGCCCGACGCAGGTCGCGCAGGGTGAAGATGCCCTGGGGGCGCTGGGCCGGGTCGACGATCACGATGCTGCCGACCTGCTGCTCGTGCATCAGCCGCACCGCGTCGCGCAGCGGCATTTGCGGCGCGCAGGCAATCGGTTGGCGCATGGCCAGCTCGCCCAGGCGGGTATCGAGCGAATATTGCGAGCCAAGGGTTTCCACGGCGCGCATCTGCACCTGCTGGTTGACCTGGTCGAGCAGGCTGCTGACGCCGCGCAGGGCGAAGTCACGCAAGGGCGTGGACTGGGCGAACAGGCGGGTGAAGGCGGCCTTGTCGAGCAGCAGGCAGAAGGTGTCTTCGCCGGCCAGGTGGGCGGTGCGGGTAGCGCGCTCGCCGATCAGCGCGGCCATGGGGAAGCATTCGCCCCGGGTGATCTCGAAGGTGGTTTCCGTGCCGCGCCGCGCCGAATGCGGGCGCTGCCCGTGCACGCGGCCCTGCTTGACGATGTACAGGTGCCCCACCGGGCCGTCGTCCGGGTGGATGATCACCTCGTCCTCGGCGTAGAAGCGCAGCTGGCAGTGCTCGACCAGGTAGGCGAGGTGCGCGCTGTCCATCTGGTTGAACGGCGGGAATTTCTGCAGAAACTCCATGGTGCCATGCACGTTCTGGCGTACCGCTGTCTTGCCGGCCTGGACGAAGTCGTCGGCTGGTTTCATCGCGCGCGTTCCTTTTGTTCTTGTAGCGGCATGCTGGCGAGCCGTGCCGGGAATCGACATAGGACATAAGTCTAGGCGACAGATCACCGGGCCGATTATGCGGGCCTGCGGTGAACCTCTCACCTCTATTGGCGTCCTGATGTGTCTGAGACGCTTTTTTCAGGCAGTCATCCCTTCCAGGCACAGAGGAGACATCCCCTATGAGTGGCAGCATCCTGCGTCACGCCGTGGCGCTCGGCACCAGCATCCTGTTGAGTTGCGGCGTCGCCAGCGCACAACAGAAGCCCGTCGAACTGATCGGCATCAACGTCGCGGGCGCGGGATTCGCCAGCTCGGTGCTTCCCGGCAAGCACGGCACCAACTTCTTCTTCCCGCCCAAAGGTTATTACGAGAAGTGGCAGCAGAAGGGCATCAGCTGGGTGCGCTTCTCCTTCATCTGGGAGCGGCTGCAGCCGCAGGCCAATGGCGAGTTCGACGAGGCCTACGCCAAGCTGATCGACAAGACCCTCGATGAAGCGCAGCAGGCCGGCATCGAACTGATGCTCGACGTGCACAACTATGGCCGCTACTACGGCAAGGTGATCGGCACCGATGATGTGTCGATTTCCGCCTACCAGAACCTGATGGAACGCATCGCCAAGCGCTGGGGCGACCACCCGGCCGTGTATGCCTACGACCTGATGAACGAGCCCTACGGCGCGGCCAACAAGTTCTGGCCGCAAGTGGCCCAGGCCGGTATCGACGGCGTGCGCAAACATGATTCGAAGAACGAGATCTACGTCGAGGGCGCCGAGTACTCGTCGGCACTGCGTTGGCCCAAGCTCAACGACAACCTGCTCGACCTGAAGGACCCTGCCGACAAGCTGATCTACTCGGCGCACATGTACATCGACCCGGATGCCAGCGGCAGTTACAAGACCGCCCTGGCGCCCAACCTGGATCCGCAGATCGGCGTCAAACGCCTGGAGCCCTTCGTCAACTGGCTGATCGAGCACAACAAGAAGGGCCATATCGGCGAGTTCGGCGTGCCGGCCGACGACGAGAGCGGCCTGGTGGCCCTGGACCAGACGCTCGCCTACCTGCAGAAGCACTGCATCCCGTTCACCTACTGGGCCGCGGGGCCGTCGTGGGGCAAACACAAGCTGTCCATCGAACCGGTCAAGGGGGTGGATCGTCCGCAATGGGCGGTGCTGCAGAAGTACCTGGGAGGCGGCAACTGCACCAGCATCGGGCCGGGAACCTGATGCACGGGTTGATGCTCTGATCAGCGTGGCGGCGCTCCTGCCGCCGCCATCGCCTCCCACGCCGGACCTGATTTCAAGGATGCACGCATGACAAACCGCAATCTATGGGTGGATTACGCCAAGGCCATCGGCATCCTCCTGGTGGTCTACGGCCACGTGGTGCGCGGCTTGCTCAACGGCGGCATCATCACCGAGAACCTGGCCTTTCACTGGCTGGTGGACAGCATCATCTACACCTTCCACATGCCGCTGTTCTTCTTTCTGTCCGGGCTGTTCTTCTGGCATTCGCTGAACAACCGTGGCAGTGCCGGGCTGTTCTGCAACAAGATCGACACCATTTTCTACCCCTTCGTGCTCTGGTCGCTGCTGCAGGGCAGCATCGAAGTGGTGCTGGCGCGCTATACCAACGGCGGCGTCGGCATGGGCGAGGTGCTGGCGCTGCTGTGGTCGCCACGGGCGCAGTTCTGGTTCCTGTATGCGCTGTTCGCCGCGTTCTGCCTGGCGATCCTGTTGTACCGCAGTTTCTCGACGCGGGCCTTCCTGCCACTGCTGGTACTCAGCGCGCTGTTCTATCTGCTCCAGCAGTGGACGCCCCGTGTCGCCGCGCTGGTGTTCCTGGCGCAGAACTTCGTGTTCTTCGCCCTGGGCATCTGGTTCAACCAGATCCGCGGCAGCATCGAGCCCCGTGCCTCGGCCGTGGCGCTGGGCAGCGGCCTGGCCTTCGTGGTGGCGCAATACGTGTTCCACGGCGTACTCGGGCTGACCTATGCCGACCGCGGTGCGGCGTCGCTGGTGGTGGCCTTTATCGGCATCCTGTTCACCGTCAGCCTGTGCATGGTGCTGGCGCGCCGGCCAATGGGCTGGATGCTGACCCTGGGCGCGTTGTCGATGCCGATCTTCCTGATGCACATCCTGGCCGGCAGTGGCGCACGCGTGATCCTCAGCAAGTTCCTGGGCATCAACGACGACACCCTGCATATCGTCCTGGGTTGCCTGGCCGGCGTGCTGCTGCCGATCATCGCCGCGAAGATCCTCGAGGCGCTGGGTATCAACTGGCTGTACGAAATGCCGGAGCGCTTTTCGGCTTATCGCTGGCAGCAACGTCGCGTGGCGCCACAGCCGGCAAGATAACAACCGGGCTGTCGCCGGCTCTGCTGGCCATAAGGAAAAACCGCCTCTCGGCGGTTTTTCTTTTGCTTGGCCGCTTAGCGCGCCAGGCTGGCCTTCAGCTCCCGACGACGGCGGTGCAACACCGGCTCGGTGTAGCCGTTGGGCTGCCTGGCGCCTTCGAGCACCAGTTCCACGGCCGCCTGGAAGGCGATGTTGCCGTCGAACGCCGGTGCCATGGGGCGATACAGCGGGTCACCGGCATTCTGCCGATCCACCACCGGTGCCATGCGCTTGAGGCTTTCCAGCACCTGCGTCTCGCTGACCACGCCGTGGCGCAACCAGTTGGCCAACAGCTGGCTGGAGATGCGCAGGGTGGCGCGGTCTTCCATCAGGCCGATGTCGTTGATGTCCGGCACCTTGGAACAGCCGACGCCCTGATCGATCCAGCGCACCACGTAACCGAGAATGCCCTGGGCGTTGTTGTCCAGCTCGTTGCGGATTTCCTCGGCGCTCCAGTCCGTGTCTGGGGCCAGTGGAATGCTGAGGATTTCATCCAGCGAGGCCGGCGTGCGCTTGGCCAGTTCGGCCTGGCGGGCGAACACGTCGACCTTGTGATAATGCAGCGCATGCAGGGTGGCGGCGGTCGGCGAGGGCACCCAGGCGGTGTTGGCGCCGGCCAGCGGGTGAGCGATCTTCTGTTCGAGCATGGCGGCCATCAGATCGGGCATCGCCCACATGCCCTTGCCGATCTGCGCACGGCCCTGCAGGCCGCTGGCCAGGCCGACGTCGACGTTGTTGTTCTCGTAGGCGCTGATCCACTTCTCGCTCTTCATGGCGGCCTTGCGCACCATGGCGCCGGCCTCCATGGAGGTGTGGATTTCGTCGCCGGTACGGTCGAGGAACCCGGTGTTGATGAACACCACACGCTCGCTGGCGGCGGCGATGCAGGCCTTGAGGTTGACGGTGGTGCGCCGCTCCTCGTCCATGATGCCGACCTTCAGGGTGTTGCGCGCCAGGCCCAGCACCTGCTCGACACGGCCGAACAGCTCGCTGGTGAAGGCCACTTCCTCCGGGCCATGCATCTTCGGTTTGACGATGTACACCGAGCCCGTGCGGCTGTTGGCGCGGCTGCTGTTGCCATTGAGGTCGTGCAGCGCCGCGAGGCTGGTGCACAGCGCGTCGAGAATGCCTTCGGGCAGTTCGTTACCGCTGGCGTCGAGGACCGCCGGATTGGTCATCAGGTGGCCGACGTTGCGCACGAACAGCAGGCTGCGCCCGTGCAGGGTCAGCTCGCCGCCGTTCGGGCGGGTGTAGACGCGATCCGGGTTCATGGTGCGGGTGAAGGTGCTGCCGCCCTTGCTGACCGCTTCGCTGAGGTCGCCCTTCATCAGACCCAGCCAGTTGCGGTAGACCAGGGTCTTGTCGTCGGCATCCACCGCCGCCACCGAGTCTTCGCAGTCCATGATGGTGGTCAGCGCCGACTCCATCAGCACGTCCTTCACGCCGGCGGCGTCGGTACTGCCGATCGGGCTGCTGGCGTCGATCTGGATCTCGAAGTGCAGGCCGTGGTGCTTGAGCAGGATGGCGATGGGCGCGCCGGTCTCGCCCTGGAAGCCGACCAGCTGATCGGCGTCGCGCAGGCCGCTGATATCGCCATTGGCCAGGGTGACCAGCAGCTTGTCGCCCTCGATGCGGTAGCCGGTGGCCTCGGCGTGGGAGCCGGCGGCCAGCGGCGCGCTTTCATCGAGAAAGGCGCGCGCGGCGGCGATCACCTTGTCGCCACGTACCCGGTTGTAGCCCTGGCCCTTTTCGGCGCCGCCTCTCTCGCTGATCGCGTCTGTACCGTACAACGCGTCGTACAGCGAGCCCCAGCGGGCGTTGCTGGCGTTGAGCGCGAAGCGCGCGTTCATCACCGGCACCACCAGCTGCGGCCCGGCCATGCGGGCGATCTCGTCGTCGACGTTTTCGGTACTGGCCTGCACCTGCTCGGGCTGCGGCTGCAGGTAGCCGATCTGTTCCAGAAAGGCCTTGTAGGCCGCCGCATCGTGGGGCTTGCCGGCGCGCTCGCGGTGCCAGCCGTCGATCTGCGCCTGCAACTGGTCACGCTTGTCGAGCAGCGCGCGGTTCTTCGGCGCCAGGTCGCGGAACACGGCGTCGGCGCCGGTCCAGAACGCATCGGCCGTCACGCCGCTGCCGGGAATGGCTTGGTCGTTGACGAAATCGAACAGCACCTTGGCGACCTGCAGGCCACCGACTCGAACACGCTCAGTCATCTCTCGCCTCTCTGCTTCGCTTAGCCTGTGTAACGGCGGGAACCCTCGATGCTGCGCAGACCGACCGCTGTCGGGGCCGTGGTCAACGGCTGCCCGCGTTGCTGCGGTGCGTCTGGAGGTGCTTCGTGAGCGGGGTTTTCCACAACCAGCAGGACTGGGTTTGGGGTCATGTAGTGGTTTTCGCCAGATACTACATGAACGAATCGGGAAAAACAGTCCAGAAATGATCGACGCGACCTTCGTCGTATTCCGTGCCGCCCCTTGCCTGGGGAGCTGCCTATACTCCAGGCACCCATGAGGATCACGACCATGCCCACACGCATCGCCACCGCCGCGGATCTGGATGATCTGGTACCCCTGTTCGCCGCTTACCTGGACTTCTACGGCGTCGGCAAACCCGAGCGCCAGGTCCGTGCATTTCTGGCCGAACGCCTGGAGCGCGACGATTCGACCCTGCTGATCGCCCGGGACGATGGGGCGAACGCCCAGGGCTTCGTGCAACTCTATCCCCTGTATGACTCGCTGGCGCTGCGCCCCAGTTTGCTGCTCAGCGATCTGTACGTGGCCGAACACGCGCGCCGCCAGGGCATCGGCGAGCAGTTGCTGGAGGCGGCCCGCCAGCACGGGCTGCGCGTTGGCGCCTGCGGGCTGCAGTTGGAAACCGCGCGAACCAACCAGGCCGCGCAGTCGCTCTACGAGCGCCTGGGCTACGTGCGTGACGCGATCTACCTGACCTACCGGCTCGACCTGAGTTGAGCGCTATCGAGGAGAGCGGCATATGGATCACCTGATACTCACCGTCATCGCCCAGGACCAGCCGGGCCTGGTCGAGCGCGTCGCCCAATGCGTGGCCAGGCACGGCGGCAACTGGCTGGAGAGCCGTATGTCGCGGATGGCCGGCCAGTTCGCCGGCATCCTGCGGGTGGACGTGCCAGCGGCCTCCCATGGTGCGCTGATGGAAGCCCTGAACGAACTCGGCGCCCAGGGCATCCGGGTGCAACTCGCCTCGGCGGGGGCCGAGCCGGACTGCACCTGGAAGTCGATCCACCTCGATCTGCTGGGCAACGACCGCGCCGGTATCGTGCGCGATATCACCCGGCTGCTGGCGGCCAATGGCGTCAACCTGGAGAACCTGGTCACCGAGGTGACCCCGGCCCCCATGAGCGGCGAACCGCTGTTCCACGCCCAGGCCACCCTGGCAGTGCCGGAGGGCTTGCCGCTGAGTACCCTGCAGACATCCCTGGAAGGCCTGGCCGACGACCTGATGGTCGAGCTCAAGCTGCGTATGGAGGACTAGCTATCGGCACGCCTGCAACGGCGCGTTATCGAGATAGTGCAAACCACAAGGCCGCCCCATCGGGCGGCCTTGTGGTTTTGCGAGCCTAGCGGATCACCACTGGTAGTCGAGGCTGGCAATCACGCTACGCGGATCGCCGTAATAGCAGTAGAAACCGTCGCAAGTGGCCAGGTATTCCTTGTCGAACAGGTTCTTGGCATTCAGGGCTACGCTGGCGCCTCGCAGCGCGTTGCTGAATTTGCCGAGGTCGTAGCGTACTGCGGCGTCGTAGACGGTGTAGGAGCGAGTATGGCCGTCCGATACGTCGCGTACGAAGCCCATGCTGCCCACGGCGATGTTGTCCGTTTCGCCAATATAGCGGGCGCCGAACCCAACGCCGAAGCCTGCCAGGGTGCCGTCATTCCAGGTGTAGTCGGCCCATACGGATGCCTGATTCTCGGGCGTCAGTGGCAGGGCGCGGTTTCTGTCGCGCGGGTCGCCGACCTTGGTCATCTTGCTGTTGGCGTAGGTGTAGGCGGCCGTGATCTTCAGGTTCTCGTTGACATTGCCCACGGCTTCCAGCTCCAGGCCACGAACCTGCACCTCGCGCACCGGTTCGGTGGCACCCGCGGTACTGGTGGTGACGATGTTCTGTCGTTTCAGGTCATAGGCCGCGGCGGTAAACAGTATGTCGCTGCCGGGCGGCTGATACTTGATACCGAGTTCGTACTGCTTGCCTGTACTGGGGCGGAAGGTTCTGCCGCCGCTGCCGCCCGCTTCTGCCTGGAAGGATTCGGCGTAAGAAAGGTAAGGGGTGAAGCCGGAGTCGAACACATAGCTCAGCGCGGCGTTGCCGCTGAAGGCGCTGTCGCTGCGACTGTCTTCGGCATTGCCGGTGTTGTAGAACATGGTGTCGGAATCGAGCCAGTCCTGTCGCCCACCGAGTGTCAGGCGCCAGTTGTCGAGTGCGATCTGGTCCTGGAGGTACAGGCCTGTTCCATGGCGCTTCTGGTTGTAGTCCTGGAAGGCGGTGTAGGCGACGTTGCTGAAATCCTGACCATAGATCGGCGTGATGATGTTGCTGGTCGGCGCAGAGCCGAACAGCCACTGGTAGTTGGTATTGACGCGTTGGTAGTCCAGGCCCAGCAGCAGGGTGTGCTTCAGCGCGCCGGTATCGAAGTCCGCCTGCAGGTTGTTGTCGACGGCAAACTGGCTGATGTCTTCGTTCACCACGTTGGCGCCCCGGGAGAGCGTGCCGTCGTCGGCGACAGCGGTGGCGAAGCCGCCCGCCGTAATGCTCTGGAATTCCAGGTCGCTCTTGGTATAACGCAGGTTCTGCCGGAACTGCCATACATCGTCGATACGGTGCTCGAAGGCATAGCCCAGGGCGTAGTACGCCTTGTCGTAGAACTCCCAGTCCGGATCGCCGAGGTTCTTGTGGTAATCCACCTTGCCCGCCGGGGTGGCCAGCTTGGTACCTTGCAGCGGCAGGAACTGGCTGGTGGTGCCGGTATCGTCGCGGTTGAACTGGCTGAGGAAGGTCAGTCGGGTGTCGTCGGCAATGTTCCAGGTCAGGCTCGGGGCGATGTTGAAGCGCTGATCGTCGATGTGTTCGATCGCCGTACCGCTGTCGCGCAGCACGCCACCGACGCGGTACAGGAAACGGCCGTCTTCATCGACGTTGCCCGTGCTGTCGAAACTGATCTGCTTGTGCTGGAAGGTGCCGATCTGCAATTGAAGCTGATGACTGGCGAGTGCTTCCGGGCGTCGGCTGACCATGTCCAGCAGGCCACCTGGCGGGGTCTGCCCATAGACCGATGAGGCCGGCCCGCGCAGCAGGGCGACGCGCTCCAGGTTCCAGGTTTCCAGCTTGGGCATCACGTAGGTGCCCTTGGGCAGCGGCAGGCCGTCGAGCATCTGGATGGGCTCGAAGCCACGAATCTTCATCCATTCGGCGCGGCTGTCGCTGCCGTAGCTGCTGGCAATCACCCCTGGCATGTAGCGCACTGCATCATCGAGGTTCTGCACCTTGCGATCCTGCATCTGCTGGCGGGTCGCCACCGAGATCGAGCGCGGCGCTTCGGCAATCGAGGTGTCAGTCTTGCTGCCGACGGCGGTGCGTGTTGCCAGGTACCCTGTGGCGGGCCCCCAGGCGCTTTCCATCGTGCTGCTGGCGCTGACGGTGGTTTCCGGCAGTGCCAGCGCGGCGCTGTCCGGCACCGGCTGCACACTGTAGGTGCCCGCCGCGCCTGGCACCAGCATCAGGCCGCTGCCGGCCAGCGCCTGACGGAGTGCGCCGACAGTGTCGAATTCACCCTGAACGGGCTGGGCGCGTTTACCGGCGGTCAGGCTGGGGTCGATGCTCAGCACCACACCGGCCTGGCTGGCGATCTGGTTCAGGGCGTTGGCCAGCGGGGCGGCGGGCACTTGATAGCTGCGCACGGCGTCGGCCGACTGGGCCAGGCTGAAAGCCGGCAGGCTGGCCAGCGCCATGGCGGCAACCAGCATGCTCGGGCGGAACGGGGTATGGCTGAACATCGGCATCGAGCGGCTCCTAGGAAAATGTCCGATTTCCTATTGCCGAAGCCGAGAGCGAAAGTGATAGGGCCAGCGCAAAATTTTTTACCGGGACTTTTCTGCCTGTGGCACGACGCGAATCCACCAGTCGCTATAGCGCTTCACCCGCACCGGCAAGCTGGCGGGGATGGCCGCCAGGGCCAGGTCGGGGTTACCCAGGGGGAAACTGCCGCTGATACGCAGGTCGGCGATGCTGGCATCGACACCCAGATAACCGCTGTGGTACTCGCCCAGGCGCTCCAGCAACTCGGCCAGTCGTACGTTTTCCACTACCAGCATGCCGTGCATCCAGGCATCGGCGGCGACCGGTGCGGCCTGGCTGGCGCCAAGGCCCTCGCGGGTCATCAGCACCTGTTGCCCCTGCTCGATCACCCGCTCATCCGCGGCGTACTGGGGCTGCGCGGCTACGGCCGACTGCAGCACGATCAGGCGCGTGCCCTGATCGTCCTCGCGGACCAGAAAACGTGTGCCCAGGGCGCGCAGGGTGCCCTGTTCGGTCTCGACCAGAAATGGCCGCGGATCACCCGGGGCGGTCTCCACCAGAATCTCGCCGCTGTGCAGGAACAGGTGGCGAGCGTCGGCCGTGAAATCGATGTCCACGGCGCTGCGGCTGTTCAGGCGCAGCCGGCTGCGGTCTGCCAGTTGCAGCTCGCGCTGCTCGCCAATGGCGGTTCTTTCATCGGCCAACCAGTCGCTCAGCGGGCGCTGCTGGTTGAGCAGGCCGAGGCCGAGCAGGCTGGCCAGCAGCACGCCGAGCAGGCCACCGTAGCTGCGCCGCTGCGGGTTACGTTTCGGGTGCCTGAGCAGAGCCTTGCGGGCGGCCGGAACCGCTGCAATGGCCAGTTGCTGATCGAGGCCGGTCAGTTGTTTCCAGGCGCGCACATGCTCGGGATCGGCGGCCAGCCAGCGCTGGAACTCGCGTTTTTCCCGGGCGCTGGTGACACCCGAATCCAGGCACAGCTGCCACTCGATGGCGGCCTCCAGTACCCGGTTGCTGACCGGCACAGGCGCGCCGTTCATGCCGTTGGCTCGCCATACAGGGCGATGTAGCACTGGCGGGCAGCCTGGGCGAGGTACTGACGTACCCGCGGTACCGAAACGCCCAGGCGCTGGGCGATTTCGGCGTGGCCAAGCCCGTCCAGGCGGTTGTAGAGAAAGGCGCTGCGTGCCTTGAATGACAAGGTGCCGAGCAGGCGGTCGATCTCGCGCAGGGCTTCGAGCATCAGAGCCTGCTCCTCCGGGCTGGCATGCACGGCCTGGGGGCCGTGGCTCAGCGCTTCGAGGTAGGCGCGTTCCACGGCGTTGCGGCGGAATTGGTCGATCAGCAGGCCGCGGGCGATGGTGCCGAGCAAGGCACGCGGTTCGCGCAAATGCTGAAGATCGGGTTTGCAGAGTAGGCGGACGAAGGTGTCCTGGCTCAGGTCCTCGGCCCGTTGTGGACAGGCCAGGCTTTTGCGCAGCCAGCCGAGCAGCCAATCACGATGTTCGCGATAGAGCTGGCCCGTCAGTTGCTGATGCGTGGATTCCCCGACCGACACAGGTAGCTCCGCGAATAAGGATAAATAAAGCAATAATTATTCGCATATGATTGCAGGATGCAACTACGCACTGCAATCGTTGACGGTCGTTTTCGTGGGCGGGCTGCCGTCTCAAGCTGTCGCCAGCCTCGGCATGCGCACAGGCTGGCGACCGCTAACCGCTAACCGCTAACCGCTAACCGCTAACCGCGGCCTAGCGCTTGCGCAGCGTCAGCCAGGCGTCGACGCTGTATACCGCCAGGCCCGCCCAGATGAACAGAAAGGAAATGAGTTTCGCCGGGTCGAAATGCTCGCCGAACACGAACACGGCCAGCAGCAGTACCAGCGTCGGCGCGATGTACTGCAAAAAGCCCAGTGTCGCGAACGGCAAATGGCGAGCGGCGGCGTTGAAGCACACCAGCGGGATCAACGTCACCGGCCCGGCAGCCATCAGCCACAGCGCTTCGCTGGTGGTCCAGAACGCCGGCTGGCTGCTCATGGCGGCAGGGTGGAAGAGAATCCAGCCGATGGCCAGGGGCAGCAATATCCAGGTTTCCACCACCAGGCCCGGCAGTGCGGCGACCGGCGCCTTCTTGCGGATCAGCCCATAGGTGGCAAAGCTCAGTGCCAGGGCCAGCGATACCCAGGGCAGGCTGCCTACCTGCCACAGTTGCTGGGCCACGCCGGCGGCTGCCAGGGCGACCGCCACCCACTGCAGGCGCCGCAACCGCTCACCGAGCAGCAGCATGCCGAGCAGCACGTTGACCAGCGGGTTGATGTAGTAGCCCAGGCTCGCCTCGAGCATGCGCTCGTTGTTCACTGCCCAGACGTAGATCAGCCAGTTGCCGGCGATCAGTGCACCACTCACGGCCAGCACCGCGAAGCGCCTGGGGTGGTCGAGCAGTTCACGCAGCCAGCCCGGGTGCTTCCACACGAGCAGCAGCAGGGCACCGAAGAGGGCGGACCAGATGGCGCGGTGAACGATGATCTCCAGGGAGGGAACGGCCTGGATCGCCTTGAAGTACATCGGGAACAGGCCCCAGATGACATAGGCGGACAGGCCCAGGATGTAGCCGCGGCGCAAATCTGCGGTGGCCATGTAAGTCCTTAACGAGGCAGTGGCGGGACGCATCATTCTAGTGCGCAGTTGTCTGCGCGTTCAGCTTTTTGTTATCGGCATGGCCGACTCAGAACAGCTTCAGCGGCTCTTCATCCAGCGCCGCGATCTGCTCGCGCAGCATGAGGATCTGCTCGCCCCAGTAGCGTTCGCTGCCGAACCAGGGGAAGCTCTGCGGGAAGGCCGGATCGTCCCAGCGGCGTGCCAGCCAGGCGCTGTAATGCATCAGGCGCAAGGAGCGAAAACCTTCGATCAGCGGCAGTTCGCGGGGGTTGAAGTCGTGGAACTCCTGGTAACCGTCGACCAGCTCGGCTATCTGCCCGAGGCGCTCATGGCGTTCACCGGCCAGCATCATCCACAGGTCCTGGATCGCCGGGCCCATGCGGCAGTCGTCCAGGTCGACCATGTGATAGGTCTCGTCACGACACAGCAGGTTGCCCGGGTGGCAGTCTCCGTGCAGGCGGATGGCTTTGGCCGGGTTTTCCGCGAACAGCTGATCGAGGCGCTTGAGCAGGTCCCGCGCCACCGACTCGTAGGCGGGCAGCAGGCTCCTGGGAATGAAGTTGCCGTCCAGCAGGGTCGCCAGGGAGGCATGGCCGAAGTTGTCGACCCGCAGGGCTTCGCGATGCTCGAACGGGCGCAGCGAGCCGACCGCATGCAAACGGCCGAGCAACTGGCCGAGGCGATAGAGCTGATCCAGGTTACCGGGCTCCGGGGCCCGCCCACCACGGCGCGGAAACAGCGAGAAGCGAAAGCCGGCGTGCGTGAACAGGGTTTCGCCGTCGCGCTGCAGCGGCGCCACCACCGGCACATCGCAGTCGGCCAGCTCGGCAGTGAAGCTGTGCTCTTCGCGGATCGCCGCGTCGGTCCAGCGATCCGGGCGGTAGAACTTGGCGATCAGCGGCGTCTCAGCCTCGATACCCACCTGATAGACGCGGTTCTCGTAGCTGTTGAGGGCCAGCACGCGCGCATCGCTGAGGTAGCCCAGGCTCTCGACGGCATCCAGAACCAGATCGGGGGTGAGGGCGGCGAAAGGATGGGTCATGGGCGGCTCCTGCGGTTGGCCGCAGAGTGTAACGCCTCGACGGCGGGCGCCGGCATTATTCGCTAGACCTGGGTACCCAGCAGCACCTGGGTGGCGGCAAACTGCGCGCGCACCGCGCTGCCCACCACCAGGCCCTGGGCCGTGAGCTGCTCGGCAGACGCCTGGGCGCACAGCGTCTGGCCGTTGGGCAGGGCGATGCGCACCTCGCAGGGACCGTCGGCTTCGAGCAGGATCTGCTCGATGCGCCCGAGCAGTTCGTTGAGCTGTGGATCGGCGGCTTCGGCCACGGCGCTGAGCTGCAGCCAGCCGGCCTTGATCAGCACCAGCAGCGCCACGCCCGGCTGCAGTTGCAGGTGCGCGGTGCTGCTGCGGGTGATCTGTGCCTGGATCAGCGCACCGCCGGGCAACTCGACGTCGACCCGATCGTTACCGCCCCGTGGATGGATCGCTCGCACCCGGCCGCTGAGCTGGTTGCGCGCGCTGGTACGCAGCATCAGGCGGCCCAGCACCTGCAGGTCGGCATCATCGTCTGCGGCCTGCAGCAGGTCGGCCTGAATCGCCTGCAGGCGCTGGTGCAGGTGCAACAGGCGCTCACCCGTCGAGGTGAGTCGTGCGCCACCGCCGCCCTTGCCACCGACGCTGCGGGCCACCAGGGGCTGGTCGGCCAGGTTGTTGAGTTCGTCGATGGCATCCCAGGCCGCCTTGTAGCTCATGCCGGCCGCCTTGGCGGCACGGGTGATCGAGCCTTGTGCGGCGATCTGTTCGAGCAGGGCGATACGCTGGGGGCGGCGGGTGACGTGCTGGGCGAGCGACGAGAGGGTGGACATGGCGGGGGCGGCGATCAGTACGACGGCTGGTCACTGTGCGCGACGGCCCCGGCATCGTCAATGCTCGCCCGGTGCAGGGGTGCGCGCCAGGCAATAGACGTCCACCCGCAGGGCGCCGGCGCGGATCAGCAGGCGTGCCAGTTGCTGGGCCGTGGCGCCGGTGGTCAGCACGTCGTCGACCAGTGCCAGGTGCAGGCCATTTGGCCGTGCGCTGGGCGACAGCGTGAAGGCGCCACGCAGGTTGCGCCGGCGCTGGTCCAGCGGCAGCCGCGCCTGCTGGGGGGTGTCACGCAGGCGCAGCAGCGTCCGGGCGCAAAGGCGCGATTGTCGCTCGACCTCGCCCGTCCCCTGCGGCCGCGCGAGCCGCCGGGCGATCTCGTGCGCCTGGTTGTAGCCGCGCTCGCGCAGCCGCTCCGCCGACAGCGGCACCGGCAGGATCAGGTCGGGCGCGTCGATGCCGGCGCGTGCGAGCGCGAGCGACAGCCGTCCCGCCAGCAGCGGCGCCACTTCGAGCTGCTCGCCGAACTTGAGCGCCAGCAGCAGCCGGTCCCAGGGGAAGGCGTAATCCATGGCCGCCACGCAGCGCGACAACGGTGGCGGCCGGCGCGCGCAAGCGCCGCAGCGCAGCGAACGGGGATCGGGCGCGTCGGCCGCCGCGGCCCCTAGCGGCAGCCGCAGGGCGCAGAGCGCGCAGCGCGGGTGGGCGTCGGGTGGATGCAGCGCGTCGCAATCCCCGCAGGTGCCACCGCGACACCAGCGGCGGCACAGCGCGCATTGGCCAGGCCATTGCCACGGGCTATCGCGGCGCGCCACGAGTGCCTTGAGCGTGTCGAGCGCCTTGCGCGCCCTCATCCCCATGACCGCCGCGAGCGCCCGACCGGCCCGCGCGATCCGCGCGATACCGCACGCCATCGGGGATCGCGTCAAAGGCCGGCGCCGGATCGGGTCAAGCATGCCCACCTACAATCGCGCCCCATGACTGGAGATGAGGCCTTGCCGCCGGGCACACAGCAGATCGATGCGGGCGCGGCGCAACGGCAGCGTCGTCGCCTGGCCGCGTCCGAGGACGCGCCCTGGCTGCATCAGGAGGTCGCCACGCGCATGCTGGACCGGCTGCCGGTGATCCGCCTGCAACCCACCGCGGTGCTGCAGAGCCGCCCCTCCATCGGCGGCGGCGACGCGGGCCTGCGCCAGCACTATCCGCAAGCGACGCAGCTCTGGCTCGAGCCCGATGCCGACGTCCGCGCGCTGCTGCAGCAGCGCCTCAAGCGCGGCTTCATGCAATCGGTGATGGACAAGCTGCGCGGCGGCGCGCCGACGGAGCTGGTCGCGGAGCCGCCCGCGGCCGCGGCGCAGCTGGCGTGGTCCAACATGGAACTGCATGCCGAGGCCGACAAGCCGGCGCTGATGAAGCGCTGGCAGGCCGGCCTGGCGGTCGAGGGCTGCCTGATGTTCTCGTGCCTGGGGCCGGACAGCTTCATCGAGCTGCGTCCGATCTTCGCGCGCGAGGGCTGGGGCGTCCCGGCGCCGGACTGGGTCGACATGCACGACCTGGGCGACATGCTGGTGCACGCCGGCTTCGCCGATCCGGTGATGGACCAGGAGCACCTGCGCCTGACCTGGGGCTCGCCCGAGGACCTGTTGCGCGATCTGCGCGCACTCGGCGGCAACCTCGCGCCGGCCCGCGTGCGCGGCCTGCGCACGAAGGCCTGGCGCGCGCGGCTGCTGCGCGCGCTCGAGTCGCTGCGCGGCGCCGACGGCCGGCTGTCCCTGAGCATCGAGCTGGTCTACGGTCATGCGTTCAAGCCCCAGCCGAAGGTGAAGGTCGCGGCCACCACCGAGGTGTCGCTCGAGCAGATGCGGGCCATGGTCCGCGGCGCGGGCAAACACTGACCCCCATCGCGCGCGGCCTCGGCTAGGGCTCGCGTGACGGTGTCGCGACAGAGGGCGAGGGCCCCTCTGTCTGAGGGTAATCCTGGGCCGTTCGGCCCTCTGGGGGCGGTCATAGTGCGCCAGAGGGGTGGGCTAGAATCCGCGCCCGACTGGAGTACGTCTGCTGGCCCCGTAGGTTTCCGCCACCGCTTGGCGCCGAAGCCCGCGCTACAAGCGGGCTCGAGCGCCGAAGCCGCCTGGAGGAGACCCGGGTGACAAGAGCTTGAGAAAGACTGGATAAAGAGACGACCATGACGATTGAACACAGTTGTGTGCAACTGGGGCGCCGCTGCAGCCAGCTCGCGTTCGGCCTGACGGCCGCGCTGGCCAGCCAGGTCGCCTTGGCGGTCAACGACCTCCCCGGAGGTCCGGCCGTCAACCAGCTGAACCTGCATCCGCCGGTCACCAAGATCGCGCATGAGCAGATGTGGCTCCACAACATGATGCTGATCCTGTGCCTGGCGATCTTCATCGCCGTGTTCGGGGTCATGTTCTATTCGATCTTCAAGCACCGGAAGTCCAAGGGCGCGGTGTCCGCGAACTTCCACGAGAGCGTGAAGGTCGAGATCGCCTGGACCATCGTGCCCTTCATCATCGTCATCCTGATGGCGCTGCCCGCGACCAAGGTCGTCGTGGCGATGAAGGACACCACCAACTCCGACCTCACCATCAAGGCCACCGGCTACCAGTGGAAGTGGGGCTACGACTACCTCAAGGGCGAGGGCGAGGGCATCGGCTTCGTCTCGACGCTGGACGCCTCGCACCGCGCGCTGTCGGACTCCGGCCACCCCGGCCAGGTCGACAACTACCTGCTCAAGGTGGACAACCCGCTGGTGGTGCCGGTGGGCAAGAAGATCCGCATCATCACCACCGCCGACGACGTCATCCACGCCTGGATGGTGCCGGCCTTCGGCGTCAAGCAGGACGCGATCCCCGGCTACGTGCGCGACACCTGGTTCAAGGCCGAGCAGACCGGCGACTTCTACGGCCAGTGCGCCGAGCTCTGCGGCAAGGAGCACGCGTACATGCCCATCCACGTGCGCGTGCTCAGCGCCAAGGACTACAGCGCCTGGGTCGCGAGCGAGATGAAGAAGATCGCCGCCAAGGCCGACGATCCCAGCAAGGTCTGGACGATGGACGAGCTGATGGCCCGCGGCCAGAAGCTCTTCGACGCCAACTGCGCGGTCTGCCACAAGGCCGACGGCAAGGGCGCGGGCCAGTTCCCGGCGCTGGACGGCTCCGCGATCGTGAAGAACGAGGACCACACCCAGCAGCTGCACCTGGTGCTCAACGGCAAGGGCCAGATGCCGGCCTGGAAGACGGTGCTCAAGGACAGCGAGCTCGCGGCCGTCGTCACGTACACGAAGAACGCGTGGTCCAACAAGACGGGCCAGATCGTGCAGCCGTCGGAAGTCGTGGCCGAACGCGCCAAGTGACCCGACCCGCCACCGAGGAATTGACATGAGTGCAGTGCTCGACCACCCGACCGGTCATGCCCATGACCATGACGATCACCACGACCATCACGCCCCGACAGGCTGGCGGCGCTGGGTCTTCGCCACGAACCACAAGGACATCGGCACGATGTACCTGCTGTTCAGCT
>Ga0209371_1000077_pt1 | contig 191208 bp, 175 predicted proteins | sample AgamicAtAmrz_FD_187165 | JGI IMG/M metagenome (GOLD analysis project Ga0209371, IMG submission 187165) | Agave microbial communities from Guanajuato, Mexico - At.Am.rz (SPAdes) (version 2) | ecosystem: Host-associated > Plants > Roots > Rhizosphere | place: Guanajato, Mexico | collected... | reverse complement strand
GATTGTCGCCTCGGTGGTGCAGGATGTCGGCTGGGTGACGATTACCCTGCCAAAATGGCTGCTGGCACTGGCGTATGCCTTTGTTGGCTGGGGCATCGGCCTGCGCTTCAGCGCAGAGATCATTCGCTATGCGGCGCACGCGTTTCCGCGCGTGCTGCTGTCAGTGCTGACGCTGGTGGCGATCTGCGGCGGGTTTGCTTTTTTACTGGTGGAATTTGCCGGTATCGATCCGCTGACCGCTTACCTCGCCACCAGCCCTGGCGGGGCCGATTCGGTGGCGATTATCGCGGCATCAAGCAACGTCGACATGCCGTTTGTGATGGCGATGCAGACCGGGCGCTTTATCGTGGTGATGTTTACCGGCCCGATTCTGTCACGCTGGATAGCGAACTGGATGGCACGGCGCACAACATAAAAAACCCCGGCGACTGGCCGGGGCTTATTGCTTACTGAAACGCGTAACTCATCGTCAGCCCAACGCTGTAATTCCGTCCCGGCGCCGGTTCGAAATAGCGCCCGTTGCCTTCGTTGACGATAACGGAACCCACATAGTGGCGATCGAACAGATTGTCGACGCGCCCAAACAGATCCAGCGTCCAGTTCTGCACCCGCCATTTATAGCCGCTGTTCAGCGCCGTCACAGTATAGGAGGGCGCTTTCACATCGTTTTCATCGTCGGCGGCGATATTGCTCATATAGCGCAGCTCCGCACCGGCGTAGAAGCCCTGTTCCGGCGCATATTCCAGCCCGGTGTAGAACATGTTGCGCGCGATACCGGGAATGCGGTTGCCGTCACAGCTCTCGTCACCGCAGGCGTTGCTGCGATAGCGCGCATCAAGCAGCGTCCAGGCCGCTTTCACGCGCCAGTCGGTGGCAAACTGCTGATCAAGGCCCAGTTCCAGCCCACGGCGGCGCGTTTCCCCGGCGTTTTTATAGGTGGTACGGCCGCCGCTGCTGGTGTCGGTCACAATCTCATTTTTGGTATCGGTCTGGAACAGCGCGGCGGTAATCAGGCCATAGCCGATACGTTTTTTGGTGCCGAGTTCAACCGTATCGCTGGTCGCGGGTTTAAGCCCGGTATTCAGGCCGGTTTCGCCGTCGGCGCGATAGGAGAGCTCGTTGATGGTCGGGGTTTCAAAGCCGCGACCGGCGGAGAGATAGGCGTTCCAGCTGCTGTCGATGGCGTACTTAAGCGACGCGGCGGGCAGCCATTTGTGATAGCGCGCGTCGCCGCTGTCATCGCCGTTGCTGCTGGTGATGTAGTTGTCGTTAGAGTCGAAATTCACCGTGCTGTAGCGCAGGCCCGCGTCCAGCGACCATTTATCCGTGAGCTGCCAGGCAGTCTGCAGATAGGGATCGAGGTTCCACATCAGGTTGCGTTCGTTGCGGCGCAGCGCGCCTTTCTCGCCATACTCGGTGGCGGTAAAGTTCTCAAAGCCCTTACGGCGCTCGGTCATGGTTTCATAGTCGAGGCCGCCGGTCAGCGTCACCGGCACGCTGAACAGCGTGTCGCGGTGGGTCCAGCGCGTATCAATGCCCTGATAGTGGCGCGTCAGGTCAATCACGCCGCCCGGATGTTTCGGGTTGGCCTGCACGCTGGCCGGGATCGACTGATACTGCGTGGTTTCGCGAATACCGGCATACATCATCACGCTGAGATCGTCGTTCTCGCTCATCTGGCGCTGATAGTGCAGACCGCCCTGGGTCTGGTCGACGGTTTTGCGCGTGTTATAGAGCGTCACGTTGCTTACCACCTGGCGTGGATTGTCGCGCCACTGATCTGGCGTCAGGCCGCCGGGATCCTGCGCCTCAATGTGTACGCTGTTAAACAGCAGCGTCAGGGTGCTGACATCGTCGATGCGCACGCCAAGCTTCGCGTTGCCGAGGTTCTTTTGTGCCTCGCTGTGATCGCGGTAGCCGTGCGTGGTAAAGCGCGAGGCGGACAGGCTGTAGTTGACGTCGCCCGCCTGGGTGCCGTCGCCGGTCGCACCGGTCGCCTTGACGCTGTTGCGCCAGCTGCCGTAGCTGCCATACCAGCTGCTCGCTTCCAGCGTCGGCGGCTGCTGGCCGGTCTGGGTTTCGACGTTAATCACACCGCCCGAGGCGTTGCCGTAGAGCGCAGAAAAGGGGCCGCGCAGCACGTCGATATGGTCGATCGAGCCGATATCAATGTTTGAGGTTTGTCCCTGGCCGTCAGGCATGGTGGCAGGGATGCCGTCAACATACATGCGCAGCCCGCGTACGCCGTAGGTGGAGCGGGAGCCAAAGCCGCGCACCGACAGCTGCAAATCCTGGGCGTAGTTCTGCCGGTTCTGGATCTGCAGGCCGGGCACGCTGCCCAGGTTTTCCGACAGGTTAACGCGCGGCGCAGCCTGGCGCATATCGTCGCCGCTGACCACGCTAACAGCGGCGGGCGTATCCAGCTCTGACAGGCCGGTTTGCGCAGGTGCGGCGCTGACGATCATCGTGCTGCCGGTATCGTCAGCCGCCAGCAGCGGCAACGGCAGTATGGCGGGCAGCAGCACGCTGACCTGACGCAGTGATGCAATTTTCATGGATGAAAGACCGTAATAAAGGAAATAAAATGAACCAGATGGAACAGAGTGCGCGTATGTTAAGGTTTTTTACGATTATTTGAAAAGCGTAAATAATAAGGCCGATTTATGCGAAATTCAGCGGCGAAAAATGTTTTGCCAGGCTGGATCTTTGCCTGCTTTCCCTTCAGTCTTAATCGCTTAGTTTGCGGGATGCGTCTGGCCTGTCGCTGGCCCGGGCGCAGCGCCGCAAACATCAGCACATCATGACAACAACAAGGAAAACCAATATGAGCCAACAACCTGCTGTCGCCGTTCTCGGTCTCGGCGCCATGGGGCATGCCTTTGCCGCCAACCTGCTGAAAAAAGGCTTCACCGTTTACGGCTGGAACCGCACGCGCGCACGCGGCGAGGATCTGGTGTCATCTGGATTACACCTGAGCGACAGCCCGGAAGAGGCGGTGCAGGCCGCTGACGTGGTCATTGCCATGCTCTCGGACGGTGAAACCACGGAAAACACCCTGCATCAGGTGAAAGACGCGCTGAAGCAGGGCGCGACCATCGCGCAGATGGGCACCATCGGCGTCGAGAAAACCGATGCGCTGATCGCCTGGTTCGCCGATCAGCGCGCTGACGTGCTGTTTATTGACGCGCCGGTTTCCGGCACCAAGGCACCGGCAGAAAACGCGCAGATCCTGGTGATGGCCAGCGGCGACCAGACGCGCGCGCAGGTAGCCGAAACCGTCTTCGCTGCGATTGGCAAAGGCACGCAGTGGCTCGGCGAGGCGGGGAAATCCTCACGCATGAAGCTGGTGGTCAACAGCTGGCTGATTGGCCTGATGCAAAGCCTGGCTGAAAGCACGCGCCTGGCGGAGGAGTTTGGCTTTACGACTGACGATCTGTGGAAGGTGCTGGAGGGCGGCCCGCTGGCTGCGCCCTACGCCAAAGTGAAGCTCGCGATGATCGCCAGCGAAGATTTTACCCCGCAGATGCACCTGGTGTGGGCGCTGAAAGACGCGAAGCTGGCGCTGGACGCGAAGGGCGACGCGAAGCTGCCCGCGCTGGAGAATATTGCTGAGCTGTGGCAGCAGGCGGTTGACGCCGGCTACGGCGAGAAAGATCTGGCGGCAATCCACCAGTATCTGAAGGCGTAACCGTGTCGGCGCAGCTGACGTTTGATTTCACCACGCGGCCGCTGGTGCCTTATGCGCACGATTATGCGCACGGTGACAGCGAGCCCTGGCATCATCACAGCTGCGCGCAGCTGATCCACACCCTGAGCGGCGTGGTGCGCGTCGACACCGCACAGGGCAGCTGGATCGTGCCGCCGAGCCGCGGCGTCTGGCTACCCGCCTTTACCCGCCATGCGCTACAGATTACCGGCAAGGTCGCCGCGCGCACGCTGTTCGTCGATCCGCTGGCGCGTGCCGATCTGCCTGCGGGCTGCCAGGTGGTGCAGATTTCGCCGCTGCTGCGCGAACTGATTGTGAGTTCGCTGCCGCTACCGGAAAACTACACGCCCGGCAGCCGCAGCGAGCGTATCTATGAGTTGATCCTGGATGAGCTGCGCAGTATGGACGTGCTGCCGTTCAACCTGCCGGAGCCGCGGAGTGCGCGTCTGCAACAGCTCTGCCGCGCGATTCAGCTGTCGCCGGGCGACAGCTGGACGCTGGAGGGCGCGGCGCGGCAGCTAAACCTCTCTGGCCGCACCTTAGCGCGACATTTTTTGCGTGAGACCGGGCTACATTTTAGCGACTGGGTACGGCGCGCGCGTCTTGCCATCGCCCTGACGCGGCTGGCGCAGGGCGAGTCGGTGCTCAGCGTCGCGCTCGATCTCGGCTATGAGAGCCCGAGTGCCTTTAGCGCGATGTTTCGTCGTCTGTTGGGCGTCGCGCCGGGAGCCTGGTTTGCTCCGGAAGAAAAGCAGCCGCTGCGTTAAACAGCGCCTGGAGCGAGGCGCGGGCGATATCGCTGTCAATGCTCACGCCCCAGGCGCGCTTGCCCTCACTGTTCAGGCAGCAGAGATAAGCGACCGACCGGCTGTCGCTGCGTTTGCCCAGCGTATGCTCGTGGTAATCCCCAATCGTCAGGCTTAGCGCCAGCGCATGTTGCAGCGCGTCAACGGCCGCTGACAACAGCCCGTTGCCGCTGCCGTGCAGGCGACGCGTGCTGCCGTTCAGCGACAGGCTGGCGTCCAGCTGCGTCAGGTCGCCGTCGCTGCGGCTTTCCGCCTTGAGCAGCTTCATCGTGGGGTGCTCAACGCCGTAGTGCAGACAAAAACGCTGCCAGACAGCGCGCTGCGTCATCTCTTTGCCGTCACGGTCCGTTTCCTGCTGTATATGCAGGCTGAAATCCTGCATCAGCGCGCGCGGCAGCGCCAGGCCGTGATTCTGTTCCAGCAGCCAGGCGGCACCGCTTTTTCCCGACTGGCTGTTGACGCGGATAACCGCCTCATAGCTACAGCCGATATCAGCGGGATCGAGCGGCAGATAGGGCATCTGCCAGAGCGTCTCCTGCTGCTGCTGGCGGATGGCAAAGCCTTTGCGGATCGCATCCTGATGCGAGCCGGAAAAGGCGGTAAACACCAGTTCGCCTGCGTAGGGATGGCGTGGGTGCACCGGCAGCTGATTGCAGCGGGTCACCACCTCAATCACCCGACTGATATCGCTGAAGTCGAGATGCGGGGCGATGCCCTGGCTGTAGAGATTGAGGGCAAGGGTGACGATATCGACGTTGCCGGTGCGCTCGCCGTTACCGAACAGACAGCCTTCAACGCGGTCGGCGCCTGCCAGCAGGGCCAGCTCCGCGCAGGCGGTGCCGGTGCCGCGATCGTTATGCGGATGCACGCTGATACAGACGTCTTCACGACGGCTGAAGTGGCGGCAAAAGTATTCGATCTGATCGGCGTAGACGTTGGGCGTGTTGACCTCCACGGTGGCGGGCAAATTGACGATCATCGGGCGCGCGGCGCAGGGTTGCCAGATATCCGCCACTGCCTCACAGATCGCCAGCGCAAATTCCGGCTCGGTGAAGCAGAAGGTTTCAGGTGAATATTCAAAGGTCCAGTCTGTTTCCGGGCGCGCTTCGCAGCCGTCGCGGATTTGACGCGCGGCCGCGCAGGCCAGCGCGACGATTTCAGCCTTGCCCTGGTTAAAAACCCTTTCACGGAACAGCGGCGCCGTAGCGGTGTACAGATGCAGGATCGCGCGCGGCGCGCCCTGTAATGCCTCAAAGGTACGTGCGATCAGCGTTTCGCGCGCCTGCGTCAGCACCTGAATGGTGACATCATCGGGAATGCGCCGCTGTTCAATCAGCTGGCGTACAAACTGAAAATCTGTCCGCGAGGCGGCGGGAAAGGCAACCTCAATCTCCTTAAAGCCGCAGGCCAGCAGCAGCTCCCAGAACGCCAGCTTGCGTTCTGCGTCCATCGGCTCGGCCAGCGCCTGATTGCCATCGCGCAAATCGGTGGAAAGCCAGCGCGGTGCAGTTGTCAGCTGGCGGCTGGGCCACTGGCGATCGGGCAGGGCGATAACGGGAAAAGCACGGTACTTCTCGGCGGGTTGCGTCAACATAGAGCCTCCTGGTTGTGTCCATCCAGTCTGCCGCGGCGCGCCATCGCGCGGCGCACGCAAAAGTGACAACAGAGGACGCAAACGCGACAGCTTATGCGCTGGCCGGCTATCCTCATGCAGAATCGGCATCGGCGATTTTCAACGCCCGGTTTACTCTGGATTTTTTTGCGCTAAGAGGAACCTGGATGAAATATCACGCTGTTTGCATTGCGCTGGCGCTGGCCAGCCTCTCGTCTGCGCAGGCCGTTACGCTGCGCATCGCCGATCAGAAGGGCAATATGCGCGCCGAGATGGAATCTGCGCACCAGCTTGACAACCTGAACTACCGCATTGAGTGGGCGGAGTTCCCTGCCGCCGCGCCGCTGGCGGAAGCGCTCAACGCAGGCGCGGTGGATGCAGGCATTATAGGCGACGCGCCGCTGCTCTTTTCGCTGGCCGCCGGTTCGCAGGTGAAGGCGGTCGCGGTCAGCAAATCGGTGCCTGAAGGGCTGGCAGTGCTGGTGCGGCCTGACTCGCCGATTAAAACCGCCGCCGATCTTAAAGGAAAAAGTATCGCCACCGGACGTGGCTCCATCGGCCATTTTCAGGCGCTGAAAACCCTTGAGCAGGCTGGCTTAAGCGACAAAGATGTTACCTGGCGCTTTTTACAGCCCGCCGATGCGCGCATCGCGCTCACCAATAACTCGGTGGATGCGTGGGCAACATGGGATCCTTATACCGCGCTGGCGGAAGTGACGCAGACTGGCCGCGTGCTGGTCAACGGCGTTGGGCTTGCCACCGGCAACAGCTTCCTGGCTGCCACGGATGCGGCGATCAACGACAGCGAGAAACGCGCCGCGCTTCAGGATTACGTTAACCGGCTGGCCGCAGCGGATCGCTGGGCCAACAGCCACGTCAGCGACTATGCGCAGACGCTGGCGAAAATTATTGGGTTCCCGGCCGCCGCCGCAGAAAAGTCATTCTCGCGTCGCCAGTCACACTGGCAGAGCATTGACGACAATACGGTGCAGCAGCAGCAGGAGACCGCCGATTTCTACCAGAAATATGGCCTGATCCAGAAAACGCTGGATGTGAAGCCGACCTTTTATCGCGGCCTGACGGTGGCGCAGGGCAATTAAATCCATGTGCGGTTGCACGCAAAGTCAAAACAGCGTAGAAAGCTGGACAAGGAATGTTCGCTGCGCCTGGCGTATACTCCACAGAACGCAACCGCATACTTTACCGCACCGGAAAAGCGAGGAGCAGAGATGAACAGGCTGAAAACCTTTATGGGCAAATGGTTCGCCGAGCCGGACAAGTTTATGCGCGGCTTAACCAATGAGGATTTGCATTACACCCGACAGGACAAGTTGATCCTCGACGTTAACGGCAACGCCCGGCTGAATATGGACAACCCGGACGTGGGCAGAGCCATGCGCGCCCGTATGGAAGAGCTGGCGCAAAAACGTTAAGGGCGCGCGATGGGACCGCTGGTGATCATGGTTGTGCTGGTGTGCGGCTACTGGTACACGGAAAACCACTATCCTTCGCGCACGCGTCAGGCCCGTTCAACCGGCTGGCTCGCCTATTTTTATGTGGCGATGCACGGGGCCAAATTCGCCCTCCAGGGCTTCTTTGGCGTCGCACTGTTCTACCTGATGCTCTTTCTTGTGAGCATGCTCATCTCCATTCCCCATCTCTTTTTCGCGGATTATGCCGTCCGGGATTACTACTCCTGGCTGACCCACACCACGCTGATGAACTATCCGCTCTTCTTTGAGCTGTCGCTGGCGCTGGCCTGTCTGCGTGCCTGGCGAGCGGGCGAAGCGGCGCGACGGGCGATGAGAGACAGCAAAAGCAGCATGGCGGAATACCGTAAGGTGGCGAGAGAAGAGGGTATGGAGTCGCTGCTGCTCCAGGCGATTGAAGAAGAGAGGCTGGTCTTTGTGACGCTAAAATCGCGTAAGGTCTATATCGGCTACGTTGCTGCGCCGCGCATCGAACACACGCAAACGCAGCACCTGGCGCTTATCCCCTACATCAGCGGCTATCGCGACAAAGAGACGCTGCGCTTTTGCGAGCAGCACCGCTATTATGAACTCTACCTGGCGCAGAATATTACCGCCGATTCCGCGCCGCTAAACCTGCAGCACTTTCGCCATCTTATCCCGATGGAAGAGGTCGAGGCGATTTCGCTGTTTGACGTGGCTACCTACAAAATCTTTGACCAGTTTTCCAGCCCGCCGCAGCCTGAGTAACTATTTGTGCCTTCCTGTTTGGCGTTTAACCGGCGTGCGCGTAGCATAGCCCGATGTTGATTTGCTTAAGCGCTTATTTCCCCGATGTTAACTTTTGATGGCCATAACGATCTGCTGCTCAACCTGTGGCTCAACCACCGGGATGCGCCGGTCGACGCTTTCTTTACCGGCATTGAACAGGGCCATCTCGATTTCCCGCGTATGCAGCAGGGCGGCTTTACTGGCGGCCTGTTCGCTATCTTCGTGCCGCCGCAGGCCTATATCGCCAAAACGGTGCCGCACCTTATCGACGCGCCTTATCAGCCGCTGGAAATCATGTGGCAGCAGCTGGCCATCCTGCGGCAAATTGCCGATGAGTCACAGGGCCGTGCCCGGTTGTGCCGCAGCGCCGCCGAGATTGCCGCCTGCCGCGCGGAAGGCGTGCTGGCGCTGGTTGCCCATATTGAAGGTGCGGACGCGCTGGACGCTGAGGGCGAGCAGCTTCAGGCATTTTATGACGCGGGCGTGCGCAGCATTGGCCCATTCTGGAACCTGCCCAACCGTTTCGGCGCTGGCGTCACCGGCAATTTCCCTGGCACGCCCGATAGCGGCCCGGGGCTGACCGAGGCCGGTAAAGCGCTAATCCGGCAGGCCAACGCGCTTAATATGCTGATCGACGTGTCGCATATGAATGAAAAAGCGTTCTGGGACACGGCGGAACTCTCCACGTCGCCGCTGGTGGCCACCCATTCTAACGTCCATTCGCTCTGCGCCCAGCCGCGTAATCTCACCGACGCACAGCTGGCCGCTATCCGCGACAGCGACGGCATGGTGGGCATTAACTTCGGCAACGCCTTCCTGCGCGCCGACGGCAAGCGCGACAGCGATACGCCGCTGAGCGAAATTGTCAGGCATTATGAACAGCTCAGAAAGATAATGGGCGACGATCGTGTGGGGTTTGGCTCCGATTTCGACGGCATCTCCCTGCCAGAGGCGTTAAAAGACGTGGCCGGATTGCCGCGGCTGTTCGCAGCCTTCCGCGATGCGGGCTATGATCAAGAGCAGCTTGAGAAACTCGCCTCGCGCAACTGGCAACGTGTGTTGCAAAAAATCTGGCAGGCCTGATTCATTTCCTTAACATTTGCGGGTTGATATTGACACGCGGTTAGCGCACCATCAGCCCGCTCAAAATTGCGTGCATAATCATTGGATTGTTTGCGTAATGATACCTGACAGGTATCGCTTTGTTCATTCACCTTAGAGGAAGACTATTATGTGGAAAAAACCTGAATTTGTTGATTTACGTCTCGGTCTGGAAGTGACGCTGTACATCTCCAACCGTTAATATTCATGCCCGCCAGCTGCGCGGGCATTTTGTTTCAACGCCGGGTTTCCCCTATGTTTATCAAAGTCCTTGGATCCGCCGCAGGTGGCGGCTTTCCTCAGTGGAACTGTAACTGCGCCAACTGTCAGGGCGTGCGCAACGGCACGATTCAGGCCAGCGCCCGTACCCAGTCTTCAATTATTCTCAGCGACGATGGCGAAAACTGGGTGTTATGCAACGCCTCGCCGGACATCAGCCAGCAGATCGCCCACACGCCAGAACTCGTAAAAAAAGGCGTACTGCGCGGCACCGCCATCGGCGCGATTATCCTGACCGACAGCCAGATCGATCACACCACCGGGCTGCTGAGCCTGCGTGAGGGCTGTCCGCACCAGGTGTGGTGCACGCCGGAAGTGCACGACGATCTTACCAGCGGCTTTCCGGTGTTCACCATGCTGAAACACTGGAACGGTGGGCTACAACATCGTCCGATTGCGCCGCTGGCGCCTTTTAGCGTCGATGTGTGCCCGAACCTGCGTTTCACCGCTATCCCGATCCTCAGCAACGCGCCGCCGTATTCCCCGTATCGCGATCGACCGCTGCCGGGCCACAACGTGGCGCTGTTTATCGAGAACCGCGCCAGCGGCCAGACGTTGCTCTATGCGCCAGGCCTCGGCGAACCGGATGCGGTGATCCTGCCCTGGCTGCAAAAGGCTGACTGCCTGCTGATTGACGGCACCGTCTGGAAAGACGATGAGCTACAGGCAACCGGCGTCGGTACCAATACCGGCAAAGCGATGGGGCACCTGGCGCTCTCTGAGGAGCAGGGTCTGATGGCGCTGCTGGCGTCGCTGCCGGCGAAACGCAAAATCCTTATCCATATCAACAACACCAATCCGATCCTCGACGAGCAGTCGCCGCAGCGTCAGTTTTTGACGCAGCAGGGCATTGAAGTGAGCTGGGACGGGATGGCGATTCACCTTCAGGACTGAGTGATGCAGATAACCGAGACGCTGACGCCGCAGGCGTTTGAACAGGCGCTGCGCGATAAAGGCGCTTACTACCATATTCATCATCCCTACCACATCGCGATGCACAACGGCGGCGCGACGCGCGAGCAGATCCAGGGCTGGGTGGCGAACCGTTTCTATTACCAGACCAGCATTCCGCTGAAAGATGCGGCGATCATGGCGAACTGCCCGGATCCTGCCACGCGCCGCAAGTGGGTGCAGCGTATCCTCGACCACGACGGCAGCAACGGCCATGACGGCGGCATTGAAGCCTGGCTACAGCTGGGCGAAGCGGTGGGCCTGACGCGCGAGGCGTTGCTGTCGGAGCAGCATGTGCTGCCTGGCGTGCGTTTTGCCGTGGACGCCTATGTTAACTTCGCGCGCCGCGCCAACTGGCAGGAAGCGGCATGCAGTTCGCTGACCGAGCTGTTCGCGCCGCAGATCCACCAGTCGCGCCTCGACAGCTGGCCGCAGCACTATCCCTGGATCAAAGAAGAGGGCTACTTCTATTTCCGCAGCCGCCTGAGCCAGGCGAACCGCGATGTCGAACATGGCCTGGCGCTGGCGCTGGAATTCTGCACTACGCCAGAGAAGCAGAACCGGATGCTGGAGATCCTGCAGTTCAAGCTCGATATTTTGTGGACGATGCTGGACGCCATGACCATGGCGTATGAGCTGAAACGCCCGCCTTACCATACGGTCACCGACAAGGCGGCCTGGCACACCACACGACTGGTATAACGCAATGAATGAGATCTCGATCCCCGTTTTCCGTCGCGGCTATCGCATGCAGTGGGAAGCCGCGCAGGACAGCCATGTTGTGCTCTATCCGGAAGGCATGGCGAAGCTGAATGAAACCGCTGCCGCCATCCTTGAACTGGTTAACGGCAAAGATAGCGTGGCGGCGATTGTTGCCACGCTGGACGCGCGCTTCCCGGATGCGGGCGGCGTAGGCGAAGATGTTAAAGCGTTCCTGCGCGCTGCGTATGAACAAAAGTGGATACAGTTCCGTGACCCAGAATAAACCCGCTGTCAATCCGCCGCTCTGGCTGCTGGCGGAGCTGACCTACCGCTGCCCGCTACAGTGTCCTTACTGTTCGAATCCGCTGGATTTCGCCCAGCAGGAGAAAGAGCTGACCACCGAGCAGTGGATTGACGTGTTTCGCCAGGCGCGCGCCATGGGCAGCGTCCAGCTCGGCTTCTCCGGCGGCGAACCGCTGACGCGCAAGGATTTGCCGGAGCTGATCCGCGCCGCGCGCGATCTCGGCTTCTACACCAACCTGATTACTTCTGGCATCGGCCTGACCGAGAAGAAGCTCGACGCCTTTGCCGACGCCGGTCTGGACCATATCCAGATCAGCTTCCAGGCGAGTGATGAGACACTGAACGCAGCGCTCGCCGGCTCGAAAAAAGCCTTCCAGCAGAAGCTGGAGATGGCGCGCGCGGTGAAGAAGCACGGCTACCCGATGGTGCTGAACTTTGTGTTACACCGTCACAATATTGACCAGATCGACAAGATCATCGACTTGTGCATCGAGCTGGAAGCGGATGACGTCGAGCTGGCGACCTGCCAGTTTTACGGCTGGGCGCAGCTCAACCGTCAGGGATTGCTGCCGACGCGCGAACAGATTGCCAGGGCGGAAGCGGTGGTTAGCCGCTACCGCGAGCGCATGAGCGGCACCGGCAACCTGACCAACCTGCTGTTTGTCACGCCAGACTATTATGAGGAGCGTCCTAAGCCCTGCATGGGCGGCTGGGGCGCGATTTTCCTGAGCGTGACGCCGGAAGGCACTGCGCTGCCGTGCCACAGCGCGCGCCAGCTGCCGGTCGAGTTCCCGTCGGTGCTGGAGCAGTCGCTGGAAGATATCTGGTATCACTCTTTTGGCTTTAACCGCTACCGCGGCTTTGACTGGATGCCGGAGCCTTGCCGCTCGTGCGACGAGAAAGAGAAGGATTTCGGCGGCTGCCGCTGCCAGGCCTTTATGCTGACCGGCAACGCGGACAATACCGATCCGGTGTGCAGCAAGTCGCCGCATCACGACGTCATTCTCGAGGCGAGACGCGAGGCGGCGTGCAGCGACGTGAAAATCGGCCAGCTGCAGTTCCGTAACCGCGCCAATTCACAGCTGATCTACAAAACCCGGACCTTCTGACCATGCCTGAGATGCGCCAACTGCGGTTGCCAAATGGCCTGCGCGTCACGCTGATCCATCAGCCCGACGCGCAGCAGGCCGCTGCGCTGGCGCAGGTTGCGGCGGGTAGCCATGATGAGCCTGAAGCCTGGCCGGGTCTGGCGCATCTGCTGGAACATCTGCTGTTCAGCGACAGCGCCGGTTATCAGGGCAACGAGCGGCTGATGCCCTGGGTGCAGGCGGCAGGCGGGCGGCTTAACGCCACGACGCTGCTGCGCAGCAGCGCCTGGTTCTTTGAGGTTGAAGCCGGGCTGCTGGGCGACGGCGTCGCGCGGCTGGCTGATATGCTGGCTGCGCCGCAGTTTACGCCTGACGCCATCGCGCAGGAATCGGCGGTGATCGATGCTGAGTACCGGCTGATTCAGCAGCATACGCCATCGCGTCGCGAAGCGGCGCTGTTTACCCGCGTCAGCGCACCGGCCGATTTTCAGCGTTTCCATATCGGCAGCCGCGAGGCGTTTGGTGCAGACAGCGGGGCGCTTAAACAGGCGCTGCACCTGTTTCACCAGCGCTTTTTCCTGGCGGGACAGATGGCGCTGTGGCTACAGGGGCCGCAGCCGCTGGATGAGCTTGAGCAGCTGGCGCGGGCCTTTAGCCAGTGCTTCCAGCCGGGACCGGCTGAGGATGGTGCCAGGCCTTTACGCTTCACCGCCAACGCCGACGTTGCGCTTGAGACGCAGGGCGCCGGTCAACTCTGGATCACCACGTCTCTCAGCGGGGAGGCTGGCACTCTACGTGACAACGTCACACTGTTGCGTGAGTTTTTACAGGATGAAGCGCCACACGGCGCAATGGCAAGCCTGCGCCAGCGCGGCTGGGCGCAACAGCTTGACTGTAAATGGCTGAGCCTGGACAGCACAGGCGGCTGGCTGGCGCTGCAGTTCGATACGGATCGGCCTGATGCGGTCTGCGCCTGGTATCCACATGTGCTGCGCATGCTGGCAAAAACGTCACCGCAGCAGCAGCGCCACTATCTGCATTTAGCCCATCAGCGTTTCGCTGCACTGACCCCGCTTGACCAGCTGCGCGAGCGCGCCTTTGGGTTTGTCCCGCCAGCGCATACAGGAGGATTCGCCTCTCTGCTGCAACAGCTGGCAAACGCGCCGCAGGCGCGGCTGTGGAGTGCGGCCAGTGTGCAGGGCGACCCGATCGAAACCCAGGGGTTCAGGCTAACGCTGCAATCCTGGACCGCGGGAGCCTGCCATGAGGCGCTAACAGAACTGCACTTTCACCCGCTGGCACAGCTTTCAGAGCAGCCAACGCCGCCCGAGACGTGCGCACCGCTGCTGCATCTTGCCGCGGGCGACACGCCCGCCACTTTACTGCTGCGCCCCGATTTTTTTTCCTCACTGACACCCGCGAATGCTGTCGCTCTCGATCGGCGGCTGCGGCCACTTTTTGCGCTGCTGCGTCATCAGGGCGGTGCGGCAAGCTGGCAGGAAAACCAGGGCAGCTGGCAGCTGGTGGCGCAGCTGCCGTCCGGTTGTGAAGCCTGGCTGGCGTCGCTGCCCGACGCTTTGCGTCTTCGCGGCAACAGTGCCAATGCACCACAGCCAGACGACGTGGCGATCCGCGAGCTGCTGCGTCAGCTGCCACAGGCCGTCAGCGCTTCGGCCGATACGGGCCGCTGGCGCGCGGCGCTCTATGGCGGATCGGCACAGCAGCACGCCGCTATCGCACGCTGGCTCACGCGCATAGTGGGCGATTCAGGCCATGCTGCACCGCCGGGGCTGCGCGGCAAACAGCTGAGCGTTGACCATCACAGCGGAGACAGTGCGCTGCTGCTGTTTTTGCCGTGTCCCGCTGAGGTGTCACTGGCGGCGCTGCGCGCGCTGGCGCTGCTGATGGAGCCGCGCTTTTTCCAGCGCATGCGCGTCGAGCAGCAAATCGGCTATGTCGCCAGCTGCCGCTATCATCGCTGTGCCGATCGCGACGGTATCCTGTTCGCCCTCCAGTCACCGGGCATCGCACCCGACGCGCTGCTGGCGCAGTGCCAGCTCTTTTTACAGCAGCTAACGATACCTGATGACGCGGAGACGCTGGGTAAATGGCAGGCACGCCTGCGCGCGCCGCTTCATGCGCCGCAGGAAGCGGCGGCCAGCTTACAGCTGGCGCTGCGTCGCGCGGGTGGACTGCGCGATCTCGATGACGTATCGGTCGCGGCCTTGACCACGGCAGCGCTGCACCAGGCAAAAGCACAGCTTCTGAGCGGATGGCAGAGCGGCATCGTATTGCAAACCCGTTACCTTGGTTCGTAATAGTCACGCCAGGATATTGCTGAATTTATTTGAAAATTAAGGCCAAAACTCTTCACTATATCTGCGCGGACGTTTCAGCGACACTCAAATGGATTCGGCTGTTTTAAAAGGAACCCAAAGTGAAAAATATTAAACGTCTTGCGCTGCCGCTGTTGGCCGCCACCGCCCTGTATGTCCCGCTGTCTCAGGCCGCTGCGCAGCAGTACGAGCTCGATCCCGCGCACACCTCTGTGATCGTTACCTGGACCCACTTCGGCTTTTCACATCCCACCGCAGATATTCCTGACACCAAAGGAACGCTGGTGTTTGACAGTGAAAACCCAACCGCCTCACGCGTTGACATCACGCTGCCGATTACCCATATCGACAGCCATGTTGCAGCGCTGACCAAAGAGTTTAAAGGCGCAGAATACTTCGATACGGCGAAATACCCGACTGCGACGTTCCACAGCACTAAAGTGGTCGCAAAGGGCAATAACACCTTTGACGTCGAGGGTAACCTGACGCTGAAAGGCATCACTAAACCGGTTACGCTGCACGCTACGCTGAACAAGCAGGGCGAGCATCCGATGGTCAAGAAGCAGGCGATTGGCTTTGACGCTACCGGTACCATTAAGCGTTCTGACTTTAAGCTGGATAAATATGTTCCGGCCGTCGGCGATGACGTCACGCTGACTATTTCTACCGAAGCTTACGCTAAATAACGCTATGGCTCTCTCTCGTTATCGGGAGAGAGTGTAATTCCTGCCTTAATGCCCCTTATCTATTCCCGCGTTTTTTTATACTTAATGACGGCGCTAATGCGATTGCCCGCTGATTGATAGTTCCGCTATAAACTATCACGCCAGGAATAAACCCCCGTACTTTAATTAGCCCTTATTTCAGTGAAAATGAGGTAAAAATCACACTTTCGCATTAACGATAAAAGCAGGTGAATTTCATATCCGCTTTGCCTGCATAAATTACCTGTCTTTATCCCAACCCAATGAATCATAATCGGAAATCAATTTCCCCCTCGATTTACCGGCTGTGATGCAGCTCGCAAATACAAGCCTTGAAACAGAAGTGTCAATACCCTGCGCTTCTTAATCTCTGCTGGATTTGTGATATCCGTTGCAAATTCCAGGCCCTTCACCCGGAACAATAACCTCAGAGCAGATTAAGCCGGAGAGGTTTTCATAATGAGAATTGGCATGGTGATAAGCGGTGGCGACGTCGCCGGAATTAATAATTTTATCTTTCAGGTGGCGCGGCTGGCGCAGGCGGATATGGTGCTATTTAACGGCGGCATCCCGGGGCTGCTGGAAAATCGTCATCAGGAGATGGCCTGGCGCGATTTAGTGGATTATTCCGTGGCCTCTATTCCGTTAATGCAATCCGGCAGAACCGAAAAGAAATTAGCGCGCAGCGAATATGAGCGAATTGCCCGGCAGCTTAAAGCACTGCGCGTGGAAATATTAATTATGGCGGGCGGCGATGGCTCGCTGCAATTCCTGCACACGCTAAGCGAATTTGGCGTGAACTGTTTCGGCGTCGGTATGACTATTGACAATGACGTTTACGGCAGCGACTACACCATTGGTTTTTCCACCGCCTGCGAGCAGGTGTTAAAAGAGGTGGCGAAGCTGCGCAATACCGGACGAGCGCTTACCGGGCGCGTATTTATGGCGGAACTGCTGGGCGGTTTTTGTGGCGAACTGACGCTACAGTCAGCGATCAAAAGCAACGCTGACTTTGCGCTGATCCCGGAGTGCCAGATACCAATCCAGCAGCTGGCTGAACGTATCCGCGCACGGCTCGAGGTACAGAACAGCGTGGTTATTCTTTGCTCGGAAGGCTATACGCGCGAATATTCGCCGGGGTTTCAAGGGGCAATCGACACGTTGATTAAACAGCTGGAGCCGCTGACCGGCGTGCGTATTCGTAAAACCATTATTGGTTATGGCCTGCGTAACGGCGATCCCACCTGCGAAGAGATCTATCAGGGCGCAATTATGGCGACCGAAGTGGTGCGTTGTATTCAGTCGGGTATGCGAAATAAAGCCGTAATTATTAATGGCAGCAACAAACCCATCCCGATTGATTTAATTAGCATGAAAAAACGTCTTGTCGATACTGAAGGGCACTATTACAAACTCGCTAAACAACTGAATATAGTCTGAGGAGATAGCCATGCTTAAAATTTTATGTGTCTGCGGCTGCGGTCTGGGATCCAGTTTTGCCATTGAAATGAGCGCCAAAGCGGTATTAAAGAAGCTGGAAATTGAAGCTGACATCGACCACACCACCATATCGGAAGCCAGTGCTTTCAAGTCCGATATTATTCTGACGCAAAAAGCCTTTGCTGACGTATTAAATGCCGACGCCTCGCCTGAAGAGATGAAACGCGTGATTGTGCTGAACCGGCTGACCGACAAAGGGGAAATTGAAGAGAAGATCCTGGCTTTCCTCAAAGAGCGTAACCTGAAGGTTGTGAATCATGAATAGTGTTATTAACTTCCTGGTGAAAGATCTGTTAGGGCAGGCATCTATCCTGATCGCCTTTATTGCGCTAATTGGCCTGCTGCTGCAGCGAAAATCGGCAGGGAAGGTGGTAGAGGGCACCTTTAAAACGCTGCTCGGTTTTTTAATCATGATGGCCGGTATCAATATTATTGTCGGCACATTAACCTTCCTGAATACCATATTTACCCACGGCTTTGGTATGCAGGGATATATTACCGACGTCGCCGCGATTGCCGGGCTGGCAAACCGCGAACTGGGATCGGAAGTGGCCCTGACGCTGCTGGTGATCTTTATCGTCAATATTATTATCGCGCGCATTACGCCCTTTAAATATATTTTCCTGACCGGGCAGGCGCTGCTGTGGATGGCGACCATCGGCACGGTGATTGGCTATAAGGCCGGGCTTACCGGGCTGCCGCTAATCCTCACCGGCGGCATCTTTGGCGGCATTATGGCGGTGGTGATGCCTGCGCTGGCGCAGCCGGTGGTGCGCCGCATTACCGATTCCGACGATATCGCGCTGGGCCATTTCTGCACCATTGGCTATCTGGTCCAGGCAGCGGTTGCGAAGGTGGTCGGCAAAGGATCGCGCTCCACGGAAGATCTCAAGCTGCCGGATAACTTCAAGTTCCTGCAGGACACCTATCTGGCGATGGGTATCGTCATGGTGCCGATGTACCTCATCCCGGCGCTGGCCGCAGGCCCGGCCTTTATCGCCCAGTACAGCAACGGCATGAACTACCTGATGTATGCCTTTATGCAGGCGATGCAGTTCGTTGCCGGGGTGTTTGTGCTGTACAGCGGCGTGCGGCTGCTGCTGAACGAGCTGGTGCCCGCGTTTCGCGGTATCGCGATGCGTATCGTGCCAGACGCGAAGCCCGCGCTCGACTGCCCGGTGCTGTTTCCCTATGCGCCCAACGCCGTCATTGTTGGCTTCCTTGCCACCACGCTGGGTTCGGTCATCGGTATGATCGTCTTCCCGATGTTTGGCCTCGCCATGATCCTGCCCGGACTGCTCACCAATTTCTTTGCCGGTGGCGCGGCTGGCGTGTTCGGCAATGCCCTCGGCGGTCGTCGCGGCGCGATGATTGGCGGTGTGGTGCACGGGCTGTTTATCACCTTTCTACCCGCCATCCTGGTGCCGATGCTGGAAAGCTACGGTTTCACCGGTGTGACCTTCAGCGATGCCGACGTCATCAGCACCGGCCTGGTTTTAGGCCACGCCTTCCAGGGCAACTGGCTGTTCGTCGCGCTGTTCGTGCTCTTTATTACCCTGATCGCCTGGTTTGTTAACGGAAAATCCACTAAGCCCCGTGAGGAAAATATCCATGAGTCTGTATAATTTTACCGATCTGTTACAGGTGGCAAAACAACGTGAATTTAAAGCGCTTGGCTCCTTTAATTTGCACTGTCTCGAAATGCTGCCCGCTTTTTTTAAAGCTGCGGAAAAGACCAATAGCCCATTAATGATCCAGATCTCGACCGGCACCGCAAAATATTTAGGCCATCAGTTACTGGTTGATGCTATTTGTTCTCTTTCAGCCAGTAAAAATGTGCCGACCTGTCTGCACCTCGATCACTGTTCCGATTTAGAGGCAATTCAGACCGCAATTGATGCCGGATTCAGTTCAGTCATGTATGACGGCTCGCACCTGCCAATTGAGGAGAATATTGCCAATACCCGCCGCGTTATTGATATGGCGCGCCCGCGCAATGTGTCGGTAGAGGCTGAGCTGGGCGCGATTGGCGGATCCGAAGATGGCAAAGTGGTGGCGATGGAGGAGATTGCTTTTACCACCGTTGAGGATGCGAAACGCTTCGTGCAGGAAACCGGCGTTGATATGCTGGCGATCTCCATCGGCACGGTGCACGGCCTCTACACCGGCAAAGCGCATATTCAGCATCAGCGGCTGGCGGAGATCACGCACGCCACCGGCACGCCGCTGGTGCTGCACGGCGGTACCGGCGTCAGCGATGAAGATATGCGCCTGGCGGTACGCAGCGGCATCGAGAAGGTCAATGTCGGCACCGAGATGAACGTGCAGTGGGTGGCGCGCTGCAAGCAGACCTTTGAAAAAGGCAAGGTAAACGACAGCGTACGTAATTTCCTGGTGCCGGCCAATGATGCCGTAACCAACGTATTAGTCGAAAAGATCCAGCTGTTCCGTTAATTCTATTCTCGCTCATAATATCATTGCCCGGCGCGATTCGGGGCAGGAGAAGCTATGTTTGGATTTATGAAAAAGTCCGCGCCTGATAACCAGCAGGATGATGCAGAAATCGAACAGCAGGCTGCCGCTATCAGTGCGGAAATAAACAATCTGGAGCAGCGGCTGGATATTAATTCCCGCGACGGCGAGGCGCAGAAGCAATTAATGGTGGCCTATAACCGCGCGCTGAGTTTATTTGCCAAAAGCCGACGTCACCGCAATGAAATGGATGCGCTGTTTGTCAAAATGGATGAGCTGCGAAATATTATTCGCAAGTCGATCTGAGGAGACCTGATGAGTATTAAACAGGTATTACAGGAGGCCAACGCCATTCAAATAGGCGTCAGGGCCAGCGACTGGCGGCAGGTGATCGCGCTGGCGGCGCAGCCGCTGGTCAGCGGTGGCTATATTAAAGCCTCTTACCCTGAGGCGGTCATTGCCAATACCCTGACGCACGGGGCCTATTACGTGTTTGAAGAGGGCATCGCCATCCCTCATGCGCGGCCAGAGACGGGCGTGGTGAAAGACTGCTTTAGCCTGCTGCTGCTGGAGGAGCCCATCTCATTCGAAGGGAGCGACAAAGCGGATATCGTCATTATGTTCGGCGCGCGCGACAGTAACGCGCATATCGAAGAGGGCATCCGCGCCATTGTCTCGCTGCTGGATAATGAAGAGACGCTGGCGCGTTTACGGCAGGCTGGCAGCGTGGCGGAGGTTATCGACATCCTATGACTCTCGCAACGCAACAAAAGCAGGTAGTGCTGGTGAACGGCATTCCCGCCTCGGGCAAAAGCACGCTGACTCAGGCAATCTCCTCGCGGCTGAACTTGCCGGTGCTGACGCTCGACGCGGTAAAGGAGCCTTTTATGTCGAGTTTCGCGCCGGTCGACCGCCAGCGCAATCGCCAGCTGGGCTGCGCGGCCTACCAGGCAATCTGGAAGATTGTCGGCCAGGCACCCGCTGGCTGCGTCTACCTGATTGACGCCTGGTTCGGCTTTCAGCCGAAAAGCGTGCTCGAACAGGGGCTGGCAACCGCAGGCGCAGGCCGGGCACTGGAGCTATGGCTGGATATTTCGCCCGACGAGGCGGTGTCGCGCTATCAGGCACGGCTGTCGAACCGGATGCCGGGCCATCCCGGTGCGGAATATCTGCCGGAGCTGCGTCGTCTGGCGGAGCAGGCGCAGCCGATGGCTGTCGGTCCGGTGCTGCGTATGGATGCGGCTGATCCTCATATCGACGCTGCTGAGCGCTGGCTATTGCAGCAGTTGCAGCTCTCATATGCCAGAGCCTATGATCCCGATAAGTCTCTGTATCAGCAAAGTTAACCCGCTACCGGCCTCAGGGCCGGTTTTTTTATCATCCCGCACCGCTTGACGCGCTGGCAATTAGTGACCGTACTTAACTATTACACCGACCATGTAAGGAGAGGATTATGCCAACGCCACCCTTTCTCAAACCCGGCGAAAAGGTCGTGCTCTATGACGGCGTCTGTAAACTTTGCAACAGCTGGGTGAATTTTCTACTGCGCCGCAAGCTTGCCCGTCATGTCCGCTTTGCTGCGGTACAAAGCGAGGAGGGCAAAGCACTGCTGCGCTTTGCCGGCCTGCCGGATGAAAATATCCGCACCATCGTGTTGATCGAAGGCAACCGCCACTGGGTGCGCGCTCAGGCTATCCTGCGCGTCATGCGGCTGTTACCGTTCCCGTGGGGATTGCTCTCCCTGCTGCGCTTTGTCCCCCATTTTATCAGCAACTTTTTTTACAACCGTATCGCGGTCAACCGCTATCGCTTGTTTGGCCGTTACGACGCGCAGCATCCGGTGTCGCCTGATTTCCCGGGGCGCTTTTTGCATCAGTAAGCGATCTATTTTGCTGGTAAGAAATCTTCCCGCTGCGGTGTAAAGGTGTCCAGCAGCGTGCCAGCCTCCAGACAGACGCAGCCGTGGACAATGTCGGGCGCTTTATACAGCGTATCGCCCGCGCTGACTTCCTGGGTAACGCCATCAATGGTGAAAGCAAAGCGCCCGCTCTGCACATAGGTCAGCTGCTCATGCGGATGGTGGTGCAGCGGCCCAACCGCACCCTGTTCAAAGGTGACTTCCACCGCCATCATCGTGCCACCGTGCGCAAGGACGCGCCGCGTGACGCCATTGCCTAAATCTTCCTGCTGCGTTTCCGATCGATAGATAAACATGCTCGCTCCTGACTGAAGTAGGGCTATCGGCTGCCATTTTTGTGACTTTACTCACACCGCAATACGTGATTAACCCATGCACTTTAGTTGCTTTTGATTAAAATGAAACGGTGTTTCATAAATACTTAAGGGCAGATCATGAAAATCGCATTAATGATGGAAAACAGCCAGGCCGCCAAAAACGCTGTTGTGCGTAAGGAACTGGAAAACGTGGCGCAGCCGTTGGGCCATCAGGTCTTTAACGTTGGCATGAGCGACGAGCAGGATCACCATCTGACCTATATTCACCTGGGCATCATGGCCAGCGTGCTGCTTAACAGCAAAGCGGTCGATTTCGTTATCGCGGGCTGCGGCACCGGGCAGGGCGCGCTAATGTCGCTGAACCTGCATCCGGGCGTGGTCTGCGGCTACTGCATCGATCCGGCTGATGCCTACCTCTTTGCCCAGATCAACAACGGTAACGCGCTGTCGCTGCCGTTCGCCAAAGGCTTCGGCTGGGGCGCGGAGCTGAACCTGCGCTTTATCTTCGAAAAAGCCTTTACCGGTGAAAAAGGGCTGGGCTACCCGCCAGAGCGTAAAGAGCCGCAGGTGCGCAACGCCGGTATTCTCAACCAGGTTAAAGCGGCGATGCTGAAAGAGAACTATCTCGACACGCTGCGCGCGCTGGATCCTGAGCTGGTGCGCACCGCGCTCAGCGGCCCGCGTCTGCAACACTGCCTGTTCGAGCACGGTCAGGTACCTGAAATCGCCGATTTTGCCCGTCAGATTACGCAATAACCTCTTCTTTGCGCGCGGTCTTCACCGCGCGCCTGTTCTCACGCCTCTTTTGCCAGCACCGGATTATAGTGACGGCTCGCCTCGACCAGCATGCGCGTGTAGGGCATCGCCGCGCGATTGGCGACCAGCGTCGGTACGTCCAGCGTCTCCAGCACGCGCCCCTGCTGCATCACCGCGACGCGGTGGCAGAGATGCGCCACTACGCCTAAATCGTGCGTCACCATCAGATAGGTCAGGTTCTCCTGCTGCTGCAAATCGCTGAGCAGGTTGAGGATCTCCGCCTGTACCGACACGTCCAGCGCCGAAGTGGGCTCATCCAGCAGCAGCACGCGCGGCTCAAGGATCAGCGCGCGCGCAATGGCAACACGCTGCCGTTGGCCGCCTGACAGCTGGTGCGGGTAGCGCGTCTGCCATGCGCGGTTCAGCCCGACCTTTTCCAGCATGGCGGCGACGCGCGTCTGGCGCTGGCTGATGGAGTGGATCAACAGCGGCTCCTCCAGAATATCGCCAACCGTATGGCGCGGATGCAGCGAGCCATAAGGGTCCTGGAACACCATCTGCACCCGCCTGCAGCGCGCGCGGTCGATACGGCGCTGCAGCGGCTGACCGTCAATTGCCAGCTCGCCCTGCCAGTGGTTAAACAGGCCCGCCAGGCACTTCAGCACCGTGGTTTTGCCGGAGCCGGACTCGCCCACCAGGCCAAAGATTCCGCCTTCCTTCACCCTCAGGTTGACGTCAAACAGCACCTGGGTTTTCGCCGGTTCCTCGCCAAAGCTGAGGTTCAGATTTTCGACAGCGATCATGCTCCGCTCCTTATTCATTCAGCCAGCTGGCCTGGCGTTGTAGCACCGGCAGGCGGCTGCGGCGCTGGTCAATATCCGGCAGCGCCGCCAGCAGGCCCTGCGTATAGGGATGCTGCGCGCGATCCAGCTCGCTGGCCGCCAGCGACTCCACCACGCGACCGGCGTACATCACCAGCACGCGGTCGCAGAAGCTGCGCACCAGGCTGATGTCGTGGCTGATAAATATCAGCCCCAGCCCGCGCGCGTTGACCAGCTCATCCAGCAGCGCGAGGATTTGCAGCCGCACTGACACATCGAGCGCCGACGTCGGCTCGTCGGCAATGACCAGCTCTGGCTCGGTGATCAACATCATGGCAATCATCACGCGCTGGCCCTGGCCGCCGGAAATCTCGTGCGGATAGAGCTGGTAGACGCGTTCGGGTTCGCGGATGCGTACCACCTCCAGCATCTCCAGCGCGCGCTTTTTCGCGGCGGCGCGCTGGCCGCGATGGTGGCTGCGCCAGGCTTCGGCAATCTGCTCGCCGACGCGCACCACCGGATTGAGGGAGTATTTGGGGTCCTGCATGATCATAGAGATGCGTCGGCCGCGGATCGCGCGCATCTGCGCCGCGCTGGCGTGCAGCAGATCGATGTCACCGAACTGCATGCGTGCGGCCTCAATCCGCGCTTTCGCCGGATGAAGCTGCAACAGGGCGCGGCCCACGGTGGACTTGCCTGAGCCAGACTCGCCGACGATGGCCAGCTTCTCCTGGCCGAGCTGAAAGGAGACGCCGCGCACCGCGGCGGTGCTCTGGCGTCCGTTAACGAAGTTGACGTGCAGGTCTTGCACATCCAGCAACGGCGCGCCGTTACTCACTGCGGGGATCGAGCAGGTCACGTAGGCCATCTCCTAAAAAGTTAAACGCCAGGCTATTGATCAGGATGGCCATACCCGGCACGGTGACGACCCACCAGCATTCGAGCATATAGGTGCGGCCGCTGGCGATCATGGCGCCCCATTCCGGCGCGGGCGGCTGCGACCCAAGGCCGAGAAAGCCGAGCCCGGCGGCGGTAAGGATAATGCCCGCCATATTCATGGTGATGCGGATAATCACCGACGGCAGGCAGAGCGGCACGATGTGCCGCCACAGCACGCGCAGCGGCGACGCGCCCTGAAGCCGCACCGCGGAGATAAAGTCCGCCTGGCGCAGCGACAGGGTTTCCGCGCGCGCCAGGCGTGCAATCGGCGGCCAGGCGGTGAGGGTAATGGCGATGACCACATGCTCCAGGCCAGGGCCGAGCGCGGCAACAAACGCCAGCGCCAGCACCAGGCTGGGAAAAGAGATAAAGATATCGGTGATGCGCATCAGCGCTGCGTCGACCTTACCGCCAAAATAGCCCGCGGTGACGCCCAGCAGCAGCCCAAGCGGCCCCACGGTGACCGACACCAGCAGCACGATATAGAGCGTGATGCGCGCGCCCCACACCAGACGGCTGAAAATATCGCGGCCAAACTCGTCGGTGCCAAACCAGTGCTGCGCGCCTGGCGGGCTGAGCGCATTGTCGAGATCCTGTACCAGCGGATGATAAGGGGCGATCCAGGGCGCAAGCAGCGCCACCAGACAGAGCAGCAGCACAATGCCGCCGCCAATCGCTGTCAGCGGGTTACAGGCCATGCGCAGCAGGAAGTGCCCGGCGCGGGCAGCAAAGCGCTGGCAGCGCGCCAGCCGCTCACGCGCTGCGCCGACGTGCGGCGTATCGATTGAAAGCGTCATACTTTGGTCCTCGGATCAAACACCTGATAGAGCAGGTCAGAGAGCAGGTTAAGCAGCACAAAAATCAGGCCGACCACCAGCACGCAGCCCATCACCGCATTCATATCGCCGAGCATCAGGCTGCCGGTCAGATAGGAGCCGAAACCGGGCCAGGAGAAGACCGTCTCAATCAGCACCGCGCCCTCCAGCAGTGAGCCGTAGGCGAGCGCCACCACCGTCAGCAGCTGCACAAGAATATTGCGAAAGGCGTGCTGCCAGATCACCTGCCACTCCGAGAGCCCTTTAACGCGAGCGGTGAGGATGAACTCCTGCGACAGCTGCGCCAGCATAAAGCTGCGCGTCATGCGGCTGATATAGGCGAGCGAGTGGAAGCCGAGCAGCGAGGCGGGCAGCACCAGGTGGTTCAGCGCGTTCCAGAAAACCTGGCTGTTGCCCGCCAGCAGCGCGTCCACCAGCATCAGGCCGGTACGGCGCGGCACCACGCCGTCGAGGCTGAAATCGACGCGGCCTGCGCCGCCAACCCAGCCAAGATGGGCATAGAACAGCAGCAGCCCAATCATCCCGACCCAGAAGATCGGCGTGGAGTAGCCCGCCAGGCTCACCACGCGCACCGCGTAGTCGATTGCGCCGTTGCGGCGCGCGGCGGCGATCACCCCGAGCGGCACGCCGAGCCCGGCGCCGATCAGGATAGCCAGCGTAGCCAGCTCCAGCGTGGCGGGGAAGACGCGCAGAATATCCTGGCTGACCGGCTGCCCGGTGAGCAGCGCATGGCCCAGGTCGCCGTGCAGCAGGCCGTTAAGATAGATGCCAAACTGCACCCACAGCGGCTTGTCGAAGCCGAGCTGATGATAGACCTGCTGGTAGGTGGCGTGATCGGCGTCCGGCCCGACAATCGCCAGCACCGGATCGAGCGGCATCACGCGGCCAATAACAAATGTGAGCATCAGCAGGCCGAACAGGGTGATCAAAACCTGCGTTGCGCGTTTGCTGACGCGGCGTAGCCGGGGGAGCGTGGCGATCATGGTGTGCCTCCTGCCAGGCTTTCCGGCGTTTTCCACACGTCACGTAGAAAAGTGGTTGCAGAAGGGTGCGGCTGATAGTCCTGCACCCGGTTATTCACCACCACCGAATCGACCATCTGCGAGATCGGCATCAGCGCCGGGATCAGCTGGTCATAGCGCTGCTGGATGGCGAAATAGGCCTGTTGCTGCTTTGCCGCGTCGCGCTCGACCAGTGCCCGATCGATCATGCCGTTGAGCTGCGCGTCGTAGAAGCTGGTGCGCCAGCCCTGGAAGTTGGTCAGCCGCGCGCTGTCGGCGTTATCCGGGTTATAGACCAGCGAGCGCAGGCTGGAGTGGGGATGCGGCTCGACGCCGCTGCCGCCGCGCCCGACCAGCAGGCCAAACTGCCGGTCGCGCATCGCGCCGTAAATCTGGTTGCCGGTACCGGTAATGATGCGCGCGCGGATGCCGGCCTGCATCAGCGTTGACTGAATAGCAATGGCGACGTTGAGAAACGGCTGATCGGCCAGCACGCGCAGCGTGGTGTCGAAACCGTCGGGGTAGCCCGCCTCAGCCAGCAGCGCGCGTGCGCGCGGGATATCGAGCCGGTAGCCGGGATCGGGCAGCGTGGCGGGCATCCCGGACTGAATAGGGCGCTGGTGCAGCATGCCGTAGCCCGTCATCAGCGTGTTATTGATGCCCTGGTAGTCAACGAGGTAGCGGATCGCCTCGCGCACCTTCGGGCTGGCGAAGTGGGCGTCCTTCATGCTCATCGCCAGGTAATAAATCGTGCCGCGCTGTACGCTGTCAATGCTGAGCTCGGGATCGTTGCGCAGGGCGCGCACATCCGGGATCGCCATATTGCTGGCAATATCGAGATCGCCTTTCTCCATCATCAGGCGCAGGGTCTGCGACTCCTGCAAATGGCGGAATACCACGCGCTGCATCTTCGCCTCGCCGCGCCAGTAGCCCGGCGCGCGGCTCATGGTCAGCACATCTTTCGCCTGCCAGCCGTCGAGCCGGAACGGCCCGGAACCGGCCGCGTGCGTCGTCAGCCAGCGGTTGCCCCAGTCGTTATTCACCGCGTGCGCCTGCACCGTTTTGCTGTCCAGCACCACCATGCTGCCCAGCGCGGCGAGCGAGTAGAGCACCAGCCGGGGATCGTTGGGCTTTGGTAAGCGGATAACCAGGGTGCGTGCATCCGATGCGGTGATCATCTCATCGACGTTTGCTTTGGTGAAGCCGTAGGATTTCCACACCGACGCCTGCGCCAGGTTCAGGTGCAGCACGCGGCGCATCGACCAGACGGCGTCGGCGCTGGTGAGAGGGTTCCCGGAGTGGAAGCGCACGTCGTCGCGCAGCCGGAAGGTCAGCGCGCTATTGTCCGGGCTGATTTGCCAGCTTTCCGCCAGCGCAGGCTGTACCGCCGTCAGCTGGCGGGGCTCCAGCTCCACCAGACCGTCGTAGAGATTGACCACAATGCCGACCACTTCGTTGCCGGTCATGGCGGCAGGATCGAGCGTAAGCAGGTTGTTCATGTTCATGCCGACGATCAGCTGGTCGTCAGGCGTATTCGCCTGTAGCGACGCGCTGCCCGCCAGCAGCAGCAGCGTTGCGAGCCACGCGCCGCAGCGGGTGCGGATAGTCATAAAGTAAGTCCAGCAGGTCAGAGGTTTATAGTTGTTTGCTGTACTTCTCTCTCAGCATTACCAGCGATTCAGCGTGTGGGTCTCAATCCAGCTGAAGTTGATGTCTTCGCCGAGGCCGGGCCGGGTCGGCAGTTGCACATAGCCGTCGTCGTCCATCGGGTCGATCAGGCTGTTGAGGTACGCGGGCGGCTGCTCATAGTCGAGAAACGGGTGCAGCAGGCCGCGCTCATACCAGCGGCAGTTACGGATCGCGCCGACCACCGCCAGGCTGGCCGCGCCGTTGCCATGCACTTCGCAGTCCATGCCGAAGGCTTCCGCCAGGCTGGCGACTTTCATGGTGGCGGAGATGCCGCCCACGCCGTTGGCACCGGCACGCAGAATGTCGCAGGCGCCGGCGCGCACCCAGTCGGCGCGGCTGTGGTGTTTGCCGCCGAGGCTTTCCGGCCCCAGCACATCAATGCTGAGGTTTTCCGCCAGCCAGGCGTAAGAGGCCATGCTCTCTTCCTCCATCGGCTCCTCAAACCAGCTGAAGTTAAGCTTCTCCAGCGCCTTGCCGATGGTCAGCGCCTCGCTGCGGCTGTACCAGTGATAGCCGTCCAGCATCAGGGCAATATCGGGGCCAACCGCCTCGCGCACTGCAGCGCAGGCTTTGATATCCATCTGTGTGCTAGGCGCAAACGCCACCGGCGGCATCCAGGTGTGCAGCTTGATTGCCTTATAGCCGCGCGCCACCAGCTTTTCGGCGAAGCGCGCATAGTCGTCCGGCGTTGCCAGCCCGCCGGGCAGTTCGTCACCGCACATGGTGCTGCCGTAGGCAGGGATACGTTCACGGTAGCCGCCCAGCAGCTTGTGCACCGGCTGGTGCAGCTTGCGTCCAGTTAAATCCCACATCGCCTGCTCGACGGCAGAGAGCGCGCGTTCGGTAAGCTGCTGGGCGCTGCCGCGCTGCCAGTGCACCAGATCCTGCCAGAGACGCTCGCGATCGAACGCGTTCTGCCCGATCAGCACCTTGCGGAAAAAGGCATTCACCACATGCGGGCGCACCACTTCCGGCGGCGCAAAGGCATATCCGCTGTCGCCATCCTCGGTGGTCAGCGTCAGCATTGTCATCTGCGCGTCGGTCTCCTCACCTGGATGTGAGTGACCGGCACTGTCGGAATGGCGTTTGCTGGGATAGGTAAACTGGGTGACCTCAATAGCGCTGATCTTCACGGCACAGACTCCTTATGCGGCGGCTCCCGCCGGATGTGAAATAAAAGTAAAACGGCGTTTCATTTCGTAATCTAGCGTTCACCGTTTGTTTACGCATTAGCCAAAGCGCGGTAAATGAAGCGGCATATTCAGGCAGTCGCACAGGCGAATGTGAACAGATTCACGAAGCGTGGTGAATTTGTGAGCGAGGACGCAGGGGCGTTTAACCGGGTTGATTGTGCCGCTCACGCTTGCAGATGTGCCAGGGCTGGCCATTATTGTTAATTAACCCGTTCATCATTAACCGGCTTTTTGGCCGCTTCGGCGAAAGGCAAGGAGGAAAAATGCGCGTTCATCATCTTAACTGCGGCTGTATGTGCCCCTTCGGCGGCGCGCTCTACGACGGCTTCAGCCGCTCGCCGCTGGCGCATCTCAGCTGCCACTGCCTGCTGCTGGAAACGGATGCGCACGGGCTGGTCCTGGTGGACACCGGTATCGGCCTGCAGGATATGGCGCAGCCCGGCCATCGGCTGTCGGGCTTCTTTCGGCTGTTTAACAATATCCAGTTTGACCGTCGGCTCAGCGCCTGGCAGCAGATTGTCGATCTTGGCTTCCGGCCAGAAGATGTGCGCCACATTATCCTGACGCACCTCGATTTTGACCATGCGGGCGGCATTAGCGATTTCCCGCAGGCGCGCGTGCATCTGCTACAGCGCGAGCTGGACACCGCACCGGTGCGGCAAAACTGGCTGCAGCGGCAGCGTTTCCGTCCACAGCAGTGGGGCAACCACAGCGGCTGGCGCGGCTATGCCAGCGGCGGCGAGCGCTGGTTCGGCTTTGACGCGGTCAGGGCGCTGGACGACCTTAACGACGAGGTGCTTTTGGTGCCGCTGCCTGGCCATACGCTGGGCCATGCGGGTATTGCGGTGCGGCAGGGCGACGGCTGGCTGCTGCACGGCGGCGACGCCTGGTTCTACCGCGAAGAGATGCGCCATACGCAGCGGCATTGCACGCCGGGCCTGCGCTTCTACCAGTGGATGATGTGCAGCGATCGCGAAGCCTGGCGCAATAACCAGCAGCGGCTGCGGGCGCTCTCGCTACAGGACGATGCCAACGTCACGCTGTTTTGCAGCCATGACCGGCGCGAGCTGGGCCTGCTGGACAGGCGATAAAAAACTTTTCGTCCAGCCTCTTCTCCTTTAACCCGTTTTACGTGATAGTAACGGCGCTTTACATTAATAATTCTTATTATCATTTGTATGGGTTAATTCAATGAAAAAATGGATGTTAGCGCTGGGGTTGCTGTGCTTAGCGGGGACGGCTGCGGCCAAAACTATTACGGATGTGGCGGGCCGCCAGGTTGAGGTCGCCGCTGAATCAAAACGCATTATTTTGGGGGAAGGTCGGCAAATCTATCTGCTGGCGGCGTTCGATACCGACGCACCGTTCCAGCGCGTCGTAGGCTGGCGCGATGATTTTCACAAGGCGGACTGGGATGGCTATCAGGCGTATGAAAAACGCTATCCGCAAATCAAGACGCTGCCGACCTTTGGCGGCGCAAAAGATGGCACTTTTAACGTCGAGCAGGCGCTGACGCTGAAGCCCGATCTGGTGCTGATGAATCTGGAGTCGAAAGCGGCCACCGACGAAGGCAAGCTGATTGAAAAGCTCCAGGCGGTCGGCATTCCGGTGGTGTTTATCGACTTCCGCGAAGCGCCAATGGTGAATGCAGAAAAGAGCATCCGCATTATGGGTGAGCTGGTAAATAAGCCAGCACGCGCGCAGGAAATTATCGACTTCCGCCAGCAGCAGATTGACCGCGTCACCGCGCGGCTCAGGGATTTTCACGGCGCGCGCCCGAAAGTAATGATTGACCGGGCAGGCGGCTACACCGATGAGTGCTGCATGTCGTTCGGCAATGAGAACTTCGGCCAGATGGTGGAGCTGGCGGGCGGTAATAATATCGCTAAAGACCTCATCCCCGGCACTTTCGGCACGCTTAACCCGGAGCAGATTATTGCCAGCCGTCCTGACGTAGTGGTGGTGACCGGTGCCAACTGGAAGAACTACAACACCGTGGGCAAATGGGTCGGTGTCGGGCCGGGTGCTGACGTGAAGGAAGCGGAAAACCGCCTGCATATGCTGATGATGCGCGACGCCTTCAAAACGCTGCCGGTAGCACACAACGGCCACGCGCACGCCATCTGGCATCAGTTTTACGACAGCCCGTATCAGTTCGTCGCCATTCAGATGCTGGCAAAATGGCTGCACCCTGATTTATTCGCCGACCTCGATCCTGACGCCACCTTCCGTGAGTTTCATGAGAAATTTTTACCGCTGCCTTACCAGCCTGGCTACTGGGTAACGCTGCCTGCTGATAAACGCTAATCGCCTTCTGCGGCAGGGACGCCGCCTCATCGCCTGAATCTTTCCGTCATCTTTCTTCATATTTACTAATATTTTACAGGCGCAGCGCGTTTTGTGTGCTGTAACGCTCAACGATATGGAGATGAGAATGACCAGAACCTCGGGACGATCGGCCTTTGCCGTGGCGCTTTACACGCTGTTCGAACCTGTTCCGCTCGGCTTTTTTGTAGCGGCATGGATCTTCGACATTATTTACCTCAACAGTTTTGTCGTGGAGTGGACGCACGCCGCCAGCTGGCTGATCGCCATTGGGCTGGTTATCGCCATTCTGCCGCGTCTTATCGCGCTAATTTATCTGTTTCGCGGCAGCAGCCGCGCAGAGAAAGTGCATTTCTGGATCACGCTGCTGGCCATCGTACTGGCGATCGTCAATGCCTTTGTACACAGCCGCGACGCCTATGCCGTGGTGCCGTCCGGCGTAACGCTGTCGACTATCGTGGTGGCGCTGATGCTGATCGCCAATGTCCAACTCGCGCTGCGTCAGCGCACGGCTTAAGGAGAAGCACCGATGAAAAAGCAAACGCTTATTGCCGTGGCGCTGACCGCGCTGCTGGCAGGCTGTGACAGTGGTGCGCAGCTCGATCCACAAAAACAGGTCGGCCCCAATCCGGAACTGCCCGAAGCGAAGAACTTCTTTATGCCGCCGATGCAGGTGCCGGAAGGGGTACCCTGGAAGCAGGGCGAAATGCCAAAAGTGGCGCAGGGGCTGAAGATCGAGAAGATCGCGGAGCATCTTAAACATCCGCGCCAGCTGCTGACGCTGCCGAATGGGGATATCCTGGTGGCGGAATCCAACGGGCCGGCGAAACCGACTACGCGCCCTAAACAGCTGATTATGGGCATCGTGCAGAAAGCCTCCGGCAAAGGCGGCGAGGGCGGCAACCGCATTACGCTGCTGCGCAACGTCAATGGCAAATGGGAGCAGCACACCTTTATCGAAAACCTGTTTTCGCCGTTCGGTATGCAGCTCATCGGCAATACGCTCTACGTTGCTAACGCCGACAGCCTGGTGAAATTCCCTTATCAGGAAGGGGAAACCGAGATCCGCACGCCGCCGCAGCTGGTGACCGACCTGCCGGGCGGCCCGATCAACCATCACTGGACCAAAGCGCTGGTGGCCAGCCCGGACGGCAGCAAGCTCTATGTGGGTATCGGCTCCAACAGCAATATCACCGAGAACGGCATTGGCGCGGAATACCATCGCGCGGCGGTACTGGAAGTGGACGCCGCCAGCGGCGCGACCCGCGTCTACGCGACCGGCCTGCGCAACCCGACCGGCCTGCAGTGGGAACCGCAGAGCAACCGGCTGTGGGCTATCGTCAATGAGCGTGACGAGATCGGCTCCGACCTGGTGCCGGACTATATGACCTCGGTGCAGGAGAACGGTTTCTACGGCTGGCCCTACAGCTATTTCGGCCAGCATGTGGATTCGCGTGCACAGCCGCAGCGTCCCGATCTGGTCGAGAAGGCGATTAAGCCGGACTATGCGCTCAGCTCCCACGTTGCACCGCTGGGGCTGTTCTTCTACCAGGGGGACAATATGGCGCAGTATCGCGGCGGCGCGTTCGTCAGTGAACACGGCAGCTGGAACCGCACGCCGCTGAACGGCTATCAGGTGGTCTGGGTGAAATTTGAAAACGGTAAGCCGGTTGGATCGCCGCAGCCAGTGGTCACCGGGTTCCTCACCGACGATCAGAAGCAGGTGCGGGGTTTGCCGGTCGGGCTGGCGGCGGATCGCCAGGGCGCGCTGCTGATTGCGGATGACGCGGGCAATACGGTATGGCGCGTTAGCGCACAGTAAGTCATCCATCGCAGGCATAAAAAAAGGATTTGGCGTCACGGCCAAATCCTTTCTTTTTATGTTCGCTTAACGGCTGGTAACCGCGCCACGAACGGGGTGCTCAGCACTCTCCACATCTGCGATTCTAAATAGCGGCGAGAAATATTTCAAGTTTCGCCAAAATACTGTATGTTTATACATGTGTTGGGCGCGAAGCGTTTCCCTCTTGCTGACTGGTTGCTCCCAGGGGCGCGGTTTTAAAATCCCGGCAGGCATCAGGTGGTGCTGGCCTGTGGCTTTAGCAACGAGTGCCGCTCAGCGCTCTCCACAAGATGTGCTTAGGCACCCGGCGGGTAGAGTCAAAGCCTCGGTAGCCGAACAGCGCGCTCCTGTTAAAGGAGAAGGAAAGTGATGGAACTGATCAGACTGATCCTGGATATCGTCCGGATTATCTTGCAGATCATCGTTGCCCTTTTGCAACTGACCGGCCAGGACCACTAGCCGGAACTTGAATAAAGGCGGAGCTGACCACTCCGCCTTTTTCGTTGGTTTCCGCCTGACATCTTGCTGTCTTTTGCCTGTCATCTTCGCCCGCTACCGTCAGCGCTGTTTCCGTGGCCCAGGCCGCGACTTATCCAGACATCTGACCAGACGAGGCTAATATGTCCCTGCACGCCATCTCTTCCGCCAGGCTGCACCAGACCTTTATCCACGACAGCGTTCGCATGCGTGAGACCACCATCGGGCAGCAGTGCGAAATCCTGGCGCACAGCGTCCTCGAATACAGCACGCTGGGCGACTTCTCCTACCTTGGCGAACACTGCAACGTGGCAGACGCGCAGATTGGCCGCTTTACCGCCATCGCCAACCATGTGCGGCTGGGCGCGCCGAATCATCCGATGGATCGCGCCTCGCAGCATCGCTTTACCTACTGTCCCGAGTATTACGACGAAGACGCGCAGCGCGACCAGGGCTTTTTTGCCGACCGCCGCGCGGCGCGCGTCACGATTGGCAATGATGTCTGGATAGGGCACGGGGTGATTGTGCTGCCGGGCGTGACCGTCGGCGACGGTGCAGTGCTGGCGGCGGGCGCGGTAGTAACAAAAGACGTCGCGCCCTACAGCATTGCAGGCGGCGTACCGGCAAAACCGATCCGCCTGCGCTTCACGCCTGCGATTGCGGCACGGTTGCAGCAGATCGCCTGGTGGGAATGGCCGCTGGACAAGCTGATGGCGAACCTGGCGGATTTCCAGTCCGGTGATATAGAACGGTTCTGCGCGCGTCACGGCTGACTACACTTAAGCGGTCACAACCTTTAGAGGAAGGCCGCATGTTTACGCTCTATGGCGCACCGGGCTGGGGTTCGGCTATCAGCGAGCTGATGTTTTGCCTGTGCCGTGAACCCTATCACTGGGTGGATGTGTCCGGGTTTGACCAGCCGGGCGAGGCTCGCGAACGGCTACTGGCGCTGAACCCGCTAGCTCAGGTGCCCACCTTACAAAAAGATGACGGCACGGTGATGACGGAGAGCGCCGCCATTGCGCTGATGCTGGCGGACCGCAATCCCACGCTGGTGCCGCCCGCAGGCACGCCGCAACGCGATCGCTTCTATCACTGGCTGGTGTGGCTGGTCGCCACGGTTTATCCCACCTTTACCTTTGGCGACTATCCGCAGCGCTGGACAGAGGCGGGCGCGGAAGAGTTAAAGCAGAGCACCGATGCGCAGCGCGAACGCAGCTTCCTCTGGCTGGAATCACAGATCGGCGACGGTGATTATCTGCTGGGCGACAACATTACACTGCTGGATACTTATCTGCCGGTGATGGTGCGCTGGCAGCCGCGCGAAGCCTGGTTCCAGGCGCATACGCCAAAGCTGTGGGCGATGGCCCAGCGCGTGAGGGCAAGGGAAGAGCTGCAAACGGTGGTGGCGCGCAACGGCCTGTAGCGCGCCCGGTTGTTACAGAGCCTGCTGCGCCACGCCGGTTGTAGCCTGCGGCTGAAGCCGCTTCTCCGGCTGGAGCAGCGTCATCGCCAGCATACTGCCCAGCGCAATCACGGCGGTGACGGTAAACATCGCATTGTAGCCGTAGTACTCCGCCAGCCAGCCGCACAGCATGGGTGAGATAATCGAGGCGAGGTTGGCAATCGCCAGCGTCATGCCGCTGAAGGCGCCGACGGAGGCTTTCGGCGTGACGTCAATCACCACCGACCAGTAGACGTTATTTACCAGCGCGTTCAGCGCATTACCCAGCGTCATCAGCGCAATAATCGCTGCCGCCGATCCGGCGTAGGGGATCGCCATAAAGCAGCAGGCGGTGCCCAACAGCGTCACGGCGGCAAACAGGTTGCGTGCCAGCCGCAGATTGTTAAAGCGCGCCAGCAGGCGATCGGCGATGCGGCCCCCGAGCAGCACGGTAATACAGGCTCCGCTCCAGGGGATCATCGCGACATACCACAGCGAATGCAGATCGTAATGGAAATTATCCTGCAGGTATTTTGGCAGCCAGGTCACCAGCGTGAAGGTGATATAGAGAAACGAGAAGTAGCCCAGCGCGTTGCACACCAGCGTTCGGCTGGTAAAGAAACGCCACCAGGGCAGCGGCGTATCGCTGTGCGCTTCCTGCTGTTGTCCGTCACGGATCAGCGCACGCTCAGCGGCATTAGCCGCGGGGTGCAGATCGGGGGCATCGCTGAAGGTGCGCGCAAACAGCAGCATTGCCAGCAGTGAAAATGCCCCCAGCAGGATAAACATCATGCGCCAGTCATTGGTCAGCAGCAGCAGGCCGACCGCAATGGGTGCAGTCAGCAGCGAACCCACCTGGGTAGAGAGCAGCCCAATGCTCAGCGCAAAGCCACGCTCTTTATCCGGTGCCCAGTGCGCGATGGCCTTATTCATCAGCGCATAAGCCGGGCCTTCTGAAAAGCCAAACAGAATGCGCAGGGCGGCAAACCCCATAATGGCCGAGCCGCCAAACAGCGCCATGCCCAGATCGCCTGCCCAGGCGGTTGCAATCTCAAGAACCGACCAGAGCACGCCCGCCATTAGCCACACTTTTTTCGTACCGAGGCGGTCGGCGAGGAAGCCACCGCACAGCGAGCCGAACAGATAGCCAAAGCCAAAGTAGCCCAGCACTGCGCCCAGCTGCACTTTACTGAAGTGGTATTCCTGCGAGATAGCGTTGGCAGCAAACGACAGGGCGCCACGATCGATGTAGTTGATCAGCGCCACAAGGAATAAAAGGGAAAAAATTACGTAACGATAGCGACTCGGCTGCATACTGCTTCTCCTGCATTAAAAGGTCTGCAAGGGTTAAGCAAGATGAATGCCAGAACCAGAGGATCTCAGACAGCGCGCGGTTTCTACGCGTCGCCTCCTGTAGTGATCAGCAAAACAATTTGCCTGCGCATCATTTGAGTGCAAAAGGAGCCTGGCTCGGCGCAGGCTGTTATCGCAAAAAATAGCTGTTTTGCGATGGCTTGCGTGGAGGGTTTGCTACGCTGCGCAATCGCAAGTAAACTCAAAAACACCCTTTTTTGAGATTGCTTGCGATGAAACTCCGTCGTCCTCCTGCTGGACTCAATAGCGCCCTGTCGGCAAATGAAATGGCCAGCCTGCTCAAAAAGCACGCTGACTGGGACAGGCGCTATCTGCATTACGATGAGCTGAGCCGTCGGCTGAGCGACAGCCAGCAGCGGGATAACCTCTGGACCGCGCTGAAACTCAAACGTCACAGCACGGCGGTTTACCTCAACATTGCTGCGCAAACCATGATGCTCAATCTCACCCCAGACATCAGCGCAGCGCTAAGTAGCGTAGACAAGATGACCTTCGCGCAAAACGGCCAGCCCGCAGAAGAGGACGCCGCCACCTATCTGATGTCGCAGCTGATCATGGAAGAGGCGATCTCCTCCAGCCAGCTCGAAGGTGCCGCAACCACCTCGCGCGTGGCGATGGAGCTGCTCGCGGTCGGCCGCCTGCCGCGTAATGAAGATGAAAGCATGATCATGGGCAACTGGCGGTTAATGCAGCATATCGTCACCATGGGCGACGCGCCGCTGACGCGCGCCGATATTCAGGAAATCCACCGTATTGCCTGCAGCGCAATTAACGACGAGAAGTATCAGCCGGGCCAGCTGCGGCAGAGCAACGACGTTTACGTTGCCGGCCGGGATGGCGACATCATCCACCAGCCGCCCGACTTTCAGCAGCTGGAAACCCAGCTTGATGCGCTGTGCGAGGAGATAGAGCGGACAGAACAGCAGGGCATGCATCCGTTGCTGGTGGCCTGCCTTCTGCATTTCGCCATTGGTTATATCCATCCTTTTAACGACGGCAATGGCCGCACCGCGCGTGGGCTGTTCTACCATCACCTGATCCGCAGAGGGTATAGCGCATTTCGCTACATCTCTATCAGCAAACTGTTAAAGGCCGCGGCGGTGAAATATGGCATGGCCTATCTCTACAGCGAAACCGATGAGATGGATCTGACCTATTTTGTGCAGTTTCAGTGCGACATCGTGATGCGTGCGGTGAAAACCTTCCATGAGCAAATTGAAACCCTGCACCGTGAACGTCAGCGGCTGGCGCATTTTGTTGAGGAAAATCTGCCGCTGGGCAAGGGCGAACTGGACATTATGGCGATTGCGCTTAAGGCGCCCGGTTCGCTGCTGAGCGCGGCCAGCATCAAGACGCGCCTGGGTATTTCGGATAACACCGCACGTACCCGGTTGAAAAGCCTGAGCGATCGTGGCCTGCTGCGCCCGCTGAAAGAGGGTAAAGGGTACGTTTATCAGGCGCCTGTTACCGTCCGTAAACTCCAGGAGTGGCTGAAAAAATCGCACTCTGGTTAAACTTGTGTAGATAAATTGTCACTCGCTTGAACAAAAGGTGCGGTAAACCAGAGAAACTTATTAGCCGCACCGTACCATTCTAAGCTGTTATCCACTCCCACGCCTTTCAACAGGCATTCTGCCTGATTTAATTCGTTAGCTTCGCTAAAGACACGTCAATCACCATGTTTTTACGAAAAATTTACTTAAGTTAAAATATCGTTGAAGTTATGTGTATTTATTTTATTTCCACCTTGAATGAGGAAAGAAGGGATCATGGTCAACAAGCTAACCAGTATCGTGATGGCGGTTGTCGCCGTTGCGATGCTGTATATGGGCGGGAAGCTTCTGCTGCTGGGCGGCAGCGCATTCTATGCGCTGATGGCGGCAGGCTTACTGCTCACGGCGATCCTGCTGTTTTTGAATAAACGCAGCGCCTTAACGCTCTATGCACTGCTGATGTGGATCACCCTGTTCTGGATGATCTATGAAGTCGGCTTCGACAAATGGCAGTGGATCCCGCGTGGCGACCTGTTTGGGGTGTTCGGCGTGTGGCTGGCGCTGCCCTGGGTGGTGCGTCCACTGACCCAGCGTAAGTTCCACCCGTTCCTCGGCTCGACCGTGGTGATCATGATTGCGCTGGTTATCGGCCTGTGCTTTTACGATCCGCTGCCGCAGCAGGGCACCATCAACACTGCGCGCACGCCGTCAGCCTCGACTGGCGCGGGCAATGACTGGACAGCCTATGGCGGCTCCACCAACGCGCTGCGTTTCTCGTCGCTGAACCAGATCACCAAAGATAACGTGAAAGATCTTGAGGTGGCCTGGACTTACCACACGGGCGATCTGCGCAAGAGCGATGATGCGACGGAGTACACCTTTGAGGCGACGCCGCTGAAGGCCAACGGCATGCTTTACTTCTGTACACCGCATAACGAAGTACACGCGCTCGATCCGGAAACCGGCGCGGTGAAATGGAAATTTGCACCGCAGCAGGACCGTTCCTACATGCAGCAGCACCAGACCTGTCGCGGCGTAAGCTTCTATGACGGCAGCAGTACGGCCACGGATACCAGTGCGTCACAGCCGGCGCTCTGCCGTAAGCGTATCTTTAACGCGACAACCGATGCGCAGCTGGTGGCGCTGGATGCCGACAGCGGCAAGCCGTGCGCCGATTTCGGCCAGAATGGCGTGGTCGATCTGCATGCGAATATGGGCGAAGTCCGTCCGCATGCGCTGATGCAAACCTCGGCGCCGCTGGTTGCAGGCAATCTGGTGATTGTCGGCGGCTCGGTGATGGATAACGGCTTTAACCGTGGCAACCCGTCGGGCGTGATCCGCGCCTATGACGCGACCACGGGCCGCCTGGTATGGAACTTCGATCCGGCCCATCCTGACAACACCCAGCCGATTGCAGCGGATGCAACCTATCCGCAGGATACGCCGGTTGCCTGGGCGACGCTGAGCGCCGACCTGAAAAACGGTCTGGTCTATGTGCCGTTCGGCAACGCCTCTCCGGATGAAGTCGGTATCGAACGCGATCCCAATAGCAACACGGAGAAATTCCGCGATGCGCTGGTGGCGCTGGATCTGAAAACCGGTACCTTCAGGTGGCGTTATCAGAGTGCTAACCACGATCTCTGGGACCGGGATAACCCGTCTCAGCCGTCGCTGGTGGATATCGACTATCAGGGCAAACCGCAGCCCGCGGTGATCCTGCCGACCAAGACCGGCAACCTGTTTGTGCTGAATCGCCTGACCGGCCAGCCGATTTATCCGGTCAACCAGGTGAAGGTATCGACTGAAGGCGGCGTTGAAGGCGAGAAATTTGCTGCCACGCAGCCAGTTTCCAGCCTGAACTTTATCCCGCAGCCGTTAACGGAAAAGGCGATGTGGGGTATTTCGCCGTTCGATCAGATGAGCTGCCGCATCGGCTTCCGCGAGCTGCGCTATGACGGCAACCCCTGGACGCCCGCAACGGAAAAAGGCTCGCTGATTTTCCCGGGCAACATCGGCGTCTTTAACTGGGGTTCTGTGGCTGTCGATCCAGAGCGTCAGCTGCTGATCGCCGCGCCGGTGCGCCTGGCCTACAAATACAATCTGATCAAGCGTACGCCGAACACCGCGACCGAGCGTCTGTTTACCAAAGATGGCTCGCCGTACTGGAATGAGAACTTCCACGGCGATTACGCTATCCATATCCAGCAGTTTGCGTCCGAGCTGGGTATACCTTGCATCGCGCCGCCGTGGGGTCGTATGGTCGGTGTCGATCTGAAAACCGGCAAAACTGAATGGCTGCGCCGCATTGGTACCACGAAAAACCTCAACACCAGCTTCCTGCCGGGCCGCTTCCCGATTGGCTTCCCGATGGGCATGGTGGCACACGGTGGCCCGCTGGTTACCGCAGGGGACGTGGTGTTCCACGGCGCAACGGCAGATAACTTCTTCCGTGCTTACGACAGCAGCACCGGTGCGCTGCTGTGGCAAACCGAGCTGGATGCAGGCGCGCAGGCCACGCCATCAACCTTTATGGGTAAAGATGGTAAGCAGTATGTGGTGATTGCGGCAGGCGGCCACGGTTCGCTGGGCACCAAGAGCGGTGACAGCGTGGTGGCGTTCCGCCTGAAGTAGTAGAAAACCTCATAAAAAAGCGCCCGTTCGGGCGCTTTTCTTTTCTGTCCCAGACGTTACGCCTGCGCCTGACGTTTCGAACGCGCCTCCAGCACCTTCAGCGCAATCTTGTCGCCAATAGCCTGATCGATATTGCGCCAGTACTCAAACGCGCGCGACAGCACCGGCTCCTCTACACCATTCAGCAGGTGGCCGCTGACGTTACTCACCAGCCGCTCGCGCGCTGCCTCGTCCATCACCTTATTGATCAGCGTATTGGCCTGACCAACGTCGTCATCGTCCTGACGCAGCGTATAGGGTGAGCGCACCATATCGCCGCTGGACTGCCAAGTGGAGTCGGTCGGGTAGCGCTCGCCGTCCGCAGCCGGACCGCCTTTGCTGTTTGGCGCGTAAACCGGGTCGGAGACCGGGTGGATACGCATCGCACCATCTTTGCTGTAGCTGTTGATCGGGGACTGAGGGGCGTTGACCGGGATCTGCTTATAGTTCACGCCGAGACGGTGGCGGTGTGCGTCGGCGTAGGAGAAGACGCGACCCAGCAGCATCTTGTCAGGGCTCAGGCCGATGCCGGGCACCAGGTTATTCGGTTCAAAGGCGGCCTGCTCAATCTGCGCATGGTTATCGGTCGGGTTGCGATCCAGCACCAGCTTGCCCACCTTGATCAGCGGATAGTCGCCGTGCGGCCAGACCTTGGTCAGGTCGAACGGGTTGTAGCGGTAGGTCTCGGCGTCGGCGAACGGCATGATCTGCATGTAAAGCGTCCAGCTCGGGAACTTACCTTCTTTAATAGAGAAGAACAGGTCGCGGGTATGGTGGTCGATGTCCTGACCGGCCAGCGTGTCGGCTTCCTCCTGCGTCAGGAATTCAATGCCCTGATCGGTGTGGAAATGGTACTTCACCCAGAATTTCTCACCTTCGGCGTTGACCCACATATAGGTATGGCTGGAGTAGCCATTCATATGACGCCAGGTTTTCGGGATGCCGCGATCGCCCATCAGCCAGGTCACCTGATGTGATGATTCAGGAGAGAGCGTCCAGAAGTCCCACTGCATATCGTTATCGCGCAGGTTGTTATCGGCGCGACGCTTTTGCGAGCGGATAAAGTGCTGGAACTTCATCGGATCGCGAATAAAGAACACCGGCGTATTGTTGCCCACCATGTCGTAGTTGCCTTCGGTGGTATAGAACTTCAGGGCGAAACCGCGGGGATCGCGCCAGGTATCCGGGCTGCCGCGTTCGCCTGCCACCGTCGAGAAGCGCAGCAGCACGTCAGTACGCGTGCCGGGCTGGAATACGGCGGCTTTGGTATATTTGCTGACATCATCGGTCACGAGAAAGTAGCCGAACGCACCGCTGCCTTTGGCATGCGGCTGGCGCTCAGGAATACGCTCACGGTTAAAATTGGCCATCTGCTCAATGAGATAGTGGTCGTGCAATACCAGCGGGCCGTCAGGGCCGACCGACAGCGAATGTTCATCACTGGCAACAGGAATGCCAGCATCCGTGGTCGTCGGTTTACGCTCATCATTGCTCATGGGTTCTCTCCATTTTTATAGGGATATAGCAACCATTAAGCGTAGTTAAGAATTTTGGCTCTGCCGTAGCAGAATGATGATGATTGCGAAAGGCAGGAGGAGAAAAAAGAAGAGGGCAACGCCCAGGCAGAACGCCTGAGCGTGAAAAGCATTATTTATCGGTGCCGAAACCCTGTTTTTTCAGCGCGCCCAGCACGTGCGGGAAGTAGATATTCTGGTAATAACCACTGACGCTCTCGCTCCAGCTTTCGCCGTCGGAGCGGCCAATGTTCTGCCAGTGCTGCACCATCTCCTGATTGTAGGCGGCGATCTGCGCTTCCAGGCCCGCCATGCGGTAGGTTTCCTCATGGCGGAAGGTCTCCAGCGGCAGGCGCGGTTTCTGGTGCGACGGCTCATCAACATAGCCGATCACTACGCCCGCCACCGGGAAAGTATATTCCGGCAGTTCCAGCAGGCTAATCAGCGCCTCAGGATCGCGGCGAATCCCGCCAATCGGCACAATACCCAGACCTTCAGCGCGCGCGGCGGCCATCACGGAACCCAGCGCGATACCCACATCCGTTGCGCCAGAAACGATACTCTCAATGCTCTGCTGGGCGATCTGCTCGCGATCGATCGCTTCCATCGCGACGCGGGATTTATGCATATCCAGCACAAAAGTCAGAAACACCGGCGCTTTTGCGATCCACGGCTGGCCACCTGCAATCTGCGAAATCTGCTGGCGCTTCGCCGCATCGCGCGTCACGACCACAGAAACCTGCTGCGAGTTGACCGAGGTCGGTGCGCGGTAAGCGGTGCTGATGATGCGATCCAGGATCGCGTCGTCAACGGGCTGCCCGGTAAAACTACGTTCGCTTTTGTGGCTGGTAAAAATATCAATAATCGAATTCATGGATCCTCCTGATGTGGAGGCTAAGAGTAGCAGCAACCGGCAGGGCCACACTTAACCGGATTGGTCATTGGCAATAACCCGATGCCAGATTCTCTGGAAATCCATTCTGCGTGCACCCTGTCAGCACATTCGAGCACAGAAAGAGGATGGCAGCCCCCTGTACGACTGAGAAGCGTCACCACTGCACAAGGAAATTTACCCGCGTCTGTCGCTTCGCTTATCGGTTAACACATAGCTGTTTAATTGATGTCAGCGCTGCACGGCTATGGATTCAGTTTATTTAAATAAGCTGTCGACAATTACGCCATAAAAATTGAAAGAGAGTTAATCAGGCCCTGAGTGAGAAATTCTCACTCAGGAAAAAATGGATTTTTTCTTATTAAGGACTTTCTCATCGCAGATTATTTATTTCTGCTACGAAATAAGTTTGTATCTTCACAATCAGTAGGTTAGTTATATTGATTGTATTAATCATTGCCAGATAAATATTTCTTGTAAAGCAACTACTAACTTTAGGTGTGGCAAATTTCTACTTTTCATCTAAATTCGCAGTGTTAATCTTCCCGGCAAGAAAATAAAGGACGACATCCCAGCAAACATTCTACTCAATCAAATAATAATGCGATTGATAATCCTTATCAGTCATCGGCTCTACTACTTTCAAAAATACCACCTGGCGATGCCACAAGGAATTGTATGTATAAGGCAGTTAAATACTACGTCAGCAACCATCATTTGCAGGGGCTCCTACTGCACTGCGCCAACTGCGAACATCTGCCGGATATGACAAGTCGTACATTTATCGGCAGCTGCTATACGCTCAGACAGGCTTTAACGGTTTCCGCCTCTCAGTTTAATGACGTTGCGGCATGCCCGCTTTGCACGAAGGAAAATGCAACGCCAGTGATTAAGGAAAAAATAATAGCGAAAAAGGAGTTCGTATTAGAACCGGCATCTAAGCCGTTAAAAACAAAGGCAGCTAAAGCCTGTAAGCCAGTGAGGCACTTAAGCTGCTGGCAATAAGGAATAAATATGGAAGCGTATTTAAAAAGGAATTTTTAGCGTTAACGAAGACATCCAGACACACAGCTTATCAGGCCGCACACTGGAAAATTACATGTGCGGCATTTTAGTTTTTGTACTGGTTACGCAGTGGGGTTTGCCACATACCGGGCAAATGCCATCAGCTCCTTTCTGAAACAGCCTGCCGCATTGTCGCCGTCCTTCTCCTGTTCACCCGCTTTATCCCGGCTTTTATCAGTCGGCAGATGCGCAGTGAGCCAGCACACAGTTCTGAATAAATGGCAAAATAAAACGATCATGTAACAATATGATTGCAAAGCCGTTTTGGGCAAGCACATAACAGGCATCAGGCAGCTACACATAACGCCGTCGCGTTCGGCTGCGTATACCTGAAGCGGTAAGTCTCATCATACTGAGGTGACAATGAATAAAATTCTGGCGCTGCGCCAGTCGACACTCTTGCTGGGCATGGCCTTCAGCGGTTCGCTGCTGGCGCAGACTTTTGTCTACGTCTCAGCGGCCGAGGATGGCAATATCGCCCGTTATGCTCTTAATGAACAAACCGGCGCGCTGAAACATCTGGGTGACACAGCCGCGGGCGGTAAAGTGATGCCGATGGCGATAAGCCCGGATAAACAGACGCTTTATGCCGCAGTGCGCAGCCAGCCGATGCGGCTGGTCAGCTGGTCCATCAACGGCAAAACCGGGGCGCTTACGCCTGCATCGGAGAGCGCGGCTGCCGCCAGCTATCCTTACATTAGCCTCGACAGGCAAGGGCGCTTTTTACTGGCGGCCTCCTATGATGGCGGCGTGGTGCACGTTTACCGGCTCGGTACGGCCGGGAAAGTGGTCACGCCTTTTGTTGCAGAGGTGCAGACCGGTCACGCGGCACACTCGGTCATTACGGATGCAACCAACCAGTCGGTGTATGTTGGCGTACTGGGGCGCGATCGCGTATTGCAGCTTGCACTGCACCAGGACGGCCAGCTTACGCCAGTCGGGAAAGGGTTTGCCGCAACCGAGGCGAAAGGCGGCGCGCGCCATTCGGTGATGTCGCCAGACAATCGCTTCCTATATAACATTGGGGAGATGAACGGCACGGTTACGCAGTTTGCCCGCCAGCCAGACGGCACGCTGCAACAGGTTGCGGACTATCCCAGCGCGGTGGCCGAAAAGTATCATCTGCAACACGGCGTGGAGCGAACCGCCAGCTATAGTGACACCACGCCGCGCATCTGGGCCGCCGACATTACCATTACGCCTGACGGCCGTTTTCTCTACGTGACCGAGCGCACCAGCAGCACGGTGACCGGCTATCGCGTGGACGCGGAAGGCAGGCTACAGCTAATTAACAGCTGGCCAGTAGAGAGGCAGCCGCGCGGCATCGCCGTTTCGCCGGACGGGCGCTGGCTCATTGTGAGCGGTGAAAAGAGCGCAGTGGTGGGCAGCTATGCAATTGCTAAAGAGAGCGGTGCGCTACAACGGGTGGCTGAAGCGCCGGCAGGCAAAGATGCTAACTGGGTCACGATTGTCAGTTTTAATAAACCCTGATCGTGGCAGGAAAAGAGATTAAAGGGCCGCCAGACCAGGCGGCCTTTTTTTTAGGGTGTAACTGCCAGCGATAGCTAAATAATTACAATAGATTTGCGGTTTATTAATAACGCCTCTCCAGCTATGTCGCTTTTCTTATTTTTTTCCTGACTGACTTAAAGATATTACACGCCGCTCAGCGCCGCCGCTAAATAGCTGAAAAGTGAATTTGCTTTTCTGTATTTGTAACAACCACGCTATTTACTTGTTTCAAACCGCCTGCCTATTATCCCCTCACTTTGTTATTTAATGCGGCAGGCTGAAATAAAAGCCTGTCCCTGTTTTATTCTCCGGCTGTTAACTGGAAAAACCATGACCTCCCATCTCAACTATTCTGGTGTTCCTCAGGCGGCAGTGCTGACCGATAACGCGCAGGCTCTCGAGGCGGCGCGCGCGCTGGCTGAGCAGGCCAAAGCAGGCGCGGTAGAGCGCGACCAGCAGCGCATCTATCCGCGCGAGCTGCTCGATCAGTTTACTCAGCTCGGGTTAGGCAGTATTAGCGTGCCGCGCCGTTTTGGCGGAGGCGGGCTGAGCTATCAGACGCTGGCCGAGATCTTTCGCCTGATTTCCGCCAGCGATCCCTCGCTGGGACAAATTCCACAAAATCACTTCGGGCTGATTCAGTTTATTCTCGGCGAAGGCAGCGCGGCGCAGCAGCAGCAATTATTGCAGGCGGTGGTGAGCGGCAAACGGCTCGGCAATGGCGGCCCGGAAAAAAATAGCCGCCACACCCGCGATGTGCAGGCGAGGCTGGTGGATGCCTCCGGGGAATTACGCTTAACGGGTGAAAAGTTTTATTCAACCGGCGCGCTGTTCGCCGACATTCTGGTGACCACTGCGCTACAGGATAATGGCCAGCCGGTCATGGCTTTTATTCCGCTGCCCGCAGAAGGCGTACAGATTATTGATGACTGGTCCGGCATGGGACAGCGAACCACCGCCAGCGGCACGGTGCGGCTGGAGCAGGTGGTGGTCGAACCGGCCTGGCTCATTCCACTGCCTCCCGCCGAGAAGCCTACGCTGCGCGGGGCAGTTTCGCAGCTGATCCAGGCGGCGATTGACGCGGGGATTGCGCAGGGCGCGCTGGATGATGCGCTGACGTTTGTACGCAGCAGTTCGCGTCCCTGGGTCGATGCGAATGTCGAACGCAATGCTGACGATCCCTATATTCTCGCCGACGTTGGCCGCATCAGCACAGAGCTGAGCGCCGCTAACGCGCTCCTCACGCGCGCCGCCAAAACGCTCGACGCCATCGATCCCCTCGCCATCACCGCTGAAAACAGCGCGCGCGCCTCCATCGCCGTGGCGGAAGCCAAAGTGCTGACGACAGAGATTGCGCTGCGCGCCAGCGAAAAGCTGCTGGAGTGGAGCGGCAGCCGCGCCACGCTGCTACAGCACGGGCTGGATCGCCACTGGCGCAATGCGCGCACCCATACCCTGCACGATCCGGTGCGCTGGAAAACCCATGCCATCGGTGACTACTACCTTAATGCGACCCTTCCGGCGCGCCACGCCTGGATTTAATGGAGAGAGTGGATGACTCAGGTTCAACCCAAACAGCCCGCCGCACGCATTGAAAACGCGCAGCAGGCCCTGGATGTGGCGCGCCAGCTGGCGCAGCCGTTCCGCAGCGGAGCGGCAGAGCGCGACCGCCAGCGGCGCTTACCCCACGAGGAGTTACAGCAGCTGTTCCAGTCGGGATTAGGTGCCATTACCGTTCCGCGTGACTACGGCGGTATCGCCGTCTCCAGCGCGGTGCTGGCAGCGGTCATCGCCATGCTCAGCGAGGCGGATGCCGCGATTGGCCAGGTGCCGCAAAACCACTTCTACGCGCTGGAGGTGCTGCGCGTTAACGGCAGCGAGGCGCAGAAGCAGCGTCTGTATGGCGAAGTGGTGGCGGGCGTGCATCTCGGCAATGCGCTGGCAGAGTTTACCTCCCGCGCGGCACACCAGCGCAGCACGCAGATCCTTGGTGGGGTGCTTAACGGCACCAAGTTCTATGCCACCGGCGCGCTGTTTGCCGATCGCATTCCCACGGCGGCACGTAATGATGAGGGCAAAGAAGAGCTGGTGTTTGTACCGCGCCAGCAGCCGGGCGTAACGGTCATTGATGACTGGAGCGGCTTTGGCCAGCGCACCACGGGCAGCGGCAGCGTCGAATTCCGTGATGTGTCGGTGGCCGCCGAGGACCGGGTGCCGTTTCAGACCGCCTTTGAGCGTCCCACTGCGGTGGGTCCCTTCGCGCAGCTGCTGCACGCCGCCATCGATCAGGGCATTGCGCGCGCAGCGTTCAACGACATGCTCGACTTCCTGCGGCAGCGGGCCAGGCCCTGGCCAGACAGCGGCGTTGAGCAAGCCTGCGACGATCCCTTAACCCTCGATCGTACCGGCCGACTGGCGGCGCGTCTGGCGGCCGGTGATGCCTTGCTCGAACTGGCAGGGGCAGCGGTTGATGTAGCCCAGCACGCTCCCGGCGCGGAGAGCGTGGCGCTCGCGTCCGTGGAGGTGGCGAAAGCGCGCACCTGGACCACAGAGGTGTCGCTGGAAGCAGGGAACCTGCTGTTTGAGCTGTCGGGATCGCGCGCCAGCCTGCGCGAATACAACCTGGACCGGCACTGGCGTAACGCGCGCACGCATACCCTGCACGACCCGGTGCGCTGGAAATATCCCGCCATCGGCAACTATCTGTTGAATGGCGTACTGCCACCGCGCCGGGGCACGCTATGAGTCAGAAACAGGTTCTGCTTAACGCCTTCAATATGAACTGCGTCGGTCATATTCATCACGGCATGTGGACGCACCCGCAGGATCGCTCGGTTGAATTTAACAGCCTCAGTTACTGGACCGATTTAGCACGCCTGCTGGAACGCGGCCTGTTCGACGGGATGTTCATCGCCGATATCCTGGGCGTCTATGACGTCTATCAGCAGGGCATTGAACTGACTGCGCGCGAGTCTATTCAGCTGCCGGTAAACGATCCGCTGATGCTGGTCTCGGCGATGGCGGGCGTCACGCAGCATCTTGGCTTTGGCGTGACCGCCAACCTGAGCTATGAGGCACCGTTTCCCTTTGCCCGCCGCCTGTCAACGCTCGACCACCTGACGCAGGGGCGCATCGGCTGGAACATCGTCACCGGCTATCTGGACAGTGCGGCGCGCGCGATGGGCATGAAACAGCTGCTGGCCCACGACCGCCGCTACGACCAGGCGGATGAGTTCCTCGACGTCAGCTACCAGCTCTGGGAAGGGAGCTGGCAGGATGAGGCGCTGGTGGTGGATCGCCAGCGTCGGTTATATGCCGATGCCAGCAAAATTCATCCCGTTAACCATCAGGGGGAGTTCTACCAGGTGCAGGGCTATCACCTCAGTAGCCCGTCGCCGCAGCGCACGCCGCTGCTGTTCCAGGCGGGCACCTCTGAGCGCGGCGTCCGCTTTGCCGCACGCCATGCCGAATGCAGCTTCGTTAACGCCAGCACGCCCGCAGCGATGCGCCAGCAGACGCAGCGCCTGCGACAGGCGGCGGTGGAGGCGGGACGCCACGCCAGCGATATCCGCATTTTTATGGGCGTCAGCGTTATCGTCGCCCCGAGCGAACGCGAGGCGCAGGAGAAATATCGCAGCTATCTGGAGTATGCCAGCCCTGAAGCGGGCATTGCCCACTTTTCCAGCTCCATTGGCGTCGATCTGGCGGCCTTTGATCTCGATACGCCAATAGAAACCCGGGAAACCCGCGCCATTGAATCGGTGAGTAAAGCCTACAGCGGCTGGACGCGCCGCCGGCTGCTGGAGCAGCACGCCATGGGCAGCCGCTATCCGGTGATAGTCGGCAATCCTTCTCAGGTGGCGGATGCCTTACTGAACTGGATGGATGAGGGCGATATTGATGGCTTCAATCTAACGCGCATCCTCAACCCGCAAAGCTACAGCGACTTTATCGATCTGGTGGTGCCGGAGCTCCAGCAGCGCGGCCGCTATAAAACGGCCTATCAGCCAGGTTCATTACGTAAAAAACTCTTTCAGCAGGATCGCTTGCCTGAGCGGCATCCTGCGGCGCGCTGGCGCCATCCCACCAGCCTTCGTTGAATCATTTACCTACAAGGAATGCGCATGAAACTCTCTAAGACATTGAGGACGACCCTGGGTGGCACGCTGCTGACGCTTTGTGCCTTCGCCTCCGCCGCCGACTTCTCCGGGCCGCTGAAAGTGGGCACCACCGCCGCCTTCGCGCCGCCGCTGGAAACCGCCGTGGCTGAAGCGAAAAAGCAGGGGCTAGCCGTTGAGCTGGTGGAGTTTACCGACTGGACCGCACCCAACGTCAGCGTGGAGAACGGGGATATTGACGTCAACCTGTTCCAGCATAAGCCTTTCCTTGAGAATGCTAACCAGTCGGGCGGCTTCCATCTGGTGGCCTATGCGCCAGCCATTATCAACAACATCGGGCTCTACTCGAAAAAGCACACGGCCCTCGACCAGATCCCGCAAGGGGGAACGGTGGCCATTGCCAACGATCCGATCAACGGCGCGCGCGGGCTGCTGCTGTTGCAGAAAGCGGGGCTGATTACGCTCAAGCCGGGCGCCGGGCTGAAATCCACGACGGACGATATCGTCAGCAACCCTAAAGATCTCAAAATTATTGAAGTGGAGGCGGTGCAGCTTTCACGGTCGCTGGAGGAAGTGGATGTGGCGCAGGGCTACCCGCACTATCTGCGCCTGGCTAAAACCATCGATCCGCAAAAAGCGCTGCTGTTTGACGGGCTGGAACACCCGGAATATGTCATCCAGTTTGTGATCCGCGACGGGCATCAGAGCGATCCGCGCCTGGCAAAGTTTGTTGATATCTATCAGCACTCGCCAGTGGTGCGCGCCAGCCTGGATAATTTTTACGGCAAACTCTACCAGCCCGGCTGGAGCCAGTAATGATGGTTAGCCTGACATTACCTGGCGAGCATGCGGTGCTGGACCGGCCGCTGGCGAAAGCCACGGGTAACGATCACGTGATTATTGAGGCGCTGAGTAAACGTTATCCGGGCCAGCCTGTTGATGCGCTGCATAACATCACGCTGACTATTCAGCGCGGCGAGATCTTCGGCATTATTGGCCGCAGTGGAGCAGGGAAGTCGACCCTGATCCGCTGCCTTAACCGGCTGGAGGATCCCACCTCGGGACGCGTGGTGATTGACGGTACCGATCTCAGCGCACTCAGCGAAAAGCAGCTGGTGGCGTGGCGGCGCAGCACAGGGATGATTTTCCAGCACTTCAATCTGCTTTCGGCAAAAACGGTGCGCGAGAACATCTCGCTGCCGATGAAGGTGGCGGGCGTGCCCGCCGCCGAGCGCGAACGCAAAGTCGATGAGCTGCTGGCGCTGGTCGGGCTGCTGGAGCGGCAACATGCCTGGCCCTCCCAGCTCTCCGGCGGCCAGAAACAGCGCGTCGGCATCGCCCGCGCACTGGCGCACGATCCCGATCTGCTGCTGTGCGATGAGGCCACTTCCGCGCTCGATCCGGAAACCACGCGCGCCATCCTGGCGCTGCTGAAAAAGATCAACCAGCAGCGCCATATCACGATTGTGTTAATTACCCATGAGATGGATGTGGTACACGATCTCTGCCATCAGGTGGCGGTGATTGATAACGGGGAGATCATTGAGCGCGGGCCGGTCTGGCAGGTCTACAGCGATCCCCGCGAGGAAACCACGCGCCAGCTGCTGAATCCCCACTTCCAGACCCTGCCGGAACAGATCGTCCCGAAGCTGAGCACAGAGCGCAAAAGTGTGGGCTCCCGGCTGCTGGTGCGCCTGCGCTATACCGGCCAGGGCGCACAGCCCGATGCAGGGGCGCTGGGCAGGCAGGTGTCGGGCGAGATCACGCTGCTCTATAGCGCGATTGAGTGGGTGGAGCGCAAGCCCACCGGTCAGCTACTGCTGCTGCTGGATGCCCAGCATGAGGCGCACTCTGCCGGGCCACAACTGGCGAACCTTGCCGATCGACTGGAGGTACTGGGCTATGTCACTGGCTATTGATCGTTTGTGGAATGGCTTGCTGGACACGCTGCTGATGGTCGGCGTCTCATCCGTGCTGGCGCTCGCGCTGGGCCTGCCGATGGCGGTTATTCTGGTGGTAAGCGGGCGGGGCGATCTCTTTCCCAGCCCGGTTGTAAACCGGGTGCTGGGCTGGGTGGTCAACCTGTTCCGCTCGATCCCGTTCCTGATTTTAATGGTGGCGCTGATTCCGGTTACCCGCTGGATTGTTGGCACCACGTACGGCGTCTGGGCGGCGGTGGTACCCTTAACGCTGGCTGCAACGCCGTTTTTCGCCCGCATCGCCGAGGTGAGTTTGCGGGAAGTGGACAAGGGATTGACCGAGGCGGCGCAGGCGATGGGATTCCACCGCTGGCACATTGTCTGGCATGTCTTGCTGCCAGAAGCACGTCCCGGCATCGTCAGCGGGTTTACCATTACGCTGGTAACGATGATTAACGCGTCGGCGATGGCGGGTGCTATCGGCGCGGGCGGCCTTGGCGATCTGGCCTACCGCTATGGCTATCAGCGTTTTGATATGCAGGTGATGGTTACCGTTATCGTGGTGCTGGTGGCGCTGGTGACGCTACTGCAGTTTTGCGGCGACCGGTTGTCACGTCGGCTGAATCATCGTTAAAACAGTGTGGCCGGATCGGCCCGGCCACACGCCAGGCTTATTTCCCCGGACGGCGATCGCCGCCGATGGTTTCACCAAACGGCCCGGTATTTACGGTGCGCTGCTTTTTCGCGTCATTTGCGGCCAGCGGCAGCAGCGGCATCACCAGCTCGGCAAAGCGGTGCGCCTCTTCCAGATGCGGATAGCCGGAGAAGATAAAGTTTTCGATACCTAACGCCTGATATTCGCGGATGCGATCCGCCACCTGCTGCGGGTTGCCAGCCAGCGCCGTGCCTGCGCCGCCGCGCACCAGCCCAACGCCCGCCCATAAGTTTGGCCCGATACGCAGCCCGTCACGCGAGCCGCTGTGCAATGCGCTCATGCGCGCCTGTCCTGTTGAGTCCATGCGTGCAAAGATTTTTTGCGCCGCGGCGATGGTCTCCTCATCCAGATGGGCAATCAGGCGATCCGCCGCTGCCCAGGCTTCTTCTTCGGTTTCACGCACAATCACATGAAGGCGGATGCCGTAAGAGAGCGTTCGGCCTTTTTCCTGCGCCCGCTGGCGCACCACCGCCAGCTTTTCAGCGACCTGCTCAAGCGGCTCTCCCCAGGTCAGGTAGGTATCAATCTGGTTAGCCGCGACGTCGATCGCTTCCTCAGATGAGCCACCAAAATAGAGCGGCGGGCCATTTTCCTGCACCGGCGGAAAGAGGATTTCTGCGCCTTCAACGCGGATATGCTCACCGGCAAAATCGACCTTTTCATTTTTCAACAGGCGCGAGTAAACCTCGAGAAACTCTTTCGTGACCTGATAGCGCTCAGCGTGGCTGAGGAATATGCCGTCGCCTCTGTTTTCCACCGGATCGCCACCGGTCACGACGTTTATCAGCAGGCGGCCCTCTGACAGGCGATCCAGCGTGGCGGCCATACGTGCCGCGAGGCTCGGTGGCTGCAGGCCCGGACGCACGGCTACCAGATAGCGTAGCTTTTTGGTAATGGGAGCCAGCGCCGAGGCGACCAGCCAGGCATCCTCACAGCTTTTTCCGGTCGGGATCAGGACGCCGTAATAGCCCAGGTTATCGGCGGCCAGCGCCACCTGCTGTAAGTAGGGTAAATCAACGGGTCTTCCGCCTTGCGTCGTACCGAGGTAGCGGCCATCACCGTGGGTGGGTAAAAACCAGAAAAGATTAAGTGTGTCTGCTGTCACATGGCTCATTAGCGGATTCTCTTATAACGTTATGTGAATTTAACAGATAGATAGTGTTGGGTTGGTTATATACCGCTAAGCAGAGAACGTGCCAATGCACTACCTGAAAAATATAGTTAAAATTCAATTACATAAAATCACCCTTGTGAAAAGTGGCGTGCTGCAAATGCCACAGCGCGCAGCTTGTGTTGCTGCATTTGCAGCAGCTCAGCGTTTTCGGCCTCTCGTTTCACGCACTCACTCGCGCTATCGTCATCGCTTGCACCCTTACCTGAGACAAAACATGCAGATCTCCGCGCCAGAACTGATCGACCCCGCTTCACGGGCAGTGAAAGAGAAGCTGGATCGGCTTGCGCCTACCGACGCGACCGTGCTGCTGGTGGGCGAAACGGGAACGGGTAAAGAGGTGATGGCGCGCTATCTGCATCACCATAGCGCCCGACGTCATTTTCCCTTTGTGGCGGTCAACTGCGGTGCGCTGACCGAGAGCCTGGCGGAGTCAGAACTCTTTGGTCATGAGCAGGGCGCGTTTACCGGCGCGCGTGAGCGGCACCAGGGCTGGTTTGAGGCCGCCGAGGGCGGCACGCTGCTGCTTGATGAGGTCGGGGAACTGAGCCAGTCGCTACAGGTGAAGCTGCTGCGGGTGTTGCAGGAGCGGGAGATTACCCGCGTCGGTTCCTCCAGGGCGGTGAAGGTTAACGTCAGGGTGATTGCCGCCACCAACGTCGATCTGGCGGTGGCGATCCGGGAACGGCGGTTCCGTGAAGATCTCTACTATCGGCTCAATGTCGCCAGCCTGACCCTGCCGCCTTTACGTCAGCGCAGGGATGATATCCCCGTGCTGGCTAACCATTTTTTAGAGCTCTACGCTCGCCGTTTGGGGCGATCGCCGCTACGCCTGAGCGCCGAGGCGGTCGAGACGCTGATGGACTATCCGTGGCCGGGCAATATCCGCGAGCTGGAAAACAGCCTGCATAATGCCGTTCTTCTCAGCCATGAGTCGCTTATCGGCTCGCAACAGCTGCGGCTGGAGGCGATAGCCCGCGAGGATTCTCCGCCTGATGAAGAGGCGTTGAATCGCTTCCTGCGCCAGCAAATGCAGGAGAGCCGCAGCCCGATCTATGCCAAAGTGCTGGCCGCGCTGGTGCATAACGCGCTGGATTTGAGCCAGGGCAATCAGCGACAGGCGGCAGCGCTGCTCGGCATCAGCCGTAATACCTTACGCACCCAGCTTGGCCATCTCGGCCTGGTAAAGCCACGCCGCAGCCTTACGCGCCGCGGTGAACCAGCAATCGCGAAGGCACCACAGCAGGAGCGTGAGCTGCGGATTGGCTATCAGAAATTCGGCAACCTCGGCATCCTGAAGGCGCGTCAGTCACTGGAAGCGCAGCTGGCTGATAAAGGCGTTAACGTCGTGTGGAGCGAGTTTCCGGCCGGGCCTCAGCTGCTGCATGCGCTCAACAATAAGGAGATCGATTTCGGCACCACGGGCGAAGTGCCGCCGCTGTTCGCGCAGGCGAATAGCAGCGCCATGGTCTACGTGGCCTGGGAACCGGCCGCGCCGCAAAGCGTGGCGTTACTGGTGGCGAAAGAGAGCCCGATTACGCAGATAAGCGATCTTCGCGGCAAGCGTATCGCCGTGAATAAAGGATCGAACGTCCACTATTTGCTTCTGCAAATTCTCGACGAGGCGGGCCTGGGTATAGATGAGGTACGACTGGTTTATACTCAGCCAAAATATCCGCTGGCTCCCAGCGATTTTAATGCGGTGGATGCCTGGATGCTGTGGGATCCCTTGCTCAGCGAGGCGGAGAAAGCGGGGCAGTTAAGGGTGATCGCGGACGGCGTTGGCCGGGTCAATAACCACCAGTTTTACCTGGCCCGCCGGGAATTTGCCGCCCAGTCTGGCGATCTGTTGCAGATAGCGATTGCGGCCCTTGAACAGACCGGACGCTACATCGACGCCCATCCGCTAAAAGCGGCACAGCTGTTGTCCACGGAGCTGGGCATCTCTACCGAGTCGATACTGTGCGCGCTGGCGCGACGCAGCCATCAGACGCAGCGCATGGATCTCTCTATTATCCGCGAGCAGCAGAGGATCGCTGACCGCTTTTATGCGCTGGGATTTTTTAACCGCGCCATTAACGTGCGCGATACTGTCTGGCAGCCATAAAGCCTGGCAGGTTGGGCACTTTACGTCACCGGACGCGTTGGGGTATAGTCAGCGGGATACTTTCATAAGGATATGATAAGCATGAAGATTAAAAGTTACGTTCCCGCCATTCTTGCGGCCTCGCTGCTGCTGTCCGCCTGTGCCGGAGAGCAAACCAGCGTCAACAGAAACGCCCGCCACGCCGCTTCACAACTCGAAAAGATACACTTTGACCCTAACACGCGCCCGCTTACGGCCGACAATATTCGACGTACGGCCACCTTTTTAAGCCAGTTTTATGCGCTGGGAAAACAGGATCGCGCTGAGGGACTGAGCCTGGCACAGGCGCAGCAGCGGGTGGCCAGTTTCAGCAACCCGTCATCGGGTCCCTTTGCGTATGATGCACAGAAAAGCCGGTTTATTTCGCAGGATTACAGCGCTGATCAGCCGGAAAAACGCAGCCTGATACTGCTGGAGAGCGCAACGGCCACTTACTGGGATGGTTTTCACGGACGGCCCTGATAACAGGCGCGCAGCGTGATAAGTGCTGCGCGCTAATGGCCGGTTAGTGACGGAGTTGTTTGATCTCTTCTTCCGTCAGGCCGGTCATTTTCATCACGGTTGGGACATCCATGCCGTTCGCTAGTAAGTTACGCGCAATTTTCAGGCTGGCTTCCTGCAAGCCTTCCTGCCAGCCTTTCAGCCTGCCTCTTTGTTCAATCTGCTGTGCAATTGTCATCAGTTCATCCTTTTTCTGCGGCACGCGCTGTGCCAGTTTGCTAATTGTCACCTCCAGGTCCGGCGCTTCGCTTGCCTGGAGCATATAGTTTATCAGCGACATGACCTGATGTCCGGTCATAAATTCGGCGGCCATTAGCGTAACCAGCTGATCCAGCAGGGAACTCATTTCGCGCTGGCGAATATGCTTCTGCAAAAGGGTCAGCGCCGCCATGCTGCGGTGCCGCATAATTTCCTCATCAGGAATAATCGTTACGTCGACCAGCGGAAAGGCACTGCTGTAGAGCGCGGTGGCGTTTTCTGGCTCGCTGAACAGGTGTAGCCAGTTCATGCTGTAAGGATAGGGGCTGCGTTTGCCATGATAGAACAGCATCGGGATCACCAGCGGCAAGGCGTGATGACCGGCATCCAGATGGCGCTGCATTGCGGCGATAGCGTAGCGCATCAGGCGGAATGCCATCTGTTTGTCTGGCGAGCTCTGGTGCTCGATCAGGACGTGTACGTAGCCGTCACCGTCGAGGGTTTTCAACGAATAGAGCACGTCGCTGAAATAAGGGCGCAGGTCATCCTCAACGAAACTGCCGGATTCCAGCCTGAGCGTGGAGAGGTCGCAGAGGTTGAGCAGCGCGGGCGGCAGGTGCAGCGTCATAAAATCGCGTGCGGTTTCCGGCTGCGAGAGAAAGGTTTTGAAAACGGCATCATGCGGTGTGGGCGTGGTCTTCATCCTGAAGTCTCCGGGCGTGTTATCTGCCGGACCTTATCAGGCGGGTCGGGATGGTTGAAAGAGGAGAGAGAGAAAGTACCGAGGCGTCTCGCAAACAGCGTTCAATACGGGTCATTTAACATAATATACATTATGTGCACTTTAATATCTCACTGAAACTACGGATGACATAATGGCCTGACCGACCAAATTGAGCCATCCGTTCTTTTAGTCCTGATATGACCACCAGAACCCGTTCAGCGGATCCTGGTGGATGCATGCCCTCAGGCTGCTATCACTTCAGATGCAATTTAATTTCTGATGAAGCCTGTTGCAATGCCGTTCGCACCGTCGGCTCCTGGCTCAGCGCATTCAGCAAACCGTAATCGTGGATCATGCCGTTATAGCGCGTCACCGTAACCGGTACGCCTGCGGCATCCAGCTTGCGACCAAAGGCTTCACCTTCATCACGCAGAACATCCAGTTCCGCGGTCTGGATCAGCGTTGGCGGCAAGCCTTTCAGTTCAGCCGTTGTGGCGCGAAGCGGCGACGCCAGGATGTTATTGCGGTCGGTGTTTGACGTGGTGTAATTGTCCCAGAACCACTGCATCATGTTTTTGGTCAGGAAATGCCCCTCAGCAAACTGCTGGTAGGAAGCATCGGAGAAATTGGCGTCGGTGACCGGCCACAGCATCACGTTATAACGAATGGCTGGCGTGTGGTTGCGCAGCGCCTGTAGTGCAACCGAAGCCACCATATTGCCACCCACGCTGTTGCCAACCAGCGCCATGCGCGTACCGTCCACGCCAATTTCGCTACCCTGCTCCGCCACCCATTTTGTCGCCTCATAGGCCTGTGTCACCGCCACAGGAAAATGTGCTTCAGGCGACGGCGTATAGTTAACAAAGACTGCCGCCGCGCCAGATTCGTTGACCAGATCGCGCACCAGGCGTTCGTGTGTTGGAAAGTCGCCAAGTACCCAGCCGCCACCGTGAAAGAACATGAACACCGGCAGCGTGCCAGAAGCATTTTCAGGTTTAACAATCGTCAGCGTCAGCGGCTTTCCGAGTACGGTAATCACTTTTTCAGACACGCTGGCTGGCGGCAATTTTGCGCCTTTCTGCGCTCCCGTCAGCACTGCCCGCGCTGCCACGGGAGAAAGCTGTTCAATCGGTTTTCCGCCGCCGCTGTTTAACGCTTTCAGGAAAGCGCCGACGCCTGCCGTAGGTTCAGGCGAATTATCAGGTGCAGCGGCCATCGCTGTACCGATCTGCGCGGCCAGAAGAGCCGCGATTATTTTCATTTTTACGCTCATAGATTTCCCTGTTTATTTAAGAGTCAATAATGCCCTATTTATTGCCATGCCCAGCCATTGCGAATCGGCGATAAAGAGAGCATGACTGCGGGTTATTCATTCGCTCAGTTCACCGTTATCACCGGCCAAATAATTCATCTGCGGATTAATCAGGCTTTCGATAATAGCGAACCACCGTTGCTCATCACCGCTGAATTGCTTTCTTATGACCGCCGGCGTATAGCCGGTGATCCCCCTGACGGTGCGTGTAAATGAGGCCTGGCAGTTAAATCCGCTGTCAACCGCCACATCCAGGATCCCTCTTTTTGTTCTGATCAGAATAAAGGTCGCATTAATCACACGCCGAATGCGGACATATTCATACACGTTGAGGCCGAGCAGTTGCACAAATTTCCGCTGAAAATGCCAGACGGAATAGCCGCTTTTATTCGATATTTTTACAACAGAAAGTTCCTGATCCAGATGCCCTTCTATCCACTCGATCATTTCCTGAATAACCGAAAACACCGCGCCATCGCGCTGACTTAACCTGGCAGAAATGCCGCCCGTAATAAAAATCTCTTTTCCATTACGCTGTGGTGAAGGAACGGAGATATTCAGTGTAATTCTGCTATTTATCAGCTCGACGCTGACTGCTGGGCGGGACATATCACTACTCTGGCGATAAACCAGCGGTTTCACTGTCGGTAAAACGGTTGCGGCCTGTAACATAGCGATACCTGTCTGAGTGAAACGCACGAAATCATCGCCGCCGCGTTGCTTTAGCGCGTGTTGAAATAATGCGGAGACTCAGCCCTCTCCGCGCGAAGTTAAAACGGCATAATCAAAACTGATAGACCAGTCCCAGCGCCAGAATGTCATCGGTTGACACGCCAGCCGCAGCGGAAAAGCTGCTCTTATCAATCAGGTTGAGCTTGTAATCGACGTACGCCAGCATGTTGCGGTTGAACAGATAGGATCCGCCAAAATCGACAAATTTCACCAGGTCCTGGTTGCTGTAGGTTCGGCCATTACCAGCCAGACCGAGATCCTTCGCGCGCGCCTGGCTATAGGCAATAAAGGGTATCCAGCCTGCATCAAAGGTATATTGGGCAAACGCTTCGAAAATAGAGGACTGATTGGCGTAGCCGTAGACGCCGCTGCCGGGGCGGCTGCCAAACCGGGACGCGTTATAGGCCTGCGTGTACATAACGGCCAGATAGAGGCTGTGGGCGTCATATTTAAGTGAGGCGGAATAGGCTTCAGCCTTGTCACCGCGACCCATAATGCCCGCGCTGCTATTCTGCTCACGGGTTCGATCGGACTGGGTAAAGGCTCCTGCCGCCTTAAAACCGTCACCGAAGGCGTAAGCCACTGACATGCCATAGCCATCACCGTTCTGGCGCAGGACATCGCGCGCTCCTGGCTCCCCGCCGCCCTCATTCTTTCCCTGATATTGCAGCGCCACGTCCAGATCCTTCACCAGCCCAAATAAATCACTGTTGCGCCAGGTGGCAAGGTTATTACCACGACGGAACATAAACTGATCGGTGTTATAGGTTTGCGCATCAAATTCAGGCTGCATATCCGTCTGGCTCAGCGCGTCATACAGCACACCAACATTGCGGCCATAGTCAAACGAACCGACGTTATCAACTTTTATTCCGGCGAAGCCAAGGCGCGTAAACATTGAATCGCTGTCACTTTCCGGCTGGCTGGCGTTGAACTGGCTTTGCCACTGGCCGTAACCGGTCAGGCGATCGGAAATGTGCGTCTGGCCTTTAAAGCCGATGCGCATATATGACTGATCGCCATTCTGACTTTTATCTTTACTGATGTAATTAAGCCCTGACACCAGGCCATAAAGGTCAAGTTTGTTTCCGTCTTTATTATAAATTTCAGCGGCAGACGCTGGCCCGCCTAAAAAAATACAGGACGCGATGAGCGCCAAATTATTCGCTTTCATTAATTCCTTCTCGGGATGGTGTAAACCTCAGCCGGAAAACCGGCAATTAAACCACCCAGTGGTTTGTAAGCTGCTTGTTTTTAATTCTGATGGCGAACCGATGAAAAGATTATCCCGTGAGCGGTGGGAAAAAGTAAGTTATACAAACGGATAGGTATACGAAGAGATAGTTATACTAAGGGATAATTGCAAAAGGCTGGCTCTGTCGAGTGGGCAGGCTAACTGCCCTTCACCCACACGTTCAAATTTTCTGATTTACTTCACCACAATGCATGGCTTTTCTCTGCGCCTCTATGCGCCTAACATGCATCCCATCGAGGCAAAACGCCTCACAACCTAAAAATCTGATAAAGGAAATGACCATGAAAGCCATCAAAAATTTCGTTGCTGTAGCCGCCCTTGCCCTCGTCTCTTTCTCAGGCTTTGCCCAGAGCGTCACCGCCAGCGGCACCACGCTTGATGAGGCCGAAGCGCAAATTGCCCGCCAGGCGAAGCAGGCTGGCACCTCATACATTATTACCAGCGCACGTTTTACTAACGGCGCCTATATGTCAGCTGAGCTGGTGAAATGATTTCGCAGGCCGCCGGCAAATCCAGGCCTGCGGCCGCTAAATGAGGAAAGGGAAATGAATACGCTGAAAACCTGCGTGGTGCTGATCGTCATTGGCCTGTTTATGCTGGTCATGAAAAAATGCGAAACCAGACGCTGACGCGCGTGGAGAAAAGAAGGCTGAACGGCTCCTTACGCAGTCGCCCCCTTTTCTTTGCGGTCGTCAGGCTTGTCCCCAGCGTGATGGCATAATCAGGTTAAACGTTCGAGGGGCAAGGTAAACCAGAACAGGCTGCCCCCTTGCGTGCGGTTCTCTGCGCTGAGCAGGCCGCCATGCCGCTTAATGATTTCATTGCTGATGGTCAGCCCCATCCCCATGCCTTCCGCTTTCGTGGTGTAGAACGAATCGAAAATCCTGCCGATGACCTCGTCAGAAAGGCCGATGCCGTTGTCAGCCACCTCAATACGAATAAGGTTTGCCGCAGGATGCGATGACGCAATCCGCAGCACGCGGGCACCCGCATTATCCGCCATCGCTTCAATTGCGTTGATGACCAGATTAAGCAACACCTGTTGAATTTGCACGCTCTCACAGAACACGCCATCCTCTTTCGCGGCTAAGTCCAGCTCCAGCGCCACAGCGCGGCGCTCCAGTTCGAGACGTGACAGCACAACAATATCCCGTGCAATAGGGTGTAGTTTTGCCGGGGCAAACTCATTGATCTGGTTGCGCGTCAGCGCCTGCAGGCCGCGAATAATATTGCCGGCGCGCTGCCCTTCACGGATGATCTCATCCAGGCTTTTGCAGGCATTTTCCAGATGGGCAGGTTCCCGCTTCAGCCAGCGCTGGCTGGCACCGGCGTTCGCGACGATTGACATCAGCGGCTGGTTGATTTCATGGGCGATGGACGAAGTAAGCTGGCCGACAGTCGTCGCGCGGGCCACGCGGGCAAGGTCCGCCTGGGCGATCCTGACGGCATCTTCAGCCTGCCGCTGGGCGGTGATGTCCGTCAGGGTGCCGAAGTATTCGGCCACTTCCGGCCAGTTTTCATTTGGTTCACCAATCCCTTTGATATAGCGGCACTCGCCGTCATCCCGGATGATGCGGAACTCCGCCTGCATCACTTCACCCTTGCGGGCCCAGTCGTCTATCTGCGCTTTCAGACAGGGAAGATCGTCCGGGTGCACGCGGCGCTGAAACTCAGCCATCGAGGTGGTGAGCTGATGATGGGGCAGCCCCATGATGCGCTTGTATTCGTCAGAGATGTACTGAATGTCGGGTTCAATGTGCCAGTGCCAGGTCCCGGTATGGCTGATTTTTTCACCGAGCATAAGCGACGTCTGGCTGGCGCGGAGCTGTTTCTCTATTTTGCGGCGCTGAATGTTTTCATCCACCAGCTCGGCATACAAACGGGCCGTCTCCAGCGATACCGCTGCCTGCGCGCCAAGCATGGAAACGATCCTTGAGTGATCGGCGGTAAACACGTCTGGCATCAGGCGGTTTTCCAGATAAAGCACGCCCACCATCTGCGCCTGCCTGAACATTGGCACGCACATCACTGCGGCACCAGACGCAATCAAATAGTTATCCTGGCTGAATGGGCTGAATTCCTCCGGCTTACCGGTGCGGATCTCCTGGCCGGTCCGGATCACCGCTGAGAGCACCGAAAGAGGAAGATCGGTGGCGACCGGCAGCTCACGGACGATTTTGACCTTTACGCCTTCGGCCGTGGTGGAGGCTCTCGCCTGAATCTCAGGAACGTTGCCGTCTGTCAGGCGTATCAGCATGCAGTGCTGCGCCCCGGCCCGCTCTACCAGCATCATCATCAGTATATGAATAAGCCGGTCGAGGTTGATCTCCTCCGTCAGCGCACGCATAACGGTCATCATGCTTTGCAGATCGCTGATAACCGAACTCTGCTCAAACGACACGGTACTCAGCGCGGTCTGGGCGCTATGGCTGGCCAGCGCCGGATAATCCGTTTCCAGTTGGTGAACTTTTGCGCCCGCTCCCCAGCGATCCCACGCGGCGATGGCACCCTTTATATAGGCATCCCCGGCAAAGGCCATGTTCCTGGCGTAGGCCAGACGCGCAGCCAGTTCGCAGGCCAGCCCGTTAATATGCGGAAACTGGCCTTCGCGTGACAGCGCAATCGCTTTTTCGAAAAGCTCGAACGCCTGCGCCGTATTGCCCCCCTCAAGGCGGCAAAGCTCAGCACGCAACAGCGTCTCCTTATCGGAAAAGGTTTTACTGTTTTCACTGGCCCAGGTCACGATCCGGTTAAGGTGAGGTTGCAGCTGCACACGTAAATCCTGGGTCATGCTCCCGGACAGGCGTGGCACCGTCAGAGAGAGCGCACTGTAGAGATGGTAATCGAGCATATGAACATGCCCTGGGATAAAGGCAGTAAACCGCCCGGCATCCTTAAACCACCTGTCTGCGGCAGCGTATTCACCGGCAAAGAAGTGCGCCATGGCTTTATAGAGCCGCGACCAGAACTGCATCAGGAACATGGGCTCAACGGCAAGTTCCGGTTTGACAATCTCCAGCCTGGGCGTCAGGAAGTTATCGCCGCTAAAAGTGTTACCGCGCGGCTTACGCAGAAACAGCACATAGTCCAGCTGCATGCCAAGGACCACCTCGACATCACGATACTGCGCCTTTCTGACAAACAGCATCCCGCGCGTAATCGAGGTATGGACACCGTCAAGATGGTCGCCCCGGGCAAGGAAGTTCATGATCATATGGCGTAGCGCCAGGCAGGCGGACGTCCGGTCTCCCGTTTCGACGCCCACATCAAACGCGGCTTTTGCCCGCTCAATGGCATAGCTTAGCGGCATGGTCCAGATGCTGACCTGATCAAGCGGCAGCAGCGTACGCGCTTTAAAGCTGACGAAGTCGTGCTTATAAACCAGCTCGCGCGCCAGTAAGGTGCTGGCGAAGCCGCGACTGTATTCATCGTACTGGTCGCCGCAGACGACGCCATACCACGAGAGCGCCAGCGTAGAGGCGCCGCTCAGGCCACGCGCCATCGACAGGTGCAACAGCTTGCACAGGATCATAAAGTGCAGGCGGGGATTGGTAAACGCGGCAAAGGTGCTGGCGCTGGCCAGCAGATTCATCACGGCTTCGGTGTTTTTACAGTTAACCAAACCCAGTGAACGAAAACGGGCATAGGGGTTTTTGCCTACATCCTCTTTGAGGGTCGCTCTGGCCTCGTCGCACTCTTCCTGTGTCGGATGGCGATTAAGATGCATACCAAAGGCGGCGAGCCACGCGAGCGCCGTTTCCAGCGCCAGCTGGCTGTCAGACTGTCGCATATGAATTTCCGCTATCAGGCAGGCCGCCTCGGCTTTATCCGCCACCTCGCCCGGTGCAGCGTGGATACGGGCGCAGAGCGCCAGAGCGGAAGAAAGATCCCCGTTAAGGAACGCGCACTCCGCCTCCTCCAGCAGGAACACGGCCGTTTCAGCACGATCCGCCTCGGCAACAAGCGATCGTGCCGTCCTCAGATAGCGCAGGGCAGAAACGTAGTCACCACTGGCTTTTGCCCGCCTGCTGGCCCTGAGCATCAGCTGGCTGAACCCTTCTGTATCGTGCGCCAGGCGTGCGCAATTTTTCACAGAGAGCAAGTGATGGGCGGCCCTGAACAGCAGCGCGCTGGCGTGATCGAGGGTAGATTCACGCATAAAATAGCGCGTCGCGGCGTAATGGAACGCCTCTTTCTCACCCTCCTCAAGAAGCTTTAGCGACGCCTCATGCATGCTGTCATGCATGAACGCATACCCCATCTTGTTTAGCGTGATAAACCGGGCCGTGACGGCTGGCAGCAGTAACAGCGCGATAGCCTCCACTGCGTCACCGGTGATCCCCTTAAGGACCTCCAGCTCCCCGGCGCTACCCAGTAAAGCCAACTGCCCCAGCCGCTGTCGGGTCGAATGCGGCAGCGAGAAGAGATTCTGCAACACGCTGGCCGCCACGTTGGCGGTATAGTGGCTGTTTTTCAGCGCCTGCGAATCATAGGCCCATCTTAACGGGGCACTGTGGGTAATCAGGCCGTCGCGAACCGCCTGTCTGAAAAATTCAAGCGTGGCAAGCGGGTTCCCAGCGGTTTTTTCATGAATAAGCTGCGCCAGCTCAGCCGTCGCCGCACTGCGGGTATGAAATCGCCCCGCCAGCCAGGCGGCAATGCTCTTTTCTGACAGCGCTTCGGGTGTGATGTCGGTAAGACGTACGGCACTGGCGCGCAGGTGGTTCAGATGGGTAGCGATTGTGGCACAGGGTAACGAGAGGCGATCGCGATGCGTGATCACCAGCAGCACGGGAATATCTTCGCTGAGACTCAGCAGGTTCTGAAGCAGGTTCAGCGTGGCCTGATCCGCCCAGTGCAGATCGTCAATCAACATCACCAGCGGACGTCCCGGCGCGGTAAACGCCCTGACCAGATTACAGGCAACCTGATTAACCCGCTCTTTAGCATCAAGGGCATGTGAGTGCGCCTGCACGCTGGCTTTCTGCCCAAGCAATATTCCCAGTTCAGGAACCAGACTCACGGCCAGGCCCGCATGCTCGCCCAGGAGGCGTGAAATCTGCGATTTCCAGCGTGCCATCTCCTCTGCCGGAAGGCCCAGTACATGCAGCGCTAGCGTTTTGAATGCGGCAGTAAAAACGGCATAAGGGAGTACGGGAGAATGCGGGTCAGCTTTCACCAGGGTAAGCAGCGCGTTTTTATTGCGCAGCAGCCTGAGTGAAGAGGCGACCAGCGACGACTTCCCTGCCCCCGGTACGCCGCTTATCGCCACCAGACGGTGTTTGCCGCTCTGGCTGACCTCATCGAACGCGGCCAGTATGTCAATCGCCTGCGGGTGGTCGGTGAAGAGCGTATCGGTGGCGTAATGCTCCGGCTGTATGTCCTGCATCCCCAGGGAGAAAGAGGCAATAATGCCGTCCGGCATCAGGGTTGCGGCGCAGCGACGGAGATCGGCCAGCACGCCCTCAGCAGTCTGATAGCGCTGCTCGGGCGATTTGTTCAGCAGCCTTAAAATAATGGAGGAGAGCACCACCGAGACGTCCTGACGAATAACGTGCGGCGGCACCGCTTCCGACGCAATGTGATGATGCACCCACTCCGCATGGCTGCCCTCCACCGTCCCGTAAGGCAGCCTGCCGGTCAGCAGCTCATAGAGCACCATACCCAGACTGTACAAATCGCTTACCCGGCTGACCGGGTGGACCGAGCGTGAGGTATGCTCAGGAGACATGTAGGCAAGCGTGCCGCCCGCGATGGGCAGTCGAGAATGCTGCTGCAAGGGATTATAGAGCGCCGACAGACCGAACCCGCCCAGCCGCACGCTGCCGTCATCAGAGAGAAAGAGGTTGGCAGGCTTAATATCCCCGTGCACCAGCCCCTGCTGATGCACCCTGCTCAGCGTGGTACAGAGCATGGCGGCACGGTGGAGAAAGTCAGCAATCGTGCCGGGTGGCGTACAGAGCTCGTCTGCCAGCGTGCGCCAGGTGAAGGCGCTATAAATCAGCGCATACCGCCCCTGATAATGGGTCTGCTTCAGAGGCTTAAGCGACCAGCTTTCGGCCAGACGATCACGCAGCGCAAATTCGTTTTTTAGCCGCTGTGTGACCGGCAACACTGACGCCTCATTGCCCGCAGTCGCCAGTACAAGGGTTTCACCGGTTGCGGCATGGCGGCACAGGATCCAGTCCGTGTCGCCCTCCTGCGCCAGCGGTGAGAAGGTCATCTCTTCGGGCAGCAGGATTTCATCATTCGTCCCTGCCTCAAGCCCCTGCGAATGCGTACTCATGGGTGCGCCGCCTTAAGCGAGAACTGCTGGCGGATATGCTCAAACAGGGTTTCGATTTCGATAGGTTTGGGCAAAAAGGCAATAGCACCCAGATTAATGGCATACCGCAACATCGTGTCATCTCCGTTGCCGGAAATAATAATACCCGGCGGGTTTTTGATCCGCCGGGTAAGATTGATGAAAAGCTCAAAACCATTCATGCCCTTTAGCTGAACATCAATGATAAAAAGCGCGGCATTCGCCATCGCTGCCTCATCACAAAGAAGAGATTCTGCCGATTCGAAGGCGTCGGTCAGATAGCCTTCGGACTGGAGCAGGTTGGTAAGACCACTGCGGACAGAACGTTCATCATCAACGACGACAATGCGCTGCGACAGCTGCATGCTGTTTTCCTTAAATAAAGCTCAGGCCTGTATAAGGCACATCCTTAGGAGGGTTTGTCACCTGAGGTCGGGGGAGTGTCGCCAATCTTATGGTGATATTCGTGACGAAACCAGCGCAGGCTCACCGGCTGCCGGTTAATCAGGCGCTTGATCAGCGGAATAAGGTGCTCGCCCACCTGCATACCCAGCAGGCCCACCAGCGCAATAATCGGCGGCGCCGGAGAATTAACGTCGATAACGGCATAAATTACGCCAGCCAGCACGCCGGCTGCCAGCGAGACAGAATAGGTCTTTAACATGGTTAGCCCGCCTGTTTAGCCATCAGTGGTGGAGAGGCGGGCTGCTGCTCTGCAACAGCCTGAACCGGGCCGCTTGACGGGATGGCGGCGGATGACGCGGTGTGCAGCAGCTTACCGCCCAGGGAGCTGCCAATAACCATACCCAGCAGCCCAACCAGCGCCACCGCCGGCGGAGCCGGTGACTGGACTTTTAGCAGCGAATAGATCAGGCCGACCAGCGCGCCCGCGCCGAGAGAGATAAGTAAAGGACTCATCGGTCCTCCTTGAAAATAGCCGTCCGGCCCCTGAGAGCCGGACGGTTAACTGATTAACGGACGTTCGCGGGAACCGGCGCCAGGGTACGGTGCTCACTCTTCTGGCGCGAAGGCGCTTTGTGCACCATGGTGTAGGCGTAATCAACGCCAATGCCGTAGGCACCAGAATGCTCTTTGGCAATGTCCATCACCGCGTTGTAGGTCTCTTTGTGCGCCCAGTCGCGCTGCCACTCCAGCATCACCTGCTGCCAGGTTACCGGGATCACGCCCGCCTGGATCATGCGCTGCATGGCGTAGTCGTGGGCTTCTTTCGTGGTGCCGCCTGACGCGTCAGCCACCATATAAATTTCGTAGTCGCCTTCCAGCATGGCGCACAGGGCAAACGTGTTGTTGCACACTTCGGTCCACAGGCCTGAAACCACAATCTTTTTCTTGCCGTTAGCCGCCAGCGCGTCACGCACTTTGTGGTCATCCCAGGAGTTCATTGAGGTGCGCTCAAGAATGTCCTGGCCCGGGAACACGTCCAGCAGCTCCGGGAAGGTGTTACCGGAGAAGCTTTCCGTCTCAACGGTGGTCAGCACCGTCGGGATATTGAAGACTTTTGCCGCTTTTGCCAGGGCAACGACGTTGTTTTTCAACACCTGGCGGTCAATTGACTGCACGCCAAACGCCATCTGCGGTTGCTGGTCGATGAAGATAATCTGGCAGTTCTGCGGCGTCAGTACTTCAAGTTTGCTGTTGGTCATGTTCTTGCCCATTGAGGTTAGTGTTGCTGAGTGCCGTAAACGTTATAACGGCGTCAATGATCAGCCTGCCCGATCGCTGAACAGCGCCCTGCTGCTGTCGCTGTCCTGGTGGGTAACTGTCTGGGCGCAGTGTAGGAACCTTTTTTATTTCAAACTATTATCTTTAGGTATAACTATACGAAGGTATACCTATACCAACGTATACCTATCCCTTTGTATAACTAGACGCTTCCTGGCCCGCCTGATCATAATCCTGCCATCCCAATCCCCTGCTGGCACAGCAGGGCAATTATCTGTCCGCGGCTTTCACGGCCGTTCAGGACCACCTGTCTCAGGAGAGTTTATGGTTACCCTTGGTAAAGCCGACGTCATTCTCACCAATGGCCGATTTCATACGGTCGATCGCGCCAACCCGATCGCCGACGCTGTGGCCATCCGCGACGGCAAGTTTCTCGAAGTAGGCAGCCTGGCGGAAGTCATGCAGCACCACTGTGACGGCACAAAGGTCATTGACCTCAAAGGCCACACCGCCATTCCTGGCCTGAACGACTCGCACCTGCACCTGATCCGCGGCGGCCTCAACTACAACCTCGAGCTGCGCTGGGAAGGCGTGCCTTCGGTGGCCGACGCGCTGCGGATGCTGAAAGAGCAGGCGCTGCGCACCCCGTCACCCCAGTGGGTGCGCGTGGTGGGCGGCTGGACCGAGTTCCAGTTTGCCGAGCGCCGGATGCCGACGCTGGATGAGATCAACGACGCCGCGCCCGATACGCCGGTGTTCGTGCTGCACCTCTACGACCGCGCCCTGCTCAACCGCGCCGCGCTGAAGGTGGTAGGCTACACCAGGGATACGCCGAACCCGCCGGGCGGCGAGATCCAGCGCGACAGTAACGGCAACCCGACCGGTATGCTGATCGCCCGTCCCAACGCCATGATCCTCTATTCCACCCTGGCGAAAGGGCCGAAACTGCCGCTGGAGCAGCAGGTCAACTCAACGCGCCAGTTTATGCGCGAGCTGAACCGCCTTGGCCTGACCAGCGCCATCGACGCGGGCGGCGGCTTCCAGAACTATCCGGAAGACTATGAGGTGATCGCCGAGCTGCACCAGAAAAAGCAGATGACGATCCGTATCGCCTACAACCTCTTTACCCAGCGTCCGGGCCACGAGCTGGAAGACTTCGAGAAGTGGACCGATATGCTGACGCCGGGCCAGGGCAGCGACTACTTCCGCCACAACGGCGCAGGGGAAATGCTGGTGTTCTCCGCCGCCGACTTTGAGGACTTCCTCGAGCCGCGCCCCGACCTCGCGCCGGGCATGGAAGACGAGCTGGAGCGCGTGGTGCGCCACCTGGTCGAGCACCGCTGGCCGTTCCGCCTGCACGCCACCTATGATGAATCGATCAGCCGCATGCTCGACGTGTTCGAGAAAGTGAACCGCGACATTCCGTTCAACGGCCTGCACTGGTTCTTCGACCACGCCGAGACCGTAACCCAGCGTAACATCGACCGTATCAAAGAGCTGGGCGGCGGCATTGCCGTTCAGCACCGCATGGCGTTCCAGGGCGAATACTTTGCCGAACGCTACGGCATCGAGGCGACCCGCCACACCCCGCCGGTGGCGCGCATGCTGGAGACCGGCGTGCCGGTTGGTCTCGGCACCGACGCCACGCGCGTCGCCAGCTACAACCCCTGGACCGCACTCTACTGGCTGGTTTCCGGCCGCACCGTCGGCGGCATGCAGATGTATGACGTCAACGCGCGTCTGGATCGCGACACCGCGCTGATGCTCTGGACGCAGGGCAGCGCCTGGTTCTCCAGCGAGCAGGGCAAAAAAGGCCAGATTAAAACCGGACAGCTCGCCGATATGGTGGTGCTGAGCAAGGACTACTTCAGCGTGCCGGAAGAGGAGATCAAGGGTATTGAGTCGGTGCTGACCGTGGTGGACGGCAACATCGTTTATGCCGCCGGATCCTTCAGCAGCGAAGCGCCGCCGTCGATTCCGGTGCTGCCTGAGTGGTCGCCGGTGGTGAAGGTGCCGGGCCACTACCGCAGCGCCCCGCCGACCGCAGCCACCCGCGTGGGCATGCAGCAGATGCCGCACCAGTGCAGCGGCCCGTGCGGCGTACACAGCCATTCCCACGACATCGCGCGTGGTGCCAACATGCCGGTATCCGAGGAGAACGCCTTCTGGGGCGCGCTCGGCTGCAGCTGCTTCGCATTTTGATCGCCATGAAGAATTTATTCTCTCAGCCGCCCCGCATTGATGCGGGGCTGTTCTTCCTGCGGCTCACCGGCTGCCTGCTGTTGCTGCACGTGCACGGCCTGCCAAAAGTGTTCCACTTCAGCGAAGAACTGACGCATATCGAGGATCCGTTCGGCCTCGGTCCCTGGATGAGCCTGCTTCCGGCTATTTTTGCCGAAGTCATCTGCCCACTGTTTATCCTGGTCGGCGCATTCACCCGCCTGGCCTGCCTGCCGATCATTGGCGTGCTGCTGATCGCGATGCTGTTTGTGCATCCCGACTGGAGCATCGCTGAAGGTCAGTTTGGCTGGCTGCTGTTAATTATCTTTACCACGCTGGCGATCACCGGTCCGGGCCAGTGGCGAGTCGGTGCGGGCAAACAACGTGAGGTACGCCATGGCGCAGGTTAACGACATTAACGACGTCACGCCGGAGAAAGAAGGCGTGCCCGCGCCTGCGGCCGCCGCGTCACCCTGGCAACCCCTGCAACAGCCAGTATTTCGTATGCTCTGGATTGCCACGGTGGTCTCCAATATCGGCTCGTGGATGAACGACGTGGGCGTCAACTGGACCATGCTGACGCTGAGCGCCGATCCCCTCAGCGTGGCGCTGGTGCAGGCGGCGAGCAGCCTGCCCATGTTCCTCTTTGCCCTGCCTTCCGGGGTACTGGCTGACATCATCGACAGGCGGAAATACCTGCTCTTTTCCCAGCTGTGGGTATTTATCGCTGCGGCGGGCCTGACGCTGCTCTCCTTTACCGGGCACGTGACGCCGCTGGTGCTGCTGATTGCCGCTTTCCTCATGAGCGCGGGCGCCGCCATGAGTTCACCCCCGTTTCAGGCGATTGTGCCGGACCTGGTGAAAAAGAGTGAGCTGGGCCCCGCTATTGCCCTCAACTCGCTGGGGATCAATATCAGCCGTGCCATTGGTCCGGCACTGGGTGGCCTGATCCTCTCTTTTGCCGGGCCGTGGATGGTTTTCCTGCTCAACGCCTTGTCCGTGCTGGGCGTAGCGTGGGTACTGTATCGCTGGAAAGAAGCGCCCAGCGTGCAGCGCCTGCCGCCTGAGCACTTCTTTTCTGCGGTGCGGGCGGGCATTCGCTACGTGCACGCTGCCCCGGTGCTGCGCAATGTGCTGGTTCGCACCGTTGCCTTCTTTGTATTCGGCAGCGCTGGCTGGGCGCTGCTGCCGCTGGTTGCCCGCCGTGAGCTTGGGCTGGGCCCGGGCGGGTACGGCATTATGCTGGCCTTTATCGGCGTAGGGGCGATCTGCGGAGCGGTGCTGCTGCCGCGCCTGCGCAAGCGCTTTAATGCCGACCAGCTGATGGTGCTGGCCAGCCTGCTGTTTGCCGCCACCCTGCTTGCGCTGGCGTTTGTCCGGCATATCTGGCTGCTCAACGCGTTTGAGTTTTTCACCGGCTTCGCCTGGATCGCCGTGCTCTCCACCCTGAACCTGGGCGCGCAGCGCAGCGCCGCCAAATGGGTGAAGGCACGAGCGCTGGCGGTTTACCTGACCGTGTTCTTTGGTTCGATGACGGTGGGCAGCGCGATCTGGGGACAGCTTGCCTCACACTACGGCATTCCGGTGTCACTCTGTGTGGCGACGGTGGGCATGGTGCTGGGCTCCCTTACCGTGTTGCGCTGGCGTCTGGATAAGGATCCCGACCTGAACCTTGACGTCAGCGAGAGCGGTGAGCCGGTGCCGGCGCTGGACATTCATCACGACCGTGGGCCGGTCCGGGTGAGCTACGAATATCAGATCCGCCAGCAGGACGCGCACGACTTCACGGTCTGTATGCAGGATATGCGCCGCGTTCGCCGACGCGGTGGCGCCATCAACTGGGCCGTTTATGAAGATATTTTACAGCCCGGCATTTTTGTGGAGACGTTCGTGGTGGGTTCCTGGATGGAGCATCTGCGCCAGCTTGAGCGTTACACCATGAACGACCAGAAGATACAGACCCGCGTGTATGCCTTCCACCAGGCGGAACAAATGCCTGTTGCCCGCTATCTGGTTGCGCCTGAGTAACCAACAACGTCACCGGTGAAAAAGGGCTGCCCGCGGGCAGCCCTTTTATTATTGGTCTTTCATAGGCGGCTCAACACGCCGCTGAGCCGCTACTCCAGCGCAGGAAGCAAACGTCGTCCCACCACGCGTTCGATCAGTCCGGCGGCCTGAAGAAGCGTCTCATCCTGGCCTGGCGCCGCGTAGAGGGTAATGCCAAACGGCAGGCCGTCATTATCCTCACCTGTCGGGAGGGCAACCACGGGTGCGCCTGCTTTACCGGTGCATTTCGCCGCAGCGGAAAGTGGGGAAAGCAGCAGGTCGGCCTGTCCTGCATTTAGCGCGGCGAGAATCCCCTCTTCCAGGCTCAAGGCAATATCCTGGCGGCGATCGTGACGGTACTGCTCTGAATGGATCCCCGGCGCGGCGTCGGCCGCCTCCAGCAGAGACTGCCCGTAGGGAATGCTCTCCGGGTGTGCGCTGTTCCAGTCGATAATATCGCGCATCGTGCTCATGCCGCAGGGAGCAAGCGCCTTCAGCAGGCTGTTCAAACTCTCACGGAATTCCGTACGGAAAACACAGGAGCGCACCTCCTGCAACCGATCGGCCGAAGGCAGATCGCAGGGATCGACAATAACGGCGCCGGCCTGCGCCAGTGAATCCAGCAGACGGTTAAAAACCGCCTGGCGGCCCTCAGCCAGGAGCGTATCCGCCATCGCCCGGCGCGGGATGCCTATCCGCAAACCGGTCAGCGAGTCTGGCGCGGGGCGCTCAGCGACCAGCCCGCTCAGCGTGGCCGTATCCAGCATGTCCGCGCCCCTGATGGCCGCATAGACCAGTTGGGCATCACCCACCGTACGGGTAAGCGGGCCCGGTGAATCCTGGCTGGGCACCAGCGGGATAAACCCGTGGCGGCTGACGTGGCCCACCGTCGGCTTAAAGCCCACGACGGAACTGTAGACGGCGGGCGTCTGTATGGAGTTCTGTGTTTCAGAGCCGATGGCAAAGGCGCAGAATCCGGCGGCCACCGCTGCGGCAGAGCCAACGCTCGAACCCTGCCCACGGCCGTATGAGAGGTTCAGGGGATTACGCACCACGCCGCCTGCACCGCTGTATTCCGACGGCATGATATCTGACACAAAGTCAGCAAACTCTGTCAGGTTGGTTTTACCCAGCAGCACCGCGCCCGCCTCGCGCAGCCGTGCCACCACTGTCGCCTCATAAGGCGGCAGAAACTCTGCCAGCGCGCGGGCTCCTGCCGAGGCAAAACTCCCGTCGGTCGTAAAGGCGTTATCTTTAATCAGATAGGGCACGCCGTGCAGCGCGCCTCTTGAACGCCCGGCGGCCAGCTCACTGTCCGCGCGCGCCGCCTCTTTCCGCGCGAGGCGCGAAAGGCTGCGAACGGCGTTGATGCCCTTATCGCCCTCGTTCAACCGCTCGATGCGGCGAAGGTACCATTCGGTTACGGCTAAGGAGGTCACTTCACCGGAGGCGATGGCTGCGCCGATAGCCCGCGCTGAGCCAAGGGCGAGGAGATCAAAGAGGTCTGTCATCTGCGATGTTCCCGAAGAGAGGGTTAAGAACATGCAACATTACAGGAGGTGCGGAGGCGGACTTATACAGTTACGAGCATCCAGCCGCGCTCAGTTCAGTTCGCGCGACGCAAACCTTTCCAGCGCCGCGCCGTCGAGGCGGTAGCGCACCCACTCGCTGAGCGGAAGCGCATCAATGCTGTGGTAAAAATCCTTCGCGGATTTGTCCCACTCCAGCGCATTCCATTCGATACGGCTGCAGCGGCGGCTGACGGCCAGCTGCGCGATATACTGGAGCATCGCTTTGCCCGCGCCGCGCCCGCGGTAATCAGGCGTGAAATAGAGATCTTCCATATTGAGGCTGTGGCGTCCCAGCCAGGTGGAAAAACTCATGGAGATAACGGAATAGCCAGCGATATGCCCATCGATTTCGCAGATATAGGCTTCTGCGTTAGTTTCCTGGGAAAAAAGGGATCGCCTGATCTCATCAATATCGGGCACCGCCTGCTGCGGGTTTTCACTGTACACGGATAACCCATTGATCATGTTATAGATGGCATCCATATCGTCCGGGATGGCCTGCCGAATAATAACAGTCATAAGCTCTTCTCTGTGGTGCGCAGTTTGATGACGGCCATGATAATCGCTATTCTTCAATGAATTAAGTGCAATAAAATCAATTAAAGGTGAATTTCATGCATCATGTCCTGCGGCGCCTGGACCTTAACCTGTTGCCGGTGTTCGATGCTGTTTACCGGCACCGGTCGGTGCGGCTGGCAGCGGCAGAACTCGCGATGAGCACCTCCGCGCTAAGCCATGCGCTGACGCGTCTGCGTGACTGTCTGAACGACCCGCTTTTCTACCGTGAAGGGCATAAGATGTGCCCCAGCGTCTATGCTGACCAGATCGCCCCGCAGATAGCCGAAACGCTGTGTGCACTTAATCAGCGGCTCAGCCCGGTTAACCCTTTTGATCCCCTGAAAAGTAGCGAGACCTTCCGTATCGCCGTTACGGACTACACGGCGTTCTGCGTCTTCCCGCCCCTGATGAAGGAAATCGAAAACCGTGCGCCCGGCTTGCGGTTTGAGCTCTGCCATCTGCCCCATAACCCCGCGCTGAACGAACTGCTTGCGGGTGAAGTGGACCTGGCGTTGAGCTTCAGCGAGCCGGATGACGTCCGCCACCAGGATCTGGATGAGGTCGAGCTGTTCAGCGACGAGTTTGTGGTGATCGCCAATCCCCGCCGCCTGCGCCTGACGCTCGATGACTATCTTGCCGCAGGGCATCTGGTGGTCACGCCATGGAATGAAAAGAAAGGATTGCTGGATACGCACCTGGCGCATCTGGGCCTGGAGCGGCGCATTGTGCTCAAAACCCCGTCAATGCTCAGCTCGCCGCACATTATTGCCGAGAGTGAACTGCTGATGGCCATCCCCTCTTTTGTTGCCGCTAAGATTGCTGATTTGACGCGTGTGAACACCTTCCCGTTACCGTTCTGCGCCCCACCGTTTACGGTAAAAATTTACTCACATAAACGCAGTGGCAAAAAAGCCTCTGCTGACTGGCTGAAAGAGGTCATTGCGCAGAGCGTTATGCAGCGCGAAACCGCGCCTGCACGGGCCCTTCAGGCTTAGATTTCAGGGGGATCCCAGCCAGCGCCTGACAGCATTGCATTTGAAAATAGTTAAATGCAATAATCCTTTATTCACCCCTCAATGTCGTGAAGTAAAATGAAAATTAGCGCCCTGACTGAGCGGCTGTCACAGAAAATTGTTGGCTTAATTGATACCGGCAACATAGCCCCGGGCGCGCACCTCAGCGTGCCGAAGCTCGCCGAAACCTTTGACGTGTCGCGTTCGCCGGTGCGTGAAGCGCTGGTCTATCTGGAGCAGAAAGGCGTTTTGCAGCAAAAGCTGAACCGCGGCTTTTTTGTTAAAGAGGATTATGCGCCTCAGCAGCATGACGAACCTGCCCCAGCCGACGGCAGCGACCTGCCGGAATATTACCAGTTAGCTGAGGACTGGCTTCAGGACAACATTGAGGCTGAAGTCACCGAACTCTACCTGATGAAGCGCTACAACCTGACCAAAAGCCAGCTCTCCACCCTGCTGGCGCGCGGCATCAGCGAAGGCTGGGTTGAACGTAAACAGGGTTATGGCTGGCGTTTTCTGCCGGTGGCAAAAACCAAAGCAGCGCTGGAACACATTTTCAGCTTTCGTATGGTGATTGAGCCGATGGCGATTCTGGAACCGACCTTCAATGCGCCGCAGGAGAAGATCGACGACATCCGCCGTGAGCTGGAGATGCTGCTCGACAACGGCATCGAGCGGCTCTCACCCAAACAGCTACAGCTTGCAGGCTACCGCTTCCATGAGACGGTCATCAGCTTCTCCAATAACCCTTTCTTTGAGATTTCCCTGCGCAACGTCAACCGCATGCGTATGTTAATGGACTACCGCATTATGGACGACCGTAGCCGCTATTATGCGGAGGTGAAAGATCACATGCGCCTGCTGGCGCTGATTGAGTCAGGACAGCGCATCGAAGCCTCCTATATGATGAAACAGCATCTTGCGGTCGCGCTGGAAAATAAAAAAATGCGCCGGATTAGCACAGAAGTCTGAATAAGAAACGGCTCATCACTGAGCCGTTTTTATTTATGCTGCGGTGGAGTAAATGGGATACAACCCTAACAGCAGGCCCGAGCCCAGAAAGATCATGCAGAGCAGAAACGCCCATTTAAAGGTGTATTTCTGGTGGTCACTGAACTCAACGCCTGCCAGCCCGACCAGCAGATATGTTGACGCCACCAGCGGGCTCAGCAGGTGCACCGGCTGGCCCACCAGCGAAGCGCGGCCAATCTCGACAGGATCGATACCGTACACCTTGGCCGCTTCCGCCAGCACCGGCAACACGCCGTAGTAAAAGGCGTCGTTCGACATAAAAAAGGTGCCGGGCAGGCTGATCAGCGCGGTGATCGGCGCCAGGTAAGGCCCCCAGGATTCGGGCAGAATAGCCAGCAGCGAGCCGGACATCGCCGTCACCATCCCCGTTCCGGAGAGAATACCGGCGAAGATACCGGCGGCAAGAAAGATAGAGGTCTGGTTGAGCGCGGCGGGCGCATGGGCGGCGATACGCTGACGCTGCGCATCCAGATGCGGGTAGTTAATCAGCAGCGCCAGCGCAAAAGCCACCATAAACAGCACCGACAGCGGCAGCAGCTCCAGCACCAGCGACGCCATCAGCAGCAGCGTGAGGCCCGCGTTGAGCCAGAACAGCTTTGGTCGGCGCAGCTCCTCATTCACCTCATTAATGGCGGGCAGATAGCTCTCCGCATCCTCTTCGACCACCGCGCCCTGCCCGCTGGTCTGAATACTCAGTTTGCCCAGGCGACGGCGCTCGCGAATGCCGATATACCATGCCAGCACCAGCACGCCGACAAAGCCGCACACCATGGTCGGGATCAGCGGAATAAAGAGCTCGCTCGACTCCACCTTAAGCGAGGCCGCCACGCGCGCCAGCGGCCCGCCCCACGGCAGCAGATTGGTAATGCTGCCCGCCAGGAAGACCACGCAGGTGAGCGAGAGCGAATCGAGACGTATCCGTTTAAACAGCGGCAGCATCGCGGTCACGCAAATCATATAGGTGGTTGAGCCATCGCCGTCGAGCGATACCATGGCCGCCAGCACGGCGCTGCACATCACCGCCTTCACCGGATCGCCATTAATAATGCGCAGGAAGAAGCGAATAATGGGATCAAATAAACCGGTATCAAACATGGTGCTGAAATAAAGAATGGCGAAGATCACCATAATGGCCGTCGGGGCGACCTTCTTTAATCCCTCAATCATCATATCGCCCATCTCACCGCCGAATCCGGCAATTAACGCGAAGAGGATTGGAATAATTGTCAGTGCAACCAGAGCAGAAAGCTTTTTGGTCATAATCAGGATCATAAAGACCACGATCATGCCGTAACCCAGCAAAGAGAGCATAAGAGCCTCCAGCGCCCTTATTGCTAAAGGCGCGATAAAAGTTGTCGTCGTTATATTTTTTACTGCGGAAAGAGTTAGCTCATATGCATACCGCCGTTGACGGAGAAATTCGCGCCGGTGGCGTAGCCCGATTCATCGGAGGCGAGCCAGGCGCAAATTGAGGCGATTTCTGACGGCGAACCGAGTCGGCGCACCGGGATCTCCTGCACGATCTTGTCGATAACCTGCACCGGCGTTACGGTTTTGAGCTTGCTGGTGGCGAGATAGCCCGGCGAGACGGTATTCACGGTGACGCCGCGCGCCGAGACCTCGCGCGCCAGCGCTCGGGTAAAGCCGCGCACCGCATACTTTGCCGTGGAGTAGTTCACCTGGCCGACCGTGCCGATCTGCGCGTTAAGCGAGGAGATATTGATAATGCGCCCCCAGCCGCGCGACATCATGCCGTCAATCACCTGCCGGGTAACGTTAAACAGGGAGTTCATATTAGTATCGATAACCGCTTGCCACTCCTGCGGCTGCATATCGCGGAATAACGCATTACGCGCGGTGCCGGCGTTATTGATCAGCACATCCACTTCGCCGATCTCCCGGCGGATTTTCTCGAACGTTTTGACGGTGGAATCCCAGTCAGCGACATTGCCCTCAGAGGCGATAAAGTCGAAGCCCAGTTTTTTATTATCATCCAGCCAGACCTGCTTTCTTTTAGAGTCAGGGCCACAACCGGCGATAACCTTAAAACCATCCTTTGCCAGCCGACGACAAATCGCCGTGCCCAGACTGCCCATTCCCGAAGTGATATACGCGATACGTTGGGTCATACCCTTACTCCCAGATGCATTTTTTTAACAGCCGTTTACTTCTCGTTAACAGTAAGCGGCGTGCCGCCTTTTTCTGCAATCTGACAGCGTCGAAAATGTGAACAGGATCGGCTAATTTATGCTTTTAAAGATATGTAAATGCAATAATGCAATTTTGGCTTGCCGGTTAAACCATCGATTTCGGACGCATAAACCACGTAAAAAGGCTGAAATCAGACGCTTTATGGCTGTTATCGTGAGGTGAATCACAGGCTATCTGGTGCACTTGTATTATTATAAATGCACTCATCAAGGAGCGTGTATGACGTTTGCCTATGTAGGTTGCCGAACCTCCGCCTGGCGTGGCGCGCGTGGAAAAGGCATTGAGGTTTACCAGATCTTGCCAACCGGCGAATGGCTCCCGGTTCAGCGCGTAGAGTCGGTACAGGAGAATCCCTCATGGCTGACGCTGGATGCGCAGCGCGACCGCCTTTACGCGCTGCACGGCGACGGCGATAAAGTGGCTGTCTGGCAGCGCGATCCCCGGTCAGGCAGGCTGACCCTGCTGGCGGAACAGACCACCGGCCCGCGCCATCCCCATCCCGACCTCGATCCGCAGCGGCGCAATAACCCCGTCGGCGCAGCGTTAACGCCCGACGGCCACGCTCTGCTGATCGCCAACCATGAAGGCGGCAATATTGCGGTGCTTGCCGTTGATGATAACGGCCTCAAGCCACCCCATCAGCTGGCGCAGATCCCCGGCCATCACACAACGCATGACGCAGCGCCTTCGCTCTCCCGCCCGCACGAAGTTGTCTTTGCACCCGACAGCAACCTGTTTGCCGTACCGGTACAGGGACGCGCGGCAGGCAACGGCATTGATATGATCCGCCTCTATCGCTGGCAAAATGGGCAGGCACAGCTGCTGGATGAGGTCAGGCTTGCGCCGGGCAGCTGGCCGCGCCATGTCGATTTTCACCCCAGCGGCAAGTGGCTGTATGGCCTGAGTGAGCTCAGCAGTACCCTGTCGGTGCTGGCGGTCGACCCGCAGCGCGGCACGCTCAGGCTGCAGCAGACCCTGAGCGCACTGCCGGAGGGCTATGCGATGCGCAGCGACGCCAGCGAAGTTGAGATTCATCCCAGCGGCCGCTTTGTCTATGCGGCAAATCGCGGCCATGACAGTATCGGTATCTTCGCGGTTGACCCACAGAACGGCACGCTCAGCGCTGTGGGCTGGGTGCCGTGCGGCGGCAAAACGCCCCGCTTCACCACGCTTTCGCCAGAGGGAGGCCAGTTCTACAGCGCCAATGAAGAGTCCGACACTATCCAGGTGTTTGACGTCGATGCTGAAACGGGCCTGCTGCACCCGCGTGACCCGGTGATTGCAACCGCCAGCCCCACCTGCATCTGCTTCGCTAACCCAGCGTGCCCCCTTTACTGACCGCCTCTTCTTCCTGACTGCCCCGCCTGCTGGCGGCGGTCAGGTTCTCGATCAGGGTTTTCACCGAGGGCGACGCCAGCGCGTGCTCTTTGACGCCGACCAGCAGTTCGCGCTTCGCCCAGGCTTCCGCCAGCGGGATCGCCCGCACGCCGCTGCTCAGCGACGCGGGCGCAATTTCATTCACCGGCAGAATAGCAATGCCAAGCTGCTGGCTCACCAGCTCCGCCATCGACATAAAACTGCTGACGCGCAGGCCGATGCTGAGGGTTCTGCCCAGCTTGCGCGCCTCGCGTTCGAGAATATGGCTGACGGCGCTGTCGCGGTGCGGCCCAATGATCCGCTCGTCCAGCACATCGGCCAGCTGTAGCGCGGCGCGTCCGGCCAGCGGATGGTCGTGCCACACCAGTACGGAGAGCTGGTCATGCTGCCACGGCCAGACCTCAATGCCGGAGGCTGGCGTCCAGCTGGAGAAGATGCCCATATCGGCATTCCCCTCCAGTAAGCCCTGCACCACGCCCACGCCGGTCTGCTCTTCAATGTCGATATCGGTTTGTGGGTAGAGCGCCAGAAACTGGCTGATGGCGCGCGGCAGGCAGTGCATCAGCGCCGCGGAGATCGTAAAAATACGGATATGCCCACGGATGCCCGCAGCATAGTCGCTCAGCTCCTCTTCCATCTGCTCCAGGTTGCGCAGGATCTGGCGGGCGTGATAGAGCAGCGAATGGCCAGCGGGCGTCAGTTCAATGCCGCGCGGCAGGCGCAGCATTAGCTGCGTCCCCACCTGCTGCTCCAGCTCGGCAATACGTTTGCTGACTGCCGAGACCGCCGTGTGTTTACGCCGCGCCGCCTGGGTCAGGTTTTGCGTTTCGGCGACGGCGACAAAAAGAGATAACGAAACCAGATCGTAACGCATGGTCAGCCTTTCAGGGTTTGCTGGATAACAAAGGGCAGAATGCCGCCGTGAAGCAGATAATTCAGCTCCTGCTGCGAGTCTATCACCGCCGTCAGCGCGAACTCACCCAGCATCCTCTCATCACGGCGGATATGCAGGCGCAGCGGCGTGCTGCCGGGCTGGAGCCTCTCCAGCCCGATCACGTCGAGCGTTTCGCTGCCGTCCATTTCGGGCAGGCGTGCCGCCTCGCCCGCGCTAAAGAGCAGCGGCAGAATGCCCATGCCGATCAGGTTGGTGCGATGGATGCGCTCAAAGCTGTTGGCGATCACCGCCTTAACGCCCATCAGCGCCTGCGCTTTGGCCGCCCAGTCACGGCTGGAACCCGCGCCGTAGCGTTCCCCGGCTAACACCACCAGCGGCACGCCGCGCGCCAGCCAGCTCTGCGCCGCTTCATAAGCGGGCAGGATCTGCTCATGATCGGCATCCCAGGCGAAACCGCCGCCGCCGCGTTTTTCTGGCGGCAGCAGACGGTTCGCCAGCGCCTTATTGGTAAAGGCGCCGCGCACCATCACCTCGTGGTTGCTGCGCCGCGTAGAGTAAAGGTTAAGATCCTGGGGATCCTCATGGTGTTCCAGCAGCCAGCGGCCCGCCAGGCTGGTCGGTGGAATCGCGCCCGCCGGGGAGATATGGTCAGTGGTGACGTCATCGCCGAACCACAAAAAGGGCCGTGCGCCGCGCAGCGCCAGGGGCTCAGCCGGATCGCGCGGCAGGCGTTCCAGATAGCCGGGACGGCGCAGATAGGTCGAGCCCGCCTCCCAGGGATAGTGCATGCTGCCCGGCGCGGCGATCTGCTGCCAGTGCGGCGTGCCCTGCCAAATCACCTCGCGGCGTTTAACATAAAAGTCCCGCTTCATGGCACGCCCCACCCACTCCTCGACCTCTTCACGCGTCGGCATCAGGTCGCGCATCAGTACAGGCTGCTGCTGCGCATCGTAGCCCAGCGGCTCATGCAGCATATCGTGTGAAATATGGCCCGCCAGCGCCCAGGCGATCACCAGCGCTGGCGAGGTGAGATAACCGTGGCCGAGGCTGGGATTGACGCGGCGCGGGAAGTTACGGTTGCCCGACAGCACGCAGACCGCCTGCAATCCCTCACTGACCAGCGACTCCATCGCAGGCTGCAATGCGCCGGAGCTGCCGATGCAGGTCATGCAGCCGTAGCCGGTGACATCAAAGCCGAGCGTCTCCAGCTCGCCCAGCAGTCCGCACGCGGCCAGATAATCGGTGACGGCCCGCGAGCCCGGCGAGAATGAGGTCTTCACCCAGGGCTTGGGCCGCAGGCCGTGACGCGCCGCGTTACGCGCAAACAGCGCGGCCTGGATCACCAGCCAGGGGTTGGCGGTGGTGGTGCAGCTGGTAATCGCGGCGATGGCAATCGCGCCCTGTTTGATCGCCTGCGGATAAGCCGCCGTTTGCCACGTCTGCTGCCGTGCGTCGGCCGCCAGGCTGTCAGTAAAGCTCTCGCCCGCCTGGCTCAGCGCAATCTGCTGGTGGGGATTAAACGGCCCCGCCATGCAGGGTTCTATATCGGCCAAATCCAGCTCAATCAGCTGGGTAAAGTTGGGTCGCGGCATCTCCGGCGTTCGCCAGAGATGTTGCTGCTGCATATAGGCGTGGATAATTGCCTGCTTTTCGGCACTGCGGCCGGTCATCTGCACATAGTCGGCGCTGCGCCGATCCCAGGGGAAAAAGACCACCGTGGCACCATATTCCGGGGCCATGTTAGCGATGGTGGCGCGCGACTCCAGCGGCAGCCGATGCAGCGACGGGCCGGTAAACTCCACGAACTTGCCGACCACGCCCTTTTCACGCAGCAGGCGGGTAATGTGCAGCGCCAGGTCGCTGTCGCTGACGTCGGGTGCCAGCGCGCCCGACAGCGAAATACCGATAACCTCCGGGAAGCGCAGCGTGACCGGTTCACCGACCAGCGTCGCCTGGCCCTCCAGGCCGCCAACGCCCCAGCCCAGAATGCCCAGCGCGTTGATCATCGGCGTATGGCTGTCCGTCGCCACCATGCAGTCGGCATGCAGCAGCGGCACGCTTTCACGCTCATCCACGGTGACGACTTCCGCAATGGCTTCCAGGTTCATCAGGTGAATAATGCCGGTGCCTGGCGGGATGACGCGGAAATTATCCAGGCTCTGTTCCGCCCAGCGGATAAAGCGGTAGCGCTCCGCGTTGCGGCGGAAGTCGAACTGCAGGTTTTTTTCCAGCGCATCGGCGGATGCGTAGCTTTCGACGATCACCGAGTGATCGATGGTCAGCACCGCCGGAATATGGGGGTTGATGCGCTGCGGATCGCCGCCCAGCTCAGCGGCCAGATCGCGCATTGCCGCGAAGTCCGCCAGCGCGGGCAGACAGGTGGTGTCGTGGAACATTAACCGGTCAGGATAAAACGCTACTTCGCCCGGGGTCTCTTCCCCCTTCAGCATACGCAGAAAACCGGGCAGCGCCTGAGGTGAGCGCAGCGCGACATTCTCCAGCAGAATGCGCAGGCAAAACGGCAGCGCCTGAAGCTGGCTGAGCGGCAGAAGCTGGGTCAGGTCAAGAAACTGATAGCGGCGGCCTTCAATAACTAACGGTGAGCGTGCCAGAGATAAGGGTGATGTCATACAAACCTTCCGTTACCACAATGTTGTTATGTTCTCTGCTCAATAACGTGCCACGCCGCAAAGGGATTGAAAATTGAAGGATGAATAAAGCAGCGTTCTCAAAACGAGAACGCTGCTGGAAGGGTTATGCCCCGGCGAGGTGATGGTCAACGATCTGCTGAACGGAGCCATCCTGCTGCCACTGCGTCAGCAAATCGGTGAGGCGCTGGTGAAGCGCTTCCTGCGGGCGCGGCACGCAGATGGCCTGGTTAATCGCGCCGAAATTATCCGGTAACACGCGATAGCCTGTATGCTCGCGGGCGGCCCGCTCCAGCGGCTGGCGAATGCCCGCCGCCATATCGCCTTCTCCTCTCAGAAACGCATCGATCGCCGCCTGCGAGGAGGCCAGCCGGTTCAGCGTGGCGTGCTGGAGCTGGCGCGTCAGGTGCAAATCGTAGGCTGCGCCCTTGCCTACGTTGATTACCACCTCTGGCTTATCCATCTGGGCAACGCTCTGCCAGCGGCTCTCCTCCCTGACCAGCAGCGTGCCCTGGATGGTGATGTAGGGCTGCGTGAAGCGCAGCACCGCTTCTCGCTGCGGATCGACGGCCAGGAAAGCGATGTCCCAGCGGTCATGCTGTGCATCCTCAACCACTTTCCCGGCGGTCGGGTATGTGACGAACCGCGCATGTCGCCCCAGCGCCGCTGCAATCTTATGGGCGATATCGACGGTAATACCGGCTGGCGCGCCGTCTGGCAGCGTTTTGGCCAGAACGGCATTTCCCAGGTTAATAGCGAAACGTAATTCAGCATCAGCGGTGGCTGGCATGGGGTTCCTCCGGAAGGCGATTGTCAGGCGTTTGCTGGCTCGTATAGCAAGCGTTACATTACGCGCTTTAATTTGGCGACGGCCGATTGCGCGCTGCTTAATACCGGACAGGAGACGGCCGCTGTTATTTCTCTGAAGGCCACCTCCATGGAAAAATGGGCCAGGATGATGGCGTCGGCCTGCTGAACCTGGCGCGCAGCCGCTGTCACCAGCTGGTTATGTAATTCAACCTCACCTCTGCTCAGCGCGTCGCGCGCACCGGCAACCAGCTGGGTTGTCACTCTGGCATCTGAGCCCTTTAACGCGGCAAGCTGCTGGAACTCCGCCTCCATGCCTGGCACGGCGGGTGCAAATGTCGCCAGCATTACGATGTTGTTGCCCTGCTCCAGCGCCGCTTCAAACATCGCCTCGTTGGGTTTCAGGATCGGTAGCGCGTGCCGTCCGGCGCTGGCGTCGATCGCTTCGCCCAGCGCCGAGCAGGTAAAGAGGATCGCGGCGGCGTGCATCGACACCGCATAGTCGACCAGCGCGTCAATCCGCTGATACAACTCCGGCGTCAGCGCGGCGACTTTGCCGCGATCGCCGCTCAGCGCGTCGTCCAGCAGGTTGGCGATCTGCGCGTCCGGCCACTGCTGCGCGAAGGTGTCGTTGACCGGCGCAACCGCCAGCGGCGTCGCGTGGATCAGCACAATGCGTTGGCTCATTATCGTCTCCATGAAAACAGGCTGCCGTGGATAGCGGCAGCCTCATGTCAGCAGTTATGCGCGGATAGCCGCAGCCACTTTCTCGGCGAAGGCTTTGGTGCCGCAGTGGCCGCCCAGATCCGGCGTGCGCGTCTCGGGGTTTTCCAGCACTTCGTCAACGGCGCGGTTAATCTCTTGCGCGGCTTTCAGGAAGGCTGGCTGGTTATGCTTTTCTGCATACCAGGCCAGCATCATGGCGGCGGAGAGGATCATGGAGACCGGATTGGCCTTGTCCTGGTTCTGGATGTCCGGCGCGGAGCCGTGCTGCGCCTGCGCGCAGCAGTGGGTATCGCTCGCCATAATTGAACCGGCCAGCCCCAGGCTGCCTGACAGCTCGCTTGCCAGGTCGCTGATGATGTCGCCATAGAAGTTGGTGGCGACCAGCACGTCGAAACGCTCCGGGTTACGCACCAGGTGCGCGGTAGAGGCATCGACCAGCAGATCGTCCAGCTCAACTTCCGGGAATTCTTTAGCCACGTCGCGCACCGCTTCAAGGAACAGGCCGTCCGTCATATGGAAGCTGTTCGCTTTATGAATGGCGGTCACTTTTTTGCGGCGCTGCATCGCCAGCTCAAAGGCTTTGCGCGCAATGCGCTCAGAGCAGTGACGCGTGATCTTACGCGTGGAGAGCGCCATATCCGGGCTTGGCATCACTTCGCCCCAGCCGCGCGTCATATTGCGGTCGGGATAGAAGCCTTCGGTCGCTTCACGCATGATCACCAGATCCATGGTTTTGCCCTCTTTCATATTCGAGGTCAGGAACGGACGGGTGCGCGCCGGGCGGACGTTAGCGTAGAGATCGAGCCCGATACGGAAACCGGCGGAGACGTTGCGCCCGCCCTTCTCCGGCGCGGGATAGTCAGCGTGCGACTGGGTGCCGAGAATGATGCCGTCGTAGGTTTTGGCTTTTTCCAGCGACGCCTGGCGCAGCGTGGTGCCGTGGAGCTCCAGGCTTTTGAAGCCGACATCTTCATAGTCGAACTCAAAACCCAGGCCATAGGCTTTGTCCAGCGAGTTCAGCACGGTTACCGCAGCTGAGGTGATTTCGGGGCCGATGCCGTCACAAGGCAGAACCAGAATACGCATATACACTCCAATAGTGGGTCAGTTTCGATTGCATTTTTATACCAATAAATGCACTGAACGCTAAGTGATACACATCACATTTATTAAACAAAAAAATCACTTTATTATAAATGACTGATTATTCAGGTTAGGTTTAAGCTCTGTGCGCAAGGCATACCTTTTCAATCCCCCTGTCGTGCGCCGCCATGGCGGTCCCTGAGGTGTGGCATGCACACTCAATATGTGATATCAGCCACATAACGACGCCACTGCATGTTGCACTTTTTTAAACATAAAAGCAGCATTCACCTACTGCACATAATGAAAGGCGTGTGCGTCATTTGAGGAGGAGAACCCCATGATTAAAACCCCATCCCGTTCATGGCTGCTCCATCCGGCCGACATTCAGAAGCACGATCGCGGCGGCGGCGCCAGCACCACGCCGCTGGTCACGGCAGGCATGGGGTCCAGCGCGTTTATCACCGGTTATACTGAATTTGCCGGTGGCGCGAAGATCCCCTTCCACTTCCATAACTGTGAAGAGAGCGTGCTGCTGGTTGAGGGGCACGCCATTTTCGACATTGACGGTGAAGCCTTTGCCATCCAGCCGCTCGACGTCACATTTATTCCCGCTGGCGTTCCACACCGTTTCAGAAATGCGTCGGAAACCGAGCCGATGAAGATCATGTGGATCTACGGCTCGCCGGAGGCTAACCGCACGCTGGTGGAAACCGGTGAGACGCGGCCAATTGCGGCGGAACATGCCACTATTATTGATAAATAAGGAGATAACAGGATGCCTGAGATTGTGGTTTATGCGGTAGAAGGCCGTTCTGCCGAGCAGAAGAAAAACCTGATGGTGAAGATCACCGAGGCCGTGGTGGAAAGCTTTGGTGTGGAACCCGGTCGCGTGGTGGTGTCGATTGTTGAAACGAAAGCCAGCGATAAGGCGCGCGGCGGCGTGCTGTACAGCGAACGCGGCAAGTCCTGATTCAGGCACTGGCGAGTGCTCGCCAGTGTTCTTTTTAACATTACCAGCCCATTTGGTTAAAACCCACAAGATCGGCCGCGGTATCAATATCCCGGATGCATCCCTGATCCCCTAAAACAACGGCGCGGCAAGGCGCGCCCTGTAGCAACGCGCGCGCGCCGCTATCGCCTTGCAGCCCGGCCAGCGCCTGATAAAAGCCGCGCTGAAAACCGACCGGATGCCCAGGCTGCCCGCTCACCTCTGCCCGCGCCAGCGGCGCATCATGCAGCGCATCCGCGACGGACAGCAAACTTTCGCTGGTTAAAAACGGCATATCGCCGAGCGTAATCAGCCAGCCGTCATAAGCGGCACTGGCCTTAACACCGGCAGCGATAGAATCGCCGATCCCCTCGCTGTTACAAATAACGGCACGGCCAGAGGTGATAAGCGCATGAATTGGGGTGTCCTCAGGCCGCGTCACGACAAACAGATCCAGGCCTGTCGCCGCGGCATGCTCCAGGCTGTGCTGGAGAACCGGTTTGCCGTTGAGCAACGCCAGCAGTTTATGTGCGCCAGCGCTCTGCCTGAAACGGCGGCTAAAACCTGCGGCCATCATCAAAATGGCGATCTTCATATCAGGCTTCCCTGCGCTATGAATGGCGCAACCGGCTGTTCAGCCGGGATAACGCAGCCATTCTTGTGGCGCACAATATCGGCCAGAACGGACAACGCAATTTCCGCAGGCGTTTTGCTGCCAATGTCGATCCCAACCGGCGCGTGGATGCGGCTAATCTGCTCAGGCAGCAAATCGCCATACTCGCTCAGCCGCTCTTTCCTTCTCAGGCTGTTCTTTTTCGACCCCATCGCGCCGATATAGAACGCAGGCAAATTGACCGCCTCCATCATGGTCAGATCGTCAATGCGGGGATCGTGGGTGAGCGAGAGGATCGCCGTCCCGGCGTGGCAGCCTTCGCGTTCCAGATAGACGGCAGGAAACTGTTTAATCAGCGTGACGTTGCTGTCCAGCGAAGAGGCCATATTCTCCAGCACCTCTTCGCGGTGTTCGCACACGATGGTGTCAAAACCGAGCGCCACGGCGAAGTTGGCGCAAAACAGCGCCACGCTGGAGAGCCCGCCAATCACCAGCCGGGGCGCGGTTGAAAGCGTGAGCGTGATAGCCGCGCCGTCGCGGTACGTCAGCGTGCTGTTGGTGTATTCCGCCGGCGTCAGGGAATAGCAGGGATGCGGCAGGAGGATCTTCTTTTTGACCGCCGTCGCCGCCGTCAGTGCATCATACATCTGTTGCAGATAGGCGATGCTGGCCGCGCCGGGCGGCAGTTTCTCTACCAGAATATCAAGCACGCCACCACAGGGCAGCGCCCTGTCCGGCTCAAATCCGCCCTCGCCGTAGCGCACCACCTGGCTGGCGGCGGGGAAAGCATCCTGGTTAATGCGCTCAATAAAACTCTCTTCCACACAGCCGCCCGACAGTGAGCCGCAGTGGTAACCCGCTTTTCGGATGACCATCATCGCGCCGGGCGGGCGCGGGGATGATCCATAGGTCGAGAGCACCGTGCAGAGCCATACCTCATGCGTTGCAACCCACTGCAATCCCGCGTTTAACACCTGCATATCAAGGTTGTGCATGACCTGCTCTCTCTGGCAACGATGACGCCAGGGCAAACCCTGGCGGTCAAAAAGTAAATAATTCCGGCATCATCTGCCGGTGTGTTGATAAACGGGCTGACGGCTCGCCAGCACGGCAAACAGCGCTGACAGCACCAGCAGCACCAGGCCAGCGGCAAACGGACTCCACCAACCCACCACATCAAACAGCTCGCCACCCAGCGCCGCGCCTAAGGTAATGGCCAGCTGGATCACGGCCACCATCAGCCCGCCACCGGCTTCGGCATTTTCCGGCAGCGCCCGGCTTAGCCATAATCCCCAGGCAACCGGCGCTGGCGTAGAGACCAGTCCCCACGCGGCTAACATCGTGCCGGTCATGAGCAGCGAGTGGCCCTGCCAGATCAGCAGCGCGGCGATCGCAGCCATCACCATCGGGATCAGGATCAGCCAGCGGTAGAGATGGCGCTGCAGCAGAAGGCCAATCGACCACGTTCCTGCAAGACCGGCTGCGCCCAGCAGCAGCAAAATAAACGAGAGCTCGCTGACGCTGGCACCCGTGACCGACTCCATAAAAGGACGCAGGTAGGTGAAAATGCCGAACTGCCCCATAAACAGCATCAGTATCGCCGTCATTCCCAGCGCAACGTGCGGCAGGCGCAGCAGGCGCAACGGGTTAGCAACATGGTTATCGCCCTGCGCTGGCAGCGATGGAATGCTGCGCCACTGCCAGACAAAAGCCCCCACGGCCAGCGGCACCACCATGAAAAACGCCCCGCGCCAGCCGACATACTGGCCGAGAAAACTGCCCAGCGGCGCGGCAATGGTGGCTGCCAGCGCATTGCCGCCGTTGATCAGGGCCAGGCCTTTCGCCACGGCATGAGGCGGCGCCAGCCGCATGATGGTCGCGGTCGACATCGACCAGAATCCACCAATCGCGACGCCCAGCAGGGCGCGGCCGACAATAAAAGTTAGTCCGTCTGGCGCGAATGTGACAGTCAGGCCGGAGAGCGTCAGCAAAAAGGTAAAGGCGATCAGGACTTTTTTACGGTCAAAGCGCCCGGTCAGCGGCGTATTCAGCAGGCTGGTCAGAACGGCAAAAAAACCGCTGACCGAGATCGCCTGGCCCGCCTGGCCCTGGCTAATGCCCAGATCCTGGGCAACCGGCGTCAGCAAACTGACGGGCATAAATTCAGACGCAATCAGCACCACCACGCCAAGCGCCATCGAGAAGATCGCGCCCCAGGCAGGGGAATGACGCGCCCCGGAAAAAGTATTTATAGCAGACATAGGTTTATCCATCAGATTCAACTACCTGAGATGTTACCCAATCTACTCACTTGAATTAATCGGGATAAACAGGATGTAATTGTGAATATTATTCAGCAATTCCCGATGCGCCTGTGGGGCAGACGCATCGGCAGCCCTCAACGCATTTGCAGAATAATGACGTTACTGCTGGCGGGATCGGTGTGCTGACGCAGTTCGCCCACGGCTTTTGCGTCTGTCTTCGCCCCGCTGTTGCCCCACGAGGAGCGGATGTAGTTGATCACATCAGCAGCGTCGCGATCGGAAAGCTGTTTGCGGTATGGCGGCATGCGATACGCATCCGGGACGCCATCGGCCACGATCCTGGCTGACCCGTTGAGCACCACGTTGATGGCGGAAGAAGCATCAACCTGCATTGAGGTTGCGCCTGCCAGCGGTGGGATCCACGGTGCCTGGCCGCGCCCGTCTGCGCCGTGACAGCTGCTACAGCGCGCGAGAAAGGTCTGCTCACCCGGCGCGCCCACGCTGTTCTGCGCCGGATAATGCCACGCTTCACCCGTGTTATTGCTGCCCGGCGGCAGGGACTTGAGGTAGTGCGCAATGGCGCGCAGATCCTCATCGCGCATAAACTGCGTTGAGTTGTTGAAGGCGTCCGTCATCGATCCAAAGACAACCGCGTGCTGGTTGCGCCCCGTTTTCAGGAACTCAACGATGTCGTTTTCGTTCCAGCGGCTGATGCCGGTGTTGGCGTCGCTGCGCAGGCTGGGCGCATACCAGCCGTCGAGCAGCGCGCCCGCCAGATAGTCCGGGCTGCTGGCATCCAGCGCTTTTTCATTGAACGCCAGGCCACGCGGCGTATGGCAGCTACCGCAGTGCCCCGGCCCTTCCACCAGATATGCGCCCCGGTTCCAGCTTTCATCCTGGCTTTCCAGCGTCTGGTAAGGCGCACCGCTGGCAAATGCCGTGCGCCAGATTGCCAGCGGCCAGCGCATGTTGAGCGGCCAGGGGATCTCTGTTGGCTGATTTGGCCGCGAGGCAGGCTGCACGCCGTGCAGCATAAAGGCATAGAGCGCGCTGACGTCCTCGTCGCTCAGCTTCTGATAGGAGGGAAACGGCATCGCGGGATAGAGGCGATGCCCGTCGCGCGCCACGCCCTGGCGCACCGCCCGATCGAAATCGGCCAGCGTGTAGCGGCCAATGCCGGTCTCGTTGTCAGGCGTAATATTGGTGGTGTAGATCTTCCCGACCGGCGTCGCCATCGCCAGGCCGCCGGAAAAAGGCGCATTTTCCGGCGTGCTGTGGCAGGCGACGCAGTCGCTTAGCCGGGCAACATATTCACCATGGCGGATAAGATCCGCCGACACGGGTCCCGCCGCTACCTTATCGAAGGGCGAGGCGGGCGTACGCAACATCCACATTAGCGCGCCCGCCACGATAATCAGCACGGCGAGCAGAAACAGGCAGAGCCTTTGTCTGGTCATTCTTTTTTCCCGGTAAAATGGCGGCTCAGGTGAAGTTGTAGCGTGAAAGCGGCATCGAGCGGATGCGCTGGCCCGTGAGTCTGGAAACGGCATTGGCTACCGCAGGCGGCACGGCGGGCAATGGCGGTTCGCCGATGCCGCCCATTTTTGCGCCGCTCTCGATGATGCGCACATGAACCTGCGCCATCCGCGACGGCGGCAGAATGGGATAGAGATCGTAGTTGCGCGCGGTCGGCTGGCCTTTCTCAAACACCCTCTCTTCCAGCAGCACCTGCGACAGCCCCAGCGCGACTGCGCTGTTGACCTGCGCCTCGACGATGGCGGGATTGACGATGCTGCCCGGATCGATCGCTTCCCACACCTGGTGCACGCGGACCTGGCCATTTTCTATCGAGACCTCAGCTATTGCCGCCGCCTCGGTGCCAAACGGCGAGGCCATGGCGATGCCCCTGGCACGGCGGCTGCCATCTTCAGCGGTGTAAGGGCCCGGTTTCCAGCCGCCGGAAAGCTCTGCCACCGCTTCCAGCAGCGTTGTCAGGCGCGGGTTGCCCTTCAGCAGCCGCAACCGCAATTCACAGGGATCAAGCTTGCCCCGATCCGCAATCTCGTCCAGAAAGCTTTCATAAAGAAAATCGTTCATCGAATTACCGACGGAGCGCCAGTAGCCGAGTTTTACCGGCCCTTTTTTATAGATCTGCGCGATGCGTACGTGGGGGATCTCATAGGCTTTGCCGGTTAAGCCTTCGGTAGCGGTCGGGTCAGGCTTATCGCCCGGCTTACCGGCGATGCCTTCCGTCGGGCCTTCACAGATGCTGATCGCCTCCAGCGCCACCGGGTAGCCCTCACTATCCAGACCGGCACGGAAGCGCACCGCGGCCATCGGGCGGTGCGTGTCGCGCAGAAACTCCTCTTCGCGGCTCCAGATCAGCTTGACCGGACGGCCAACGGCTTTCGCCAGCGCCACCGCCTGCGGCCAGGCCATGGCACCGTCATAGACAAAGTGACGGCCGAAAAAGCCGCCCAGCAAGGGGGAATGGATAATGATCTTTTCCGCGGCCAGCCCGGTCTGTTTTGCCACCGCAGCCTGAAACATTTCCGGTGCCTGGTTGGGGATCCACAGCTCCAGCGTGCCGTTATCGTTAAAGCGCGCCAGCGCTGAAGGCGGCTCCAGCTGGGCGTGGTTAAGATACTGACTGTGATAGGTGGCGCTAAGGGTGGTTTTTGCTGCGGACAAGCCCTGTGCGATATCGCCTTTGGTCTCTGCGTCCTGGCCGTTGCCCGGTTCGTTCGCCAGCGTCTCGGCAAAGGCATCGGAGGAGAAGTCCGCAGGCATCAGCTCCGCGTCAGCGGGGATCTGCCAGTTGACCTGGAGCGCCTCAACGGCGCGTTTCGCCTGCCACCACCGCTCCGCCACAACCGCCACCGCGCCCGGCAGGATATGCACCGAGTGTACGCCCTTCATGGCGCTGACCTGTGTTTCGTTGCGCAGCCCGCCAGCCGTCATGCCGAGCCGCGGCGCATGCTGGACCGCCGCGTGCAGCATGTTATCGACGCGGCAGTCGATGGTATAGATTGCCTGGCCGGTTGATTTATCATGCATGTCGATGCGCTGAACCGGTTTGCCGATCCAGCGAAACTGCGCCGGATCTTTTAAGCTCACCGAATCCGCAGGCGGAACCGGCAGATCGCGCGCACGGCTGGCCAGCTCGCCATAACTCAGCGTGCGGCCAGAGGCGTCATGCACCACTTGCCCTGGCTCGGTGCGCAGCGTGGCGAGCGGCACGCCCAACTCGGCAGCGGCCGCCTGTAGCAGCATCTGGCGCGCCAGCGCACCGAGGCGGCGCATGGTGGTGTAGCTGGTGCGTACCGACTGGCTGCCGCCCGTAATGCGCATCCCGCTCTCCATCACCTTATATTGATCGCCTGCTGGCGCATTCTCTACCACAAAGGTGGCGGGATCGGCGTCCAGCTCTTCGCCGACAATCTGCGCCATCGCGGTAAAAATCCCCTGCCCACCCTCGACAAACGGCGACAGGAACCGCACGCTGCTGTCAGGGCGGATTTCAAGGAACGCCGGGACGCGCGTGCCGGGCGGCAGCGCCTGTTCCGCTGCCTGCGCGCGGCTCTGGCCAACCGGCAGGCCGATCCCCAGCACCAGCGCGCCCGCAACGCTGCCCGACGCCAGCAAAAAACGGCGGCGTGACAGGTTGGTGGGGTCGTCACGTCCGGTAAAATCAAAGGGTTGTTTCACTGCTCGTCTCCCTGGCCCGCGACCTCATGGATGGCTGCGCTGATGGCGTTATAGGTGCCGCAGCGGCACAAGTTCACCATCGCCGCCGCTATCTCGTCGTCTGACGGATGTGCTTTCTGCTTCAACAGCGCGGTCGCGGCCATCACCTGCCCTGACTGGCAGTAGCCGCACTGTGGCACCTGATGTTTGACCCAGGCCTCAACCACACGCTTGCCCATCTCGTCGCTTTCAATCGCCTCGATGGTGGTGATCCTCTTCCCGGCAACCTTGTCGAGCGGCGTGACGCAGGATCGCGCCACGTTGCCGTCGATCATCACCGAGCAGGCACCACACTGCGCCAGACCACAGCCATATTTCGTTCCTGTCATCCCCAGATCGTCGCGTATTACCCACAGTAACGGCGTGTCGCCTTCGGCATCGACCTGAACGGTTTTATTGTTTATCTGAATTTCCATAGGTCTCCGGTCTTTATGGCTCCTGATTTCACCCTATCCTTACAGAGATTAATGGAATAATTAACTGGCCCGCGCTGCATACCTTACTGAATAAAATTCATCAATTAGCGAAACGCTGCTGTACCGGCTTTTTTCAGGGCAAACCGCGAGTTAATGATCTGTGCGGTGGCGCAAATGCTATTGGATTCCCTGGACTGAATAAGATAATTTGCCGATCTCTGTGAATTAAAATCATTAATAAGGCGTGGGCACGATGAACGATATTCAGGCGTTTATTGCTGTAGCAAGAGAGCAGAGTTTTACTAAGGCGGCGGCAGGCCTGGGTGTGAGTCCATCGGCGCTGAGCCATACTATTCGTAATCTGGAAGAGCGTATTGGCGTGCGCCTTCTGGCCCGTACCACACGCAACGTTGCGCCAACCGAAGCTGGCGAACGGTTATTACAGTCGGTCGCGCCGCTATTCGAACAGATTAATAGTGAAATAGCGCGCATCGGTGAATTACGTAATACGCCTGCCGGTAATATACGCATTACCTGTTCGGATGACGCCGCTGAAAGCCTGCTGCGCCCTGCGCTTCCGGCTTTTTTTGCTCACTATCCCGATATTAGCGTAGAGATCTGCATTGATTATGGCTTTACCAATATCGTCACGGAGCGTTTTGATGCCGGTATCCGGTTAGGCGAATCGATCAGCCGCGATATGATTGCGGTGCGGCTGGGCCCGGACTGGCGGCTGGCGGTAGTCGGCACGCCCGCCTATTTTCAGTCGCATCCTGTCCCGGTTATTCCGCAGGATTTAACGGCGCACCGCTGTATTAATATCCGCCATTCCGTTGGCGGCAGCGTATACGCGTGGGAATTTGAAAAAGCGGGTCGCAAATTAAATATCCGCGTCAATGGCCCGCTGTTATCGAACAGTATTATTCATGTGATGAACGGCGCGCTGGACGGTATCGGCCTCGCCTATGTGCCGGAGCATATGGCAAGGCCGCATATCGAGGCCGGGCGTCTGATTGAAGTGCTTGCCGACTGGAGCCCGATGTTCGAGGGATTCCACCTTTACTACCCAAACCGCCGTAACACCTCTTCCGCCTTTGCCGCTTTTGTTGAGGCCGTCAGATACCGCGGCTAGTTACGCGTCCAGCTGCGCCTGGATCCACTGCAAAAAGTAACTCACGCGCGGGAACTGCGCATAGCCGCGCGGGTAGACCAGATGATGGGCGCTGACCGGCAGGCTCAGGGCGCTATCGAACACCGTGACCAGTTTGCCGCTGCGTAAATAGTCGGCCGCCAGCAGCTCGCTTTCAAAAATAAGGCCGTGGCCGAGCATCGCCGCTTCCAGGCTCATATAAGAGCGGTCAAAGCGAAACAGCCACTCCTGAGTTGGCTGCGGTAATTGCTGCGTGGCGAACCACTGTGGCCACTGAATTAACGGCGACTCGGAGAGAATAAGCGCATGGTTATTTAACTCTGCGGGTTCACGCAGCGGATATTTTTCCAGATAGGCTGGTGAGGCCAGTACCGACATTTTTTCATGGCGGATGGTTTTTATTTCAAACGCCTTCCATTCAGGGAAGCCGTGCCGCACCGCAATATCGATATTATCGCGGCTAAAAGACAGGTTTTCATAAGAGCATGAGAGCGTAACCTGTATTTCCGGGTGCGCTTCACGGAATTTATGAATACGCGGCAGCAGCCACAGTAAACCAAAGCTGGGCGCACAGTGGATTCGCAGCGCGCTGCGATCTTTTTCATCGCGCATCCGCAAAGTCGCCTGCGTCAGGCCCAGAAGCAGCGGCCGGATCTCTTCTAAATAGCGCTCTCCCGCCAGCGTCAATACCACGCCTTTCGCCGAGCGGTGAAACAAAATAGAGCCGAGCTCTTTTTCCAGTTTTGCCAGCTGGTGGCTGGCCGCTGACGGCGTAATATTTAATTTTTCTGCGGCGCGTGCCACATTTCCGCTTTGCGCCACCTCTTCAAAAACGCGCAGCGCTTTTAATGACGGTAGCTGGCCCACACCTTTTTCCATAAAGACTCCCGCTGCTGATTTTGTGATTTATGTCCGTTTTAATAATCGGAAAATGTTAACTGCATCAAACCAACAATTTCATTCAGCATCAAATGAATTTTTTTGCATTGCCAATTTTGACGCTATTTCTGATGCTGAGGAGGAACCCTGCCGGTAGCGATACCGAAATAGATCAATAAGAGTCTGGAGCTGAACATGTTACTGAAAGAGAAAGTTGCGATTATCACCGGCGCTGCCTCGCAGCGCGGTATTGGACGTGCGACGGCGGCCTGCTTCGCCCATCACGGCGCACGCGTCGTGGTGCTGGATCTTGATGAATCAGCCGCGCAGCGCACCGCGCTGGAGCTTGGCTCCGGTCATCTCGGCCTGGCGGCGAACGTCACCGACGCGGCGGCGATTCAGCGCGCGGTCGCACAGGTGCTGAATGAATACGGCCGGATTGATGTGCTGGTCAATAATGCGGGCATTACGCAGCCGGTGAAAACGCTGGAGATCGGCGCTGAGGACTATAACCGTATCCTTGACGTTAACCTGCGCGGCACGCTGCTGATGTCGCAGGCCGTGATCCCCACGATGCAGCGGCAAGGCGGTGGCAGCATCGTCTGTTTGTCGTCGGTGTCGGCACAGCGCGGCGGCGGCATTTTCGGCGGGCCACACTATAGCGCGGCGAAAGCGGGCGTGCTCGGCCTGACGAAAGCGATGGCGCGCGAGTTTGGCCCGGATCAGATCCGCGTCAACGCCCTCACACCCGGCCTGATCCAGACCGATATCACCGGCGGCCTGATACATGACGAACGGCGGCACGCCATTATTGACGGCATCCCGCTGGGCCGCCTCGGTGCAGCGGACGACGTGGCTAACGCCGCGCTGTTCCTTGCCAGCGCTCTCTCCAGTTACCTCACCGGCATCACCTTAGACGTGAACGGCGGCATGCTGATCCACTGATCGGCCTCCTCTTCCCCAGCAGCCAGGCTGCTGGTTCACTCCGGGAGTGACTTCTATGACAACGCTAAATATCAGCGCGGCTGTGGCTGCGCGCGACGGTGCCTACCGCAAAATTGCCTGGCGTTTGATGCCGTTTTTGATGTTGTGTTACCTCTGTGCCTACCTGGATCGCGTTAACGTCGGCTTCGCCAAGCTACAGATGATGGACGATCTGGCGCTGAGCGAAACGGTTTACGGCCTTGGCGCGGGGATCTTTTTCCTTGGGTACTTTTTCTTTGAGGTGCCCAGCAACCTGATCCTGCACCGCGTCGGCGCACGTCGCTGGATCGCTCGCATTATGATCACCTGGGGGATCATCTCCGGCTGTTTCGCTTTTGTCGAAACTGCCTGGCAGTTCTATCTGCTGCGTTTCCTGCTTGGCGTCGCCGAAGCGGGACTGGCGCCAGGGCTGTTGCTCTATCTGACCTACTGGTTCCCTTCCCATCGCCGGGCGCGCATGACAGTGCTCTGGTTCGTGGCAATACCCCTTTCCGGCATGATCGGCGGCCCGCTTTCTGGCTGGATCATGGAGCGCTTTGCCGGAACGCACGGCTGGGCTGGCTGGCAGTGGATGTTTTTGCTCGAGGCGATCCCCACCGTATTAATGGGGTTTGTGGTGCTGGTGGTGCTGAAAGATCGCGTTGAACAGGCACCGTGGCTCGACGAGAGCGAAAAACGTATGGTTCGTGCCGATCTGGATGAGGATAACCAGCAAAAATCGCATCACGGCACGATAAAAGCGTTTGTGGCGGATAAACGCCTCTGGACGCTGGCTGCGATCTATTTCTGCGTGGTGATGGGCCAGTATGCCCTGACTTTCTGGCTGCCGACGCTGGTGCGGAACGCCGGGATTCGCGAGCCGCTGCACATCGGCTTGCTCACCAGTCTGCCCTATCTCTGCGCCATCGTTTTTATGCTGATGGCGGGACGCAGCGGCGATCGCCATCGGGAGCGCCGCTGGCACCTGATTGTGCCGATGATTATCGGCATGCTGGGCCTGACGCTGGCGACCTCGCTGGGCCATAGCGTGGCGCTGTCGCTGTTTTTCCTCTGCCTTGCAGCAGCGGGCATTCTCTCGGCCTCGTCGCTGTTCTGGATGCTGCCCACCAATCTGCTCGGCGGTGTCTCCGCTGCGGCGGGTATTGCGGCAGTGAACTGTATCGCCAACCTCGCCGGATTCTTTTCGCCCTGGCTTATCGGATCTATTACCACACTGACCGGCTCACCCGCGTCAGGCATGTACTTTATCGCTGCGGTTCTGCTGTTCGGCGCGCTCTGCGTGCTGCGCATCCGGGCGGCAGATGTTAATCGCTAATCAGGAGGTGTTATGCATACCGCTACTTCACAGCCGCTGCCCACGTTACGCCAGCGCGCCACCCGTATCCGCCGCCATGCGCTGCTGATGGGACAGGTTCAGGGCCAGGGCTATATCGGCCAGGCACTGGGTGCCGCCGATCTGCTCGCCGTGAGTTACTTCCACGCGCTGAACTATCGTGCCGGAGAGCCGGAATGGGAGGGCCGCGATCGTTTCTATCTCTCTATCGGCCACTACGCCATCGCGCTCTACGCCGCGCTGCTGGAGGCGGGCGTGATACCTGAAGAGGAGCGCGAAACCTACGGCAGCGATGAGAGCCGCCTGCCGATGTCAGGCATGGCGGCCTATACGCCGGGCATGGAGATTACCGGCGGCTCGCTGGGCCACGGACTGGGTATCGCCGTTGGTGCCTGCCTGGGGCTGAAACGTAAAGCGTCAACGTCGTGGGTCTATAACCTGCTTTCTGACGGCGAGCTGAACGAGGGCTCGACCTGGGAAGCGGCGATGTCGGCCGCGCACTGGCAGCTTGATAATCTGATCGCCATTATCGATGTCAATAACCAGCAGGCCGATGGCCACAGCAGCGAAATCCTGGCCTTCGAGCCGATTGTCGATCGCTGGCAGGCGTTTGGCTGGTACACGCAGCGGGTGGACGGCAACGATATTGACGCGCTGGTCGCAGCCTTTGACGCCGCGCGCAGCTGGCCGCATCCGCAGCCGCGCGTGATTATCTGCGATACCAAAATGGGCAAAGGCGTGCCCTTCCTTGAAACCCGGGAGAAAACCCACTTTATCCGCGTGGATGCTGACGAGTGGGACAAAGCCCTGACCGCGCTGGAACAAGGAGAATAAGATGAGCACCTCAACCCTGAAAAAACGCCTCACCACCTCGGCGATGATCGCTTCCATTGCCGCCGAGGGCCAGCCGACTGAATCCGCGCCCTTCGGCCATGCGCTGGTTAATCTGGCGCGCCAGCGCCAGGATATCGTTGGCTTAACCGCGGATTTGAGCAAATACACCGATCTGCATCTCTTTGCTGAAGCCTTTCCCGATCGCTTCTTCCAGATGGGTATGGCTGAACAGCTGTTAATGAGCGCAGCCGCCGGTATGGCGCGCGAAGGCTTTACGCCGTTCGTCACCACCTACGCGGTGTTTGCCTCGCGCCGCGCCTATGACTTTATCTGCATGGCGATTGCCGAAGAGAACCTGAATGTCAAAATCGCCTGCGCGCTGCCCGGCCTGACGACCGGCTACGGCCCGAGCCATCAGGCGACAGAAGATTTGGCAATATTCCGTGGGATGCCTAACCTGACGATTATCGATCCCTGTGATTCGCGGGAAATCAGCCAGGTTGTGCCCGCGATTACCGAGCATCAGGGGCCGGTTTATATGCGGCTGCTGCGCGGCAAAGTCCCGCTGGTGCTGGATAAGTATGACTATCACTACCAGCATGGCAAAGCGCAGCGGCTTCGCGCGGGGAAACATGCGGTGATCATCAGCAGCGGCCTGATGACGATGCGCGCGCTGGAGGCGGCGGAGCAGCTGGAGAAGCGCGGCATTGAGGTGGGCGTGGTGCATTCGCCGGTGATCAAGCCGCTGGATGAGGCCACTATTCTGCGTGAAGCGGGCGAAGCCGCCCGTGCCGGTCGGCTGGTGATTACCGCAGAGAACCATTCAATTACCGGCGGTTTAGGTGAAGCGATTGCTGCAACGTTGCTGCGCCACAGCGTGACGCCGCCTTTCCGCCAGATTGCCCTGCCCGATGCATTCCTGGCGGCGGGCGCGCTGCCCACCTTGCACGACCGCTACGGCATTTCAACCCAGGCAATGGTGACGCAAATCGAGGCGTGGCTGGAGCACGGCATCTAATCAATCCTTGACCTTCAGAGGCCCAGTGCTTCTGGAGGTTTTTTCCTGCCTGAACTGATGCTTGCACTGAAGTTTGACTTTGCGCTTAACTGAAATAAACTATAGTATGATGTAACTAATATCTGTTACCGGTTTCCTGCTGCGCTGCTTCGCTATATACTCCGCGACATATCGAATCATGGAGTCCGTTATGTCCCGCTTTCTGCGTCTCACCTTTCTGGCTGGCATGCTTACGCTAAGCGCCTTCAACTGCCAGGCAAGCCGCGTTGTGACCGACCAGCTTGGTCGCCAGGTCACTATTCCCGATCGCGTTGACCGCGTGGTGGTGCTCCAGCACCAGACCCTTAACCTGCTGGTCCAGCTGAATGCCACCGACAAGATAGTCGGTATTCTGGCTAACTGGAAACAGCAGCTTGGCGACGGCTATGCGCAGCTGGTCCCGGAGCTCACGCATAAAGCCATGCTCGGCGATCTCACTCATGTGGACGTTGAAAGCCTGGTGGCGCTTCATCCGCAGGTGGTGTTTGTCACCCACTATGCCCCGCCGGAGATGATCGATAAAATTTCTGCGCTGGGCATCCCGGTGATCGCTGTTTCTCTGCGCCACGATGATGCCGGCCAGCAGCGCAACGTTAATCCCGCCATGCAGGTCGAAGAGAACGCCTATAACCGCGGGCTAAAAGAAGGCATCACGCTGGTTGGTGAGGTGGTAAACCAGCCGCAGGAAGCCAAAGCGCTGATCGACGCCGCTTTTGCCGGACGCAAGCTGGTCAGCGAGCGTCTCGCTTCCCTGCCCCAGCAGCAGCGCGTACGCGCCTATATGGCTAACCCGGCGCTCACCACCTATGGTTCTGGCAAATATACCGGCCTGATGATGGCCCATGCCGGTGCGTTGAACGTCGCGGCGGCCACTATCCAGGGTTTTAAGCCGGTCAGCATGGAACAGGTTATCGCCTGGAATCCGCAGGTGATTTTCGTGCAGGACCGTTACCCTGAAGTGGTCAACGAAATCAATCAGGACGCGCAATGGCAGCCCATTGACGCGGTGAAAAACCATCGCGTCTGGCTGATGCCAGCCTACGCCAAAGCCTGGGGCTATCCGATGCCGGAAGCTATCGGCCTGGGCGAGCTGTGGATGGCGAAAAAACTCTATCCCGAGAAGTTTCGCGACATCGACATGCAGCAGCAGGCCGACCGCTGGTATCAACGCTTCTACCGCACCCATTATGTTGATGATGCTGCGCGTACTGGCAGCCGGTAGTTTACGGCCAGTCTGGCCGGAACTGATGGCCGCGTTCAGCGCCCAGAGCGGCATAGCAACCGAAACCCGGTTTGGCCCCGCCGGACTGCTACGACAGCGTATTGAACAGGGCGAGCCTTGCGACCTGTTCGCTTCTGCCAGCCAGCAGCATACCGAGGCGCTGGTGCAGCAACAGCGGGCGAGCGAAAGCGCGCTCTTTGCCGCTAATCGCCTCTGCCTGACCGCCAGAGCCAGCGTCGTGGCTCCTGGCGATAGCTGGCTCACCCTGTTGCAACGCCCGGCGCTGCGGCTGGCGACCTCAACGCCGCTTAGCGATCCTTCGGGTGACTATACCTGGCAGATGTTTGCCGCGCTGGAGAGGCATTATCCCGGGCTGGGCAAAAGTCTGCTTCAGCGGGTGCTGAAGCTGGTTGGCGGCGCTGACACGGTTGCGCTGCCTTCAGGCGCGCTGGCCGCGCACTGGCTGTTGACGCATGACTTTGCCGATCTGTTTATCGGCTATGCCAGCTATGCACCGCGCCTGGCAACCTTTACCACTCTTAAGGTGTATGACATTCCCGCTCTCTTTAACATCCTGGCGCACTACAGTTATGCAATATGCCAGCCGTCGGCTCTGCCCTTGGGTGACTTCTTGCGTTCAGAAACTGCGCAAATGTTGCTGCAGCAGCAGGGATTTTTGCTGCCTGTGCCGCAGAGTTAAGCTTCAGGGTTGCGTTTTACTCGCCCCGACGCGATGCTGGCCGCCGTGATTTCCACCCGCAGGACTGATTATGGACAACCGCCTCTGCCGTGCGCTTCAGCTGAATTTCCCTTTAATCCAGGCCCCGATGGCGGGCGTGTCGACGCCCGAACTGGCCGCCGCGGTGAGCAACGCGGGTGCGCTGGGTTCAGTGAGCGTCGGCGCGTCAGATCCGGCACAGGCCAGCGCCATGCTGGCACGGCTGCGTGAATTGACCACCGCGCCATTCAACGTCAACCTCTTCTGCCATGCGCCGCCGCAGCGCGATGCCGGGCGCGAAAATGCCTGGATCGAACGGTTTAAGCCGTTGTTCGCCCGCTATGGCGCGACGCCACCCTCCTCGCTGGAAGAAATCTATCCCTGTTTCCACGCCGGTTCGCCGATACTGGCGGTGATCCTGAAGGCGGCTCCCGCTGCGGTGAGTTTCCATTTTGGCCTGCCGGAACAGGCGGTTATCGACCAGCTGAAAAAGCGTGGCATCGTGACGCTGGCCAGTGCCACCTCGGTTGATGAAGCATGCCAGGTCGCCGACGCAGGCATCGATTTTGTGGTGGCGCAAGGCATTGAGGCGGGCGGCCACCGCGGTATTTTCGATCTGGAAAAAGCGGATGCGCAGATGAGCACCCTGACGCTGGTGCAGGCTATCAGGCATCACGGTGAAATCCCTGTCATTGCCGCAGGCGGCATTATGGACGGTAAGGGTATCGCCGCCATGATGCGGCTGGGCGTTGCAGGCGTGCAGATGGGAACGGCATTTATCCTTTGCCCGGAATCAGCTGCGAATGGCGCCTGGCGTGCAGCGCTAAAAAGCGACGCGGCGGCGTCTACAGAACTGACCGCCGCCATTTCCGGGCGGCCAGCGCGCTGCATCAGTAACGCCTTTTGCCGGTTTACACGAGACGTTAGCCAGAGTGCCATTCCGGCTTATCCGCTGGCTTACTCTTTAGGCAAGGCACTGGCCGCCGCGGCCGCCGCTCAGGATGAGCACGGCTTTGGCGCGCAGTGGGCCGGTCAGGGAGCGATGCTGGCGCGAGAAATGCCAGCGGAGCAGCTGGTGAATACGTTGCAAGCGGAGTATCACGCAGCGCAGTAGCGGATAGCTCAGTGCCCCACTGTTTTAGAAAACAGATTGACCACCAGCACGCCCGCGATAATCAAAGCCAGCCCGAGCATGGCGGGTAGATCGAGTTTCTGCTTAAACACGATCCAGCCCACGGCTGAAATAAGCACAATGCCTACGCCCGACCAGATAGCATAGGCAATCCCGGTTGGCATCGTACGCAGCACCAGCGTCAGGAAATAGAAGGCAATAACGTATCCACCTACCGTCACCACCGAGGGCCACAGCCGGGTAAAGGATTCTGAGGCTTTAAGACTGCTGGTGGCAATCACTTCCGCCACGATGGCGATAAACAGATAAACGTAAGTCATAACACCCTTTTTTAAACAGACGGAGATTGCCGGGCAGTTAAGCCGGTTCTGGTGACAGAAAAAGAGCTAGTTTAGTGGATGAAAATTAAGAAAGGGAAACGGCGACGGGCTGGTTTGATATGAATCAACAAACGGCAAACCTGTCGATCTGCCGTTTGTGGTTTATTTACACTGGCTGGCGCAATTCTGCACGCAAATTTGCGTCTGGCTGCTACAGGAGCCGTTTCCGCGCGTATTGCAGTGGGAACGCTCTACATAGCAGTTCTGCTGACAGCTGGCGAGATCGCACTTTGCTGCAACCGGCGTGAGCTGGGCAATGGGCGCACGACCGGTGAAGATCGTCTGTGAAGCGGTCGGCTGCGCAACGGCGCTTTGTCCCAGCAGCATAGCGCTCAGCAGCAGCATGGCATAACGCATTTTCATTCTCTCTCTCCCTGGGTTCGACACTGGCTAAGTATGGCTGGCAATGCGTTAAACGTCTTTGTACGGCGCGCAAAAGTAACCAGAAGTCACATTTCATCCCGCATGAAACAAAGGGTTCACGTTTTCACAAGTGCACCACAGCAGTGCGCGCTGGCCTTGATGCTGCACGTTAATGCCCCCTCTTCCGTCTGGTTCATCCTTAACAGCCGCGCTATCCGGGCCTGTCACGATTGGTACAAAAGTTGCAGCCATCAATATATCGACAAGGAGAGGAGAAAGAGATGAAAGCGATAGTGATTGGCGGCGGCATTGGCGGAATGAGCGCGGCTATCGCGCTGGAAAAAGCGGGCGTTGAGACAGCGGTGTTTGAAGCGGTCAAAGAGATGAAACCGGTTGGCGCGGCGATTTCCATCTGGCCGAACGGTGTAAAGTGCCTCAACATGCTGGGCCTGAAAGCGCAGCTGCGTGCGCTGGGTGGCGATATGGCCTTTATGGCCTACCAGGACTTTGCCAGCGGCACGACATTGACGCGCTTCAGCATGGAACCGCTGGTTAAGCAGGTTGGTGAATATCCCTACCCGGTTGCGCGCGCCGAACTCCAGGCGATGCTGATCGACAGTTATGGCCGCGAGCGTGTTAGCTTCGGCAAGCGCGTGACGCAGGTGTCAGAGCACAGCAGCGGCATTACTGCACACTTTGATGACGGCTCGACGGCACAGGGTGATCTGCTGGTGGCCGCTGACGGCGCGCATTCGGTAATACGCCACGCCGTGCTGGGTGAACAGGTGGAGCGCCGCTATGCCGGTTACGTTAACTGGAATGGCCTGGTGGAGATCGATGAATCGCTCGCGCCCGCCAACCAGTGGACGACCTTTGTCGGCGAAGGCAAACGCGTCTCTTTAATGCCGGTGAGCCGCAACCGCTTCTATTTCTTCTTTGATGTGCCTTTGCCAAAAGGCCTGGCGGAAGATCGCACCACGGTAAAGGCCGATCTGCGCCGTTACTTTCACGGCTGGGCGCAGCCGGTGCAGCGGCTGATCGACGCCATCGATCCCGCCACCACCAACCGCGTTGAGATCCACGACATTGAACCCTTCAGCCGGTTTGTCCGAGGCCGCGTGGCGCTACTGGGCGATGCGGCGCACAGCACGACGCCCGATATTGGCCAGGGCGGCTGCGCGGCGATGGAGGATGCCGTTGTGCTGGCCAACTGCCTTGCGGCGCATTCGCTGAGCATTGAGGATGCGCTGCTGCGCTATGAGGCACGGCGCGTTGAACGAACGCGCGATCTGGTGCTGAAAGCGCGCAAACGCTGCGATGTCACCCACGGCAAAGATCCGCAGGCAACCTCTGCCTGGTATCAGGAACTGCGGCAGGAGACCGGCGAGCGCGTGCTGGCCGGTATGTGTGAAACCATTGAAGGCGGCCCGTTGGGTTAAAAAAAGCGGGCCTTGCGCCCGCCTGCTGTTAGTCGGCCAGGCCGCGATTTTTGAGCATCGGTTCCAGCTGCGGCTCACCGCCGCGCCAGTTCTCATAAAGCTGTTTCAAATCACTGCTGTTGCCGCGCGACAGAATCATCTGGCGGAAGCGGTCGCCATTTTCGCGCGACAGCCCGCCGTTCTCGACAAACCACTGATAGCCGTCATCCGCCAGCATCTGCGTCCAGATATAGGCGTAATAACCGGCCGCGTAGCCGCCGCCCCAGATATGCTGAAAATAGCTGGAACGGTAGCGTGGCGGCACCGCTGCCAGCGCGAGGTTATCGCTTTGCAGCGCCTGCTGTTCGAAGCCCTCTACCGACTGCGGCGCATCCCCTGCGGCAATGCTGTGCCAGTGCAGATCGAGCAGCGCGGCAGCCAGCAGCTCACTCATGTCATAGCCCTTGTTGAACCGGCTGGCGCGCACGATTTTCTGATGGAGCGCCTCTGGCATCGCGTCGCCGCTCTGGTAGTGGCGCGCATAATTCAGGAATACCAGCGGCTCGCTCGCCCAGTGCTCGTTAAACTGCGACGGGAACTCCACGAAGTCGCGCGGCGTTGCGGTGCCGGAGAGGCTGGGATAGCGCTGGGTGGCAAACAGTCCGTGCAGCGTATGGCCAAACTCATGAAACAGGGTAATCACTTCATCCCAGCTAAGCAGCGCTGGCTCGCCTTCCGGCGGCCGGGTGTAGTTACAGACGTTATAAATCACCGGGCGCGTCGCCAGCAGCTTTGACTGATGGACAAAGTTGCTCATCCATGCGCCGCCGCCCTTGTTGTCGCGCTTAAAGTAGTCGGTATAGAACAGCGCCAGCGGCGCATCGTCCACATCGAAAATTTCATAGACGCGCACGTCGGGATGGTAGACCGGCAGATCGTGGCGCTCGCTGAAGCGGATGCCGTAAAGCTGGCTCGCCGCCCAGAACACCCCTTTTTCCAGCACATTGTTCAGCTCGAAGTAAGGACGGATCTGGTTCTCATCCAGATCGTACTGCGCTTTACGCACCTGCTCGGCATAAAAGTTCCAGTCCCATGCGGCAAGGGTAAAATCGCCCTGCTGCTGGTCAATCGTCTGCTGAATCGCTGCCGCTTCGCGCTCGGCACGCGCCCGCGCGGCCGGAACAATGTTGCGCATAAAGGCAAAGGCCGCATCGGGCGTTTTTGCCATCTGGTCGCTGAGCTGCCATTGCGCAAAGGTGGCAAAGCCCAGCAGCTGCGCCTGCTGCGCGCGCACCTGCGCCAGTTCCAGCAATAGCGCGCGGGTATCATTGTCATCGCCCTTTTCGCTGCGGCTAATGGAGGCGTTAAACAGCGCCTGGCGCGTCTCACGCGAACGCAGCGCCTGGAGCGCCGGTTGCTGCGTGGTGTTTTGCAATACCAGCAGCCAGGCATTTTCCAGCCCGCGCGCTTTCGCCGCCGCCTGCGCCACGGCGAGATCCGCCGGGCTCAGCCCATCCAGCTCGCCCAGATTCTGTACCACCAGCCCACCCGCTTTGGTGGCGGCCAGCAGTTTATTGGTGAAGCGCGTGCTAAGGCGTGCCGCCTGCTGGTTCAGCAACTTGAGTTGCTGTTTGGCCTCTTCGTCCAGGCTGGCACCTGATAGCTGGAAGTGCTGCCAGGTCACCTCTACCAGGCGCAGCGACTCGGGATCGAGCGCCAGCGTCTGGCGCTGCTGGTACACCGCATCCAGACGCGCAAACAGCGCGCTATCCAGCACGATGTCATCGTTTAGCGCGGTAAGCTGTGGCGCGATCTCTTCGTCGATTTGTTGCAGATAGTCACTGGTATGCGCGGAGGTCATCGCGCCAAACACCAGATTGACGCGCTCCAGCAGCTGCCCGCTGCGCTCCAGCGCCTCGAAGGTATTGGCGAAGCCAGGCGCCTCAGGGTTGTGCGCAATGGCCAGTATCTCCTGACGCTTCTCCTCTATGCCGGCCTGAAGCGCAGGCAGGAAGTCTTGTTCCTGAATCTGATCAAACGGCGGCGTCTGATAGGGCAACGTGCTGGCCTGGAAAAACGGATTTTGTCTGACGTTCATGCCTCACTCCTGATCGCTGTGCAAAAAGCTATCCTGGCAGGTTGCTGCGCCCTGGACAACTCAGCTCTGCGCGCAGGCGGTGTCGCGCGACCATACTGCGCAGCCATTAACCCAGGTTTGGGCAATATTGCGATCGTCGCCCAGCGTCATCAGCATAAATAGTTGTTCCCAGATATCTTTACTGTTACCGAGGCGCAGCTGCTGTAAAGGCGAGACGGCCGGGTCGATGACGATAAAATCGGCCTCTTTGCCAGCCGTGAAGTTACCGATGTGGTCATGCAAATCCAGCGCACAGGCGCCGCCAAGCGTGGCGTGGTAAAAAGCCTCCGCCGCGCTGAGCCGATACTGTTGCAGCTGGCCGACTTTGTAGGCTTCACCCAGCGTCTGCAACATATTGAAGGTGGTTCCCGCGCCGACGTCCGTTCCGATCCCCACCTTTACGCCCTGCTGCCAGCTGCGCTTCAGGTTAAATAGCCCGCTGCCGAGGAACAGGTTCGACGTCGGGCAAAAGGCGATGGCGGAATCGGTATCGTGCAGGCACTGCCATTCGCGATCCTCCAGGTGCAGGCAGTGCGCGAACAGGCTGCGCCGTCCGGTCAGCTGGTGATGATGGTAAACAGCGAGATAGCCTTCATGCTGCGGAAACAACGCTTTGACCCAGGCCACCTCCTGGGGGTTTTCGCTTAAGTGGGTATGCAGCCAGACATCAGGAAACTCCTGACGCAGCTGCTGGACCTTATCAAGCAGCGCGCTGCTTGAGGTTGGCGCAAAGCGCGGCGTCAGCGCATAGCTGAGACGTCCGCGGCCGTGCCAGCGCGCAATCAGCGCGCGCGTATCCGCATAGCTCTGCTCCGGCGTTTCCAGCAGGGCGTCAGGCGCATGACGATCCATCATCACCTTGCCGGCAATCATGCGCATATTGATGGCGTCGGCGGCGCTGAACAGCGCGTCAACCGACTGCGGATGGACGGTGCCGAACACCAGCGCGCTGGTGGTGCCGTTCGCCAGCAGCTGTTGCAGGAAAAAAGCGGACATGGCGGCGGCGTGATCCGCGCAGTGGTACTGGCTCTCAACCGGGAAAGTATAGTGGTTAAGCCACTCAAGCAGCTGCTCACCATAGGCGCCGATCATTTCTGTCTGCGGATAGTGGATATGAGTATCGATAAAACCCGGCACGATCAGCTTGCCGCGCAGGTCCAGCACCTCGTCAGGCAGCTGCGGCCGCGCATCCCAGGTATGCAGCCCGACAATGCGCCCCGCCTCAAGCAGCAGCACGCCATCTTCGATGTAACGCGCCCGATCCGCGATCTCCTCGGCAGTTTTTGCCACGCCAGTGAAATCGAAAAAGCTGGCGCGTATAGCGGTGGTTGTTAATGGCATAGCGTTCCTTATATCGCGCACGCTGGCGCGAAGGCATGGGGTAATGCTTTCAGTTTTGCAACCCCTGTGCCAGAAATGTCTATATCCGCCCGCTATTCAATACCTTATCGAAAAAATGCATTACGCCTGCGAACAAATGCAGGGTATCGTATGCGCAACCGATTACCTGCTGTTAACTTCAAAAAAGGCTGTTTGTCGCCGCGAGGTGTCAGGTTCAACGCCTTGCCCTATGCTGGTGCGGCTTGCTTCAGTATGGCGCAGCGCCTGCTCATGGCGGCAGCCGATTGAAGAAAAAGCCGTGGCCAGCGAGCGCAGGGTGCGCGATGGGTGCTGGGGGCGGCTTTATTTAAGATATAAAAAAGGCCCACCGAAGCGGGCCTTTGTTTTCGAAACTACTGTTTATCTATTCAAAAAAAGATAAGACAGAATAGCATCTATAATTTTAATCGCGCCTATAAAGCTCAAAAGCATTACAAGCGATTTAGAGATTGTTTCGGGCGCAGCAAACCAACTCCCAAACATTACCTTTGCGCCACTTAATAATGAAGCCGATATCATTATGCCTAAAAATATCGATACGCACTTGACTAGTTTATGATTCACTTTCATTTACCATGAGCAGGAATTACCGCTACAATTGTTAGACGACCCACTACCTCCACCGCCGCCATTTCCGTTTGAAAAGCAGCCGCCCGCAATTGCTCCACCAGCGAGCCCCACGGCTAATCCTGGCACGCCTCCTAAAGACCCAGCAACCATTCCACCAATAATACCATTATTACAGTTGATAACATCTGGATCGCCTGGATTAAAGGGAGTTCCGCCGTTACCGCTGTAACTACTACCTCCTCCATGCTTGCTTTGTTTAGCAGTAGCCCCTGCAACAGAAGGATCATAAGCACCGCTTGCTCCGGCCACCATTTTCAACTGCGCTTTATTCAACATATCCATATTTGAATCTCCCAAAGGTTTTTATTCAATCCATAGAGTAAGCAGCGCTGCGTACTTTTTTTATCAAGATGAATCAATAGGGTCAAATAAAAATTACCATTTTAAATAGTTATATATGCTATTGATAATAAAGAGATTTAACGAAAACCCACTCTAATATCACTTAAATAACCCTCAAAAAAGTCTAAATTTATCAAAATATCTTGATGCACATCATGTTATTCCTGGAAGATGAAAAATTAATGTTAAAAATAACCATTATTTAACAGGTGCTTTAAGATATCAGCCTGCGCATTCACCCCCCAGAAGTACCCTCTCTCATATTCAATGCTTTTCAAGGTAACTGCTGGCGCTGGCAACATGCAGTGCACTTTCCCATATGCCCATAAAAATAAAAACCCGCACAGTGGCAGGTTATTAATCTATGGTCTTTCGCCTCGCGATATAGCTTTGCGAAGCATAATGTCGCCAGCCTAATTTTGGGTCTTTGTCGTCTTTTTTGCCTCTGCACTTGAGTTTCATCAGCGGTGTCTCATTTGGCGCTGCAAGGTGTTTATTTTGTTTTGGAATTAAGATCATGAGGCGCTGAAGAAACAGGCGTAATTACTTTGGACAGGTGATCGTACAGACTAACCTTGCGCCCACTTTCATCCCAACCAACCATCGTGATCATTCATGTTAAATGCTTACCGCTGGGGAAAATCCAATGTTTATAGCTACGCAAAGGGGACATAAAAATGCTGAAATGGGGCAGGACGTTTATGGTGCCTGGATCATGGCGTTCAGCTGCTCGCAAATAGTTATGCTAATTACGGCATTAGTTAATTAAATTTGTTTGCCCCTTATGTGCCCCACGGGTCTTTTAACTTACGAGATTCTCTATTAATATCAATTGACTATATTTTACCTGAAAATGTTGAAGGAACAGTGAGATGATTATTTTTGTTACCGGCGCGACCGCCGGTTTTGGTCAAAGTATCACCCGCCGATTCATTGAAACAGGTCACAAAGTGATCGCCAGCGGGCGCCGCACCGAACGTTTGCAGGCGCTCAAAGAAGAGCTGGGCGACAACCTTTATACCGTGCAGCTGGACGTGCGCAACCGCGCCGCGATTGAAGAGGCGATCGCCTCGCTGCCCGCTGAGTGGCGTAATATTGATGTACTGGTGAATAACGCTGGCCTGGCGCTCGGTATTGAACCAGCACATCGCGCTAACGTTGAAGACTGGGAAAATATGATCGACACCAACACCAAAGGCCTGGTGTATATGACGCGCGCCGTGCTGCCAGCTATGGTGGAGCGGAATGTCGGCCACATCATCAATATCGGTTCCATCGCCGGAAGCTGGCCTTATGCAGGCGGCAACGTCTACGGCGCGACCAAAGCCTTTGTGCGCCAGTTTAGTCTTAACCTGCGCACCGACCTGCACGGCACCGCGCTGCGCGTGACCGATATTGAGCCAGGCCTGGTTGGCGGCACGGAATTTTCCAACGTGCGCTTTAAGGGCGATGACGATAAAGCGGATAAAGTCTACGAAGGCGCGACGGCGTTGACGCCAGAGGATGTGACCGAAGCGGTCTTCTGGGTCGCGACGCTGCCGAAGCATGTCAATATCAATACCCTTGAAATGATGCCAGTCAGCCAGACGCTGGCGGGCCTGAAGGTGCACAAACCCTGACAGCCCAGGCCAGCCGACCCGGCTGGCCTTTCTTCAGGCGCGCCCCCAGCCCGCCACAATAATCAGCATGCCGCAGAACGCCACCAGCGCCCCGCTCCAGTCCCATGCACTCAGTTTGACGCCATCGACGATCCGCAGCCACAGCAGCGCCGTCAGGACATAAACTCCACCGTAGGCGGCATAGACGCGCCCGCTTGCTGCCGGATGCAGCGTCAGCAGCCAGACAAACGCCATCAGGCTTAATGCAGCAGGCAGCAGCAGCCAGGCGGAGCCGTTCTTTTTCAGCCACAGCCAGGGCAGAAAGCAGCCCACAATTTCCGCGATGGCGGTAAGAAAAAACAGCAGCGCGGTTTTAACCAGCATGACATCCTCACAGAAAAATAAACCAACGGCTCATTACTGGTGAGCAAATAAAGCGCGATGATATACTAAACATGGCCTGCCGCAACCCAGAACCATCCCTGTGCGTCAGGCATTAACTGAAGGAAAAGATGATGAAAAAATTGTTTCCGACCCTGCTCGCCGCGCTGCTTGCCAGCAGCACGATGCTGACGGCTGTTCAGGCAAGCGCTAATACCAGCCGCCTGATTATTGAAGATGGCAGCAGCGCCGCCAGCAATGAAGCGGCGCGTCAGAGCAAAGAGCAATGGAATGACACGCGCAACCTGCGTAATAAGGTGAATTCACGCGTTGAGAAAGAGTTCGATAAAGCCGATACCGCTTTCGACACGCGCGACGCCTGTGAGAAGAGCTACAACCTTAACGCCTACTGGGAATCAAATACGTTGCGCTGTCTGGATCGCCGCACGGGCCGTCCGGTCTCGCCCTGACTTTCCCCACGGGCTGCTATAGTCAGTAAGGTTCACTACACAAAAGGAAAAGATGATGAAGAAACAGACTGGAATGTTACTCGCGACTTTACTGGCACTGCCAATGCTGGCACACGCCTCCTGCGAATCGGTCAAGGCGGATATCAGCCAGAAAATTATTCAGAATGGCGTACCTGAGTCAGGTTTTTCGCTGGATATCGTGCCTAACGATCAGGTTGATCAGGCTGGCGGCCAGGTAGTGGGCCACTGCGAAAACGACACACAGAAAATTGTTTATAAGCGTGTAGGACGCGGCGATGACAGCAGCGTACCCGATAGCGCGGGCAGCTCGCAGGATACCTCTGCGCAGTAACCTTTAAGGGCGACACTGTCGCCCTTTTCTGTCTCTAATCCGCATGTCCCGGCCGCTGACGCGGCATCATCCACGCCACACCCAGCGCAAATAACGCAATCACCAGCGCCACGACAAACACCCAGTGCAGCGAGGCGGCAATCGCCAGCACCATATGGTGCAGCGTTTCGCTGGAAAGCGCGTCGCGCGACTGCGTAGACATAATTTGCTGCACCGGATCTTGTGCCTGCGGCAGCCGCTGCGCCAGGTTCAGGTTCAGCACCGCACCCATTAACGCCGTACCAATCGCCGAGCCCATCATGCGGCTAAACATGATTGAGGCGGTGCAAATACCGCGAATGTCGTAGTGCGCATGGTTCTGCACCGATACCAGAAAAGTGGTGCTGGTCATCCCCATGCCGGTACCGATAACAAACGCGGTGGCGCCCGCCTGAAACAGCGAACTGTCGGCGCGCAGCAGCAGCAGTAACGCACTGCCGACAATCAGCAGCAAGGCGCCAAGCTGTGCGGTAAAACGGTACGAGGTATGCAGCATCAGACGGCCACTCAGGGTACTGGCAAGCGGCCAGCCAATCGACATCATCGCCAGCGCGCTGCCCGCCTGCAACGGCGTACCGCCGGTAATCCCCTGAATCCAGGTGGGCAAAAAGGCGCTGATGCCCATCATTGCGGCACCGATAATCAGGTTGCCGGCATTGCCCGCAATAACCAGACGGCTACGCCAGATCTCCAGCGGAAACAGCGGCGCATCGGCGCGCAGCTCGTGCTTTTTCAGCTGCCAGCCAGCGAACAGCGCCAGCAGCAGAAAGGCGATCAGCCAGTAGCCCAGCCACTCCGCCTGTAGCAGCGCCATCAGCAGCGCGCTGACGCACAGCATCAGCCAGACGCTGCCCGTAACGTTGAGCGGCTGCGGTCTCTCTTCCGCGCTGTGTGCGGGCAGAAAGCGTGCCAGCATCGCCATGCTGATTAACCCTATCGGCAGGTTTACCCAGAAAATCAGCGACCAGCTAAAGTGTTCCACCAGCCAGGCGCCGGTCAGGGGGCCAATTATCGCCGCCACGCCCCAGACGCTGGAGAGCCAGCCCTGCACGCTGGCGCGTTCGCGCGGTGAATAGATATCGGCCACGATGGTAGAGCTAAGCGGCATGATTGCGCCCGCGCCCAGCCCCTGAAAGGCGCGGAACAGGATCAGCCAGAGCATACTGTGGGCAAAGCCGCACAGTACTGAGCCGACAAGAAACAGCGAGGTGCCGATAAAAAACATTTTGCGTCGGCCCCACATATCTGCCAGCCGGCCATAGAGCGGCACGCTTACCGCCTGCGTCAGCAGATAGACAGAGAAAACCCAGCCGAACTGCGAAAAGCCGCCCAGGTCAGCAATGATAGTTGGCATCGCTGTCGCCACGATGGTGACCTCAATGGCAGCCATAAACATGGCGAGCATGCAGGCAAACAGGATCCAGCCTCGGTGGCTAACGTGCAAGTGTGCGCTCTCAGTCATACATCTCCCTTTTGTTATTCAGCAAGGCTAGCCTAAATTTGCGCCGACGGTGTGCCTGACGTGCGCCGCTTTTGTGACAAGGTCACATTCGCAGACCTAAAATAATTAATTACCTGTATAAACCAGATGCCATGCGGCTCTGCACCGCCTTTAGCCGCTTTCTATCTGTCTGATTTTGACGGTAAAAAGTGGAAGATGCCCTTCCACGCTGCTATAGGCTTATAGACTTTTGGTCCGTCATAAAAAAAACTGGGCGGTTAACCATTCGCTCTGGTAACTAATAACAGGGAGACACACCCTATGCAAAATGCTTCGCTGGCCAGACGCGCCGGACTCGCGCTGCTGGCTATCCTCGGCGTGCTGGCGCTGCTGGTCTGGGGACTGGGCCTCGATACGCTGCGCGCGCGCAAAGTTGACCTGATCTATCTTGGTCAACAGCATCTCTATCTGGTTTTCTGGTCGATGTTGTTTGCGCTACTGGTCGGTATTCCCAGCGGTATCCTGCTGAGTCGGCCCTTCGCACGCCGCTGGGCAGAATACGTTATGCAGATCTTTAATGTCGGCAACACGCTGCCGCCGCTGGCCGTGCTGGCGCTGGCTATGGTAGTCATTGGAATTGGTGACAAGCCCGCCCTGTTCGCCCTGTTTCTCGCCTCGCTGCTGCCGATTGTGCGCAACACCTTTTCGGGCCTGAGCGCGGTGCCGCCTTCCCTGATTGAGGCCGCTAACGGCATCGGCATGACGAAAGTTCAGCGGCTGCGCCAGGTCGAGCTGCCTAATGCTTATCCGGTGATGCTGGCAGGCATCCGTATCGCAACGGCCATCAACGTCGGCACCGCGCCGCTGGCCTTTTTAATTGGCGCCAGCAGCTACGGTGAACTGATTTTTCCCGGCATTTACCTTAACGATTTCCCTACGCTCATTCTCGGTGCGGCTGCCACGGCGCTGTTTGCCCTGGTGCTCGATATGCTGCTGGCCGCGCTGGGCCGCTTTCTCAGCCCGCATGCGGCTTAATCATAAGGAGATGCTATGACAATGCTGACGCGCTGGATCACACGCACCGCCGTAGCTGTCGCCGCGACGCTGGCGCTTAGCCAGGCAGCGGCCGCCGCTACGCCGCTGGTAATGGCGACCAAGAGCTTTACCGAGCAGCATATTCTCTCTGCCATGACGGTCATGTGGCTGGAGAAAAAAGGCTTTCAGGTTGTGCCAAAACGCAATATCGCCACTACCATCAGCCGCAACGCCATGCTGAACAAGCAGATCGACATGACCTGGGAATACACCGGCACGTCGCTGATTATCTTTAACCACATCAAAAAGCCGATGTCCTCTGAAGAGGCGTACCAGACGGTAAAAAACCTCGACGGCAAGCTAGGCCTGGTCTGGCTCAATCCAGCCCCGATGAACAATACCTATGCCTTCGCCATGAAGCGTGAACGCGCCGAGAAAGAAGGCATCAGCACCATGTCCCAGCTGGTGACACGCATCGAAAAAATTCGCCAGAGCGACCCTGACCACAACTGGCGGCTTGGGCTGGATCTGGAGTTTTCCGGGCGATCTGACGGCATGAAGCCGCTGCAAGCTACCTATAACCTGACGCTGGACCGCCCGCAGATCCGGCAGATGGACCCGGGGCTGGTCTATAACGCCGTGCGTGATGGTTTTGTCGATGCGGGCCTGATCTACACCACCGACGGGCGAGTAAAAGGCTTTGACCTGAAAGTGCTGGAAGATGATAAACATTTCTTTCCCAGTTACAACGTCACGCCTGTCGTACGCCAGGATGTGCTCGACAGCCACCCTGGTCTGGCAGAAGCGTTGAATCAGCTTTCGCCGCTCATCACCAGCGAGGCGATTACCGAGCTCAACAAGCGTGTTGATATCGATCACCAGTCGCCCGAGCAAGTGGCGCGCGACTTTCTCACAGCCAAAAAGATGCTGTAAGGCGGCCCTATGGATACTCTTCATTACATCATTAACAACTGGAGCAGCCTGCTTGCCCTGACCTGGCAGCATACCTGGCTGGTGCTGGTGGCGGTAGGCTGCGCGATTGTCGCGGGTGTGCCGCTAGGCATTCTTATTGTGCGCGTCCGCTGGCTGGCTGCGCCGGTGCTGGGCATCGCGACCGTGGTGCTCACCATCCCTACCATCGCCCTGTTTGGCCTGATGATCCCGTTGTTTTCGCTGATCGGCCAGGGCATTGGTGCGCTGCCCGCGATCACGGCGGTTTTCCTCTATTCACTGCTGCCAATTGTGCGTAATACCCATACCGCGCTGGAAAACCTGCCGGGCGGACTGCGTGAAGCGGGACGCGGCATCGGTATGACGTTCTGGCAGCGGCTGCGCTGGGTAGAGATTCCGATGGCGCTGCCGGTTATTTTTGGCGGCATCCGAACCGCCGTAGTGATGAACGTGGGCGTGATGGCGATCGCGGCGGTGGTTGGCGCAGGCGGGCTTGGCCTGCTGTTGCTCGACGGCATTAGCGGCAGTGATATCCGTATGCTGATTGCCGGGGCGCTCATGATCTGTTTGCTGGCAATAATTCTCGACTGGCTGCTGCATCGTTTGCAGTCGGCGCTGACTCCTAAGGGGATTCGATAATGATAAAACTGGAAAACCTGACGAAAACCTTTACCCAGAAAAACGGCACCAGCGTCACCGCCGTGGATAACGTCAGCCTGCATGTCCCCCAGGGCGAAATGTGTGTGCTGCTTGGCCCTTCAGGCTGCGGCAAAACCACTACGCTGAAGATGATTAACCGCCTGATACCCAGCACCAGCGGCAAAATACTGATAAACGGTGAAGATACCAGCACTCAGGATACCGTGACGCTGCGCCGTAATATTGGCTATGTGATCCAGCAGATTGGTCTGTTTCCTAATATGACCATTGAAGAGAACATTACCGTGGTGCCGCGCATGCTGGGCTGGGACAAAAAACGCTGCCGCGAGCGTGCGACTGAACTGATGAGTATGGTCGCACTCGATCCCGCCAAATTTCTTCACCGCTATCCGCGTGAAATGTCAGGCGGTCAGCAGCAGCGCATCGGGGTAATCCGTGCGCTGGCAGCAGATCCGCCGGTGCTGCTGATGGATGAGCCTTTCGGTGCCGTGGACCCGATTAACCGCGAGGTGATCCAGAATGAGTTTCTCGATATGCAGCGCCAGCTTAAGAAAACCGTAATGCTGGTGAGCCACGACATTGATGAGGCGCTGAAGCTGGGCGATCGCATTGCCGTGTTTGGTCAGGGGAAAATTGTGCAGTGCGCCAGCCCGGATGAGCTGCTGGCCAGTCCGAAGAACGAATTTGTCGGCTCGTTTGTCGGGCAGGACCGTACCCTGAAACGTTTACTGCTGGTGCAGGCGGGCGATGTCACCGATCAGCAACCCACCATCACGGTTAAGCGCGCGACGCCGCTGGCAGAAGCCTTTGCCCTGATGGATGAAAATGATATGCGATCGATAACCGTGGTCGATAACGATGGCAAACCGCTCGGTTTCGTAAAACGCCGCGAGGCGCGCAACGCCAGCGGCGTGTGCGAAGAGATCCTGCATACCTTCCGGGTAACGGGTAAAGCAGAAGAGAACCTGCGCGTGGTGCTCTCTAAGCTCTACGAGCACAATACGGTGTGGATGCCCATTGTGGATGAGGATGGGCGCTACAGCGGCGAGATCTCCCAGGACTATATTGCTGACTATCTCAGCTCTGGTCGTACGCGCCGCCGCCTGAGTCCCTGAGTGACAAGCGGGTGCCGGTTCTTCACCGGCAGCCCACTACAGCCCTTTTTCCACGGCCTCGCCCTGCGGTAATGCCACAGCACGCTGTTCACTGGGCAACACCAGATTCAGCAGGATTGCCAGTACCCCGCCGGTTGTGACCGCATGGCCGAAAATCTGGCTCACCAGCGGCGGGAACTGCTTCAGCACTTCCGGCACGGCTTCGACGCCCAGTCCCAGGCCAAACGATACCGCCACAATCAGCATCTCTCTGCGGCCCAGCGGGATCTGCGTCATCACCCGGATACCCGCCGCCACCACGCTGCCAAACATCACCAGCGTCGCTCCGCCCAGCACCGGCGGTGGGATCTGCTGCATCAGCGCGCCGACCACCGGGAACAGACCCAGCAGCGCCAGCATTATCCCTATCACCATGCCAACATAACGGCTCGCTACTCCGGTCATCTGAATCACGCCGTTGTTCTGGGCAAAGGTGGTGTTGGGGAAAGCGGAGAACATGGCTGCCAGCACGCAGCTGACGCCGTCGGCGCAGATACCGCCCTGTAGACGGCGTTGAAAATGCGGCCCGGTAATCGGCTGCTGCGACAGCATACAGTTGGCAGTGAGATCGCCAACGGCCTCAATCACGGAGATCACCGACACCAGCGCAATGGGTAAGAAAATCGTCCAGTCAAAGGCAAAGCCGAAGCGGAAAAATTCAGGCAGAACCAGCCAGCTCGTCTCCGGCAGCGGTTTCAGCGTCAGGTTGCCACTCAGCGCTGCCGCCGTACAGCCAACCGCAATACCGGCAATCACCGCGGTCAGCCGCGCCCAGCGGTTACGCATCCGGTTTAGGGCAATAATGACCAGCAGCGTCAATGCGCCCAGCGCCAGATTGGCAGGTGCACCGAAATTCGCCGCATTATGTCCGCCTGCCCAGTCGGTAATGCTTACCTTGATCAGGCTGATGCCGATAAGCGTAATCACCGTTCCCGTTACCACCGGCGTTAAAACCCGACGGAGCTGCGCAACGCAGCGGCTGATCAAGAGTGGGATCAGCGCCGCAACCAAATTGCAGCCGAAGATCATCGCCATAATCTCTTCAGGCGAGCCGCCGCGCCCTTTGACTATCATCCCGCCGGAGAGGATCACCCCAAGAAAGGCGAAGCTGGTGCCTTGCAGACAGATCATGCCTGCGCCAATTCCCGCCACGCGCCGCGCCTGAATAAAGGTGCCCATGCCAGAAACCAGCAGCGACATGCTAATGAGATAAGGTATCCAGGCCTGAAGCCCAAGCACAGAACCGATAATCAGCGGCGGCGTGATAATGCCCACGACGCTGGCCAGTACATGCTGAAGCGCGGCAAAAAAGGCAGGCGCAGGTCGAATACGTTCGTCCAGCCCGTACAGCAAAGCTTTCTCTTCTGGATGGGACATAGTGGTGCTCCGGCAGGGTTGTGATTAATTTTGTTAATGCATTAATCACGCCATGAGCGGTTTATTGCGGAGGATGAACGCCTAATAAATTGATTTTTAAAGTATTAAATACCCGTTAAAAGCGGACTGAACCGTGAAACCATTGGTTCAGCCATGGCCGCTTTGACAGGAAATGTTTCAGCATCAGGCAATCTTTGCACCTGAATCGGGCAAGGCCGTCATTCCCAGGGAGGAGAGGTCGAGGTAACCCGCCAGATCGCGCTGTTCGGCGCGTGGCAGGTAAGGCAGCTCGCCAAGAAGCGGCGCGTCAATGTTATGGCTCAGTACCGAAATCAGCTCGGAGTAGTGCGCCAGGCCGGGGTTGATACGGTTGGCAATCCAGCCTGCCAGCGGCAAACCATCACGGGCTATCGCTTCAGCGGTCAGCAGCGCGTGGTTCAGACAGCCCTGTTTGATGCCAACCACCAGTACAACCGGGATCTGGTGTTGCGCCACCCAGCCTGACAGCGGCTTTGCGTCATTCATCAGGCTGCGCCAGCCGCCGGTGCCCTCAACAACCACGCACTCCGCCTGCTGCTCCAGCCGCTGCAGGCTCTGATTCAATAGAGCATAATTCATTGACTCGCGCGGACGGGTACTTACCTCGTCTTCTTCATAAATGAGCGGGTTAATTGCCTCGTAAGGCAACGCCAGCGTTGAGCTGCTCTGCAAAATCAGCGCATCTTTGCTGCGCAGGCCTTCTGCACTCTGCACGGCATTCCTGGCAACCGGCTTGAAACCGACGGTGCTCAGGCCAGCGCGAGCGAGGTATTGCAGGAGCGCGCGTGACACAACGGTCTTCCCCACAGCGGTGTCAGTGCCGGTAATGAACAGTTTTCTCACTTCACTCCTCCTCAACGTTACGGTTTTGATTTACAAAAATGCAAAACGCATTGTAAGGAATGCAGATGGCTGGCAGCTTGCGTTAGCGCAAAGTTCAGTCGTGCTTAACCTTGCAACAGTTTAACCAGCAGATAGCCGCTGTAGAGCGCGTCTTTGATCAGTGCCGCTGCCCCGAGCGTGCCGGGCTCGCGAAATTCGGTGGGTGCGAGCTGAATTGTCTCGCTGTAGGCGGGCAGCGCCTGCTGGCGGATAGTGCTGCTGACGGCGGGAAACAGCACGTCGGCCGCCTGATTAAGGGGAGAACCGATTAAAATATGCTGCGGGTTGAAGATATTGACCATCATCGCCAGCATGCGGCCGACGTGGTGACCAACTCCTGCGATGGCGTCACGCGCCAGCCGATCCCCTTGCTGCGCCGCGAGGCAAAGCGATTCAAGCGACAGTGGCTGCTGGTGCAATATGCTGTCCGGCTGCGCGGCCAGGCGCTGTGCCGCCAGCGCCAGCAGGCTACCGGTACTGGCGACGGTCTCAAGACAGCCGTGGTTGCCGCAGTAACACTGCTGGCCATAGGGATCGATCTGCGTATGGCCAATCTCCACCAGCGCACGGCCGCTTTTGTGCAGCAGTTGGCCACCGCTAATCACACCTGCGCCAACGGTATCGTCAATGACGATCTGAATAACATCCTGTGCGCCGCGCGATGCGCCAAACAGCGACTCCGCCAGCGTCCAGGCGGAGATATCGTGCTGAACGAAAACCGGTACGCCTGTGCGCTGCGCCAGCGTATCGCCAAGCGGCATTTCGCGCACGCTGTAGCCTGGCAGACGATGCACCACGCCCGAGGCGGCGTTAATCAGGCCCGGCAAGGTGATGGCAATGGCCGTCAGCCGCTCCAGTCTGTGCTGATGGCGCATAAAGAAAGCATCCACCTGCTCAATCAGCGAGGTCAGCAGCGGCTGCTGCGCTTCTTCCGGCAGCGGCAGCGACTCTTCCACCAGCACGCGGCTGCTGAGATCGCGTAGCGTCAGAGTCAGCGCGCCGCGATGCAGACGTACCGCAAGATAGTGCCAGGCCAGCGTGTCGAGAATCAGGCCAATTGCCGGCCGTCCGCGCGAGCCAGGATCCTGAAATTCGGTCTCCTGCACCAGATGGGCATCGAGCATTTCCCGCACGATTTTAGTGATGCTGGCAGGCGCGAGCTGCGCCAGTCTGGAGAGTTCAATACGCGAGATGGGCCCGTAGAGATCGATCAGGCGGTAAACGACGCCTGCATTGGTCTGTTTGATCTGGTCAATATGGCCAGGCTGACTGTCCAGATTCACGCCCTGCTCCCGGTTATTTTCGCGCTTCTAAATAAACAGCGACTATGGTGATGCAGATTGCGTCTGAGCGTCAAATATTTGATTTGAAATGTGATTTACAGCACATAAAAACCGGACTTTGGTTAAGGTCTGGTCCTTATTTGTGCGCTGCGGGCTGGAGAAGCTGCATCATATTGCGCATCTGCATCGAGGGTTCTCGTTCGCCGGACCACACCAGCCAGACTTCAGACAGCGCATCTTCCTCTTTAAGCGGCAGCCATACCACATCGGCCAGGCGCGCGCGGGCAAAAGAGGCGGGCAAAATTGATACACCCAGGCCGGTTGCCACAAGGCCAAGAATGGTCATCGCCTCGCCAACCTCCTGCATGATGTAAGGCTTAATATGGTAACGGTGCAGCAGGCTGAGGATTTCGCCGTGCAACGCCGTACCGCCTTGCGGATCAAAGAAGACAAAAGGTTCGTTCGCCAGCGCGCTGACGGAGATCATCTCCGCTTCGGCCAACGGGTGCGCCCAGTGCACTACCGCGCGCAGCGGTTCACGCAGCAGCAGCTGGTGACGCAGATCGGGCGGCAGCGCGGTATTGCGCATCACGCCTAAATCAAGCTGGCCTTCATGCAGCGGCGCCAGCTGCTGGCGGGTATTGATCTCCTGCATCTGGATATGCACCTGCGGCCAACGCTGGCGGAACTGATAGAGCGCGTCCGAGACCAACCCGGTAAAAGGTGCGGAAGAGGTAAAGCCGATGCGCAGCTCCCCCTCTTCGCCACGCTGGAGCCGCGCGGCGCGTTCAGCGGCCAGCTCTACCTGCTGTAAGATGGTACGCGCATCGCTGAGAAATTGCTGGCCTGCTGGCGTTAACTGCACGCTGCGGTTGGTACGTGAGAACAGCTTCGCCTCAATCTCCTGCTCCAGCTGCATAATTTGCTGGCTAAGCGGCGGCTGAGAGATGTTGAGCCTTTGCGCCGCGCGGCCAAAATGCAGTTCTTCCGCTACTGCCAGGAAATAGCGCAGATGTCGCAGTTCAATATTCATATTCTTAACGTATCAATTGAGATTATTAATATATTAGACAACCTATTAGCGCTTTCCTAGAGTAACCTTACTGTTTCAGGTGAGGAATTACTGTGCGTCGCTCTTCTCAGGCGGTTACGCTCGACGATGACGAGTTAACCGACTCTCCCGTAGTTTCAACGGCTTCATCGCCCGTGTGGATTAAACGCGGCACGCCGCAGTTTATGCGTGTCACCCTGGCGCTGTTCTCCGCCGGTCTGGCCACCTTCGCACTGCTCTACTGCGTGCAACCGATCCTGCCTGTGCTGTCAGCGCAGTTTGGCGTCTCGCCCGCAGAAAGCAGTATTTCGCTCTCTGTCGCCACCGGACTCATGGCGCTAGGGCTGCTGGTGACCGGACCGCTTTCCGACGCTATTGGCCGTAAAAACGTGATGGTCACGGCGCTGATGCTGGCCGCGCTCTGCACCCTAATCTCTGCAACCATGAATAGCTGGCAGGGGATCCTGCTGATGCGCGCCCTGACCGGGCTATCTCTCAGCGGTGTCGCCGCCGTGGGTATGACTTACCTGAGCGAAGAGATCCACCCCAGCGTGATCGCATTTTCTATGGGGCTGTATATCAGCGGCAACTCCATTGGCGGGATGAGTGGCCGTTTGCTAAGCGGCGTCCTGACCGACTTTTTCTCCTGGCGTATCGCCATTGCCGCTATCGGCTGCTGCGCGCTTGCTTCAGCGCTGATGTTCTGGCGGATTTTACCGGCTTCGCGCCATTTTCGACCAGCTTCGCTGAAACCGCGCAGTCTGCTGATTAACTTTCGCCTGCACTGGCGCGATGCCGGCCTGCCGCTACTGTTCGCCGAAGGCTTCTTGCTGATGGGCGCTTTTGTCACGCTGTTTAACTATATCGGCTATCGCCTGCTTGATGCGCCTTACCATCTCAGCCAGGCGGTTGTTGGCTTGCTCTCCGTCGTGTATCTCACCGGTTCCTGGAGTTCGCCAAAAGCGGGCGCGCTGACCATGAAGCTGGGTCGCGGCCCGGTGCTGCTGGGCGCAACAGCCCTGATGCTGGCAGGGCTGCTCATTACGGCCTTTAGCGCTGTGTGGTTAATTTTTCTGGGAATGATGATGTTTACCGCCGGTTTTTTCGCTGCCCATTCGGTTGCCAGCGGCTGGATTGGACCACGTGCGCGGCGCGCTAAAGGCCAGGCTTCTTCGCTCTATCTTTTTAGCTATTATGTGGGCTCCAGCGTGGCCGGCACGCTTGGCGGTCTGTTCTGGCACAGCTTCGGCTGGACAGGCATCACAGCCTTTATTGCTGCGCTGTTAATAGTGGCTCTGCTGGTTGGCTGGCGTTTACAACAGAAGAAACTCTGAACGTTTTTAGTCGGTAAAGGACGCAGGTGCGTCCTTTTTCGCCTGATAATCCTGAGCCTGCTTACTAATTAGTGCCAACCTCAACAAAGGCTCCAATACCCCGCTATAATCCCCTCCATTCCAACAATAAATGTATTTTTATTCACAGCAATGAGGATGCCCCCTTATGGGCCTTTACTACTACGTTTCTAAACACTCGGGTTATAACGATAACCATGTAGTTCATGCGGCAGGCTGCCAGTATCTGCCCCCACTCGAAGCCAGACTGTTCCTTGGTACCTTTTATACAGCCAATGCGGCTATCCAGCAGGCGCGTAAATACTATGCCAGCGCGTTGGGCTGTGAATCCTGCTGTCCGCTACCGTTAAAAAAAAACCTGACTATTCACAATAGCGTGGCACTAAAACATATCGCCTGACTCTGATTATGCTGGCCTGCCCCCTGTGTCAGGCTGCTGTTTTTTGCCGTTGCGCCAGTTTGTTAAAATCACGCATAATTTTCCGGTATGGTAGGTATCTATTTCCTGTTGCATGAGCAGACTATGCGCGAAAAATATGCCGCTTCACAAATTGCCCTACACTGGCTGACGTTCCTGTTGGTTGCGCTGGCCTATGCCACCATCGAGCTGCGCGGCTTCGCCCAGCGTGGCTCCTGGCAGGGTTATGCGATGATCATTACCCACTTCAGCGCAGGCTTTACCGTCATGCTGCTGATGCTGGCGCGTCTGTTTTTACGCACACGCCACCGCAGCCCGGCGATTGCGCCACCTGCCGCGCGCTGGCAAACCGGTCTTGCGCATCTGGTGCACACGCTGATTTATGCCCTGTTTATCACCCTGCCTGTCCTCGGCGTTACGTCCCGCTACCTGCGCGGACGTGACTGGTGGCTGTTCGGTATTCCGATGCCGGTCGCGAGCGAACCCAATTTCGATCTTTCCGATAGCCTGATCGACTGGCACGAGACGCTGGCCCCGATGGGATACTGGCTGATTGGGCTGCACGCTGTTGCCGCGCTGTTTCACCACTATTTTCTTAAAGACAATACGCTTAAGCGTATGATGCCTGGCAAATCTTCCTGACCTTTTCTGGATTATCGCCCTGTTAACGGGCGATAGACCCTTTTAAGAAATAAAACCGCGTTTCAGCGTTCCACTCGCCGTGCAATTCCTCCACAATAGTCGATAATTTGTGACGCAAATCACTTTCGTGGGTGCTAACGCTGCATCCGTTTGTTGTTCTGACTGACCTGACTGACATGCAATCGACTACTGTTTCCCGTAAAACGGCCTGGCTACGCGTGGTACTGCTGGCTATCGCTGCGTTTGTTTTTAACACTACTGAGTTTGTGCCGGTTGGCCTGCTGTCGGACATCGGTGCCAGCTTCGATATGAAAAGCGCCGATGTGGGCATTATGCTCACCATCTATGCCTGGGTAGTGGCCCTGCTCTCGCTGCCGCTGATGTTACTGACACGCAACGTTGAGCGACGCATCCTGCTTTCCGTGCTGTTCCTGGTGTTTATCGCCAGCCACGTACTTTCTACTTTCGCATGGAGCTTCACCTCGCTGGTGATGTCGCGTATCGGCATCGCGCTGGCGCATGCGGTCTTCTGGTCGATCACCGCCTCGCTGGCAATACGCGTCGCGCCCGCCGGGAAAAAGACCCAGGCGTTGAGCATGCTGGCAACCGGCACCGCGCTGGCGATGGTGCTGGGCGTGCCCATTGGTCGCGTCGTTGGTCAGTATCTGGGCTGGCGGACAACCTTTGGCATGATTGGGCTTTCAGCTCTGGTCCTGATGGTGCTGCTGGCGCGCGTTCTGCCGCGCCTCCCCAGCGAGCACACCGGCTCACTGAGCAGCGTGCCAATGCTGTTCCGCCGCCCGGCGCTGGTGAGCATGTATCTGCTGGTGACGCTTGTCGTCACTGCGCACTACACCGCCTATAGCTATATCGAACCCTTTATGCAGTTTGTCGCCAGTGCTGATGAGAACTTCACTACGCTGCTGCTGCTGCTGTTTGGCTGTGCCGGTATCATCGGCAGCCTGCTGTTCAGCTCGCTCGGAAATAAATTCCCCTCTGCGCTGCTGATTGCCGCTATCGCCATCATTACGCTCTGTATGGGGCTGCTGGTTTTTGCCGCAGTTCGACCGGCGGCGATCTCGACGCTCTGTATCCTGTGGGGTATGGCGATGATGATGATTGGTCTGGCAATGCAGGTACGCGTGCTGTCGCTGGCCCCGGATGCGACCGATGTGGCCATGTCGCTGATGTCAGGTATCTATAACATCGGCATTGGTGCAGGCGCGCTGTTGGGCAATCAGGTCAGTACCCATCTCAGCATGGCGGATGTGGGTAATATTGGCGGGCTACTGGGGCTGGTGGCGCTGTTCTGGTGTATTTACAGCTTCCGCAAATATCCGCAGCTACGCAGCAACGGATAAAAAAATGGGCTTCAGTGTTATTTCGCTGAAGCCCATTTCATTAATTAAGGTTCGCGGCGGTGCCAGACAGCTTGCTGGCTCCAGAGGTCGAAGTGATGCGGAAAGGCTTCACGCGCAGGTTGTCCTGCTTTCCCGACAGCTGCTGCTCCAGCGTAATCAGACTGCCGCTGCCGCTGACGTTAACCGCTGAGGTTGTTGTCATATAGTCAGGTGCCACGGCTAAAGATTGCGCCGCCGCGCTAGCAAACGAAACCGTGCCAAGCAGCAGTGCCAGTACGGTATATTTCACGCTTTTCATCTTTCTCCTCCTTACCGTCGCGACGCGATTACTGGTAAATCACCGCCGTGCCGTGCAGGTTGTTCTGGCCTGACGTTGAGGTAATGCGGAACGATTTCGCACCTGCAGCATCCGCTTTCGCATTGAGCTGCGCTTCCAGCGAATCCAGGTTCGAACCGCCCTGTGCAGAGATGGTTCCCACTGCGGTTTGATGCAGCGGATCGTTGTTAACCTGGTCTGCAGCAAATGCGCCAAAGGTCAGGGTGCTAAGGGCCAGAGCGGCCAGGGTCAGTTTGATGGTTTTCATGGTATTGGCTCTCATATTCAGGTTTTTAAAAGGTGTCGTTAAATTAATTAACGATCGTTAAATTAATGGTAGAGCATAGCAGGACACGCCGTCAATATTTTTTTATCGATCGTTATTTTAATGCGGAAGTGGCGTGATTATGGGCTCCCGAGCCCTTTTCAACTTAACCATTAGGGGGAAAAGCTGGCTGCAAGGCACAAAATGACAAGCTGCTGAGTCAGGCGCACGGGCTGGCTTGCATATTTTCTTAATGATCGGTAATTTATTGGAATGTTTTTCAGAAGTGAGGATCTATGAGCCAGCAATATGATGAGGCCCTGAAGAAATGTCGCGGTCGGCCTAAAACTTTTGATCGTGATGCTGCACTCGATAAAGCCCTGACGCTGTTCTGGACGCACGGCTATGAAGGAACCTCACTTTCTGATCTGGTGGCCGCCACCGGGGCAAAAGCGCCTACGCTCTATGCCGAGTTTGTCAATAAAGAAGGCCTGTTCCGCGCGGCGATGGAGCGCTATATCGAGCGCTTTAGCGCTTATCGTAACGCTGCGCTCCAGGATGAGAGCAAATCCGTATCAGAAGCGATTGAAAGCTGGTTTCGCGCCACCGCAGCCTGTTTTACCAACTGCGATACCCCTTCCGGCTGCTTTTTTATCTGTACCTCGACCGCGCTCTCTTCATCATCGGGTGAAATAGCCCATATGTTGCGCCAGCAGCATGATGCGCAGCAGCAAACCCTGCTGGATTTTCTGACAAGCCGCCAGCAGCGTGGCGACATTGCAGCGCAGACCGATATTACTTCTCTTGCGCGCTATCTCGCCTGTCTGCTTCAGGGCATGTCGGTGCGGGCGCGTGAAGGCGCACCGCAGGCAGATCTGGATAATATTATCGATACGCTGATGGCGATGTGGCCGGTATTGACCGGTCAGTGCCGGAAGCAGAACTGAATATTTTTGCGCTACGAAGAAAACCATGGCGGAAAATTTCCGCCATGGCCATGACTGCCGCTATTCGAGAAAAAATACCGGTTTTAGCGGCTGGCTGACAGGGCTGTTGTCGGGATTGCTCGGCATCAGATCCTTCATTGACGCCCACCAGCGCTGGCACACATCCGTTTGCGCCACGGCGTTCCAGCGCTCCTCAGACTCCATCTCCACGCTGGCGAACAGCAAATTACGCTCGGCATCCAGCCAGATAGCGTAGTTGTGCGCGCCGTGCGCCTTTAGCGTCTCTGACAGCTCTGGCCAGATGGGTGAATGGCGTCTCTCATACTCCGCATGACAGTCCGCATTCACCTGCATCACAAAGGCTTTACGAAGCATTGGCTGGCCCCACGTCCAGAGCGGCCTGCCATGGCTTCACGTTAAAGCGTTTGCCCAACGCCACCAGCTGTTCAGTGGTAATACTCTGGCGGATACCGCCCATCGACAGCACTTTCACGATTACTTCTGACGACTTCTCTGCGGTGTCGATCAGGCCGAAGGTTTCATCCAGCGTTGGGCCGGCACCGAAGATGCCGTGGAACGGCCACATCACAATGCTGTGCGACGCCATCTTATCTGCGGTTGCCTGGCCGATTTCATCCGTGCCCGGCACCATCCACGGCAGGATACCCACGCCATCCGGGAAGACCACCAGACATTCAGTACTGCCTTCCCATAACAGGCGGGTAAAGCGCGCTGAATCCAGCTCTACCACATAGCTCAGCGACATAAAGTTAGTGGCGTGGCAGTGCATAATCACACGGTCTGCACCGTTGGTGGCCTTTTTACGCACGCTGTGCGACTGGAAATGCGATGCCAGTTCAGAGGTCGGCAAGCCGCCGTTGCTCAGCCCCCAGTGAATCGTATAAGAGAGCCCTTTCTCGTCGACCTTCAGCAGCGCCAGGCAATCAGCCGGATCGAGCTGCACATTGCGGAAAAATTTGCCGGAACCGGTCACAAGGAACCAGCAGTTCGCCAGCTCTGGTGCGGGTTTAGTGAGCTCAACGCAGCGCGGCTCAGCATAAAAATCGCTGGCAAAAGGCTTAACCTCTTCCTCCAGCAACCGCAGCGTGACGTTGCCGCCGTTACGCTCATCCCAGCCCTTCAACCACATATCGCTGGTGGCTTTAACCATTCCCTGTACAAACCAGGAAGAAAGAATGCTTTGCATAGTGAACCCTTAACGTTGATTCAGAATTTGTTGTTCGTAATGACGGACATTGCTTAACCAGCTGGCATCGGCGGGCACGTCGTGGCGCAAACACCAGGCTTCCCACACCGCCTGCCATGGCAGTGATTTTTGCTCTTCCAGCAGCGCCAGACGCGTGGTGTAATCCCCTGCGGCTTCAGCCTGACGCAGGCGATCGGTCGGCTCCAGCAGCGCGCGCAGCAGTGCTTTTTTGGTGTTACGGGTGCCGATCACCCAGGCAGCGATGCGGTTAATTGAGGCGTCAAAGAAGTCGAGCCCGATATGGACCTTGTCAAACAGCTGGTGTCGGACAATTTCGCTGGCGATCGCCTGGGTTTCATCATCAAGCAGCACCACATGGTCGCTGTCCCAGCGCACCGGGCGGCTGACGTGCAGCAGCAGACGCGGCACATAGAGCATCGCCGTAGAGATTTTGTCGGAGATCACTTCGGTCGGGTGGAAATGACCGGCATCCAGCGTCAGCGCGGTCTGGCGGCTGCTGGCGTAACCCATGAAGAATTCGTTGGAGCCGACGGTATAGCTTTCCGCACCGATACCGAACAGCTTGCTCTCAACCGCATCAATATGGTGTTGAGGATTGAGCTTTTCTGAGATGACCTCATCCAGCGCGCTCATCAGGCGCTGGCGCGGTGCAAGGCGGTCAACGGTGACATCTTTCATGCCGTCCGGCACCCAGATATTCATCACTGACGGCGTCCCCAGCTGCTCACCGAAGTACGCCGAGACGCGGCGGCTCGCTTTGCAGTGATCGATCCAGAACTGTCGGATCGCCTTGTCAGCGTGCGACAGCGTAAAACCGTCGGCGCTCAGCGGATGGGAGAAGCAGCTCGGGTTAAAATCCAGGCCCAGCTTCTGCTGTTTCGCCCACTCTACCCAGTTGGCAAAGTGTTTCGGCTCAATCGCGTCGCGATCGACCGGCGACTCGCTTTCCAGATAGATCGCGTGCAGATTCAGGCGCTTCGGTCCGGGGATCAGCGACATCGCCTTTTCCAGATCGGCACGCAGTTCTGTTGCGTTGCGCGCTTTGCCTGGGTAGTTGCCGGTTGCCTGAATGCCGCCGGTCAGAGCGCCTTGCGGATTCTCAAAGCCGCGTACGTCATCGCCCTGCCAGCAGTGCATGGAAACCGGTATGCTATCCAGCCGCGCCATTGCCTGCTCGACATCCACGCCGGTATCGGCATAACGTTGTTTAGCCAGTTCAAAGGCTTGCTCAATCAGCTTTGTCATATGCGAGTTCCTTAGCAGGTTGACTCAGCGCCGCAAAACGCGCCTGGCAGGCACGAAAGGCGCTGTTGTTCATCGGTTCAAAGGTTTTAAGAGGGAAATTGTTTTCTACGCAGCGACGAAAATCTGCCACGTCGATCAGTTCGCCTAAGGCAATCAGCTGGCAGCCCACATTGCCCAGCGTAGAGGCCTCAACTGGCCCAGCGAGCACCGGTATTTCACAGGCGTCGGCGCAGAGCTGGTTAAGGAACTGGTTCTGGCTTCCGCCGCCCACAACATGCAGCTGGCGGAATGCGCTGCCGCGGAGTGCAGCGAGTTCGTTGATCACCTCACGGTAGAGCAGCGCGAGGCTGTCGAAAATACAGCGCGCCAGCGAGGAGGCAGACTGCGGCACCGCCATGTTCTGTTCGGCGCAAGCGTTCTGGATTTCGTTTACCATGCTGTCAGGGTTGATAAAGCGCGCGTCGTTGGGGTTGATCAGCGCGCGGCAGGCTGGCTCTTTCGCTGTCTCAGCAATCAGCGCGCCAAGGTCCTCAATCCGCAGTTCCGCGCAGATACGTTGCAGCAGCCACAGCCCCATAATGTTTTTCAGGACGCGATAGCCTTCTGCGCCGCCTTCATTGGTGATGTTGGCTTTAAGCGCGTCAGCGGAGGCGTAAGGCAACAGGCTTTCAAAGCCCATCAGTGACCAGGTCCCAGAGCTGAGGTAGGCGGCGTTTTCTTGCGTCAGCGGTGTGGCGAGCACGGCGCTGGCGGTATCGTGGGTGGTGACGGCGATGACCGGGACGTTGACGCCGCGGGCGTTGCGCCAGTGGCCGATCAGGTTGCCCGGCGACGTTGGCTTACCGAACCAGGAGGCAGATGCGCCAGCCCACTCAAGCAGTTCAGCATCCCATTCGCCATTCTCGATATTCAGCAGCTGGGTGGTGGTGGCGTTGGTGTATTCCCAGTTGAGTTTGCCGGTCAGGCGATAGTGCAGATAGTCAGGGATCATCAATGCGTGCGCGACCTGCTCTTTCCAGTCCGGCTGCTGCTGACTCAACGCGCGAAACTGATAGAGCGTATTAAAGGGGAGAAACTGGATGCCGGTGCGGGCATAAATATCCTGTTTGCCCAGGTCGCGCAGCGCCTGTTCCATCAGCCCGTGGGTACGTTTATCGCGGTAGCTCACCGCTTCACCGACCCGGTTGCCCGCTTTATCCAGCAGCACCATATCCACGCCCCAGGTATCGATGCCGATGCTGTCCGGGACAATGTTTTCTTCGTCCAGCTGCGCCAGCCCGGCGCGGATCTCCCGCTCCAGATGATCGAGATCCCAGCAGTCATAGCCTGCCCGACGTTCGCGGTGGTTGGCGAAACGGCGCACCTCGCGCAGCTCGATTTGCTGAGATGCGGCATCCCATCGGGCAAGCATCACGCGTCCGCTGGATGCTCCCAAATCAACCGCAACGATATTTCGCTTACTCATGGCCCGTTCTTCCTTCAGTGTGATGCGGACAGAGTAAAAACGTTGCGCAGTGACCACCTTCCCCTTACTGCCAACGCGACTATGCCGCTGGCAGGTTTGCAAAGATATTCGTGAGAGAGATCACAGAGACGTAAGGGCAGCAGTTGTGAGCTTCGCCGCAATTCTTTTAACTGGCAGGAATATCTTGAATAAAAAGCAAAATTCCTGCGCTTAACGGTAGAAAATTCAAGGTCAGCCGCAGGAGCACTGGGTAGACTCGGTTACGCTTTTGTTAACCGGTCGAGGCCATCATGACGATATTACACAGCGCCGATTTCTTCCCAGAAGGCGATTACGCCATCGCTATCGAGCCGCGCGTACCGCAGCAGGCCTTTCCCGAACATCACCATGATTTTCACGAGATCGTACTGGTGGAACAGGGTTCGGGCATTCATGTTTTCAACGGCCAGCCGCAAACGCTGTGCGCGGGCTGCGTCTGTTTTGTGCGCGATCACGATCGCCACCTCTATGAGCAGACGGAAAACCTTTGCCTGACCAATGTGCTTTACCGCAGCCCGGCCGCATTCCGCTTTCTCTCTGGCTTACAGGCACTGCTGCCAACTGAAGAGGAGGGAAATTACGCGTCGCACTGGCGTATAAATAATAAAGTCATGACGCAGGCGCTGGATGTGGTCGCGAAGATGCGTCAGGATGAGAGCTGGTCGCTGGAAAAGCAGGCGCGCCAGGAGCAGCTGTTTTTGCAGCTGCTGGTTTTATTGCGCGAAGCGTGCCGCAATGAACATGCGCAGGATCAGGAAGCCCGGCTGCATCGTCTGCTCGACTGGCTTAACGATCACTACAGTGAAGAGATTATGTGGGAAGCGCTGGCCGACCGCTTTTCGCTGTCGCTGCGTACGCTGCATCGCCAGATGAAGCAGCAAACGGGCAGCACGCCGCAGCGCTACCTGAACCGTCTGCGTCTGTTGCAGGCGCGTCATCTGCTGCGCCACAGCGATTTGCGCATCACCGATATCGCGTTCCAGTGCGGCTTCGGTGACAGCAATCATTTTTCCACCCTGTTTCGGCGTGAATTTGGCTGCGCCCCACGAGCGGAGCGCCAGCAAATGATGTAAAAGGAGCTATTGATGTCGCTGATTCTGCGTCGGGATGACTACTTCCCCGCCCCTAACCTGCCGGTCGCGGTGGCCGAACGAATGCCACAACCCTCTTTTCCTGCCCACCGGCATGAGTTCAGCGAAATCGTTATTGTCTGGCGCGGCAATGGCCTGCATATCCTCAACGATCGTCCGTGGCTGATAACCTGCGGCGACGTCTTCTACATCCGTGACCAGGATTGTCACAGCTACGACAGCGTCAATGACCTGGTGCTCGATAATATTCTCTACTGCCGCGATCGTTTCGGTCTAGCCCTCGACTGGGCGCAGCTGATGCCTCCGCAGGGCGAGGATGCACCGGGCTGCTGGCGGCTGACCACGCGCGGCATGGCGCTGGCGCGCGGCGTTATCAGCCAGCTGGAGCGCGAAAGCCGCAAGAGCGATCCCCTTTCTATTCAGCTTTCCGAAGCGCTGTTTTTGCAGCTGGCGCTCATTCTTCGCCGCCATGGCTATGCGGCCGATCGTCCCTGGGCACTGCCTGAAGGCGAACAGCTCGATCTGTTGATGTCAGCGTTACAGGGCGCGATAGCACGGCCGTTCGATCTGGCGGCTTTTTGCCAGCAAAACGCGCTAAATGAGCGCGCGCTGAAGCAGCTTTTCCGCCAGCAAACCGGCATGACGGTCGGTCACTATTTACGTCAGCTACAGCTCTGTCAGGCCAAACATTTGCTGCGCACCCAGGATTGTTTGATAGGCGAAGTGGCGGCGCGCTGCGGCTTTGATGACAGCAACTATTTCTCTGTGGTGTTTACGCGCGACACTGGCTTAACGCCAAGCGCATGGCGACAGCGGTTTGTGCCGCAACGCGCGGGAAGTTCGGCGCAGGACAAAGCGCCGTTGTGAAAAAAGCCTGCATGCTGCATGCAGGCTTTTGCGATGTTTGACGACGTACCAGCGTGAGAGTACGGCCTGAAAAGCGTTTATGCGGCCAGCCCAAGCCCGACAATATTGGCCGCAATAATAATCACCACGCAGCCAATTGACAGTACGCTCACCGGACGGCGTCCCGCCGATTTCCACTCTTTCATCAGCAGTCCGACCAGCCCACCGCACAGCACATAAAGGCTCATATGCAGCATCCAGCTGACATAGTCATACTGCGGCGGAATGCTGGCATGGCCCCAGGCATAGAAGAAGAATTGCAGATACCACATGGTGCCGCCTAATACGGCAAAGGCGATATTGGCCATCAGCAGCGGTTTCGCGACCGACAGATCCTGACGCAGCGACAAGCCCGGTTTAATCGCCAGACGAACAAAGCAGAACGCCAGGTTTACCAGCGCCCCACCGCCCATAATCACCACATAGCTGGGCAGCGCGACGTACAGCGGATCGATGCCCAGCTGCGCTGCTGCTTCATGCATCGGCTTCGCGGCATCCATGGCGAACGACATACCTGCCGAGAAGATGCCGCACAACACCGCCAGCACCAGCCCTTTCTTCAGGTTGAACTCTTCCGCGTTGATCCCCAGCGCACGCTCTTTCAACAGGCCAGCTCGCGACACGATCGCCACGCCCACCAGCGCCACCGCGACGCCGAGCAGAGTCAAACGGCCGCCGGTTGACGCAAACAGCTCGCCGAAGCGCCCCTGAATCAGCGGGGTCATCAGCGTACCCACCACCAGCGTAATACCAATCGCAATACCAATGCCCATCGACATGCCGAGATAGCGCATCGTCAGGCCATAGTTGATATTACCGATACCCCACATGGCCCCAAACAAAAAGACCGGCAACAGCTGGGAAAAACTAAAACTGCCGTAATAGGCCCAGAAATTGGGCAGCAGCACGGCGCTCACGGCCCACGGCAAAATCAGCCACGACATAAAGCCGCCCACCGACCACATTGTTTCCCATGACCACTTTTTCACCTGTTTAAACGGCGCGTAGAAACACGCGGCACTGGCAGCACCGACGAGATGCCAGAAGATACCTGCAATAATGGCACTGTTCATTGTTATTCCTTGCGTAGGGTTGAGGCTTACAGGAACCTGGTTCCTGATTAGCAGGCAGTCTACGGCGCGCCCAAATGCCCCAGCCTTTGAATGGCTGCCGATAGCAAGACCGAAATGGCAATATTCGCCAGATAAACCCTTTGCGGATCACAATTTCGACTTTGTCGGATAAACAGCATAAAAGTCCTTTAAGTCGCTTATTATTCAGGTTTTTTTATTAATATGCCGTGGCGAGCAGCACATTTTTTAACTGGCTGCCGCTTTTTACAGGCGGATGGCAAAGAAACAAAGATCGCTTCACTAATGGTCGTTAACCCCGTATAAAACGAAGAAAATCATTAACGGCAGGGATTAAGATGACGGCTAAATGGCTAACCGTTTTTTTAACGCGTTCAGTAAGTCGCGTCATGCTGGACGACCTTCGTGCCATCCTGCCTGCCGGCGCGCTCAAGATCTTCATTAACGGGCTGGAAGAAGAGCACTATGCGACGCTGGAGTGCCAGCAGGCGGAAGAGAATTGCGCGCTGATTGCTTCTGCAATGGTGGTCTGGCGCCAGCTGGGACACATACACGCCATCACCTATAAAAAGGGAGAAGTACTGCGTGATGTCAGCGACGCCAGCCAGTTTCAACTTTTCAGCATGCTGAAGACGCACCGTGCCGTTATGCAGGTCGCCTGAGGCATTCATTACGAGGTGTTTATGAGGTGGGGAATTGTGTTTCCGATCGCCATTATTGTGGCTGGCGTCGGTTTTCTGGCATGGTTTATCGGCAGTGGACTCGCCATGCCAGGCTCCTGAACTAACGCAGCTGGCTGTCTTTACTGCCGCGTCGATTATAAAGGGAGCTGCCTTTCATTTCTTTATCGTGCGCCTGCTGGCAGGCCAGGCAGTAGCGCACGCCAGGCACTGCTTCACGGCGTGCCTGCGGAATGGGCTCACCGCATTCATCACAAAATTCTGCGCTTTCGCCCTTGCTCATCGTGCCGCGCACGCGGGCAATTTCATCATTAACCGTACTTTCGATCTGTTCCTGAACGGCGCCGTCTGACGCCCATCCGCTAGCCATAACATCCTCCTCATGCTTCCTGAAAGTGTTGGCCCAAATTCCGTTTTGTGCAACGTAGGGTAGATATGCGGGCTATGCCAGGGCATTACAACCGTTTTGTCGCCACAGCCCTCTCAATCTCCGTTTATTTGCCAGCGTCAGGCCGTGAATGGCAATCAGGCTAAGGTGTCACCCGCCATTTTGTTTCACGCTGCATGTATGAAACATTTTATTAACGCACCCGACATCGGAGATTCGGCAGATGACAACAGAACTCAAACACTTCATTAACGGAGACTTTGTTGCGCACCAGAGCGACAAATGGATTGAGGTGATTAATCCGGCGACCGAAGCGCTGCTGGCGCGTATACCTGAAGGCTGTGCGCAGGAAGCGAGCCGCGCGATTGAGGCTGCCGAAGCTGCGCAGCCCGCATGGGAAGCATTGCCTGCCGTTGAGCGCGGTAGCTGGCTGCGCAAGCTGGCAGCCGCTATTCGCGATCGCGAGCCTGAACTGACCGCCACTATCATTGCTGAAGGCGGTAAAACGCACGGGCTGGCGCAGACCGAAGTGCTGTTTACTGCCGACTATCTGGAGTATATGTCCGAGTGGGCGCGCCGCTATGAGGGCGAGATCGTTAACAGCGACCGCCCTGACGAAAATATCTTTGTCTTTAAGAAAGCGATTGGCGTGACCACCGGCATCCTGCCGTGGAACTTCCCTTTCTTTTTAATTGCGCGTAAAGCCGCGCCCGCGCTGATTACTGGCAATACCATCGTCATTAAGCCAAGCGAGCTGACGCCGCTGAACGCCGGTATTTTTGCCGAAATCGTGCAGCAGGTCGGCCTGCCGAAAGGGGTAATCAACTTCGTTTATGGCTATGGCCCAGAGATCGGTCAGGAGCTGGCTTCAAATCCCAAAGTCGGTCTGGTTAGCCTGACCGGCAGCGTCGGCGCGGGGGTTGCCACCATGAAGGCCGCCGCCGAAAACGTCACCAAAGTCTCGCTGGAGCTGGGCGGCAAGGCGCCCGCCATCGTCATGGACGATGCCGATGTGGATTTAGCGGTGAAAGCCATCGTCAGCTCGCGCGTGATCAATACCGGGCAGGTGTGTAACTGCGCAGAGCGCGTTTACGTGCAGGAAGGCATTTATGATCGCTTTATGGCTGCCTTAACCACGGCGTTCAAAGAGGTGAAATTCGGCGACCCTGCAGAACAGCGCGACCTGGATATGGGGCCGCTGATTACCGCTGCCGCGCTGGCACGCGTGGAGAAGAAAGTGGCAGACGCTGTAGCCGCAGGCGGTAAAGTGGTGCTGGGCGGCAAACGCGCAGGCAATAAGGGCTTTTTTTTCGAGCCGACCATCATCGCCAACGTGCGCCAGGATATGGAGATTATGCGCGATGAGATCTTCGGGCCGGTGTTGCCGGTGATGACATTCAAGACGCTGGATGAAGCCATCAAGCTGGCAAACGACTGCGAATATGGCCTGACGTCGTCGATCTATACACAGAACCTGAATACCACCATGGTGGCGCTGCGTCAGCTCAAGTTTGGCGAGACTTATGTTAACCGCGAGAACTTTGAAGCAATGCAGGGCTTCCATGCAGGCTGGCGCAAATCGGGGATCGGCGGAGCGGATGGGCGTCACGGACTGGAAGAGTATTTGCAGACGCACGTTGCCTATTTGCAGTTTTCGCTGTAATCAGACGACGAACAAACTCAAAACGTGGATGACAGGGACCGAAGAGCAAAACGCCCCGCGCAAGGACAAAAACGTCGGAAACGTTTCTGGACAATGCAAAGCGTTGTCACGGCAACGGGCGCACCCCAAGGATGAGGTGCGTATCTGCGCGGGCCAAGCTGCCAGGGATGGCGTTTTGCGTCGTTGCGAGCAGGCCTTGTCAGCCACGTCTGCACACTGTTTCCAACTAAAGCCGCCCTTTCGGGCGGCTTTTTCACGATACGCGCGAACGGCTGCGCAGCAGCGCCACGGCGCTCAACAACGACACCGCCATCAGATAGTAACCCGGCGCAAGGCTGGTGCCGGTGGCGTTAATCAGTAGCGTGCAGATCAGCGGCGCAAAACCACCAAAAATCGTTACCGCGACGTTATAGCTGATAGCCATACCGCTGGCGCGGGTGCTGAGTGGGAAGAGATCCGCCATCACCGACGGCACGGTCGAGAAATAGATCGATTTCAGCAGCGCCATCCAGCCTACCAGCAGCATCAGGGTCATCGGCGAGGTGTGGTTCACCATATAGCTAAACGCGGGATAGATTGTCACCAGCAACAGCAGCAGTGAGCCCCACATCAGCGGCACGCGTCCGACGCGCTCAGCCCATAGCCCCATCAGCGGCGTCACCACCGTCAGGATAACGCCCGCCAGCAGCGTTGCGCTGAAGGCGACCGTTCCCGGCAGATGCAGCGTTTTGGTGGCATAGGTTGGCACATAGTTCAGCATGTAGTTCACGGCGGTTGAAATCACCATCAGGCCCACCGCCAGCAGCATCAGCTCCTTTTGACGACCAAACAGCTTTTTCAGCGGCGCTTCTGTTCTCTCCGCCTGCACGAAGCTGGCAGGTTCATGGACATGGCGGCGAATATAGATCCCCAGCGGACCGATCAGCAGGCCAAACGCGAACGGAATACGCCAGCCCCACTCCTGAATCTGCGCCTCGCTGAGTATCTGTGTCAGGCCAAGACCGAAGGCTGAAGCCATCAGCGTGCTTGCGCCCTGCGTGGCGAACTGCCAGCTGGCGATAAAGGCTTTGCGCTCGGGAAAATGCTCCACCAGAAATGCCGTGGAGCTGCCAAACTCACCGCCCGCTGAAAACCCCTGAATCAACCGCGCCAGCATGATCAGCAGCGGCGCGGCCAGCCCAATGGTGCCGTACTCCGGCATAAAGGTGATCATCGCGCCGCCCAGCATCATCAGGTTGATAGAGAGTAGCAGCGCCTTTTTGCGCCCGTGGCGATCGGCATAGTTGCCCAGCACCACCGCGCCAAGCGGACGGATAAGAAAGGAGACGCCAAAGCTGCCAAAGGTCAGCAGCAGCGAGACCGAGGCGTCGCTGGTAGGGAAAAAGGCGTGGGCGATATAGCTGGCGAAGAAGCCATAAACCGCAATGTCGAACCACTCCAGCGCGTTGCCGATGCAGGTGGCGAACAGGGTTTTATGCAGGCTAGGTTTGGTCTGGGCCAGCGGTGCCGTTTGCGTCAGGCTGCTCATGCGCGTTCTCCCTGGTAAGCCCGCTGGCGAGCCAGCAGCGCTTCGCCCTCTTCGCCCAGCTGCCAGAACAGCCGCGTCATCATCTGTAACCCTTCGCGCGCGACCGACTTCAGCATATGCTCATTGACACCGTGCTGGCCGCAGGCTGGATAAGAGTGAGGTACCCACAGCGTCGGCAGGCCAAGAATGTCAGAAAAGACCTCGTTTGGCAGCGATCCGCCCAGGTTGGGCAGCAGCGCCGGTTTTTTGCCGCTGCTGTCCGCGATGCTCTCCAGTGCCCAGGCCACCAGCGGGCTTTGTGGGTCGAGGCGCGTTGCAGGCGATCCGCGCAGGAAATCGACCTGCACATTGTCAAACCCGTGCGCGCGCAGGTGTGCATCAACGTGCGTCACCAGATTCTCCCAGTCGGTGCCGACCACGAAACGCAGCTGACAGACGGCAGTTGCCGAGCCTGGAATGGCGTTCATCGGCCGCGCCGGATTGCCGGTCTCAAACGCCAGTACCTCCAGCGTGTTCCAGCCATAGAGGCGCTCAGCCGCCGTCAGCCCCGGTTCGCCCCAGTTAGCCGCCAGCGCCGGATCGCCCGGCATCCCGCCCACTTCGATGTCGCTCAGGATGGCGCGCACCGCCGTGCTCAGCGAGGTCGGCTTCAGCGCCTCAACCTGCAACACGCCGTGCGCGTTAACCAGACAGGCAATCGCGCTCGCCAGTTGGGTGCCAGGATTGCTTAACAGCCCGCCCCAGTTGCCGGAGTGGTAGGCGTTGTCGCGCGCGTTAATGGTCAGGCGGAAATTGGCCGCGCCGCGTGAGCCGAGGAACAGCGTCGGGCGCGGCGCACTGACGCGCGGGCCGTCGGAGGCGATAAAGAGATCGGCGCGCAGCAGCGCCTGCTGCTGCTGGCAAAGCTCGGCCAGACCCGGCGAGCTAATCTCTTCGCCCATCTCAAACAGAATTTTGCAGTTAAAACCGAGACGGCCGTCGCGCGCATGGTAAACCTGCTCCAGCGCGGCAAGATTGACGCAGTGCTGGCCTTTGTTGTCGGCGCTGCCGCGACCGTACCAGCGATCGCCCTCTTCCGTTAGCTGCCACGGGTTCAGCCCATCGCGCCAGTTTTCATCATCGCCGAACACTACGTCGCCGTGCCCATAAACCAGCAGCGTGGGCAGCGTCTCATCTTCGATGCGCGTCGCGACCAGGAATGGGCGGTTCTCTGTCACCGGATTGTCGATAAAGTGCAGCGTAAAGCCGAGCGCCGCCAGCTGCGGGCCGATCTCCGCGTGCAGATAGTGGTTGAGCTCGCTGTCGCGATCAGTGCGCTGGCTTTCAGTCACGCACGCCACGCGCCGTGCCAGAAGCTGCTGAAATTCCCCGCTGTCGAAATAACGCATCGCCTGTTGAATGGCCTGTTGTTCAGTCATGTTTGCCCTGTCTTTTTTATTGTGTCATCACGCTATCTTTGCCAAAAGTCTGGCGTTGCCACAATTATCAATTTATCGATGTAGCCTTGCTTTTAAAGCAAAGATAAAATGCCCGATAAAGAAGCACGCACTGAAGCGGTGCAAAGGAGAGACGATGCTGAGCAGTGAAGTCCGTTATTTTCTGGCCGTGGCGAATAGCGGCTCGCTGAGTGCTGCCAGCGAACAGCTGTTTGTCGCGGTGTCGGCCATCAGCCGCCAGATCCAGCGGCTGGAAGCCCAGGTAGGCGCGCCGCTGTTTGAGCGGCATGCGCGCGGCATGGTGCTGAACGAGGCAGGTGAAATCTTTGCCCGCCAGGTACGCCAGAGCATGCTGGATATGGACTATGCGCTGGCGGAGATTAAAGGTCTGAAGGCGATTCGCCGCACGCTGATCCGCATCGCCTGCACCGACGGCATGGCGTTCAGCCTGCTGCCTGGCCTGCTGGCGGAGTTCCGCGCCGTCAATCCCGGCGTCTATTTCGCGGTGAAAGTTGAGGGATCGCAGGCGGTGGCCGAGCGGGTTCGGGCCGGTGAATGCGATGTGGCGTTGCAGTTCAGCCTGCATCCGGAGCGCGGCGTCGAAGTGATGGGCTCCTGGCCCGCGCCGGTACTGCTGGCGATGCATAAAAATCATCCGCTGGCCCAGCAGCCGGTGACGCTGGAGGCGCTCAGCCACTATCCGATGGCGCTGCCCGAGCAGAACACCACGGTGCGCCAGCTGTTCGATCTTGCCTGTCAGATGCGCGGCTGCGTGATTGAGCCGGTGCTAACCTGCGACTATTTCGCCACGCTTTACCAGTTTTTGCTCAATACCCCCGATGCGATTACCATCAGCAGCGCCTTTACCCTGCTGAACGCAGCGCAACAGGATCTGGTGCTGCGCGAGATGGGCGTTGACCAGCTCAGCCAGCGCACGTTGCAGCTACAGCGCGTCTCAGGACGACAGCGCAACGCGGCGCTGTCGCCTTTTCTTACCTTTTTACAGCAGCGCCTGAACCAGATCGCCGCTGAACTGACATGATTACTCTTTGATATCGACTGGATAGAAGATGTGTTTGCCAAACGGATCGATATCGTAGCCGCTCACCTCTTTGCGTACCGGCTCGAAAATCGTCGAGTGCGCAATCATCACCGCAGGCATCTGGTCATGCATCATCTGCTGCGCCTGAAGATAGAGCGCGGTACGTTTGCCCTGGTCCGGTTCGGCGCGTGCCTCGGTGATCAGCTTTTCAAACGGCTGGTAGCACCATTTCGAGGAGTTCGAGCCGCCCTGCGTCGATTTGCAGCTGTAGAGCGGGCCAAAGAAGTTGTCCGGATCGCCGGTTGCAGTGGTCCAGCCCATCAGCGCCGCCTGGTGCTCCCCGCTGCGCACGCGCTTCAGGTACTCACCCCATTCGTAAGTGACGATGGTGGCTTTGATACCCACCTTCGCCCAGTCCGCCTGGATCATCTCCGCCATCCGGCGCGCGTTCGGGTTGTAAGGTCGTGAAACCGGCATCGCCCACAGCGAGATTTCGGTGCCCGGTTTAATACCCGCCTGTTGCAGCAACGCCTTGGCCTTTTCCGGATCGTAATCGTAATCCTTCAGATCTTTGTTCTCGCTCCAGACGCCTGGCGGCAGGATGTTTTTCGCCGCGGTGCCGGTGCCTTTGAAAATAGCGTCGATAATTGCGGGCTTGTTGATTGCCATCGCCAGCGCCTGACGCACCTGCACATTATCCATTGGGGCTTTAGTGGTATTGAAGGCGAGGAAACCGGTATTAAGCCCCGCTTTCTGCATCAGGTTAATGTCTTTGTTGCTGCGCATTTTCTCCAGGTCGGCGGGATTGGGGAACGGCATCACCTGACACTCGCCCTTCTCCAGCTTGGCCAGCCGCACCGAGGCGTCCGGCGTGATGCTGAAGACGATACGATCCAGCTTCGCCGGACCCGCCCAGTATTGCGGGAAGGCTTTATAGAGAATGCGCGAGTCTTTCTGGTACTGCACCAGCTGGAATGGGCCGGTGCCCATAGGGTCCATATCGACTTTTTCCGGCGTACCCGCTTTCAGCATCTGGTCGGCATATTCGGCGGAATGGATCGAAGCGAAATACCAGCCAAGATCGGCGAGGAACGGTGATTCCGCGTGGCTGAGGTTAAAACGCACGGTATGGTCGTCAACGCGGTCAATGTGGGTGATCAGCGTCGCCAGCTCGAGGCTATCGAAATTCGCGTAGGTGCCGCCAGAAACGTTGTGATAGGGATTTTTCACATCCATCTGGCGCATAAAAGAGAAAATCACGTCGTCAGCGTTGAAATCGCGGCTGGGCTTGAAAGCTTTATTGCTCTGGAACTTAACGTTTTTGCGCAGGTGGAAGGTATAAGTTTTACCATCCGGGCTGATCTCCCAGCTCTCGGCCAGGCTCGGCACCAGTTCGGTCGTGCCATATTTAAAATCCACCAGCCGGTTGAATACCGGCACTGCGCTGGCATCCACACTGGTTCCCGAGGTGTAGAGCTGCGGGTTAAAGTTTTCTGGTGAACCTTCTGCGCAGTAAACCAGCGTCTTTGCACTGGCATTGTGAGCCAGGGCTGCGGTCAGCAACGCCAGCATCGCTATCTTCACTTTCATCATTTCCTCACTTTTTATTGACTTCCGTTGGTCAGATTCCCTAAATGTTCTGTGCGCTTTATGGATACCACGTTTTTGTAACATAACGAATCCCGCTGTTGGCAGACAAATAAGGATCAGTGATGACAGCCCTTGCAAAACAGTTAACCCAACGTTTTTTCCGCTATCTGGCGGTGAGCAGCCAGAGCGACGCTAAATCCACGACTTTGCCCAGCACACCGAGCCAGCACGCCATGGCACAGCTGCTGGCGCAGGAGTTGACCGCGCTAGGCCTGGATGAGGTAGTGATTGACGAGTTCGCGACGGTGACCGCCGTCAAGCGCGGCACGCGCCGCGATGCACCGCGTATCGGCTTTATCACCCATATCGATACCGTTGACGTCGGCCTTTCGCCCGATATCCATCCGCAAATCCTGACCTGGCAAGGCGACGATCTGTTACTGAACGCAGAGCAAAATATCTGGCTGCGCTGTGACGAGCATCCAGAGATCGCGCCCTATCTCGGCCAGGAGATTATTTTTAGCGACGGCACCAGCGTACTTGGCGCGGATAACAAGGCGGCGGTAACGGTGGTGATGACGCTGATGGAAAATTTACAGGGCGATCATGGCGATATCGTCGTGGCCTTTGTGCCTGACGAAGAGATTGGCCTGCGCGGCGCGAAGGCGCTGGATCTGGAAACCCGCTTTAACGTCGACTTTGCCTGGACCATCGACTGCTGCGAGCTGGGCGAAGTGGTGTATGAAAACTTTAATGGCGCATCGGCGGAGATGACCTTTACCGGCGTGCCGGCCCATCCGATGTCGGCGAAAGGCGTACTGGTCAACCCACTGCTGATGGCGCACGACTTTATCAGCCTGTTTGATCGTCTGGAGACGCCGGAGCATACCGAAGGACGCGAAGGCTATATCTGGTTTAACGAGATGCAGGCCGGTGCCAGCCAGGCGACGCTGAAAGCCTCGATTCGCGATTTTGATCGGGTGAAGTTTGAGGCACGTAAGGATCAGCTGCGTCAGGCGGTAGCGGAAATTGCGCAGCGCTATCCTACAGGCAGCGTGACGATCAGCATCAGCGATATTTACAGCAATATCAGCAACGCCGTAGGCGAAGATCGCCGCGCTATCGATCTGATATTCACTGCGCTCAAAGAGCTGGAGATTGAGCCGAAAGTGACGCCCATGCGCGGCGGCACAGACGGTGCGGCACTGTCAGCGAAAGGATTACTGACGCCAAACTTTTTCACCGGCGCGCATAATTTCCATTCGCAGTTTGAATTTTTGCCGATTGAGTCGTTTGTGAAGTCCTATCAGGTGGCGGAGAGGCTTTGTTTGCTGGCGGCGAAGGATTGATATGTGGGCGCGCGGAGATGAGCTGATGCCGCGCCCTTACTTTTGCTGACCCGTAAAAATGAGAATAGCTAGCGTAATCCGCGACGTGTAAAAGGATTACGCATAAACTCAGTGAAAAAGACGCTCACTAACTCGATTGTATTTAACGTTCGGTAATCACGGGGAAGCGACGCTATCAGAAGCATATGGAGCGGCTTGCGCCTGCCAGCCCCGCCCAGCTAATCATTGAACAAAAAATGTTTGCAGCGCTGGTTAGCATTCCAGTTAGGTTCCGGCTTTTGAGTAAACTCGCTGAATACTTTTTGCGGGTTCGTATCGGACGTGATGGTATAAGCGGCGGGAATAACGCGCACGCCATAGTCCCACGTAACAAAATAGCGTTTGCCCGGTTGCGTAATAAATGGAATCCACTGAATTTCCGTATAGCCCGCGCTGTGATAGACAAATTTGCCATCTATTTTAGCAAAATTACCGATACTGCGAATTTGTTCAATGCCGACGATTTTTCCCGGCGGGATCCGATATGAAATAACGCTTCCTTCCGAAACAGAAGCGCTGTAGTTCAACTCATAACGATCAATCCTGTTGTAACATTCGCCCTTCTTCTCGAAGAAGGCCATATAAAACAACCCGCCCTCGCCTTTTTTATGTTGCACAACCAGGGTAGCAGCATCAGAACCGGTATAATTTTTGTAGTCCAGAGGGAGCACTGTGGAACAGCCTGAGAGCATCAGCGCTGACGCCGCAAATGGTAGGGCGATTTTAGTAGGTAACAGCATGTCGCGATCTCCATGAAAATGACGGCGCTGTTATCGGCAATCTCGCTTAAACATTTAATTTTTTGCTGGTCAGCCAGTAATATGCTCGATCCTGCGGCGGCTGGCTTTTGTCGCCTTACCACAAAAAAGGCGGCCTCTCAGCCGCCCCTTCTATCCTTACTTGGTCACACTTACATCAATCCCGGGGAAATACTTCTCGGCCAGCTTTTTCACTGTGCCATCATCCTGGATTTTGGTAATCGCTGCATCCAGATCCTGCTTCAGCTTCGTATCGCCTTTACGCAGGCCGAACCCGATGCCGGTGCCCAGAATCGTGTCATCCTCCACCGCCTTACCGGCGAACACAAAGCCCTTGCCCTGTGGCTTATCCAGGAAGCCTGACTGCCCCGCAGCAGACATCACCAGCGTACCGTCGAGGCGGCCCGCGACCATATCGTTATAGACCTGATTCTGGTCCTGATAGGAGGTAACGGTTACGCCCTGGGTTTCCCAGTGCTTCTTGGCGTAGGTCTCCTGAATAGAGCCCTGCAACACGCCGATATTTTTGCCTTTCAGCGCGTCGGCGGTCGGTTGCAGCTTCTCGCCCTCTTTCACAATCAGCATGCTGGGAATGCGGTAAATCGGTTTGGTGAAATCGATGCTTTTCGCGCGCGCTTCGGTGATATTCATCGCCGAGTTGATAGCGTCAAACTTTTTCGCCTGCAACGCCGGGATCAGCGCGTCAAAGCTGCTCTCCACCCAGTGACAGTCAAAGTTCCCGGTAGCGCAGATGGCCTTGCCCAGATCGATATCAAAACCTTCCAGCTCGCCCTGCGCGTTGCGGCTTTCAAACGGCGCATACTGCGACTCAAGACCATAGCGCAGCGTCTCAGCGGCCAGCGCGTGTACCGAACTCATCATGCCCAGCGCAAGAAAAAGCGCATTCAGTTTTTTCATGTTGTTTTCCCCTGAGATTAACCCTTCACCCGGCAGAGCGCTTCTGCGCCGCGCTGCAAGGTCATGTCGTCTTTAGCAAAAGAGAGACGAATCACGTTGTTATCGGTGCCGTCCATATAAAACGCCGAAAGCGGAATGGTTGCCACACCGTGTTCAACGATAAGACGTTTTACCATCTCGCTATCCGGTTCGTCACTGAAATGTCCATAGCTGGCTAAAACAAAAAAAGAACCCGCACACGGCAGCAGTTTAAACGGTGAATCCTGCAACAGCGCCACCAGGCGATCGCGCTTCTGCTGATAAAAGCCCGACAGCGACAGATAGTTCTCCGCATGCTGCAAATAGTGGGCAAAACCAATCTGCATCGGGGTATCGGCGGAATACATCATGAACTGATGCACCTTCACCAGTTCCTCCATCAGCTCAGCGGGCGCCAGGCAGTAGCCAACGCGCCAGCCAGTAACGTGAAAGGTTTTGCCGAAGGAAGAGACAATCACGCTGCGCTGCGCCAGCTCCGGATGCGTCGCCATGCCGCAGTGGGGGCGGCCATCGAAGACGATATGCTCATAGACCTCGTCAGAGAGCACCACAATATCGGTGCCGCGCGTCAGCGCCGCCAGCTGCTCCAGATCGGCTGGCGTCAGCACCTGCGCACTCGGGTTGTGCGGCGTGTTAATGATGATCATACGGGTGCGCGGGGTCAGCGCGGCGCGCAATTCATCCCAGTTAATGGCGTAATCGGGAAATTGCAGCTTCAGGCCAACCGGCGTGCCGCCCTGCAAGCGCACCACCGGCGCATAGCTGTCAAAAGCGGGCTCAAAGAAGATGACTTCATCGCCCTGGTTTACCAGCGCCGTAATCGCCATATAGATACCTTGGCTGGCACTGCCGCTGATCAAGACTTCCGTAGCGGGATCGTAGTGCTGTCCATAAAGTGCAGCGACTTTCGCCGCCAGCGCCTCTTTCAGCGCTGGCCAGCCGGTCATCGGTGCATACTGGTTATGCCCTTCGCGCATGGCGCGGCTCACCTCTTCGACCAGTGCCGGATCGCATGGGAAGTTGGGCGCGCCCTGTGACAGGTTAATGGCGTGATGGCGCGCAGAAAGTTGTCCGATTACGCTAAATATCGTGGTGCCCACATCGGGCAGTTTGGAAGTGAAATTTACGCTGCTTTTCATGGCAATAGTCCTCTGCGCGCGTGCATAAAAATGTGAATTTATCTGATTTCTATTCAACGGCCAGGCGCTTGAGCCGACAAGCGATTTGTTGTCATAATAGCTATGATGAAAATGCATAGCTGGAGTCTGTATGTCGCGTTCTTTGCCCCTCAATGCCATTCACGCGTTTCTGGTTACCGCGCGCCATCTAAATCTGACCCGCGCCGCCGGTGAGCTGTGCGTTACGCAGGGCGCGGTGAGTCGCAAAATCGCTACGCTTGAGCACTACCTTGGCTTTGCGCTGTTTGACCGGCACGCGCGCGGGCTGCGGCTGACATCCCAGGGTGCGGCGCTGCTGCCGGAACTGCATCAGGGTTTTGAGCAAATGGTTAACGCCACCAATAAGGCCATGCGCCACAACGGCGTGATCCGGCTAAAAGCACCGACCTGCGCGATGCGCTGGCTGGTGCCGCGTCTGGTGACGCTGGAGCAGCAGCGGCCAGACCTGCACGTTGCGCTGACCACCACGCTGGATCACAACACGCAGCTGGAAGGCTTTGACGCCGCCATTGTTTACGGTTCGCCGCCGCCAGGCGCGCTACATCTGTTTGACGAGGCGATTACGCCGGTAATGGCCGCTAATGTTGTCCCGCCCGCCTCGCCCGATGCGCTGGCTGCCATGACCTTTCTGCATCCTACAGGTGACACCCGCGACTGGCAGCTATGGCTCGATGCACAGAATTCGGCGCTGACGATGGCGCGTAACCAGCACTTCAGCACGATGGATTTGGCTATCAGCGCGGCGATACAGGGATTTGGCGTAACGGTAGCGGATATTAATCTGGTGGAGAGCGATCTGGCGAACGGTCGCCTGATTGCGCCGTTCGCCAGTCGGGTGAAAACCGGGGCAGCCTATAGTTTGCTGCAACGCTCGCCCCAGAATGCGCCGCCCTTTCTGTCCGAACTGGCGGCGTGGCTGTCAGGTGATTAGAACGTGACCCACTCGCCGTTACGCTCTGCCGTCTGGCGTTGAACAGCGGAGGCGGCGGCACGCGGTGCTGCGCGCTCTTGCGAAGAGAGACGGAACCGGGCCACCGAGGCTTCCAGCGATTCGGTCTGACGCGCCAGCGCGGCAGCGGCGGATGAGACTTCCTCCACCAGCGAGGCGTTCTGCTGCGTGACGCTGTCCATTTCCGTCACGGCCACACCCACCTGCGAAATGCCTTTGCTTTGCTCTTCCGACGCGGCGGCGATCTGTTTCATGATGGCATCAACGTCCTGCACCGACTTCAGAATATTGTGCATCGTAGCACCGGTATTGCTCACCAGCGTTGCGCCCTTATCTACGCGCTGCACGGAATCCTCAATCAGCGCAGCGATCTCTTTAGCCGCGGCCGCACTGCGCTGCGCCAGGTTGCGCACCTCGCTGGCGACGACCGCAAATCCCCGGCCCTGCTCCCCGGCGCGCGCGGCCTCGACAGCTGCGTTAAGCGCCAGAATGTTGGTCTGGAAAGCGATGCCGTTAATTACGCTGGTGATCTCTGCGATCTTTTTCGAGCTGCCGGAGATACCATTCATGGTGGTGACGACTTCGCTCACCAGCTGGCCGCCCTGCTGCGCTGTTGTCGAGGCGGTTTCTGCCAGCACGCTGGCCTGACGCGCGTTATCGGCATTGAATTTCACCGTTGCGGTCAGCTGCTCCATGCTGGCGGCGGTCTGTTCCAGCGCGGCCGCCTGTTCTTCGGTGCGCGAAGAGAGGTCGTTGTTGCCCGCAGAGATCTCTGCTGCGCCGCGCGCAATATTCTCCGTGCCGCCGCGGATGGCGCTGACCGCCTCGCGCAGGCTGTCCTGCATCGCGCTGAGTAGCGGCACCAGCTTGCCAACACAGTTGCGGCCAAAAGGCTCTACCGACTGGCTGAGATCGCCTTTGGCAATCAGTGCAAAATGATCGCGGATACGATCCAGCGGCTTGACCAGCATGGCTACCAGATAGCGATCGGTGAACAGCAGGATCAGCAGCCCAATGACCACTGCGACCACCAGCGTAATTTTGGTCAGCGCAGTGAGATGGTCAACGTTGACGCGGGTCTGGTCCAGCTTTACCGCCGCGGCCTGGTTGAATGCGTCGGCGCTGGCACCAAAGGCGCGGCTCAGCGCAGGAGTAATCTCGCTGGCCTGCTGGCGATAGGCTTCCTGTGTGCCCTGGCGCGCTTTTTCCAGCTGCGGCGTAACGCCTTCATCCAGCAATTTCTGCCAGCTGCCAGTAACCTTGTCGACGATCTGCGCGTCCATTGGCCCTGGCGCCATCTGTTTAAACTGGGCCAGCTGCTTCTTCATATTATCCAGCGCCTGCTGGACCGGCTTCCAGTCCGCCTCGCCTGGCTGTGCGCCGCTGGCTTTGCTTTCCATAACGCGCGACAGACGTGTAATGACGCGAAAATACTGGTCGTTGCCTTTGCTCAACGTGGTCATCTGGCCGACCAGATGGCGGTCGATATCATTGCCCTGGCTGAGCGCGCCGAGAGAGTGCACGCTGAACCAGCCTACCGCACACCACAAAAGACAAAAAAGACCGAGAATCCAGAGCATTACGGTGCGAATGGTAAAATTTTTTAAAATGCGCATAGCCAATTCCTTGACGGTGAAAACCGGGAAGGCCCGATAATCTCGGGCATATTGGCGTTATCGGCAGGGTTTGAGGAAGGTACAGCCTTTTAATTAGCAAAAAAATTGCTGAATGCCGCCCGGTTATACGCAGCTAACCTTCTCATTTATAAGCAGTGATAAGGTATTGCCGCGCCAAAAACAGGTTCATAGCGTTTGATAATTAGCCGTCAAAGCTTAACCATGCTCTTCATCATCAGGCGAAACAGCCGCAGGCGCGCGCGCATGAAGTTAGGTTTCAGCAACAGCGCATCCTGTCCGCCTTCGCCAAACGACAGCGTGAGATCTTCGCCAGGATGCCAGGCCGGCCAGCTTATCTCACCGTCGAGGCGATGGCTGTACTCACCCACATCGCGCGCAAAGGCGAACCAGTAGTCGGCCATACGCTGTGAAAAAAGCTGATCGTTTTCAGTATAGGGACGCGCGTTGTCGCTGGGCTGCATCGCCGTCAGCGTATTGAACGTATAGGGCACTTCATTGCCATGCCATGCCCCGTGCTGATAGAGATCGCGCGAATGCTCCGACACGTAATCGAACCAGTAACGCCAGCCTGGCATACCCACATTGTGCTGCGCACGCATCAGGATCCATGGCATAACGCTAAAAGCCATATCGCGCGCCGCGGCCCGTCCCAGCAGGCGATCGTCGTGGATATCGTACAACCATTTAAGCAACCGATAGCTGAGCGGCTTGCTGGTTCGCAGCTGGCGCATCACCTCCGCCGTGTCGACGTTAAAGTACTCCAGCACGCTCGCTTCGTCGCTATTGCTGCCCGCCATCAGCGGTATACGATGCTGGCGGGCAGTCATAAAGGTTGTCAGCATCGGCTGCGGCAGCACCGCGTCGCCGACAATCGGCACCGGCCCATGGGACAGAGGACGCTCGAGCGGCCAGAACGCATCGGCAGGCAGCTCGCGCAGTTGCTGCGCAGTGGCGTTGCGCAGGCCGAAATGCGCTGCTACCTGTTCGCCCTGCTGTAGTGCCGCTTTGCGCGGCCGGTCAGGCAGGCTATAGGCGCTTTGCACAATCCCTTTATGGAACAGCCCTTCAGCCAGCGGCGAACAGCAGAGCGACAGTACGCTGCGCGCACCTGAAGACTCCCCGAAAAGAGTGACATTGTCACGATCGCCACCGAAGACCGGGATATTGCGCTGCACCCACTGTAATGCAGCAATCTGGTCAAGTAAGGCAAAATTATTCACCACATTGCCGTTGCGATATTCCGCATCCAGCGCCGGATGGGCAAAAAAGCCGAGATGGCCAAGACGGTAGTTTACCGTGACCACGACAGCGCCGCGCGCCGCCAGCGGCTTACCGTTATAAGGCGGCAATCCCCCAGCGCCCATAGCGAAACCGCCGCCGTGCAGCCACACCATAACCGGTAGCGGCCGCGACGGTTCGACGTCGGGCGTCCAGACGTTGAGATAGAGACAATCTTCGCTGAGCGGACCGGGATCGCCACCGCCCGCAATGACGCAGAGCTCGCGGTTCTGCCAGCTGGCGGTACCGAATGCGACCGCATCGCGCACGCCTTGCCACGGTTCTATCGGTTGCGGCGCGCGCCACCGCAGCGGACCAACTGGCGCAGCAGCAAAAGGGATGCCCTTAAAGACAAAGAGATCATCATCCATACTCCCTCTCAGCTCGCCTTCCGCTGTCATAAGGCGCAGAGGTTGTCTGTTTTTCATTACCTGTTCCCTGATAAAGCGTTAACGCATTATCTACAGGCCGTTAAGATATTGTCTATGTCCTTAGTGCATTTGCAGAATATGCTGAATCGACCCACTTACGCTTCGCTAACGCCGCAGCGCGCCAGCGACAGCTGCTGTCGCGCCTGATAAAGCTGCATTTCATCCTGCACAGCCGCGCCTAAAGCCGCTTCAAAATCGGCCCTGCTGGCGTTGCCTGCCGAACGCGCCTGCGCCCGATCGCCCAGATTCGACTGGAAAATACCCGCCGCACTAACCGGCAGGAAATCCTCGTAGACAATAGGATCGGCGATTACTCGTCCCTGCTCAATCAGCGACGCCAGCGACTCACCCGGTTGCGGCGGCTTCGCCTTGCCCTGATCGCTCAGACGGTAGTCGAACCAGGCGAGCTGCTGTTCGCGCAGGCTTTGCTCATCATCGGGAAAGGCGCGAAAGACGTCTGCCAGGTGCTGCTGATGCTGCTGGTTATCTGCACCGGTCCCGGCTTCCGCCAGCAGACGATCGTAGAGCGCGCGCCCTTTTGGCGTCAGCGCTGCGCCGCGCTGCTCGATCTCACCGAAGCGCGCGGTGTGCGTGCCGGTCTCCCCCTGCTGAAAGATAACCGGCTCCTCCAGCGCCTTGAAGCTGGTCTGGCGTAGCAGGATCGGCACCGTACGGCGCGGCGGCCCTTCAATCAGCGTTTTAGGATCGATCCCGTATTCAGGCATCAGCGCCTGCACACGGTCGATGTCCAGCGTGCGCGGCGTCAGGTGGTTGATATGGCAGCCAGGGAAACAGACCACGTCGGCGACCAGCCGATGCTGCTGACTCAGCGCCTGGTAAGTAGCGCTGTCTACGGTGCTTAGCGTGTGCCAGCGGAAGGTCTCCAGCGCCTCTTTCACAAAGGTCTCGGCGTCAGCGTCATTCAGTCCACCCTGCTGCTGATGTTGTGCAATCAGCGCCCGGCAGCGCGGCGTAAAGATGTCGCGCTGCGCCAGAATGGCGGCGGCTTTTTCCCGCAGTTGAAGATCGTCGATCAGCTCCAGACGTAGCAAAGAGGTAAATACGCGGAAAGGATTGCGGCGCAGCGCGGCGTCGCTGACCGGACGGAATGCGGTGGAATGTACCGGTACGCCCGCCTGAGAGAGATCGTAATAGCCGACCGGCTCCATGCCCATTACCGCAAACATCTGGCGCAGCGTCGCCAGCTCCTGCGGTGTGCCAACGCGAATGGCGCCGTGACGTTCCAGATTAAGGCGTTCGAGCTCATCGGCAGCCTGAAGCCGGATTTTAAGCGCGGGATTATCCATCAGGCTTTGCTCGTTAACCTGCTGCACCAGTTCCATCAGCGTACCGTACTGTGGCACTTCCTGCTGGTACATGGCGGACATTGCCTGTGAGAAGCGCGTACGAATGTCATCCGCGCTAAGGAAGTGATCCATGTTGCCTGCTCCTGTCATGATCGACGTTGCTGCTACTGTAGAGCAACGCGCCATCGGCAGGCGAAAAAGTTATGGATTTGTGATCGGCTTAAAGCCGAAGCGATTCTTCATCACCAGCATCAGGGTGGTCAGCAGCGCCGGAATCGCCAGCAGTACGAAAATCAGGCTGAATGACCAGCCCAGCGAGAGCATCTCTGCGCCGACAAAGGCGCTGAGGATGGCGCCGACGCGTCCCACGCCGTGCATCCAGCTGGAGCCCGTGGCGCGCGCATGAGTAGGATAGTAACTGGCCGACAGCGCGTTCATGCCGGTATTCGCGCCGTTGAAGCAGAAGCCGCTACAGAAGGCGATGCCGCTCATTATGCCCGCTTCTGCCGGTGAGAAGCCGAGCGCGATAATCGCCAGCCCACCGCAAAAGTAGATAGCCGCCAGCGCCAGATTCGCGTTAAAGCGATCCATCAGCCAGCCAGCAAACAGCGATCCCAGCGTGCCGCCCGCCTGATACATAGCGGTGATGATGGCCGCTTCGGTAACCGACATACCCAGCGTATTGATCAGCGACGGCAGCCAGCTGCCGATCAGGTAAACCAGAAACAGCCCCATAAAGTAGCCGCCCCACAGCATCAGACTGCCAAACAGGTAGCGGCGTGAGACCACGGTAGAGATGGCGCCCTGCGTGGCCGGTGTCGGTTCCTGGGTATGGAACGCGCTGTTGGGATGCGTGGCGCCGGGCAGCATGCGTTCGAGGATAGCGTGGATGCGGGAGGCGGGCGCGCGGCGGCTGATCAGGAAACGCACCGACTCAGGCAGTCCGCGCACTAAAAAAGGCAGGATCACCAGCGGCAAAATACCGCCCATCAGCATCACCGCATGCCAGTTGTAGCGTGGCAGCAGCCAGGAAGCAGCAAAACCGCCGCTGGCCGCCCCGAAAGTAAAGCCGCAAAACACGACCGTGATGATAAAAGCACGGCGGCGTTCAGGCGCATATTCGGCTACCAGCGTGCCAACGTTAGGCATGGCCGCGCCAAGCCCGAGTCCGGTGAGAAAGCGGAACAGCATCATCTGTTCGATGTTGTTTGCCAGTGCAGTCGCCAGCGTCCATAGCCCAAAAAAGAACACGCTGAGAATGATCATCATGCGTCGGCCGTAGCGGTCAGCCAGTGGTCCAGCCAGCATCGCCCCGAGAGCCAGCCCAACCAGCGCTGCGCTAATGACCAGGCCAAGCTGGTGGTTAGTGACGCCCCAGCCCGCCTTCAGCGTCGGCGCGATAAACCCCATCAGCGCGATATCCATGCCGTCAAGGGCTACAACAATAAAGCAGAGCGCAATCAGGCGCTTTTGCCAACGGCTCAACTCTGACTGATTGATTAACTGGCGGACATCCACTGCCTCGACGCTGGTCACTGCAAACTCCTCACTGCGCTCACTAGATAAGGCATCAGTTTTGGTAAAAAAAACGGCAGCTATGATAGCCGATCGTTAACAATAAGGCGTCTGATTTTTATATGATATTGAGAATTATTCAATGTTTATTGTTTAAGCGGTTGAATTAATGGCGGCCTTAAGATAGCCATCTACCTCGCCAGATAAAGCACCATAACGAATTTACTGAGTAATCAGGCACAAGCGCTGCTGAGACCTGTTTGTTAATTATATTTTGCAACAAAGTTAACAAAACCCAGCTTTAATAGTTGCTGTGGGTGGTTAAAACTTATTAAGTTGGCGGAATGGACAAAAATATCCTTTTCAATCAGCGCATTCGCTTGCGTCATCTTCATACCTTTGTTGCGGTAGCGCAGCAGGGAACGCTCGGCCGGGCGGCAGAAACGCTGAGCCTGAGTCAACCTGCGCTGTCAAAAACCCTTAATGAGCTGGAAGAGCTGACCGGCGTGCGCCTGTTCGAGCGTGGCCGACTGGGCGCGCAGCTGACCACCATGGGCGAACAGTTTTTGATCCATGCGGTAAAAGTGCTGGATGCGCTCAACCATGCCGGTCAAAGCTTTAACCTTCCCGTTTCCACGCGGCCAGTCATCATCCGTCTTGGCGCGCTAACCACAGCCGCAATGGGTATGCTGCCGCAAATCCTCGATCGGTTTCACCAGCAGCAGCCGCATACCACCGTTCAGGTCGCTACCCTGCATAATAACGTATTGCTGGCAGGACTTCGTGCAGGGGAATTTGACGTTGGCATAGGCCGCATGGCCGACAGTGAAATGATGGCCGGGCTCACCTATGAGCTGCTGTTTCTGGAATCCCTTAAACTGGTCGTCCGTCCGGAGCACCCGCTTTTAAGTGACAACGTCACCCTTTCGCGAGCCATGCAGTGGCCAGTGGTGATTTCTCCTGAAGGCACTGCGCCCCGACGCATTGCTCAACAGATGCTGGATGAACAGGAGTGCACGCTGCCCAGCACCTGCGTCGAAACCTCTTCAACCTCGCTGGCGCGCCAGCTGGCTCTGCGTTACGACTATGTGTGGTTCGTGCCCTCCGGCGCGATTAAAGAAGACCTGGCGCATAACGCCTTATGCGCCCTGCCTGTTAGCTCAACCGGGCCCGGCGAACCGGTTGGCATTATCACCCGTACCGGCAGCCCGCTAAGCCTTAGCGCGGAAATCCTGATGGCAACGATCCGCAAATCGCCTGATTAACGGCTGCGCTTGGCATGACGTTCGCGGTTATCAAGCCGCGCTTTATCCGTTTTACGCAGGCCGACATAAATCGCGCCTGCGCCGCCATGCTGCGGCTGCGAGGTACAAAACGTCTGTACGTCGTCAAACTGGCGCAGCCAGCGCGCCAGGTAGCTGCGCACAATATTGGCATGGGATTCGTTGTCGCGCCCTTTGCCATGAATGATCAGCAGGTTTCTCAGGCCATCTTTGCGCGCCTGGACCATAAAGTTAAACACCGCCTGACGGCACGTCTCCACCGGCTGGCGCAGCAGATTCAGGCTGGCATCCAGCTTATATTCCCCTTTACGCAGCTTATCCAGTACGCCCTGCTGGATGCCATCGGCTTTATATTCCAGCGGGGTAGTCAGGGGAACAATGTCCAGGTAGCCGCGCGTCAAAAAGTTCTCTTCTATGGCATCGGCTTCAGGCCGGCGCGGCGCTTTGGTTGAGGGCGATTTCAGCCATAAGGTACTGGCCGTATCTTTCAAAGGAGTGACATCACCCATGGCATCCCGAAACAGGTCTTCATCGTCTAGGTTCATGGAATTTTCTCACGCCAGGTAAACAAGGGACACAAAACAGCTGGGCCATTACAAAGGCAATAGTAGCAAAGGGCAAAAACAGTGCGCCAGTGTCGAACACCCCTCATTGCCTGATTAAAAAACGCGCATCCGCATCAAAAAAATGGAAAGTTTTCGTGCCAGTTGCTGAAAATGTGACGTACAGGGCTTGATTTAGCGCGGTTCTGCGCTGCGCCTGACATCCCTACACTTTGCAGGCCTAAAACTGCTCGGACGAGTTCCCTTCAGCGCAAAAAATGTTAAAATTGACCCCAGTCAATAATCGTCGAGCGTACAATATGATCACTGAAAAACGCACCATACGTCGTATTCAGTCAGGTGGCTGCGCCATCCACTGTCAGGACTGCAGCATTAGTCAGCTGTGTATTCCGTTCACCCTGAACGAGCATGAGCTGGATCAGCTCGACAATATTATCGAGCGTAAAAAACCGATTCAAAAAGGCCAGACCCTGTTTAAAGCAGGCGACGATCTTAAATCGCTATACGCTATTCGCTCCGGGACCATTAAAAGTTACACCATCACTGAACAGGGCGATGAGCAGATCACCGGCTTCCATCTGGCGGGCGATCTGGTTGGTTTCGATGCCATCATGAACGGCAATCATCCCAGCTTCGCCCAGGCGCTAGAAACGGCGATGGTGTGTGAGATTCCATTCGAAACGCTGGACGATCTGTCCGGTAAAATGCCTGCCCTGCGCCAGCAAATGATGCGTTTAATGAGCGGTGAAATTAAAGGCGATCAGGATATGATCCTGCTGCTGTCGAAGAAAAACGCGGAAGAACGGCTGGCAGCCTTTATCTGGAATCTTTCCCGCCGTTTCGGCCAGCGCGGCTTCTCGCAGCGTGAATTCCGCCTGACCATGACGCGCGGCGACATCGGTAATTACCTTGGGCTGACCGTTGAAACCATTAGCCGTCTGCTGGGCCGTTTTCAAAAATCTGGCATGCTGGCGGTGAAAGGCAAATATATCACTATTGAAAACCATGACATGCTTTCTGAGCTGGCAGGTCAAAGCGTTCAGGCTGCTTAAATAATTGGCAGCCTAATGATTAGAGTTGCAGGTACAGGCGCAACGCCCCTGCAACTCTGATTTGCCCCCTGTTTTTGTTATTTTGTTGATCACACAGTAACTTTTCTGCTTTTTCCCGCCCTTAACTTAGGCTATCTTTAAACCAGTTCGCGTTGGTTTAAGGAGTTATTCCCTATGTCCCGCTACCAAAATATTCTGGTTGCTATCGACTCACAGCAAGACGATCAGCCTGCGCTGCGCCGTGCGGTTTACCTCAATCAGCGTATCGGCGGCAAAATTAAAGCCTTTCTGCCGATTTACGACTTCTCGTATGAAATGACGACGCTGCTGTCGCCTGATGAGCGCTCTTCTATGCGGCAAGGGGTGATTAGCCAGCGTACCGAGTGGATCCGTGAGCAGGCGCGTGCCTATCTCGAAGCGGGCGTGGAGATTGAGATCAAAGTGGTGTGGCACAATCGCCCCTACGAGGCAATTATTCAGGAAGTGCTGACGCACGGGCACGATCTGGTGCTGAAGATGGCGCATCAGCACGATCGGCTGGAAGCGGTGATTTTTACCCCAACCGACTGGCATCTGCTGCGCAAATGCCCTTGCCCGGTCTGGATGGTGAAAGATCAGCCCTGGCCGGAAGGCGGTAAAGCTGTCGTCGCGGTTAACCTTGCCAGCGAGGAACCGCACCACGACGAGCTGAACCAGAAACTGATCCGCGAAACCACGTTGCTGGCTGATATGGTGAACCATACCGAAGTACATCTGGTCGGTGCCTATCCTATTACGCCAATCAATATTGCTATCGAACTACCCGACTTTGACCCCAGCGTCTATAACGATGCCATTCGCGGCCAGCATCTGGTGGCGATGAAGGCGTTGCGCCAGAAGTTCTCTATCCGCGAAGAGTTTACGCACGTTGCTAAAGGTATGCCTGAAGAGGTTATCCCGGACATCGCCGGTCAGCTCAGCGCCGGGATTGTGGTGCTGGGCACCATCGGGCGTACGGGCCTGTCGGCAGCTTTTCTGGGTAATACGGCGGAACAGGTCATCGATCATTTACGTTGCGATCTGCTGGCGATCAAGCCAGATGACTTTAACTCTCCCGTCTCGCTTGACGATGACGAAGAGGATGATGACGAATAAAAAGGGCGGCCAGTTGGCCGCCCTTTTTCTTACAGCGCTTTGAGTATCCCTTCCACGCTGGCTTTGGCATCGCCAAACAGCATGTGCGTGTTCTCTTTAAAGAACAGTGGATTCTGAACGCCAGCATAGCCGGTATTCATTGAGCGTTTGAATACAATGACGTTCTGCGCTTTCCATACTTCCAGCACCGGCATGCCTGCGATAGGACTACGCGGATCATCCTGCGCCGCCGGGTTAACCGTGTCGTTAGCGCCAATCACCAGCACGGTGTCGGTATCGGTGAAATCGTCGTTGATCTCATCCATCTCCAGCACCACGTCATAAGGTACTTTCGCCTCCGCCAGCAATACGTTCATATGGCCTGGCAGACGTCCAGCGACCGGATGAATACCGAAGCGCACCTTGATTCCACGCGCGCGCAGTTTTTCAGTAATTTCCGCCACCGGATACTGTGCCTGCGCGACGGCCATACCGTAGCCCGGTGTGATAATCACCGAGGAAGAGTGCTTCAACAGTTCTGCCGTCTCTTCCGCACTGATTTCGCGATGCTCACCGGCCTCTTCGCTCTCGTCGCCTGCACTGCTGTCAGTACCAAAGCCACCGGCAATCACGCTGATAAACGAACGGTTCATCGCCTTACACATAATGTAAGAGAGGATGGCACCGGAAGAACCGACCAGCGCGCCCGTCACGATCAGCAGATCGTTGCTCAGCATAAAGCCCGCCGCCGCCGCCGCCCAGCCTGAGTAGGAGTTAAGCATCGATACCACGACCGGCATATCTGCACCGCCGATAGACGCCACCAGATGCCAGCCAAACGCCAGCGCGATCAGCGTCATCAGCAGCAACGCGAACACCTGCGCAGCCGTGCTGTCGGTGCGAACAAACCACAGCAGCAGCAGGAACGAAACTACCAGCGCCAGCAGGTTCAGCTTGTGACGATGCGGCAGCATTAGCGGGCGCGACGAGATTTTGCCGCGCAGCTTGCCGAATGCCACCACTGAACCGGTGAAGGTCACCGCACCAATAAAGATGCCGAGGAACACTTCGGTCAGGTGAATGTTTTCCATCACCGCAGGCAGGCCCGGCGCATGATCGATATAGCTGTTGAAGCCCACCAGCACCGCGGCCAGGCCGACGAAGCTGTGCAAAATGGCCACCAGCTCCGGCATTTCAGTCATTTCGACCTTTTGCGCCAGACGCACGCCAGTCGCGCCGCCAATCACCATCGCCAGCAAAATCCAGGCGACGTTGCCGCTGTCCGGGCCAAAAATGGTTGCCAGCAGCGCCAGCGCCATGCCGCCGATGCCAAAGTAATTACCCCGCTTCGAGGTCTCATGTTTTGAGAGACCCGCCAGGCTGAAAATAAAGAGAATCGCGGCAACAATGTATGCTGCAGTTACTAATCCGCCAGACATCTGTTACCCCTTACGAAACATTTTCAGCATGCGCTGGGTGACGGTGAAACCACCGAAAATATTGATGCTGGCGATCAGCACCGCAATAAACGAGATAAAGGTGACCCAGCCGCCGTGCCCCATTTGCAGCACCGCGCCAACCACGATAATGCCGGATATTGCATTGGTTACCGACATCAGCGGCGTATGCAACGCGTGGCTGACATTCCACACCACGTAGTAACCCACCACGCAGGCGAGCGCAAACACGGTGAAATGCGACAGGAACTCGGCGGGGGCAACATTAGCCAGGCAGGCGAACAGGACAATCGCCAGCGCCAGCAGCAGATACTTGCGCCACGTCGGAGCAGGTTTTGCCGCCTCTTTGACTACAGGCTGTGCCGCTGGCGCCGCTTTCGGTGCAGCAGAAACCTGAATGGGGGGCGCAGGCCAGGTGACTTCACCGTCGCGGATAACGGTCACACCGCGCACCACAACATCGTCAAAATCAACCGTGATTACGCCGTTCTTCTCTTTACACAGCAGCTTCATCAGGTTCACCAGGTTGGTGCCATAAAGCTGTGAGGATTGCGTCGGTAAACGGCTGGGGAGATCGGTATAGCCAATGATCTTCACGCCATTGTCCGTGACGGTAACGCGGTCGGCAACGGTCAGCTCACAGTTGCCGCCGGTTTGCGCAGCCAGATCGACAACCACGCTGCCCGGCTTCATGCTGGCGACCATCTCAGCGGTGATCAGCTTCGGTGCGGGTTTGCCTGGGATCAGCGCCGTGGTGACGATAATGTCGACCTCTTTTGCCTGCGCGGCAAACAGCGCCATCTCTGCCTTAATAAAGGCTTCGGACATGACTTTCGCATAGCCATCGCCGCTGCCGGCTTCCTCTTCAAAATCCAGCTCAAGGAACTCGGCACCCATACTCTGTACCTGCTCTTTCACTTCCGGGCGCGTATCGAATGCGCGCACGATGGCACCAAGGCTGCCTGCCGCGCCAATCGCCGCCAGACCCGCGACGCCCGCCCCAATCACCATGACTTTCGCAGGCGGCACTTTGCCCGCTGCGGTGATCTGTCCGGTAAAGAAGCGGCCAAACTCATGCGCGGCTTCCACGATGGCGCGATAACCAGCGATATTAGCCATTGAACTTAGGGCATCCAGCGACTGCGCACGGGAAATACGCGGTACGGCGTCCATCGCCATAACGGTCACCTGACGTGCGGCCAGCTTTTCCAGCAGCTCGGCGTTTTGCGCCGGCCAGACAAAGCTCACCAGCGTGCTGCCTGCGCGCGTCAGCGCAATCTCTTCATCATCTGGCGCATTAACCTTCATGATGATATCCGACTGCCAGATCTGCTGGCTGTCGCTGATAGTGGCACCAGCGGCGACAAAACTTTCGTCATCAAAACTGGCGCGTTTACCTGCATCATGTTCTACGGCAACGCTAAAACCCAGCTTGATAAGCTGCTCAACGGTTTTTGGCGTCGCTGCCACACGCGCCTCGTTGGGCAACCGCTCTTTGGGTATTCCAATTAACATATTCATCCCTTTCATCGGTTGATGATGGCCTGTTGACTGCATAACGACACAGCGCCTGAAACAGGGTTTCAGGCGCTTATGAACGAAACGCACATGTATCAAAGTATTTATAACCTACTGAAAATATGAACAGCGATCTACATCCAGAGCCTGTACTTATGACATTCATGCGATTATTCAGCGTCAAAAGAGAAATGCTGCGCTATGCCACTGCAAATCGAAAAGTTTGAAATATATTCTGCTGGGCAGAATCGTGTCATGGCGCATATATGGTTAATAAAAACCTTTATTTAACAATGCATTAACTGTTTCAGCACTAAGACTTACCACATTAACCGATAATCGGGTCAAATAATGGCCTTGACAAAATTGCATGACGCCTTGATGAATTTAGCTGTCAATTTCCCGCGTTTTGTCGCATAAATTGGCTGCGACAGCCTGTTTATAACATGCAATAATCAGCGGCTAATCTGTTATACATCAAGAGTCCAGCACGTTTTCGTACTCATTTTTGCGTAAGGCGAAGGATCATTTTTATGAAGCTGAAGAACACCATTCTGGCGTCAACCTTGTTATCCCTGCTGACGGCCAACGCGTTTGCCGCGCAGGAACTGACGCCGGAAAAAGCGGCCGAGCTGAAACCATTCGAACGTATTAACGTCACCGGCCGCTTTAATGCCATTGGCGACGCGGCTGATGCCGTCTCGAAACGTGCGGATGAGATGGGCGCAGCCTCTTACTTTATTCAGGGCATCAACGACAGCAACGGCAACAGCGGTAACTGGCGCGTAACGGCTGACCTCTACAAAGCAGATGCACCAAAAGCCAGCGATGACACCACCTACCGCGTTATGAACGGCGTGAAAGAGCTGCCGAAAGCGGAAGCCTACCGCCTGGAACCTTTCGATACCGTGAGCGCCAGCGGCTTCTTCGCCAGCCAGCCGGATGTCAATGACGCCATCAGCAAAGCGGCCAAAGCGAAAGGTGCTGCCTCCTTCTATATCGTGCGTCAGGTTGATGCTAACAACGGCGGTAACCAGTACGTCACCGCCTACGTTTATAAAGCGGACGCAAAAGAGCGCAAAGTGCAGAGCCCTAACCTGATCCCTGCGGACTCCGACGCGGGCAAAGCGGCGCTGGCAGCGGGCGGTGAATCAGCGAAACGCGTTGAAATCCCTGGCGTGGCGTCTTCTGAAACGCCGAGCAGCAACGTAGGACGTTTCTTTGAAACCCAGAGCTCCACCGGGCAGCGTTACACCGTTAATCTGCCGAACGGTAAATCAATCCAGGAAGTGAACGCCATTACCGCTGCGCAGATGCAGCCGTTTGACAGCGTGACCTTTACCGGACACTTCGGCACGCCAACTGAAATTTCTGAGGAAGTGGCGAAACGCGCCGCCGACAAAGGGGCGAAGTACTACCACGTTACCCGCCAGTGGCAGAACCAGAGCGGTGGCAACCTGACCGTCACCGCCGATCTCTTCAAGTAATCTCTCTCAGGGCGGCGCAAGCCGCCCTGCTGTTTGCATTATCCCCTCACAATTTTGCATAACCACGCATTGCCATCCCTATTCTCACTCCGTAGAATCTGCGCCCTGCTTTTAGCGGAATCCGTCATCTAAAAGCAAAACGGCGCGCTTAAATAGGTCGCTCAGAACATAATCCAGCCACTTGTGCTAGCAGGAAGGGTATTTTGGAGAAAAAATTAGGCCTCAGCGCACTGACTGCGCTGGTACTCAGCTCAATGCTGGGCGCAGGAGTGTTCAGTCTGCCGCAAAATATGGCGGCCGTAGCCGGACCGGCAGCGCTGCTGATCGGCTGGGTGATTACCGGCGTGGGGATCCTGTTGCTGGCGCTGGCGATGCTGCTGCTGACGCGGCTGAAGCCGGAGCTGGATGGCGGCATCTTTACCTATGCCCGCGCCGGGTTTGGCGAGCTGCTCGGCTTTTGCTCCGCCTGGGGCTACTGGCTGTGTGCGGTCATCGCTAACGTCTCTTATCTGGTAATTGTCTTCTCTGCGCTGAGCTTCTTTACCGACACGCCGGGCCATGTGGTGTTTGGCGATGGTAATACCTGGCAGGCGATGCTGGGCGCGTCGGTGCTGCTATGGCTGGTGCACTTCCTGGTCCTGCGCGGCGTGCAGACAGCAGCGAGCATCAATCTGCTGGCGACGCTGGGTAAACTGGTACCGCTGCTGCTGTTTGTGGTGCTGGCGGTCGCAGCCTTTAACTATGACCAGTTCCATTTTGACTTTTCCGGGCTCACGCTCGGCCAGCCGCTGTGGGAGCAGGTGAAGCAAACCATGCTGATCACGCTTTGGGTGTTTATTGGTGTGGAAGGTGCGGTGGTGGTCTCGGCGCGTGCGCGCCATAAAAAAGATGTTGGCCGCGCCACACTGCTGGCGGTACTGGCGGCGCTGCTGGTTTATCTGCTGGTGACACTATTGTCGCTGGGAATTGTGCCCCGCGCCGAGCTGGCGCAGATGCGCAATCCGTCAATGGCGGGCCTGATGACGCGTCTGATAGGACACTGGGGCGATGCGGTGATTGCGGGCGGTCTTATTTTATCCGTTTGTGGTGCTTACCTGAGCTGGACGATTATGGCCGCTGAGGTGCCGTTCATTGCCGCGCAGCAGGGTGCGTTTCCGCGCAGCATTGCCCGCCAGAATGCGCGTAGCGCGCCTGCCGCATCGCTATGGCTGACTAACGGCAGCGTGCAGATCTGCCTGGTTCTGATCGCCCTGACGCATGCTGATTACAACACGCTGCTCACCATTGCCTCTGAAATGATCCTGGTGCCTTACCTGCTGGTAGGATTGTATCTGGTGAAGCTGACGCGCGGAAAGCAGCAGCCGCTGGCGCTCTCCGTCGGTGCTGGTGCGAGTTTGTATGGGCTATGGCTGCTCTACGCCTCAGGGCCGCTGCATCTGCTGTTGTCGGTGGTGCTCTATGCGCCAGGCTTGTTGCTGTTCCTGTTTGCACGTCGCGGCGGACGCGGCGACGTCTCGCTGACCCAGCTGGAGCGCGTCGCTATTGGCTTACTGATGGCGGCATCGCTGCCCGCAATGTGGCAGCTAATGGTTTAGTGCGGCTGGCCGGGGATCACCACACACAGCAGGTCATCCTGCTGTGTGAGATTGAGCGGTTTGCGGTATTCATGATGGATGGCATCCAGCTGCTGCGCGGAAAGCGGATAAGGTAGCTGGATGTCAAAATGGCTAATATGCTGCTGTTCGGCCAGGGTAATCAGGCGCGCAATATTAATTTCGTCGCTGACCTGGGTTGAAATGATTTGTAATGCTAATTCTTTCAGGTGCTCATCGCTCGCCTGTACACTGCGTGCCGAGGATTTGCGCGTCACCATGCCAAAAATAGGCATGACGCCATAAATGGCGTCAACGAAACTCCAGCGTTTTTTGCAAGAGGCGGAGAGAAAATCGCTGTAGTTGAAGCAGATGCGGTCACTGTATACGGCTGAAGCCAGCTCTTTATCAGACACCCTCGTACTCCCCCTGTTTTTTCATTACGGTTCAGAACCTTGCTCAAACGCAGAGTCAATGATGGCACATTTTGCCGTGTAGATACCAGTGACGTAAGGATATTTCGTGCGGTGGCATAGTGCTCAGGACCGGGAAAAGCTATGCTGCTCACCAGGCTAATTTGTCGCAGTGGATTATGAACAAAATTGTTTTTGTTGAAGACGAACCGGAAGTCGGTTCGCTGATTGCAGCCTACCTTGGTCGCCATGATATTGAGGTGATTGTCGAGATGCGCGGCGATCGCGCCGAAGCGGTGATCGCGGCTGAACAGCCGGACCTTGTGATGCTGGATATTATGCTGCCTGGCAAAGATGGCATGACGCTGTGCCGCGATCTGCGCGCGCAGTGGCAAGGGCCAATTGTGCTGCTGACTTCCCTCGACAGCGATATGAACCATATTCTGGCGCTGGAGATGGGCGCGCAGGACTATATCCTGAAAACCACGCCGCCTGCGGTGCTGCTGGCGCGGCTGCGGCTGCATCTACGCCAGGCGCAACTGGGCCAGAGCGATGAAGTGCCTGCACCCGCCGCGGTGCAAAAGCAGAAAATGCTGCGTTTCGGTTCGCTCAGCATTGACGCGCTGAACCGCGAAGTGACGCTGTTTGGCGAGCAGATTATCCTCTCAACCGCCGACTTTGATCTACTGTGGGAGCTGGCCAGCCATGCCGGGCAGATCCTCAACCGCGACGCGCTGCTCAAAACCCTGCGCGGCGTCAGCTATGACGGCCTGGATCGCAGTATTGATGTGGCGATCTCCCGGCTGCGTAAAAAGCTGCACGACAGCGCCACCGAGCCTTTCCGCATCAAAACCATCCGTAACAAGGGCTATCTGTTTGCGCCACAGGCGTGGGACACGCAGGCATGAGAAAGCTGTTTATCCAGTTCTACCTGCTGCTGTTCGTCTGTTTTCTGGTGATGGCGCTGCTGGTGGGCCTGGTCTACAAATTTACCGCCGAGCGCGCCGGTCGCCAGTCGATGAACGACCTGATGGCGAGCTCGCTCTATTTGATTCGCAGCGAACTACGCGAAATCCCGCCGCGCGACTGGAACAAGACGATCAAAAGCCTCGATCTTGGCCTGTCGTTTGACCTGCATATCGAGCCGATGAGCAAATACCAGCTCGATGAGCCCGATATGCGCCGCCTGCGCGCCGGTGAAATCGTGGCGCTCGACGACCAGTACACCTTCCTGCAGCATATTCCGCGCAGCCACTATGTACTTTCCGTTGGCCCTATTCCCTATCTCTTTTATCTGCATCAGATGCGGCTGCTGGATATTGCATTGCTGGTATTCATTGGCATGTCGCTGGCGCTGCCGGTCTTTATCTGGATGCGGCCGCACTGGAAAGAGATGCAGCGGCTGGAAATAGCCGCGCAGCGTTTTGGCCGGGGCGAGCTGGACGTGCGCACCCATTTTGACAATACCTCCAGCCTGTTCCGGCTAGGCATCGCCTTTAACCAGATGGCGGAAAACATCAACACGCTGGTGGCGAGCAAAAAGCAGCTGATTGACGGCATCGCGCACGAGCTGCGCACGCCGCTGGTGCGGCTGCGCTACCGGCTGGAGATGAGCGATAACCTGACCGCAGGCGAGTCCGCCGCCATTAACCGCGATATTGGCCAGCTGGAGAGCCTGATCGAAGAGCTGCTGACCTATGCGCGGCTCGATCGCCCGCGTGTCGATCTCAACCTCACCTCTCTCGACCTGGCGCACTGGCTGCGCGAGCACGTCAATGATGTGCGCGCCCTCAACCCGCAGACACAGATCGACCTCGACCTGCCGCAGCGCGACAACCAGGGCGTGTCAGATACCCGCCTGATGGAGCGCGTGCTGGATAACCTGGTGAACAATGCGCTGCGCTATGCCAGCCACCGGCTGCGCGTCAGCCTGTGGTTCGACGGCGCGCTGGGCTGCTTACAGGTTGAGGATGATGGCCCCGGTATTCCAGCCGAAGAGCGCGAACGCGTGTTCGAACCCTTCGTGCGTCTCGATCCGAGCCGCGACCGCGCCACCGGCGGCTGCGGCCTGGGGCTTGCCATCGTGCACTCCATTGCTCAGGCGCTGGGCGGCCACGTCAGCATCGAAAGCAGCCCGCTGGGCGGTGCCAGCGTTCGCTTTTGCTGGCCGGTTGATTTACCCTTGCGTGAACTTTCCGCGCGATAAATCCTCACAAGGAGTTTCTGGTGACCACTGCTTATCAACAACTTAGCGCAACTTTCCAACGCCTTTCCCGCTTCGGCCATCTGATGGCAGTGGCGGGCTGGGACATGCAAACCATGATGCCCACGGGCGGCAGCCAGGCGCGCGGCGAAGCGCTGGCAGAAATTGGCGTGCTGCGCCATGAAATCCTCACCGATCCTCGCGTCGGCGATCTGATTAAAGAGGCCGAACAGGCGGATCTGAACGACGTGGAGCGCGCGAACCTGCGTGAGATGCAGCGCGCATGGCAGCAGGCCTCACTGCTGCCCGCCTCACTGGTAGAAGCGAAATCGCTGGCAGGTTCACGCTGCGAACACGCCTGGCGCGAACAGCGACCGGCCAATGACTGGCAAGGCTTCTCCGCCAACCTGAAAGAGGTCGTGCGCCTCAGCCGTGAAGAGGCGCAGCTGCGCGCCGAGGCGAACAACACCTCACGTTATGATGCCCTGCTGGATCTCTATGAGCCCGGCATGACCAGCGCGAAGCTGGATGAAACGTTCGGCGAGCTGAAAAGCTGGCTGCCCGACCTGCTTCAGCAGGTTGTGGAGAAACAGGCGCAGGAAAAAACCGAACAGCCGCAAGGCCCCTTCGCTATTGACGCACAGCGCGAGCTGGGCCTGAGCGTGATGGAGACGCTGGGCTTTGATTTCCGTCACGGGCGTCTCGACGTCAGCGCGCACCCGTTCTGCGGCGGCGTGCCGGAAGATGTACGCATCACCACGCGCTATAACCAGAATGAGTTTCTCAGCGCGCTGATGGGTGTGATCCATGAAACCGGCCACGCGCGCTATGAGCAGGGTTTGCCGCAGCAGTGGCGCAACCAGCCGGTCGGCCTGGCACGATCCACCGCCATTCACGAGTCGCAAAGCCTGTTTATGGAGATGCAACTGGGTCGCAGCCGCGAGTTTTTACAACGCATTTTGCCGCAGGTATGCGACAAACTCGGGGTGCAGCCTGCGCTGAACGAGGAGAACTTTGTGCGCCTGACACAGCGCGTCAAGCCTGGCTTTATCCGTGTTGACGCCGATGAGCTGAGCTATCCGGCGCACGTTATCCTGCGTTTTGAGATTGAGCGCGCGCTGATCGAAGGCGACATTGAGGTCGAGGATATCCCCGCGCTGTGGGATGAGAAAATGCAGCAGGCTTTAGGACTGGATACGCGCGGCAACTACCGCGACGGCTGTATGCAGGATATTCACTGGACCGACGGCGCGTTTGGCTATTTCCCGACGTACACGCTGGGCGCGATGTACGCGGCGCAGCTGTTCCAGGCAGTGAAAAAGGCATTGCCCGATCTCAGCGAGCGCCTGCAGCACGGCGAACTCCAGCCGGTGTTTGACTGGCTACAGCAAAACATCTGGCAGCACGGCAGCCGTTTCCCTACCGGACAGCTGCTGATCAATGCCACCGGCGAGGCGCTTAACCCGCGCTTCTTCCGCCAGCATCTTGAACAACGCTACCTGACCCGCTAATCTGTGCGGCCCGCGCGGCCGCCCTTTTCCCCGTTTGTACAATCCGTTACACGCCGATACCAAACTCCCACGGAAACGCCTCCTCGATTCTCATATAGTCATTTCACCGGCCCCGCAGTGGGCTACACATGAAAAATTTGTTCGAGGAATTTGCAATGAAAAAATTGTTTGCACTGGTCATCGCCGCTGCTATGGGTCTCTCTTCTGTTGCTTTCGCTGCTGACACTACCGCTGCGCCAGCTGCTGCCCCTGCTGCGACCACCACTACCGCTGCACCGGCTAAAACCGTTCACAAAACTACGCACAAAAAACACAAAGCGGCTCAGAAAGCTCAGGCTGCCAAAAAGCACCACAAAGCCGTGAAAAAAGAGACTGCGCAGAAAGCGCAGGCTGCTAAAAAGCACCACAAAGTCGCGAAGAAAGATGCAGCACAGAAAGCCCAGGCTGCTAAAAAACACCACAAAGTAGCGAAGAAAGATGCAGCACAGAAAGCCCAGGCTGCTAAAAAACACCACAAAGTCGCGAAGAAAGCCGCTCCGCAGAAAGCTCAGGCTGCTAAAAAGCACCACAAAGTAGCGAAGAAAGCCGCTGCTAAATAATTAAGGTTGCGCACCCGCGCCTTAAGACGCGTTGATTAATAAAAACACCCGGTTCTGCCGGGTGTTTCGTTACTGGAGTTGCGGAAATGGTGCGTCGCTATCGTTTTGAAATCATTTTGCTGGTAATGATCCTGTGCGGCGTCGTCGCAGCATTCTTCTTTATTTAGTCGTTGTAGCGTGCTGATTATTCCAATAAATCTCCCTTTTTTACCGCTCACCGACTATAGTTATTGCGCACGCGTGATAACAATAACCTCTTCTTAAATCTCGCCGTTGAGAGACCTATGCGCCTGGCTATTTTGCTGTTGACTGGATTATTCTGTTTTACCAATCTGGCCCACGCCGATGATGATGACGATGCGCCAAACCCCGATGAAATTAAAACGCTTTTTTTTGGCAAAGATCATCGTAAAGCCATCAGCGACGTGACGGCCGCTCCCTGGGACGCTATTGGTCAACTGGAAACCGAAAGCGGGAACCTGTGTACCGCCACGCTGATTTCCGCGCATCTGGCGCTAACGGCAGGTCATTGCCTGCTGACGCCGCCGGGCAAATTTGATAAGCCAGTGGCACTGCGCTTTATGGCCAGCGACAGCGGCTGGCGCTATGAAATCCACGATATTGACGCGCGCGTCGAGCCCGCGCTGGCGCGCAGATTAAAAGCGGACGGCGAAGGCTGGATTGTGCCGAGTGACGCCGCGCCCTATGACTACGGCCTGGTGATTTTGCGTAATCCGCCGTCGGCCATTAACCCGATTCCACTTTTTGACGGTTCGCGCAGCGATTTAACCTCTGTGCTAAAAGATGCAGGCAGGAAAGTGACGCAGGCGGGCTACCCGGAAGATCACCTTGATACGCTCTATTCGCACAGCGACTGCCTGATCACCGGCTGGGCGCAACGTGCCGTGCTGTCACATCAGTGCGATACCCTACCGGGCGACAGCGGCTCACCGCTGCTGCTTAAAAATGATAAGGGCTGGCAGGTGATCGCAGTGCAAAGCTCTGCGCCCGCAGCGAAAGACCGCTATCTGGCCGATAACCGTGCCATTGCTGTCACCTCGTTCCGCGACAAGCTGGAAGCGCTGGCGCAGTAACTCGTTTGAGGCGGCAATAAAAGAGGCGCACCGGCTTAGCCAGTGCGCCTTAGTTATATCTGTACAGAGGCTTAGAAGGTATAGCCGAGGTTCAGGTTAAAACCGTTAATCGACAAATCTTTTCCGCCCGCCTCCAGGCGCGATCCCTCATAGCCAATATCAATTGCCACGTTATCCACCGGATTAATTTGAATACCAGCGCCATACGTCAGAGAGGTTTTCTTTTCGCTGAGCGAGCTGTCGCCCATATAGACGTAACGTCCTTCGTAGTTATACCAGCTTTCACGATAGTCGACTTTATTGTAATTGAGTCCGAGCAAACCATAGGCGCTAATATAGGGGCTGAAGCGCCAGGCGGGGCCAACGGCGAGCGAATAATATTTCACCTTGGCATGGCCGTCGAATATATCCCTGCCGTCGACTGCGGGCGAATAGTTGCCGCTGCCGCTCATCCAGGTGAGCGATCCAATCAGGCTCAGCGGTGAATCCCACTCATAGCGGTATTTGAGGTTAACACCGCGAATATCTTTGAAATTTTCTACTTTGCTTTGCGCATAGCCGAGACTGACTGTCTGTTTATCGGCAAAAGCACTGGCGTTTATTCCCAGAGCAAACATGATTAGGCTGGCTAACACAGGTTTATTCATCTTCATCGTCCTTAATTGAATTTAATTATCTGGCCTCTTATGCGCCGCGTTGATTTTATCGAAAATAAAACGCTGCCGCTTTATGCTGGCCCGATATTTCGCGTCCTTTTTGCACATGGTTGTAATACATTTTTAGCACCAGCAGAATACGCCTCTGCGGAATGCTGGAATAAAAAAAGCCGCAGCGCGATTCGCTGCGGCTTCTGGTGGCTCGTCTCTCTTTACGCTGCGATCTGCTCCATCGCCTGCATAATGCGCTTATCCGAAACCGGGTAAGGCGTACCAAGCTGCTGCGCGAAGTAGCTGATGCGCAGTTCCTCGATCATCCAGCGGATATCCCGCACCTCTTCATCATCCTGACGCTGTGGCGGCAGTTTGTTGCGCCACGCCTGCCAGGCCTGCTCGACCGCCTGTACTTTCAGCATACGAGCACGATCGCTGTGGGGATCGGCGGGCAGTTTTTCCAGCCGCCGCTCAATGCCGTGCAGGTAGCGCAGCGTGTCGGCAAGGTGTTTCCAGCCGTTACCGGTGACAAAACCGCGATAAACCAGGCCGCTCATCTGCGCCTTAATATCTGACAGCGCCAGCGCCATGGTCATATCCACGCGCCCTTTCAGCCGCTTATTGATATTGAAGACGGCCGTCAGGATCTGCTCAACCTGTTTCGCAATGTCGACCACGGTATCGTTCAGCTCGGCGCGCACCTTCTCATGCAGCTGCTCGAAGTTCTCCTGCTGCCAGGCCGGGCCGCCCGCTTCCGCCATCAGCTTATCCACACCGCAGGCGATACAGTCGTCGATCAGCTCCAGCACCTTGCCGTACGGGTTGAAATAGAGCCCCAGCTTAGCCTTGTTCGGCAGCTTCTCATGCAGGTATTTAATCGGCGAAGGAATATTCAGCAGCAGCAGGCGACGCTGGCCGCGCCACATCATTTTCTGCTGCTCCTGCTCGCTGTCGAACAGGCGGATCGCCACGCTCTCTTTCTCATCCACCAGCGCAGGCCAGGCTTTGACCTGATAGCCGCCGCGCTTCTGCTCGTAGCTGCGCGGCAGGTCACCAAAGCTCCAGAGATGCAGCCCGCTCTGCTCCAGCCCGTCATCGGCGACTTTTGACAGCGTCTCCTGCACTTTGCCTTTTAGCTCGGCCTTCAGTGCGCTGAGATCTTTGCCCTCTTTTAACTTGCGGTTGTGCTCGTCCACCACGCGGAAAGTCATTTTCAGATGATCGGGCACCTGTTCCCACTGCCAGTTTTCGCGCTCCAGCATGACGCCCGTCATGCGACGGAACTCTTTTGCCAGCGCGTCGAGCAGCGGCATCTCCATCGCGGTAACACGACCCAAAAAGGCGTCGGCATAGTTAGGTGCAGGCACCAGATTGCGGCGCAGCGGCTTCGGCAGCGACTTGATCAACGCGATAATCAGCTCGCGACGCACGCCAGGGATCTGCCACTCAAAGCCCTGATCTTCGACCTGGTTCAGCAGCGGCAGCGGAATATGCACCGTTACGCCGTCAGCGTCTGCGCCCGGCTCAAACTGGTAGCTGAGCTTCAGCTTGAGGTTGCCTTGATGCCAGAAGTTGGGATAGTCGAGCTGGCTGACCTTATCCGCACCCTCTTTAATCAGCATCTGCTTGTCAAAGTTGAGCAGGTCTGGATTGTCGCGGCTCGCCTGCTTCCACCAGCTGTCGAAATGCTTCGCCGAGACCACCTCCTGGCCGATACGCCGGTCATAGAAACCGAACAGCGTTTCGTCGTCCACCAGAATGTCGCGGCGGCGGGATTTGTGCTCCAGGTCTTCGACTTCGCTACGCAGCTTCTGGTTATTACGGAAAAACGCGTGGCGCGTCTGCCAGTCGCCTTCCACCAGCGCGTGGCGGATAAACAGCTCGCGGCTCAGGGTCGGGTCAATACGGCCATAGTTGACCTTGCGCGCGGCGACAATTGGCAGACCGTACAGCGTCACTTTCTCCTGCGCCATCACCGCGCCCTGGCCTTTCTCCCAGTGCGGCTCGCTGTAGCTGCGTTTAATCAGGTGCTGCGCCAGCGGCTCGATCCATTCGGGATCGATACGCGCCGCAATGCGGCCCCATAACCGGCTGGTCTCCACCAGTTCGGCCACAATGGTCCATTTAGGTGGCTTCCTGAACAGCCCGGAACCGGGGAAAATGGCGAAACGGGCGTTGCGCGCGCCGGTAAATTCCTGCTTCTCCGCGTCTTTCATGCCGATGTGCGACAGCAACCCGGTCAGCAGCGCGCAGTGCACCTCGCGGAAACCTGCCGGTTCGCTGTTCACCGGGATCCCCAGTTCACGCACCACCTGACGCAGCTGGGTATAAATATCCTGCCATTCACGCACGCGCAGATAGTTGAGGAAATCGCCTTTGCACTGGCGGCGGAACTGGTTGCCCGACAGCGCCTTCTGCTGTTCGCCGAGGTAGTTCCACAGGTTGACGAAGGTCAGGAAGTCAGACTCTTTATCGGCAAAACGGCGATGCTTCTCGTCAGCCGCCTGCTGTTTCTCAACCGGGCGTTCGCGCGGGTCCTGAATCGACAGCGCGGCGGTGATAATCATCACTTCACGTACGCAGCCGAACTTCTGCGCCTCCAGCACCATGCGCGCCAGACGCGGATCGACCGGCAGCTGCGCCAGCTGGCGGCCAGAGCCGGTCAGCTTATAGTGGCCGGTCTCGTCGTTAAGCGTTAACGCGCCCAGCTCCTCAAGCAGGCGCACGCCATCCTGAATATTGCGCTTATCGGGCGCTTCGACAAAAGGAAACGCGGCGATATCGCCCAGCCCCAGCGCGGTCATTTGCAGGATCACCGACGCCAGGTTGGTGCGCAGGATCTCCGGATCGGTAAATTCCGGACGGCTGAGGAAATCGTCCTCGGAGTAAAGGCGAATACAGATCCCTTCCGAGACGCGGCCGCAGCGACCTTTACGCTGGTTGGCCGACGCCTGCGAAACCGGCTCGATCGGCAGGCGCTGAACCTTAGTACGGTAGCTGTAGCGGCTGATGCGGGCGGTGCCGGGATCGATAACGTACTTAATGCCCGGCACGGTCAGCGAGGTTTCCGCTACGTTGGTCGCCAGCACGATGCGGCGGCCGCTGTGCGCCTGGAACACCCGGTTCTGTTCGGCGTTGGATAGCCGCGCATAGAGCGGCAAAATTTCGGTATGCGGCAGATCCCGCTTCATTAGCGCGTCGGCGGTGTCGCGGATCTCACGCTCGCCGCTCATAAAGATCAGGATGTCGCCGCGGCTTTCATCGCCCAGCTCATCCACCGCGTCGAAAATCGCCTGCAGCTGGTCGCGTTCGCTGTCGTCTGCATCCTCGACGACCGGGCGGTAACGCACCTCAACCGGATAGGTACGGCCCGACACCTCGATCACCGGCGCGTTGTGGAAATGACGCGAAAAGCGCTGCGGATCGATGGTCGCCGAGGTGATGATAATTTTCAGATCGGGGCGGCGCGGCAACAGCTCACGCAGGTAGCCCAGCAGGAAATCGATGTTCAGGCTGCGTTCATGTGCCTCATCAATGATAATGGTGTCATATTGCAGCAGCAGACGATCCTGCTGGATCTCCGCCAGCAAAATACCGTCGGTCATCAGCTTAACCTGGGTGTTTTCGCTGACCTGATCGTTGAAGCGCACCTTATAGCCGATGCAGCCGCCGAGCGAGGTTTCCAGTTCTTCGGCAATGCGGTTGGCCACAGTGCGTGCTGCCAGACGGCGCGGCTGGGTATGACCTATCAGCCCTTTCACGCCGCGCCCCAGCGCCAGGCAGATCTTCGGCAGCTGCGTGGTTTTACCCGAGCCGGTTTCCCCGGCAACAATCACTACCTGATTGTCGCGGATCGCCTCGGCAATCTGCTGCTGTTTCTGGCTAACGGGCAGATTATCGGGAAAGGTAATTTTGGGCGTCGAGGCGGCACGTGCCGCGACGCGCTGCTCAGCGGCGGCGATCTCCTGACTGAGTTCGTCGGCGATGCCCTGCTGCGCCGCAGCATTGCTGACTTTGCTCGCGCCGCGCAAACGGCGCTGTAGCCGCTGGCGGTCGCGCAGCATCACATTGTCGAGTCGCGACCACAGGGACGCAAAGGGAGAGGAAACCGGTGATGACATAGTAATGGAGTACCTTCTCAGACGGAGCCGCTGCACGTTGCAGCGTCCGGAAGCCGGGTTAAGCGGCTGATTCTAAAAATTGTATTGTGCAAAGGTTAACACATTTCAGCCTGTTCGACTGCGCCTTCCATGCCACGCTTATTCAAGAAATTCGAACATAGCTCTCGAAATATTGCGCTTTTACGCTGGCCTCAATATCCGTAGAGTGTAACCCATTGAGCGGGAAGCCTTCCGCGTAACAGACAGGAAACAGCAATGAGCAAAGTATTGGTTCTGAAATCCAGCATTCTGGCTGGTTACTCGCAGTCAAGCCAACTGGCCGATTTCTACGTTGAAGAAGCGAAAGCCAAAGGCGATCAGGTGACCGTTCGTGACCTGGCGGCAAACCCGATTCCAGTGCTGGATGGCGAACTGGTTGGCGCGCTGCGTCCGTCCGACGCGCCGCTCACCCCGCGTCAGCAGGAAGCGCTGGAACTCTCCAACGCGCTGATCGAAGAGCTGCAGGCACATGACGTAGTGGTTATCGCTGCGCCGATGTACAACTTCAACATCCCGACTCAGCTGAAAAACTATTTTGACCTGGTTGCCCGCGCTGGCGTCACCTTCCGCTACACCGAAGCGGGCCCGGAAGGCCTGGTGAAAGGCAAGCGTGCAGTGATCCTCTCCAGCCGTGGCGGTATCCACAAAGATACGCCGAGCGACCTGCTGACCCCGTACGTGAAGCTGTTCCTGGGCTTCATCGGCATCACCGACGTCGACTTCGTGTTTGCCGAAGGCATCGCCTACGGCCCGGAAGTGGCCACCAAAGCCACTGACGACGCAAAAAATGCTATCAAGCAGATTGTTGCCGCCTAATCATCATTATTATTATCTGTATGTTTCGATTGCCAGGCATGTTGCCTGGCTTTTTTATTTCTGCATCCACAATCCATTGAGGCCGCGCACATACTCCCCGGCGCCCGCGCGCTCTACCAGCTTCCCGCCAGCGATCCGTGCCACTTCATCCGTGGTGAGATTGTTCTGCTGGGCAATGCGTTGATATTCCACGCTGCGCCCGCTGTTAATGCGTTTCACCAGCGCCAGCGTTTCGTTATCCTGCTGCCGCGCGGAGAGATAGCCGCTAAAGGTTTCCCCGACACGTCCCTGCTGACGTGCCTCATCCAGCGTGAGCGCCATCGCTGGTTGCGCCGCACCGATCAGCAGCAGCACGGCGAACAGGCTTTTGTTAAATGTGCTGCTCAAAAGAGATCGCTCTGGTTTTTCAGCAGCGCCTCCACGTCTTTATCCACTTTGATATGAATTTCATGTTCGATCTTCACGTTCATATTGATGGTGATCGGCTCCTTGGGTGCAGCCACTTCGATGCGCGGCACACAGCCAGTCAGCGGCAGTCCGACTGCCAGCACCAGTAACGCCCTGAGGCTCATGGTTGTTGTTCCCTTTTGGTCGGCAGAGTGGCGTTCTGTTCCACCCAGGATTGCAAATTATCGCCAAAGCGCAGGCTGCGCCAGAGTTGAAACAGATTTTGCTGGTGGTGATAGTTGAGATTAACGGTCTGGACCCGGTTGCTGAAGCGGCTGGCACCCTGCACCTGCGCCTGCATATCGAGGTTGCCAAGGTTGTCCAGGTCGAGCGTGGCCCACGAACGGGAGATCTCCATGTAGCGCAGCCAGTCCATCGCCGCGCCTGCCGCGATATTGCCTGCGGTAATAGCGTCGGCCATATCTTTATCCATACGGAACGTCAGCGGGCCGCTGTTAGCGATCCAGCCGTTCTGCACCAGCCAGCGCGCATTGTTGACCCACAGCGGCAGCTCGCCGTTGACCTTGCCCGACATCGCAAACTGCTTCGGTTTCAGCGCGGTGACCAGCTTGCTCAGGCTAATGTCGCGCAACGTTAATTTTGCCGCCTCGTGCTGCGGCAGGCGCAGCGCGGGCAGCGTCACCTGGCCACCCAGCAGCTCCAGACTGACATCCTGCAAGGTCAGCGGCTGTTTCTCGTTCCAGGGGTAATACCCTTGCAGGTCGGCACGAATATTCTGCATGGCGAACTGGTTGGTGATTTCACCGATGCGCAGCGACACTGGGCCGTGCACGCCAAGCTGCCACTGCTGCTCTTTCAGGCGGAACGGCAGCGAAAAGTCGACGCCGTTGATCTGGTTATCCGGCATCCACAGGCTGCCCTGTTTCACCGTCCAGTGTCCACCGGCGCTAAACCCCTCTTTCGCGGCGGCAGAAAAGGCAACCTGCGCGCGCAGCTCACCCGCGCGAATTTTCATCTTCAAATCGGGCTTCAGCAACGGCTGGAATACCGTTAACGACTGCGTCGGCCACCAGGCCTCACCGCGCAGCCGCTCACCGTCCCAGCGGCCATGCACACGCAGCGGGCCAATGGCCTGCGCCTGGAGCTGACCGCGCCAGACAAAGTGGCTGGGATCCTCGCCTTTTGCCTCAAAGCTGAGTGATGAGGCGGGCAAACGACCGCCAAAATCGAAGCGCGTCTCACCGGCATCAATGCGGAAGCCGCCGTTGAAGGCGGGCTGTTGCGCATCGCGCTGCCAGTTGACCGGCGCGCTCAGCGTCAGGCGCGGCTTCGCGACCTCTACCATGCCGTACTGCATGCGATCGAAAGTGGCGTTGAGGCTGTCGAGGTGGATCAGCGTATCGCGCCAGCCACCCGCGCCCTGAATGGTCCAGGTGGCGTTGAGCGGCAGCATGTCGCCTGCGCCCCAGTAGCGCCACTTCCACTCGCCTTTATCCGGCCAGAAATCACTCGCACGGCCGTCCAGGTGCAGCCTGAACTGACCGAAACTCGGATCGTGCGCCTTAAGAATTGCCTGTAGACGCCCGTCAACGCCCTGCGAGGCAAGCCGCACGCCTGCCAGTGGCCAGCGCGCCTCATCGACTTCCAGCGTCGAGAGCAACTGGCCCCGCAGGCGCAGCAGTGCGCCAGGCTGGAATTTAAGCTGGGGATCGAGCAGCGGCCCGCTGAGATCGCCCGGCAGCGAGGCGTAAAGCTGCATTGCCGCCAGTTTGCTTTCACCGGTCAGGCGCAGCGGCAACGCGCTGTCGCGCATGCTTAGCCTGCCCGGCCCAATGCTTAACACCGCGTTACCCTTGCCGCCACGCCCCTGCGTCAGCACGTTGAGGCGGCCGGTGATCTGCGTCGCCTCCAGCCCCTGCTGCCAGTTATCCAGCGTCAGATCGAGAAAGCCAGAAAATGTCTGGTCGCCGTTCGGCCAGCGGTAGCTGCCTTTAACAATGCGGATCTGCTGCGCATCGACCTGCCACGGCAGCGCCAGCAGCGGCTGGCCGTCGCCGGTGGTGTAAACATCCAGTTTTCCCTGCTGCTGTTGCCAGTCAAGCGCCAGCCGCAGCGGTTGTCCTGCGTATTGCAGGTTGCCTTCCAGCCTGCCGCTGACCGGCAGCCCGTTCGCAAACTCAGGCAGTTCAAACTGCCCGTCGAGCGTCAGCGGCTGCGGCAGCGCGCTGTGGCGCAGCGTTAGCTGCGCTACATCAAGCTGCTGCCCGTGCAGGCTGGCGTCGATGCTGAGGTTATCGCCACGATAGTGCAGCGTCTGCTTGTCGCGCGTCAGGCTAAGGTCGAAGCGTCCGGCATAGTGTTGCCAGGGCGCAATGCTGAGGTTATCAAGATGGATATCGGCACCGGGCAACATCTGCTGCCAGGCCGCCAGCGATCTGGGTGCGCCGGTTTGCTCGCTTTGCGGCAGTTTTTGCAGGCAGTGGCTATTGAGCGTGACCTGCTGCGCATTAAGCTGCCAGCGTTGTGCATGCCAGCCGAGCGTGGCCTGCTCGACGCTGGCAAGCGCGCAGTCACCCGCCAGATAGCGCACTTTCGGGAACCATAATCCGCCGTTGCGCCAGCGCGGAGAGCCATCGAGTACGATGCGCGTCTCTGCCGGAAGCCAGATACCGGCCAGGCGCGGCAGCCATTGCGTCAGGGTGAGCAGCAGCCCCAGCACCAGTAGCGTCAGCGCCAGTAATGCAGCGAGTAGTCGGCGGAGGCTCCGCGGCATGGCAGCAATTTTCCTTTTCCTGACAGAATCCTGACGATGATGATGGCACGTAATCGGCAAGAGGTGAAGGTGCTCAGCCATGGGCAGCAAAATCAGTAATAAACCGTTATGCTGTTGGGATACCCGTATGCAGGAGCGTAACGATGAAAATTGCGGTTTACAGCACAAAGCACTATGACCAGAAATATCTCGATCACGTTAACGAAGGCTACCGTTTCGATCTGGTGTACTTCGACTTTTTGCTGACGGAAGCGACGGCAAAAAACGCCGTCGACTGCGACGCCGTCTGTATCTTCGTTAACGATGACGGCAGCCGTCCGGTGCTGGAAGAGCTGGCGGCGCTCGGCGTGAAGTATATTGCGCTGCGCTGCGCCGGATTTAACAACGTTGATTTAGCGGCGGCGGCAGAGCTGGGGCTGAAAGTGGTGCGCGTACCCGCCTATTCGCCGGAAGCCGTGGCGGAACATACGGTCGGCCTGATGATGACGCTCAATCGCCGCATCCATCGCGCTTACCAGCGCACGCGCGACGCTAACTTCTCACTCGACGGTTTGACCGGATTCAATATGCACGGCAAAACGGCGGGCGTGGTGGGCACCGGCAAGATTGGCGTGGCGACGATGCGCATTCTGAAAGGCTTCGGTATGCGCCTGCTGGCATTTGATCCTTATCCGAGCGCGCAGGCGCTGGAACTGGGTGCCGAGTATGTTGATTTGAAAACGCTGTTTGCCGAATCGGACGTGATTACTCTGCACTGCCCGCTGACGTCAGAAAATCATCATCTGCTCAATGCGTCAGCCTTTAGCCAGATGAAAGATGGCGTGATGATTATCAATACCAGCCGCGGCGGGCTGATTGACTCTCAGGCAGCGATTGATGCGCTAAAACAGCAGAAGATCGGCTCGCTCGGTATGGATGTCTACGAGAATGAGCGCGACCTCTTTTTTGAAGATAAATCTAATGATGTGATTCAGGATGACGTGTTCCGCCGTCTGTCAGCCTGCCATAACGTGCTGTTTACCGGCCATCAGGCGTTTCTTACCGCTGAGGCGCTGACGGCCATTTCGGAAACGACACTTTCTAACCTGAACCAGCTTGAGCACGGCAAAACGTGCCCAAATCAGCTGTCAGCCTAGTTTAGCGGGCGCAGTTCCCGCCGACGAGCGCCTGCTCGTCGCAGCGGCGCCCATTCGCCAGCTGGCACATGCCGACGCGCGTGCCGTCCAGCTGGTGAGAAAAGGCCAAGGTTCCGCCTGCGCCTGCACAGTTGCTTTCTGCTAAAGATGACATCACCACATGCGGCTGGATATGGGCTGCGGTGGCTTGTTGCGGTGGCTCGTTATCGCTGTTGCTGCTGCATGCCGAGAGCAGCAGCGCGGCACCGGCCAGCAGAAAGGTGGCTGCTTTCATCAGTCGGACTCCGAAAGGGTTAGGGGTTAGAGGCCGGTCAAGCATAAGACAGGCGCAGCAGGCGGTCGATAGGCGACACAGCTTTTTACAAAATTTTCTTCCGGCATTTGCAAGCAGAATTATCCTGTTTAGCGCATTTATCCTTTTTAATCATGTACAAGCTATGTAGCAGAAGCATCCTAAAATGACGCCAGGTTTGCTGAGCTCTGAATTAACGCTTAGTGCGGGATTAGAGTAGCCGTGGCCAGGAGGCGGGTTAAGCGCGAGGCTGATAACGGGACCGGCGAGCTCAGCGTCGAAGTGACAGCGTCACTAAACTCGCCAACCGAGCGGTGCTATGAAGAGATTATTAAGGTTAAACGAGGCGGTTGCCTGAACTGATGTAGCCAGCTTTAACAGGGTAATCGTTAATCATTTGATCTAACGCAGCTAACATCGCCATTGACCCAGCAGCGTTTAAAATCGGTTAAGAAACGTAGCGTTAACGTAGCAGGTGAGGCAATTCCTCACCACAACACGTACGGCTTTTGATTCACTTAACCGAATTATCCGGTAACGCTCCACGACAGGAGCGTTTTTTATTTTTAATGTCCGCAACCTTTACATCCGGTACAGCCCCTACTTTTCACCTGCTGCATGCCCGGCTGTAGGGTGTCACGCATCTGCCGCAGTAGCGCAACGGCTGCCACGCCCGCTCCGGCAACACCTGCCAGGCAAATCAGGCTAAAGCCAGGATGCCGGCCGAAGGTGCCAAGCTGATAGATCAGCGTTGCCGCGCCGTAAGCCACGCCTGTACCCCAGATTAACGCAAACCACATCCACTTCCGCCCCGCCTCTTTGGCTAACGCGCCCATCACCGAGGCACAGGGCACATAGAGCAGCACAAAGACCAGATAGCTGTAAGCCGCCAGCGGCGTGCCAAACATACTCTGCATTACGCCCAGCGCCCCTTCGCTCATCTCGCCATCGCCTTTACTGGCTTCAACCGGGTTAAACAGCGCCTGTGGGCTGACCGCGTCTTTAAGGTTTTGCCATGTCTCACCGAGCGAGGCGCTCAGTACGGCTGACAGACTTTGCGCGGACGCGCCGTCCTCTCTGTTTTGCGGTTCCGCCAGGTAGAGTGCGTTCAGGGTGCCGACGACGCTCTCTTTCGCCATCGCGCCGGTCACCAGCCCAACCGTTGCCTGCCAGTTGTCAGCACGGATCCCTATCGGTTCAAACAGCGGCGTCACATATCGGCTGGCTGAAGCCAGTACCGAGTCGTCAACGCTTTGCGCCACATGGCCTTTAACCGTCAGACCCGACAGCAGGCTGATGATGACGCAGGCAGAAACGATCACCACGCCCGCGCGGATCACAAAGGCGTGCAGCCTGAACCAGGTTTGCAGCAACAGGCTGCGCATGACCGGCACATGCCACAGCGGCAACTCCATCACCACGCGCGATGACGCGCCATGCAGCAAGGTATGCTTTAGTACCAGCCCGGTTATGACGGCAACGCCAATGCCCAGCAGGTAAAGTGAGAACGTCAACGTGGCGCCTGCGCTGCCAAAAAAAGCGGTGGAGAAGACCGCGAAGATGGCCAGCCTTGCCCCGCAGGACATAAAGGGTGCCATCAGCATCGTCAAAATTCTTTCCCTTTCGGTTTCAAGGGTGCGCGCGCCCATGACGGCTGGCACGTTGCAGCCAAAGCCAACAATCAGTGGGACAAAGGATTTTCCCGGCAGGCCAAGCCAGCGCATCAGCCGATCGACCACAAAAGCGGCGCGCGCCATATAGCCGGACTCCTCCAGCACCGTTAAAAAAAAGAACATGAGCGTCAGTTGCGGCACCAGCGGCAGGACAGTGGTAATGCCGCCGCCAATGCCCTGCGCCAGGAAAGAGATCAGCCAGTCCGGGAAATGCAGCGCTGCGCAGAGACGCGCCGTACCCTCAATAAACAGCGCCGCCGAGCCATTCTCGAACACAGGCTGTAACGCGCCGCCAATATTGATGGCGAAATAGAACATCAGGTACATCACCCCTAAGAACAGGGGAAAGCCGAGCCATTGATGGAGAAACAGGTTGTCCAGCATACGCGTCAGGCGATGAGCGGTTGGCGAACTCTGGTCGCAGGCGACATTGCAGACGGCGTCGATACGCGCCAGCCGCGCTTCATGGCTGTTATCGGTCCGGTTCAGATGCAGTGTGCCGGGCGGTGCCGCAGCCAGACGATCGACCGCGGCAAGCAATGCCGCCAGCCCCTCTGAAGTAGATGCCGACATCATAACCACCGGGCAGCCGAGCTGTTCGGCCAGCTTATCGGCATTCACCGTTACGCCACACTTTCTCGCAACGTCAGCCATATTCAGCACCACAATCATCGGCAGGTTGAGCTCGCGCAGCTGCAGGGTCAGCCAGAGGCTCTTTTCCAGGCTGGAGGCGTCGACCACGTTGATTAAAACATCAGCCTCGCCGCTCATCACATAGTTACAGGTGACGCGCTCGTCGGCAGATAACCCATCTTCAGCATGGACCGCTTCCAGCGAGTAGATGCCCGGCAGATCGACCAGGTTAACGGCGGAGCGAGGCGTGCTGAACGTGCCCTGCTTACGCTCCACGGTAACGCCCGGCCAGTTGCCGGTACGCTGGCGCAAGCCGGTCAGCAGGTTAAACAGCGTGGTTTTCCCGGCGTTGGGGTTGCCAGCTAAAGCAGCATTAATGCTCTTCATACGCCCTCGCCTCCTGTTGCCGCCTCAAGGCGCAGCATGGCAAGCTCGGAGCGACGCAGCGCATAGCTGGTGCGGCGCACGCGGACTTCAGCCGGATCGCCCAGCGGGGCAAACCTGACAATTTCGATCAGCGCACCGGGCACGAAGCCTAGCGAGAACAGTTTTCGACTGAATGTGGGTGATACATCGTCCCGGAACCCTTCAATGCGCCATTTGCTTCCAGGTTTAATCAGCATGATTGCTCCTCCAGCATTTCTGTGCCGCCAATATGCAATTACGAACGATTATCGTTATTGATTTAGATCGTACTGGAGGCGTGTGCCGGGGCGAATGATGAAGCGGTTTAGCTCAGGTTGAGGCAAATCAAAAACTCCCTGCTCTCTTCTTTTCCGCGTTACCGGTTGGTTGATGCGGCGGTAGACAAAATCAGCGCAACTGTTTTGCCAGGAAATATTCCCATGCTGAAATCTGTAGCACTTTTGCTCTGCCTGCTCGCATCAGGCTGCGCCGTTTCTCACCCTCACCAGACGAAAAATATCGATGCGCCACCTGAATGCTCTTCGCATGATGATGAAATTGACTGCACCTGGAATGACGTGCATGAGGTGGCGCAGGGCCGTTTTCAGGCCTGACCACAGCACCCTCCGTTTCAGGAAAGCGTACAGCCCTAAAAATTACCGATATAATCCAGCAAATCATTTAACAGGCTAAGAAACGAAGATGACGAAACTTACCTTGCAAGAACAGATGCTGAAAGCTGGACTGGTCACCAGTAAGAAAATGGATAAGGTCAACAGGACGGCGAAAAAATCGCGCGTCCAGGCACGCGAAGCGAAACTGGCTGTGGAAGAAAACAAAAAAGCCCAGCTTGAGCGCGACAGGCAGCTCAACGAGCAGCAAAAGCAGGCCGCCTTATCGAAAGAGTACAAAGCGCAGATCAAACAGCTGATCGAGATGAACAAGATTGATGTTGCCCGCGGCAACATCGACTTTAACTTTACCGACAACAACCTGATCAAAAAAATTGCAGTGGATAAGCCGGTTCAGGCGCAGCTGATCAGTGGCCGTCTCGCCATTGCGCGTCTGGTAGCGGATAACGGCGGCGAGAGTGCCTATGCCATTATCCCGGCGAGCGTAGCGGATAAAATTGCCCAGCGCGATGCAAACAGCATTGTCGTTAACAACGCGCTGAGCCAGGAAGCACAGGATGAAGAAGATCCCTATGCGGACTTCAAAGTGCCTGATGATTTGATGTGGTAAGACACGCCGTTAAAACGGGCTGCCATGACGCGCCTCGATCGGCTCGTGGTTAACGGGATGGATAAAATCCAGCTCGCTGGCGTGGAGCATGAGCCGTGGCGTCTGCCCGGTGCCGGGCAGCAGGCGACCGCCATACAGGTCGCAGCCCAGGATCGGGTGGCCCAACTGCTGGCAGTGAATGCGTAACTGGTGGGTGCGCCCGGTTTCTGGCCTCAGCTCAACCCGCGTCAGCGGCAGCGAACCCCTCTCTTCCAGCGGTTGATAAAAGCGTTCAATGACCCGATAGCGGGAGCGTGCGGGCTTACCCTGAATGGCGCAAATTGACATCAGTGGGAAGCGCGCCGGATCTTTTGCAATCGCCGCGTCGATTATCCCTTCATTCTCGGCCACATGACCACAGAGCAGCGCGTGGTACACCTTGCTTACCGTGCGCTGGCTGAACTGCTGGCAAAGGGCAGCATTGATCGCTTTGTTGCGAGCAATCACCATTAACCCTGACGTACCAAAATCCAGGCGGTGGACCAGCGTACAACCCGGGAAGATCTGCACTAACCGGTGATGCACCGAATCGAGATTTTGCGGATTTTTCCCTGAGAGGCTGAGCAGCCCGGCAGGTTTGTTGATTAACACCAGGTGATCGTCCTGATAGAGGATCGCTATCTCTTCATGGCATGGCGGGGCAACAAACGTATCAACAATCACAGGCATCAGGCGGCACGGGCGGAAAATGAGAGGCGGATAATAACCAATCTTCAGGCAGCTGGCGAATCTGCCGTAAAGCACGCCGGGTACAGGCGGATGAGAAATCCGGATCGGAGTAGCGCATTCACCTGACTCTCTCTATGATGCTTTTTCCCGAATGCTTGTCGGGATCAATCAAAGACTCAGGAAAAAGCCACGCGATGACCTTATTAAACGACCTGGATTTGCGTCAGCTTGAAGCCTTTTCAGCCGTAATTGCGGTGGGCAGCGTGACGGCAGCCGCCAAAGCGCTCAACCGCTCGCAGCCGGTGGTGTCACGTCAGATTCAGGAACTGGAGCAGTCGCTCGGTTATCCTCTGTTTATCCGCAACGGGCCGCGCATTCACCCTTCCGAACAGGCGCTGCAACTGCATCAATACGTGCAGAAAGCCCTGCTTTCCCTGCAACAGATTCGCCTGCGCGCGCAGGAGATTGCCCACCAGCAGCACCGGCCGCTCAGCATCGCCGCGACGCCTGCGCTGGCCGCGGGTTTGCTGCCGCAGGCGCTGGCTGCGCTCAATCTGCAAAACAAAGTGCAGATCATTAGCGAATCTGCCGAACAGACCGCACATGCAGTGATCACGGCTGAAGCTGACCTTGGGCTTTGCAGCCTGCCGCTGGAGCATCACGCCGTAGAGCTGCACTGGATTGGGCAGTCGCGCTGTGTCGTCGCGCTGCCAGAGAGTGATGAACTGGTAGCCCAGCCACAGCTGTCGCTCAGCCAGCTGACCGGACGGCGGTTAATTGCGCCGTGGAGCCCGCAGCGGCTGCGCGGACGCTATGAAAAGGCGCTAAAAAAGGTCAAAGCCCCACTGCTGCAAACCATTGAGACTAACTCTTCGGCCAATATCCTCGGCTGCGTGCGCGCCGGGCTGGGCGTGGCCATCCTTGAACCGGTGACGGCCTGGGGAATGCCGCTGGCGGGCGTGGCAATCCGTCCTCTGGAAGAAGATATCCCCTACTACTTTGGCGTGATTACCCCGCAGGGTCGACAACTCTCTACCGCGGCGCAGGCGCTGGTCGAGGCGCTTGCCAGCGCGGCCGCCGAGCTGCTGCCGGGCTTTGAGCGCCTGCCTGCCAGCGAGCATCCACGCATCATGCGCACAATCAATCAGGATTAAGCCAGACCGCCCTACCTTCTGGTCGCCGTTGCGGGCGACCTGTACCCCGTTCTTTACCGGCACGCCAGCACACGCCAGGCGTGCAAAAAACCTTTCACTATCAACGCTTATATCAATACCTGCATAACATATAAGAAATCAATCGGTTAAAAGCCGAGCGCGATGATTGACTCATTTTCAGGCCAGGAGGAATATGCAAAGCCTTAACATTTATTATGCGCAATACAGATTATTAGCCTTTAAATATGCTTTTTCAGGATAATAAAGCGCCGGGTGAATATTTACGCACGCGTGGCTGCCGCTGACACAGGGGATAATGGAAATGACACAAGCTGCCAATGGCCTTGCCGCGCTGGAAGCCCAGTTGCAACAGGATCTCGAATACCTCGAACTGCCCGCCAAACCCTGGGTGCCTGTTCGCACGCATAATGGCGCGCCGGTGCGTGACGTCGTGGTCATTGGCGCAGGCATGTGCGGGCTGGCGGCGCTGGCCAGGCTGCAACTCAGCGGCATCAACAATGCCGTCGCCTATGATGCCGCGCCCGTCGGGCGTGAAGGCCCCTGGGTGACCTTTGCACGCATGGAAACCCTGCGCTCCCCAAAATCTCTGCATGGGCCGGCGCTGGGCCTGGCGCCGCTGACCTTCCGCGCGTGGTTTACCGCGCAGTGGGGTAAAGCAGCCTGGCAGGCGCTGGACAAAATCCCCAAAGCGCAGTGGATGGATTATCTGATTTGGTATCGCAACGTGCTGAACCTGCCGGTCTGTAACGATGTGCGCGTGACCGGCATTGCGCAGGCAGGCGAGCTGATTGCCCTCGACCTGAGCGGGGTAGAAACCGGCCGCGTTTATACCCGGCGGCTGGTGCTGGCGACCGGGCGCTCTGGGTTGGGCGGTTTTGCCGTGCCGGATTTCCTGCGCAACGTGGATCGCCGCTTTTGGGCGCACTCCGCCGATAACATCGACTTCGACGCGCTGCGCGGCAAACGCGTGGCGGTGATTGGCGCGGGCGCATCCTCCATGGATAACGCGGCCACCGCGCTGGAGCATGGCGCGGCGGCGGTGGATCTGCTGATCCGCCGCAAAGAGATGCCGCGCATCAACAAAATGACCGGCATCGGCAGCCAGGGCGTGGTCCAGGGTATGCATCAGCTGCCGGACGCGTGGAAATGGAAATTTGTCGAGTACACCGCGACAACGCAAACGCCACCGCCGCGTAGCTCAACGCTGCGCGTATCACGCCATGATAATGCCCGCTTCTTCCTCGACTGCGGCATCAAAGCCGTGCAGCAGCAGGGAGAGGGTCTGCTGATCGAAACCACACAGGGCAGCCTGCATTACGATTTTTTGATTGCCGCCACGGGGTTCAGCAACAATTTTCACGGCCGTCCGGAGTTTGCCGCCATTGCGCCCCACATTCGCAGCTGGGCTGATGGCCGCTATCAGCCAACGATGGGCCCGGCACGCCAGAACATGCTGGAAGCGCCCGATCTCGGCCCGTCATTTGAATTTCGCGAACGTACGCCAGGCGCCTGCCCAATGCTGGCGCATATCCACTGCTTTAACGATGCCGCCATGCTGACGCACGGCAAAGTGTCCGGCGATATTCCGGCAGTCAGTGCCGGAGCCGATCGCCTGGTACGCGGTATCACCGCATCGCTGTTCAGCGAAGACGTTGAGCAGCACTACGCCAGCCTGCAGGCTTTTGCTACCCCTGAACTACTGGGTGATGAATGGGTGGACGCAACCCCACTATTGAAACAGGAGAATGCGTTGTGAGCGACGCTATTGATCAAGCCGCAGGGCTGACGCCCCAGGATGCGCTTTACCAGACGCGCCGCCTGCGTCCGGAGTTTGTTGAAGGAGCTGAGCAGTGCCGCCAGTCGGTGCTGACGCCAGTGGAAGACCAGGGTTTAGCCGCCGGGCTGCGCCTGGCGCTGGCGCTGCGTATGGCAAGACTCAATGATGATGCCGCACTGCAGCGCGACTACCAGGCGCAGCTGGCGCAGCATCAGCCTTCTGAAGAGATGCTGGCCCTGGCGGAAGGCGCAGTGCCTGCGGCCGAACCGCTGGCGACGCTTGCACGCCATACCGATTTAATCACTCAGCAGCCGATGCAGGCGACAGAGCAACATATCCGTCAGCTGGAACAGGCCGGGCTCACTTCCCCACAAATTATTGCGCTGTCTGAGTTGATTGCGTTTGTTAACTTCCAGACGCGCGTCGCGGCTGGCTTACGTTTGCTGAGGTCCGCATGATCCCGTCGGTCAGTCTCAAGCCGTTGCACTGGCATCCCTATATCGCGCCGGTTGAGGTAGAAGCGGCAACGCCCGCGCAGCTCGACGCCATGAAAGTCACGCCGTCGAACAAAAAGATTTCTGAATATGTGCGCACGCTGGTGCACGATCCGGAAAGCTACGTGGCGCGCACCGCGCTGTTCAACGCCATCATGTATGTTGAAGGCGGCCTGAACCGCGCCGACCGTGAACTGGGGGCGCTGGGTGCCTCTATTGTCAACGGCTGCAAATATTGCGCGGTGGTCCATGCGCGCCGCCACGTTCAGCTGGCAGAGAACGACGCGGTAGTGAGTGCAATTTACTTTGACCGCGCCGATGCGCTGGGCGCACGCGATGCGGCGATCTACGGCTTTGCGCGCCGCCTGTCGGTAACGCCATCAGAAGCCACGCCGGACGATGTCGCGGCCCTGCGCGCGGTGGGTATGAACGATCAGGAGATTATCGACCTGATCCACGCTATCGCCATCTTTGGCTGGGCCAACCGTCTGATGCATGTGCTTGGCCATGCTGACCTGAATAAATAAGGTTACGCCATGTTAGAACTCCGCAACATTACCCTGTCTTACGGCAACAACCCGATCCTGAAAGGCGTCGACTTGTCGGTTAAACGCGGCGATGTCGTATCGATCATCGGCCCAAGCGGTACCGGGAAGACGACGCTGCTGCGCTGCATTAACTATCTGGCCAGGCCGTCGGCAGGCACGATTCAGCTCGATCAGATCCAGATGGATTACCGCTCCCCGGATAAAGCAGCAATTCAGGCGATTCGCCTGCGCACTGCGATGGTATTCCAGCAGTTCAACGTGTTTAAAAACATGACGGTGCTGGAAAACGTGATGGATCCGCTGATGGTCATCCAGCGTAAAAGCAAACAGCAGGCGCGCGATATTGCCGTGCAGGAGCTGGAGCGCGTAGGACTGGGCGCCAAACTTGACCACTATCCGTCGCAGCTCTCTGGCGGCCAGCTACAGCGTACCGGTATTGCCCGGGCGCTGGCGGTCCGCCCTGATGTCATGCTGTTTGATGAACCCACCTCCTCGCTCGATCCCGAACTGGTGGGTGAAGTGCTGAAGGTGATTAAAGATGTGACCTCGTCCGGCATCACCTCGCTGCTGGTAACCCATGAGATGCAGTTCGCTAAGAGCGTGTCGAATCGCATCGTATTTATGGATCAGGGTGTGGTGGCCGCCCAGGGCAGCCCGACAGAGATTTTTGATAACCCTGCCCTGCCGCGCCTTGCCCAGTTCCTCAATACCGAACGCGCCTTCTAATAATTAAAGGAGTTAAAGACATGCCTGCAATCACCACCACCTTACGTCGTCTGGCTGCGCCAGGCATCA